>OGXS01000008.1_pt1 | contig 211337 bp, 152 predicted proteins | sample 1576371 | NCBI WGS metagenome assembly OGXS01 (sample SAMEA3541475, study PRJEB24748) | human gut metagenome | biome: human gut; feature: human-associated habitat; material: faeces | place: China | collected 2012
ACGAGCGGGGGCTCCTATCTTTTCAGTGCCCTCGGATTGGGTCATAGTGTCTGTCGTTGCCAAGACATCGGCGCTTCCGTTGTTGTAGGTGGCAGTTAGGTGCACTCATTGGGGACAGACTTAAATGAGTGCCCACAGAATGAGAGTGGATAATCTTCCGTTTTTGGCCTGCTTTGGGGTTCAAAGTGGGAGATTATCCACTCTCATCATTTTGCGGCACTTGGGGACGTTCCTTTTGTGCCGGCACTTTGGGACACTCCTTGTCATTGGTTCAAAAGCAACCTGTCCCCATTGCGCCAAGCGGCGTGTGCCGTTAAGCGGAAGGGGTGTTAGCGGGACTTTCTTTTGGGCATACAATGGCTATTGTCTTGCTGCGGTGAAGGCCTGTCCGCTCCGCAGCTGTTTTCTACGGTTAAAGGAGAATGTATGTCCGTTGAGGTCATGAGGTCTGTGATCGAGGCCGCCGAGGGCCGCGTGCCCGTCGACACGCTGTTTACCAATGCGCAGATCGTCGACGTGTATGGCCAGCGTGTGGCGCCCGGTATCGTTGCCGTCAAGGACGGTGTGATCGTCGGCGTGCTCTACGATGGTCGCGACGATGCCGCTGGCACCTACGAGGCAGCTGAGGTCGTCGACTGCCAGGGTCGCTATCTCGCTCCCGGTTTTATTGACGGGCATCTGCACATTGAGTCCTCGAACATCCGTCCCGCCGAGTATGCTCGCATGGCCGCGACGCGCGGTACTACCACCGCCATTGCCGACAGCCACGAGATTGCCAATGTTGCCGGTCTCGACGGCCTGCGCTTTATGATCGAGGATGGTCGTCGTGCGCCCATCTCCATCAAGTACATGATGCCTTCGTGCGTGCCCGCACTGCCCGACGAGCAAGCGGGCGCTGTGATTACCGCCGCTGACATGCAGGCGTTTTTTGCCGAGCATCCGGGCGATGTCTTTGGTCTGGGCGAAATGATGAACCTGCCGGGCGTCTTTATGGCCGACCCCGAGACCTGTGCCCGCATCGATGCTGCCAACCAGACGCCGTCCAAGCAGGTTGACGGCCACGCGCCGCTCGTTGCCGGTAAGGACCTCAACGCCTATGCCGCAGCGGGCATTATCGCCGACCACGAGTCGACGATTCCCGAGGAGGCGCTCGACAAGCTGTCCCGCGGCATGTATGTGATGCTGCGTGAGGGTACGTGCAGCCACGACCTGGCCAATTTGTCTCCGATGCTGCTGGAGAACCCTGCCCGCGCCCGCCGCTGCTGCTTTGCGACCGACGACCGCGCTCCCTCCGATGCTCTTTCGACCGGCATGATCGACAATGCCTGCCGTGTGGCCATCGAGGCCGGCATCGACCCGGTGGTCGCCATCTCCATGGCGTCCCTTTCCACGGCTGAGGCATTTGGCCTGGACCACGGCTGTCGCGACCCGCATGAGCTCCGTGGCGCGATCGCCCCGGGCAAACGCGCCGACCTGCTGTTGCTCGATGACCTGACGTTTGCCAAGGCTCCGCATCGCGTATATGCCGCCGGTGCTCTGGTGGCGCAGGACGGCACCTTTGTGGGCGAGATCGCACCCGAGATGGCCGAGGTTGCGGCCCTTGCCGATGAGCTGCGCGCCTCCGTTAAGCTGCCGAAGCTTTCGCTCGACGTGTTTGACTATGCCTTTAAGCCGGGCGAGGCCGTGATTGACGTGGTGCCGGGTAAGGCCATCACGGGCATGGCTCGCCCCGAGAGCGCCGAGGGCCTGCGCCGCATTATGCTGATCGAGCGCCACGGCCGCGGCGTGTCACTGCAGGCCGAGGGCGCCGACGGTGATGGTCCTGCGGGCCTGGGTCTCGTTGGCAAGCTCATTGGTCGCGGCTGGGTGCGCGGCTTTACCATCACGGGCGGTGCCATCGCCTCGACGATTGGCCACGATTCGCACAACGTGTGCGTGGTGGGCGATAACGCGGCCGACATGATGGCTGCCGTCGAGGCTGTTGGCCAGGGCGGCCACGTGCTGGTACGCGATGGCGAGGTCGTAGCGCGCATCCCGCTGGCGCTCGGTGGCCTGATGAGCGAGGGCACGGCCGAGGATGTCGCCGCGCAGCACGACGACTTTATGGTCAAGGCGCGCGCCATGGGCATCGAGCCGCCGCTCGACCCCATCATGGGCATCATCTTCCTGCCCCTGCCGGTGATCCCGACGCTCCGCATCCGCCCCGAGGGCATGTTCGACGTCACCACCTTCACCTACGCCGACTAGTCATCGGGGGCGTTCTTAAACGACTAGTCGTCGGGGACACTCTTCCGTGTGTCGCCTGCCGCCGCGGTCGTGGGCTCTCTGGCACGCGTGAGCTATTTGCCAGGTCTATGTAACGTTTACGCCCGCGGAGTCTTATTTGAGCTCCCTTTGGGTACGTTGGAATCGGATACACGTTCGATTCCAACAAGCCCGAAGGGAGCTTTTCTATGTTTAAACTGATTGCATCCGATATGGACGGCACGCTGCTTGACGAAAACGGCCAGGTGCCTCCCGAGACCTACGAACTGATTCTGGCGCTACACGAGCATGGCGTGCATTTCGCCGCATCGTCAGGTCGTCGCTACGATCGCCTGTGCGAGTTCTTTGCGCCCGTTCGCGACAAGATGGACTTTGTCGCCGCTAACGGCGCCCAAGTCTACGCCGACGGTAAGATGGTAGACCGTGAGGTGTATTCCCACCTGGCGATTCGAAGGCTCGCCCAAGCCGTCAGGACGTTTCCCAATCTGCATCTTGCGCTCTTTGACCGAACCAAGTCCTTCCTGCTCGATGACGAGTGCAAGTTCGTGCGTGAGGTCGATAAGGACCTTCCCAATGCCGAGCGTATTTGGGAGCTGCCCGATCCCAGCGTAAATATCATCAAAGCGAGTATCTTTTGCGACGACAGTGCGGTTATGGACAGTGCGTACGTGCTACAGCGCGAACTTGGTCAGCTCTTTACTTTTGCGCCTTCGGGCAACGCGTGGATCGATGCCATGCAGCCTGGTGTATCGAAGGCCTCGGGTATCGCGCAGCTCGCGGAGCATTACGGCATTGGACGCGACGAGGTCATGGCGTTTGGCGACTCGATGAACGACTACGAGATCATTCGCTTTGTCGGCACGGGTTGTGCGATGGAAAACGCGCGCCCCGCGCTCAAGGCGGTGGCCGATCGCGTGGTGGGTTGTAACCGTGACCACGCCGTCCAGCAGGAGCTCCGTCGCGTGCTGGAGAGTCTCTCCTAATCCGGCAGATGGGGACGTTCCTTTTCTGCCGACAGTGGGGGACAGTCCTTGCAGCTTTTTGCGAAGAGTGTCCCCAGTGACTAGTCGTTTAAGAACGTCCCCAATGACTGACCAATGACTAGGCGAGGGCGGCCATGATGGTGCGGGCGACGCCGTCGTGGTCGTTGTCGTATTCGGTGATGGCGTCGGCGGCCTCGCGATCTTCGGGCTCGGCGTTGATCATGGCCATGCCATGGCCCGCTGCCTGCAGCATGGGGATGTCGTTGATGTTGTCGCCGAACGCCCAGGCGTCGGCGAGACGCTCGCCCAGATGCTCACACAGCCACGTGAGGGCCGTTCCCTTGGTGGCGCCTTCGCCCATAACCTCGATATTCATGGCGTACGAACGCGTGACCTCAATGCCTCCGAGCGTGTCGAGCGCCGCCGCGATGGCGTCGCGATCGGTGGGGTCGTGCCAGTACATGGCGATGCGTTCGAGCGTCTCGACCTCGTCGATCTTGCTGTCGATATCCATGTCGATCGGTGTTCGTGTGCGCTTGAGCGAAGCCGCGATGTGAGGATCGCCGCCGCAGAATTCGTCCAGGCGCGTGTAGAGCGAGCGGGGGAGGAAACACTGCCCGTCCGCGAAGATATCGAAGGTGACGTCATGGCCGGTGGCAATGCTATGGACGTGGTGGGCGATGGCGCGGTCGAGCGGTCGGCTCAAAATGCGCGTAGCACGTGAGGCATCGGTGGGCGTATCGTCGTCGAGCTGCCAGACGCTGGCACCATTGGCGCAGACCGCGTAGTGCACGGCGGGATGGGCGAGGATGGGCTCAAAGACGCCTGACAGTGGACGGCCTGTGCAGGGCACAAACTCAATACCGCGGCGCGCAAGCTCGTCGAGCATCGCCCAGGTGGCGTCGCTCATCTGCTTATCACTCGTCAGCAGCGTTCCATCCATATCGGAAAACACAATCATTTGATGCAGCCCTTTCTGCTGGCATAAAAAGCGTGGCCGAGGGCGGCGATGCCCTGGCCACGCTCGAGTTCTATAACGGTCCGCGTCCTAGCGGTCAGCGAGCGGCTTGTACTCCAACGGCTCGATAACCGGGCGATACGCGGGACGGATGATGCGGTGCGCGCAGAAGAGCTCTTCCATGCGGTGCGCCGACCAACCGGCCATGCGGGCGACGGCGAACAGCGGCGTAAAGAGCGTCTCGGGCACGCCGAGCATCTTGTAGATAAAGCCCGTGTACAGGTCGATGTTGGCGCAGATGGGCTTGGTCATGCCGTGGTCGCGCATGACCTGGGGTGCCAGGCGCTCGATGCGCTCGATGAGCGCGAACTCATCGCCCAGGTCCTTCTTGGCGGCAAGCGTGCGCGCGTAACGGCGGCAGACCTCGGCGCGCGGGTCGCTGAGCGTATAGACGGCGTGGCCCATACCGTAGATGAGGCCCGTGCCGTCGAAGGCCTGCTTGTCGAGGATCTTGCCCAGGTAGGCTGCGACCTCGTCCTCGTCCTCCCAGTTGGAGACATGCGCGCGGATGTCCTCGTGCATGGACACGACCTTGGCGTTGGCACCGCCGTGGCGCGGGCCCTTGAGCGAGCCGATAGCCGCGGCGTAGGCGGAATACGGGTCGGTGGCCGAAGACGACAGCACGCGGCAAGCGAAGGTGGAGTTGTTGCCGCCGCCGTGCTCGGCATGCAGCATGAGCATCACGTCGAGCAGCATGGCTTCGTCGCGGGTGAACGCCATGCCACCGCGCAAGACCTGTAGGATGGTCTCGGCGGTGGAGAGACCGGGCGTGGGGTGCGGCACGTGAACCTCGGAGCCGCGAAGCTTGGCGACCGAGGCCATGTGTGCGAAGGCGGCGATGCGCGGGAGACGTGCGAGCATGGAAATGGCGACGTCGATTTCGTGCTCGGGCGTGATCACGTCTGGTTCGGCATCGAAGGCGTAGAGCAACAGTACGGCGCGCTGGAGCACGTTCATGATGCTCGACGACACCGTGGTCATAGGGAACTCTTTAACGTACTCGTCACTCAGGTGTCTAAAGGCGCCCAGGCGCTCGCAAAAGCCGTCGAGCTCTTCCTTGTTGGGCAGCGAACCCGTGATAAGCAGATAGGCGACTTCCTCGTAGCCGTAGCGATTCTCGGCCTGGGCATTGTTGACCAGATCCTCGATGCTGTAGCCGCGAAGCGTGAGCTTGCCCTGATCGGGCACGACCTTTCCGTCGACCTTGTTGTAGCCGTGCACATCCGAGATACGAGTGAGGCCCGCGACCACGCCCGAGCCGTCGGCATTGCGCAGGCCGCGCTTGACATTGTGCTCTTCGAACAAGCCCTCGTCATAAGGGTCGGTCGGCAGGCCGTGGTAGAGGTTTTCGCTTTCGGGCGAAATCTGACGGCTCGCCTCGTAATCCAGAACCAGGCGGCTCAAGTGGTCATCGAAGCGGTAATAGATTTTCTTGGCGTCGTAGGCCATGCGCGCTCCTCTCCGGGCCGCATCGGGGTGACTTGCATGGGCATGCGCGCGTCAGGCTATCCCCAGCGGCTTGCTCGCTACAGGCGGTACATAAAGTTGAAGACGTCCTCGCGCTGGATGGACACGTTGACGCCCGAAAGCTCGCCGGCCTCGGCCAGCGCCTTCTGCAGCTCGGCGAAGTCGAGCTTGGACTCGGCGGTATCGGCCAGCATGGTCATGGTGAAGATGTCCTCGATAATGGACTGCGTGATGTCGCGGATGTCGACGTTGGCCTCGCCTAGGACACGGGTGACGCCGGCGACGATGCCGGGGCGGTTCTTGCCAAGGACGGTGATGACGATACGGGAGGACGAGATCTCGGCCATGGGAAACCCTTTCGCGTGATTGCGGCGCGCGCGGGGCGCTCCGCTACGGTACAGTGTTCATCATTGTACCTGTCTGGCGCAAAAAAGGCGCGCTCGCTGCGGCGTTACATGCCTGCAACATGAGCGTAAGGGGGAAGGCCGCACGGGGAAGAGCCGTCTGGCGCGTGTCCGGCTCGTGTTGGGTTGATTTCCGATCTCAGCCGAACACATTGAGCGGACAGGCCGTTCCCGCAGTCAGCCGAACGCCTCCGACGGCTGATTCCGAACTGGAAGCGGAGGGCATCCCCGCCCTTCGGTAGGGGATACCGCTCCGCGGCGCATGCCGCGGGCGGCGCCCCTATCGGACCACCGTGACCTCAGTTGGGATGGGCCCAGCACTGCCGCGTACTCGGTGAGCTAGAGCCAACTGTTCGTCTTCACGTCGCGTATGGCGATATTTCGGTCGTCCGGCTCGGTGATGCCGTAGCCGAACGCCTGGAGCGTCTCGATGGACTCCTGGATCCTCTGTTGGAACATGGGACCCGGATCGACCCTCGGCCCGAGGTGCCCGCGCCAAAGGCACGGCGTGGCGCGCAGCATGTTATGGATTTTGGAGATGGGCTCGATGTCGGCGTAGACGTTGAGCGTCGCCATGGCGTCCTTGTGGCCGAGGATCGATTGGAGCGCCTTGATATCGCCGCCTTGGCGGATCCACTGCGTTGCGAACGTGTGGCGAAGGCCGTGGAACGTGATCAGCTCGTCGTTGGTGCCCATGAGGCCGTTGGTCTCCGAGAACGTCTTGAACGCCCTGCGGATATAGCTTGTCGTCGCGAAGGTCGCGCCCGGCTCCGACAGGATGTAGCAGTCCCCGATCTCGACCGCCCCGGTAAGGCCGCGCAAGCGCAGCTTTCCGCAGTCGATCTCGTGGGTCTCCTTCAGGAAGGGGAGTAGGCCGACCGGGTCGATGGGGATACCCCTGGCGTCATGGGTCTTGGTGTCCTTGATGAACGAACCCATTCCCTTCGCGTACGCCACCGAGTGTCTGATCGAGATCAGGCCCGTCTCGAAATCCACATCGCACCACCGAAGGCCGCAGACCTCGCCGATTCGCATCCCCGTGTGCAGGGCGAGTACGACCGCCCTCTAATCCTCGGCGGACCAATCGAGTCCGAACTCCTTTCGGGCATCCTCTTCGCTCATGACTTCGAGAAGGTCTCCGGGTTGGCAACGAAGGGCGAGGCATAGCTGCTCGAGTGTGTTGAAGCGAATGCCGCGAATATGCCCTTTTTTAATACGGGACAGGTTCACGGGCGTGGTTCCAATCCTTTCGGCAAGTTCGTTCGAGGAAATCTTTCGCTCGGCCATGATCTTGTCGAGGCGAACAATTACGGGCATGGCGTTTCCTTACGCAATCTCGTCGGAGTCGAGGTACAGCTCTCGGGCGTACAAGAAGAGCTGGGAAAGCATGAACAGGACGATGCCGAGAACCAGAGAGGTCCAATCGAATGATGAAGCGATCTCTTGGGCGCCGACGGCCCCCTCGCCGCCAAACATCGAAACGGAGGTTTTGAGTGAGCCGGCGTAGAGGCTGGTGGCAGCTTGAACAACGAAGAGAATGCCGAGCACCTTCAAGCATGTCGCAGACCCTTTCTTGAAGGGGTCTCCGCTCTTGATCGTCCACACGAGAACGGCGCTGAGGATGGTCGTAGCGATACCGATGACGGCAGGGACCAATGTCGAGATCGCAAGGGCTGGATACGCGGGGGAGTCTGCAATTACAGGGTTGTCGAGCACTTCGATTGCTGGCTTTAAGGAGAACGCCACTTGTGCGATGGCGGTGGCGCAAAGGGTCGCAGAGGCTATCGCACATGCGATGCGGAAGGAATGAAGCCGGGGAGTGCGATTGTCGGAACTCATAATAACCTCCGAAGAATTTAAAAAACTCAGGTTACTTTTTAACAGTTTATGTTAAATTGACTTTGCCGGCAAGTAATCACAGCATACTGCAACCGAAACCCCTCTAGATTGGAGAGGATTATGTTCGGTACTGTTAAGTCGTGTAAGCTCTTGGTTTTCCTCGGCCTCGCTCTTTGTTTGTTGCTGCCGGGAGCCCCCGCTTTTGCGGATACCCCGATGCCTCCTTCCCAGGAGAGCAGCCAGTGTGCCCTCGTTGAGCCCCTCGGGTATACGGACGACGTCGTCGATACCTACTGGAGCTACAGCTGTCCTCGCGGCGTAAGCGGGCACAGCATCTCGATGTTCAACATCTCTTACAAGACGATCTCCTACCGAAATGGCTATCGCCGATCCGCGCATCATAGGGAATCCCGCCTCGCTGCAATGTGCTCCTGTGGTGTTCTTGGCACAACTGATAAATGGCAATTTGTCTATAGCACCTACTAGATGCGAGGAAGGGCCGAGCATTTTGTTCGGCCCCTCTGTTCCGACTGGATGAGGTTAAGGTTGGCGATGAATATGCTCAAAATCTCGAAGGCGATCTTTAGGTCGCTTCTCTCCTCCAGGTCGCTCTGTGTTGTCGTTGTTGCGTTGATGGTTCTTTGTGCTCTGCCCGTCTTCAGGAGCGCGGCTGGCATCGACGGACGGGTCGAATACCTCGAGTCGGGAATAACCCGTGTTGAGCAGGAATTGTCAGCATCCTATGCGGATGCGCTTGTGAATGCGGGGGAGGACGGTGTCTATACCTCTTCATCAAGCATGCCCGCGCTTCTGTACCCTCTTGCCGCGGGACGTCTTATCTTGGCACCGCTCTCTCCCCTACTTCCGTTTCTGCAGATATCGGATGGAGAGTACACCTATTATGACGGATCGAAGGAGTACTTGCTATGGGTCGCAACGGCCGTTGCCGTCTCGTTCCTTGCCGCGCGTCTTAACAAACGTGAAACGCTCATCATCCAGGCACCGATGGGCGAGCTGGGTAGACTTGTTGCATCGAGCGTATGGGCGAGTGTTTTTGCAATGCTTGCCGTCCTCGCCATCAATCTTCCAGGGATAATCGCCGCGCTTGTGAAGAATGGCCCGGGCTCGCCGTTCTATCCGATAGGCTACATTCAATATGCGACTCCGGTTATCAAACCGGCTTGGCTGGTGTTCGCGCAGACGGCCATCTTGCAATTCTTGGTGGCAGCGTTCATCTCGCTTGTCGTTCACCTTGCCGTGAAGATTGCCAATAACCCTACGCTTGGAATCGTGTTCGTATGTGCCCTGATGGGGGTGACGATGGTTCCCGGGTATTACGGAAGATCCATCGCTTTACGTGAGTTCGCCCTGTTGAATCCCCTTACGTATGCGAACACTGAGTTGACCGTCGGCGCCTATAGCCCGTACCCGACAACGCAGATAGTGAATCTGCCTGGACTTTGCTTCGAGCGTGGCGCGATTGCCCTCGTATGCGCAATCGGGATCGAGGTGCTGGCAATTAGCCTGCTTTGCGTTGCTGGAAAGAGCGGCTGCGCGTGCCCGATATCCCCGATTTGTCTTGAGAGAGGTTCCTTCACTGCATCGAGAACGGCAACTCGTTCGAGCGCTTGTGCCTCCGCCGTTGCATACGTAAGAACGATGGGGAAACTGCTCCTGCGTTCTCCTACCCTCGCCGTATGCGCGATTGCAATGTCGACGACGATGCTGGCCCCGGCTCTGGTCGAGATGTTTCCTGACGCTGATAACGTTTCCGCTGTTCGGTATAGGGATGGGGAGCTCCGTTCAATAGATCGGTATCTAGAGCAGAACGCTGCGAATATGGACGTCGAGGGCAAAGCGGCCCTGGAAGACATGCGGGATGCTCTTTCGGGTTTCGTGTACGCGCCTATGCCTGCGGAGGGGTTTCGAAGCCTTGCGACGTACGAGCGCTCGAGGTGAGCTGGGCGCGGCAGATGCGACTCTCCTGCAATCGATCGGAATCGAGCCGGAGACTCCTTCTCGTGCGGAGGCGCGCGCCCTTCTGCTTGAGTCGATCGCGAGCTTGCCGGACCCCAAGGTTTACGAGTTAAGTACGAAGATGCCCCCATTAATCCTCCTTTCGTATCTCCAGGCAGCGCTTCCCTCCTTATTTTTGCTGTTGCCCGTGGTTGTCACATCGCTCGCGTGCACCCACCTGCAGTGTCGTTCCCTTCTGGTTCTCCAGATCCCCGCAACAGCGCATGTGCGTTTTCTGACGGCTGTTGCGCTGGCTCTCCTGCTTGGCTTGGTGCTGCTTTTGGTGTCGATGGTTCCCGCTGTCGTTGTGTCCGTGATTAAGAACGGTGCGGGTGGATCGGAGTATCCCGTCGCTCTCATTCGGGCGGGAGCTTCGACAACGTCCATGGTGGGGGAGGCGGTGTTGTGCAGTATTCCGTTGCTGGTCATGGCATACGGCGTGATTTCCGTCGTCGCTGCGTTGACGGCAGCGATTAGCCGCAACCCCGTTGTCACTGGAATGGTTTGCGCGGTTCTCTTGGTGTTGGGTTCGTTGAGCGCTCATGTTGAAAGCGTGGGCATGGGCGTCGCGCTGCTGGCTCCATTCGCCTCGTTTGATCCCGCTTCCCAGGTGGGGACGATTGGGTTCCTTGGGCGAGGGACGAACGCGATGCCTTTTGGAGAGGTCGTCGGCGCATCGGGCGCTCTGCTGGTGGTCTTGGGCGCCGTATCTCCGTTGATGGTGCGCCTGAGTGTTCCAAAGATCGAAAGGGGATGATCTCGATGATTGACCTTCAAACGCTGACGATCTCTTATGGAAAGAAGGTGCTCGTAGATTCGGTGAACGCTGAGTTTGCCCCGGGTACGGTCTACGGTCTCGTCGCTCCGAACGGGCATGGAAAGACGACGTTGCTGCGTGCGATGGCAGGTTTGCCGGGTCCTCGCGTGGACGGGAGCATCGTTCTGGATGAGGTGCAGGGTACGGGTGCGAGAGAGGTCCGTTCTATGATCTTCTATGCACCTGGTGAGGGGACGCTGCTGTATCCCGGATTGCGTGCGGAAGATCACCTCAAGATGGTTTGCGATATGTGGCCGCATGCTCGCGATATCGAAGAGATAGTGGAACAAACGCAGATAGGCGAGTTCGCGAAGATGAGGATCCGCACTCTGAGCCAGGGCATGAAGCAGCAGCTTACCCTGGCGATTGCGTATGCGACGGGCGCGCGGTACCTTCTATTAGATGAGCCCATGAACGCGCTCGACCCCAGCAGGGTGGACTTGCATTCCGAGATTCTCAGGAAGCTGGCCGATTCTGGTACGTGCATCATCATGTCATCCCACATCTTGGATTCGGTCGATAGGCTGTGCGATGAGATTCTGTTTTTGAAGGATGGGAGGCTCATTAGAAGCATTCCGCAAGATGATGCTGCGCCGAAGTCTCCTGGATCCCATTTCGCAAAGCCTGCCGGACGCGCCGAGGGTGCGCTAAGCACGTATCGGCGACTCTACGAAAAGGGCGGGTAGAAATGCAAGTTAATAATCTATGTGGTCGATATGCCGTTAAACCCGCATATCGATACCGCTCAGCCATTCGCCTCGCCCCCGTCGCACGTATCTTCATCCGGTCTGTTACTTTTAATCTAACGATTCTTTGAGGAACGTAGGTGCTTCTGAATGTACTGTCGACTTCTTCTCAAACTGATCCTAAGAGACAGGGCCGCATGGATTTGTACGCTCGTTCTCGCTGCAGCCTTTTCCGTCCCCATTGCGTTCAATTCACCCATCTACGGGCCCTTCTTTATGAAGCAGGGCATGCAGGGCTTTGTCGACGCATTCAATACGCGCGCACCCCAGGCCAGCGGCACAGACCTATCGCCAGAGCAGCAAGCTGACGCGGAGCTTGCAAGATACGCGAACGCCGCCCTTGCCGCTCAAACCGACGCCGCCTTTCTCGATTCTGCCGAGAGCTACTACGCGCTCATGGACGAAGGCTTCCAATCCGGGTCCATCGTGGGAGACCGAGAGACCAATGACGCGGAGCTCGCATATTGCCGTGCCCTGAGTAGCTCCGGCATCACGGATATCCCGGCCTCCGCAAACGACCTGCCATTCCTTTCCTTCCTGCCTTACGCCATTGCCGCGGCGCCGTCTTTCCTTCCCTTCATCCCCTTCCTTCTCTCGTCGATACTCCTGCTCGGGGCCACAAGGCCCGGGGCCCTGGCGGCGAAGGCGCCCGTGCCCAAATTCCGGCGCCTTATCCAGATCGTGTTTTCGATAATCGCCGCGGGGACCGCGATGCTCCTCGCCGGCCTCGCACCCGGGGGCATTTACGCCTTGGCCCTAAACGGCTTCGGGCAAATTGGGTACCCGATCGCCTTCTTCCATGACGGCGCGCTTACCACCACGACCGCGGGAAACGTCTTCACAGCCCTGCTTCTCGCGCTGCTTGCGGGCGGAACCTTGATATCCGTTTGCTCCGCCGTCATATCGACCGCAACGAGGCGCGTCCTCGCAGGCCCCCTTACCTCCGCGCTGCTTGTCGCGGCCCCGGCATTCCCGTTGCTGTCCGATTCGGCGCTGGAGCATAATGCCGCGCTCAATCTCCTGCCGCTGGCCGTGTTCTCGCCTATCGAGGCCACGGGCTACGTAGGATGCTTCCCGACAGAATTCATTGGCTCCGGTTCAGGCAGCGCATCGATGCTTGCCGTGGCCCTGATATACGTCGCGGTCCTTTTTGCGGTCGGCGCCGTTGCGGCACGTTCGCCCAAACAGGCTGGACCAGCTAAAAAGCACCATGGGCTCGAGCTTCTGGACGCGAGCGTGGGATACGGGAGCACGACGATACTTTCAATCGGATCGCTTTTCCTGAGCCCGGGAACGGCGGCGGGCCTCGTTGCTCCCAACGGCTCGGGGAAAACCACCCTTCTAGAAGCGCTGTCGGGCCAATTTCCCACCCGCATCCACTCAGGAAGCCTGGCGGCAGACGGAATCAGCCAACGTCGATCAGCCGAATTTGCAGAACTCGTCTACCTGAGCTCTTCGGGCAGCGCGGATCTCTACCCCACGCTATCGGCCATCGAGCACCTTGCTTTCGTTAGGGAGGCGTGGAAATCGGCCGCCGACATCGACTCGCTCTGCAGCTCCCTCGGAATCTCCCCATATCTCGACAAGCCGACCCGTAAACTCTCGACAGGAATGAAGCAGCAGGTAAAGCTTGCCATGGCGATAGCGACCGATTGCCCGTACCTCATCCTCGATGAACCGCTGAACGGCCTCGATCCGGGAAAACGGAAAACCTCCTGCGACGCGATGCGCAGCGAGGTGGCGCGGGGACGCAGCGTGCTCATTTCAAGCCATCTACTCGACGACCTGGCAGACCTCACCAACTCGTTCTACTTCATCGAGGCCGGCACGCTCGTGGAAAAGATCAAGTCGTCCTCGCAGACGCTCAAGCAGGAATACCTCGATACATACGAGGGAGGTGAATGACATGAAACTATTTGAACAGCTGAAGTCCAATGCGTCGCGCATGGCTGTCTACGCCATCCTCGTGGCAACGGCTTTATGCGGAATCGCGGCACCCGTCTATGCGCTCAACGGGGAGAAAGGCGATGTCGAACCCGCGTACATGGCTTCGACGGTTAAGGACCGGTACAAAGCCTTCTCTGGAGACACGTTTTACGTAGCAGAGTACGACACGACCTACCGTCAGCTTCGCTACAACAAGAGATACGAATATCTAGGCCCAGAGGCAATCAGCTATACGTCGGGTTGGTACCGCTCCAACTATGGACACATAACCCAGTTCAAGTGTAACTACCGTGTGTACAACTAAAGCAACCGGCCGGGACGAGGGGTGACGCAAAAGCGTCGCCCCTCGTTTTTAACCATGTCAACTGAACCTAGTTCAGTTTGGTTGATTTCCGATCTCAGCCGAACACATTGAGCGGAAAGGCCGTTCCCGCAGTCAGTCGAACGTCCCCGGGGCCCTTCTCAGGCCCCGGGGACGGCATTTTCCCAGTTGAAGGAACGGTGGAGATGTGTTTCGATGGGTCAGATTCGTGTCGTTCCGAAAAGACCGTGAACCTTTTGTGGGACGCGCGGCGCCGTGGTACCATAGCCGAGTTTGTTGTCTTGGTCGGAAACCAAGACGCCTTATGCGCTGATCGGTAACCAGCGCCTGACCAATAAGGAGTCCTACCATGAAGCAGGGTATCCATCCCCAGTATGTCGAGTGCACGGTGACGTGCTCCTGCGGCAACACCTTCAAGACGCACGCTACCGTGTCCGAGATGAAGGTCGAGCTTTGCAACGAGTGCCACCCGTTCTACACCGGCCAGCAGAAGTTCGTCGACACCGGTGGACGCGTCCAGCGCTTCGCCGACAAGTTCGGTGGCGCCGCTGCCGCCCAGCTCAAGAAGGCTGAGGAGGCCAAGGCTGCCAAGGCCGCCAAGGCTGCTGAGGCCGAGGCCGCTCGCAAGGCCGCCGCTGAGGCTAAGGCTGCCGAGAAGGCTAAGCGTGCCGCTAAGTTTGCCGAGGAGGCTGCCAAGCAGGCCGCCGAGGCTCCCGCAGAGGCTCCCGTCGAGGAGGCCGCTGCCGAGGCCGAGACCACCGAGGCTGCTGAGTAAATAGCTCGCCGCGGAATCGCTCGCATTCATGGCATAAGGGCCGTGCATCCGTTCGGGTGCGCGGCCCTTTTCTTTTTATTGGTGCAAGCTAGCTCGTCCCCATTGCACCAGATTGGTGCGGAGGGGACAGGTTGGTTTGCACCAAATGGCAGAGAGACGGCGTTTTCCCAGATAAAAGCTGCCAAAATAAACCAGTCCCTTTTTGGCAGGTTGGTCGTAGTTATTACGTGGCGGTCGAGGTCGACCGTATAGGCCGCGCCTTGTTTGGCTAAAGTACAATCATCTGTGTTTAACTCGCCCGCAGCTGCACGGCGTGGGCGATGGCCAAAAAGGAAAACCACATGGGATTCATGTCAAAGCTGCTGTCCTTTGGATCCGATAAGGACCTTAAGCGCTACTACAAGATCGTCGACCAGATCAACGGTCTTGAGCCCCAGTTTGAGAAGATGACCGAGGAGGAACTCCGCGGCCAGACCGATAAGTTCCGCGAGCGTTACGCCAACGGCGAGTCGCTTGACGACATGCTCCCCGAGGCCTTTGCCACCGTGCGTGAGGCTTCCAAGCGCACCATGGGTATGCGCCACTTTGACGTGCAGCTCATTGGCGCCATGGCACTGCACGAGGGCCACATCGCCGAGATGAAGACCGGCGAAGGTAAGACCCTCGTCTCCACGTTGGCTGGCTATCTCAACGCTATTGCCGGCAAGGGCGTGCACGTCGTTACTGTCAATGATTACCTTGCCAAGCGCGACTCCGAGTGGATGGGCCGCATCTATAAGTACCTGGGCATGACCGTCGGTCTGCTCCAGAACAACATGCCGCTCGAGCTCAAGCGCCCGGCCTACCAGGCCGACGTCACCTACGGCACCAACTCCGAGTTCGGCTTTGATTACCTGCGCGACAACATGGTTACCCGTCCCGAGCAGCGCGTGCAGCGCGGCCACAACTACGCCATCGTCGACGAGGTTGACTCCATCCTGATCGATGAGGCTCGCACCCCGCTGATCATCTCGGGCGCTGGCACCAAGTCCGCCAGTACCTACAAGGACTTCGCGCGTGCCGTGCGTGGCCTTGAGCGCGGCGAGGACGTGTCGCACGACATGCTTACCGCCACCGAGGACGTTGAACCCACGGGCGACTACGTCATGGACGAGGCCAAGCACACCATCGCTGCCACCGAGCGCGGTCTTAAGAAGATCGAGCGCCGCCTGGGTATCGATGACATCTATGCCGATCTCTCCGGCCAGCTGGTCAACCACCTGCAGCAGGCGCTGAAGGCCCAGTACATGTTCCACCGCGACAAGCAGTATGTGGTCACCAACGGCGAGGTCAAGATCGTCGACGAGTTCACCGGCCGCATTATGGAAGGCCGCCGTTACTCCGAGGGCCTGCACCAGGCCATCGAGGCCAAAGAGGGCGTGCTTGTACGCGAGGAGAACCAGACGCTCGCCACTATCACCTTGCAGAACTACTTCCGTCTGTATGACAAGCTCTCCGGCATGACCGGTACGGCACTCACCGAGGATGCCGAGTTCCGCGAGATCTACAAGCTGCCCGTCGAGGTCATCCCCTCCAACAAACCCGTTCAGCGTGTTGACCACGAGGACCTGGTGTACCGTACCATTCAGGCCAAGTACAACGCCGTCGCCGACGATGTCGAGCAGCGTCACGCCAAGGGCCAGCCGGTCCTGGTGGGCACCGTCTCCATCGAGAGCTCCGAGAAGCTGTCCGCCGCCCTCACGAAGCGCGGCATCGCGCACGAGGTCCTCAACGCCAAGCACCATGAGCGCGAGGCTCATATCGTTGCCCAGGCCGGACGCTACGGCGCCGTGACCATCGCTACCAACATGGCCGGTCGTGGTACCGACATCCTGTTGGGCGGCAACCCCGACGAGCTGGTGCGCGAGCGCCTTGAGTACGAGGGCCTGACCATGGAGGACGTGACGCCCGAGCAGCTTGAGCAGTTTAACGCCGAGGCCAAGGAGACCTGCAAGGCCGAGCGCGAGCGCGTTCTTGCCGCCGGCGGCCTGACCGTTATCGGCACCGAGCGCCATGAGTCCCGCCGTATCGACAACCAGCTGCGCGGCCGTTCCGGCCGTCAGGGCGATCCGGGCGAGACCCAGTTCTACCTGTCGCTCGAGGACGATCTGATGCGTCTGTTTGGCGGCGACAAGATGGACCGCGTCTCCAAGATGATGGTCACGGCTGACATGGGCGACGATATGCCCATCCAGCACAAGATCATCTCCAAGGCTGTCGAGAGCGCCCAGCACAAGGTCGAGAGCATCAACTTCTCCATGCGTAAGAGCGTTCTTGAGTACGACGACGTCATGAACAAGCAGCGCCAGGTCATCTACGCCGAGCGCAATAAGATTCTGGACGGCAAGGATCTGACCGACCACATCACCGAGGTCATGCACGATACCGTGTACCGCTGCGTGCAGGAGTTCTGCACCAAGGACAGTCACGATGGCGAGCGCGACCTGGAGGGCCTGCGCAAGTGGGTTGTGGAGCTCACCGGCCACATCGATACGCCGAAGTTCCCCGACGAGGATTATGAGGCCCTAGCTGCCGATGTCCTGGCTTACGTAGAGAAGTGCTACAACATGAAAGCCGAGCGCTTGGGCGAGGACCTGATGCGCGAGCTCAACACCCAGGTCATGCTGCGCGTCATCGATACCCGCTGGATGAACTACCTGCAGGAGATGGACTACCTCAAGACCGGCATCGGCCTGCGCGGCTTTGGCCAGCGCGACCCGCTGGTCGAGTACAAGACCGAGGCCTACGGCGCGTTCCAGATACTCGTCGACACCATGTACGAGGATTACCTGCGCACGGTTCTGCGCATCGAGATCAAGGCTGCCCCGCGTGTCGTGGAGCACAAGGAGGAGCCCGCGCTCGAGGGTGCGCACTTCTCCGGTCCTGCCGAGGTCGATGGTGACAACGGCGACTCGGTGCTGCGCAAGCAGGCGCAGGTGCAGGCCCGCACGGCTGTCCAAGGCGGACCGGCTGCCGTCAACAACGGTGGCAAGGTGACGACCTACCGCAAGTCCGAGAGCGACGATCCGTACGTCAACGTGGGCCGCAACGACCCGTGCCCTTGCGGTAGCGGTAAGAAGTTCAAGTACTGCCACGGCAGGAATCGTTAATGGCTGAGGCTTTAGAGGTAACGCCCGCCGAGCTGGACGCGTTTGCGGACCGGCTCGGTGAGGTTGAGTCGTACCTCCATTTGGACGAGAAGCGCACCCGCGTAACGGAGCTCGAGGCCAAAAGCGTCGCCCCGGGCTTTTGGGACGACGCCGATGCCGCTCGCGCCACGATGGAGGAGATCGCGCGCACCAAGGAAGATATCGCTGCCGTGGACACCGCGCGCGGCGAGCTTTCCGATGCCCGCGCTGCGCTGGAGCTTGCCGAGGAGATGGGGGATGACCCCGACGCCGTCGCATTGCGCGAGGAGGCTGCCGCTACGGCAGAACGCCTGGCCCGCGCCATCGACGAGCTTGAGCTTGCGAGCTGGTTTACCGGGGAGTTCGACCATGGCGACGCGATTGTGACCATCAAGCCCGGGCAGGGTGGTTTGGAGGCCCAGGATTGGACCTTCATGCTCTTTAAGATGTACATGAAGTACTGCCAGCGCCGCGGTTGGAAGGTCACCATCAACGATTGCCCCGCGGCCGAGGTCATTGGCATTGATCGCGCGACCTTTACCGTCGAAGGCAAGGATGCTTTTGGCATGCTTCGCGCCGAGGCCGGTGTCCACCGCCTGGTGCGCATTAGCCCCACCGACGACAAGAAGCGCCGCCAGACCACGTTTGCCGGCGTCGAGGTCATTCCGGTGCTGCCCGACGATATCGATATCGAGATCAACCCCGACGACATCCGCGTCGACGTGTACCACGCAAGTGGCCCGGGTGGCCAGGGCGTAAACACCACCGACTCCGCCGTGCGCGTGACGCATTTCCCCAGCGGCATTGTGGTTACCTGCCAAAACGAGCGCAGCCAGATCCAGAACAAGGCCGCGTGCATGCAGATCCTCAAGGCTCGCCTGTACGAGATTGAGCTCGAGAAGCGTGCCGAGGCCCTGGACGAGATTCGCGGACCCAAGACCACGATTGGTTTTGGCAACCAGATCCGCAGCTACGTGCTCTACCCGTACCAGATGGTTAAGGACCTGCGTACGGGCGTGGAGACCAGCAACGTCGAGGCCGTTCTTGACGATGGCGATTTGGATCCGTTTGTGATTGGCTATCACCGTTGGGCTACCGGCAACGCCGATGTAGAAGGCTCGGAGATCTAAAACATCGGGCGGCTTCAAGCCGATGCTAAGCCCAACGGTTGGACGGGTTTGTATTCGGAATAAACCCTGCGCAGGGGTGGTTTTTGTCCGGCGAATCGGTAGAATCGAATACAAGAAGAAGTTCAAAGCGCATCCGATGGGGTGCGCTTTTTTGAGGGAGGCAGCATGGCATATCGTCTGGACATTAAGCGCATTCTTTCGATGAACTTCTTTCACGACCTGCCCCAGATTATGTTGGGGTGCGCTCTGGCCGCTATTGCGACCGACCTGTTTTTGATTCCTAACGGCCTTGCTGCCGGTGGCGTTACGGGCCTTGCGACTATTATCCAAGCAGTCGGCGCGGCGCGAGGCGTGTCGCTTCCCGTCGGTATCCAGACCATCGTGATGAATGCCTTGCTGCTGCTGGTCGTTATGCGCGAGGGCGGCATGTTCTACGTGGTGCAGACCGCGACGGGCTTTGTGCTGCTGGGCTTCTTTACCGATCTGTTCGCCCCGTTTGTAGCGCCTCTGGCACATGCAGACCTGATGCTTCCCGCTATGTGGGGCGGCATTATCACGGGCATCGGTTACGGCATGGTGCTGCGCGCCGGCGCCAACACCGGCGGCTCGGACACGATTGGCCAAATCATCTCGCGTAACACCTCGCTGCCGGTGGGTTCGACCGTCATGGCAATCGATGTTGCCGTGTGCGCGCTGTCGGCTCCGGTCTTTTCAATCGAAAACGCGCTATATGCAGGCCTTTCGATGGTCATTAGCGGCTACGTGATCGATGCCGTGGTCGATGGTGGCAACAAACGCCGTATGGTCCTCATCATCTCGGACAAGTTCCCTGATATCGCTGCCGATATCATGTATGGCCTGGGTCGTGGTTGTACCAAGTTTAAGGCGACTGGCATGTATTCGGGTGCCGAGAAGCCGGTGATTATGGTCATCGTGAGCCGTCGAGAGCTCAATACCCTTAAGACGATCGTGCGCGAGCGCGATCCTCACGCCATTGTGACGGTCGCTGATGTTACGGAAGCCTTCGGCGAGGGATTCAAGGACATTAGCGCGTAGGGGCGACCGCGTTCTATCCAAAAGACGTTCACATTGATAAACCGTTTCATCAGCGGTTCTGCCTGCTAAATTGTTCAAATAATGATAAAAACTCTGGTAAAGCCATCAGTTTCCAGCATAATGAATGACGTACGTGCATTGCGGCTGTGTTGGGATTACCTTTCCGTGCCGTGCGCATTTTGTCTAATGAGGATGAAAGGAAGGCACAATGAGCGACGAAGAGCTCAAAAAGGTTGCCAACGAGGTAAGGAAGGGCATCGTCACCGGCGTGCACGCTGCCAAGTCCGGCCATCCGGGCGGTTCGCTCGGCGCTGCCGACATCATGACCTATCTGTACTTTGAGGAAATGAACGTCGACCCGGCCGATCCCCGCAAGGCCGACCGCGATCGTTTTGTGCTCTCCAAGGGCCATTGCGCTCCGGGCCTGTACGCCGTGCTCGCCGAGCGCGGGTTCTTCCCCAAGGAGGACCTCGAGACGCTGCGCCATATCGGCAGCCACCTGCAGGGCCATCCCAACATGAACGACACCCCGGGCGTCGATATGTCCACCGGTTCGCTCGGCCAGGGCATCTCCGCCGCCGTGGGCATGGCGGTTGCCGCCAAGCACTGGGGCGATACTTACCGCACGTACGCCCTGCTGGGTGATGGCGAGAGCGAGGAGGGCCAGGTCTGGGAGGCCGCCATGTTTGCCGGCAACCAGCAGCTCGATAACCTCTGCGTGATCGTCGACCACAACGGCCTGCAGATCGACGGTCCCGTCGAGGAGGTCAACGACCCCATGCCGCTCGCCGACAAGTTCCGCGCCTTTAAGTTCCACGTGGTGGAGCTTGCCGACGGCAACGATTTCGATCAGATTCGCGCCGCCTTTGCCGAGGCCCGCGCCACCAAGGGTCAGCCGACCGCCATTATCGCCGAGACCACAAAGGGCAAGGGCGTGTCCTTTATGGAGAACCAGGTTGGTTGGCACGGCAAGGCCCCCAACGATGAACAGTTTGAGCAGGCCATGGCAGAGCTCACGGCCGCCGGAGAGGAGCTCTAGGATGGCAGACGTCAAGAAAATCGCCACGCGTGTAAGCTACGGCGAGGCCCTCGTCGAGCTCGCCAACGAGCACGACGACTTTGTGGTCCTCGACGCCGACCTGGCTGCTGCCACGCAGACCGGCAAGTTTAAGGCTGCCTGCCCCGATCGCTTCTTCGATGTGGGCATTGCCGAGAGCAACCTGATGGGCGTCGCCGCCGGTATCGCGACCACCGGTCGCGTTGCCTTTGCGAGCACCTTTGCCATGTTCGCTGCCGGTCGCGCCTTTGAGCAGGTTCGTAACTCCATCGGCTACCCGCACCTTAACGTCAAGATCGGTGCCACGCACGCTGGTATCTCGGTGGGCGAGGATGGTGCCACGCACCAGTGCTGCGAGGATATCGCCCTCATGCGCGTCATCCCCGGCATGACCGTGATCGTTCCTGCCGACGACGTCGAGGCCCGCGCCGTGACGCGCGCCGCCTACGAGTGCGACGGTCCGGTGTACATGCGCTTCGCCCGTTTGGCCTCGCCGGTTATCAACGACCCCGAGACCTACAAGTTCGAGTTGGGTAAGGGCATTGTCATGCGCGAGGGCGCCGATGTGACCATCATCGCTTGCGGCCTGATGGTCGGCGAGGCCCTCGAGGCCGCCGAGCAGCTCGCTGCCGAGGGCATCGACGCCGAGGTCATCAACATGCACACCATCAAGCCCATCGACGCCGACCTGATCGTCAAGAGCGCTACCAAGACCGGCCACGTCGTGACCGTCGAGGAGCACTCTGTGATCGGTGGCCTGGGCAGCGCCGTTGCCGACGTCCTGTGCGAGCAGTGCCCGACGCCGCTCAAGAAGATTGGCGTCAACGACACCTTTGGCGAGTCCGGTCCGGGTGCCGAGCTCCTGCACAAGTACGGTCTGGACGCCGCCAACATCGTGGCGACCACCAAGGAGTTCTTGGCCTAGGACAAGACGAGGCAAAGTATCGCCTCAACAACCACATGCAAACCAGAACAGGGGCGTCCCCAAAGAGGGCGCCCCTGTTTATGCTGAATTTAAATTAGAGTCCTGCCAAGCAAAGTTCCCATGGGGAAACGGGCCCATCCCAACAAAGTGCAATTCAGACCCTTCCAACTTTGTATGCGCAGCATCTCAAGTTGGTGCGTCGGCCCCATAGTAGCCGCAGGCCGGGCACAGGGTTACCTCCCAAATCTTTCCGCAGCGCAGGCCGGCGTTTGTCCGCAGCTCCGCAGGAGCAGGACAAATGCCGGCCATGCGCGAGGACGATTTGGGAGGTAACCCTGCGCCCGGCCGGTGAGACCCAAACCCCGCCATGCTTCTTATGTGCAGCAAAGCTAATGCTGCTAAAATACAAAGCGCTCATGTAGTTTAAACGCACGACGATAAGGAGCACCAGTGGGTAACCACTTCCGTACCTCCGGTGCGGGCGACGATGCCCCCAAGACGCAGACAGGCGTCCAGGGCAGTCGTTTCGCCACTCCGGATTCAGAGGGTCAGCCTGTTGCTCAGGCCCCCGCTCAGCCGGCAGATCAGGCACAGCCGGCATCCGATCCCTTTGCCTACAATCCCACCAGCGATGTTGCGCTTTCCGGCACGGCGGGTTTTGAGCCCGTTCAGGCTGTGACCGCTCGCGTGGAGCAGCCTCAGGCTGGCGCCGCCGCGCCGCAGCCTACCATGGCCGGCATTCCCGACCCCATGGCCCCTGCGACGCCGGTTCCTCAGCCTGCGCAGTCCGGTCTCTTTGCCGCTATTCCCGATCCCACGCAGCCTGCTGCCCCGGTGGTCGAGAGCGATCAGGCCGCCGAGGTCGCAAGCCTCGATAACGCGCTCAACAACCCCGATTTTACGTCGGTGTTTGCGCCCATCGATCCGCAAGCCAGCCGCAAGAAGATGGCCAAGCAGGCCGGTGTCGAGCCCGTCATCCTTATGGAGCATGTCACCAAGATCTATCCGGCACAGCCCAACAAGCCTGCACTCGACGACATCAACATCGAGATCTATCCGGGCGAGTTCGTCTTCCTGGTCGGTCATTCCGGCTCGGGTAAGACCACGCTGCTGTCGACGCTCAACCGCGACGTCAAGCCGACGAGCGGCCGCATCTTGGTTGCCGGTCAGGACCTCATGAAGATCAAGAACCGCAAGGTTCCGTTCCTGCGCCGCCAGATTGGCGCCGTGTTCCAGGACTTTAAGCTTCTGCCGCAAAAGACCGCCTACGAAAACGTGGCGTTTGCCCTGCAGTGCATCGGCAAGCCCAAGGGCGTCATTCGCAGCCAGGTGCCGGAGGTGCTGCGTCTGGTCGGTCTGGCCGATCAGATGGATTCGCTGCCCGACCAGCTTTCCGGTGGCGAGCAGCAGCGCGTCGCCGTCGCCCGCGCTATGGTCAACCGTCCGCCGCTGCTGATCTGCGACGAGCCCACGGGTAACCTCGACCCGGCGATCTCGCTGGGCATCATGAAGCTGCTCGAGCGTATTAACCGCACCGGCACCACCGTGATCGTCGCCACGCACGACCGCGAAATGGTCGATAGCATGCACCGTCGCGTGATCGCCCTCGAGGGCGGCCACGTTATCCGCGACCAGGAGAGGGGAGGTTACGGCAACTATGGCACCAACTAACGTGGGCTACTCCTTCAAAGAGGCAATCAGTCACTTCTTCCGTAACTGGACTACCTCGCTCGGCGCCGTCATCACGATCTTCCTTTCGCTGTTTATCATCGGCCTGTTCATCATGGGCTCCGCGATGCTGAACTCCGTGATCGGCACCGTCGAGGATCAGGTTGTCATCAACGCGTTCATTAGCGATGACGCCGATCAGGCCGATGTTCAGGCTTTTGAGGCCGAGCTTAAGACGTGGAATAACGTCAAGTCCGTGACCTATAAGGACAAGGACGACGCGCTGGCCGAGTATACGAGCAAGATGTCGGGCAACGCCGACGCCACCATGAGCGCGCTCGATGGCCAGAACCCGCTGCCGGCTTCGTTTGCAATTGAGATGGACGATCCGTCCAAGGTCGAGAGCACGGCCCAGAAGCTCAAGAAGAACGCCGACTTCCAGAAGATCGCGGATGACGGCGACGTCAACGCGAGCGTGCTGTACGGCCAAGAGGAAGTGAGCCGCCTGTTCCAGGTGACCAACTACATCCGCATCGCCGCCGTGGTGCTCGTTGGCCTTTTGACCTTTATCGCATTCATCTTCATCAACAACACGATTCGCCTGTCCATCACGGCGCGTCGTCGTGAGATTGCGATTATGCGTCTGGTCGGCGCCAGCAACGGCTTCATTCGCGGCCCGTTTATCACCGAGGGCGTACTGCAGGCCATTTTGGGCTCGCTGCTTTCCATCGGCGTTCTGGAGCTGCTGCGCAATCTGATGATTCCGCGTTTGCAGGAGAGCATCGGCTGGATGTCGTTTGCCCTGCCGATGCAGTACTACCTGGTGACCTATGCTGCGCTGATTCTGGTCGGTGTGATTATCGGTCTCTTTGGTTCTGCCATAGCCATGCGCCGCTACCTGCGCGTGTAGGCATGCCTGGAATTCATCCCTTCCAACGGGTCGTCTCTTATGGGGCGGCCCGTTTTTTGATCTCTAGGGGACGGCAGGAAAGCGAATCATTTGGGTAGACTCTTTGGAGTTCGTCATCGATAGCAAGGAGGCGCCATGGGGCGCAATAACAAGCATAAGCGCGGTGCTCGCAATAAGCGTGGGCCGGTGCGCAGCGAACGCCGTCCGAGCCTGACCGGGCGCGTGCAGCTCCATGAGCATGGAGCCTATGTCATAACCGAGAGCGGCGACTACAAGGTTATGGGCCGCGGTAAGCGCGAGATCATGGATGGCGATACCGTTGCCGTGAGCATTAAGAACAGCCCGCACGGTGAGCGGCGCGCCGTGATCGAAGGCGTGGTTGAGCGCGCAGCCATAAGCGTGGTGGGTACGTACCAGACCGCTGGTCCGCTCGGTGTGATCGAGCCGCTCGATTCGCGCCTGAAGGCCGACTTCTTCATTCTGCCCGAGGATACCTCGGCGGATCGTCTGGGCGTCCACCCGGGTGATGCCGTTGTCGCGCGCATTTTGACCTACCCGACGCGCCTGGAATCGGGCACCGTGACGATCGAACGCCGCATTGGCGGAGATGACGCGCCCGATTTGGGCGTTCAATACGTGATGGCGCGTTACGGCTATACCGATAGCTATCCCGAGGCCGCGCTGGACGAGGCCGAGGGGCTTTCGCTCGATGTGTCCGCGGCGCTTAAGGACCCGCTCCGCCGCGATCTGCGCGACCGCTTTGTCATCACGATCGACCCGGTCGACGCGCGCGACTTTGACGATGCCATTTCGCTTGAGCGCACGCCCGAGGGTGGCTACAAGCTGGGTGTGCATATCGCTGACGTTTCTCACTATGTGGCTTGGGACGGGCATATCGATCTTGAGGCTCGCCATCGTACGACATCGGTGTATCTGGCCGATCGCGTGCTTCCCATGCTGCCCGAACGCCTGTCCTGTGACCTATGCTCGCTTCGCCCTGACGAGGACCGTCTTGCGTTTACCGTTGACATTGAGCTCGATGCGCAGGGTCGCGTGCGGCATTACGATCCTTACCCCAGCGTGATTCGCTCGCGTGTGCGTATGGACTATGACGGCGCCGAGGCGCTGCTGGTGCGTGCCGGCGCGGTTGAGTATTCGGTGCTGGAAGGCGCCGCTGAGGATGTTGCGGCTGCTGAGGCCTCGCGCGAGGAGGCGCTTGAGCGCGGTCTTGCGTGCGAGGAAACTGCTCGCGGCTATAACGTCGACCTCGGCGATTTCCTTGTCGCCGCCAACGAACTCGCCGAACTTCGCCGTCGTATTCGTCGTGCCCGCGGCTCAGTCGATTTTGACACGGCCGAGATTCGCGCTCTATTGGATGAGGACGGAGTACCCGTGCGGATTGTGGCGCGCGAGCGTTCGTGTGCCACGTCGCTTATCGAGGAAGCCATGCTACTCGCCAACGAGTGCGTTGCAGAGTGGCTGGCAGACCGTGATATCGAGGCCTGCTATCGCGTGCATGAGGATCCGAGCCCCGATAGCCTGCACGGTGCCGCCGTTGCGCTGGCGCAGCTAGGCATCATCGACGATCGCCGTGCTGCCGGTATCGCCCTGGGGAGTCCCGATGAGCTACAGGCTGCAGTTGATGCTGCCGCCGGTACGGCCAACGCACCGCTCGTCAACACGCTGCTTCTGCGCAGCATGCAGCGCGCACTGTACAAGCCGCGCAACGAGGGCCACTTTGCGCTCGCCGCGCCGTGCTACTGTCACTTTACGAGTCCCATCCGTCGCTACCCCGATCTGGTGGTGCACCGCGTGCTCAAACTGCAGTTGGCCTATGAGCAGCTCGGCGGCAAGGACGCCCTGGTCCGTACGCCGCGGCTGATCGGCAAGGGGCGCGAGTCGCTGCCGCGCATTCTGCCGCAGATCTGCCGCGCATGCAGCGATGCCGAGCGCGCGGCAGATGCCGCTAGCCATGTGACGCAAAAGATCAAGATTGCCCAGTACTATGAGGACCGTCTGGGCGAGCGCTATGCCGGAACCGTTTCGTGGGTTAGCAGCATGGGCCTCTTTGTGCGCTTGGACCTGACGCAGGTCGAAGGCTTGGTTTCGATCAAGAGCCTGGGCAACGAGTGGTTCGAGTTCGACGAGGATGCGCTCACGCTCACAGGTGCCGACACGGGGACTCGCTATGAACTGGGTCAGCGCGTGATTATCGAGGTCTCGCGCGTCAATACCACGCGTGGGCACTTGGACTTTAAGCTTATCCATTAGCCAAATCCCGACTCATAGTGGGAGAGCGGAGGGCGGTCTTTCGGGGCCGCCCTCCGCATTTGGATCATGGCTACCTTGCCGTCTGCTCGGCCGCCCGCTTACCTGCTATTCGAGAGGTAAAACCTACCAAAATAAACCTGTCCCTTTTTGGCAGGTTTACAAGAAAGCGGGGATGAGATGGCGACGGTGTATGGTTATGCGCGGGTGAGTTCGCGCGATCAGAATCTTAATCGGCAGCTGGATGCGCTGGGCGCCTATGGCGTGGGCTCGGCGAATATTTATGCCGACCATGCGAGCGGCAAGGACTTCGATCGACCGCGCTATCGCGAGCTGCTGCACGTCCTGGGAGACGGGGACGTGCTGGTGGTGCTTTCTATCGACCGACTTGGTCGTAATTACTCCGAGATTCTTGAGGAATGGCGTCGCATTACCAAGGAGCTCGGGGTTGCCATTGTGGTGTTGGACATGCCATTGCTTGACACGCGCGCCAGGGCAAGCGGCACGCCGGATGTGACTAATACCCTGATTGCCGATATTGTGCTGCAACTGCTGAGCTACGTGGCGCAGGTGGAGCGCGAGAATATCCATCGGCGCCAAGCGGAGGGAATTGCAGCGGCGCGGGCGCGAGGGGTCCGTTTCGGTCGACCTCGCAAGCCGTGCCCTCCTCAGTTTGAGCTGGTGCGCGATAGCTATGAGGCGGGCGATATTACCCGCAGCCAGGCAGCAAAGTGCCTGGGCGTGTGCGTGGGGACGTTCGATCGCTGGATGCGCGAGGCGGGGTAGAGGTTTGCGTCGCTTTGTCGCTTCCTGTTGCGATTCAAATTTTGATACGGTGACGATGTCATTTGGGGCTACACTCGCTGATATTCAAAAAAGGAGGTAGGCCCTTGGCGCGCGTAAAACAAATAATCGGATGGACCGCGATCATTCTGTTCGCTGCAACGCTGGCGGGCATCTGGGTGCTGACGGAGCAAAATGCGGTGGAGACGTCGTTGCTGAGCGAGTCCACCGCGCGCGTGGTGGAGGGTCAGGCTACGGGCGTTCAGGCTGCCGATGCCACGGGTGAAGCTCAGACCGAGAACGGGATGACCGGGGGCATCGATTCGGCTGCCTCGAATGTCCGGTCTGGCCGACTTGCTTCCATTCGCATGTGGGTGGGCACGAACGTCCGTCGCGTTGCCCATACCGTAGAGTTTTTCTTCGTCGGATTGTTCGCCTCGGTGGCCGTGGTTTGCTTTTCCAGGCGTCCGTGGAGCGTTTGCTCCCGTTGCGTGCCCGTGTTGCTCTTTTGCGCCGTCTGCTCCGTTGGCGATCAGGTACATAAGATCTTTGTTCCCGGCAGGCATTTCGACGTTATCGATTTAGGATTCGATGCTGCGGGCTATGTCACCGCGATGCTGTTGGTATTGCTGGTCTCCGCATGGGTGCACCACGAGACGCGCCCCATCGGCGCCCATGCGAGGCGCTAGCCGGTAACAAACCCGTTTCTGATCATGCGACCTTGTTGAATTATTTTGTGTCGCGCGTATTTCCGAGCGGTCGGATTTGAGGGGCGAGCGGTAGAACGCTCGTCCTTTGTGCGCCACGATGCGGCACAATGTACCGTAAAAGCTGTTTGTATTCGGTACGAATCGTTCGTTGGTCTTTAATTCTTCTCAACGGAGGTGTTTGAGATGGCAAACGGATTGCTTTTGCGGCTTCGCGAGCGTGAGCTCAGCGCGAGCCCGGCGGAACGCAATGTCATCGCATATGTGAGCGCTCATCCGCACGAGGTGGTCGGGCTGTCCGTCCGCGGTCTTGCCGATGCCACGTTCTCCTCGCCCTCGAGCATTTTGCGCTTTTGCAAGCGTTTGGGTTTTGCGGGCTACAAGGAGTTCCAGCGCGAACTGATTGCCGAGCTGGCGCTCTTAGGTGACAAGAAAGACGTAGCCCTCGAGGACATCTCCATGGATGACAGCGTCGAACGTATCGTGGGGAAGGTGATGAAAAGCAACGTGCGCACGATCGAAGCGACGGCGCGAACGCTCGATTACACCGTCTTGGAGCGATGCGCGGCCCGTCTTAAGCGGGCGCGCGCGGTCAATCTGTTCGCTATCGGTGCCTCTCGTTTGGTCGCGCACGATCTGGCGCAAAAGCTCATGCGTGTCGACAAAGAGTGCCATCTGTACGACGACTGGCATGATCAACTCTTGTGTGCCAAGAACATGCATGAGGGCGATATGGCAATTGCCTTTAGCTACTCGGGCTTGACGCAAGAGGTGCTGGACTGCACCGCCGAGGCTCAACGTCACAACTGTCCCGTTGTGGCCGTGACCAAAGTAGATGGATCATCCAAGCTTGCCACCATGGCCGATGCCGTGCTCGGCGTCGCTGCGAGTGAACCCTTGGTCCGCAGCGGTGCCATGGCTTCGCGTATGGCCCAGCTTATGGTTGTCGATGCCCTGTACGCTGCTTACGTTGCCAGCGACTACGAACGGGCGACGCATGTCATTAAGCAAAACTACATCGAGAAACAGGAAAGATGAGGTGAATGAAATGCTCGATTTAACAAAATTCACGACCGAACAGCGTAATCAAAGGTCAATGGACCTCGACACGATGACATCGCTGCAAATCGTCACGACGATGAACGATGAGGATCTTCGTGCCGTCCAGTCGGTCACAAAAGTGCTGCCCCAGGTTGCCACAGCAATCGACTGGGCTGCTGAGGCACTCGAGCGCGGCGGGCGCGTCTTTTACATGGGCGCAGGCACCAGCGGTCGTCTGGGCGTACTCGACGCTTCGGAGTGTCCGCCCACGTTTGGCGTGTCACCCGATCTGATTGTCGGGCTCATTGCCGGAGGCGAGACGGCGTTTATCAAGGCTGTCGAAGGTGCCGAAGACAGCGAGGAGCTTGGCGCGAGCGACCTGCGGGAGCGTGGACTCTCGGACAAGGATCTTGTCGTTGGCCTGGCGGCAAGCGGTCGTACTCCTTATGTGGTGGGCGGCCTTGTGTACGCCAAGGCAACTGGGTGCAAGACCATTGCAATTGCCTGCAACCAAGGGTCGAAGATCGGGGAGAGCGCAGATCTTGCCATTGAGCCCGTGCCCGGTCCCGAGGTGCTGACCGGCTCAACGAGGCTCAAGGCGGGAACGGTTCAAAAGCTCATTCTCAACATGATTTCGACCGGTGCCATGGTCAAGATCGGCAAGGTATACCAAAACCTGATGGTCGATGTGCAGCAGACGAACGAGAAGTTGGTGGTGCGCGGCCAGAACATCGTGATGGAGGCGACCGGCTGCACGCGCGAGCGCGCTATTCAGGCGCTTGCAGATGCCGGCGGCCACGTAAAAACCGCTATTGTCTCGGTACTGCTGGACTGCGATGCCGAGCAGGCCGCGGTAGCTCTTGAACGAGCGCGAGGCCATGTCCGTGCTGCGGTGAGTGGCCATGAGAAGAGCAATGCCGATGCCCAATAGGTGTGCGGCGTGAGCTGATATGACATCCAGACGAGATACCCAATACAAGGAGGAGTTATGACGAACAAAGAGCTGGCTCAAAAGCTGCTGGACCTTTTGGGCGGTAAAGACAACGTGCTCGCAAACGCGGCGTGCATGACGCGCCTGCGCGTGACCGTCAAAGACACCGGCAACGTCGACACGGAGGGCATTAAGGCACTCGACGGCGTGATGGGCCTGGTCGAGGACGACACGATGCAGATCGTGCTGGGCCCGGGCAAGGTGAATAAGGTGCTCGAGGAGTTCTCCAAGCTCACCGGCCTTGCGAAAGGCGTTGCCGACGAGAGCGTGGTTGACGCTGCGGCCACAAACAAGGCCGCGCAGAAGGCCAAATACGAGTCTAAGCCGGTTCAGGCCTTCCTCAAGAAGATTTCCAATGTCTTCGTCGCCCTGCTTCCCGGCATCATTGCGGCTGGCCTCATCAACGGTATCTGCAACGTCATTAACGTCTCGACGGCAGGCGCGCTTGCAGGCGAGTGGTGGTACCAGGGCATTCGTTCCATGGGCTGGGCCCTGTTTGCCTATCTGCCCATCTTGGTGGGCTATAACGCGGCACGTGAGTTTGGTGGCTCCGCTGCGCTGGGCGGCATCGCCGGCATGATGTGTATCGCCAACAGTGCCATGCCCCTGCTTGCGCCTGGCGCGGCTGATCCTGCCACTGCCATTCTGCTGCCGCTCACCAATGCGCAGTACAACCCCGCAGCGGGCGGCATGATCGCGGCTCTTATCGCTGGCGCATTTTTTGCCTGGATGGAGCGTCAGATTCGCAAGGTTATGCCCAACGCGCTCGACACGTTCTTGTCCCCGCTGCTGGTGCTCATCATCGGCGCCTTTGCTCTGATGCTCGTCATTCAGCCGGTTGGCGCATGGCTGACGACTGCCATCTTTAGCGTTTTGACCTTTATCTTCGAGAAGCTGGGCGTCCTGGGCGGCTATATCCTGTCGGCAGGCTTCTTGCCGCTGGTTTCCGTCGGCCTGCATCAGGCGCTCACGCCGATCCACGCTATGCTCAACGATCCCGACGGCGCTACCAAGGGTATCAATTACCTGCTTCCCATCCTTATGATGGCTGGCGGCGGCCAGGTCGGTGCCGGTTTGGCGCTGTACTTTAAGACCAAGAACGCCAGGCTCAAGAAGTACGTCGCAGAGTCCATTCCCGTTGGAATCCTGGGTGTGGGCGAGCCTCTGATGTATGCTGTTACGCTGCCGCTCGTTCGTCCGTTTGTGACGGCCTGCCTGGGTGCCGGATTTGGCGGCGCGCTCGCGGCGCTGCTTCACATCGGCACGGTTTCTCAGGGCGTTTCCGGTCTGTTTGGCCTGCTGATCGTCGTTCCTGGCCAGCAGCTCGGCTACGTTGCCGCTATGCTGCTTGCCTATGCCGCCGGCTTTGCCCTGACGTGGTTCTTTGGCGTCGACGAGCAGAAGATCAACGAGTTCTTTGGCGAGTAGTTTGATATCGCGAGCCGTGTTGCTCGGGGCTCGCGGCGCGCAGCAGATTTCTTGATGCTATGGTTGTGCCGGCGGGGCTAACTGCTCCGCCGGCTTTTTTTAAAGGAGCGTTGAAGCGTGAAAACGGGTATTTCGATTTATCTTTCCAGCCCTCTGCAGGATATTGAGCGGACGATTGAGCGTGGTGCCGCGGCGGGTACGCGCTATGCGTTCACCTCGCTGCATATTCCCGAGGATGGGGGAGCGGCGTATGCCGATAAGGTCCGTCATGTGTTGTCGCTGCTCTCCGCCCGCGGCATTGCGCTCATTGCCGATGTGGGGCCTCGCACGTGCGATTTGCTCGGGCTTGAGCGCATCGAGGACCTGCGCGATCTGGGGTTGGAATACCTTCGTTTGGACTATGGCTTTAGCGCCCAGCGGGTCGCGGAGCTGTCCGGTGTATTTCGCATTGTGGTCAATGCATCGACAGTGAGTTCTGATGAAATCGCATCGTGGCGTGAGGCCGGTGCCGATGTGACTCGTTTTGCCGCCTGCCACAATTTTTACCCCAAGCCTTATACCGGTTTAGCTCTGGAGGACATTGCTCGGGTGAATCTTCGTCTTGCGGCGCTTGGATTCGAAATCATGGCTTTTGTGCCGGGTGATGCTAACGTTCGCGGGCCGGTATTCGAGGGACTGCCGACGGTCGAGGCGCAGCGCGGTCGCGCGTCAAAGGTTGCTCTCAATATGCTTGAGCTTGCACATGGCGCCGATTGCGACATTGTGCTGGTCGGCGACCCCGATCTTTCCGATGCGGGCTGGGCGCAGTTTGCTCAAGTTTCCGCCGGATACGTGGACCTGCAATGCGAGCTTGAACCCGGTTATGCCTATGTGCGTGGGCAGATTCATCACGACCGGCCCGACTCGAGCGTCCTCATCTTTAGGTCTCAGGAGTCACGCACGACGCTTAAGCCGGATTCCGTGCCGGCGGATGCCGGAGCTGGACTGTTTCAAAAGGCGGGGTCGATCGCTGTGAGTAATAGCGGATATGGGCGCTACGAAGGCGAGCTTGAGATTGCGCGGGTCGATCTTCCCGGTGACGAGCGCATGAACGTTGCGGGCCATATCACGCCCGAGGCAATGGAGCTGCTGCCGTTCGTCAAACGCGGATTCGGGGTACGGTTCGTTTAGCGTGTGACCCGTGGGCTACAATTGGCCCATCATACGAAGGCGCCTCGTGTGGCGTGTGCCTGCGTTGGCCGATCTATATTCGGAGGATTCCCATGATCGTACTGCTTGTTGAATATCCCAAGTGCTCGACCTGTAAGAAGGCCAAGGCATGGCTGGACGAACATGGGGTAGAGTATATCGACCGCGATATCGTTTTGGACAATCCCACGGCTGATGAGCTTGCGACCTGGATTGCTCGTTCGGGACTGCCGGTGCGACGCTTCTTTAACTCGTCGGGCATGAAATATCGAGAGCTGGGCCTGAAGGCGCGCCTGGACGCAGGCATGACGGATCAGCAGTGCTACGAGCTGCTGGCGACCGACGGCATGCTGGTTAAGCGCCCGCTGCTGGTGGGTGACGACTTTGCGATCCCCGGCTTTAAGGAAGCGGCTTGGACTGAGGCGCTGCTGTAGCGGCTGCGGAAAGTGCGACCCGTTTTGAGTGCTCAGGGTGGGACGTGTTTTCCATCGGCGGGCTCGCTCGGCTCAATCCTCGAGCTGTGCCCATTCGTGCGGATCGTAGACCTTTACGTGCTTGTTGGGCTTGCCGCTCCAGTACTCCTCGTCCATAAAGGGCAGATATGCCTGAACGCCGGGGCAGATAAAGGGGATCCGCTGCTGTTGCAGTCGCTCGCGCTGGCGCTGCTCCAGGTGCGCCTCGGATATGACGGTCGGCATACCGGACAGCTCGACGAGGCTTGCCTGGATTCGCTTAAGGTCGGGGAGTCCCGCGTGCCATGACATCCGCATGATCAAAAAGGATGCACGGCGGTAGTTTGCCTGCATCACCGTGATGGCGGGGCGCAGAGTGGGATGGATTTTGTCCCGTTCGGGCCAAAGGTCAGCAGTGATCTCGAGGCCCAGGGTCTCCCATAGGTAATCAAGCTCTTCGTCCATGGCGCCTCGATATCCGTGCAATGATGACGGTTCGATTGTGCCATCAGCCGTGAGTGCTGCATTGTTGTAATCTACCAGCGGTAGATGCGGGATGTTTTACGGGCTTTGGCGCCGTACGTGTCGCTGGCGCTTCACAGGTCCTTCACGTGTTGGCCGTATTTGACTGAATTTCAAAAAAGTCAAAATTGGGGCTTGCGTCACGGCCGGACTTCCCGTATATTTCTTTCTTGCGCAAAGGCACAGCCGAGCGCAGCGATGCAGTCATTGGGATGTCGTCTAATGGCAGGACAGCGGATTCTGGTTCCGTCAATGGGGGTTCGACTCCCTCCATCCCAGCCATTGCATTTGCTACATATGGCCCGTTCGTCTAGCGGTTTAGGACGCCGCCCTCTCAAGGCGGAGATCACCAGTTCGAATCTGGTACGGGCTACCAAAATTGAACGCCCGGGCCTCGTAAGAGACCCGGGTTTTGTGTATTGACCGATATTTAAGGCGCGCGTTGAGTCTGCCGCCCGGACCGAGGAGTTGTCATGGACCTGCCTATCAGCTTGGAAGACATCACGTATGCCGAGAACTATCTGGCGCAGGGCGACCTGGCTACGGCGACGCCGCTGCTTGAGCGTCTGGTGGAGCTCGCCGAGGAGTATATCGACGCTGAGTGCAAGACGGAGGAGAAGCGCCAGTACTTTAGCTTCGACAGCAAGTTTGAGCGCCTGGCCTATCGCCGTGTGGAGAAGGATCCGCGCGAGCTGGTGCAGGTCGAGGTTCCCTTTGACCGCCTGTACTCCGACATGGCGTTTGCCTACATTCGCCAGCAGGATTATGTGAGTGCTCGGAATGCCCTGATGCAGGCCGTGCGTTGGGATCCCATGAACTGCAACTATCGCTTGGACTTGGCCGAGCTGTTCCGCGCGCTTGAGGACAAGCAGGAGTGGGCATCGCTCTCGTTCTCGGTGCTGGAGCGCGCGAGCGACGGTAAGTGCGCCGCACGCGCCTACACCAACCTGGGTCAGTACTTCTTGGAGCCCGAGACCGAGAACATTTCGGCTGCCGTGGGCTGCGCGCGTCTGGCGCTGCGCCTGGCGCCCAATGATGCGCATACGACGCGCCTGCTCAACAAGATCCATACCACCTATCCGGATGCCGCGGACGAGAGTGACGACCATGTGATGGGTGAGCTCGCCCTGCAGGGCGTGCCGACCTCGCCTTCGGCCGAGATCGCCATCTGCCTGATCATGTGCGCGACCGATGCTGCAAGCGACGGCGACAAGCAGGAGGCTACGCGTCTGACGGTCCGTGCCCGCGACCTGGTGGGCGAGGAGGCATGCGCGGCGATTATCAAGCTGGTGCGCGAGAGCGATGCCGAGCTTAATGCCGAGCGCAGGGCAAAGCGCGAGGCTGCGGGCTCAAACGCCAATGGCGCCAAGGAGGCCGGCGATGCCCAGTAAGCGCGAGCGCAAGCTCATTTCCAAGAATCGCTCGGCACATCACGAGTACTTTATCGATGAGACGTTTGAGTGCGGTATTGAGCTGAGCGGCACCGAGGTCAAGTCGATTCGCGAGCGCGCCTGCCAGATCACCGATACCTTTGCATTGATTCGTGGCGGTGAGTGCTGGCTCGTCGGCCTGCATATCCACCCTTATAGCCATGGTGGCGTGTGGAACCGCGATCCTGATCGCCGTCGTCGTCTGCTGCTACACCGCAAGGAGATTGACTTTCTCGACGGCAAACTTCGCAACCGTGGTTATGCGCTGGTTCCGTTGGAGCTCTACTTTAATACCGACGGTCGCGTAAAACTGCTGCTGGGCCTGGGTCGCGGCAAGAAGCTCTACGACAAGCGCGAGGACATGGCCAAGCGTGATGTCCAACGCGAGATCGACCGCGCCCTCAAGGAACGCAACCGCTGACCGTCCTTCATAAGTTGCGGTGGAATACGGACTGGTTTGCCTGTTTGAGGGGGCTATTCAGTCCCTATTTCACCGCAACTGCGGGCGTCTCATCTTTCTTACTGTTCTGACACATATGTTTCAAAGGCGGCGTCCGTTATGGGCGCTGCCTTTTTTGTGGGTACATACATCCATGAGGTTCCAACCCGGGTTAGGGGAGTGATTGTTATGGACAAAACTGCGTTCTTTACCATGCCGAGCGGTCTGTACGTGGTGAGCGCCGCGGCAGACGGGCTGCGTGCCGGCTGCGTCATCAACACTGCGGTGCAGGTGACGTCCATGCCGTCGCGCATTTCGGTTGCCGTGAACAAGGACAACGTCACCTCGGGCGTCATCGCATCGGCCAAAGCGTTCGCACTGACCGTGATCGATCAGACCGCCGACATGCTCTACATCGGTAACTTTGGGTTCCGCACCAGCAGCGATTATGACAAGTTTGCCAAATACGAGACCCGCGAGACGGCTCTGGGCATGCCCTATGTGCCCGAGCACGCGACGGCCCTGTTTAGCTGCCGTTTGATCGACACTGTGGATGTGGGTACGCATCTACTGTTTATCGGCGAGGTCGGGGATGCCGAGCGCCTGAGCGACGAGACGCCGCTCACCTACGATTACTACCATAAGGTCCTGAAGGGCAAGACGCCTCCGAAGGCGTCCTCGTATCAAGGCTAGAAATGTTTTAAAAATACTTGCATTGTATTATTGATAACATATACTAATAAGCGAAGTACATCACCAGTCGCGTTCGAGAGGAGAACATCATGGCTGAGGAGAAGAAGACGTATAAGTTCGTGTGCGTCGTTTGCGGTTACGAGGTTGAGGTCGATACGCCCGAGCTGCCCGAGGATTATGTGTGCCCGGTGTGCGGCGTCGGTCCCGATCAGTTTGAGCTCGTCGAGGAGTAGCTCGTCGGCACGCGGCTCACGGCAACATATAGCTCTGTCCAAGGGTCCCGGTCGGATATCCCGGCCGGGACCCTTTTTCTCCGCCCCCAAGGGATCACGGTTGCTGTTGGCCGATCCTGTCTGTTGTGAGTCCGGCCGACCTTTTGTCTCAATCTGTAACATCTAACGGTGGAAATTGGGTCCACTTGTTACAGATTGAGACAAACGGAGCTGTCCCTCGGAATGATCTCGATCTGTAACATCTAGACATCAAAAGCGGGTCTAGATGTTACAGATCGAGACGTTTGCCTGGGTAGGTGCCCCGTCCCATTACATCCCTGTCAACAACACGACATCGAGAATCGTCACGATGGCACCAATCCCTACGAGCAGCGCGTTGAGCGGGCGCGAATTGGCGTATTTGCCCATGACGCGGGGTGAACTGGTGAGCCGTATGAGCACAAAGACCGTAATCGGTAGCTGAAGCGACAGCGGTGCCTGACTCCAGATGAGACCTTCAAAAGGATTTGGGACGACCAGGCACGCCGTCACTGCGCCGACGAAACAGGCCGCCACCCCGATCGAGGAATGTCGGTCGTGGATATCGTATTCCTCGTCGAACATGCCCGCAGTGATGGTTCCCGCCGCCATGCCCGCTGTCACGCTGCTCGATAGTCCCGCGAACAGCAGCGCTATCGCAAAGATGGTCGAGCTCGCCGGGCCCAGAATGGGGGAGAGCGTGGCCGCTGCGACGGCGAGGTCGTCTACGACCATGCCGTGCGCAAAGAAGGTCGTTGCGGCAAGGATGACCATGGCCGAGTTGATTGCCCAGCCCACGCCCATCGAAAAGAGCGTGTCGAAGAGCTCGTAGTGCAGACGTTCTTCGATAACTTGCTCGCCTTGGCCTTCGAAGTGCATGGATTGGATGACCTCGGAGTGCAGAAAAAGGTTGTGTGGCATAACGACCGCACCCAGGACACTCACGATAATCGTTGCCGAGTCGGCAGGCATGCTGGGGATGATCCAGCTTGCGGTTGCTTGCGGCCAGTCGACTTTGACCAGCGCGAGCTCTGCTAAAAACGAGAGTCCCACCACACCCACGAAGGCGATGATCCAGCGTTCGGCGCGCTTGTAGGAGCTCGTCATGAGCATCGCCATCGATACTGCCGCCACGATGACGCAGCCCGCGCGCACGGGCAGCCCAAAGAGCATTTGAAGGGCAATCGCGCCACCCAGGACTTCGGCCATGGCGGTGGCGATGGTCGCGAGATAGGCGCTGGCGAGCACCGTACGCCCGACGAAGCGGGGGAGGTAACGTGTCGTGGCCTCGGCAAGGCAGGCGCCCGTGGCGATACCCAGGTGCGCCGCGTTGTGCTGCAGCACGATGAGCATAATCGTGGACAGCGTGACGATCCACAGCAGCGCGTAGCCAAACTGCGAGCCCGCGGCCATATTGGAGGCCCAGTTGCCCGGGTCGATAAAGCCGACGGTCACGAGCAGCCCGGGGCCGATATGCCGCGCAATGTCTAGGCCTCCGTGACCACCGGTGCGTCGGGAGCCAAAGTGTTGTTTGAGATGGTTGAGCATGGTGAGCTCCTGCGTATGGGCGGCGTGACGTCGCATCTGGGTCGTGCGGCGCCACGCTTCGGATTTGGGTTGGGGCTACTTGTGCGCTTTGCCCTGATTGGCCACGGCGTCGATCTTGGCGGCGATGGTCGCCGGGTCGCCGATGTAGCGCTTGTCGAGGACGTTGAAATCGGTGTCGAAGGTGTAGACGAGCGGCACGCCGGTGGGGATGTTGACCTTGAGGATCTCCTCGGGCGTGAGGTGCTCGAGCTTCATGACGAGTGAGCGCAGGGAGTTGCCGTGTGCGGCGATGAGTACGCGCTTGCCGGCGAGCATCTGGGGGCGAATCTCGTCTTCGAAATAAGGCCAGGCGCGGGCGATCGTGTCCTTGAGGCACTCGGTATAGGGCAGCTGATCGGGCGCGACATCACGGTATTGCTCCTGGGTGTGGGGATCGCGCGCGTCGTCCGGCTCGAGTGCCGGCGGGCAGACATCGAAGGAGCGGCGCCAGATGAGCACCTGTTCGTCGCCGTGCTCCGCGGCGGCATCGGCCTTGTTGAGACCCTGCAACGCACCGTAGTGGCGCTCGTTGAGCTTCCAGGATTTGATGACGGGTAGCCACTCGCGATCCATTTGGCCGAGCACGATGTTGAGGGTGTGGATTGCGCGCTTGAGGCGCGAAGTGTAGCAGACGTCAAAGTCGAAACCGGCTTCTTTGAGGGCGCGGCCGCCTGCCGCCGCCTCTTCGCGGCCCGTGTCGGTGAGCTCGACATCGGTCCAGCCGGTGAACAGGTTGAGCTTGTTCCACTCGGACTCTCCGTGACGGATAAGGACGAGTTGCATCGTCTGCTGGTCTGCTTGGTGCGCCATAGGGGCCTCCTTGATCTGGCACGGTGTGCGTGCCGTTTGCTTGACGCCGCAAAGGATACCCGTTTTAAGCTTAGAAGTTAACCAAGACTAACAAAATTGTTCTATTTGAATGGGATGGTGAAGGGGGGCTGCCGAAATGTCTCGATCTGTAACAACGAGGGATGGAAATTGGGCCTAGGTGTTACAGATCGAGACAAACCAAAACCGTCCCGCAGAAAATCTCAATCTGTAACATCTAGGCGCCAAAATCGGTTCCTCCTGTTACAGATTGAGATGTTTGAAGCGGTGAGCTTACAAGCCGAACTTGGGCGCCTTGTTGCCGCCTTGAGATCTGCGGTGTCGAGTCGCATCATGCAAAAGTCTGCGTGGCCCTCGTTTCCAGAATAATTCAAAGGGTTTGGATGCATATGTGCCGGCTGTCCCTGCACTAAAACGTGTACGTCAGCCTCCAAAGATGTCAAATTTCGACATGTTTGGAGGCTGACGTACATGTTTGATAGCAAGGCGTTGATGGTCGGCGTGCGTTACGCGATTGTTTCGAAACGGGTGGGAAACACAACGGGCCGGCGATGCTCATAGTATGCCTATTCAACTGACTGTCTAATATCTAGGGGAGGATTGCGATGCAGGCAGATTCCGCTCAGCAGCAGGGCCTTTATCGCCCCGAATTCGACCACGATGCATGTGGCATCGGCGCGCTTGCCGATATCAACGGTGAGCGCCATCACCAGATTCTGGACGATGCACTGTCCATTCTGGTCAACTTGGAGCACCGCGGCGGTACGGGACTCGAGAAGAACACCGGCGACGGTGCCGGTATCCTGTTCCAGGTTCCGCATCACTTTTTCCGCAAAGAGGCTCAAAAGTGCGGCCAGATTCTGCCGGCAGAGGGCGACTATGGCGTGGCCATGCTGTTCTTCCCGCAGGACGACAAGGGCGTAGAGGATGCCCGTCGCGTGTTTGAGGAGGGCTGCGCCGAGGCCGGCGTGCCGCTGCTCTTTTGGCGCGAGGTGCCCGTCGACCCGCACGACTTGGGCGAGACGGCACGCGCCTGCATGCCCACCATTCTGCAAGCCTTTCTGGGCCGCCCCGACGACACGCCCGCCGGCGATGCCTTCGAGCGTCGCCTGTACGTGTGCCGTCGCACTATCGAGAAGAAGGCCGATGCCGAGTTTGCCCTGCGCGACAAGATCTTCTACGTCTGCTCCATGAGCTCGCGCACTATCGTGTACAAGGGCATGCTCGTCGCCACGCAGATGCGCCGCTTCTTCATCGACCTCAACGACGCCGCCGTCAAGACGGCCGTGGCGCTCGTCCACTCGCGCTACTCCACCAACACCACGCCCAGCTGGGAGCGCGCGCACCCCAACCGCTTTATTATCCATAACGGCGAGATCAACACCCTCAAGGGCAACGTCAACTGGATTCGCGCCCGCGAGCCCAACCTGTACAGCCCCGTGCTGCAGCACGATCTTGAGCGCGTGATGCCTATCATCAACCGCGAGGGATCCGATTCCGCGATTCTGGACAACGTGCTCGAGTTCCTGGTCATGAACGGTCGCCCGCTCACGCGTGCCGCGTCCATGTTGCTGCCCGAGCCGTGGGACCACAACGACAGCCTGAGTGAGGAGCGCCGCGCCTACGACGCCTACCAGTCCATGCTCATGGAGCCGTGGGACGGCCCGGCGGCCATCGCCTTTACCGACGGCCGTACCCTGGGCGCCGCCCTCGATCGCAACGGCCTGCGCCCCGCTCGTTACTACGTGACGCGCGACGGTCGCTTTATGCTGGCAAGCGAGGTGGGCACCATCGAGGTGAGCCCCGAGAACATCGTGACGAGCGGCTGTCTGGGGCCGGGCCAGATGCTCGAGGTCGACTTTGCCCGCGGGCGCGTCATCTACAATGACGAGCTGCGCGCCCGTTACGCCAAGGAAAAGCCCTACCGCGACTGGATTGCCGAGGAGACGCTGACCGTCGACGCGCTCGATGAGCCCGCCGCGCCCGCGTCCGCCGAGGACGCCGAGGTGCCCGCCGCCGTGCGTATGGCCAAGCTCGGCTACCACTGGGATGACGTCGACGAGGTCGTGCGTCCCATGGCCCAGCAGGGCAAGGCCCCGCTCGCCTCGATGGGCATCGACGCACCGCTGGCCTGCCTGTCCAAGAAGACGCGTTCGTTCTTTGACTACTTCTATCAGCTGTTCGCTCAGGTCACGAATCCTCCGATCGATGCCCTGCGCGAGCACATGGTGACTTCGACCACGCTCTACCTGGGCAACCACGGCAACCTGCTCGAGGATTCCCGCACGGCCTGTCAGCTGGTGCGCTTGGAGCGCCCATTGCTCAACGATGAAGAGTTCGAGCATATCTGTGCCATCGACTGTGTTGGCTTTAAGACCCGTCGCTTCCGTGCCGTCTACCGCCGCGATGCCGGCGAGGGCGCGCTGCAGGCTGCGCTCAAACAGCTTGCCGAGGACGTTGAGGCTGCGGTCCGCGACGGCGTGAACATTGTGGTGTTGAGCGATCGTGCCGCTGCGGGCGAGGTGCCCGTGCCGTCGCTGCTCGCCGTGGGCTGCGTGCACAACCACCTGATCCGCGCCGGCGTTCGTACTTTTGCCGACATCGTGGTGGAGTGCGGTGACGCCGTGTCCCCGCACGACTTTGCGGCACTGGTGGGCTACTCCGCGAGCGGCATCTATCCGTACAACGCACATGCGTGCATCCGCGATCTGGCGGCACGCGGCGACCTGGACGTGACGGCCGAGCAGGGCATCGCCAACTACAACAAGGCTGCGACCGCCGGCATCGTCTCCATCATGTCCAAGATGGGCATCTCCACGGTGCAGAGCTACCATTCGGCGCAGATCTTCGAGGCCGTGGGCTTTACGCCGGAGTTCGTCAACGCGTACTTCGCCGGCACGGTGAGCCGTGTGGGCGGTATGGGTGTCGAGGACGTTGAGCGCGAGCAAAACGAGCGCTACGACGCTGCGCTCGCTATCCTTAAGAGCCCGGCTCCCGATCAGCTGCCTACGCTGGGCTTGACCAAGTGGCGCCCGCTCGGCGGCGAGGAACACCTCATCGACCCCCAGACCGTCTACCTGCTGCAGACCGCCTGCCGTGAGGACAGCTACGACACCTTTAAGGAGTACAGCGCTCGTCTGCACCGCACCGGCCGTGCCGTGCGCCTGCGCGACTTGCTCGACTTTAATGCCAGCGGCCGCACGCCGGTGGCACTCGACGAGGTGGAGCCCGCGCTCAATATCGTCCGCCGCTTTAACACCGGCGCCATGTCGTACGGTTCCATCAGCAAGGAAGCGCACGAGTGCATGGCCATCGCCATGAACCGCCTGCATGGCCGTTCCAACTCGGGCGAGGGCGGCGAGGACCCGCGTCGCGAGACCCCGCTGGCCAACGGTGACTCCAAGAACTCCGCCATCAAGCAGGTGGCAAGTGCGCGCTTTGGCGTGACGAGCCGCTATCTTTGCAGCGCCTTTGAGATTCAGATCAAGATGGCCCAGGGCGCCAAGCCCGGCGAGGGCGGCCACCTGCCCGGCAAGAAGGTCTATCCCTGGATCGCCGAGGTCCGTCAGTCCACGCCCGGCATTGGCCTGATCTCGCCTCCGCCGCACCACGACATCTACTCCATCGAGGACCTGGCAGAGCTGATCTTTGACCTTAAGAACGCCAACCCCGGCGCACGCGTGTCGGTCAAGCTGGTCAGCGAGGCGGGCGTCGGCACCATCGCCACCGGTGTGGCCAAGGGCGCTGCCGACAAGATCTTGATCAGCGGCCACAATGGCGGCTCGGGTGCCGCTGCTCGCGATTCGATCTGGCACGCCGGTCTGCCGCTGGAGCTTGGTCTTGCCGAGGCTCAACAGACGCTGCTGCAAAACGGCCTGCGCTCGCGCGTGGTGCTCGAGGCCGACGGCAAGCTCATGGACGGTACCGATGTCGCCGTTGCCTGCCTGCTGGGCGCCGAGGAGTTTGGCTTTGCGACCATGCCGCTCATCTCGATGGGCTGCCTCATGCAGCGCGACTGCCAGCAGGATACCTGCCCCGCCGGCATCGCCACGCAAAACTGCCGCCTGCGTCGCGGCTTCCGCGGCAAGCCCGAGCACGTCGAGCACTTTATGCTCTTTGTTGCCGAGCAACTGCGCGAGGTCATGGCGAGCCTGGGCTTCCGCACCGTCGACGAGATGGTCGGCCATCCCGAGTGCTTGCGCCAGATTGAGGTCCCGGGCAACCGTAAGGCCAACCTGCTCGATCTGTCGCCCGTGCTGGCGAGCGCGACCTGCGAGTTCGGTGCCCATATCCCGGGTGCCGACGGTCGTCACTTCCTGCCGCAGATGGCCGCGGACAGCGAGCTCGACAAGACGCTCGACTCCACGCTGTTCGTGCCCTATACGGCCGATGCCCGTGCCCACTTGCGTCCGATTCGCTTCCGCGCTGATATCGCCAACGTCAACCGTTGCGTGGGCACCATCCTGGGTAACGCGGTGACCAAGGCACATCCCGAGGGCCTGCCCGCCGGCTCCATCACCATCGATTGCGATGGATCGGCCGGTCAGAGCTTTGGCGCCTTCCTGCCGCGCGGCATTACGCTCAACGTGTGCGGCGACGCCAACGATTACTTTGGCAAGGGCCTTTCGGGTGGCGAGGTGTCGGTGCGCCCCAACCCGCATGCGACCTACAAGTTCGACGAAAACATCATCGTGGGCAACGTTGCGTTCTTTGGCGCTACGAGCGGCCGCGGCTTCATTAACGGTCTGGCGGGCCAGCGCTTTGGCGTACGCAACTCCGGTGCCACCGTGGTGGTCGAGGGCTGCGGCAACCATGGCTGCGAGTACATGACGGGCGGTCTGGCGCTCATCTTGGGCGAGGTCGGACAGAACTTCGCTGCTGGCATGACGGGCGGCGTGGCTTATGTCTTTGACCAGTACGGCACGCTCGATGCCCGCGTGAACCACGAGAGCGTTGAGCTCAAGGCCCCGACTGCCGGCGAGCTGGAGCAGGTCCGTGCGCTCATCCAGGAGCACGTGGACGCGACGCAGAGCCCGCGCGGCATCAAGCTGCTCTACAGCTTTGAGACGATGAGCAAGCACTTTGTGAAGGTCATTCCGACCGAGTACGAGCGTGTGCTGGCGATTGTCGCCGCCGCCGAGGCCGTCGGCAAGACGCATGCGCAGGCCGAGGAGCTGGCGTTTGACATTGTGACCGGTCGCGCGAGCGCCGCGGATGTCGCTCGCTTCGATATTGCGGGCGGTGCTGCTGGCGCTGCGTCTGTGGCTGCCAGCTCTGTTGCTTCGACCAAGAAGGAGGCGTAAGTGCCATGGGTAAGCCCGGTGCTTTTCTTGATATCGATCGTGTGACCCACGAGCTTCGCCCCGTGGAGGAGCGCAGCCGTGATTTCGATCCGCTGTACGTGGAGCTCGACGACGACGCACGTCGCGCCCAGGCGAGCCGCTGCATGATGTGCGGCGTGGCGTTTTGCCAGATGGGCGCGAGCTTTGGCAAGGCACGTCCGAGCGGCTGCCCGCTGCACAACTTGATTCCCGAGTGGAACGAGCTGGTGTACCGCGGCCGCTGGGATGAGGCTGCCGAGCGCCTGTCGCTCACCTCGCCCATGCCTGAGTTCACGAGCCGCGTGTGCCCGGCACTGTGCGAGGCCGCGTGCAACCTGGGCTCGGTCGACGGCCAACCCACGACGATTCACGATAACGAGCGTGCGATCAGCGACCATGAGTGGGCCAACGGCGGCCCACGTCGCTTTGAGCCGGCAGGGGAGGACGCGCCCTCGGTCGCCGTGGTTGGTTCCGGCCCGGCTGGCCTGGTGGCAGCATGGGAGCTTGCACGTCGCGGTGCCCGCGTGACGGTGTTTGAGCGCGACGACCACCCCGGCGGCCTACTCATGTACGGCATTCCCAACATGAAGCTCGAGAAGTCTGTGGTCGAGCGTCGTGTGGCGCTCATGCGCGAGCTGGGTATTGTGTTCGAGCTGGGCGCCGACGTGAGCGATCCCAAGGTTACCGCCAGGCTCGACGACTTTGACGCCGCCGTGGTGGCTGCCGGCGCCCGTGCTCCGCGTGGACTTTCGGCTGCGAACATTGATGCCCCGGGCGTGGTGTATGCCGTGGACTACCTGACGGCTTCGACCGTCTCGGTGCTCGATGGCGGTGAGCCTGCTATTGACGCACGCGGCCTGGACGTCGTGGTCATTGGCGGTGGCGATACCGGCAACGACTGCGTGGGTACCGCGGTGCGTCAGGGCGCGCGCAGCGTGCGCCAGTTTGAGTTCTTGCCGGCTGCGCCCGATAAGCGCGCGGCAGGCAACCCCTGGCCGCAGTGGCCCAACGTGAAGAAGACCGATTACGGCCAGCAGGAGGCTATCGCTGCGATGGGTGGCGAGATGCGTGCCTGGGGCGTTGATACGCTTGAGGTGCTGCTGGACAAGAAGGGTGCGGCTGCGGGCCTGCGCGTGGTCGATCTGGACTGGTCGGCGGGAAAGCCCGAGCGTATCGCGGGCTCCGAGCACGAGGTGCCGGCGCAGCTGGTGCTCATCGCCTGCGGCTTTACGGGTCCGGAGCACAGCGTGTTCGATGCAATGAGCGTGCCTGTTGCCACCGCTGGTCGTCCGCTGCCGGTGATGGCTGCCGAGGGCTCGCATCTCGCGGCTCGCACGGAGGGCGTTGCTGCGGATGCCGCGCCGGTGTATGTGGCGGGTGATGCCCGCAACGGCAGCTCGCTCGTGGTGAGTGCCATGGCCGATGCCCTGGCCTGCGCAGCCGAAGTCGCCGAGGCGCTGGAGCTGTAAAGTAGTCACGGAGATATTCAACAATCGAATCGGCAAGGGCTGTCCCTAACTGCCGGCACAAAAGGAACGTCCCTAAGTGCCGGCAGTTAGGGACGTTCCTTTTGTGCCGGCATTCGGGGACGCTCCTTGCGGATTTGCGAGCAGTTTGCTCGTTTGTCGACGTGCGGGTGTTCATTTGTCGACTTCTTGGGCTGTGGTCACCTGTTGTTTCTGTGGTGGCTGCGGGCATCTGGCTCAAAAGGGCGGGTTGGCCGTCGATGTTTACCTGCGGTTTTGTTGCGGCGCGCATTTTCGGTCAAGCTTTTCGTCAAGTGTTTGGTCAGCATCTGGTTTGCAGCCGGAGGCCTATTTTGCCCGCGCTGGTCGTGGCTGCCCACCCTTCTCGTAAGCTCAAATTGAGGTCCATCAGTTTGAGGAGGATGCCATGACTGACCACGCTTTTGACCGAGCAGAGCTGGCTGAAGCCGTCGGCAACGATATTGCCGACATGGCTCACTTTTGGATGCTGCGGAAGTTTCAATTCCTGGAGCCGGCGCGCGAACAGTTCGAAGTCATTGTCGACCCGTGGCTCAGCTATTGCGAGGGGCCTTCTCAAAACGAAATCATGGCCTACAACATGGCGTTTACCGATTGGCTGCTCTTCGAGCGCCCCTATCGCCATGGCAAAACGCTGCTCGAGCTATATGTTGACGAGCCGCCGGCATCGCTTTCGCCTGCCTCGCTCAAGCGGCTCGAGCAGGTACGCGACACGCAGTATTTCTCGCGCTTTGGCATTTTGGACAAGAATCCTGCGTCCGGCATGGTCGTGCTGAAGGACACGTGCACCGATCATCGCTTTGATGTCTACGACCCGCATATCGTGCGGAAGGAGCATTGGAACGACGGCGCGATTGCGGTGCGCCTCGCCTGCGTCGACGATGTCTGGCTTACGGCGGGACAGCTCTACCTGTATGACATCGCGCGCCTGAACGACACGGCGGTCGACGGGCCGGGTGCGGTGCATCCCGAGGACCTGCAGGACGGCTTTGACACCTCGTGCATCAGCTTCTTCTTGCGTCTGGTCCGCGACATCATGGGCGCCCAGGGGCGTTACGTAAAGTCGCTCAATATTTACGAGCAAGAATGGGAGTAGGGGATGGGCGGTTGTCGCCTGCCTCGCCTTCTGCCTTTATGTCTCGATCTGTAACGTTTGGGGACAAAAAACCGGTCTACCTGTTACGGATCGAGACGAATGCTTGGGCGCCGCTGGTTTGTCTCAATCTGTAACGTTTAGGGGTCTGGAGAACGTCTTACTGTTACGGATCGAGACGTTTGTCACCTGGCTGGGGGAATGTCTCAATCTGTAACATCTACAGTCCAAAAATCGGTCTTCTTGTTACAGATCAAGACGTTTGTCGGCGGAGGCAACGGTGACGATGGTCCATTTGTCCGATGTGGTGGTGATGGAAGTGCCTAATACCGTTTTCAAGCACAAGCATACGACTCGCAACACGTTGGCGCGGAATAGGATGCTCGCGCGACTCACGGAGGCGACCGAGCAAGGTGCGCTGCTCGCAACGCATGACAATGCCGAGCTCATGTGGCTACGGCGTCATGTGGGAACCGATGATATTGCGGAGCCCGAGCCGTATTTGTTCTGCTTTCAACATGATTGGGGTGTACTGACGCCGGCGGAGCGAGCGCTGCGTACCATCAAAGGGCTTGCAGAGTTTCATCCCGATTGGGCGTTTTGGAGTTATGACGCGGCACTTTTGTGGGGTCTGGAGGTGCCGAATGATCTGCTTGGGCCACGATATCTTGTTATGACAGGTTGCTCGGTGCCGCTGAGTGCAGGATGTCGGCTGTTGCGTCCGCAGGCGGCGGGCGCACTTGAACAAGTCGACGGCGTGCAGGCGACGTCGTTTTGGCGCACGGTGGAGGATTGCTTGCTGCGTGCGCCGTTCTCCTACGGGTTGGCGATTGCCGATTCTGCATTGAGGGCAAGGGGCGTATCGCGCGATGACCTGTGCGAGTGTCTCCGCTCCGATTGCGAGGGCAGGCGCGGGTATCGCAGGGCGCAAGTGATTGCGTCATATGCGGACGGCTTGTCCGAAAACGGCGGCGAGTCTCGCTTTCGGGCGTTCTTTATTGCATACGGTTTTCCGGTGCCAGAGTTGCAGGTGGAGTTTCGCGACCCGCTTGATCAGAGCCAAGTGTTTCGCGTCGACTATTTTTGGCGGCTCGAGGACGGGACATGTGTCATCGGCGAGCTCGACGGAAAGGGGAAGTACACCTTGCAGAACAGCGAGGGTCGGGAGTCGGTCGACCCATTCGTGGCAGAGCGTCAGCGGGAATCTCATCTGACAATGCTCGGGCATAAGGTGCTTCGGTTTACGTTTGATGAACTCAAAGACCCGGGGAAGCTGGTCGAGAAAATGAGGCTGGCGGGTATTCCTCGGCAGGTTGAATTGGCTGAGGAGTGGAGATGCCAGTGGTATGGGCGCTGAGAGGTTTTGTCTCGATCCGTAACGGTTAGAGGCTGTTTGAGCTCGTAATTGTTACAGATCGAGACAAACCGGCGAAACGTCGACCGAATGTCTTGATCTGTAACATCAAGGGGCCCAATAACCCTGTACTTGTTACAGATCGAGACATTTCCCTGGTGTCGCCGGGGTGGGACTGCAACGTATTCCGTCCCCCCACATCCCCTCTTCCTTCCGTTAACCGATGCGTCTGCGGCAATCCGGCGGGACTGGGCGATAATGGACAAATGTTCAAGTTAATCGTGAGGGAGGAGCTCGATATGGCATCTGCCGATCGTTCCACGTTGTTTATCAATGCGACCATTCTGGATGGTTCGGAACATATGGAGCCGCAACCCGATATGGCCGTGACTGTTGAGCGCGGCGTCATCACCTGGATGGGGCCGAGTGCTGTGGCGCAGGCGCCTGCAGGTGCCGAGGTTATCGACCTGGGTGGTGCGTATCTCATGCCCGGTCTCATCAATATGCACGTGCACCTGTGCGGCTCGGGCAAGCCTGTCTCGGCCGGCGATGCGGGAGCGCTGATGAAGAAACTCGATAATCCCGTGGGCCGTGCCATCGTCTGCCGCATCCTCAAGGGCAGTGCCCAGCAGCAGCTGGCAAGCGGCGTGACCACGGTGCGCGGCGCGGGCGACCCGTTGTTTGCCGACATTGCCGTGCGCGACGCTATCGACGCCGGCAAGTATCAGGGTCCGCGCCTGGTGGCGCCGGGAACGGGCGTCACGGTGCCGGGCGGCCATGGCGCGGGCTTGTTCGCCCAGGTGGCCAACAGCCCCGTCGAGGCAGCCGAGCAGGTGCGAGACCTGTATGCGCGCGGCGCCGACGTCATTAAGCTGTTCGTAACGGGCGGTGTGTTCGATGCGACCGAGGTGGGCGAGCCGGGCGTGCTGCGTATGCCGGTGGAGGTTGCCGCGGCGGCGTGCAAGGCGGCGCACGAGGTGGGCCTGCCGGTTATGGCTCATGTCGAGAGCACCGAGGGCGTGAAGGCCGCGCTTGAGGCCGGGGTCGACACGATCGAGCACGGTGCCCCGATGACGCCCGAGATCCTGGAGCTGTACCGTGGCGCCGCGGGCACGCAGCTCGAGGGACGTGCGCCCAGCGTTACCTGCACTATCAGCCCGGCGCTGCCGTTTGTGTTGCTCGATCCGGAGAAGACCCATTCGACTGACACGCAAAAGAAGAACGGCGACATCGTGTGCTCGGGCATTATCGAGAGTGCTCGTGCGGCGCTGGATGCCGGCGTTAAGGTGGGCTTGGGCACGGACTCAAGCTGCCCGTTCGTGACGCAGTACGACATGTGGCGCGAGGTGGCCTATTTTGCCAAGTACGTGGGCGTGAGCAACGCCTTTGCGCTGCATACGGCCACGCAGGTCAATGCCGAGCTCCTGGGGCTGGGCGGCGAGACCGGTACGATCGAGTGCGGCAAGGCCGCCGATATCCTGGTGACGCGCAAGAATCCGCTCGATGACCTGTGCACTCTGCGTGAGCCGACGCATGTGATGTGTCGCGGTGATCTGGTACGCAAGCTCAAGGTGAAGCGTATTCCCGAGGTGGACGCCGAGCTCGACGCGATTATGGCCATGCCTGCCGAAGCGCTGGCTGAGGAGCTGGCCCGCGACGGCGTGGCGTAGGTGTGACAAAGGTGCAGCTCCGTTGCCGCATACAAAAAGCCGAGGTCTCAACACGAGGCCTCGGCTTTTTAATCGAACAAATACTTAAGATTTGGGACAAACAAACCTGATTAATTTGTCCCGCGTGCGGGCGCTAGGAGCGGGTTTCCATCTTGGCGTGGCACTTGGGGCAGGTGACGCGGATCTTGCCTTTGCCCTTGGGGACGGAGAGCATCTGGCCGCAGTTGGGGCACTTGAGGTATGCCGTGGTCTTGCGACCCTTCCACATCTTCTTGGCCGTGCGCTTGGCACGCTCAAAGTCTTCCTTACTGGTGCCGGCTGCGCGTGAGGTGCTGGCCGCTGCAGTTCCACCGCCCAAGCTAGCGACGAACTTGCCCAAGCCGGGGACGTTCGCGGTCGCGGCGACAAAGGCCTCGTTCTCCTTGCGACGTGCGTCGATGTTTTTGGACAGGCCGCGCAGCACGCCGATCACGATGACGGCGATGGCGATCCAGCTGAGCCACTGGATGCGGACTATCGATCCGATCATCGCGATGACAATGCCGGCAAAACCCATCACGATGGTGAGTTCATCGGCACCATTGCGACCCTTCATAAAGTCATTCATGCAAATTGCCTTTCATTCGATATGCCGCACGCCTTTATACCCGATTTAGAGCAAGGGGGACAGGTTATTCTTGCACCAATGCGGTGCAAACGTGCCTGTCCCCGATACACCAAGATGGTGCAAAGCAGTCTGTCCCCAATGCCCCAATCACTTGGAGAGCTTGTCGACGACGCGTTCGATCTCGGCGAGCTTGGCGGCCTTGAGGTCTTCGTCGCCCGATTCGATTGCCGAAGTCACGCAGCCCTCGATATGCGCCTTGAGCACGTCGGCGTTGATGCGCGCAATGAGCGCCTGCGTTGCCATGAGCTGCGTGGAAATATCGACGCAGTAGCGGTCCTCATCGACCATCCGCAAGATGCCGTCGATCTGGCCGCGTGCCGTCTTGAGCATGCGGGTCACCGATTTGTGGTCTGCCATCATGGCGGGTCCTCGTTTCTGGTCGATGGGGTCGAATGCTTCTGGTAGCTGCTACGCGGCGGTCACGGACAGGGCGTGGAACTTCTCGCCGGCGCCCTCGACGGCGGCAGCGAGCTGCTCGGCGGTCACGGTGTCGGCGCACTCAACCTGGACGGTCTGGGTCTCGTGATCGGCGTCGGCGTCGGTCACGCCGGCAACGTTGAGCAACGCCGTCTCGACGGTGGCGTCGCAGTGGCCGCACATGAGGCCGGAAGTCTTGATTGTGTATCGCATCGGTATTCCTCTCTGTTGTGTCGGCTTTTCCAGGCACCCGACCTTGGCCTTCAAGCCGTCGCTCGCGTACCAAAGTACGCGTCGCTCCTCTTTCAGGTCAATCTCGGGCACCTGGAAAACCCGTTCTAAATGGACTTAAGGGTGAACCTATTTTGCCACTTTAGGCTTAAAGGTTCGTAGGCGCAGCGCATTGCTTACGACGCACACGCTCGACAGGCTCATGGCCGCGGCGCCGAACATCGGCGAGAGCTGCCAACCGGTGAGGGGGAAGAACACGCCTGCCGCCAGCGGAATGCCGATGCCGTTGTAGAACAGCGCCCAGAACAGGTCCTGCTTGATGTTGCGGATCGTGGCGCGCGAAAGCTCGATGGCGCGCGCAACATCCATGAGGTCGCTGCGCATGAGTACCACGTCGGCGCCCTCCTTGGCGATGTCGGCGCCGGTGCCGATCGCAAGGCCCACGTCGGCGCGCGCCAGGGCGGGGGAGTCGTTGATGCCGTCGCCCACCATGGCGACCTTGCCGCCCGCATCCTGCAGTTCGCGCACGTGGCGTTCCTTGTCGGCGGGGAGGACGTCGGCGATGACCTGTTCGCTGGTGAGTCCCACGCGGCGGGCGATAGCCTCGGCCGTCACGCGGTTGTCGCCGGTGAGCATGCGCACGTCGACGCCGAGCTTGCGGAGCGCGGCGATGGCCCCGGCGCTCGTCTCTTTGACCTCGTCAGCCACGGCGATGGCGCCGACAAGCTCGCCGTTCTTGGCAAAGAACAGCGGTGTTTTGCCCTCGGCGGCAAATTGCTCGGTAAGACCCGCGGGCACGGTAACGCCCAACTCGTTCATCAGGCGTACGTTGCCGGCGGCGATGACATTCTGCCCCTCGCGCGCCGTTACGCCACGACCGGGCACGGCGGCAAAGTCCTCGACCATGCGCGCGACAATTCCGCGTGCCTCGCACTCGGCCATAATCGCCTCGGCCAGCGGGTGCTCGCTCGAGCGCTCCAACGCGGCGGCCAGCTTGAGCAGCGACTTTTCGCTCATGGCGGGCGAGCCGTCGGCGCGCACGGCAACCACAATGTCGGTCACGGCCGGCTTGCCGCGGGTGACGGTGCCGGTCTTATCGAGCACCACGGTGCCCACGTTGCGCAGATTCTCCAGCGCCTCGGCGCTCTTAAACAGAATGCCCATCTCGGCGCCCTTGCCGGTGCCCACCATAATGGCGACGGGCGTGGCCAGGCCGAGTGCGCACGGGCAGCTGATCACCAACACGGTCACGGCGGAGGTGAGCGCCTCGTTTATGCTGCCGGTCAGCGCCATCCATACCGCAAAGGTCACGGCCGAGATCACGAACACCACGGGCACAAACACGCCGGCGACCTTGTCGGCCAGGCGGGCGATGGGCGCCTTGGTGGCGTTGGCGTCCTCGACGAGCTGGATGATTTTGGCAAGCGACGTGTCGGCGCCCACGCGTGTGGCACGGAAGGTAAACGAACCGGTGCGGTTGACGGTGGCGGCGTTGACGGTGTCGCCGGCGGTCTTTTCCACGGGGATGGACTCGCCGGTGAGCGCACTCTCGTCCACGGCCGACGCGCCCTCGAGTACCACGCCGTCGACGGGGATAGACTCGCCGGGGCGCACGCGCAGGACCTGGCCGGGAAGGATACTGTCGACGTCCACCGTGGTCTCGGTGCTGTCATCGGCAACGACGGTCGCGGTCTTGGGCGCCAAGTCGATGAGCGCCTCGATGGCGCCGCCGGTCTTGGACTTGCTGCGCGTCTCGAGGTATTTGCCCACGGTGACGAGCGACAGAATCGTGCCCGCGCTCTCAAAATAGAGGTTGTCCATGCCCGTCATCATGGCCTCGTGCACCTGACCTGCGGCTAGCTGGTCGGCCATGATGAACATGGCGTAGAGCGACCAGGCAATGGAAGCGGTGGCGCCGACGGCGATGAGGGCGTCCATGGTGGGCGCGCCGTGCACGAGCGACTTGAAGCCGTTGATAAAGTACGCGTCGTTGACGTAGACGATGGGGATGAGCAAGACGAGCTCGGTGAGGGCGAGCGTCATGCTGTGGGTGTGGTCGGTGAAGACGCCGGGCAGTGGCCAACCGAGCATGTGCCCCATGCCTATGTAGAACAGCGGGATGAGGAAGACGATTGAGACGATGAGGCGGGTGCGCATGGCAGAGGCGGCGGCCTCCAACTTTTTGGTCGGCGACTCCATATGGGCGGCGCCGGACCTGGCTTGCGTACTGCCGCTTTGGGCGGCGTCGGTGCCCGTGCTGACGGGTGAGGCCGAGTAGCCAGCGCGGTCGACGGCGGTGCAGATATCGTCGGGGGAGACCTGCGCAGGGTCGTAGTCCACCAGCATAGAGCCGGCGAGCAGATTGACCGCGACGCTCTCGACGCCGTCGAGCTTGCTCACGGCGCGGTCTACGTGCGCCTGGCAGGCGGCGCACGTCATGCCACCCACATCGAATTTATCTTGAGCCATGGCTTCTCCTTTCTGTAGTTTAGTGTTGGAATTGTTAACCAACCGATACTATACACCCATACCCCCTGGGGGTGTCTAGTAATAGTTGGAATGTATGACTTTTCATTACAGATGAGGGCGGCTGCTCAATCGTTGGCAGTCCCTGCCAAACATCTCAATCTGTAACATCTAGCAGGGAAAATGACCTCTAGTTGTTATAGATCGAGATTTTGTTTTGCGAGGTTTGAGTTTGTCTCGATCTATAACAGCTGGACCGGTTTTTGCTGAGTATCTGTTACAGATTGAGACAATTGGCCCAGGTCCGCCCCGTCCGCCTCGTCATCTGTGGTTTACGTGGGGGCATGCGAAGCACGGGTATACTAACCCGCGGCGAATCTGCTCCATCGCTTAGAGCTGCTGCGTCTGGACGGCGCGTGATAGGGCTGCCAAAGCGATCGCCAGCGTGCTGAGCAACGTCCTCTCTGTGCGCACCCGTTTTTGTATGTATTAGCGCACTACCAAGCACGCCCGCGCGGCCGCATGCCGTGCCCATTGCGCGTGCAGATAAGGAACAACAACATATGCGTAATTCTGTATCCGACGTCACCGACGCCGAGATCCTGGACGAGACCCGTGAGGCCATGACCCAGGCTGCCTTCGATGCCGCCGATGAGGCCAATGCTGCCCAGGCCGTCGAGTCCGCTACCGAGAGCCTGCCCGCCTTTGACGAGCTGGGCCTTTCCGACGAGATGCTTCGTGCCATCGAGAACCTGGGCTACACGGCGCCGACGCCCGTGCAGGCCGGCTCGATCCCTGTGGTGCTCGAAGGCCGCGACCTGCTTGCCGCCGCTCAGACCGGCACCGGCAAGACGGCCGCCTTTTTGCTGCCGACCATGAACAATCTGGAGCACATCGCTCCGCCCAAACCCGTGCGTGAGCGCGGCGGCCGCAACCGCCGTCGCGGTGCCAAGAAGCCCGAGGGCAACGGCCGTGGCCCCGTGATGCTCGTCATCACCCCTACGCGCGAGCTTGCCCAGCAGATCGACGAGGTCGCGAGCAAAATCGCCGACGTCACGGGCCACGTTGCCGTGACTGTCGTGGGCGGCGTGAGCTACAAGCCGCAGACCGCGGCACTTAAGTACGGTTGCGATATCCTGGTTGCCACGCCGGGCCGTCTGGTCGATCTGATCGAGCAGGGCGCTTGCCACCTGGACGAGGTCAAGGTCCTGGTGCTCGACGAGGCCGACCGCATGCTCGACATGGGCTTTTTGCCCGCCGTCCGCCGCATTGTGCGCGAGACGCCGGCCGAGCGCCAGACGCTGCTGTTCTCGGCGACCCTCGACGAGGAGGCCGTGGGCGAGATCACCGACCTGGTGAGCGACCCGGCCCGCGTGGAGATCGCGCCGGCCACGTCGACCGCCGACACCGTCGACCAGTTTGTGTTCCCGGTGTCCATCGAGGCAAAGAACAACCTGCTGCCTGAGTTCCTCAAAAAGGAGGGCCCGGAGCGCACCATCGTCTTTATGCGCACCAAGCACCGCGCCGACAGCTGCTGCCGTCGCCTTGAGCGCAAAGGCATCAAGGCCGCCGCGATTCACGGCAACCGCAGCCAGGCCCAGCGCGAGCGCGCGCTTTCTGCCTTCCGCGACGGCACCGTCGACGTGCTGGTGGCAACCGATGTTCTCGCCCGCGGCATCGACATTAGCGACGTGCGCTACGTCGTGAACTTCGACGTGCCGGCCGAGCCGACCGACTATATCCACCGCATTGGCCGTACGGGCCGCGCCGGCGAGCTGGGCTGGGCCATTACGTTTGTGACCGAGCAGGACGTCGACGAGTTCTACGAGATCGAGAAGCTCATGGACAAGACGGCCGACATCTACGAAGCCGGCGAACTGCATGTGGGTCCCAACCCGCCCGCCGTCGATCCCGAGCGCGATCCTGCCGCCTTTAAGGTGAAGAAGAAGACCAAGCGCGGCAAGTCCAAGAGCAAGAAGAAGCTTGAGCAGGCGCGTCGCGACGGCAAGCGTAACGGCGACGATTACGGCGACGTGGCTGGTCGTTCCAACCGCGGTCGCGACGAGCGTCGTGGCGACGGCGAGCGCCCGAGCCGTCCCAAGCGCGGCGGCAAGACCCGCGTGCGCGAGGGCGTTCAGGCTCGCGCGGACGAGGCTGTTGAGAGCGTGGCTCGCGAGGCGGCTGCCGAGGAGCGCGCTGGTGCTGTTGAGCAGGGCCCGCGCGGCAACCGTGCCGAGCGTCGTGCCAAGCAGTTCCAGGGCGAGGCACATCGTCGTCGCCGCGAGGACGAGGACCGCGGCGGTCGTCGCCGTGTTGAGCGCGAGGACGAGGGCCGTGGTTCGCGCGGCGGCAAGCGCGGTGCGGGCGACCGCCGTCGTTCCGGTCGTGATGATGAGCGCAGTGGCCGTGATGAGCGTCGCGGCGGCGAGGGTCGCGGTGAGCGAGGCGCCCGTGGCGGTGAGTCCCGCGGCGGCAAGCGCTTTGAAGAGCGCGGTAGCCGCGGCGGCGAGCGTCGCGAGGGTGCTCGCAGCAATGGCGGCCGCGGCGGCGCTGGTCGTTCTAACGAGTCGCGCGATCGTCGTGACCCGCGTGCCAGCCGCGATCGTCGCGATGACTGGCGCAACTACGACGATACCCGCGAAGAGCGTCGCGGCGGCTATCGTGGTGGTCGTGGCGGCAACCAGGCCGGCTCCCGTGGCGGCCGTGCCGGCGGTCGCGATAACCGTGGCAGCTACGGCAACAGCCGTGGCGGCAAGCGCGGCAGCAGCTCCCGCCGTCCCGGTGACGGCGGCGGCAAGCGCAAGTAACATACGCGTCGCGCGCTAGAGCGAGGCGAACTAAGGGCCCCGAGCAACTACGCTCGGGGCCCTTTTTGTTTGCCGTATCCGATCGCTAGTTCAAATGTGATTTCCTCGGGAATGCATTTAGAGGATGCCGTGGGCCTGTTTCCTGCCATGCGGCAATGGGTCCCATGGGGTGCGCCGTGCATTTTTTGGAGTATTCTGTAGTTCGAGTTGTCTGCATATGATTCGACGTCGCCGACGGTGGTCTTCGGATATCCCTAGCGAGCGTTTTGAGCCAGATTTCGCCGTTTTCCGGAGCAGGGACGCGTTATTCTCGCCATGTCGGGACTTAAAATGATACGGCGCCCTACAGTTTTGCCCACCCGCGGCGGTGCTGGCGCGGTCACGTTGCAGAATACTCCGTTTTTTGCACGGGCCAGGATGGGGTACCTCAGGAGAACACGGCGGTATCCCGTAAATATATACAATCTGTACCGTAATTAATACAAAACGAAGAGGCAGACAGCGTAGGGTGGGTGCATTGGGGTGTTTGGTGCACCAAAACGGGGATCCCACGTACCGTATACTCTGGCTGGATGTGAAAACGGCTTGACGCGTTGCCAGGCGTAGGGGGAGGGTGCCTCGATGGACGTATTCGAAATTGTGTTTAGTCCGACGGGTGGAACGCGGAAGGTGTCTGGCCTTGTGGCCGGGGCGCTGGACAAAAATACCGTTACCGTCGATCTGACCGATAGCGGGCTAGATTTCAGCGCTGTCTCGATGACTGAGGACGACGTGGCCGTAATCTCTGTGCCGGCGTATGCCGGTAGAATCCCGGCTGTGGTGGCTGACCGGTTGGGCATGGTGCGCGGCAACGGGGCTCGGGCTGTTTTGGTTTGTGTATACGGAAACCGCGCGTTTGAGGACACGCTCGTAGAGCTGGAGGACGTTGCGAAGCGCGCCGGATTTAGGGTGGTTGCAGCGGTTTCTGCTATTGCTGAGCATTCCGTTGCTCGTCAGTTTGCTGCTGGGCGACCGGATGCGCAGGATGCGGCGCAGCTCGCAGAGTTTGCGCAGCAAATTCAGCAAAAGCTGTTGACTGAGGATGCATCCGAGCCCTCTATTCCCGGCAATCGTCCTTATAAACAAGCCGGAGGTCACCGCATGGCACCCGAGGCAACAGAGGATTGCGTCTCCTGCGGTGCATGCGCCGCGGCGTGCCCCGTTTGTGCTATCGACAAGGGCGACCCCAAGCGAGCAGCTGGCGAGGCGTGCATCTCCTGCATGCGCTGCATTGCCGTATGTCCGCGAGGCGCTCGCAAGCTTGATCCCAACAAGCTATCCGCTGTTTCCCAGATGCTGAGCAAGGCTTGCGTCGTGCGGAAGGAATGCGAGCCCTTCATCTAGTGCATACGAAATTGGTGCATTGGGGACAGGTTAATCTGCACCAACCTGGTGCAAACAAACCTGTTCCCAACGCACCAGAGTGAGGAGTGCCCCTGGGTGCCGGCGGGAAAGGAACGCCCCTAAGTGCCGCCTAAATACCGTTTATCGAAGAAATAATACCGCTCACCGGTCATAATGATTGTTCTGGCTTTGGGCTTGTCTACAATAACTCCCGTAAAAAGAAATGCGGAAGGTTACCGAGTCCCTCGGACGTGGGCCTAACCAAAGTCTTTGAACGGGTGTGTCTCTATGGATGCATTCGCTTGATTTTGGTTGGGCTATATTTATGAAGGGACATGCCACCATGGGTTTCTTTTCTCGCCTGATGGGCGGTTCGGATGAGCAGAAGACTGCAGCTTCCGAGTTCGAAATCCTCGCTCCCGTTTCCGGCGAGCTTGTTCATCTAGAAAATACCAATGACCCCGCTTTTAGCAGCCGCGCCGTGGGCGATGGCGTTGCCGTGGTTCCCCAAGAGGGAACGGTGTGCGCTCCTGTTTCCGGCACCGTCGCGGCGTTGTTTCCGACTGAGCACGCGCTGGGCATCATGTCCGACGACAGCTCTGCTCAGGTGATGCTGCATATCGGAATCGACACTGTTAAACTTGAGGGCAAGGGCTTCCATGCGCTTGTTGCCCAGGGTGACCATGTCGACGCGGGCCAGCCCCTCGTCGAGGTCGATTTCGACGCGGTCCGCGCCGCCGGCTTCGATCCCACGGTCTTCGTTATCGTGTGCGAGCGTTCGGAGAACTCGACTCTTCGTGAGCACGCTTCCGGCCCTGTTGCTGTTAAAGAGCCTGTCGTCTGGCTTTCCGAGTAAATTCTTGTGGTGGGTACCGTGGTTATCAAGCGAGTTTTCAACAACAACGTCGCAATGGTCACTTCGGACGATGGCTCTGAGCTCATCGTCATCGGTCGAGGCCTCTGCTTTGGCCGTCATGCCGGCGATGCCATCGACGAGGCATCGGTCGAAAAGACCTACGCGTTGCAGGAGGGAACTTCTCAGGATTCGCGTACGATTGACCGCTTGGCACATCTTTTAGAGTCCATCCCCACCGTCAACCTCGTGATTTCCGAGGACATCGTTCAGATGCTTCGTCGAGAGCTCAATGTTGATATCAACGACAAGATTCTCATTGCTCTCGCAGACCATATCAGCCTTGCTTTGGAGCGCGAGCGCAAGGGCGTCCCCTGCGAGAATCCGTTGCTGCTCGAGATCCAGCAGTTCTATCGCAAGGAGTATGCGCTTGCGGGCCGTGCGCTGCAGATTGTCAAGGAGTATATGGGCATCCAGATGAGCGAAGAAGAGCAGGGTTTTATTACGCTGCATATCGTCAACGCCACCATGCCGCAACGCTCCGACCGTCTCATCATCTCGGTCCAGCTTGTTCGCGACGTGCTCACGATTGTTTCCGAGCGCTATGCTACGACCCTCGATGACACCTCGCTGCCCTATGAGCGTTTCGTCCGCCACCTGCAGTTTTTCGCACAGCGGGCGCTTGACCCCGCGGCCGGGCAGATCAATGACGATGCACTGTTCCGAATCGATGAAACTAAGTATCCGTGCGCGTTCTCGTGCGCGGACGCCATAGCCGCCCACTTGGCGTCTACCTATAACGTTGTCGTTACCGATGCCGAGAAGAGTTATCTCGCATATCACATTGTTAACCTGCTTGGAGAACCTGGTCTCTAGGCATAACGTGCCCACACATCGATTGATATAAGGCAAGGCTCACGGTCTTGTCCAGGGCACACCTATCTCAATTTGCGGAAAAGGAAGGGGAGTACCGCTATGACCGCAAAAAAGAAGTTCAATTTCAAAGCGCCGTTGGAGGTGTTCGCGAAGTCGATCGTTCAGCCGATGATGTATCTCTCGGTTGCCGGCATCCTGCTCATCGTGGGCATCATTCTGACCAACAAGACCATCTGCGCCGTGGTCCCCGTGCTGGGCTCCGGCCCGTTCCAGCTTGTGGGCGCCGTTGTCTATCAGTCGCTGATGTTTATCATCAACAACCTCTCGATTCTGTTCTGCGTGGGCATCGCCGGCGCCATGGCAAAGAAGAACAAGGGCCATGCTTCGCTGATTGCCCTGATGTCGTTCTTCCTGTTCCTGCAGGCTAACAACATCGTGCTCAACGCCACCGGCTCTCTTGCCGAAGCGAGCGGCATGCTCGGTCTTACCGGAACCGGCCAGAGCACCGTTATGGGCATTCAGGTGCTCGATACCGGCGTGTTTGGCGGCATCATTCTTGGTTGCATCACCGGTGCCGTGTTCAACAAGTACTCGAACAAGCAGTTCCCCATTGCCCTTTCGATGTTCTCGGGCGTTCGCTTCCCGTTCCTGATCATGATCATCATCTCCTGGATCATGGGCGCTGGCTTCTGCATCGTTTGGCCTCCGGTTCAGGGTGCCATCTCCTCCGTTGCCGGCATCATTAAGGAGTCGGGCAACATCGGTCTGTTCATCTACGGCATGCTCAACAAGCTGCTCGTTCCCACCGGTCTGCACCACCTCATCTACACCCCGTTCCAGTTCTCCGATGTGGGCGGCACCCTTACGCTGGGTGATCAGGTTATCGCCGGCGCCTATCCCATCCGTGTCGCCGAGATGGCAATGACGGGCCAGCCCTTCTCCGATAGCACCTACTTCAACAGCTACACCTTCAACAACCTGTGGCCCTACATCGGTATCGGTCTCGCCTTTATCTTCACCGCTTACAAGGGGAACAAGGATAAGACCAAGGCCGTTATCATCCCGCTGATCATCACCGCCGTGCTCTCCTGTGTCACCGAGCCCATGGACTTCCTCTTTGTCTTTGCCGCTCCCGTGCTCTTTGTCGTTCACTCGGTTCTTTCCGGTATCTTCCTGGTCCTGCTCAAGGTCCTCTCCGTGCCCGCTTCGACTGCAGGCGGCATCATCAACATCGTGGTTTCCAACCTGGTTCTTGGTGTCGATAAGACCAACTGGCCGATGATGCTCGTGCTCGGAGTCGTCAACGCCGCGCTGTACTTCTTCCTCTTCACCTTCCTTATTAAGAAGCTCAACCTCCACACGCCTGGTCGCGAGGAAGAGTCCGAGCTCGCCGAGTCCGTTGCCGAGGGCGAGGCCGCCGCGTCTGTCGCGGTGAAGCAGGGCGCTGTTGCCGCAGCTCCCGCAGAGGGCGTCGATGCAGGTATTGCCGACCTGGTCGCAGGTCTTGGCGGCAAGGACAACATCGAGGAGCTCGAGAACTGCTTTACACGTCTTCGCGTGAACGTTAAGAACCCGGACCTCATCGATGAGAACCTCATCAACCACGTGCCCAACAGCGGCATCAACCGCAACGGCAACAATATCCAGATCATCTTTGGCATGAAGGTCGCCGAGATGCGCGACAAGGTCGAAAACGCAATTGAGAAGGAGCAGTAAACAATGATCATTACTCTGTGTGGTGGCGGATCCACCTTTACCCCCGGCATCGTCAAGTCCATCGCTCTGCGCAAGGACGAGCTCGACGTTGACGAGATTCGTCTGTACGACATCAACGAGGAGCGCCAGCGCAAGATCGGCGTGCTCGTGGACTGGATTTTGCACGAGGACCTTGGCCTGGACATCAAGCTCACGGTGACCACCGACAAGGAGACTGCCTTTACGGACGCGAGCTTCGTGTTTGCGCAGATGCGCGTGGGCGGCTATGCCATGCGCGAGCAGGACGAGAAGATTCCGCTGCGTCACGGCTGCGTGGGCCAGGAGACCTGCGGTTGCGGCGGCCTTGCCTACGGCATGCGCACCATCTTCCCCATGGTCGAGCTGATTGACGACGTTGAGAAGTATGCCAAGAAGGACTACTGGATTCTCAACTACTCCAACCCTGCCGCCATCGTGTCCGAGGGCTGCCGCGTGCTGCGTCCCAACGCTCGCATCATCAACATCTGCGACATGCCGATCGCGATTATCGACGTGGTTTGCGCCGCGCTCGATATCGACAAGAAGGATGTCGAGTACGATTACTTTGGTCTCAACCACTTTGGTTGGTTCACCTCGATCCGCCACAAGGGCGAGGAGGTGCTCCCGCAGCTGCGCGAGTACATCAAGGAGCATGAGATTCTGCTGCCCGACTCCTACCTCAAGGGCATGGGCTCGCTCATGGCAAAGAAGCCCGAGGAGGCCACTGACGAGCACCCCGAGCAGAACCGCCACACCAAGGGCAGCTGGTACTACGTCTGGAAGGGCGAGTACGAGATCATGGAGTGCTTCCCGGAGTACCTGCCCAACACGTATCTGAACTACTACCTGCAGCAGAAGGAGTTCGTCGAGCATTCCAACCCCGAGCGCACCCGTGCTAACGAGGTTGAGGAGACGCGTGAGAAGAACCTCTTCGACGGCATCGACCACTACGAGAAGACGGGCGAGATCGACGAGAGCACGTTCTATGCGGGCAGCCACGGCGACTGGATTGCCGATCTGGCTATCGCTCTGAAGAACGACACCAAGCAGCGCTTCCTGGTCATTTGCGAGAACAAGGGCGCTATCCCCAACATGCCCTACGACGCTATGGTCGAGCTGCCTGCCTACATTGGCAAGAATGGCCCCGAGGTCATCAGCCGCGACAACATTCCTCTGTTCCAACAGGGCCTCATGATGCAGCAGCTGAACTCCGAGAAGCTCGTGGTCGAGGCTACGATCGAGGGTTCTTACGAGAAGGCGCTCAAGGCCTTTACGCTGAACAAGACCGTGCCTTCGATGAAGGTCGCCAAGGAGGTTCTCGACGACATGATCGAGGCCAACAAGGGTTACTGGCCCGAGCTTAAGTAAAAGCAACAGGGTCGCTGGCCGCATACCTGGAGCAATGCCCCGTCCACGTGATTGCGTGGGCGGGGCATTGTCATTTGGTAACGCGTTTTACCAAATATGGCATTTATCTGCGGTAATGTTCTATTTCACCGCCGAGGGTGACATTTCATACCGCCTGCCGAACTGCATGGAGACCTAACAACTTTTTAGGTCAGTGTTGTGCGTGTAGCAACTTCGCCCGGCTTCGCCTCCGGGCTGCCATGTGAGAGGGGATCTTATGGCTCGACTGCACGTAATGGAACGCAGCCACGCTCAGGCCGTCATGGACGACCTGCACGATGCGCTCGGACGCCGTCTGGCGGTGAGTTCGCTCGCCCCGTGTCCCGTTGAGTTTACGGCAGCGCTCGTCAACCTGTGCTCCACCCAGAGCTGTGGCAAGTGCACGCCCTGCCGTGTGGGCCTGAGCGCGTTGAGCGACCTGCTCGCCGATGTGCTCGAAGGGCGCGCCGATGAGTCCACGCTCAACCTGATTGAGCGCACGGCCCGCACCATCTACCTTTCGAGCGACTGCGCCATTGGCTACGAAGCTGGCGCCATGGCACTCACGGCCATTCGCGGCTTCCGCGACGACTTTGAGCACCACATCCGCGAGCACTCCTGCGGCTTTGACCGCGAGGCCCGCGTTCCGTGCGTTTCGGGCTGTCCGGCGCACGTCGACATTCCCGGGTACATTTCGCTGGTCGAGGCCGGCCGCTATGCCGACGCCGTCAAGGTCATCCGCAAGAACAATCCGCTGCCGCTCGTCTGCGGCCTGGTGTGCGAGCATCCCTGCGAGATGCACTGCCGCCGTGGCATGGTCGACGACCCCATGAACATCCTCGCCCTCAAGCGTTTTGCCGTCGAGCACAGTGACCTCAACGACCACAAGCCGCATGTAGTGGACAACACCGGCAAGCGCGTCGCCGTGATCGGCGGCGGCCCGGCCGGCCTTTCCTGCGCCTACTACCTGGCCGTGATGGGCCATAAGGTGACCATCTTTGAGCAGCGCCACCACCTGGGCGGCATGCTGCGCTATGGCATCCCCAGCTATCGTCTGCCGCGCGAGCGCCTGCAGGCCGAGATCGACTGGATCTTGAGCGCCGGCATCGACGTTGAGCTCGATCACTCCGTCAACGGCGAGGAACTTGCCCGCCTGCGCGACGAGTTCGATGCCGTCTACCTGGCCATTGGCGCCCACAGCGATAAGAAGCTCGGCCTTCCGGGCGAGGAAGCGCTCGGCGTGGAGTCGGCCGTCAAGATGCTGCGCGCCATCGGCGATGACGAGCTGCCCGACCTGAGCGGCCAGCGCGTGTGCGTCATCGGCGGCGGCAACGTGGCCATGGACGTGGCGCGCTCCGCCGTGCGCTGCGGTGCCGAAAAGGTGAGCATCGTCTACCGCCGTCGCATCTGCGACATGACGGCCCAGGACGCCGAGATCGCCGGCGCCCAGGCCGAGGGCTGCGAGGTGCTGGAGCTCACCGCCCCGCTCGCCATCGAGACGGGCGAGGACGGTCGCGTGTGCGGCCTGCGCGTGCAGCCGCAGATTATCGGCGAGCCCCGCCGCGGGCGCCCGGCTCCGCGTGCCGCCGCTACGCCCGAGCGCGTCATCCCCTGCGAGCGCGTGTTCGTGGCCATTGGCCAGGACATCGATTCCAAGCCATTTGAGGACATGGGCATCGCCTGCAAGTGGGGTCGCGTCGTCACCGATTCGGACGGCGCCGTGCCCAACTTCGATGGCCTCTTTAGCGGCGGCGACTGCCAGACCGGCCCCGCCACGGTCATCCGTGCCATCAACGCCGGCCGAGTTGCTTCGGCAAATATCGACCGTTACCTGGGCTTTGATCACAAGATTAAACTCGAGGTCGAGCTGCCGACCGTCCAGTTTAAGGGCAAGCACGAGTGCGGCCGCTGCGAGCTGGGCGAGCGCGAGGCGGGCGAGCGTATTCACGATTGGAATCTGGTCGAGCAGGGTCTTACCGAACAGGAGGCGCGCCAAGAGGCGAGCCGCTGCCTGCGTTGCGACCACTTTGGCTTTGGCGCGTTCCGCGGAGGGAGGAACCTGGAATGGTAGAGCCCAACAAAACCACCGTCAGCGACAACACCGAAAACGGAGCGCATAACATGGTCAAGCTCACGATCGATACTTGTGAGGTCGTGGTACCCGAGCACACCACGATCCTGGACGCGGCCAAGTCCGTCGGCATCCAGATTCCCACCCTGTGCTACTTGCGCGATCTGAACGAGATCGGCGGCTGCCGTGTGTGCGTGGTCGAGGTCGAGGGCTGCGATCAGCTGGTTGCCGCCTGCAACAACTACGTGCTCGACGGCATGGTGGTCCACACCAACAGCCCCAAGGCCCGCGAGGCGCGCCGCACCAACGTGCAGCTGCTGCTGTCCCAGCACGATTCGCAGTGCACGAGCTGCGTGCGCAGCGGCAACTGCAACCTGCAGACCATCGCCAACGACCTGGGCATTTTCTATCTGCCATATCAAAGGCATTTGGCGGGCGAAGGCTGGGATTTCGATTTTCCCATCATCCGCGAAAACGATAAGTGCATTAAATGCATGCGCTGCATCAAGGTGTGCGAGAGTGTGCAGGGCCTGGGGATTTGGGACCTGACCAACCGCGCCACGCACACCGCCGTGGGTACCCGCGGGCGCGCGCCGATCGGTAAGACCGATTGCGTCGCGTGCGGCCAGTGCATCACGCATTGCCCGACGGGCGCACTGCGCGAGCGCGACGATACCGAGACCGTGTTTGACGCGCTCGCCGATCCCGACAAGATCGTGCTGGTGCAGATCGCGCCGGCCGTGCGTAGCGCATGGGGAGAGGAACTCGGCATTCCGCGCGAGAAGGCAACCGTTGAGCGTCTGGCTTGCGCGCTGCGCCGCGTGGGCTTTGAGTACGTGTTCGATACCGATTTCTCGGCCGACCTCACCATTATGGAGGAGGGCTCCGAGCTGCTCGAGCGCCTGGGTGCCGCCGCTAAGGGTGAGAGTGATGGCCGCAGCTGGCCCATGTTTACGAGCTGCTGCCCGGGCTGGGTGCGCTTTGTGAAGGCGCGCTATCCGGAGTTTGTCGACAGCCTGTCCACGTCCAAGTCACCGCAGCAGATGTTTGGCGCCATCGCCAAGACCTACTACGCCAAGGTGCTGGGCGTGGAGCCCGAGCGCCTGTTTGTGGTGTCCGTGATGCCGTGCACGGCCAAGAAGGCCGAGTGTGCGCTGCCGAGTATGGTGGGCGAGGGCGGCACGCCCGATGTAGACGTTGCGCTGACGGTGCGCGAGATGGTGCGCATGATCCGCGCGAGCCACGTGAGCGTGGACACGCTTACCGAGGAGCCGCTCGATACGCCGCTGGGCTTTGGCACGGGCGCGGGCGTGATCTTTGGCGCCACGGGCGGCGTGATGGAGGCCGCCGTGCGCTCGGCCTATTACCTGGTGACGGGCAAGAACCCGGATGCGGATTTCTTTACCGACGTGCGTGGCCTGAATGGTTGGAAGGAAGCCGCCGCCGATATCGATGGCACCAAGGTGCGCGTCGCCGTGGCGCACGGGCTGGGCAACGCCGCCCGCCTGCTCGACGCGATTCGCGACGGCCGTGCGAGCTATGACTTCGTTGAGGTCATGGCATGCCCGGGCGGCTGTGTCGGTGGCGGCGGTCAGCCCATCCACGATGGCTGCGAGCTGGCGGCCGAGCGCGGCCAGGTGCTGTGGGGCCTGGATGCCGCTGCGGACATTCGCTTCTCGCACGAAAATCCCGATGTCCAGGCGTGCTACAGCGAGTTCTTGGGTGCGCCGCTTTCGCCGCTGGCCGAGGAGCTGCTGCATACCGACCATCACGCCTGGTCGATGCCTAACGAGGGGACGTGCTAGCGATGCGCGCTTTTGATGTTGAGATGACGCGCCGGGGGTTTGCCTCGGCGCTCGCCGTGGCCGCGTTGTCGCTTGCGCTCGCGGGCTGTGGCGGCGGGGCTGCCGGTGCCGGGTCCGCCGCGGGCTCGGCTGCCACGGACGGCGCCGGTGCTGCTGCGGAGCCGGTTGAGGTGCACGTCGCCTCGCTCAAGGGGCCGACCTCGATTGGCCTGGTGCAGTTTATGGACCAGGCCGCAAACGGCGAGACGGACAACGAGTTCGACTTTGCGATCAACACCGCCGCCGACGAGATCGTGCCTAAGGTCATACAGGGCGATGTCGATATCGCCCTAGTGCCCGCCAACGTGGCGAGCGTGCTTTACAACAAGACCGAGGGCGCGGTGCAGGTCATCGACATCAACACGCTGGGCGTGCTGAACGTGGTGACGGGTAGCGCGGACGTTACCTCGTTTGGTGATCTGGCGGGTCGTACCGTCTACATGACGGGCAAGGGCACCACGCCGGAGTACGTCATGAATTACCTGCTGGAGCGCGCAGACCTGACCGGCCAGGTGACGCTCGAGTTTAAGAGCGAACCCACCGAGGTGCTCTCGGCGTTGCTTGCCGATCCGTCTGCTGTGGGCGTGCTGCCGGAGCCGTTCAAGACCGCTGCCATCGCCAAGAGCGAGGGCAAGCTGTCGGCGCCGGTGAGCCTGACCGATGCGTGGGATGAGCTGGCGGGTGACACGGGCTCCCGTTTGCTGACGGGTGTGACCGTGGTGCGCCGCGCGTTTGCCGAGGAACATCCCGAGGCCGTGGCGGAATTCCTGAGCTGCCATGCGGCGAGCGTGAAGGCCGTCAATGCGGCGCCGGCAGACTGGGCGCAGGCCGTGGCCGATGCCGGCATCGTGGACAACGCCAAGATCGCCGAGAAGGCGATTCCCGGGTGCATGCTCGTGTGCCAGACGGGGAAGGATATGAAGGCGGCGCTCGGTGGGTACCTGCAGGTGCTGGCCGATGCGGACGCGAGCGCCGTGGGCGGCAAGCTCCCGGCTGACGATTTCTACTACATGGAGTAGCCCGTGCGTGCGTTTGCTCGACAAATGACAGAGCGTATGAAGGCGGTGGCGGCAGCAGGTGCCGTCGCCGCCTTTTGGCTTGCCGTGTGGGTGCTGGTGGCGGGTCTCGTGGCGCAGCCGCTGATTTTGCCGGGGCCGGGCGCTGTTGCGGTGGCGTTGCTGCGGCTGGTGTGCGATGCCAGCACGTGGGCGATTCTGGCGGGCTCGGGTGCGCGGATTCTGGGCGGGCTGGCGCTTGCCGCGGTATGCGGCGGCGTGCTGGCGGGAGCCTCGGTACGGTCGCGTGCGTTTGCGCACCTGGTGGCTCCGGCGCTGTCGTTTGTAAAGGCGACGCCGGTTGCCTGCGTAGTGGTCCTGCTGCTCATTTGGCTGGGGTCGGCGCGTGTGAGCATTGCGGCGGTCTTTTTGATGGCACTGCCGGGCGTGTATTTTTCGTTGGTCGAGGGCTTGTCGCAGGTGGATAAGCCACTGGAGCAGATGTTTCGTCTACATGGAGTGCGGGGCTGGCGACTGTTTTGTGCCCACACCTGGCGCGAAGTCCTGCCGTTTGTGCTTTCGTGCGCCCGCGCTGTGATTGGCATGAGCTGGAAGGCCGGCGTGGCGGCGGAGCTGATCGGCATGGCGACGGGCACCGTGGGCGAGCGCATCTATCAGGCAAAGCTTTTGATTGAGACGGCTGATCTGCTGGCGTGGACCGTGCTGGTCGTTGCCGCCTCGTGGGCGTGTGAGCGCGTGCTGGTGTGGCTGCTGCGGGTTTCGGGGCCCACGGCGCGGCGTGCTGCCGTGCGGGCACATGGGTGTGGTCCTCGCGGACGTGCGGGCGGCCCTGCTGGCGATGGCGCTGCGGCGGAGCTTGCGTTCGCCGTGGGCGATCGCGCGCCCTGGGCGCCGGCGCTCGACGGACTGGTGCTCAACGTGCCTGCGGGTGGGCGTATCTGTGTGATGGGCGCTTCGGGCATGGGCAAGTCGACGCTGCTTTCGTTGGCAGCGGGGGAGTGCGCACCGTGCTCGATGGTGTTTCAGGACGCACGTCTGGTAGAGGGCGCCTCGGCTTTGGATAACGTGCTGGTGTGTGCCGATGCGCGCGTGGGTGCGTCGAGCGCCGCGGCCTTGCTGCGCCGGTTGGTGCCGGGAATCGACGTGCATGCGTGCGTGGCCGAGCTTTCGGGTGGACAGCGCCGTCGCGTCGAGATCGCCCGAGCCCTGCTGTGTCCGGGCGACGCGGTGATTCTGGACGAGCCCTTTACAGGCTTAGATACCGCTGCGCGCGACGCATGCGCCGAGGCCGTGCTCGACTTGCTCGACGGCCGCATGCTGTTGCTTGCCACACACGATGCCGCTGACGCTCGGGCCCTCAATATCTCGGACATCATCACGCTCTAAAAGCCATTTCAGGCGCTAAGTCAACAATTAAATGATTCGTTTTCTTCTGTCCCCATGGGGTCGGGTATGGTATTCTATCTGCGGGGTAATACTTTGGAATACCAAGTAATACCAACGCCGTAGAAACACACTCCAGATGCGGGCCAATCGGGTTGCCTTCACAGCCCGTCGCCCAGCCGCGTGGCCCGCATCTATCCGCACCACCGTCGTTTCAAAAAGGAAGCGCCATGGCAGAACACATGACCCCGGTTGTCGCGAAGGTCTTGCCCGAGGAAAAGGCGGCCTTCGCGGCGGCAACCCAACTCGTGGGCACCACGCCGTCCAACGCCATCCGCATGTTTATCGCTGCGTTCAATCGCTGCGGCACCTTCCCGTTCGACATTTCGCCCAGCGGGGCTTTTGGCACTGCGCCCGATTCTCATCAATAAGTGATCCGTTTTCCTCCGTCCCCATGGGATCAGCTCTCTGCCGAGTTGTGGTAGAACTAGGGAACGGTTTTGAGGAGGTTGGCATGCTCAATGCGATGGTGTGGGCGCTTGCCTGTTTTGGCGTTGTCGCTGCCGATATAGCCCTGAGCGTGGTTCTGTTTTCAGTTCTCGATGCCGTATCGGTGCTGACGGGCTATCCGATCGACAATCTCGATATCCAATGGTTCCAGGCTGCCGCGCAGACGGCGTCGTTTTTGATGGCGCTGCTGTGGTGGCGTTATCTGTGGCCGCGCTCGTTTATGGCGCGCTGGCAGGGCGAGCGCCCGCTTGGCGGGCGAGCGCGTGGGGCGTGGAAACGCATCGCCTGCGTTATCGTGATCGGCTTGGCCCTGCAGGTGGTCGTTGGCTACGTGACCGACGCCGTGCTGTCGCTATTGCCCGAGGCGGCGGCCGATTACAGTGAACTTGTCGAGGAAACGGGCATGGGCGACACGAGCTACCTGGCTGTCCTGACCACGGTGCTCGGCGCTCCGTTTTGCGAGGAGTTGCTGGTGCGCGGCATCATCTTTGAGTTTTCGCTCCGAGCGTTTAACCCGCAGTGCCGTTCGCTCTGGAAGCGCCGGCGCCGCGCGAACGCGCAAGACGGCGCCATAGTGCCCTGGGCGGCCCCGAGTACCTGGGGCGTTGCCGCGGCGATTGCGCTGCAAGCGGCAATCTTCGGTTTTATGCACATGAACTGGGTGCAGGGCTGCTACGCCGGCGCCGCCGGTCTGGTCTTTGGCTGGGTGCTCGTGACGACCGGAAAGCTCCGCTACACGATTCTGCTGCATTTTGCCTTTAACGCCGGGTCGTATCTCATGGGCCTGCTGTGGTTTGTGAACACGCCGCTCGACGTGGTGGTCACGGTTGCCATCGCCGGCTTTGTGCTGGTAGAGGCAATGCGCTCGCTCAGGCAGCTGTGCCAGACAGATCGTCCTCGCCAGCAAGCATCAATCCCTTAAGGGCCAACGTTGATAAAAACAAATCTGCCGTGATTCCCCTAAGGAAAACACGGCTAGGTGTGTCTGAGCGTGTTCCCACTAGGGAAATCACGCTTGAGCGATGAAGAGACGCTGGCTGGCCAAGAGACGCCGGCTGGCTCAGCGTCGTGCTAATTGCGGCGACCGCCGCCGTTGGCGCCCTGACGCCCCTGGGCTGCACGGTTGCGCCCGGCAGTGTTTTGCGCGCGCGACATGCCGCTGTGCCCCTTGCTGCCCTTGGGTCCCTTGCCGGCGGCGCCACCGTGGGCCTTGCCGCCCTTCTTGCCGGTGCCATGCCCACCGCCAGCAGACGTCTCGCCCGGGTGTGGCGGCACGGGGCGAATCAGGCAATGCTTGGTGTAGCCAATCAAGTCGCGGCGGCCGGTCTTTTCCAGCGCCTCGCGCACCAGCTTGTAGTTCTCGGGCTTGCGGTACTGGATGAGCGCGCGCTGCATGGCCTTCTCGTGCGGGTCGCGGGCTACGTAGATCGGCTCCATGGTGCGCGGATCCACGCCGGTGTAGTACATGCAGGTCGACATGGTGGACGGCGTGGGGTAGAAGTCCTGCACCTGCTCGGGCATGTAGCCCATGTCGCGTACGGCCTCGGCAAGGTCAACGGCTTCCTTCATCGTCGAGCCGGGGTGGCTCGAGATCAGATACGGCACCACGTACTGCTTGAGCCCGTATTCACGGTTCAAGCGTTCAAATTTACGGCAGAACGCATCGTAGACGGCGCGGCTCGGTTTGCCCATTACGGAGAGCACCGCATCGCTCACGTGCTCGGGTGCCACGCGTAGCTGGCCCGAGACGTGGTGCTCCAGCAGTTCGCGCAAAAACTCGTCCGAGGCGTCGGCCATGGTGTAGTCAAAGCGGATGCCGCTGCGGACGAAGACCTTTTTGACGCCCGGCAACTGGCGCAGGTCGCGCAGCAGCTGCGTGTAGCCGCTTTCGTCGACCACCATGTTCTTGCATACGCTCGGCCACAGGCAGCGCTTGTTCTTGCACACGCCGTGCTTGAGCTGCTTGTCGCAGGCGGGACGGCTAAAGTTGGCCGTCGGCCCGCCCACGTCGTTGATGTAGCCCTTAAACTCGGGATCGCGCGTGAGCAGCTCGGCCTCGCGCATGATCGAGTCGTGGCTGCGCATCTGCAACACGCGGCCCTGATGGAAGGTGAGGGCGCAAAACGAGCACTCGCCAAAACAGCCGCGGTTGGAGCTAATGGAAAACTTGATCTCGGCAAAGGCCGGCACGCCGCCCGCCGCGTCGTAGTCGGGATGCCAATCGCGTGCGTAGGGGAGCTCGGCCACCTCGTCCATCTCGTCGGTCGTCAACGTCGCCGACGGCGGGTTCTGCACCACATAGACGCTATTGGGGTAGGGCTCTACCAGGCGATGTCCGGTGATGGGGTCCATATTCTGCTGCTGCACGTTAAAGCTGCGCGCGTAGTTGAGCTTGTCGGCGGTAAGGTCGTCCCAGCTGGGCAGCAGGTCGTAGTCATAGACCTCGTCGAGCGAGCCCGTGCGGTAGACGGTGCCGTTGATATAGGTGATCTGATCGACGGGCAGCCCCGCATCGAGCGCGTCGGCGATCTCGACAATCGCGTGCTCGCCCATGCCGTAGATGAGGATGTCGGCGCCCGAGTCGAGCAGTACCGAGCGCTTGAGCTTGTCCTGCCAGTAGTCGTAGTGGGCCAGGCGGCGCAGGCTTGCCTCGATGCCGCCGATGATGATGGGAGCGTCCTTGAACGTCTGGCGGATGAGGTTGCCGTAGACCGTGACGGCACGATTGGGACGGCGCCCCTCCTCGCCACCAGGGGTATAGGCGTCGGTGTGGCGGCGGTGCTTGGTCACCGAATAGTGGTTGACCATGGAGTCCATGTTGCCGGCGCTGACGAGAAAGCCCAGGCGCGGCTCGCCAAGCACGGTGATGCTGGCGGGGTCGGTCCAGTCGGGCTGGCAGATGATGCCCACCTTGTAGCCGTGCGCGTCGAGGACGCGGCTGACGATGGCCATACCAAAGCTGGGATGGTCCACGTAGGCGTCGCCGCAGATGTAGACAAAGTCGCACTGGTCCCAGCCGCGCGCATCCATGTCGGCGCGGCTGACGGGGAGGAACTTATCGCGGCCCGGTCGCCAGGGGCGGGCGGGCGTCGCTTGGGAATGCTTGGTGCGGGCGACTGTGGCCTGCGCTTTGCCGCCGCGCTTTTGCTGCTGGCCCTGTTTGCCCTGCTGACTGCGCTGGTTGTTCTGAGCGTGCTGAGGCTTTTTTGCCACGATCCCTCCCGGTGTTTGTATGCTGCACGTAATTGTAACCAGTCTTTTTGGGACGGGGCTAAAAAGACTGGTGGAGTACACGAGGCGTCGGGCGTCGGGTGTGGCGCCGCGCCCGCCGTTTGTTTCCAGACTGTGTATCTGCGCGTTGGGGAGCCCGTCTCGCGCGCACGCCATGTTGTCAATGGGTTACAGTATGAACGGCGGCTATGTCTCCGCCAACGCACGAGAGGGTCGTCAACAAGGAGGCCGCACGACGATGCAGCGTGCCAAGCAGATATCGGAGTCCATCGAGCTGGGCATCATTCTGGCGCTCGCCGGTGGCTTTATGGACGTGTATTCGTACATTGGGCGCGATCATGTTTTCGCCAACGCGCAGACAGGCAACATCTTGTTGGTGGGCGTGAGCATCTCGGAGGGTAATTGGGCGCTCGCGGGACGTTATTTCTTCCCCGTGGTGTCGTTTGCCGTGGGCATTATGCTTGCCGACCTGGTACACGAGCGTTTTGGCAGCGTGATTCACTGGCGCCAGGTGACGGTGTTTTTTGAAGCCGTTATCTTGCTGGGCGTGAGCTTTATCCCGGGCGGCGATTTCAACCTGCTCGCCAACTGCCTTACTTCGTTTGCCTGCGGTATGCAGGTCGAGAGTTTCCGCAAGATTCATGGACACGGCATCGCCACGACCATGTGTATCGGCAACCTCCGTAATGCCTTGCAAAACGTGGACGACTACATCATTACCCACAAGCGCGGCTTTTTGGAAAACGGCCTGCTGTACTTTGGTGTGATCTTTACCTTTGTGTTTGGCGCCGTGCTGGGCAATTGGTGCATTGAGCGCATGGGTCTGCACGCCATCGTCGTGGCGAGCGCGCTGCTGTTTGTCGCGTTTGCCATCATGTTCATCGACCGCGAGCGCGACTTGCGTTTTCGCTGGAAGGTTGCGGCAGAGGCTTGGAAAGAGGGCTGTCGAAAGTAACCGAATGCGGCAAAGAGACAGCCCCTTTGCCGCAATATTTTTCATCTCTATGTAGTACAGCTTCAGGAGCCAGAAAAAACTATCTAGCTCCTGAATGTTGTTACGAACTGCTTTTTGCAATTTATTCGAGATGCTCTTCAATCCGAGCCCTCAGAAGGGCAATGGCTGTGGGTATTCCAATTGCGGCGGCTAATTCGGCTTTATCCAAAACCTGTATGTTAAAGCACGATTGTTTATCACATTGAAGGACGTTAACTGAAGATAGCTTCACTTCCCGTTGACTGAATATATCGTAATCTCCAAATAGGAAGTTACCTTTTATTGTGTAATTCGGTATGTTCGTTACGCACTTCATCTCAAGTCTGTTTAGGCCATAATCGAACACCGCAACTTCCTTGTGTTCGATGATGAGCGCAACCCTGGGCATGTTACTAAAACCACCGTCGACGACAGTAAAGAGCTTTTCATTTACATCGTCATAAACGGTGTATTTAAGACTCAATAGCTGTCCTAGTGGACCCGTGAACCCATGTCTTTTGATGTTGAGGTTGTCTCCCGCTGGGTTGACGAGAGCCAGAGCATGCGGATAAGGGTTACCTTCAATTGAGATTCGATATTCGTTTGTAGCCGTCTTGCTCGATTTAGGACCAGTAGCCATCACGCGTCATCGCCTCGATCGAATTGGAACCGTCTTCTGCTTCGTGCGGAGAATTACGCTGTATGTTGCAGTACATGCAGCTGCAATAACCGCATGGGCAATTTCTAACAAAATGAAGGACGCTATTTGCTGCATGCATGTTATTCAATACAAAGTATCTATTTATAAACGTATTGTCAAACATATATTGCTAAAACAGAAACAATTTATAGACTGAGTCGGTCGTATTCTTTGGGCGATTGCTCCTATAATCTAGCCTTCGCTGCTGTCGGGAGGGAAGGACTAAGGCTCCGTTATTCTGTTGAAACGCTTTAACAACTTTGACGTTCTCACGCGTTTTTTGTTTCAAAAGCGTTAGGATGGGACTTATAGTACGGGGCGTAACGGGTGCCCCGCGCACGATAGGAGGCTATCAATGGCTAATCGTTTCGTTCTCAACACCATCTCTTATCATGGTTCCGGCGCCATCAAGGAGATCCCCGGCGAGCTCCAGCGTCGCGGCTACAAGAAGATCTTCGTCTGCTCCGACCCCGATCTGGTCAAGTTTGGCGTTACCGCTAAGGTGACCGACGAGCTCGACGCTGCCGGCATCGCTTGGAGCCTCTACTCCGAGATTAAGCCCAACCCCACTATTCAGAACGTCAAGGACGGCGTCGAGGCCTTCAAGGCCGCCGAGGCTGACGCTATCGTGACCATCGGTGGCGGCTCCTCTATGGACACCGCCAAGGCCATCGGTATCATCATCAACAACCCCGAGTTCGCCGATGTCCGCAGCCTCGAGGGCGTTGCTCCCACTAAGAACCACGCCGTGTTTACCATCGCTGTGCCGACGACCGCCGGTACCGCTGCCGAGGTGACCATCAACTACGTCATCACCGACCCCGAGAAGGTCCGCAAGTTCGTGTGCGTCGACACCAACGACGCCCCCGAGGTCGCCGTCGTCGACCCTGACATGATGGCCTCCATGCCCGCCGGCCTTACCGCTTCCACTGGCATGGACGCTCTGACCCACGCCATCGAGGGCTACACCACCAAGGGCGCCTGGGAGCTCTCCGACATGTTCCACTTTGAGGCTATCAAGCTGATCAGCGAGAACCTGCGCGACTCCGTCGCCGAGGCCAAGTCCGGCCAGCCCGGCTCCGGCCGTGAGGGCATGGCTCTTGGTCAGTATGTCGCCGGCATGGGCTTCTCCAACGTTGGCCTGGGCATCGACCACGCCATGGCTCACACCCTGTCCGCTCACTACGACACCCCGCACGGCGTCGCTTGCGCCATGCTGCTGCCGATTGCCATGGAGTTCAACAAGCCGGTTTGCGCCGAGCGTCTGGCCAAGGTTGCCGTTGCCATGGGCGTTGACACCACGGGTATGAGCACCGACGAGGCTGCCGACGCCGCTATCGCCGCCGTCAAGCAGCTCTCTGCCGATGTGAACATCCCGCACGTCTGCGAGGCCATGAAGGCCGACGAGATCGAGGTCTTGGCCAAGGACGCCATGGCCGACGCCTGCTTCCCGGGCAACCCGCGCGAGGCGACGCTCGACGACGTTATCGAGCTCTTCAAGAAGATCTGCCCGGCTGCCTAACTTGGTTCGGCGGGCCCCCGCCCGTTAGCCCCACAATCGTCCTCGGACATGTCGGAAGCCCCCGCTGCGCACTTCGCGCGGCGGGGGCTTCCTCCGTCCTGCGGAAAGATTGCGGGGCTAACGGGCGGGGGCCCGCTGGCCCGTTATCGTGGCGGGCGCCGTTCTGGGGAGCTCGATGGGTCATCTCGCTAGGTAAAAAGATGGTTCGCGGTGGTATTGTTGCTGTGAGTTTAATTCGATATGAAAGGGTGACTTTGGTGTCCCAGATGGATTCTACGCTCTCCTATATTACTGACCAGTTGAAGGCGCTTACCTCGATTGCTTCGCCTACGGGCTATACCCGTGCGGCGACTGATTGTCTGATGGAAACGTTGCGCGAGATGGGGTTTGGGCCCGAGCGTTCCAATAAGGGCAACGTGTTGGTTGAGCTTGGCGGCGAGGGCGAACCGCTCGTACTGGCGAGCCATGTCGATACCCTGGGCGCCATGGTGCGCTCCATCAAGGACAATGGTCGCCTGCGTCCCACGACGCTCGGCGGGCATCAGTGGTCTACGGCCGATGGCGAGAACTGCACCGTTTACACGCGCGATGGCAATGTCTACACGGGTGTGGTTCTCAACACCGAGCCTTCGGCGCATGTGGCCGATGAACCGGTCAAGACCATCGAGAAGAACATGGAAATCTTGCTCGACGAGAACGTCGACAGCAAGGACGATGTGCTCGAGCTGGGTATTCAGACGGGCGATATCATCGCTATGGATCCGCGCACCACGGTGACGGAGAGCGGCTACATCAAGAGTCGTTTCCTTGACGACAAGCTGTCCGCGTCGATTCTGCTGGGTTTGGCCCGCGCCGTTGCTGGCGGCGAGGTGACGCTTTCGCGCAAGGTATCGCTGCTCTTTACCGTGTACGAGGAGGTCGGTCACGGCGGCGCTTTCGTGCCGGCCGATACGCGCGAGATGATCAGCGTTGACATGGGCTGCGTGGGCGACGACCTGGGCTGCACCGAGCGCATGGTGTCGATTTGCGCCAAGGATTCGGGTGGCCCCTACAACTACGATCTGGTAACCACGCTGTCCAATATCGCGCGCGAGCTGGACCTCGATTACGCCATCGATGTGTACCCGCACTACGGCTCCGACGTCGAGGCCACGCTCTCTGCCGGCTACGACATTCGCCATGGTCTGATCGGCCCCGGCGTGTATGCGAGCCACAACTACGAGCGCAGCCACATCGACGGTGTGCGTAACACCTTTGAGCTGGTCCGCGCCTACGTGCAGCGCTAAGGAAGCAGTTTGCGACTCGGCTGACCAATCGCTAAGGCCCGATTTCTCGGGCCTTTTTTCGCTTTAGGTCGTTTAGTATTATGATGTTAGTAATCTATTAACTAAACACGTAAATTACTTAACGAGGTGATGCGGTGTATGGATACGTCTGAGTACTTATCTATGGGTGATGCCGCCCGCCTGTTGGGCGTTACGAAAGCCCGCATATCGCAACTTGCCGCATCGGGGACGCTTGTGTGCGATATTGTGGGCGGCCGGAAGATGGTCGAGTACAATTCTGCGACCGCCTACCAAAAGGTCCGCAAGCGAGGACGCCGTCCTGCGGCCGATGTGGGACGCAAGTTTACGCTGATGTCGGCCGACCATGAGGTCGCGCATGTCTCATTTGATCCGACGCGTGAGTTTCCCTTCGAAATCGCCGAGGTCCTCGATGCGCAACGAATGCCGTTTGGCACATGCTCGAGCTCTTCTCCTACGGTGAATAAACGGGAGCTCAACGTGTGGTGGAGCCATCGGTCGGTGCCTGACGTTCGCCCTGGACTCGTCTCGCGCTATCGTGAACTGGGAATTGCCAGTGGCATCGAGGTTCCGGTTCGGTGCCTGGGCTTATCGCTTTCGGATTGTTATTGGCTGCGGCCGGCCGATTGCGCCGAACTCAAATGGCAAAGCATCAATTACTTCGAGAATGATTTTGAGCGATCGGCGCCCGAAGAGCGTTCGGGTTGGCTGGAAGGCATCGGTCTAAATAATCCGGATAACACGTCCGAGGGCGAGCTCCCTAAATCGTGGATGATCCGAAACGGCATTCGCGTTTTGGCTAAAGGGTGCGGGATGGACGACCAACGGCCCTTTAACGAGGCAGTTGCAACGGCTCTGCATCGTCGTTTGCTTTCCAAGGGGGAGTTTGTTCCTTACACGGTTGAGCGCATGTTCGATGGCCCTGTGTGTCTGTGCGACGACTTTCTTGACGGCCGCGAGGAATATGTTCCGGCTGTTTACGTTAAGGGCGCATTTGGTAGCCAGCGGGGAAACTCGACATACGATCGATACTGTTGCTACCTCGGCAAGCATGGTGTCGATGAGGCCGCTGTGAGAAGGTCTATGTCGCAGATGATTGTCTGCGATGCCCTTTTGGCCAACAGCGACCGCCATTGGCGAAACTTCGGCATCATCCGCAATGTCGATACCCTGGAGATAAGGCCTGCACCGCTGTTCGATAGCGGTAACTGTCTGTGGTATAACGTGCCAACTGTCTTGCTCGCGGCTGGCGAGTTTGGGTTTGCTGCTAAGCCGTTTGGGCCCGACCCTTCCGTCCAGCTGGCGCTTGCGGACTCGCTCGATTGGTTCGATTCATCGCGGCTCAACGGATTTGTTGATGAGGCGATCGAGATTCTTTCGCAGAGCAAATGGGCCACGGCGGAGGGTCGATTCGAGGCCATTCGCCGCGGCCTTGAGCGTCGCGTAATCGAGGTTGGTGCCGCTGTTGAGGTACTTCGACACGTGCAGCGATAAACCCGCGGCTACTTAAGCGCGCCGGTCACGGTGCCGCCGCCCAGGACGATGTCGCCGCGGTATATAACGACAGCCTGGCCGGGGGCGATGGCGCGCTGTGGCTCGTCAAAGGTCAGCAACATTTGCCCGTCTTCGCCGCGCGTAAGGGTCGCTGCCTGGTCTTTCTGTCGGTAGCGGTACTTGGCGCCCACGCGAATGCCGCCGGCATCGAGCTCGGCCTCCATGCGCTCTGCCGGCGCGCTCCAGATCCACTCATTGGCAGTTAGCGCCGCGGCGGTTAGGTCCTCGGCTTCGCCCAGATGCACGGTGTTGTTGGTGGCGTCGACGCTCGTCACATACACGGGATGCGCCATCGCGACGCCCAGGCCCTTGCGCTGGCCGATGGTATAGCGCAGCGCGCCGTTGTGGCGTCCGACCACGCTGCCGTCGCGCCACACAATGTCGCCCGGTGCGGCGGGATGTCCGCAGCGGCGCTCGATATAGCCCGCGTAGTCACCGTCTGGAATAAAGCAGATGTCCTCGCTTTCTGCCTTCTTGGCGTTGGTAAAGCCCTGCTCGGTGGCTAAGCGGCGCACGTCGCGTTCTTTGTCCAGGCCCGCCAGCGGAAAGATCGTGCGTGACAGCCGCTCCTGCGTGAGCGAATACAAAAAGTAACTCTGGTCCTTTTTGGGGTCCTCGCCGCGATGCAGCTGCCAGGTGCCGTCGGGCGCCTGGTTCGTTTTGGCATAGTGGCCTGTGGCGATGTAGTCGCAGCCCATATCCAGCGCCGCATCCAGCAACGCGCCAAACTTAATGTGACGGTTGCAGATGATGCACGGGTTGGGCGTCAGCCCCTCCTGATAGGCGGTCACGAAGCGCTCGATCACGTTACGGTCGAAGGTTTGCTGCAGGTCGAGCACGTGATGGGGTATCCCCAGGCGCTCGGCGACGGCCTTTGCATCGGCGATATCGCGGTCGACCTTACTCATGCCTGTTGCGGGGTCGGGCGCGGGGCAGGTGAGGCGCATGGTGGCACCGACACATTCGTAACCCTGGCTTTTGAGCAGGTACGCGGTCACGCTGGAATCGACGCCGCCGCTCATGGCGACGAGCACGCGCTTGTTGTGCATGGGGAGGTTCTCCTTGGTGGCATGTGGCCAAAAAAGAAAAGCGGCGCGGGAGGCTGGTTCCGCGCCGCAGACATTGTAGCAAGTTCGGACGACTCGTGGGGCGCCCTGATGGGATGGGCTCAGACTGCCGGGAGAGAGGAGACCGGTTCATCCTGGGCTCAACCTATGGGCAACAGACCTTAGTCCTGGAAGAGTGCCGTGGATAGGTAGCGCTCGCCGGTGTCGGCGAGCAGCGCCAAGATGGTCTTGCCCTCGTTCTCGGGGCGCTTGGCCAGCTGCAGTGCGGCCCACACGGCGGCGCCGGACGAAATGCCCACGAGCACGCCTTCCTTGTGGCCCACGGCGCGGCCGGTGGCAAAGGCGTCGTCGTTCTCGACGGGGATGATCTCGTCGTAGACCTGGGTGTCGAGGACGTCGGGCACAAAGCCGGCGCCGATGCCCTGGATCTTGTGCGGGCCGGCCTGGCCCTTGGAGAGCACCGGGGAGGTGGCGGGCTCGACGGCGACGACCTGAATCTCGGGGTTTTGCTCCTTGAGGAACTCGCCCACGCCGGTCACGGTGCCACCGGTGCCAACGCCGGCGACGAAGATGTCGACCTTGCCGTCGGTGTCATCCCAGATCTCGGGGCCGGTCGTGGCCTTGTGGATGGCGGGGTTGGCGGGGTTCACGAACTGGCCGGCGATAATGCTGTTGGGCGTCTCCTTCTGCAGCTCTTCGGCCTTGGCGATGGCGCCCTTCATGCCCTTGGAGCCGTCGGTGAGCACGAGCTGTGCGCCATATGCCTGCATAAGCTTGCGGCGCTCGACGGACATGGTCTCGGGCATGGTGATGATCACCTTGTAGCCGCGGGCGGCCGCCACCGAGGCGATGCCGACGCCGGTGTTGCCGCTCGTGGGCTCGATGATGGTGTAGTCGCCGCCGCGCACGAGCTTGCCGGCCTTCTCGGCCTCGTCAATCATGTTCTTGGCGACGCGGTCTTTAACTGATCCGGCGGGGTTGAAGTATTCGAGTTTGACGAGCACACGAGCCTTGAGGTCCTCGTCGGCCTCAAAGTGGGTGAGCTCCAGGAGCGGGGTGTGGCCGATAAGCTGATCGATGGACGTGTAAACCTTGCTCATGGTGAACCTCCAAAGTGTTCAAGTTGCTGGTTGCCGTGTGGCTTCACGGCGCGTGTGGCAGCTAAACCCATAAACCTTATAGGTTGTTCGTTTAGCTGTTGGGAAGCATACTAGACACTAAAGCCTAGTAATGCAATAGGAAATAGAAGATTATTGCGAGTCGATTAACCATCTTGACCGGAACGGGTATTTTCAAAACTATTTTTCGGCTAAAATTTCTACGGACTAAATGACCGAAAGGCAGCACTATACATGTTGGTTTCTACTAAGGGCAGATATGCCCTGCGCGTTATGGTCGATCTGGCCGAGCACCAGGCGGCCGGTCGCATCCCGCTCAAAGAGATCGCGGCGCGACAGGGGATTTCCGAGAAATATCTCGAGAACATCTTGGCTACGCTCGTGCGCGCCAACATGCTTTCGGGCATGCGCGGCAAGGGCGGTGGCTACGTGCTCACGCGCCCGCCCGAGCAGTACACGGTGGGCGAGATCCTGCGCCTGACCGAGGGCAGTCTGGCGCCGGTCGCCTGCCTGGATGGCGACTGCAAGGGCTGCTCGCGTTCGGATGAGTGCCCCACGCTCGACGTGTGGAAGAACCTGGACAAGCTCATCAACGACTACCTCGACGGTGTGACGCTCGATCAACTTGTCGCTCCCAACCATGGCTATGACTACGTCATCTAACCCAAACCTGCCATGTGGGGACGGGGCGGAAATGGTAGATTCTCTCGTCCTTTGAGACCTGACAAATAAGAAGGCCGCCCATTTTTGCGATGGGCGGCCTTCGTTTTGGGCTGTTGAGACGGGCGCGGCCGGAATGGCCTTTTAGTCCTCGGCGATGCTGTCGAGAATGCTGCGCATGATGGACACCAGGATGCTGCCCATAAAGGCCGAGCCAAAGCTTGCGATGGAGATGCCCGCGCCCAGCAGATTGACCGACAGGTAGCTGGCCAGCTCGAGCATAAAGCTGTTGACCACAAGCTGAAAAATACCAAGCGTGATAATAGTGAGTGGCAGCGAGATGACCGTCAGGAACGGCTTAACGAGCGAGTCGACGATGTTGAGGAACAGTCCCACGAAGGCAAAGCAGACCCAGGCGTCGGCCATGCCGAAGGGCTGAATGCCGGGGACGAGAAACGTTGCGATCGCGATGGCGATTGAGGTCAAAAGCCAGTTGAGCATAAAGCGCATGGTGTGAATCCTTTCTTGCGCATGGCGTGGTGAGGGAGCGTGAGAGGCACATGCCTTTGCAACTCGGACAGATGCTCGGGCACGGCTCTGTTTGGGCGCCCATTGTCTCAGATATTCGTGGAGCTTGCGTGCGCATTCGGTTTCAAAACGGCGTTCGTCCTAGAAAACGCGCCGCTGGCAGAGAGTTTTGTCGCTTTAGTTTGGTGGTGTGCTAAACTGCTACGGGCAAAAGCCACAGGCGTTGCCCTATTGCATAGAACGGGCGAACGATGCCCGATGTCAGTATCAACTTCGATGCCTTATGGCGGGTTTGGCGGTGATCGATGAATATCGAGAACATGTTTGACAAGCCTGATGTCAAGCAGCTGGTCCACGCATTTAGTCTTTTGGATGACGAGAAGGATATCCAAGCGTTTTTGACCGATATCTGCACGCCGCGCGAGATCTGCGATCTTTCGCAACGTCTGCAGGTTGCGCGCTATCTGGATGAGGGCGAGCCTTATGTTGAGGTTCAGGCCCGCACCGGCGCTTCGTCCACTACGGTGAGCCGCGTTTCAAAGGCGCTGAACGGCGAGTACGGCGGCTATCGCAAGATCCTCATCAAGCTGGAGGATGGCGAGTAGGCCAGCGACAACAAACGAATTGTGCAGAACCGTCCCTTCGGGGGCGGTTTTTATATGCCCGCAATCGGCTGGTGCGTTGGGGTCAGGTTGCTTTGCACCAAAACATGGAGCTGAGGTAGCAATCTGTCCGCGTGGGCGGGTAGGATGGAAGCATTGAATATTGCGAACGGTTTGAGTGGAGGACCATGCCTGTTCGAATCTATACCACCAACGCCGGCGCGGATTTGAGCGATGCCGAGGCGGCGCTGCTTGCCGACCTTATTGCCCGCCACGGGCGTGCCGTGCTGCTGGCGCCAACGTTTGCCGAGCTCGACCTGTGCCGTCATGATGCGGCGGAAGCCGGCGTTTCGCTGGGTATTGACTACAAGACGCCTACATCGTGGCTTCGCTCGCTTTGGGAGCTTTTGGGCGACGGGCGCGGTTTCGTCGACAACCTGCAGCGCCAGATGCTGTTTTCGGACATGGTAGCGCGTCTCGACGACGCCGACCTGCAGCCGCTTTCGCGCAGCCAGGGCACGGTGCGTATGCTCGCGCGTATGGCTCGCGATGTGCTGCCGGGTGTGGCAGGGACAGGTGCCGAGCGTTGCTGCGACAACGTTTGCAAGCCCAAGCCCAGAAGCGACGCCGAGGCTCGCGTGTTTGAACTTTTGTGCGCCTATGCGCGCGGTTTGGACCGTCGAGATATGGTCGAGCCCTGCGAGGCGGCTGACATTATGGCCGGCGCTTTGGCCGACAACCTGCCGGGGTGCGCCCGCGCCGTTTGCGTGCGCAGCGTCACGTCATTTACGTATAGCCTGCTCGAGCTGCTGTCCGCCGTGGCAAACAACGGGGGAGAGGTTGTCGTGCTGCTTGCTCGCGAGCAAGCGGCGATGCGCGAGGAGCTTGCCGCGGCATTTGATGTCCGCGGTGTGCTGTTTGAGATCGCGCCGCTGGACGAGGATGCCGGCGCTCCCGCGATTGCTCCAAAGTCCGTCGTACGTCCTGCCTTTGTGGAAGTCGCCGGGCCCCATGCCCGTGCCCGTGTCTATGCGGACGTCATCGATAAGATGGTGAAAGCGCGCAAGGAGTCCAAGGTCAACGATGCCGCCTCCGCACCCGTCGATCCCGTGCGCGTACTCGTGGTGTCCGCCCGGGCACCCCAGCTGTTCGGCGAGCTTGCCGCTCGTTTGGCGGCGCGCCACGTTGCTGCCGAGACGGCCGAGTTCACGGCGTTTTCTCAATCCATTGCGGGCAGGCAGTTCACGGCGCTCGCCAACCTGATCGAGCGTATGAAGGCCGCCGACGAAGGGGCAGCTTCTAAGACTGAGTGGTGGCCCGCGCCGGAGCTTACCGACTGGATTTACAGTCCGCTTTCGGGCGCTGATGCCGTCAATGCCCGTACCTTCGATAAGAATATGCGTCTCTCGCGCAGCAAGACTACCGCGGGCGTTAAGAGCCTGCTGCAGAGCGTCCAAGGCCAGGTGAGGGGCGCGCGCAAGGCGGCGAGCGACGAGAACTGGTTTAAGAACGTGCCGTGCGTGGTCTCGGACGTGTTCCAGGCGCTGTGGCGTGACAAGCCCGTGACGGCGCTCAAGGCCATGCTTGCCGTTGCCGAGGCACTGCCCGATCGCGCGCTTGGTGGTCTCGACGGCCAGGCCCGTCGCCAGGCGGAGGTGGCCCTGCTGCGCCACGCGATCGACATCCTTATGAACGATGCTCGCGCGCTCGACGTGTCGCAGGCCGCGACCGTGCCCGTGCTCGATGGCATTCGCACCAAGGTGGACAAGCGTAGCACCGCCTACGATTACGAGACCTACGAGGTTGACCGTGCGCCACGTGCCCAGGTTCGCTTTACTTCGCTTGCCGATGCGGCGGCCCTGCGCCCCGATAGCTACGATGCCGTGCTGTTTGCCGACGTCGACCTGGACAGTTATCCGCTCTCACATGAGGAGGGCCCGCTGGCAACGCTGACGGCGAGCCTCGGTCGCGAGGGCGTGACGCTTGAGCCTGCGGCCTTGCTGCGCGCACGCTTTGGCCGCGCGATACAAGCGTCGCGTGGTCCGGTTACGCTCGCCCGTGTGACCCACGATCGTCAGGCGCGCGAGTGCTATCCGGCGGCCGTGTGGACCGAGTTGCGGGCGCATGCCGAGGCCGCTAACGATGCTAAGGCCGCTGACGCCGACAAGGCCGCTGACGACGCTAAGGCCGTTGGCGCCGACAAGGCGAAGTGTGTGGGTGAGGGCGATATCGTAAGGGACTTCGATCCCGCGGCAGGCGAAGGTCTTAGGCGCGAGCGCGTGACCTGCGAAGCTCCTCAGCACCTGAGCGATGAAGCCATTCCGTATTTGGTCCTGCGTCGTCGCGATGGCGAGGGCGAGGATGCGCCGCTGGTGCCGCGCCTGACGTCTGCCTCGCAGATCGAGGCCTATTCGACCTGCCCGCTATGCTGGTTCGTCTCGTACCGCGTGAAGCCCCAGTCGATCGACGCTGGCTTTGGCAATATGGAGAAGGGCAACTTTGTCCACGACGTGCTGGAACACTTGCATGCCCGTCTGCCCCAGGAGGGCATGGAGCGCGTGACACCCATGAATCTGCCACGCGCGAAGGAGCTGCTGCGCGAGGTCTTTGACGAGACCTTGGCCGAGCATGCGGGCAAGCGCGGTACCGAGGGCCCGCTCGTGCCGCTCTCCCCGGTGGAGGAGCGCCAGGTGGCCGAGATTTTGCCGCAGCTGGAGGGCGTTCTTGCCTACGAGTCCGAGGCGCTCGCGCCCTTCGCGCCGCGCTACCTGGAGTTTGCGTTCAACGAGCTCCAGGTCGAGTATGCCGGCTGGCCGCTCGGCGGGCGCATCGACCGCGTGGATGTGGATGCCGAGAATCGCGCCGTGGTAATCGACTACAAGCATCGCACGGGCGTTGAGGAGTTTAAACTCGCCGACCCCACGGTGCGCGACGAGGAATCGGGCGAGGCCGCCATCGACGACCCGCGGTGGCTGCCGCCCCATACCCAGACGCTTATCTATGCGCAGGCCATGCGCCGGGCGCTGGATCTGGATGCCCGTGCGGCGCTCTATTTTTCGACCAAGGGCGGCAAACCGGCGCTGCGCGGCGCCGCGAGTGCCGAGCTGCTCGAGGAAGAGCGCGGCGACGGCCGCATCCCGGGGCTTAAGAAGGGCTTTCCCGGCGAGGGTGGCAGCATGGACTTCGACGCCCTGCTCGATCGCGTGGAGGCCGGCATCGCCGAGCGCCTGCACGAACTCGAGGCAGGCGACGTTGCCGCCGTCGACCCGACGTCGGCTCAGGCCGCGCATGCGCGCTGCTCGTATAACCACGAAGGAACGTTTGTAAGAAGGGACGTGTAGACCATGGATCTTTCGACTTTGATGCCGCAACAGCTGCAGATCGTCAAAACGCTCGACCGTCCGCTGTTTGTCTCGGCGGGTGCCGGTTCGGGCAAGACCTTTACCCTCACGCGCCGCATCGTCTACGCGCTCTCGCCCGAATCCGGTCCGTTCGTTGAGCATCTGGACCAGGTGCTCGCCATTACCTTTACCAAAGACGCCGCGGCCGAGATCCGTGACCGTGTGCGCCGCACGCTCATCGACGAGGGCATGGACGAGGAAGCCCTGACCGTCGACGATGCGTGGATCTCGACCATTCACGGCATGTGCTCGCGTATCCTGCGCGCACATGCGTTGGAGCTGGGCATCGATCCCGAGTTCACGGTGCTCACCGATACCGACGAGCTTATGGACCAGGCTGTTGAGCATGTGCTGGCCCGCGCGACGGCGCCCGATGCCGCCCCCGAGCTCGCCGCTTCGCTTAAGGCCCTCTACGCTTGGTATCCCATGGCGGGCGAGGGTGGGCCGTTTGGCGCCGGTACCACCATTAAAGGGCTGGTGCGTGAGCTGCTGGAGCTCTCGAGCCAGCTGCCGGGCGGTATGGACGACGTGTGCGTGGCGCGCGGCCAGGCCGATACCTCGGCACTCGCCGATGCCTATCGTGCGGCGCTGGGCGCAAGCAAGGCCGCGACCGAGAAAGCGCAGGTGGCACTCGATGCCATCGACGCGTTTGAGGCGAGCGGCAAAACCATGGAGGATGCGGCGCGACTCATGATGTCGTGCAGCATGCCTCGGGCGAGCAAGGCGTTTTCTAAGGAGCAGGTGGAGCTACTCAAGGCCGAGGCTGCCGATGCGTTTATCAATATCGTGCTGGCCTGCGGTGGTCCCGCGCTCGATGCGCTGGCGGGGCTTGCTCGTGCTGTGGAGGCGGAATACCGCGCGCTCAAGGCTGACCAGTCCGCGCTTGATAACAACGACCTGCTGCGCATGGCGTACGAGGCGCTGCGCGATTATCCCGCCATCCGAGCGGCCTATGAGGGTCGCTTTAAGATGGTCATGATCGATGAGTTCCAGGATACCGACCAGATGCAGGTCGATTTGATCCGTCACCTGACGGGCGCGGGGGAGCGCGCACTGTGCACCGTAGGCGATGCGCAGCAGTCGATCTACCGCTTCCGTGGTGCCGAGGTCGAGGTATTCCGTCGCCAGGAGCGCAAGGTGGGTTCGACGACGGCGTCCGAGACGGTCGCCACGTCCGATGCCCCCGCCGGCGAGCTCGTCAAGCTTGTACGCAACTTCCGCAGCCACGACGAGGTGTTGCGCTACGTAGCGCGCGTCTTTGACGGCGACACCGGTGGTTTGATGCAGGGGTTCTTGGATCTTGAACCGAGCGACAAACGTAAGGACAAGCTCAAGGCAAAGGCGTCGCGCCGCCAGGCGGTCTTCGTTGCCGGTGGCAGCACGCAGGAGCGAACGCAGGCGAAAGCTCGTGCGATTGCCGAGCGTTTCCGCGCGCTTGCCGATAAAAAACAGCCCCAGGGCAGCATGGTCCTGCTGCTGGGCCGCATGACCAACGCCGATGTCTATGCGCAGGCCTTCCGCGACCAAGGGCTCGACTGCGTGATCGCAGGCGGCTCGGTCTTTGCCCAGGCAGCCGAAGTGCAGACGGTGCGCGCCCTAGTGTGCGCGCTTGCCAATCCGGCCGATACGGCCCAAGGCCTTATGCCGCTGCTGGCTTCGCCGATGTTTGCGCTCGGTGCGCAGGAGTTCTTGGCACTGGCGACCAAGCTCGACGAGCAGACGGGCGAGACGTCGCGCCGCAATATCGATGTGGGCATCATGAGCGATTTTGACGTACCGGGCTTGCAGGACCTGCCGCTCGTGACGCGTGCCCGCGAGGTGCTGCGCTATGCACTGCGTCGCGTGGGGCGCGATTCGTTCGCCGCCATCGCGCGTGACGTGGTCAATGCTTCCGGCTGGTTCGTGCACCTGGCACAGCGTGGCCCCGAGGGCAAAGCCATTGCCGCCAACGTGCTCAAAGCGCTCGATGCCGTGGCTGAGGCTGAGGCCGAGTTTGGTAACTCGCCGCGCTCCATTGCGCTCGCCTTCGACCGCTTTTTGGCGGGCAAGGAGGCTCCGGGCGCACTCAACGAGGAGGGTGACGGCGCGGTACGCATCATGACGGTGCATGCGTCCAAGGGCCTGGAATATCCGGTCGTGGCGGTCGCCGAGTGCTTTGGCGTGCGTAAGTCCTCGGGTGCGGCACAGATGGGTCGCGTCGAGGGCGGAGCGCAGGTCGTGGCACTGCCGGCACGCTTCGACGGCGTTAAGCTCGCCGACGGTACCTTTGTGAAGGGCGACGACGTCAAAAAGCAGTTTGAGCATGCGTTTAAGGGCAAGGGTACGTCGCTGTGGTTGCCGCCGGAGCTCATGGAGGACGTCTGTGCGACGGGTTCTCCCGCCGAGGCATTTGCCCGCCTGCGCAACGACGACCTGCAGCTTTCGCTCGAGGAGCGGGCTCGTCTGCTCTACGTTGCCATGACGCGTGCGCGCGAGCTGGTTATTCTGGCAATGGATGCCGGCGTGAGCCGTGGCAAGGTATGTGCGCCGACCTTCGACGTCGAGACCGATCTGACCTACGACGTGCTGCGCCGCATCCTGCCGACCGACAGTCTGGACATGCCGCAGCTCGATAGCGACCGTTTGGTGTTCGACAACTCCAAGCCGGGCGATTACGAGCTCATCTCGCTGGCGGATTTTACGTTTGGTGAGCAGACGTTTGAGGCCAACGCTTCGCTGGATGCCGAGGGCAGGCTTGTTCGCGGTGATGCGGAGGCGGAGGGTGCCGATGCTGCCGCCGATCGCCCGGTCGAGCCCGGCCCCGCCGACCCGTCGCCCGATTCGTTTGAACTCGTATATCCCCAGGCGGCGGGCGTGCGCATGGGCACGTGTCCGTTCCCGGCGCGTGATTCGTACAGCTATTCGTCGATTGCCGCGGCGCTGCATGCCGAGGCCGAAGACCGTGCCGCCGTGACGCGGGTGCCCATGGACGAGGCTGGCGACGATGCGGAGTCGGATGGTTCCGAGATGACGGATGCGGACGTGGCTGCTGTCGAGCCCGCCGGCAATCCCATGGCGCTGGGCTCGGCCTTCCATGCCGCCTGCCAGTGGCTGATCGAGATGGGTGCCGATGCGCTGCCCGCTGAGCGTGCCGATGCGCTGGCGCGCCTGTGGTGCCTGACGCCGGATCAGCGCGAACGCTTCGACGTTGCCCTGGACCGCTGGCTCAAGTCGGCTGTTCGTGCCGACCTGCTCGCGTGGTCGTGCGTTCGCGCCGAGGTGCCGTTCTTTTCGCTGGGCTGCGAAGACGAGGACATCGCTCGCTACGGTGCATATGCCGAGGGCGCCATCGATGCGCTAGCGACCGACCCGGCGGATTCGTCGCGCGCGCTGGTCATCGACTACAAGACGGGCGGCACACCGGACGAGACGCCGGAACAGCTGCAGGAGAAGCACGCCCTGCAGGCGCGCGTCTACGCCGATGTTCTGCACAAGGCGGGCTTTGAGGCCGTGACCGTCAAGTTCGTCCGCGTGGAGCAAGTCGACCTCGCCAACCCGTGCGAGCCTCAGGTGGTCACCTACAGCCTCTAGCCCTCAATAACTTGCGGTGGAATACGGACTGTTTTGGCCAAAAAAGCCGCCAAACAGTCCGCATTTCACCGCAACTGCGTGAGTAGCCGTGTGGGTTTGGCTAGGTTCGGGCGCTGTCCGTGCCGTGGGGTAAAATCGTTCAGTCAGAACACGAACCCGCATCGGAGCTCATCACATGGCATTCGTCCATCTGCACAACCACACTGTCTTCTCCATGCTCGACGGCGCAACACGTATCCAGGATATGGTCAACCGTGCCGTTGAGCTGGGCATGCCCGCCGTCGCCATTACCGACCACGGCTACATGTATGGCGTGCCCGATCTGGCGCTGGCCTGCGACGCCGTTAACCACAACACGCCCGAGTACAAAACCTGGAGCCACGACAAGGCCTTCTTGGAAAAGGACCGCCGCGACGAGCTGGTGGAGCCCGATCCCGAGGCAAACCCGCGCGAGCATGCCCAGTATGTGAAGGACATGGCCATGTGGGACGAGAAGGGCAACATCGACGAGCTCAAGCCGCCTCTGGTCATCAAACCCATCTTTGGCTGCGAGGTCTACTTTACGCCGGACGAGACGCTCGCCCGCGACCATAAGCCCGAGCTTTACCATATGATCCTTTTGGCTAAGGACCAGGAGGGCTACGTCAACCTGATGCAGACGGTCTCCGAGGCCGCCGTGCAGGGCTTTTACTACAAGCCGCGCGTGACGCTCGACAATCTGCGCCGCCACGCCAAGGGCATGATCTGCACGAGCGCCTGCATCGCGGGCATCATCCCCAAGTACATCGACCGCGGTGACATGGAAGGCGCCATCAAGTGGGCCGAGACCTTCCGCGATACCTTTGACCCCGGCGACTTTTACATCGAGATCCAGGAACACGGCATCACCACCGACAACGGCCTGACCGATGAGCAGATGGACCGCACGCTCATCGACATCGCCAAACAGGTGGGCGTCAAGGTCATCGCCACCAACGACTTCCACTACCTGCGCCGCGAGGATGCGCCCGTGCAGGACGTCATCATGTGCATCGGCATGAACGCCAAGGTCGACGACCCCAACCGCATGCGCATGACCGGCTCAGAGTTTTACATGAAGACCGAGGAGGAGATGCGGGCGATGTTCCCGTATTGCCCCGAGGCCTGCGACAACACGCTCGAGATCGCCGACAAGTGCTATGTCGAGCTGGACTGGGACTCCATCATCCTGCCGCGCTTCCCGCTGCTCGATCCCGGGGAGACGCACGAGAGCCAGTTCCGCCGCGAGTGCGAGAAGGGCCTGCGCCAGCACTACGGCGACGACTGGGCTACGCGCGAGATCGGTGGCGTCAACATCAAAGAGCGCTTTGAGTACGAATACAAGGTCATCTGCGACAAGGGCTTTGCCGCCTACTTCCTCATCGTCGCCGAGTACGTGCAATGGGCCAAGGACAACGGCATCGGCGTCGGCCCCGGCCGTGGTTCTGCCGCCGGCGCTATCGTCGCCTACGCCATGAACATCACCGCGTTCGACCCGCTCGAGAACGGTCTGATGTTCGAGAGGTTCCTGTCCCCGCAGCGTACCGAGATGCCCGATATCGATATGGACTTCGACGATGAGCGGCGCCTCGAGGTCGTGGAGCACGTTCGCCAGCTCTACGGCCCCGAGAAGGTCACGCACGTCATCACCTACTCGACCATCAAGGCCAAGCAGGCCATCAACGACGCCGCGCGCGTTCTGGACTACCCGGTCTACATGGGCCAGCGCCTGTCCAAGATGGTCTCGAGCGACCCCAAGGTCAAGCTCAAGCAGGTGCTCGAAAAGCAACCCGGCAAAGAGGATCTGTTTAACCCCGATTTTGCCGAGGCATATAAAAAGGACGACGACGCCCGCCGCATCATCGACACGGCGCTCTCGATCGAGGGTCTTACCCGTGGCGAGGGCGTGCACGCGTGCGCCGTTCTGATCTGCCGCGACCCCGTCAACGAGCACGTGCCCACCAAGCTCGATACCAAGGGCGGCGTCGAGATTACCCAGTACGAGGGCCATACCGTCGCCGACATGGGCCTGCTCAAGATGGACTTCCTGGGCCTGCGCACGCTGACGGTTATCTCCAAGGCCAAGGCAAACATCAAAAAGAACTTCGGCATCGACATCAAAGAGGAAGAGATCCCCTTTGACGATCCCGAGATCTTTAAGCTCATGGGTTCCGGCCACACCGCCGGCGTCTTCCAGGTCGAGTCCGCCGGCATGACGGCCACGATCAAGAACATGAAGCCCACCGAGTACAAGCACGTCGTGGCATTGATCGCCCTGTACCGCCCGGGCCCGCTGGGCGCCGGCATGGTTTCGTCCTACATCAACCGTATGAACGGCAAGGAGCCGGCCGTCTCCTACGACGACCGCCTGGACGACATTCTGGGCGAAACCTACGGCACCATGGTCTACCAGGAGCAGGTTATGCTCATCTCCGTCGAGATGTGCGGCTTTTCCAAGGGCGAATCGGACTCGCGTATCCGTAAGCCCGTGGCTAAGAAAAAGATCAAGCTGCTCACGTCGACGGTGCTGCACTGGGAGGATGGCTCGGACGAGACCACCTACGATCACTGGATGAACGGCGCTATCAAGAACAACTACACGCGCGAGGTCGCCCAGAAGATTTGGGACGATGTTCTCGAGTTCGCGTCCTACGCCTTCAACAAGTCGCACTCCGCCGGCTACGCCATCCTGGTTATGCAGACGGCGTGGCTCAAGGCGCACTATCCGCACGAGTACATGGCGGCCGTTCTGACGTCTTATACGGGCAAGACCGACAAGATCGTTCACTACGTCTCGGCGTGCCGTCACGACGGCATCCCCGTGCTTTCGCCAGATGTCAACGAGTCCGGTACCGAGTTCACGGCTACCAAGGAGGGCGTGCGCTTTGGTCTGGCCGGCATCCGCGGCGTGGGCACCGGCGTGGCGCAGGCGATTATCGCCGAGCGCGAGGCGGGCGGCCCGTTTAAGACGCTGCACGACTTTGTCGAGCGTGTGGACTCGAGCCAGGCCAACCGTCGCGTAATCGAATCGCTCATCAAGGCAGGCGCCTTCGACTCCACGGGGTATCCGCGTCGCCAGATGATGCACTTTGTGGATAAGAACAACCCCGAGAACATCATCGATGCCGCGGTAAAGCGCCAGAAGGATCGCGCGAGCGGCCAGACGTCGTTCTTCGACATGTTTGGCGACGTTGAGGGCTCGGGCTTTGAGGTGAGCGTGCCCGATCCGGATGGCCAGGAATGGGACCGCCACCTCAAGTTGAGTCAGGAGAAGGAGGTTCTGGGCATCTATGTCTCGGACCACCCGCTGCGCCCGTTTGAGTATGCACTAGCCAAGGCGCGTGACTTCTCGTTCTCGCAGATCGACACCGGCTACGAAGTTCAGAATCCTACGGGCGGCACCATCAACCAGGAAATTCCCGAGGGCAAGGCGCTGTGGTGGGCCGGCATGGTCTCGAGCGTGTCCAAGCGCGTGACCAAAAACGGTGACCCCATGGGCATCGTGCAGCTCGAGGACATGGAAGGCGAGGCCACCGTCGTCGTGTTCCCCAAGACCTACAAGGAGGCCGAGGGGTACCTGTACGGCGAGGTCGATCCCGAGACCGGCGCGCAGCTGTCCGATGCCTTTGTGCGCATTAAGGGCAAGCTCGAGCGCTCGGACCGCGGCGACCAGATCATCGCGCAGGAGATCGTGCCGCTCGAGCTTAACGAGGAGAACAACAAGCCCAAGGTGTTTGAGGTCATGGTGCCCAACAGCCGCTTTAGCCAGGGCAATATGGCGCGTCTTGCCACGGTGCTTACCGCCAACCCGGGCGGCGACCGCGTGGAGATCTTTATCGAGCAGGTGGACGGGCGCGTGCTGCGTGCCGAGGTACCTGCCAAGGTCAACGCGCGTTCGATTCCGCTGCTGGCCGAGGCCAAGGCCATTGTGGGTAACCAGGGCCGCGTGACGGTGATCTAAGCTACCCCGGGTGAGATTGGAGGAAGTGATGGCGCAGGGGACGTTTGTGCAGGCGCTTCGCAAAGAGGCGGCGTTGAGCGGCACCTTTATGAAGGGGCGTTCGCTCATGCTCAACGGCGCCGTGCTGTCGATCGAGGACAGCGGCTCGCGCTTCTCCAAAAACGTGACGGTCGAGGGCTCGGTGCGCGGTTCGCGTGGCGACCTGTACAAGACGCACGTGGCGCTCGACATGGACGAGCACGAGGTGATCGACTACGACTGCGATTGCCCCGCCGCCTATCGTTACCCCGGTATGTGCAAGCACGCTATTGCCACGGCTCTGGCGTATTTGGATGCCAGCGGCGCCGAGCCCGTCGAAGGTTTGCGCACGCCGGTTCGCACGTTTACGGCGCAGTCGAAACAGCCCGCGCGCACCGCACCCAAAGCGCCGGCCGTCAACCCCAACTTTCCCTTTCCGGCGCCCGTCCCCACGAGCCCGAGCCTTGTGGCGGCGCTCTCCGATCTTTCGGACGCGCGCATGGATGAGCTGGCGAGCATGCGCCGCAAGCTTGCCGGTGCCGTTGATCCCGACGCCCCCAAAGCGGCATTGGAGCCCTCGTTGGTGCCGTACTACAATCCGCTGTTCGCTGACCGCTTTAGCTGGGCGCTCGAGTTCCGCATTCGCTGTGGATCGGTCTCCTACGTGGTCAAGGACATCGACGGCATGGCCGATGCCTACGTGCGCGGCGGCACGTTCTCCTATGGCAAGAAGCTCACGTTTGTCCATTCACCTGAGGCCTTTGACGAAACATCGGCAAAGCTGCTCAACCTTGTTGTGACGACAGTTGTCTATCTCGATGACATCACAAGCTCGCGTTCGGCGTCGTACGACTTTGCCCGCAGCGGTTTTGTTGCCGAGCGTCAGTTGCCGCTGTCCGAGCATAGCATCGTATATGTGCTGGACCTGCTGCGCGGCCAGACCATCTCCTTTGAGCCCGCCTGGTCGCGGGGGATGACGACGCATCGCACCTACGACGTGGCGGTTGAGCTGTCTCCGCAAAGGGAGGACGAGGCATCCGCTAAGCGCCCACCGCTGCTTGCCGCCAAAATCGCGCCGGCGGCTGGTGGTAGCTATGACCTGCGCCTGCCCGCCGATATGTACTGCTTTGCGTCGGGCGATGCCGCCTACTTGGTTGACACGCGCCGCGCGCGCCGTACCGACGCTGCATTTGCTCAGCATGCCGCACCTTTTTTGTCGCGCTTGCTGCCGTGCCGCACGCCCGCCCATATTGCCGCCGAGCAGGTGGGTGAGTTCTGCCGTATGGCGCTGCCCATTTTGCGCGACTACACCGACCTCACCGCGCCCGCCGCGCTCGATACCGTGGCACCCGAGCCGAGCTTTGCTATGGCGATCGGTGTCGGCGATGGGCTCGTGACCTGCAAAATTACGGTTACCTACGGCGATTGGTCGGCGGATCTCTTTAGCCTGGGCGCTCCGGGCAGCCCCTTCGAAGAGCAACGCCCCGGTGTGCCGCCCCGCGACGAGGTGGCGGAGTTTCGCGTTATGGATACGGCGGCCCTGTACTTCGATTTCTACGAGGGCGGTCTGGCGTTTGAGGAGCGCGATGACGCCCGCTTGTTCTGCCTGCTGACCGAGGGCCTGTCCGCCCTGTCCGAACTGGGTGAGGTCATGCTCAGCGACCGTCTGCGCCAGATCTCGGTCCGCCCCGCGCCCAAGCTCTCGGTTCGTGCGACCGTTAAGAGCAACCTGCTCGATGTCGAGCTGGGCGCGAGCGGACTTTCGGCCGCGGACCTTGCCGTCTATCTCGATTCGTACAAGCGCCATCAAACGTTTGCGCGCCTGACGTCCGGCGACATCGTGCGCCTGGATGAGGGAGCGCGCGCCGCGTTTGGCCTTGCCGAAGATCTGGGCGTCGATGCCGTCGACCTGCTCGACGGCGTGTCGCTCCCCGCGTCGAGCACCCTTTTTGTCGATAGCATGCTCGCACGCACGCCGGCGCTTGAGGCCGATCGCGACGCCGCGTTCCGCCGCACCGTCGAGCGCCTGGACACGCTCGGCAAGATGGACTTTACGGTGCCGGCATCGCTCAAGGCAACGATGCGCGGCTACCAGGTCGACGGATACCAGTGGCTCGGCTCGCTTGAACACCTGGGCCTTGGCGGCATCTTGGCCGACGACATGGGCCTGGGCAAAACGCTCCAGATGATTGCGCATATTCTGGCGCGCGTGGAGGCGGGGGACACCAAGCCCACGCTCGTGGTATGCCCGGCCTCACTCGTGTACAACTGGACTGCCGAGCTGGAGCGCTTTGCCCCGTCGCTCGATGTGTGCGCCATTGTGGGCGCCAAGGCTCAACGCCGCGTGCAGATCGCCGGCGTGGCCGAGCATAGCGTGGTCGTGACGTCGTATGACCTTATGCGGCGCGATATCGACGAGTACGTCGAGCAGGATTTTGCCCGCGTGGTGCTCGATGAGGCACAGTACATTAAAAATCCGCTCACGCAGGTGGCGCGCGCCGCCAAGCGCCTGCCTACCAGCGTGCGCTTTGCCCTGACGGGCACGCCCATCGAAAACCGCCTATCCGAGCTCTGGAGCATCTTCGACTTTTTGATGCCGGGCCTGCTGGGCACGCGTGAATCGTTTGCAAAGCGATTCGAAAGCCCGGTCGAGCATGCCGAGGGCGATAGCGCCGCTCGCCTGCAGGCGCTCGTGTCGCCGTTTGTGCTGCGTCGCGTTAAGGAAGACGTGGTGGCCGACCTGCCCGAAAAGATCGAAGACACGGTGATGGCACAGCTTACCGGCGAGCAGCGCAAGCTCTACCTGGCCAACCAGGACCGCATCGCCCAGCAGGTGCAGCACCGCGAGGCTGGGGAGTTTAAGAAGGACAAGCTCAAGGTGCTCGCCGAGCTCACCAAGCTGCGCCAGATCTGCTGCGACCCGCGTCTACACTACGAGGATTACAAGGCGGGGAGCGCCAAGCTCGATACGTGTATGGAGCTCGTGCACGGCGCACTCGACGGCGGGCATCGCATCCTGTTGTTCAGCCAGTTTACGGGTATGCTCGATATCATCGGTAAGCGCTTGGCCAAGGAGGACATCGCCTTCCTTAAGCTCACGGGCGCTTCGTCTAAGGAGAGCCGCGCCAAGATGGTCGCGCAGTTCCAAGCGGGCGAGGTTCCGGTCTTTTTGATTTCGCTCAAGGCGGGCGGCGTGGGCCTTAACCTGACGGCGGCCGACGTGGTCATCCACTACGACCCGTGGTGGAACGTGGCAGCGCAGGACCAGGCGACCGACCGCGCGCACCGTATTGGCCAGCAACATACCGTGACCGTGTACAAGCTCATCGCCAAGGACACGATCGAGGAGCGCATTATGCAGATGCAGGAGTCCAAGCGCGACCTGGTCAACAGCGTGCTCGGCGGCGACGGCATCTCGTCGGCGCTGTTTACCCGCGAAGATGTTCTGGCGCTGCTGGGCGGCGACGGGCGCTAACCCGCTCGGGTGGGGCCGCCAGGGCGGATAGCGCACGCTGCCCCATCGTCCCCGCCCGTTATGTGTTCATTTGCAATGCCGTGGATGGTTTGTCTGCCTTTGGGCATAAGAACCATCAAGAACATTGGCACGTCAGCAAAGGAGAACATCATGGCGAAATTCTTTAAGGACCCCGACGGTAAGCTCATTGCCGCCCTTGGCAACGACGTTGCAACCCCTGCCGGTTGCACGGAACTGACCGCAAACACTGAGGACGCGGCGCACGAGAAGCACGTGCCTGTTGTCGAGACCGAGCGCGACGGTCACGTGATTCGCGCACGCGTTGGCTCGGTCGAGCACCCCAGCCTGCCCGAGCACTATATTGAGTGGATCGCCCTTGAGGCCGAGGGCCGCTTAGAGGTCCATTACCTTGAGCCCGGCATGAAGCCCGCGACGTTTTTTGCCGGCGGTTCCAAGACCGGTACCGTCTATGCCTACTGCAACCTGCACGGGCTGTGGTCCGCGACGTTCTAGGAGCGCGCCCCCGCTCGGGGTATCATAGCTAGCATATGCACATGCGAGCGCCGACTGCATCATGCGGCCGGCGCTTTTACTACGATTTCGATGGTTTACGACGGAAAGGGCTGAGCCATGAAGCTCGCGCTTGCACAGATCGATATGCGCCTGGGTGATATTGAGGGCATTTGCGGCCGCATCGAGGACCAGGCTCGTCTGGCCCACGAGCGCGGGGCGCGCGTGCTGTGCGTTCCGGCTCCGCTCTTTATGGGCGCCATGCCCGGGGGCCTGGTGGGCACTGCCGACTTTGAGCACGACATGCTTGCCGGCTTGACTGGTGTCGCCGAGCGTATCCAGGAGCTTGACATGATCTGCATCGTGCCCGCGGCGGTTTCGTTTGAGGGCCAGCCGCTGCTCGACTACATGATGCTCAAGGACGGTCATGTGGTGCCGGCGCGTTCGAGCATTGCCCTGCAGCGTGGTGAGAACAACGACACGCGTTGGGCGCCGCCGGTGTTCGACGTGGACGGCGTGCGCATCGCCGTGATTTTTGACTTGGACCGCGAACTCGAGATGTTGCCGACCGGTGTTGACCTCATTGCGTATTTCCAATTCAATGCGTTTGACATGACCGACCGCGAGACTGCCGCCATTGCCGCCGTTCGCAGCGGCGCCTACCGCAAGATCGCATCCAAGCGCAGCGTGTGGTTTGCCTGTATGGCGCCGGTCGGTGCCTATGACGAGTCGGTGTATACCGGCGGTTCGTTTGTGCTCGACGACTGCGGTCGCGTGGTGGCCCAAGCGCCGTGTTTTGAGGAGAGCCTGCTGGTTCAGGAGATTCAGCGCGGCGTGATGCTCGATGCCCTGGAAGATCACGAACTGCCCGAGTTCCGTTCCGAGGAGTGGCTGTGGCAGGCGCTGGTGCTCACCGTGCGCGACAACGCCCGGGCCCACGGTGCGTCGCGCGCCGTGGTGGCACTCGAGGGCGACTTGCCGTCGTCCCTGCTGGCGGCGCTGGCCGTCGACGCTCTGGGCCCACGTAATGTGATTGGCCTGGTGCTGGGGCGCAACCGCATCTTTACGCCGGCGCAGGAGGAGGCCGAGGCTGCTCGCTGTGCCGCCGTTCGCGCCATTGCCGAGCGCCTGCATATTCGCACGGTTGAGCGCGATGCGCCGGATGCCGCGCGCGTGCTCGACCGCGATGTGTCGGCGGGCGACGCCGAGCGCCTGCGCTCTCGCACGCTGGGCCTCATGCTGGAGGATACGGCGCTCGAGCTGGGTGCGATGGCGTTGAGTCCGCTGTCCAAAACCGAGTACGCGCTGGCGGCGCCGGCGCTTTGCGGCGGCTACCAGGGCGATTACGCGCCCTTTGGCGATGTGTACCTGTCGACGCTTGAGTTTGTGGCGCGTGTGCGCAACCGCGCGTCTGCCGTGGTGCCCCAAGAGCTCGTGACGCTCAACGCGGTGGAAGATTGTATGGAGCGCGTGCTGGCGCAGGCGCTCTCGACGCTCGACGGTTCGGTCGATATGCTCGACCGCGCGGCACAGCTGCTCGGCGGGCTCGAGCCGGGTGAGATCGATGGCGCGCTTGAGGCGCACGTGGACCGCAATCGATCTTTCGACGACATCCCGATGGCCGCTGGCAAGCCTGAGGCCTGCTCGCTGCTGCTGATGCTCGTTCGACAGGGTGAGGCTGCCCGCCGCATGTTGCCGACGGCGCCGATCGTTTCGTCCCGTTCGTTTGCCGAGCGCTCCTGGCCGTACATGCTCGCGTGGTCCGACCTGGGGCTTAACGGCAAGGAGCGTATGACGGTCGATTCGCTGGCGCGCGCCGAGGTGCGCCGTTTTGCTGACGAGGATACTAGCGAGCGCGTGCGAAACGAGATGATGGGCGTGCTGGGCGAGCTACTGGGTATTTCGCCCGAACAAATGGAGGAGTTGCGCTCTGAAGACGGTCAGCGTCGTTTACACGAGGGAATGAAAAAGTTCGAGGGCGAGGTTCAGGACGCCATCGATAAGATGATGGGCGGCCAGGGTGGCCCGCAGGGTGGACCCCAGGGCACGCCGATGCCGCATCCGCCGGTGGATCCGAGGCAGTTCCCGTTCTTTAGCCAGAACTAAAAAGGTTACGCGGTTTTACCAAACCACGTAACGAGTCGACGCTGCGCGAGCCCCTGCCGGGCAATCTGCCGCTCAAACCGTCGCTTGCGTACAGAAGTACGCGGCGCTCCTCTTTCGCGACACCTTGCCACGGCAGGGACTCGCTCGCTGACTTATGCTCAACCTATGGTTCAACCTTGCTTGCTAGATGCGGTCGCTGTTGTGTTATTCTAGAACAGACGTTCGTGAATGATGCGCGGGGCCTTGTCTTGTGCTGCGCTTGTGGCGAGGGGAGGTTGGCTTGGTTATCTTGGGCATTGACCCCGGTTTGGCTCATACGGGTTGGGGGATTATCGAGGAGCGGCGTGGCGAGGTTCGCTGCCGTGCCTATGGCTGCATCGAGACCAGCGCGGGTAGTCCGCTCGCGGTGCGCCTGTCGCATATCGCCCGCGACCTCAAGGGCGTCGTGGAGCGTTATCGACCCGATACCGCTGCCATCGAGAGCATTTACTTTGGCGCCAACGTTCGCTCGGCCATCCCTACGGCGCATGCCCGCGGTGCTGCGCTCGTGGCGCTTTCGGAATGCGCGCTCGAGATTGGCGAATACACGCCCATGCAGATCAAGCAGGCCGTGGTGGGCACCGGTGCCGCAGATAAACGGCAGGTTGCCTACATGGTGCGCACGCTCACGCAGCTCGATCACGACCCTCACCCAGACCATGCCGCCGATGCGCTGGCTTGCGCCATCTGTCACGTTAACCTCAGCCGCACCCGGGCGCTTACCGGCGGCGAGTTCTATCAACAGAGAGGAACCGGATACTGATGATCTCCCAGCTCCATGGAACGCTTGTCGAGGCCACGATGAGCTCGGCCGTTGTCGATGTATCGGGCGTGGGCTTTGAGCTCGGCATCTCGGGCAGCACTGCCGCCACGCTGCCTACACCCGGCGGCGAGGTTCGCCTCTATACCCGTATGCAGGTGCGCGAGGACGCCATGACGCTCTTTGGTTTTGCCTCCAAGGACGAGCGCACGATGTTCGATCGGCTCGTGTCCGTGTCGGGTGTCGGGCCGCGCTTGGCGCTTGCCGTGCTCTCCACCTATACCGTGGGGCAGCTGTATTCCCTGGTGATGGCCGAGGACGACAAGGGCATGGCCAAGGTACCCGGTGTGGGCAAAAAGACCGCGCAGCGTCTGATCCTGGAGCTCAAGAGTACCTTTGCCAAGGACAAGGGCTTTGTGCCGGTCGACGTGATTCCCGGCCAGGTTGCGATGCCGGTTCCCGCCGCCGCTCCTTCGGCGATCGATGACGCCCGTGCGGCGCTCCTTTCCATGGGCTTTAGCCCGCAGGAGACCGATGTTGCCCTGAGCGGGTATGATGGGCAGGATATGCGTGTCGAGGATCTGCTCGGCGCGGCGCTTAAGCGACTCGGAATGGATGCGTGATGTGGGAAGCCGATGACTCTCAGGACCTGTGGGCGACGCCCGGCAGCTCGCCGGCGGCATCCATGGCGCACGGTGAGCGCATGGTGGGCTCGGAGCTGACGCCCGAGGACCTTGATGTCGACCGTACCCTGCGTCCCCAGCGCCTGGATGACTACTGCGGTCAGGAACATATCAAGCAGAGCCTTCGCGTGCTCATCGAGGCGGCACAGAGCCGTGGCGAGACGCTCGACCACGTGATCTTCTCGGGACCTCCGGGTCTGGGCAAGACCACGCTGGCCACGGTTATCGCCAACGAGCTGGGCGCTCAGATCAAGACGACGAGCGGCCCGGCCATCGCGCGTACCGGCGACCTGGCGGCTATCCTTACCAACCTGCAGCCGGGCGACGTGCTGTTTATCGACGAGATTCACCGTCTTAACCGTTCGGTCGAGGAAGTCCTGTATCCCGCTATGGAGGACTTTGCGCTCGATATCGTGATCGGCAAGGGCCCGGCAGCGCGCTCGATTCGCCTGGATATCCCCAAGTTTACGCTGGTGGCGGCAACGACCCGCTCGGGCATGCTGACCGGCCCGCTGCGCGACCGCTTTGGCATTTCGTATCGCCTGGACTACTACACGGTCGAGGAGCTCGCTCAGATCGTGACGCGTTCGGCGACCATCCTGGGTGTGACGATCGACCATCCCAGCGCACTTGAGATCGGCTCGCGCTCGCGTGGCACGCCGCGCTTGGCCAACCGTCTGCTCAAGCGTGTGCGCGACTATGCGCAGGTGCGCGGTAACGGTCCTATTGAGCTTGATATCTGCCGTCAGGCGCTCGAGTTCTTCGAGATTGATGAGCTTGGTCTGGACTGGATGGACATTCGCATCTTGGAGACGCTTGCCAAGACGTTCTCCGGCCGTGCCGTGGGCCTGACGACCCTTGCCAGCGCGGTGGGCGAGGACCCGGGTACGCTCGAGGATGTCTATGAGCCCTATCTGCTGCAGTGCGGCTTGATGATCCGCACGCCCCAGGGCCGTCAGGCAACCTTGCGCACCTTTGAACACTTGGGGATTGAACCTACCGTTTAGGGCGCTTTGTTTTGGCGGGCTGTTAGGCTATCGCTGGACATTGGGTAAACATATCGCCGTTTGTCGGTTACGGGTGCTTTACTATTGCGCGCGCGTGCTATGCTGGATTGGTCTTTTTCTCATTCGGTAACGAAAGGACCGCCCATGCCTACTGACATCGAAATCGCACGTTCTGTCACGCCGCTGCCTATTACCGAGGTGGCCAAGAACGCCGGCGTCGACGTTAAGCATCTGATTCCGTACGGCTTCGACAAGGCTAAGGTCGACTACACCCTGCTCAACGAGCCAACTGATCACCAGGCCAAGCTTGTCCTCGTGACCGCTATCAATCCCACGCCCGCAGGAGAGGGCAAGACCACCACGACCATCGGCCTGGCCGATGGCCTGCGCCGTCGCGGCGTCAAGAGCGCCGTGGCCCTGCGTGAGCCTTCGCTTGGTCCCGTGTTTGGCGTAAAGGGCGGTGCCGCCGGTGGCGGTTGGGCTCAGGTCATCCCCATGGAAGACATCAACCTGCACTTTACCGGTGACTTCCATGCTATCGGTGCCGCCAATAACCTGCTGGCTGCCATGCTCGACAACCATATTCAGCAGGGCAACCAGCTCGGCATCGATGTTAAGCGCATCACCTGGAAGCGCGTCGTCGACATGAATGACCGCCAGCTGCGCCACGTTATTGACGGCATTGGCGGCAAGGCCCAGGGCGTGCCGCGCGAGGATGGCTTCGACATCACTGTTGCCTCCGAGGTCATGGCGATCTTGTGCCTGTCCACGAGCATCAACGACCTCAAGGAGCGCCTGGGCGAGATCGTCGTCGGCTACAGCTTTACCGGCGAGCCCGTCCGCGCCCGCGACCTCAAGGCTCAGGGCGCCATGGCCGCGCTGCTTAAGGACGCGCTCAAGCCCAACCTGGTGCAGACGCTCGAGGGTACGCCCGCGTTTGTCCACGGCGGTCCCTTCGCCAACATCGCCCACGGCTGCAACTCCATCATGGCCACCCGCATGGCCATGCGTTTTGGTGACGTCGCGATTACCGAGGCGGGCTTTGGCGCCGATCTGGGTGCCGAGAAGTTCCTCGACATCAAGTGTCGCATGACGGGCGTTCGTCCCAGCGCCGTCGTGATTGTCGCGACCGCTCGTGCCCTTAAGTACAACGGCGGTGTTGCCAAGGCCGATCTTAACAAGGAGAACCTCGAGGCGCTCAAGGCCGGCATGCCCAACCTGCTGCGTCACGTCGACAACATCCAGAATGTCTACGGTCTGCCCTGTGTGGTCGCCATCAACCGCTTCCCGACGGACACCGAGGCCGAGCTCGAGCTCATCGAGTCCGAGTGCCAGAAGCTCGGCGTTAACGTTAAACTGTCCGAGGTTTGGGCCAAGGGCGGCGAGGGCGCGCTCGACCTGGCCGACGAGGTCATGCGCCTGATTGACCAGCCGAGCGAGCTCAAGTTTGCCTACGAGGACGGTGCCGATGTTGCCGATGCCCTCGAGGCCGTTGCGACCAAGGTCTACCGCGCCGATGGCGTCGACTTTACCCCGGCGGCCAAGCGTCAGCTCGCCGAGCTGCGCGAGAACGGCTTTGGTAACCTACCGGTGTGCGTCGCCAAGACCCAGTACAGCTTTAGCGACAACGCCAAGGCCCTGGGTGCTCCCGAGGGCTTCCGCATCACCGTGCGCGAGCTCAAGGTTTCCGCCGGTGCCCACTTCGTGGTTGCGCTGACCGGCAGCGTTCTGACCATGCCGGGCCTGCCCAAGGTTCCCGCGGCCGAGAACATCGACGTCGACAACGACGGCAACATCACCGGCCTGTTCTAAGCCCACTGCCTATAGCCGCTTACCCGTCCCGCCGCGCCCACCAAGGCCCGGCGGGGCTTTTGGTTCTAGCCGCACTTGTCTTGTAGATACCGATGGCTTTGCCCATCATAGGCTTTTGCGCGGGTAGAATGCATGGATAACTTGATGCTCACGAGCGACGGAAAGGAATCGTTGCATGGATCAGGACAAGACAACCGTGATGGGCGGCTACGGTTCCGCGCAGGCTGGCGATAGCGCCGATGCGACCCGCGTTGTTCCTAACCCCGGTTATACCGACCCCGCCGCGACACAGCCTTCTGCCGAGCCCACCCGGGTTATGGGCTATGGCGACTCGGCGCAGGATTCTTGCGCTGCATCTTCGCAAGGCCCCTATGGCAACGCAGCTCCGGACCCGTTTGATTACGCGCCGCAGGATTCTTATGCCGCCTCGACACCGAATCCCTATGATGACCTGCCGCAGAATCCCATTCCGCAGCCTCAGCAGACGACGTATATGCCTCGCACGGCGCAGCCTCGCTACGAGTCGCGCGAGCCGTATCGCGAGTACCCCAAGTCGATACCGCAATATGGCGAGGACGAGGAGAAGAAGCCGTCGCGTTCGTCGAGCGTGATCAAGAAGATCCTCATCGTGTTGGCGATCTTCTTTGCTCTCTCGGTTGTTTTTGCCATCGTGTCGGGCATGCTCAACAAGCGAGGGAGTTCAACAGCCGATACCACTGCCGAGCAAACCGCGTCCGCCTCGTCTAGTACCGTCGATCTGAGCGATATTCCGGGGCAGTACTGGTCCAACGCCAAGAAGCTCCTCAAGTCGCGCGGCGCCGATCTCTCGAATGCCGTGGTCCTGACTGATGATGGCTCAACGCCCGTCGTCGATGCCAACTGGGTTGTTACTTCTGCCTACTATAACGACAACGGTAACCTTGAAATTCAACTCACGCATAAGAACAGCTCGGGCAACTCGTCCGACGGCCAAAGCGGCACCGACAGCTCGAGCTCCAACATGCTGGAGGACCTGAGCAACAAGGCGCAGGAATTGGGAGACAAGGCGCAAGAGCTGGGCGACACGGCCCAGAACCTGGGCGATACCGCGCAGAACTTGGGCGGCATGGCGACGGATGCTTGGAACGCCCTGCAAAACGGCATCTCGGGAGCGCAGGGAAACTAGCGGACGAGCGGAGCGGGGCTACAACTGCTCGGCCGGACGCTCGGGCGAGCTAAAGCCCGAATCAAACGTGACGACGCACGAGACGTCGGGCCGGCGCTCGTGCACGATGCGCGTGACGAGCTCCAGCAGCTCCTCGTCGGATATGTCAAAGCCGTCGGGACGCACCAGGTCAAACGAAACGAACCCGTCGTGCTCGTGCAGGTCGTGGATGGAGAGCGCGGGATCGATCTGCATGACGCCGCGCTTGACCCAGCCGCGCAAGTCATCGCCGGTTGTCGCGATGGGGTCGCAGTGCAGCGTGATGCCAATGCCCATCTGGCGCTTGATGTCGTGCTCGATGGTGTCCAGGATCTCGTGGTGCTCAAATGCGTCGCCCTCGCCGGGCATCTCCACGTGGGCGCTGGCAAACTGACGACCGGGGCCGTAGTCGTGCACCATCAGGTCGTGTGTGCCCAAGACCTGCGGATAGGACATGATCTTGTCGCGGATTGCCTGGACGAGCTTGGGGTCGGGCGCTTGTCCCAGCAACGGGCTGATGGCATCGCGCACCAGGCCCATGCCGCTGATGCAGATGAAGATGCCCACACCCAGGCCTGCCCAGCCATCGAGGTCAAAGCCGGTCGTCTGCGAAATAAGCACCGCCACCAAGACCGAGCCCGAGGTGATGACGTCGTTTTTGGAGTCCTGTGCTGTGGCGATGAGCGTCTCCGAGTCGATGCGGTCGCCCAGCGTGCGGTTGAACGCGGCCATCCAGAGCTTAACGAGCATGGACAAGACGAGGGCGGCTAAGGAGAGCACCGAATATGCAGTGGGGGAAGGCTTGATGATCTTAGTGACCGACCCGAGGATCAGGTTGATGCCGACGGCGCAAACCAGGACGGCGACGAACAGGCCGGCTAGGTACTCGTAGCGGCCGTGGCCATAGGGGTGGCCTTCGTCTGCCGGGCGGCTGGCAAGGCGGAACCCGAGCAAGCTCACGATGTTGCTCGAGGCATCGGAGAGGTTGTTGAAAGCGTCGGCGACGAGGGAGACGGAACCGGCGAGCAGGCCCGCGATGCCCTTGGCTAGGCACAGGGTGATGTTGAGGCCAATGCAAATGAGGCTTGCGGCAAAGCCCGCGTTGGTGCGGCAAGATGTATCGACCGGCTCGCCCTCGCTGCCGGGAACAAGTGTATGTACCAGCCGATTTACAAATAGCATAGCGGTCGTCCTCACAATCATGTTTAAGGGGATAGTGTAGCTCGCGCGGGGGCGCTGTGCACCGATGCTCAGAAAATGCAGCAATGGTCTGCCGGTGCTAACGAGCGAACCTTCTCGTCTGCTTGGGTGGTCCATTTTGGGCCACATGGGTATGGGCATGTGCCTGCCTGCCCGACATACTTAATGTCGACAGCCCCTGTGCAAAGGAGGACGTATCCATGGACGAGATGTTTGCCATTAAATGCCAAAACTGCGGCGGCCCTATGTACTCACACCAGGCTAAACGCAGCTTTGAGTGCGCCTATTGCGGCACGGTCGTTCCGTGGCAGGCCGATGCGGGGGAGCCCAAGAGCGCCCTGGGCATTCGTCATGCGCCGCTGACGGTTGTCGATGGACTGCTTAAGCTCACCCACGTGTCGCAGCTCGAGCGCCCGGAGGACCCGGACTGGTATTTCTTCAATTCGTACTGGCGCAACCAGTCGGTTCTGGAGCATCTGCTGTGGGAGGACCGCGGCACGGCGCAGGAGTTCCAAGAGACCACGCATGTGAGCATTCCTTGCCCCTTTTGCGGAGCGTCCTTTGAGGGCGAGTCAACGCAGCGCGTGTTTGAGTGCCCGTCCTGCGGCAACAAGATCGGCATTGCCGACCTGCTCAAGCCGGGGACGTTTAGCAAGCGCCTGACCATGGGCGTAGGTGCGGAGTATGTGCCTGAGCAGGGTATTCCTTGCGAAATCTCGCCGCAGCAGGCACGTGCCAACGCGCTGCAGCTGGTGCGCCAGTACCCGGATGCCTTTGCCGGGCACGATGTAGAAGATGCGATCCAAAACGACATGATGCTCTTCTACTTCCCCATGGCGCTGGCGGACCTGCGCATGATGGCGAGCTTCCCGGGCAGGGGCCTGAGCAAGGAGACCCTGGTGTACTACGAGGCGCTCGACTGGGCATATCCCAGGGCAAACTACCTGGACGTTCGCCTCATGGGCATTTTGGAGCCATGGGACTTTGCCAAGGTCGGCCCGTTCGATCCCGCCATGCAGGAAGGCGACTTCCGCGTCGTCTCTGTCGATGCGTCTACCAAGGACCAGGTGGTCATTGATAAGTTGGCGCTCGACGTTGCGGGCAACGATGCTGAGGCTGTACTGGGGCTCAATAAAAAGAGCATCCGCACGTGGGCATGCAAGGCCCGCAAGCATAAGGATGGCCTGGTGATGGTGCCGGTCTACTTTGTCGATCGTCCGGCGACGGACAGCCGCGATGGCGAGCAGGTGCGCATTGCCGTAAACGGACAGACGGGCCGCGCGGCCGCGGTGGTGTTTAGTGACAAGCGCGAAACGCACGTCGTGGCGCCGCTCAATTCGAGCCTGCATCTGTCCGGTGAGAGCACCGTGCATGCCACGCCCATCGAGGTCAAATACGTTAAATCGCCCTTCCTATACCAGATCGTGCGCCGTGGAGGTGGCGAGCAACCGCGCCAGGTTGCAGCGGCAGCTGAGGGTTCCTACCGAGAAGAAAAGCCCAAACGCAAGGGCTTGCTCGCTGCGATCTTTGGGAAGTAGGGAAGCGCAGCGCGGGACGGCTCACAGGCGTGCGGGCGTTTCGGTCGCAACGTGCTGCTACCCTTGCGCTTCGCCATTAGTCGCTTCGTTGATGGCGCGGTACTCGGCACTCAGCTCGCGCGCCAGCTCTTCCTTGCTTGGAAGATACGGCAGGTATTTGGCGGCAAACACTTGGTCGTTGTCTTCGGGCAGCGTGTACTCGACAATCGAGTCGCTTTTGTCCGCGCAGAGCACGATGCCTATGGGCGGATTGTCGCCTTCGTTCATGAGCTCGCGCGTGTAGTAGTTCACATACATTTGCATCTGGCCCAGGTCCTGATGCGTGAGGTCATCGGTCTTAAGGTCGATGAGCACGAAGCAGCGCATCAGATAGTTGTAAAACACAAGGTCAATATAGAAATGGCGCCCATCAAAGGTGATGCGCTTTTGGCGCGCCTCGAAAGCGAAACCACGGCCAAGCTCCAGCAGGAACTTCTGAAGATGCGTGATGAGCGCCTGCTCTAGATCGCTCTCGCGAAACGCAGCATCGTCCGAGAAACCTAAAAAATCCAGTACATATGGGTCGCGGATGATATCCTCGGGGCGACGAGCCAGGGCGCTCTTTTGGATTTCCTGGGTGACGGCCTCCTTGTCCTTGCTGGCAAGCAGGCGCTCGCGGAACATGGTGTTAATCTGGCGCTCGAGCTGACGCGTGCTCCAACGAGAATCGGCGTATTCGTTTATGTACCAGGCGCGAGCATCAGGGTCGGGAATGCGCATCAACCTGCGGTAATGAGTCCAGCTCAATTCGCTACGCAGTGAGTCCCGAATTGGAAATGCAAGATAGAACTGACGCATTTTGCACAGCTCTCTTGCTTCAAAACCTTTACCAAAATCCTTGGTAAGTCTGATTGCGAGGGCCTTGAGCAGCGCCTCTCCATACTTGGCGCGCTCCTCTCCGCCCTGCTCATCAACTATGCTCTTGCCGATCTCCCAATACGCCTCAACCATCGCAAAGTTAACGGCGGTATAGGCCTTGTCGCGAGCGGCGTTGAGAATCGAGGAAACCTGCTTGTAAAAACCTTCGGGCACGATTGCCGATTCTCCACGGTTTACCAGTTCGCCCATCACTGTCGCCCCACTTTCCTCTTGTGGAATGCATCTTTATCTCATCTAGTTTAAAGCCTCGCGCGGACACGAATTGCTGTGCTGTCTGGCACCTTCGCATGGGAGCCTTGCGGTGACTAAAATGTGGCAATAGAGACAGTTTTAGCGAACCCCATGGGAGTGACACACATGGACAACAACACCTTGCTGTTCCAGGACAAAGGTTCGGGCAGGTTTAAAGACGTCAAGATCTACCCTAACCGCATCGAGGTGCTCAAGAAGGGTGCTTTCGGCGGCAAGCATATCGAGATTGTCTACCTTAAGGACATCACGGGCGTTAACAGGATCAAGGGTCGCGACGTTTTCCTGCGCAATCGACTGTTAACCGCTTGCGTCTTTAGTCTGAGCAGTCGTGCGAAGGCCCAGGAGTTTGTTAACGCGCTGAACATGGTGATGTAGCCTATGGCGACGTTTGGGCCAAGGTGAAAATCGGGGCGCAGAACGGTATTCTGCGCCCCGATTGAGTTGATGCGCCCAAAAGACTGGCTTGCCTATTCGTTAACGTCCTCGGTATTGTCGCGGTCACTGGCAAGCATTGCAGCGCCAGCGACCGTTGTCGCCACGGCGGCAGCGGCGAGCCCGGCGGCAATGCCGGAGCCGTCGCCCGTGTCGGCGAGTTTTCCGGCCGAGTTCTTGCCCTGGTCGCTCTTGTTGCCCTTGCCGTTCTTGTCGGCGCCGCCTGCGTTGGAACCCGTGCCGCTGCCGGTGCCGCCTGCACTGCCCGAGGCCGCTACGGTAAAGCTTGCGGCTCCATCGCTGGCGAGCGTGTAGTTCTGTGCCGCGTCGCCCAAAAGGCCTTTCGCGCGCACCCAGTACGTCCCTGCGGCAAATGTTTCGCCCTCGGCCATTGTCGTGCCCGGAGCGCCGTTCGCGTCGTGCACAAACTCGAGCTGGGCCGTGCAGGCATCGGTTTCGAGCTTGCCCTCGAGTGATGCCGCAATCTTGGCGCGCACGTCTTCGCCGGCCTTAAGGCCTTCGAGCCCCTCAAAATGGGGCGTCAACGCGCGCGGATCGATATCGATGGGCACATGACCCCGCAGCTCCGTAACGGTCTCGTTGCCCAAGGCGTCGACATCCACATATTCGATGGCAAACGCATGGCCCGAAGCCGCCACGTTGAGTACGTTGCTGCTGCCGACGAGGCGGAAATGGCCCTCGCCAACGGTCTTGCCATCCTGGAGCGAGGCATCGCTCAGCGAGTCGCCGTACGTCATGCGCATGCGGGTCGGGAGATAGCACGAAACGGTCTGTTTATGCTGCGCATCGTTGTAATTGCGTTGGTAGATGCTCCGGGCCAGTGACGCATCAACAAAGTCGGATACGATGATGCCAATGTGCTTGCGGCAGTCTGCCTTAGTGCTCTCAATTCCGGTGCTGTTTATATACGAGCTCTTGTACAGATGCTCGTTGACCACGCGCGCTGCGGTAAATGGGTTGTTTTGCGTGCAGCTCGTGTAGTTGATAAACCAGCAGCGCTCCGTTACCTGCACCTTTGTCCCGTCCTCGGCAGGGATATATACGAGGTTGCGCTCGAGTTCGGTCGCTGCCTTCAGGGCCATATCGACCCAGTCGATTTTACTGGACCCCGTGCAGCTGTAATGGTCTTGGGCATATACCGTTGTGCTATAGGGCTCTTTGTCGCCCGTATTGCCCGCAGCCTCAAAGCCTTGCTCGTATTTCACGAGGCACATGGACTTTCCGGAATGCGTCTTGATTTTGTCGTCCCATTCGGTGAGGTCGAGGCCCCACGTGTGGCCGTCTACGCTGTTGCCGGCGAGTTCAAATCGACGCAGCAGGACGATCTTTCCGCGCACCTCGCCCAGCGTGGGGACGTGGCTCGACGTGTAGAACAGATCGGGGTTATCGGCCATAACCTTGGCGAAGGCCGTCGTTATGCTTTCGTTGGTAGCCTCGTCGTTGCCGCGCGATGCGAGCATGATGAGCGCTTCTGACGGGTGTTCGTTCAAAAACGTTTTGAAGTACCCGATGACATCGGAGAGATGCAGAAAGTTCCCGTCTTTTTTGAGCAGGTAGAACATCCCATGGTCGATGCCAGGGTTGTCGCCCTTTCCGAGCCGGATATCAAAATAGCGGATTCCCTCGAGCAGCTGCGTTGGTATGTAGTCCTGCTGGCACTTTACAAGCGAGGTTTGGGGCTCGGTGTCGTTGTCCACACTGCAGGTGCTCGAATCGTGCGTGCCTGGGATGCTCAGCTCGTCGAGGTATTTCTTGCCATCGACGTAGCTCATCCAACATGGTCCGTCGACGTAGCTGCTATACGTGGTCCAGTCGATGCTGCTAACTGTGGCATTGGTCTTGTCCATGCTGTAGCCGACAAGCTCGAGCTCCCACGGAATGGAATATTTCTTTTGGCAAATCTTGTTGTTGTCTTGGTCTTTGCCTTTCGATTCTATGGCCAGGTAGTTAATACCGTTTTTCGTGTATATGCGGTCTCGAATAATATAAGTTCCGTCGAACTGGCGGTCGAACGTATAGGCGCGGCTGTCCTTATGGTCGTACTCGCCACTCCATACGTGGATGACCTTTCCATCTTTGTCCGAGTCGCCATCGACCGACCAAATGCTGTAGCCCGTCTTCTTGTGCTCTTCGAAATTGAGCAGGGTGCGGATGGCATACCAGTTTGTGCCGTCCGCATCGGTCCCTACGTGCTCAAGGATGAGCTTGCTGGACGTGCCGTCATTAAACAGGTGGCAGACGTTGCCGATGACGTTGCCGTCTTCGTTGACGCTCGCGGTGCGAAAATAGCCCGCGGGGCGAAGGCGAATGACGAAATTGTCGAGGGTGGCCGCTGACTCGGCCGTGCCGTCCGCAAAGGCTGTCCGCGGGCTAATGCCCAGCGTGGCGGTTTCGGGCAGGCTTGCAAGTGGCGACAACGCCGCGAGTCCAAGGCCCAGCGTAAACGCTCGGCGACTGATGGCATGATGTTCGGTCATAACTCCTCCATTCGCAGGGTGCGGTTATGCACTTATTTTGGTCACTTTACTGCCCGGATGTTTAAAGGTGTCGGCTCAATTGTCTGCGCGGCGCTATAAATCGGCGAGCGGACGTGCTGGGGTGCTTGTTCATGTTGTGCCGTTACCGCGCTGGGGGGCGGTTTTGCCGCCCGGCATCTTCGCGTTCGTCGGCTGCCGGCATAAGAAAGGGAGGGTCGGTTTACCGGCCCTCCCTTAGTACGAAGCGCTGGGGTACCGTCGCTTGTTTGCGCTGCGCTCGTGTTTCCCGCTGCGCTCGCCAGTCGCTTAGCGCTTGATCTCGATATCCTCGAGCTTGACGTCCATGGCCTCGGTCTTGGCCTTGGCGATATCATCGGCAAATTCCAGGGACTTCATCATGGTCTCGACGGCGTCCTTGTGCTCCTCGACGTTGTCGATGCGCACGTAAACGCTGCCGCCTTCAACGTCGGTAAAGCACTCGGTCGTTACGCCGCCCGAGTGCGTAAAGTAAGCACTGCGCCAGGTCTTGCCGTTGTATTTAACGGGGTCGCTCTCGGTCCATCCGGAGTTGGCCTTCCACTTTGCCTCGTAGTCGAACAGTTCGTCGGCGTTCTTATCGGGGTCGAAGATGGGTATGAAGCGGTCGCTCGCATGCTCGCTCTCGGTGAACTTAAACTGGGCCCTGTCGGCGGTGTCGCCGGCAACGTCGGTGATCTCGACGCCCTCGGGAACCTCGACCTTAAACCAAATGAAGTCGGTCCTCATATCCACGGCTGGCTTTTCTGCTCCGCCGCCACCGCCACTGCCGGTAGCGCCACCGCTGCCACCGCAGCCCACCAGGGCAACTGCGGCAAAGAGACTGATGCAGAGGGTGAGAATCGCAAAGGCCTTCTTTTTCATGGTCGTGTCCTCCTCGATCTGTAATCGCCCATGGATTACCTGTCTTTACTGTACGCGCGAGCGGCTCGTTCGGGTGGGCCATGTGTCCCATTCTGGGGGCAGGATTTGCGCCGACAAGTGGCAATATACGCGGGCACAAAAGAGGGGAGGGCCGATGTCGTCGGCCCTCCCCGGGTTGGGCGCCCGTTGTTTTAATGGAGCGCATGTGCGCGGGTGCGCATAGGCACGTGCGGGTGCCCCGTTACTTGATCTCGATGCTCGAAATCTCGACTTCGCGTGCCTCGTCAACTGCTTTCTTCATGTCGTCGGGGAACTCGATGGAGTTGAGGAGTGTCTCGGCTTCTTTCTTGTGCTGGTCGAAGTTCGAGATGAGGACGTAGGCGCTTCCCGGCTCAACGTCGGTAAAAAGCATGGTTGAGATGCCGCTGTTGTCCTCGTATGTTCCGACGAGCCACGTCCTGCCGTTATACTCGACGGACCCGCCATCCTTCCACTGGAACGTATCCCCCTTCTTTTCTGCCTGGTCGGCGTGGGACTCCTCGGCCGTCAGCGCTTTTTTCCAAACGGGGATAAAGCGATCGGCCGAGGCGTTCTCGTCTTCGGGGAAGGTGAGCTGAACCCTGTCGGCATTCTTGCCGGCGGAGTCGCTTACGCCGACACCCTCGGGCATCTCGACCTTAAACCAGATAAAGTCGGTCTTCTTGGCGACGGGGGCCTTTTCCTTGCTCTCGCTCTTGGCGGTGCTGCCGCCTCCGCCCGATGCGCTCCCGCCGCAGCCGACAAGGGCAAATGCGGCAAAGAGGGCGATGCAAAGGGAAAGAATCGATAGGGTCTTTTTCTTCATGGTGGCGTCCTCCTTGTCTGCCGATGACATCACGGCGCCGCATGCTGTTGGGGTACTGATTGCGCTGGCGGCGGATGTCTCTGTGTGCTGTGCGGCTTATGCCTCCGTTCATTGCTTGTGGCCGTTGCCCGGCCGTGCCCCAGCGGGTTCCTTACTTATAGATATGCCCCAGCTTGTGCTGCCCGGGAGTCTCGAAAGGTGGGCCATGTGTCCCATGTTTGTGTCGCTGCCGCCTATCGTGTGCCATAGAAATCCGCGATGGCCAGCTGCGCTGACGCTCATGTGCTTATGGGCTAGACTTAGCACCATTACGTGATCGATGCGGTCGGTCGGCGGTTGCCACCCGACCGATGTATATGACTTGAAGGTGCATGTGCATGAGCCAAGAGATGATGGACAAGACCTGCCGCGGGTTTGCCGAGGCGCTGGCCGCGCGCGAGCCGGTTCCCGGCGGTGGCAGCGCGAGCGCCTTTGTGGGCGCGCTGGGCGCCTCGCTGTGCGGAATGGTTGCCCGCTACGGTGCGACCAATCCCGCGCTTGCTGATCGTGCGGATGACCTGACGCGTGCGTTTGTCCATGCTGATGAGCTGGCCCAGGAGCTTGTCGAGTTGGTTGCCGAGGACGTTCGTGCCTATGGGCAGGTGTCCGCGGCGTACGGTATTCCGCGTGACGATCCGGCTCGAGCGACCGCGATTCAGGATGCGCTGCATGTGGCCGCTATGCCGCCGTATCGCATTATGGATGCCTGCGGGCGTGCGCTGGCGCTGCTCGAGGACATGGCCGACAAGGGTTCGCGTCAGCTGCTGTCCGATGTGGCGTGCGGCGCCGTGTTCTGCCGTTCCGCTATGCAGGGCGCGAGCTTGACGCTCTTTGCCAACACCACGTCTATGAAGGACCGGGCGCGCGCCGAGGAGCTCGAGACCGCGTGCGATGAGCTGCTGGACACGTGGTTGCCGCGCGCCGATGCGCTGGCGCGCCGCGCCGCCGACGCTGCAAGGAAGAGGGGATAGCCATGGCTGAACTGCTGAAGGGCGCTCCCGTCGCCCGCGCGCTGACTGAGGAACTTGCTGCTCGCTGCGCAGCCCTGCGCGAGCGAGGCGTTGTTCCGACGTTGGCTATCGTGCGTGTGGGTGAACGCGAGGAAGACCTATCCTACGAGCGCGGTGCGCTCAAGCGCTGCGAGAAGGTTGGCATTGAAGCTCGCCGCGTTTTGCTTCCCGCCGATGTTTCTCAGGTCGAGCTGTTGGCGGCCATCGAGGACATCAATGCCGACCCCGCTGTTCATGGCTGCCTTATGTTCCGCCCGCTGCCCGCCGGCCTTGATGAGGATGCGGTTGCCGCAGCGCTCGATCCTGCCAAGGACGTTGACTCCATGACGCCGGCTTCGCTGCTCACCACGCTTTCGGGGCGCGGCGAGGGTTTTGCCCCCTGCACAGCCGAAGCCGTGCTTGCTTTGCTGGATCATTACGGCGTTGAGCTGGATGGAGCTAAGGTTGCTGTGGTCGGGCGCTCGCTGGTGATCGGGCGTCCCGTAGCCGCCATGCTTACGGCGCGCAATGCGACCGTGACGACGTGCCATACGCATACGCGCGACCTTGCTGCCGAGTGCCGTGCTGCCGACATTGTGGTTGCCGCCGTTGGACGCGCGCGTACGATTGGCGTGGATGCCGTTCGCGAGGACCAGACGATCATCGATGTTGGCATTAATTGGGACGAGGCCGCTGGCAAGCTGGTGGGTGACGTCGATTCTGATGCTGCGGAGCCGGTCGTTAACGCCATCACGCCCGTGCCGGGCGGCGTGGGCGCTGTGACGACGGCGATCCTCGCCAAACACGTGATCGAAGCGGCCGAGCGTGCATCGAAATAGGCGTTTTGGGCTGTTTGAGGGGTTAGTTCTATACCCCGTGGACAAAAAATGCCAAATATGAGTACTGTTGCCAAGATAGTCACATATATTTTAGGTCAAATAGGCTCTCTAACGATATTTATTATCGATAGAGAGCCTATTTTATTGGACCTATGAGGAATTACATCATCTAATTTTTGAACAAATATAGGCTTTCGACACCCATGCGTAGCAAAATTGCTGTTACTAAATTGGTGACAGTACTCATATTTGGCATATTTTGACCACAGGGGTTGCCAGCGCCGCGGTTTCGCCCTTTCTGCGCCGAAGCGATACACTGTTATCGTTTGATTTCTTCGCTCAAGGAGGATGCGCATGCCGTGCACAACGATTTTGGTTGGTAAGAACGCGAGCTACGACGGGTCGACGCTGGTTGCCCGCAATGAGGACTCGTCCAACGGGGTGTTTGAGCCCAAGCGCATGCGCGTGGTGCATCCCGACGAGCAGCCGCGTGTCTACACGAGCGTTCTGAGCCACCTGACCGTTGAGCTGCCCGACAATCCCATGCGCTACACGAGCGTCCCCGACGTTGTCCCGGGTCACGGCATCTGGGCCGAGGCCGGTTTCAACGAGCTCAATGTGGGCATGTCCGCAACCGAGACGCTTACCACCAACGAGCGCGTCCGCGGCGCCGATCCCCTCGTGGACTACGTGCCCGCCAAGGGCAACGAGGGCGACGAAGGCTATGTTCCGGCGCAGCCCGGCGGTTTGGGCGAGGAAGATATGGTGACCCTGGTGCTGCCGTATGCCAAGTCTGCCCGCGACGGTGTGCGCATTCTGGGCGACCTGCTCGAGCGCTATGGCACCTACGAGAACAACGGCATCGCCTTTAGTGATGTGGACGAGATCTGGTGGCTCGAGACCATCGGCGGCCACCACTGGATTGCCAAGCGCGTGCCCGATGACGCCTATGTGACCATGCCCAACCAGCTGGGTATCGACAGCTTTGACCTGGACGATGCCGAGGGCGCTCAGGTCGGCCACATGTGCTCCGCCGACCTGCGCGCCTGGATGGCCGAGTGGCATCTGGACCTGACGCTGGGCGTCGAGGGCGACGGTCCGGCGACGGTCTTCAACCCGCGCGAGGCCTTTGGCTCGCACAGTGACAGCGACCACGTCTACAACACGCCGCGCGCCTGGTACATGCAGCGTTGCCTCAACCCCAGCGATGTGTGGGACGGCCCCGAGGCCGACTACACGCCCGAGAGCGACGACATCCCCTGGAGCCGCGTGCCCGAGCGCAAGGTGACCCTCGAGGACATCAAGTACGTGCTTTCGAGCCACTACCAGGGCACGGAGTACGACTGCTACGGCAGCAAGGGTACGCCCGCCACACGTGGCGCCTATCGTCCCATCGGCATCAACCGCAACAGCCAGCTTGCCGTGCTGCAGCTGCGCCCCTATGCGCAGCCGGCGTATCGCGCCGTACAGTGGATGGCGTTTGGCTCCAACTCGTTTAACGCGCTCGTGCCGCTGTATGCCAACGTCGAGACCATGCCCGAGTACTATGCCGACACGCAGGCTCGCGTGACGTCCGAGAATTTCTATTGGGCAAATCGTCTGATCGGTGCCTTGGCCGATGTCCGCTTCCATGAGTGCGGTCGCGCGGTCGAGGATTATCAGGAGAAAGTCGGTGGCATGGGCCACAAGCAGATTCACGACGTTGACGCTGCCGTTGCCGCCCTGTCCGAGGCCGAGGTACCTGCCGAGCTCGCCCGCGCCAACGAGGCATTTGCCGAGCTCGTGCGCGTGGAGACCGATGCCCTGTTGGGCAAGGTGCTCTACACCACGAGCTGCGCCATGAAGAACTCCTTCGCGATGAACGACAACGTAAGGTAAAGACAACCTTGCAACGAGCGAGCGGGACAAACGCCGTCAAAGGCTTTGCCCCGCTCGATTTCTATCTTGGCAGTAAAACGATTTTGTGTCGTTCGCCCAATCTTGGGTACAAGAAGGCCAATGCAGTTGTTCATGATTGGAGCCAACCATGGTTATGAAACTCGATCAGCTTGTTAACGGTGCCATCAACGTGGGCTTCGGCGCCGCCGCCGTTGCCGTCGAGGGCAGCAAGAAGGTTCTCGACGACCTTAACACCAAGGGCGAGCAGGTGCGCAAGGACGCAGGCGCCCCCGGTATCGCCCGCAGTGTGTCCGACATGTTCGAACAGGCCGGCGGTACCATCTCCGATCTGACCGAGCGCTTGGGCATGCAGGGCGAGACCGCGGCCCAGCGCGTGCTCGACGAGCTCATTCTGGCTCGCGTCCGCGTCATGACAGCCCCCGAGCGCACGGCCTTCCTGGCCCATGTGCGCGACATCGTCGATTCGGTCGAGGACAACGTGACCTCGGTGCCCGTCGAGTCCGTTGAGCCCGACGATGCGAAGGATACCGAAGAGGCCGAGTAGCAGCGCAGATGGCAGATTCCACCACCGATTACAACAATCTAGATCCCTTGGGTGACGAGGCAGCGGTTGTCGATGAGGTCGACGCCGCCGTCTCGGGCGCTCGCAAGAAGCCGCGCGCTGTCGATATGGTGCCAGAGGAGCCCGACGCGATGGCGCCGGACGAGGAATACCAGCTCACGCCGGCGGGTCGTCGCGAACGCATCGGGCAGATTGTTCGCCTGGTCAAAAAGTACCGTGTGTGGGATAACCTCACGCCGGTTCGTTTGCGCCGCCTGCTCGAGGAACTCGGCCCCATGTTCGTCAAGATGGGGCAGATTCTGGCCAACCGGTCCGAGATTCTGCCGCAACGCTTTTGCGACGAGCTGCGTCGTCTGCGCTCCGACGTGGAGCCGGTGCCGTACGAGGTCGTACTCAGTTGTCTGGAAGAAGAATACGGCCTGCGCCTGGGGGAGATGTTCGATGCGATCGACCCCAATCCGCTTGGTAGCGCATCGCTCGCGCAGGTGCACCGCGCTCGTCTGGTGACGGGCGAGGACGTGGCCGTCAAGGTGCAGCGCCCCGGTGCGCAGCAGGTTATGGCACAGGACATCGATATCATCCGCTCGGTGGTGCGTATCGTTTCCAAGTTCGTCAACACCGATCAATTTGTTGACCTGCACGGCGTAGTCGAGGAGTTGTGGACCTCGTTTCGCGAGGAGACCAACTTTTTGGCCGAGGCCAAAAACCTCAACGACTTCTACGAGTTCCATAAGAGCGTTCATGGCGTGACGTGTCCTAAATCCTATCTGGACCTGTGCACCGAGCACGTGGTGGTTATGGACTACGTCGACGGCATTTCGATCGCCGATCCTGAACGCTTGGTGGCCGAGGGCTATGACTTGGAAAAGATCGGTGCCGCAATCGTCGAGGACTACTCGACGCAGGTGCTCGACGACGGCTTTTTCCATGCCGACCCGCATGCGGGAAACATCATCCTCAAGGACGGCATTGTCTACTTTATCGACTTGGGCATGGTCGGACGCATGTCGAGCCACGATCGCGGTATCGTAAAGGACATGATTTTCGCCGTGGCCGAGGGTGACGTGCCCAAGCTCAAGGATTCGCTCATGCGCTTCGCCGTGACGCGTGGCGACTCGGCTGAGCTCGATCATTCGGCCTTTTTGTCCGATCTTGACTTTATCGTGGCTGACTTTGCGGGCCTTGACCTTAAGGACCTAGATATCGGCGAGTTTTTGACCTCGCTGCTCAATCTGGCGCGCAAAAATGACGTTGAGCTGCCGAGCGTGGTGACGATGTTCGCCCGCGGCATGGTGACGCTCGAGGGTTTGCTGACCGAGTACATGCCCAACGTCAACATGATCCAGATCATCCAAACCCACATTAAAAACGAGAAAAGCACCTATGCGCGCGTGCGCGACATGGGGCGCGATCTTGCCGCGAGCAGCTATCGCGCGGCAAAAGGCTCGCTCGAGGCGGCCGAATATTTGGGCTTGGCTTCGCGTATGCTCACGCGCGGCCAGCTTAAGGTGAACACGCAGATCATGAGCAGCGATAAGGCGCTGCGACAGCTGGGCGGAATTATCGACCGCATGTCGATGGCTATCGTGATCGCCGGTCTGTTTATCGGTTCGTCGGTGGTGTACTACGCGCGCATCGAGCCGGTTGTCCTCGGCATTCCGGTCATCGGCTTCTTTGGCTACGTGAGCGCGCTGGTGCTGGCGCTTATGCTGGGTCGCAATATCTGGCTCAACAGCCACGGCGGCAAGCACTAGAGGCTGCGGCCGTCACCGCATTCTCCTATCGCAAACAATAGCTTTTACCTTGGGCTTCGCCTGCGTGCGAGGCCCTTTTGCGTGATACCATACTGACGGTAATAATCGATGGCCTAGATGGTGGTGCGGAGACGCACGAATGCGCGGTTTTCCTGCGCGTTTGGGAGAATCGGGGTGCAAGTCCCCGGCTGTACCAGTAACCGTAATTCCTCTTGGCTCGGGATGTTCGCGTCGCAGATCGGACGGCGCGCCTGAGCCGTTAAGGTTAAGTCGGATCGCCTCCCATCTTGCATGCGGCTGCGGCGTATGCTGCCGGTGTGCATAGGGCTCTGGAGGGAAGAGAGATCCCGATGGGGGAACTCGAGCGCAACATGCGCGATGACGTGGGGCAGCCTCAAGGCAACGCTCCAAGTACAGACAATGGGGGACAAATGGATATGTTTGAGGACGAGCGCGAGCGCGCCTCGTTGCATCGCCGTGGCGCGATTGCACGCGGTGTAGCCAAGCGCGGCCTGGTGGCATTCCTGGCCTTCGCGATGGCCTTTGGCACCACGCCGGCTCAGTTGTGGGCCGAGGGCGCCGAGGGCATTGCCGAGGCCGTGGCTCAGGCTGCGACGCCGGGCGAGGGCACGGGTGCCGCGGACGGTGCTGCCGAGCAGAGCGGCGCCGAGGTTTCGGATTCCGGGAGCGCGCCTGCAGCTAGTGCAGCCATAACAGAGGCAGCAACTGGCGACGAAGGCTCGGCGACGGGGGAGAGCCCTGCTACGAGCGAGCAGTCTTCGACGGCATCCGCTGGCCAAGCAGGATCTGCCGCCGCGGCTGCCGTTCAGACGGAGAACCCGACAGAAACTGGCGATGTCGCCAAGAAGCAAGTCGAGGTCTCGTTCTCGATTATCGGCACCGATGCCGACGGCAAGGCTCAGACCTGGGTGGCGCCTACGCAGCTCAAGCTCGACGAGGGCGCGACGGCTGCGGATGCCTTCATTAAGCTGCAGGAGAAGACGGGCTTCAAGGCGAAGTACGAACCGAACACGGCATACGGTTTCTACCTCGAAAGCATCACGTCCCCGAGCGATGGCCGCACGCTTGCCTTCGATCCGGCGACTTATGCCTACTGGCAGCTGTTTGTCGACGGCGCGTCTTCCTCGGTTGGCGCGAGCGGCGTCAAGCTCACCCAGGGGCAGAAGATTGAGTTTGCCTATACGGCTGGTAGCTCGTCCCCTGTCGTTAAGGACCAGGTTGCCGCAAATGTGACCGTCATTGGTCGCGATGCCCAGGGCAAGACTCAGACTTGGGTCGATAACGCGCAGTATGTGGTGACGTCCGGCTCGAACGCACTTGACCTTACGAAGGTCGCGCTCGAGGCGAATGACATCGATGCCGTTGTTGCGGGCTCCTTCATTCTGAGCCTTAAGTACAACGGCGTTGAGCTGGGTAAGCCGCTCGATTATTCGACCTATTGGCAGCTGTTTATCAACGGCAAGTCGAGTGACTATACGGCGGACAATGTCACCATCCATGCCGGCGATACCGTCACGTGGTTCTACGGTGGCTGGGGCGACCAGTTGCCGTCCGATTCTGTCCATGCTTCCGTTCAGGTGCTTGGCAAGGACAAGGACGGCAAGCAGCAGGTTTGGGCTTCGACGGGTCAGACGAGTCTCAAGGCGGGCTCTACTGCCAAGGATCTCCTTGAGCAGACCGGTCTTACTCTCGATGCTAGAGAAGAGCCTTGGGGTTGGTACCTCAGCGGCATTACCTCGCCGCTTGACGGTAAGATCTATGAGTATGATCCTGCGACCAAAAGTTATTGGCAGTTCTATGTAAATGGCAAGTTCGCCCAGGTCGGGGCCGGCAACTACGAGCTCCAAGAGGGCGATGCCGTCACCTTTATGTATGGTGCTGACGCCGATGCCCTTCCTGGCCAGGTTCTTGGGTCTGTCGATGTTATCGGTCCCGATGCCAACGGCAACAATACTCGCTGGGGCTCGGCAAGCAACGTTTCTCTGCCCGAAGGCTCTACGGCTCAGGACCTTATTGAGGCGGCTCTGAAGGCCAAGGGCGTTACGTACAACGGCTCCCAGAGTGGTGAGTACTGGTTCCTCAATTCCATCAACTCGCCGTTCGATCACAAGCCGTATGCCTGGGATGCTGCGACCAATAAATCTTGGCATCTGTATATCAATGGAGAGCCCTCCTTACTCTGCGCCAACCAGATTACGCTCAAGAGCGGCGATAAGGTTACGCTTGCCTATACCACCGACGATTCGCCCATGCCCGATCCCGACAAGATTGTCGTGGACCCGAGTGCGACGACTCCTGATTGGGATGCCGAGTGGGCCGGCTACGGCAACAGTGGCAACGGTTCGACCGTAACGGATGCCAAGACGCCTGCGCAGGCCGCTGGTCTTAAGTGGGCCTTCGATTGGAAGGCCGAGTCTGGCCAGCAGTATGCCAACTGCAGCGAGCCTGTCATCGCTAACGGCTTTGTGTACATCGCGACCGAGAACGAGCTCATTAAGATCGATTCGTCCACGGGCAAAAAGGTTGCCTCTGCGCCGCTTGCCTCCAAGGTGAGCTATACCTCTCGTCCGATCTATACCAATGGTCTTATCATCGTTCCGCTCAACGGCGGTGCGGTCCAGGCGATTACTGCAGACAAGCTGATCTGCAAGTGGCTGACGCCTGGTTTGACGGACTTGACGCAGAGCTCCTGCACCGTCGTTTCGGACGGCGAGTACGTCTATGTAGGCTCGGTCGATATTTCGTATGACGAGAATTACAACGCGACCTACGGCAACGGCTCCTTTGCGCGCATTAAGATTGCCACGGGCGAAGTTTCTTGGCAGAACATCGACCCTGCCGAGGGCTATTACTGGACTGGTGCTGCGCTGACGGATAAGTACGCCATTGTTCCTACGAGCGCGGGCACGCTTAAGTGCATTGATAAGACGACGGGCGATGTCGTTTCGACTATGAAGCTCGGCGCTCTCGCGAACGCCGACTGTGTCGCCGATCCGTCCAATGGTTCGACCTTCTATCAGATGACGCACGATGGAAAGCTCCATGTGATTTCGCTTTCGGCGAAGGGCGTACTAAGCGAGCAGAAGACGGTCGGCCTGGGTCTTACTAATAACATGAGCGCACCGGCGGTGGCTGGCGAAAACTTGATTGTCGGCGGACAGACGGCTACTGGCTCTGCTCTGGCTCTCTATAATCTGAAGACCGGTAAGACCACGATGGTCACCGCTGCTGACGGTAAAGAACTGCCGGCCGGATTTAACGGTATTGCTGCTACTCCGCTGGTGAGTGTTCAGGGCGGCAAGACCTATGTGTACTTCACCGTTAACAGCGCGGATAGCAAGGATTACGCCAACTACTCTGCTGGTGGTGGCGTGTATCGCTATACGCTCGGCGATGCAGAGGCGACGCAGATTTATGATGCGGCTGGCCATTACCAGCACTGCGACTCTCCGGTCATTGCCGATGCATCTGGCAACCTGTACTACATCAATGATTCGGGTACTCTGTTCAAGCTGGGGGCTGTCGAGTCTTGGACGGTTGCCTTTAATTCCAACGGCGGGTCTGCTTGCGACACTAAGTTCGTTGCTACGGCCGACGGCAAGCTGGTCAAGCCGGCCGATCCGACGCGCGATGGCTACACTTTCGGCGGTTGGTTCACCGATGAGGCTTGCACGCAGGCGTATGACTTCAGTACGCCGGTGACGGCCGATCTGACACTGTATGCCAAGTGGACCAAGAATGCCGTTAACCCTGGCGGCAATGGCGGTTCTGGCACTAATGGTGGCAACGGTGGCGCTGGCAACGGTTCCGGTGCTGGCACGGGCACGGGTTTCGGCTTCGACACGAAGGGCCAGCAGGCCGGCGGCGCTATCGCCCCGGGGCATAAGCCGACGACCAAGACGACGGTGTCGACCAAGACCGAGACCAAGGACAACAAGTCCGACAAGAAGGACACCGATAAGTCCGATAAGAAGGACGAGAAGAAGTCTGACAAGAAGTCTGACAAGAAGGACAACAGGTCCGACAAGAAGTCCGATTCCAAGTCTGATACGGGTGCTGCTTCCACGACCACTGCTAAGAAGTCCTCTAGTGCTTCCGAGCAGGAGACTGGCACCAACCCGCTCGCCATTGTTGGCGTTGCCGCCGGCGTCATCGGTCTCGCCATCGTCGGCGTGTTCGTGTTCACCAAACGTCGGTAGGTGAGGGCTGTGTCCAATAAATCCAAGGACGCTGACCCCAAGCAACCGGATTCCTCGTTCATTCAGTTCGACGATGCAAAGCAACAGGGCGCCGCTTCGGCGGCGTCCGCCCCACGGCGCAAAGCGCTCCTTGGCGTTCTGACTGCCGCGTGCGTTGCGCTGATTGTCATATCGCTGGGCTTCGTCCATCCTTCCGAGAGCGGCGCCTGGTCCATTGACTGGATCGTTCAGACCGTGACGGGGGAGAGCGTCGTCACCAAGGACACCAAGGGGTCTGACTCGACTACGACTTCGGGCGAGGCCAGTTCCAAGGATTCCAAGTCATCGAATGACGCAAAAGATGAGTCCAAGGACGATTCCGAGTCTTCAAACAAGGAATCGGATAAAAGCTCGGATAGCAAGAAGTCCGATGGTCAGGACGGCAAGAAGTCTGGAGATAAATCCGCTGCCCAGAATACGGGAGCCGGCGATACTTCCAATGTGTCTGGCGGTGCTTCTTCGGGCGGCGGCCAGTCGTCTGATGGAGCCTCCAGCTCTAATGGTGGAAACGCCTCCTCGGGCGGCCAGAGCGGCTCGCAGGAGTCCAGCTACGTAACAGTGACGGTTTCGGTCACATCGAGCGCTGTGGGCAATCCTGTGTCTTCTGGTGGCACCTTTACCTTTAACGAAGGCGCTACCGTCTATGATGCCCTGTGCGCGCTGGGCCTTTCCGTTAACGCACATGGCTCGTCGTACGGCACGTATGTCTCCGCGATTGGTGGTTTGGCCGAGAAACAGTACGGTGGCACGAGCGGCTGGATGTACTCCGTCAACGGCACAACGCCCATGACGGCCTGCAGTAACTACGTTCTCTCCAATGGCGACAACGTGGTCTGGTATTACGTTACAGGCTAGGGACCTCGACATAGTGCGCCAGACGGGCGGTTCGGACAAACATCCGGGCCGCCCGTTTTTCATGCGAATGGGACTGGGTCGCCGGGTCTCTCGGCAAACAAAAAAACCGGTTGGAACGGGAATTCCAACCGGTTTTACATTCAAGCAAATAGTGAATCGACTACGACCGTGCGCCCTCGAGGAAGAAGCGGCGGCTGAAGTAGTTGTACCAGGTGACGAGGAACGTGGCGATGGCCTTCATGGCCTGGTAGCCGATGCTCAAAAACGTGACGCCCACAAACATGTACAGGTCGTTGAGGCCCAGGCCGATCACCGACAGGATGGTGAAGATCGTGAACTCGCGCTTGCGGCTCATGCCCTCGCGGTGGTCGAACACGTACTTCATGCTGAGCCAGTAGTTGACCACGACGGACGTGATGAACGAAACCGTGGTGCTCATCAAAAAGTCGAGGTGAAACAGCTCGACGAGCGCAATGAGCATACCCCAGTCGATGCCAAAGGAGACAAGACCCACGACAGCGAACTTGAGGAACTGCTTGGTATGAGGTTGTGCCAGTGCCTTGCGCACGTAATCACATCCAATGCGTTGATGAATCGAGCAGAGGATACTTTAGAGCTTTTGCAAGGGAAACGTAAGGTCCTTGCCAAGAACTATACGAACTCGCCAAATTTTCAAGAGCTAATCCGCAAACGTTGAAAACTTGCCCGTAAACGAGCAATGCCCGCGAACAACACGGCGCTCGACGCGCGTCATCCGTGGGCATTGTAAAGCTGTAAGGTTGCGAGTTACTTGGTCTCGTCGCCTTCCAGGAAGATCTTTCGGGTCACAAAGTTGTAGACCATGACAAGCGCGGTGGCGCAGATCTTGGCGATATTGGCCTCGAGTCCCAGGCCGGCGTTGAGTGTCAACACGATACCGTCGTTGAGTGCCAGGCCGATCACGGACAGCACGACAAAGATAATGAACTCGCGGCGGCGGCTTATGCCTTCCTTGTGCGCAAACACGTATTTCATGCTTGCGAGGTAGTTAAAGATGAGTGAGATGATAAAGCCGCTGGTGTTGGCGATTAGGATGTTAAGGCCCAGACCGTAGTGGAGCAGATTCATAATGCCAAAGTCGATGACCGTGGCAATGACGCCGACGACGCCAAACTTCATGATCTGCGCAAGGAGCTTTTGCATGGTACCTGCCTTAGGGTGGCGCCGGGACGCCGTGGGGATGACAAACTCAGCAAGTTTAGCCAATCCCCGCGGGTGGGGCTAGGCGCGCTCCTCGATAGCACCGTTTCTATATGCATCGAGCAGCTGGCGCAGGTCCTGGATCTGGCTGCGGATCTTGGCTCCGGAATCGGTGTCGCTCACCATGCGGCGACGGTCTGCTTGGTCAAAACGGTTGGTCTCGCTCTCGATGTCCACGTTGCGTGTGAGTGCCTCGGCAACCGTCGTAAAGGCCCGGTGCGACTTGAGACGGCAGCCGCGCGAGCTCGAGATGAGCGTATAGCCGGCGATACCCGTCTTGGGATGGTAGGCGCGGCAGAAGCCGCCATCGATGACCAGCAGCTTGCCCTCGGCGCGGATGGGCTGCTCGCCCTTGGTGGTTTTAACGGGCGTGTGGCCGTTGATGATGTGGCCGGTCGGTGAACATGCCATGGGCGTGACGCCAAACTCGCGCATGATGTCGTCGCAGACCGAGGGCGACTTGGTAAGTGTAAAGTACGGGTCCATCGGCTCGACCCAGGTGCTCTTATCGGTGATATAGGCGCGCTCAAAGGTACGCACCAGGCGTCCGCTGGCGGGTGAGTTAAAGCCGATCCACAGGTACCACATCCAGTCGAGAGCGTCGCGGTCGCCCACGCGCCAGGCGCGGCGGGCGATGTGGTCGCAAAAATCGAGATAATCGCGGCCAGCGTACCAGGTGCCCAGGCAGTTCATGCTGCTAAAGGTGCCGTCTTCGTTGAGCGGAACGCAGCCATGGAACAGCAGGTTGCCGTTGGCGACCTTGTACATCGAGCCGTGGGAATAGAGGAAATCGATATGGCGATGCAGGTGATCGGCGGTGACAAACTCGGACACGAGCTTGTCGATGATGTGCTGCTCCTGAGACGTGAGCGTATAGGGGTCCGTCGGGTCGACGGTGGGGAAGTCGTTGGTCGTGAGCGGCCACACGCTGCCGTCGGCGAGCGTGACCGTGCCGGTGTCGTGGTCGATCTTGTCGAGTAACAGGCGGTCGGTCATGTCGAACTCGGGATGGCGCTGGATAATCTGACCCTCGAGCTTAAAGAGCAGCACGTTGATGGCCTTGATCAGCGGGGTGATGGACTCACCGGCGGTGTAGGTGGCATCGGCAAAGGCGACAAGCTCACGCAGCGAGATGCCGTAGTCGTTCTCCAGGATCTCGTAGTTGTCGTAGCGTAGGTTGTTGCGCAGCACCGTGGCGATGCAGGCGGGCTCACCGGCCGCAGCGCCCATCCACAGCAGGTCGTGGTTGCCCCACTGGATGTCGAGTGAATGGTAGGTGAGCAGGCGGTCCATAATCTTGGCCGCGCCGCCACCGCGGTCGAAGATGTCGCCCACCAGGTGCAGGTGGTCGACGGCCAGGCGCTTGATGAGCGAGGCAAGCGACTCGATAAAGTCGTCGGCGCTTGCGGTCTCCAGGATGGACTCCACGATGCGCTCGTGATAGCGCACGCGATAGTTGTTCTCGTCCGGGTGCGTGTGCAGCAGCTCGTCGATGATATAGGCGTAATCGCGTGGGATGGCCTTACGCACCTTGGAGCGCGTATAACGGCTCGAAAGCGAGCGGGCAACCACAATGAGTTGGTCAAGCATCGTCTTGTACCAGGTGGGCGAGTCCTCGCGCTGGCTGCGGACCAGCTCGATCTTCTCGTGCGGGTAGTAGATGAGCGTGCACAGCTCGCCCTTTTCGTCAAAGGAAAGCGTGCCGCCAAAAATCTCGTCGACATGCTCGCGCACGACGCCCGAGCAGTTGTTGAGGATGTGCATAAAGGCTTCGTACTCGCCATGCACGTCGCTCATAAAATGCTCGGTGCCTTTGGGCAGGTTGAGGATGGCCGAGAGATTGATGATCTCGGTAAACGCGGATTGCTCGGTGGGAAATTGTTTCGACAGCAGACGCAGATACTTGAAGTCTTGCGGATTGCGATCGAATGCGACCATGAAACACCTTCCGATGGGGTTGGTAAAACTGATAAACAGCGTCAAACGTTTATCAGTATGCGCCGCTTTTGTTTCGATTGGGGGTGGGAGGTCGAATTGTTGGCCGAACGGTTTGGTAAATCGATTTAGTTGAGGTAGATATGGCGGTTGGGTGGAGACGTAGGGTCGTTTTTACAGACGTATGCCTCCGGGATCGATAGAGATGATGACGGTAAAGATGTTCACCACCTTTGGCTCTATTTGGTAAATAGTGGACATTTGTACCGTATTTATGCTTGCTGTGCGATAATTTTTATAACTATACGTAAGGAGCCTCATATGAGTGATTTTGTCCTGACCTGTGAATCCGCCGCCGATCGAACTCGGGAGTTCTTTGAATCGCGCAATATCCCTGTCGTGTGTTTTCATTACGAGATCGACGATGTTGTCTATGCGGACGATCTGTATCAGTCGATTACGCCGGACGAGTTTTTTGCCCAGATATCCGCGGGCGCCATGCCCAAGACGTCTCAGGTGAGCGTGGGTGAGTACGAGGAGTTTTGGGAGCCGCTTGTTGCCGAGGGCAAAGACGTGCTGCACCTGACGTTGTCGTCGGGTATTTCGGGCACGTATGGATCGGCCTGCGTTGCGGCGCAGATGCTCGCGGATCGCTATCCCCAGGGCGGCAAGGTGCGCGTCATCGATTCGCTGGCGGCGTCTTCGGGCTTTGGCCTGCTGGCGGAATGTGCCGCCGACGTGCGCGATAGCGGGGCTTCACTCGACGAGACGGCCGCTTGGATCGAGGAGCATAAGCTCAACCTGCACCACTGGTTCTTCTCGACCGATCTGTCGAGCTACCTGCGCGGCGGTCGCATTTCGGCTGCGAGCGCGATCATCGGCACGGCGCTTAAGATTTGCCCACTTATGACGGTCGATTGCGACGGCAAGCTGTCGCCACGTGAGAAGATTCGCACTAAGAAGCGCGCGATTTCCGAGATGGCTAAGACCATGATGGCACACGTGCAGGACGGTGCGGATTATTCGGGTAAGTGCATCATGTCGCACTCGGCGTGCCGCGAGGACGCCGAGGCCGTTGCGGCACTGATAGAGGAACAGGTTCCGCAGCTCAAAGGCAAGATTGAGATCAATAGCATCGGTGCCCTGATTGGCTCGCATACCGGCCCTGGCACGGTGGCCGTCTTCTTTATGGGCGACAAGCGCGTGGATTAATTTGCCCCATCACGTCGCTGCATGATTGCTCAAACGAAAACGGCCCGCCTCACGTTGGTGAGACGGGCCAAGATGTTTTGCTAGCGTTTCTTTCCTCGGAAGAAAAAGCCGTGCAGTGAGGGCTTGAGCCCGCGGTTGGCGCGACGCTCCTCGACGCGCTCGTGGATCGAAGCGACGCGCTCGATGACCTCGTCGGGAATCGGCACGTCGGGATTCATGTTCTCGACCTGGCTGACTTCGGCGGCGGCGACCTGGTCGATAATGGGCACATCGTCGCGCGAGATAACGGGCGTGGCGTCTTCCTTCATCTTGCGATAACGCTGCATCATGTCGGTCTGTAGCTGCTGTGCCGAAGGCGGCGTCCAGATGATGGCGTTGGCGCCGGCGGCGATGGTCTCGCGGATGCTCTCGGGCGTCTTGCCGCCCGGCGCGATGAGCGGCAGGTTGGGATAGTGCTCGCGCAGTTCACGCAGGACCTGCGGCGTGTTTTTGCCAGCGGCGATGTTAAGAATCTTGGCGCCGGCGCGCACCTTTGCGTGAGCATCGTCGTCGCAACGTACGACCGTGGCGATGACGGGGATGTCGGCGATGTTGGTGATGTGCTCGACCATCTCGGCGGTGGCGGGGGAGTTGACCACACAGCCCGCCGCGCCCTGCATCTCGGAGACGGCTGCCATCTGAACGGAGCGCTTGCCGGTGGTGGTGCCACCGCCCACGCCTACGAAGACCGGGCACTCGGCGACAGTCAGCAACGCCTGCGTAATGGCGGGCTGCGGCGTGAAGGGGTAAACGGCAAAGACGGCATCGGCGTTGGAGTTGCGGATGACCGCGACGTCGGTGGTGTAGATGAGCGATTTGATACGACGGCCGAAGAGCGTGAAGCCGCTGGCCTCCTCAATCTCGTCAGGCATGCGAAGGGCCGCCTTGCGCAAACGCCCGTCGATGGGCAGCGGCTCCATGGGGAGCAGTCCGTTGGGGGTCACGGCTACCTGGGGCTCGGTGAACTCGTCTGCGAGCTCGACCTCGGAGAAATCGACCGAGGCGACAATGTCCTCGTGAACCTCGGCGGGCACATCGATGGGGGCTTGGTCGTTTGCCGCGGCAGGCGTGTCGAAGGAGCTGGTGCCGACAAAGGCGTCGACGCGCTCATTTAGATCGTTGAGGGTATCCATGGAAGCTCGATTCTATGCGATGACGGCCGGCGCGATGCAGCCGGAATTGCGAATGCTAAATCGTTTGACGAGTTGATTTTTCCCCGCCACGCAATTCGTTAGACCGAAGGGCCGGCGAACGTGAAGGAGCTGTGGTGGCGGGGATCGAGGTGCTATCTTGAAAGTCCCGTTTAAAAGAGAGGTGACGCGGTATGGAATTGACAGCAATGTTTGGCTCGATTGGCCTGTGTGTGGGCGCAATTGTTGCCGCCGCGGTCATCTACTTTGTGGTCACGGCCATTAAGGGCAAAAGGGCCGAACGCAAGGAGCGCACGATGCTTAAACAGCATCGCGACCAGCAGGGCAAACGCGCACGGAGATAGCTTGTTGAGTTTTGGATCCGTGCGCTAACTGCGTTTTCGGATCAGGGCAATGTAGAAGCCCTCAAAGTCGCGGCTGGGCGGAATGGTGAGCGTGCCGGGCAGGCCGTTGGCGATGGCCGATACCTGACCCGCGGCAATGGCTTCGGTCAGGGCGTTGGACTCGATGCGCGGCTCCTCACCAGCTTCCTGGGCGCGGCGTGCCTCACTTTCGCTCGGCGTGCCATCGAGGGGGATAAGCTCGCAGTCCATGTGCTTGTCGAGGGCCTCTTGCAGGGCGTCCTCGTTTTCCTGCGGCAAGATCGAACAAGTCGAATAGACGAGCGTGCCGCCCGGTTTGAGGGCTCCCATGGCGCGGTCCAGAAGTGCTCGCTGCGAGCGGGCGCACCTGCTCAGCAACTGCTCGGTGAGGCCGCGCAGGCTCTTCTCGTTGCCGCTGACGACTGTGCCCGTGCCGGTGCAGGGAGCGTCGAGCAGGATACGGTCAAAGCGGAAGAACTCGTCGAGCTCGCGTGCGTCGATGCGCATGACGGGCACGTTTTTTGCGCCTTGGCGGTGGAGGTTGGCTTCGAGCTTCTCGGCGCGGGGAATGCTCATCTCGCAGGCGGTGAGGTGTGCCTGGCCCTGGGTGAGGGCGGCGATCTGCGTCGTCTTGCCGCCGGGGGCCGCGCACATGTCCAGGATGTCCTCGCCGGCCTGGGCGCCCAAGACCAACGGCGGCATCATGGACGACAGACTTTGCAAGTAGATCTTGCCGTCGCGGTAGATGTCGAGGTCCCACAGGTCGGAAACCTGGGCCTCGGGCAGGATGGAAGCGTCCGGGTACCATGCGACGGGGCGGTGGGCGATGCCGGCGGCATCGAGCGCCGCGGCGATGTCCTCGGCGGTTGCCTTGAGCGTGTTGGCGCGCAGCGTGACCGGGCGTGTGGCCGCGGCGCCGAAGCCCTCGATCATAAGCTCGGCATCGGCGGGCGCATAGGCGCCGGCGACCGTGTCGACCATAAAGCGCGGCAGGTCGGCGGCGGAGTGTTGGGCGGCAAGCTGGTCGGAAAGCTCGGTGGCGGCAAACTGCCTGAGCTTGAGCTCGGCCTTGACCTGCTTTTTCTGCTTACGACGACGCGGCTTGGACATCCGTCTTTCCTTCCTGTTCCACCTAGGCCCTGCCGGTTGCCTAGTACTGGCTCTCGTGCTTGCTGAAGAAGTCGAAGCGCGGGGGCAGCGGCTTCACGCGGTGCTCGCCGGGCTTCTCGCCCAGGCTCTCCACAAACTCGTCCGTGGAGGCGAAGATGTTATCCCAGCTAAAGAAGGCGACCGGGTCAACGTCGAAGTACTCGCAGATGAGCTCGCAGCCGGCCGGGACAATGCCGTGCATGAGCACGGTCGCCACGCGCAGCTCGGTAAAGGCGTCAACGAGGGACTGCGTCATTGCTGCATTGGCCGGCTCGCCCTCGAGCTTGTTGGCGGCCTTGGAGGCGTCGCTCCAGCGCTTGTTGGCGGCACGCAGGTAGTCGTCGCACACGGCGAGCGCGCGGTGCGTCTCGAACTTGTACATGGCTTGCTCAAAGGCGAGAGCTGCCTGCTCGGCGGCTTCGACCACAGTGGCGGAGGCGGCGCCGGCGGGGATGCAGCCGTTGCGATAGGGGCTCTCGTCGCCCTCCTTGGCGGCGACGCCGTAGAAGCAGCTGCGGGCCAGGCGGTTGAAGACGCCGGTCAAAAGGGCGCTCTCCTTAAGGGCCGGATCGATAACGCGCTTATCGTCGCAGGCACGCACCTCGTTGCCGTCCTTGTCCTTGCCGGTCACACGCGTGTCGTATGCCTTGGGACTAAAGCTCACCGGCTTCTCGGATAGGCCGAGCGACAGCCAGTGCGCGCGCATCTGCTCGCAGGTGTAGTGGTTGAGCAGGTCGTCTGCCGGCGGGGGAGGCGTCTGCGAGGACGAGCTGGCCTTTTTGCCCATGTAGAGCAGGTGATAGCAGGCGCTGACGGTGCTCTGCGTAAGGTCCCAACCCAGGGCCTCCCACATGGCGGTCTGCGCGATGCAGTAGAAGTAGATGTTGTCCTGACCGATAAACTGATAGATCTGCGCGTCGTCCGAGCACCACCAGTCGCGCCAATCGAGCGAGCTGTGCTGGTAGGTGGGTGCGGGGACCTGCATGGAATCGGCGGCGGGCTCGCCCATGAGGGCGGCGTCCTGGGCGGCGACACCCTCGGTCACGCCGGCGGCGCGGGCGTCGCGGGCGAGTACGGTGCGGGTGTAGCTGATGGGCGCCCACAGGCTCTCGGGCCAGCACCAGCAGGTGACGTCGGAGACGCCATCGACCTCGGGCACCGGAACGCCCCAGTCGATGTTGCCGGTGATGCGGAAGGGCACGAGCGCCTTGCCGCTGCGGAAGCGCACGCCGCCGTTGGCGAGCACCGCGTGGGCGTCGTCGCGCTCTTTCCAGCTGGGGAAGGTGACGGTAAAGCTGCTCTTGTTGCCCTCGGGCTCCAGCACGGTGTGCTCGGGGAGCTGGTCCTCGACGGCATCGAAGGCCTCGCGGAACTTGTTCTGGATGTAGAGCTGAGCCGGCAGCAGCCACTCCTCCATGGTCTTGGAGACCACGGAGCGAACCTGCGGGTTCTGGGCGAGCTTGGCGGTGTAGGTCTTCATAAAGTCGAGGTAGGCCGGCAGGTCGAAGTAGAGGTTGTCGACCGGGCGCAGCTCGGGCGCCTCGCCGGTGAGCTGGCTCTTGGGCGCGATGAGCTCCTCGGGCTCAAACTGGTGACCCAGGTCGCACTCGTCGGCGTACGCCTTCTCGGACTTGCAGCCTTGGATGGGGCAGCGGCCGATGACCTGGCGGCCGTTGAGGAATGTGCCGGCCTTGGCGTCGTAGAACTGCAGCGTGGAGCGCTTGGAGATGGTGCCCTGCTCGTGCAGGCGCTCGATAATCTCGGCGGTAACCTCGTTGTGGATCTGCGCAGCCGGCTCAAGGCCCGAGCCGCCGTAGATGTCGCAGCTGATGTTGTAGTTGTTGAGGGTCGCGGCCTGGCGGGAGTGATTGGACTCGACATATTCGCCGATGGACTTGTCGTAGCCTTCGTTCTCCTTGAGCTTGCGGTAGCTCTCCATGATGGGCGAGCCGTAGCAGTCGGTACCCGAGGTGAAGATGACGTTCTCGCGGCCCAGACGGTCGCGCAGGAAGCGGGCGAAGAAGTCGGCCGGGACAAAGACGCCACCAACGTGGCCAAAGTGAAGGCCCTTGTTGCCGTAGGGCTCGCCGGCGGTAACGATGGCGCGGCGAGGCCAGCTGGGACGGTCGTTCATGGAGTATTTGGATGCCATGGGACTCCTTCGCATATGGTGAGAGCGCGGCCGGGCGCAAGGCCTGGCGACGCGGTGGTCAATTCGTGCATATCGTTCGACATTATCGCACATGCGGGCGGGTGCGTGGCAGGGGCGCTATCCTAAGATGCTATGAATGAGATTTCCAACATACATGCGTTTGAGGACGAGGTTTTTCTGCACGCTTGCTTCGTGTGGGGGATGGCCGTGATCGCGGTGTTTGCCGTGTGCCTGGTGCCGGTGTTTATGCTGTTGGGCGGGCCTGCGGACTTGGACGCGGCTGAGGCGGGCGGCTGGACCACCGTCGTGGGCTGGATGGTCGGTGTGGCTGCGGTTTCTGCAGCGTCGTTTGCCGTGCACGAGCTGGTGCATGCGGTGTTTTTTAAGCTGCTGGCGCCTGCGGGCGCGCATGTGACCTTTGGCGCGAATCGTGAGACGGCGATGATCTATGCCTGCGCCGAGGGCGTCGTGTATTCGCGTCGGCGGTACATGGCCATTTGCCTGGCGCCGACGGTTGTTGTGACGACAGCGTTTGCCCTGGGGTTTGCGTTTTCGGGCTATCCGCTGCTGTGCTACCTGGCGGCTGGTCTGCACTTGTCGGGCTGTGTGGGTGATTGGTATTACGTGCGGACCATTCTGCGCGACCGCCGTATCGTCGCCTGCGAGGATACGTCCTTTGGCGTGCGCTTTTTCGCAAAGTAGTCTTTTTGGGACGGGGCTATTTTAGCTGCCATGATGTCGGTGTGAGTTTTCTGGGACGGGGATGTCGATGAAGTCGTTGTTGCTGCATGCGTGCTGTGCACCATGCTCGCTTGAGCCGGTTCGCCTGCTGCGCGAGGAGGGGTTTGAGCCCACGATTTGCTGGACCAATCCCAATATTCAACCGCGCGATGAATGGCGGCGGCGTCTGGACGAGCTGCGCCGGTGGTGTGCCGATGGCGACATCGAGCTCATCGAGGCGGGGGAGGACCGCGAGCGCTGGGAGGCCGGCGTGGCCCCGCTGGGTGCCGATCGGCCCCGTCGCTGTCGCTCGTGCTATGCCTTGCGCTTGGCCGAGGCATGCCGCGTTGCCCAGGAGCGCAGGTTTGAATATGTGGGTACGACGCTCGCCGTCTCGCCGTATCAGCTGTTCGACACCTGCAATGACGTGCTTGAGCGTTTGGCGGCCGCCCATGGGCTCACCCCGGTGATTCGCGATTTTCGCCCGTATTATCCCGAGGCTACGCGCCGTTCGCGCGAACTGGGCATGTATCGACAGAACTACTGCGGCTGCCGCTTTTCTGCTGTCGAGGCGGCCATGGACCGCGCCCGCATCCGCGACGAGCGCAAAGCCGCCAAAAAGTAGTTCGTTTGGGACGTCAGCCTGCTAGGATGTAGAGCGGACTTTAGCTATATAAGGAGTATCCGACGTGTCTATGCGTACCGATGATTTTGACTACAACCTTCCTGAGGAACTGATTGCCCAGGCTCCTGCCGAGCCGCGCGACTCCTGCCGCCTGCTGGTGGTGGATCGCAAAGGCTCCCAGGCGGGGAAGCCGCTGGAGCACGGCGGTACCGTTGAGCACCGCATCTTCCGCGACATCATCGACTATATCGAGCCGGGCGATGTGCTCGTCATCAACAAGACGCGTGTGATGCCGGCCCGCCTGATCGGTCGCAAAGCCGGCTCGGGTGGCGTGGTCGAGACGCTGCTGCTCAAGCGCCGTGAGGATGTTGACCCGCTGGGCCACGTTTGGGAGTGCCTGGTCAAGCCGGGTAAGCGCCTGAAGCCCGGTGCTCAGATTGAGTATCGCGCCGGTGGCGCCCATGCGCCCGAGGGGGCTCCCGTGGTGCTGACGGCCGAGGTCATCGACTTTGTCACCGATAGCCGCGGAGGCCGTCTGGTGCGCTTTGAGCCGGCCGGCTGCAATGCCGCCGGCGAGCCGCGCACGCTCGACGAGGCCATTCATGCTGCCGGTCACGTGCCGCTGCCGCCCTACATTACCGATTACGAGGGCGATCCCGAGAAGTACCAGACCGTCTACGCCATGAAGGAGGAGCACTCGGCTGCCGCTCCTACGGCGGGTCTGCACTTTACCCCCGAGCTCATGGCCGCTATCGAGGCCAAGGGCGCGAAGTTTGCCGCCGTCGAGCTCGAGGTGGGTATTGATACCTTCCGTCTGGTGGAGGAGGACGACCCCACGCAGCACGTCATGCACACCGAGCGCTACCACGTGTCACAGGAGGTTGTCGACGCCGTGCATAAGGCGAAGGCCGAGGGGCACCGCGTGATCGCCGTCGGCACCACCGCAGTACGCTCGCTCGAGAGCGCCTTTGACGCTGAGGCACCGGTGTCTGATCCGGCCGTGACGGCGCGCTATTTTGAGGGCCGCGAGGATGGGGCCGACACGCTCGGCCGCGGCGACATCGTGGTGCGCGAGAACGCGACGACGCAGCTCTACCTCATGCCCGGCTCGACCTATCACGTGGTCGACGCGCTGATCACGAACTTCCACGTGCCGCGCTCCACGCTCATGATGCTCGTGAGCGCACTTGCCACCCGCGACCAGATCATGGATGCCTATGCCGCCGCCATCGAGGAGCGCTACCGCTTCTTTAGCTTTGGCGACGCCATGCTCATTTTGTAGGTTACGGCGTTTTACAAACGCCGTAACCGGCCGACGCTGCAAACCCCCCTAAGCGGCAATCTGACGTTCAATCGTCGGGCATGACCAGAAGGTCAATGCCCCCCTCTTTCACGTCACCTTGCTCGCTTAGGGGCGTTTTCGCTGACTTCGCCAAAGCATCGGCAGGTACTCATTGGGGACGTACTTAAATGAGTGCCTGCAGAATGAGAGTGGATAATCTCCCGTTTTTGGCCTGCTTGGGGGCTCAAAGTGGGAGATTATCCACTCTCGTCATTGGGCTAGTCGTTGGGGACGTTCTTGTTTGACTGGTCGTTTAAGAACGTCCCCAATGACTACTTGCTTGGCGGCTGGTTTACTTGCTTGCGAACAGCCAGACTAGGATGATTACCAGGATTGCGGCGACGATGCAGACGATGGCGCCGGTGAATTTGATGCGTGAGTCGCGGGTACGTTCGCGCACCGCGTCCTCGGTGGCCTCGAGCTGGGCGACTTCTCGCTCGGTCTCGGCGTGTTCGGCTTTGTCTCGGGCCAAGGATCCTGCAAGCGACTCAGTGATCTCTGGGTGGTCGTGCACTTCGGTCGCCTGTTCGATGATCGACTGCGCATGTGCGGCATCTGCTTGGGCGTTGGCGATGGTCTGCTCCTGCTCGCGGCGTGCCTTGTCCTCCGCGGCGATCTTCTCGCGCAGTTCGCGCTGACGAGTCGCGGCGGCGGTCTTCGCCGTCTGCAGCTCGTCGCGCGCGGCATCGGCTTCGGTCGTCACGGCTTGGTGCGCGCGTTTTGCGTCGGCGATAGGGGCTTGAGCCTGCTCGACGGCCTGCTCGGCTGCGGCAAGCGAGTGCTCAAGGTCGGCGGTGATGCGCGGGACATCTTCTTCGGCTTTACGCAGGGCATCTGCCGTGTCGGAGATCTGCATCGAGAGCTCGCTGGTGCGCACCGTATAGTTGGCGGGATTTGCCGAGGGATTGCGTTGCAGCTCGGCATACTCATGACGCAGCGTCTCGAGCTGGGCGCGCGTGGCGTCGACGGTTTGTTGTGCGGCGGCAATGCCGGCGTCTCGCTCGGCCTTCACCTTGTCGCGGATGCGCTTGGAATCCTCAAGACGTCGAACGAGGCGGTTGCCGGTCTCGCGCGAGCTCGCCTCGCGGGCCTCCACGGCGTCGAGCGCGGCCTTCAGACGGAGCTCAGCCGCGTCATCCTCTGTCTTCATTTGTTCGAGCTGACCCTTGAGCTCTGTCGCTTTGGCGGCGTGGGTATCACGGTCAATCTCGGCGGCCGCAGCGGTCTTTTGTGCCGTGGCGATTGCCTGGCGCTGGTCGGCGATGATCTGATCGTAGCGGCCTGCGATGTCCTGGCGCGTCTCGAGCTCCTCTGCCTGGTCGGCGATGCGCTGCTCAAGCTCGGACAGGTGGGCGCGGGCATCGGCGAGTGCCTTCTTGGCGGCGTTCATCTCGCGCATGGCCGACGCGCCCTGGGCGATAAAAGTGCCCACGGCGTTCGCGGTGTTCGAGACGGCGGTCCCCAGATCGCGGCTCGCGGCGGGGGAGTGCGGGGCGGTCGGTCGAGCGGTGTCGGCAGCGTCCGCATCGGTAGCCTGCGGCGCGGCGATATTGCCGGTGCCGCCTTCGATCACGGAAAAGCCCGCTGCGTGTGGGTCGACCGCGTCGGTGCCGATCGTGGGGTGCTCGAGTTGCAGGAACGAGGGCATGGTGCTGCCCTGGTCGGCAACCGGGGTCTCGCCGGGCACAAACGTCGAGGCGGCCTCGGCAGCTTCCTCTTCCTCGGCGTCGACATCGGCATCGGCGACAGCGTCTTTCATCGCTTTGACGGCATCCATCATGGAGTCCATGACGGCGTCGAGCTCTTCTTCCGAAGACACCTCGATGGGGCCTGCTGCTTGCGGAGCGTTCTCAGCCTTGGGCTCAGTATCGCTCGGGTCCGGCTGCTCTAGCTGCTCTTCTTTGTCTTGCTCTGCGGCGACATTTGCGTCTGCGGCCTCGTCTGCGGCGGCAGGAGCCTCCTCGACAGCGGCATCAATGCCGCCATCGCTTCTGGTGGAAGTATCGCAGTCGTCAATGGTGTCTGCGGAATTATCAATATGCTGTTGAGTCTGGGGGTCCAGCTCGTCTGTCATAGGCATGTGCTCCTCATCGTTGTTTGTCACCCTATGATAAAGTCTCGCGCCGACATCCCGCGCGCTGCAGCAAAGTTTCAAAACGTGTTCGATGGCTCGCGTCGATAGCAAAAACTCGGCCACTTTATCCAGTTTGTACTTGACATTCCCTTCGCCGAAAGACGTTGCGCCGTTCGCCTGCCATGGGCTTTATTTTTCGCTTGAACCCGCTAAAGTTGCATTTCAGCTTTTGGCGCGTGAAGTTGGATGCGCGCAGTCGACGGGCAGGCCCGTCGCGATTTGAAAGGACTTTGTATGGGACTTTTCACTGGTAAGACCGTGATCGTTACCGGCGGCGGCAAGGCCACGCTTAAGGACGGCTCCGCTGGTTCCATCGGCTACGGCATCGATATCGCTTTTGCCAAGGAGGGCGCAAACCTCGTCATCACCGGCCGCAACGTCGCCAAGCTCGAGGCCGCCAAGGAATCCCTCGAGGCCGAGTACGGTGTCAAGGTTCTGCCTGTTCAGGCCGATGTTTCTGCTGGTCAGGACAACGAGGCTGTCGTCCAGAACGTCATCGACAAGGCCATTGAGGAGTTCGGTCGCATCGACGCCGTCGTCAACAACGCTCAGGCCAGCGCCTCGGGCGTGACCATTGCCGATCACACCATGGATCAGTTTAACCTGGCCATTTACTCTGGCCTGTATGCCACCTACCTGTACATGCAGAAGGCCTATCCGCACCTGAAGGAGACCAAGGGCTCCGTGGTCAACTTTGCTTCGGGCGCCGGCCTGTTTGGCAACTACGGCCAGTGCAGCTATGCCGCCGCCAAGGAAGGCATCCGTGGTCTGACTCGCGTTGCCGCCAACGAGTGGGGCAAGGACGGCATCAACGTCAATATCGTTTGCCCGCTTGCTTGGACCGCCGCGCTCGAGAACTTCCAGGATGCCTATCCCGAGGCGTTCAAGGCCAACGTCCACATGCCGCCGGCAGGCCACTACGGCGACGTCGAGAAGGAAATCGGCCGCGTTGTCGTTCAGCTCTGCGGTCCCGACTTTAAGTATATGAACGGCGAGACCGTCACCCTCGAGGGTGGCATGGGCCAGCGTCCTTAGGGGTTACGGCGTTTTACCAAACGCCGTAACGGGCCGACGCTGCGCGGTCACCAGAGCGACAACTTGTCATTCAAAGAGGGCGGCATGACCAGAAGGTCTATGCCGTCCTCTTTTCATGCCAATTTGTTCGCTCTGGCGCCCGCTCGCTGGCATTGCTAAAACATCGATGTTACCGTGGTCCAAACTAGTCGTTGGGGGCGTTCTTGTTTGACCAGTCGTTTAAGAACGTCCCCGATGACTATTTGAATTGCTAATTTGTGCGGGTTGTGGTTTTGTGACCTGCTGAAATTAAAGATACTGTACAACTGTACGCTAATTCGTCTTCGTAGTATATTGCTACCCGCAAAACTCAATACCATTGTGCTCTGAGACGCTAAAGCGCTTACGTACAATGGTTATCGATAGTACGATTCGATTCAACGACAGGATGGATGGTCCAAGCGTGAGTCTCGGCAGCAAACTATCCAATGCAAAGGTGTCCTTTGCGATATTTAAGCGCGACATTAAGCGACTGCTTGTGAACCCCGTCGCCCTGGTGGTTACCCTAGGCGTGTGCGTTATTCCCTCGCTGTATGCCTGGTATAACATCGTGGCAAACTGGGATCCGTATGGAAACACCCAAGGCATCAAGATTGCTATCGCCAACAACGATCGAGGCACCCAAAACGACTTGGTGGGTGAGCTCAACGCTGGCGACAAAGTGGTCGACCAGCTCAAGGAGAATCATCAGTTGGGCTGGACGTTCGTCGACTCGACGGCCGATGCCAAGGAGGGCGTCGAGAGCGGCGAGTACTATGCCGCTATCGTGATTCCCAAGAACTTCTCGGATAACCTGGTTTCGATGCTCGACGGCAACTACCATCAGCCCAAGCTCACGTACTACGTCAATGAGAAGAAGAGCGCCATTGCGCCCAAGGTTACCGATACCGGTGCAAACACCATCGAGGAGCAGATCAACTCGGAATTTGTCTCTACGGTAGGCAAGACTGTTGCCGGTATCGCCAAGGATGCCGGTGTCGATTTAAAGGACAAGGCAACCCAGACTCAGGACTCGCTGGCAAGTTCGGTGTCCGAGGCGTCCGACACCTTGGGCGAGGTGCGCGATTCGATTGGCGATATGAATGCCGCCATCGATAAGACGAGTGGCGCTATCGCCTCGGCTGATGCGGCACTTGCCGGCTTGCAAGGCCAGGCACCGTCGCTGACGCAGGCGATCTCCCAGGGCAACGACCTGCTGAGCGAAGCTCGCACCACGGCGGGCAACTCCATCACCTCGCTCTCCAAGGCGCTCTCGGAAGGCAGCCTTGCGCTCACCAAGACGTCGGCCTCTGCGAACGCTGCCATCGGCAAGCTGACGGGCGCGGTCACATCTACGACCACCCGTATCGACAACTCGCTCGAGTCTCTTCAAGCGACGATCGACCACAATAAGGCCGTTATCGGGCACTTGGAGATTCTCGCCAATGACACGTCGACAGGTTCCGAGGAAATTGACGCGCGCATTGTATCGACCATCGATTTGCTTCGAGAGCAGAATGAAAAGCTTCAGAGCATCAAGGACGGTCTGTCCGCGCAGTCGAGCGCCATGGCGAATGACGCAGCGGCTGTTTCGGGTGCCAGTGACGCTATCAATAACGCAATTCATACCGGTGCGACCAACCTTGGCCAAGCCCAGACGGACTTGGGCCAAAACGCGCTGCCGAAGGCCTCGAGCGCGCTCGACTCTTTTGCTGCCGTTTCGGGCGACCTGACCGGTATCGTCTCGGGTATGACACCTACACTTGCAAATGCGCGCGGCACGTTGGCGCAGCTTAGCGCTACGCTCGGCCAGGCCAAGACCACGCTGTCCCAGACCGATTCCTCGCTTGCCAAGGTCCAGGACAAGCTTGCAACCGCCGCCAATGACATCGCGGCGCTGCAGACCTCCGAGTCCATGGGCGAGCTGGCCGATCTGATGGGCGTCGATGTCAATGACGTGGCAGATTTCATGGCGTCTCCGGTTGAGTTGACGTCCAAGTCAATCTATCCGGTCAAGAGCTTTGGCTCGGGCATCGCTCCCTTCTACACCAATCTGGCGCTTTGGGTGGGCGGCTATGTGCTCATCGCCATTTACAAGCTCGAGGTCGACCGTGAAGGTGTTGGCAGCTTTACGGCGCGCCAAGGCTACTTTGGCCGCTGGTTGCTCATGGTGATCCTGGGCGCGTTGCAGGCCATCATCGTTACGGTAGGCGATCTGGTGATTGGCGTGCAGTGCGTCAGCCCGCTGCTGTTCGTGCTGGGCGGCATCGCCATTTCGTTCACCTACGTCAATATCATCTATGCGCTGTCCACCACGTTTAAGCATATCGGCAAGGCTATCGGCGTCATTCTCGTCATCGTGCAGATCCCGGGTTCGTCGGGCATGTACCCCATCGAGATGATGCCCGGCTTCTTCCAGTGGCTGCACCCGCTGCTGCCCTTTACCTACGGCATCAATCTGCTGCGCGAGACGGTCGGCGGCATGTATTCGTTCAACTACCTGTTTAACCTGTGCATTCTGGGCGTGTTCTTGATCGTGGCGCTCTTTATCGGTCTGCAGCTGCGTCCGCTGCTGCTCAACCTTAACCTGCTCTTTGATAAACAGCTCTCCACGACCGGTATGATGATTTGCGAGTCCAACGACCTGCCGCGCCAGCGCTACTCGCTGCGCACGGCCATGCGTGTCATGCTCGATTCCGATTCGTACCGTCGCGAACTGCTCGATCATGCGGTCGCCTTTGAACATCGCTACCCGTACTACATCAAGGGCGGTTTTGCCGCCGTGGTGGGCGTTCAGGTCCTGCTCTTTGTCCTGTCGACGGTTCTCGATATCGACAATAACGGCAAGATCATCCTGCTTGTCATTTGGATCATCTCGGTTATTGCCATCTGCGGCTGGCTTATCAATATCGAGTACATCCGCTCGAGCCTCAACACCCAGATGCGCATCTCGGCGCTTTCGGATGAGGACCTGCGCCGCGAGATGCGCGAGCACACGGCCGCCATTCCGGCCGCTCGTCGCATGTTCGGCTTGAATGCGAGCGAGCGGGGGTCTGAACCCAAGACTCAGGCTGTCAACCAATGTGGTCATCGCGATGCGGCCCATGTGCCCGAGAACGGGGATGACACGTTTGTGATGAATGAAAAGAACGCCCCGCTCGGCAAGCACTCCAAAGGAGGTGAGGCATAAATGAAGAACATCCTGCATCTGTTTAAGCGCGATGTCCAAAACGTGTCTCGCTCCGTAATCGGCTTGGTTGTCGTGATGGGCCTCATTATCGTACCGTGCCTGTACGCGTGGTTTAACATCGCCGGCAGCTGGGATCCGTACGGCAACACCGGCAATCTTAAGATCGCCGTGGTCAACACCGATGAGGGTTACGAGAGCGATCTGATCCCCGTCGAGGTCAACGTGGGCGAAAACGTGACCGCCACCCTACGCGGCAACGAGAGCTTCGATTGGGTTGTGCTCAACAATCGCGAAAAGGCTATCGAGGGCGTCAAATCGGGCGCATACTATGCGGCTGTCGTTATCCCTAAGACGTTTAGTGCCGATATGATGACGCTCTTTTCGACCGACGTTAAGCATGCCGATATCGAGTTTTACGAGAATCAGAAGGCCAACGCCATCGCGCAGATCGTGACCGAGAAGGGTTCGAGCGCCGTTCAGAACCAGGTTAACGAATCTTTTACCGAGACCATTACGAGCATCGGTCTTAAGACGGTGTCCAGCCTGCTCGATTACATGAGCACCGACCAGGTCAGCAACTTTATCGCCAACCTGTCCTCGACGCTCGGCGATTCGATTGGGGACCTGCAAGACGTTCAGGCTAATGCTTCGTCGCTGGCGGGCATTTTGAGCTCTACGTCCGATTCGTTGACGTCGGCGAGCGGTATGCTCCAGCAGACGGGTACGGTCGATGAGTCGACCAAGCAGTTGATGGAGCATGCCAAGAGCGGCATGAGCGATTCCAAAGAAGCGCTGAAGGCCGCCAACGACGCCATCAACGCCGCGATTGACGGAAGCGCGGGCTCGTTCGACAACGTGTCCGCCGGGCTTGCGAAGGCATTTGATGCCGCGAATCAGCATGTCGACCTTACGGTGTCTCAGCTCAACGATGCCGCGGCGGCGCTCAATACACGTGCCGACGATATCGACGCCACGGCCGACCAGCTCCGCGGCTTTGCCGAGCAGGTCAGTGACGAAAAGCTCCAGGAGAGCCTTAAATCTGTGGCAACATCGCTGGGCAGGATCGCGGTGGAGTATCGCAACAACGCCAAGGACCTGACGGCAACTGCTAAGTCCCTTTCTGACAGCATGGCAGAGGTCAACAGCACGCGTGCCGAGGTCGATCAGGCCATCGCCGATGCCAAGGCGGGCATTTCGGGCGCCAAGTCCGACTACGATTCCACGTTCTCGGTTAAGGCCAAGAAGCTCAAGAAGACGGTTTCGGGCATCCTGGACTCGCTCGATGGCATCTCGGGCGATCTGGATAGCGCCGTAGACGGCCTGACCGACGCATCCGGTTCGCTGGCAAAGGGCCTCTCCAAGGCTGCAAAGCTGGTCAACAAGGCTTCTGATCAGCTGGGCGAGGCGTCGGACAAGATCAGTGCGTTTAAGGACGAGCTCGATGGCGCCCTGATGTCGGACGACCTTGCCACGATCAAGACGATGATTGGCAACGATCCCGAGGGTTTGGCCGTGTCGCTTTCCGGCCCCGTCGCGCTCGATCGCAAGCCGGTCTATCCGATTCGTAACTACGGTTCGGCCATGGCACCGTTCTACACGATTCTGTCGCTATGGGTCGGCTCGATCGTGCTGGCGGCCATGATGAAGGTCTCGGTTGACGATGAGCTCATCAACGAGCTCATCCCCGTGCGCCTGCACGAGATCTACCTGGGCCGCTACCTGTTCTTTGGCGGTCTGGCCCTGCTGCAGGCAACGCTCGTGTGTGCGGGCGACATCCTGTTCTTTGGCATTCAGTGCGACAACCCGCTGCAGTTTGTGCTGGCGGGCTGGGTCGCGAGTCTCGTGTTCTCCAATATCGTCTACACGCTTACGGTGTCGTTTGGCGATATCGGCAAGGCGCTCGCCGTCGTGCTGCTGGTCATGCAGGTCGGCGGTTCGGGCGGCACGTTCCCTATCGAGATGACCGGCCCCGTGTTCCAGGCGATCTATCCGTTCCTGCCGTTCACCCACGGCATCAACGCCATGCATGCCGCCATGGCTGGCGCCTACCATATGGAGTACTGGATTGAGCTAGGCATTCTGGCGAGCTATCTGATTCCGTCGCTGGCCCTGGGCGTCGTCTTCCGCCGTCCGGTCATCAAAGCCAACGACTGGATCATCGAAAAACTGGAGTCAACCAAATTGATTTAGTTCAGCAACGTAAACGCCGTCGGAACATCGAGATCTTCCAACCCGATGCTTTAGCGTAGTGAATTGCACGGGCTGCTTGGTTGTTGCTACAGTAGCGGGGCGTGCCGGGGGTCCGGTGCGCCCTGCTTTTATTTGACCATGAGGCGGCACGCAGCCATGCGCGTGCGGACACCACGCCCAGATTGAGCGCGAGGATGCCCTATGGCCCAGCATGCCACTGACAATATCGAAATGATGCCCGATAGCCCTGTTGCTCGCGAGGACCTGGGCGCGGGCGGCACCTCCCGCGGCGCCGGCGCTCGCTCGCCGCTGTTCTGGAAAGTCCTGCTGCTTTCGGTGGCAGTCGTCTGGGGCTACTCCTTTACGACCATGAAGGACGCGCTCGACACCATTCCGGTGTTCGAACTGCTCTACGTGCGCTTTCTGCCTGCGGCGTTGGTCATGTTTTTCATCTTCCACAAGCGCATCATCGCGCACCTCAACGCCCGCAACCTTATCGTCGGACTTGGCATGGGCGCACTTATGTGGGCCGCCTACGCCCTGCAGACAGTCGGTCTGGCGCACACCACGGCGGGCAAGAATGCTTTTTTGACGGGCACGTATTGCATCGTTGTGCCGTTCGCGAGCTATTTTCTGAGCGGCGAAAAACTCACCCGCTATAACCTGGGCGCGGCGCTGCTGTGCTTGGCGGGCATTGGCTTGGTGGCGCTCGATAGCGTTGAATTCAACATCGGTGATGTCATTACGCTGGCGGGTGCGGTCTTTTTCGCCATCCAGATGGCGGTGACTGCCAAGTACGGTCGCAAAATGGACATCAACGTCATCACGTTTTGGATGTTTGTGGGCAACGGCGTGCTGAGCCTGGCAACGTCGCTGCTATTCGAGACCCAAGCGCCTCTGTCCGTGTGGACGCCGAGCTTTATCAGCGCGATGGCGTTTCTCTCGGTTGGTTGCACATGCGCGGCTCTGCTCATCCAAAACGTCGGCTTGGCGCATGTCTCGGCCTCGACGGGCTCACTGCTCCTTTCGATGGAGTCGCCTTCGGGCGTGCTGTTCTCGGTGCTGCTGATGGGGGAGGCGCTCACCTCGCGCCTGCTCGCCGGCTTCGCGCTCATCTTTCTTTCGATTATCTTGAGCGAGACGCATTTCGATTTCTTGCGCCGAAAATCACACCCGCAATTGTAAACAACTTGTTGCGCCGCCCTCCCAGGGCGGCATTTTTATGTCATGCCCTTACAGTTGTACCTTGCACTTTACGCTATCAAAGTGCGTGCTGCAAAAACGTTACTGGAGGGCTTCTATGGCATCAGCTCTGTCCGATTTTCAACCGCAACCAGCGCCCCAGGCCACCGCGGCGGCGCAGGCCGCTATCGGTGACGGTCTTGTCGCAGAAGCTCAGGCTTTTGCAGACGAGCTCGCTGCATGGCGACACGATCTACACCAGATGCCCGAGCTGGGTAACAATCTTCCGCAGACGTCTGCCTATATCCAGGCACGTCTGGACGAGATGGACATCCCCCATACCACGCTAGTCGACGGTTCCTGCGCCGTTGGCCTGATCGGTGCCGGTGCGGCCGCTCAGGGCAATGGCACGTGCAAGGACGAGCAGGCCGGAACGGTCGTCATGCTCCGAGGCGATATGGATGCCCTTCCCGTTGTCGAGGAATCCGGCGAGCCCTTTGCATCCACCAATGGCTGCATGCATGCTTGCGGTCACGATATGCACGCGACGGCCCTGCTTGGTGCGGCGCGCCTGCTCAAGGCCCGCGAGGCCGAGCTTGTGGAGGCCAACGCTACCGTCAAGTTGCTGTTCCAGCCGGGCGAGGAGACCTTTGAGGGAGCACGCGCTGCCATCGCCGACGGCTTGCTCGAGAACCCGCGCCCTCAGGCGGCCTTTGCCATGCATGTCAACAGCCAGTCGCCGCTTGGCCTGGTGCTCTACGGCAGCCCGGCGCTCTCGGGTGTGTACGGTTTCCGCATCACGCTCCAGGGCAAGGGCGGCCACGGTTCCAGCCCCGAGATCTGCATCGACCCCATCACGGCCGGCGTCCACGTGCACCTGGCGCTCCAGGAGCTTATCTCCCGCGAGGTGCCGGCGGCCAAGGAAGTCGCACTTACCGTTGGTAAGTTCGCCGGCGGCTTGGCGGCCAACGTCATCCCCGACACCTGCGTGCTCGAGGGAACGCTGCGCGGCTTTGATGTTGAGCTCATGGCTCACCTAAAGACCCGCATCGCGGAGGTCGTTAACGGCGTTGCTACGACCTATCGTACGCCGGCGACCATCGAGACGCTTTCGGATGTTCCGCCGCTTGTACTCGACAGCGATATGACTCAGGCGTCGCTTGGCTACGTGGGCGCAGTGCTGCCCAAGACGGCTTTCTTGCCGCTTTTCCATGCCATGGCGAGTGAGGACTTCGCGCTTATCTCGAGCAAGATCCCAAGTGCGTACTTTACCGTGGGCGCGGCCGTAACCGACACGGACGAACACTTTGCCCAGCACCATCCCAAGGCACGTTTTAACGATGCCGAGCTGCCGCTCGGTGCCGCGGCCTATACCGCCGTCGCTTTGGGCTATATCGCCGACCACCGGTAGCACCCAACCTTGCCTTTCAAGCCTGCGGGCATGGCCGTAAGGCCTATGCCCTTGTCTTTCAAGGCAATCTTGGGCACTACCGGCGCCCGGCGCAGGCTATTCGTTTGTCTAAAAGGAGCAGTATGCCCCAGCAGCGTAAGTTCTTCCCCGGCTGGCTCGTGGTGGCCTCCGGCTTCGTGATCATGGCCACGTGTTACACGATTTTCGTCAACTGCATGAGCCTGTTCCAGCCGCTGATCGTCAGCAACCTGGGTATTTCCCTTGCGCAGTACAACGTCTCCAATGCCATCTCCACCGTGGTGAGTGTCGTGGGTTCGCTCGTTATCGGTCATGTTGCCGATAAGGTGAGTGGCCGCGTATTGGGCTCGCTTACCGTTATCGCTACCTCGGCGGTGCTTGCCGGCATGAGCTTTGTCGGTGAGCTGTGGCAGGTCTACGTGCTCTTTGCCGTCTCGGGCTCCTTTGCGAGCACCTGGATCGTGTGCTTGGCGTGCTCCGTGGTCATGCTCGTGTTCCTGCTGGTATCCGAGCCCATCGCCGCCAAGCTGCGCGCGAGCGTGGCGGGGGAGTAGGCGTCCGTCGCTCTTTTCTGTTCGTCCCGTTCTGTCCGTGGCCGCCTTGGAAGCCGAATGGATGCTCGTACCATCATTCGGTTTCCAAGGCGGCCACGGGCCTACGAAATGATCCCTATTCCTCCGTCCCCAAGGGATCACGTGATCCGAAGGGGACGGAGGAAAAGGGATCACAAACAGCGGCGGCGCGTCTGGCCGAACGAGTCCCCATACCCTCGTTCGGTCAGGCGCGCCGCCGCGTTGCTGCTTTGTGCCGTATAATGTCCACTACCTATGACGCGATACAAAAGAAAGGTGTTTGCCCATGCAGGCACAGAAGGCGGAGGGAACCCGCGACCTTATCGGCGCCGAGATGCGCGCCTGGCAAAAGATGCAGCAGATTGCGGCCGGCGTGTTCGAGCCGTTTGGTTTTAAACCCATCGAGACGCCCGCGATCGAGCAGGTTGACGTGTTTGTCCACGGTATCGGCCAGTCGACCGACGTCGTGCGCAAGGAAATGTTCCGCGTGTTCAGCGGTGCCAACCTGGAGCGCGTCTTTACCGAGGGCACCGACACCAAACTCAAGCCCAAGCAGCGCCTGGCACTTCGCCCCGAGGGCACGGCCGGCGTGGTGCGCGCCGTCGTCGAGAACAATCTGGTGCCCCAGGGCTCCACGCCGTTTAAGGCTTACTACGCCGAGGCCATGTTCCGCGGCGAGCGTCCCCAGAAGGGCCGCCTGCGCCAGTTCCACCAGGTGGGCATCGAGTGGCTCGGCGCTCCCGATCCGGCGGCAGACGCCGAGTGCATCATCATGCTCATGGAGTTCTACAAGCGCCTGGGCTTCGATCTTTCCAAGCTTCGTCTGCTCATCAACTCGATGGGTGACGCCCAGTGCCGTCCGGCTTATCGCGAGCAGGTTAAGCAGTTCATCCTCGATCACGCCGACGAGATGTGCGATGAGTGCCGCGAGCGCGCCGAGCTCAACCCGCTGCGTGCCTTCGACTGCAAGAACGACCACTGCCGCGAGATCATGGCCGAGGCTCCGCTGATGGGTGACAACCTGTGCGATGAGTGCCGCGAGCACTACGAGCAGGTCAAGCGCTATCTGGATGCCGCCGGTATCGAGTATGTCGAGGATCCCACCTTGGTGCGCGGCCTGGACTACTACACCCGTACTGTCTTTGAGGTCGAGGCCCCTGGCGCCGGCGTCGGCTCCATCGGCGGCGGCGGCCGCTACGATGGCCTGGTCGAGCTCGAGGGTGGCAAGCCCACGGCGGGCGTCGGCTTTGCTGTCGGTTTTGAGCGCGCCCTGCTGGCCCTGCAGGCCTTTGGCAGCGATTTGGGTGCCGATGAGGCCCCGTGCGTCTATGTCGCCAACGCCGGCAAGGAGCTGCGTCAGAACGTCTTTGCCATTACGCAGGAGCTTCGCGCCGCAGGTATCGTGGCCGAGGCCGACTATCAGGGTCGTTCGCTCAAGGCCCAGTTTAAGCAAGCCGATAAGGTAGGCGCCAAGCTCATCTTGGTCCTGGGTGGCGACGAGCTTGCCGCCGGCAAGGTCAAAGTGCGCGACATGCAGAGCCATGACGAGGTGCTCGCCGATCTGGACAACGTCGTCGAGGCGGTTCGCGAGCGCCTGTAGCGCATCTTTTTGAGCTTCGGGCCTGCTAACGTGTCCTGCTCATGGAGAGCGATTGTTACGGGGGTGTTTCGCTTTTATGCGGAATGCCCCCGTTTACGTATGCCGCCCACCGAGAAATACGACCATTTAGGGCAAAAACCTTTGCAATGCAGAAAATACTTTTGTGTGGTAAAGCGCAATCAGTGTCGAAAGTATTTCTCAAGCGCCTATAATGAATACCGCATGTTACGTGCATAGAAGGAGGAATGGGAGGAAACGTGGCTGAGAACCTAAGCAACCAGTCTGTACCCGAAGCCGCGGCGCGCGTCGCTGCCGTGGTCAACCGCCTCGTTAACCGAATCGGCTCGAATGCCGAGTCCAGGGAGCGTCTCGCCGAGATCGAGATCCCCGAGGAGCTGCGCGACAATCTGGCGCTGTTCTTGCGCCTGGAGCGCCGTGTGCTTAGCGAGTATGATCCCGAGATCGCGGACCTGTTCGACAAGATTTTGACAGCCGAGATTGTGGTCAATGCCGGCAACCCCGGTACCTGCGCTGCCGACGAAGCCGTCGACGAGCAGGGCGTGCCCACCGCCGACGAGCCCACTGCCGTGGCATTTCGTGAGGTCGTCGATTTGATCGACAGCCTGCCGCTCGATAAGCAGCAGGTCATCGTTCGCGCCTTTACGAGCTTTTTCCATCTGGCAAACCTGTCGGAGGAGAACTACCGTGTGGCGCAGCTGCGCGAGCGCGAGGCCGGTGCGTCGACCGATACCGAGGTCGATCCTGCCAACGAGCTTACCGTTGCCTATCACCAGCTGGTGAATGAGCTGGGTGTCGAGGGTGCCAACGAGCTGCTCGACAAGCTCGAGTTCCACCCTGTCTTTACCGCACATCCCACCGAGGCCCGTCGTAAGGCCGTCGAGGGCAAGATCCGCCGTATCTCCAACCTGCTGGAGGAGCGTCCGCGTCTGGGCGGCTCCGACCTGGTGGAGAACGAGCGCCATATGCTGCAGGAGATCGACGCCCTGGTGCGTACGAGTCCCATCGCGCTCAAGAAGCCCACGCCGGTCGAGGAAGCCGATACCATCATCGACATCTTCGATAACACGCTGTTCGACGTTATCCCCGTTATCTATCGTCGTTTTGACGATTGGGTGCTGGGCGACAAGGCCGGTACTGTGCCGCCGCTGTGCCCGGCGTTCTTCCATCCCGGCAGCTGGATCGGTTCCGACCGCGACGGTAACCCCAACGTCACCGCCAAGGTGAGCCGTGAGGTCGCCGCCAAGTACTTTACGCACATGGTGCTCAAGCTCGAGGACAAGTGCCGCCACATCGGCCGCAACCTCACGCTCGAGGCTACCTACAGCAAGCCGTCGGCCGAGCTCATTAACCTGTGGAACCATCAGGTCGAGATGAGCCCTCGTTACACGGCCCGCGCCGAGCTGATCTCCGAGCACGAGCCGCATCGCGCCGTCATGCTCGTCATGGCCGACCGCCTGAACGCCACCGTCCGTCGTATCACCGACACCATGTACCACAGCGCCGACGAGTTCCTGGATGACCTGCGCGTCGTCCAGCGTTCGCTGGCCGCCTGCGGTGCCGTCCGTGCTGCCTACGGCCCGGTCCAAACCATCATCTGGCAGGTCGAGTCCTTCGGCTTCCATATGGTCGAGATGGAGTTCCGTCAGCACTCCGTGGTGCATGCCCGCGCCCTTAAGGATATCCACGAGAACGGTATCCATGGCGACCTGCAGCCCATGACGCGCGAGGTCATCGATACCTTCCGCGCTATCGGCTCCATCCAAAAGCGCTACGGCAAGAAGATGGCGCACCGCTACATCATCTCGTTTACCAAGAGCGCTCAGCATGTGGCCGACGTCTTTGAGCTGGCGCACCTGTCCTTTGCACACGAGGAGGATGTCCCCGAGCTCGACGTGATCCCGTTGTTCGAGCAGCTCGAGGACCTCGAGGGCTGCGTCGACGTGCTCGATCAGATGCTTACGCTGCCCGTGGTGCAAAAGCGCCTTGCCCAGACCAACCGCCGCATGGAGGTCATGCTGGGCTATTCCGACTCTTCCAAGGATGCCGGTCCTACCACGGCCATGCTCGCGCTGCACTCCGCGCAGGAGCGCATCGCCAAGTGGGCAGAGAAGAACGATATCGACCTGGTGCTCATGCACGGTCGCGGCGGTGCCGTGGGCCGTGGCGGCGGCCCGGCCAACAAGGCCGTGCTGGCGCAGCCCAAGGGTTCGGTCAACTGCTTCTTTAAGCTTACCGAGCAGGGCGAAGTCATCTTTGCCCGTTACGGCAACCGCACGCTGGCTCAGCGCCATGTTGAGTCCGTTGCCGCCGCAACGCTTTTGCAGTCGGCCCCGAGTGTCGAGAAGACCAACACCGAGACCACGCAGAAGTTCTGGGATATGGCCGAGAAGCTCAACACTGCAAGCCACGAACGCTATCTGGACCTGCTGAACACCGAGGACTTTACACCGTGGTTCTCGACCGTGACGCCGCTGACCGAGGTCGGTCTGCTGCCGATCGGCTCGCGTCCCGCCAAGCGCGGTCTGGGCGCCAAGTCGCTCGATGACCTGCGTACCATCCCGTGGATCTTCAGCTGGAGCCAGGCGCGCATTAACCTGGCCGCTTGGTACGGTCTGGGCACCGCCTGCGAGCAGCTGGGCGATCTTGACCAGCTCAAGGCTGCCTACCAGGAGTGGCCGTTCTTCCGCACCTTTATCGACAACATCGAGATGTCGATTGCTAAGACCGATCAGCGCATCGCCAAGATGTATCTGCATCTGGGCGACCGCGATGATCTGTCCAAGAAGGTCTTTACCGAGATGCAGCTCACCCGTAAGTGGGTCCTTGCCATCGTCGGTGATGAATGGCCGCTGCAGCGTCGTCGCGTGCTCGGCTGCGCCGTTCGCGTGCGTAACCCCTACGTCGACGCCCTGTCCATCGCCCAGGTCCGCGCCCTTCGCGAGGTGCGTATGAACCAGGACGAGATGGCCGAGGAGAAGAAGGCCGAGTACATGAGCCTGATTCTTTCGACTGTGACCGGCGTCTCGGCAGGACTGCAGAACACGGGGTAATCGATAGCCCTGTAGTCGTCCGGGCCCGCCATTAGTTTACTTTTAGGCACGTCCTCGGACATGCAAGAAGCCCTCGCTGCGCACTTCGTGCGGCGAGGGCTTCTTGCGTCCTGCGGAGTGTGCCTAAAAGTAAACTAATGGCGGGCCCTGCGATGTCCGGTCTTCAGTGGATTACTGCTGGGGGAATTAATGGCGCGCTTCGCGCGTTTTGGATGGGGTCTGTCCCGGCGGCGCGTTTGGCGCTTCGCGCCGCGCGCCTTATCGATCGGGATTGAGATGCATGTGGTGCTTCTCGCCTTACGACTGTAGCGGCCGCGGTCCCGTTTGGGGTCGCGGCCGTTTTGTTGTGGGTCAAATATGAACGTTGTGTTAATGAGTCGGTGGACGGTGGTGTTTTTCGGTGAGCGGCGTATCCTTCCAACGGTTTATCTAGTGTGTCAGTTGAAAAGGAAGAGGGCGCTCGTCATTGTTTGAATGTGAACTGCCGTTTGACCACAAGACGTTGCATCTGGAGCTCGAGGATAAGAACTTCGCGGGTGTGATGGAAGGTCATCAAAACGAGTTTAAGACCACGAAATCGCAGGAAGAGCTGGTAGGGGAGTCGCTTGCCAACCCTTATGGCTCGCCGTCGCTCGAGGAGCTTTGTGCTGGCAAGAAGGATATCGTCATCATTAGCTCCGACCATACGCGTCCCGTTCCCTCGCGTGTGACGATGCCTATTCTGCTGCATCACATCCATTCCGCTGCGCCCGAGGCTCGCGTGCGCATTTTGGTTGCTACGGGTATGCATCGTCCGTCGACGCATGAGGAACTCGTCAACAAGTACGGCGAGGAGATCGTTGCCAACGAGGAAATCGTTATGCACGTCGCGACCGATGACAGCATGATGAAAAAGATCGGCACCCTGCCTTCTGGCGGCGAGTGCATCATCAACAAGATTGCTGCCGATTGCGATCTGCTGCTTGCCGAGGGCTTTATTGAGCCGCACTTCTTTGCCGGTTTCTCTGGTAGCCGCAAGTCCGTCCTGCCTGGCATCGCCAGCTACAAGACCATCATGTACAACCACAACGGTCAGTTTGTGAACGATTCCCATTCGCGTGCCGGCAACCTGTGCCACAACCACGTGAGCGAGGACATGTTTGCCGCTGCCGAGATGGCTCACCTTGCCTTTGTGCTCAACGTGGTGCTCAACGGCAAGCACGAGGTCATCGGCTCCTTTGCCGGCGACATCCACAAGGCGCACGAGGCTGGCTGCGAGTTCGTGAAGAGCCTTGCCGGCGTTGAGCCCGTCGAGTGCGAGATTGCCATTACCACCAACGGCGGCTACCCGCTCGACCAGAACATCTATCAGGCCGTGAAGGGCATGTGCTCTGCCGAGGCTACGCTTCCCGAGGGCGGCGTGATCATCGACGTCGCCGGCTGTGCCGACGGTCACGGTGGCGAGGGCTTCTATCACAACATCGCCGACAACGATCCGGCGGAGTTTGAGCGTGCCTGCATCGACCGTCCTAAGGACGAGACCCTGCCCGACCAGTGGACGAGCCAGATCTTTGCCCGCATCCTGGCGCATCACCCTGTGATCATGGTCACCGACCTGTGCGATCACCAGATGATCAAGGATATGCACATGACGCCGGTCAACACCCTCGATGAGGCGCTCAAGCTCGCCTTTGAGATGAAGGGTGCCGATGCCAAGGTGGCCGTCATTCCCGATGGCCTGGGCGTTGTCGTCGCACAGCACTAGTACGCGGCCTAAACGAATCGTTTATAACCGACAAGAAAGATAAGGTTTTATGCTTACCAAACTCCTCTGCGAATTCGGCGCAACGGCCCTCATGATCATCTTTGGCGTGGGCGTGCACTGCGATACCGTGCTTAAGGGTACCAAGTATCAGGGCTCCGGCCATATGTTTGCCATCACCACTTGGTCTTTTGGCATCTCGGTCTGCCTGTTTGTCTTTGGTGGCGCCGTGTGCATGAACCCGGCTATGGTGCTTGCCCAGTGCATCGTCGGTCTGGTGCCGTGGAGCAGCTGCATCCCCTTCATGATTGCCGATATGCTCGGCGGCTTTGCGGGTGCCGTGATCGCATGGTTGATGTATGCCGATGAGTTCAAGGCTTCCGATGGTGTCATCGATCCCATTGCTCAGCGCAACATCTTCTCGACCAACCCCACCACCGAGGGTACGAACTATGCCCGTAATTTCTTCTGCGAGGCTATCTGCACCTTTGTGTTCATCAGCGCCATCCTTGCTGCTGCTAACCGTGCTGGCGAGAACGTCCTGATGCTCGCTATCTGCGTCGGTCTGATCGTTTGGGCTGTTGGCATGGGCATGGGAGGTATCACTGGCTTCGCCATGAACCAGGCCCGTGACCTTGGTCCTCGCATGGCCTATCAGGTGCTGCCGATTAAGAACAAGGCTGACAACAACTGGAAGTACGGCCTGCTTGTTCCTGGCATCGCTCCGTTTGTCGGTGCCGCTCTGGCCGCGCTGTTTGTGCATGGTTTCTTGGGCATGTTCTAGTCGAAGGACGGCTCTATAAGGTTCGGGCTCGGCAAGGGTTTACTTTCCAACGCGTCCTCGGACATGCAAAAAGGCTCGCTGCGCACTTTGTGCGGCGAGCCTTTTTGCGTCCTGCGGAATGCGTTGGAAAGTAAACCCTTGCCGAGCCCTGGGCATTCTTGGCTGTGTTCGAACAAGCAACCCAACATATATATCTGAATTTGGATGTGAGGGGCGCTTTGTTTTTGGGTGCCCTTACAAGAAAGCGTGACTTGGGGATGGGATGGGCACTTTGCTTTTTAGTGCCCTGAGATGGGGGCGAGACTTTGGAATGAGAGGCTAACTTAGGTGAAGAGGGGCTGTATGGCTGATAGGTAGTCTTTGGCTACGTCGGCTTTGTCTGCTTGGAAGTTGTGCCAGGCCCACCATTGGACCATTCCTACGAAGCTTGAGGCTATGTGGTGTAGTAGGAAACTGCGGTCCATGGTGCCGGCGGGGCCTGCGGGGTCGACGGGGACGGTTTCGGCTGCGCGCGACATGATGGTCTTGCGGAGACAGTCGGCGAAGACGCGTGAGCCGGCGCCGGCTACGAGGGCTCGAACGCCCTGGCGGCGTTCCCAGAGATTGTTGAGGATATGCTCGACCTGCACGAGTGGGTCGTCGAGCGGTGTGCCATCGTCGTCAAGAGCGTGGGTGCAGATGTCGCTCACGAGTTCGGACAGTAGGTCGTCTTTGCTCTTAAAGAGACCGTAGAATGTCGCGCGGCCTACGTGAGCGCGAGCGATGATGTCGCCGACGGTGATCTTGCCGTAATCTTCCTCGCGCAGGAGCTCGGAGAACGCCGCAACGATGGCGGCGCGGCTTTTTGCCTTGCGGGCATCCATGGCTATGCGTCCGCGTGAACGAGCAGGCAGCGGAGCGTGCCGGAGCAACCCTCGTAGGGGCGTTTGCCGGCGCCGTAGCCGACAGCTTCGATGCGGTAGCGTGAGGGCAGTTGGTCGGACGTACGCAGGGCGGTGACGATGGCGGCGCCTGTGGGCGTTACGAGCTCGCCAGCGACCGGTGCAGGCGTGAGAGCGATATTGCCCGCCTGGCACAGGCTGACGACAGCGGGGACGGGAATGGGCATGAGGCCGTGTGCACAGCGGATGGTTCCGTGGCCCTCGGAGAGCGACTCGACCACGATTTCCTCAATACCTAGGTCATCGAGGCAGATGGCGACAGAGCAGACGTCGACGATGGAGTCGATGGCGCCCACCTCGTGGAACATGACGGTCTCGGTCGTTTTGCCGTGGGCCTTGGCCTCGGCGGCGGCGAGCGCGGTAAAGATGGCGAGCGCGCGACGCTTGGCGCCATCGCTTAGCTGCGAGTCATCGATGATGGCGGTGACATCCGCCAAAGAACGGTGGTGATGGTGGTGGGCGTGATGGTGACCCTCGTGGCCATGACCGTGGGCCTCATGGTCATGCTCGTGGCAGTGCTCGTGTTCGTGCTCGCCATGATCATGATGGTAGTGCTCATGCTCATGTGTGTGCTCGGTGCCCGCTTCGTTGCCGTAGAGCCAGACCATGTCGTGGTCGTGGTTCTCGAGCTCCTCAGCCAGCTGAACATCAAAGTCGCAGGCGTCGATGCCATGCTTGTTTACGCGTGTAACGGCAATCTCAAAGCCGCCGACCGGCAGCGTGGCGAGCTGGTCGCGCAGATGCTCCTCGCTGGCGCCCAGGTCGAGCAGGGCCGCGACGGTCATGTCGCCGCTGATGCCCGAGGTGCCGTCGATGATAAGCGTGTGCTGATGGTTGGACATGAAATGCTCCTTAGCGGGCGCAGGACGTGCCGGCGCTCAGATGATTGATAAGACTTGCCTGATAGGCGGCGCCAAAGCCGTTGTCGATATTGACGACCGAAACGCCGCTGGCGCAGGAGTTGAGCATGGCGAGCAGTGCGGCCATGCCGCCAAAGTTCGCGCCATAGCCCACGCTGGTGGGGACGGCGATGACCGGACAGCTCACAAGGCCTCCGATGACGCTCGCCAGGGCGCCCTCCATGCCGGCGATGGCGATGACCACCTGCGCCTGGGCAAGTTCCTCAGCATGCGCGAGCAGACGGTGCAGGCCGGCGACACCCACGTCGTAGAGGCGATCGACCTCGTTGCCGTAGAACTCGGCCGTCAACGCGGCTTCCTCGGCAACGGGCAGGTCGCTCGTGCCGGCGCAGGCGACGACGATGCGTCCGTTGCCGTTGGGGGAGGGCTTGCCACCCACGAGGGCGAGCTGGGCGTCCGGGACATATCCCAGGTCGATGCCGTTGCCGAGGAGCTCCGAGGTGCGGGCTGCCTTTTCGTCGTCCAGGCGCGTGACCAGGATGCGCTCCTGGCCGGCATCGAGTAATGCTTTGATAATGGCGGCAATTTGCTCGGCGGTTTTACCGGCGCCGTAGGCAACTTCGCCGGCTCCCTGGCGCACCCCGCGCGAAAGGTCTAGCTGCGCAAAGCCCAAATCGGCGGTCGGAGCCGTCTGGATGCGCGTGAGGGCGTCGGCAGGGGTGACTGCTCCGCCGGCAACATCGCTCAGCAGCTGCTCTAGATCTCGCTTATCCATATATGTTCCCTTCGACGGCGCAAAGTTTAGCACTCAAAGGGTATGTTTCCGAACACTAAGACAGAATTGTTCGGAAACTATAGGACAGACTGATTCAATTGCTAGACGGATTGGCTAGTCGCGCAGGATGATGTCCATGGCGAGCATCAGATTGCGCTCGTCGATGGCAAACGGGGCGGCCTCGCGCGTCTTGGGCTTGGCACAAAACGCGATGCCCGTGCCCGCGGCCTGAATCATGGGGATGTCGTTGGCACCGTCGCCGATCGCGACGGTGTGGGCCATATCGACGCCGCACTCAACTGCCCAGTCCAGCAGCTGGATGAGCTTGGACTCCTTGGTCACAATGTCGGCAGCCAACTTACCGGTGAGCTTGCCGTCCACGACCTCCAGACGATTGGCCAGGCAAAAGTCGATGGCCGCGGCGGCCACGATCTTATCGGCGACTTCGTGAAAGCCGCCACTCACGACGCCGACCTTCCAACCCTTGCTGTGTGCCGAGCGCACAAGCTCCAACGCGCCGGGGGTAAATGTCACGCGCTCAAAGGTGCGCTCGAACACGCTCTCGCCCAGGCCGGCGAGCAGCCCCACGCGCTCCTCGAGCGCCTGCTTAAAGTCAAGCTCGCCGCGCATGGCGCGTTCGGTGATCTGTGCCACCTGCTCGCCCACGCCGGCCTCTTCGCCCAACAGGTCGATGACCTCCTGGTTGATGAGCGTGGAGTCGATATCCATAACGATGAGGCGTGCAGTCATGGCGGGCCTTTCCGAGTGCTGTTTTATTGGGGCATATTGTCGCACGTGACGAGCGCGGGCGGGTGTCGCGGCGCGTCAATTGTTTCGTCTCCGTCAAGTCTTTGGGCAGGAGCCACTTTTTCGCGGCACATCGACGCGAGTGCGATAAGATAGAACGCCATGTCTGGCTGCGCGGTTTACGCAGGCTGGGCAAATCTGTACGACGCCGCCCGGAACGACACGGGGCGGCACAGATCCATAAAGGAGGATCACTGGTATGAGCCAGACCCGTCCCATCGATGAGCATTCCATGCACACCCGTACCTGCGGCGAGCTTCGCTTCGAGAACGTGGGCGAAGAGGTCACCCTCACCGGTTGGGTGAGCCGTCGCCGCGACCACGGCGGCCTTATCTTCTGCGACCTTCGCGACCGTGAGGGCATCACGCAGCTTACCTTCGACCCCGAGCACTCCGACGGCGACGCCTTTAAGATCGCCGAGACCATGCGTCCCGAGTGGCCCATCAAGATTCACGGCGTCGTGCGCGCCCGTGGCGAGGAGACCACCAACACCAAGCTCGCCACCGGCGAGATCGAGGTCCTGACCGACCACGCCGAGGTGCTCAACACGTCCGTCACCCCGCCGTTCCAGATTGAGGACGGCATCGAGACCAGCGAGGACACCCGTCTGCGCTATCGCTATCTGGACCTTCGTCGTCCCGAGATGATGGCCAACCTCAAGCTGCGCTCCGACTTTACCTTTGCCATTCGCGAGGCGCTGCACAACCGTGAGTTCATGGAGGTCGAGACGCCCTCCCTGTTTAAGTCCACGCCCGAGGGCGCTCGCGACTTCATCGTTCCCAGCCGTATTCAGCCGGGCAACTTCTACGCCCTGCCGCAGTCCCCGCAGCTCCTGAAGCAGCTGCTTATGGTCGGTGGCGTCGAGCGCTACTATCAGGTTGCCAAGTGCTTCCGCGACGAGGACCTGCGTGCCGACCGTCAGCCCGAGTTCACCCAGGTCGATATCGAGATGTCCTTCGTGGACCAGAACGACGTTATGAGCGCGCTCGAAGAGGTCCTGGCCGACGCCTTCGGCCGCATGGGTGTCGAGATGCCCACGCCGCTGCGTCGCATGGACTACTGGGAGGCCATGGACACCTATGGCTCCGACAAGCCCGATACTCGCTACGGCATGCACCTGGTCGACCTGACCGACATCTTTGCCAACTCCAAGTTCAAGGTCTTCGCGACCGCCGCAAACGAGGAGGGCTCTGTCGTCAAGGCCATCAACGCCAAGGGCGCCGGTGCCTGGGCACGTGCCAAGATCGATAAGCTCGCCGGCGTGGCCTCCACGTTTGGCGCCAAAGGCCTGGCCTGGATCGCTTTCCGCGAGGATGGCTCCATCAACAGCCCCATCGTCAAGTTCTTCTCGGACGAGGAGATGGCGGCTCTGCGTGAGCGCATGAACGTCGAGCCCGGCGACCTTGTGATGTTCGCCGCCGGCCCGCGCCTGCTCTCCGACGAGATCCTGGGCGGCATGCGTTCCCACATGGCTAACGCGCTCGAGATCAAGCGCGAGGGCCACGACTTCCTGTGGGTCGTCAACTTCCCGCTGTTCCACTGGGACGAGGATCGCAAGGCCTATGCAGCCGAGCATCAGCCCTTTACTCTGCCGACCGAGACCGACATCGCCAAGATCGAGGCAGATCCGCTGGCAGCCGGCTCTTGCACCTACGACTTTGTCATGGACGGCTTTGAGGCCGGTGGCGGCGGTATGCGTATCCACAACGCCGAGATGCAGATGTCCATGCTCAAGCTTCTGGGCTTTACCGAGGAGCGCGCCGAGTCTCAGTTCGGCTTCCTCATGGAGGCGCTCAAGTTTGGTGCGCCCCCGATGGGCGGTTTCGCTCTGGGCCTGGACCGCGTGTGCATGCTGCTCACCGGCTCCGACTCCATTCGCGACGTCATGGCGTTCCCCAAGACGGCCAGCGGCTCCGACCTCATGTCGGGCGCCCCGAGTGCCGTTTCCGGCGCCCAGCTCAAGGACGTCAGCCTGCGCTTGATGTAGGCGAGCGGCCACAAATTGCTTGCAACGAGGGAAGGACGTGTGCCTTCCCTCGTTTTTTATGCGCGGGCGTTGCGAGGGCATAGGTTGACCGGACGTGGCGGAAACTGTGTCCCATCGTTGACGCTCGAAGTGGGATGCGGTTTCCATCCCGCCCTCAACAAGCATCTAACGCTACAATAACTATCACGTGGCTGGGTTTGCCGGCCGAATGTGCGATGCCGCGGGAGGGGACATGGTCGAGTTTACAAAGACGATTAAAGATCCGTTGGGACTGCATGCCCGCCCGGTTGCGCTGCTTTACGACATCATTGCCAAGCATCGTAGCAACGTATCGGTCAGTATCGGCGATCGCCATACCGACGGCCGCGATGTAATGGGGCTCATGGCTCTCTACGGCGAGTGCGGCGAGGACATCATCTTCCGCGTTTCGGGCGTAGACGAGGCTTCCTGCGTCACGTCGATCAGAAACCTCTCGCTCTAAGCATGACAGGGCGCGGCAAAGGACAGCTCTTTGCCGCGCCTTTTTGTTTCGTATAGGAAACTTTTTCGGAATCTAAATGGGGACCCTTTCCAAAAAGTTAACCACGTGCTAGTTTACTAAAGCGAACATAGATGTGGTTAACTTTTACCGCGTCGATGTTGAGGACGAACTGACGTTAGGAGCCACTCATGTCTTGCGGACCGCAGATGCCGGCAATGCCGCTTTCGATGGTAAAAGCGGGCGAAACCGTGCGCGTGTCTCGTGTAAAGGGCAATGAGGATATGAAGCACCACCTCAAGGACCTCGGCTTTGTCGAGGGCAGCGAAATTCACGTGGTGAGCTCGAGTGGCGCCAATATCATCGTCACGGTGCTGGGCGCACGCTTTGGTATCGATTCCAAGGTTGCCATGCACATCATGACCGTCAGTTAGTCCGCAGCATTTAAAAAACCGAAAGGGGGAAAAGAATATGAAGACGTTGGGTGACGTTAAGGTGGGCGAGAGCTCTACCATCGTCAAGCTTCACGGCGAGGGCGCGCTTCGCCGTCACCTTATGGACCTGGGCCTCATCAAGGGCACTTCGTTCAAGGTCGTTAAGGTTGCACCGCTCGGAGATCCGGTCGAGATCAACGTGCGCGGCTACGAGCTTTCCATCCGCAAGGAGGAGGCTGCCGTCGTCGAGGTCCAGTAAGGGCCCGCGGCAACTATTTATGCAGATAAAGTTAGGTTTTTCTAACTTAAATTTGCAATGTTGAAGCACATTATCCAGCCCGTGCGGAGAAAGCAGCGCGGGCACACAAGGAAGAAGGATTGAATGGCGGATTCTCAGATCCATGTCGCGCTGGCGGGTAACCCCAACTGCGGCAAGACCACGCTTTTCAACCTGATCACCGGCGCCAACGGCTACGTTGGCAACTGGCCCGGCGTCACGGTTGAGAAAAAGGAAGCCAAGCTCCTGAGTGACAAGAACGTCACGATTACGGACCTCCCCGGCATCTACTCGCTTTCCCCCTACAGCCCCGAGGAGCAGTGCTCGCGCGATTACCTCATGAGCGGCGAGCCCGATGTGGTCGTCCAGGTTGTCGACGCGACCAACCTTGAGCGCAATCTGTACCTGGCACTTCAGGTCATCGAGACCGGCCTGCCCGTGGTCGTGGCCCTCAACATGGCCGACCTCGTGGAGAAGAACGGCGACAAGATCGACACCGACAAGCTGTCCAAGAAGCTCGGTTGCCCGGTCATGATGATCTCGGCCCTTAAAAACAAGGGTATCAAGGAGCTGTTCGAGCAGGTCAAGAAGTCTGCTGCTTCCAAGGGCCAGGTGCCGGAGCACAAGTTCGATTCCTCCATCGAGGACGTTCTGGACCACATCGAGAACAACCTGCCGGCGAGCGTTCCCGCCAACAAGCGTCGCTACTACGCTGTCAAGCTGTTTGAGCGCGACGCGGACGCCTGCAAGCTCATCAACCTCACCAAGGAGAAGGCCGCTCGCGTCGAGCAGCTGGTCGCCCAGTGCGAGCAGGATTGCGACGACGACGCCGAGTCCATCATCACCGGCGAGCGCTATGGCGTGATTGCCCACATTATCGACGAGTGCATGACCAAGGCTCCGGCCAAGATGAGCACCTCCGAGAAGATCGACCGCGTGGTTACCAACCGTATCCTGGGCCTGCCGATCTTTGTGGTCATCATGTTCTGCGTGTACTACATCGCCGTTTCCACCCTGGGCGGCACGGTGACCGACTTCACCAACGACCAGCTCTTCGGCACCGACGGCTGGTACGTGCTCGGTCAGGGTCGCGACGCCTATGACGCAGCTGTTGAGGCTGCGGGCGACAACGCCGACTCGGTCGACCCGGCACAGTACGGCCCCTATGTCCCGGGTATCACCACCGCGGTGCATGACGCTCTCGTGGCGGGCGGTACCGAGGACGGTGGCCTCGTCGATTCGCTGGTCTGCGACGGCATCGTGGCTGGCATCGGCGCCATCATGGGCTTCGTCCCGCAGATGTTCCTGCTCTTTGTGATGCTGTCTTTCTTGGAGGACTGCGGTTACATGGCCCGCGTCGCCTTCATCATGGACCGCGTGTTCCGCCGCTTTGGCCTGTCCGGTAAGTCCTTTATCCCCATGCTCGTGTCCTCGGGCTGCGGCGTCCCCGGCGTCATGGCTACCAAGACCATCGAGAACGAGAAGGACCGCCGCATGACGGTCATGACCACCACGTTCATCCCTTGCGGCGCCAAGCTGCCGATCATCGCCCTGCTTATGGGTTCCATCATTGGCGACTCTTCTACCACCGCTGCGTGGATCAGCCCGCTCTTCTACTTCCTGGGCGTCTTTGCCGTCATTGCCTCGGGCCTCATGCTCAAGAAGACCAAGCTCTTCGCCGGCCGCCCGACGCCGTTTGTTATGGAGCTTCCTGCCTACCACTTCCCGGCGATCCGCTCTTGGGCGCTGCACGTGTGGGAGCGCTGCTTCGCCTTTATCAAGAAGGCTGGCACGGTCATCTTTGCGTCCACCGTCGTCGTTTGGTTCCTCTCCAACTTTGGTAGCTACAACGGCGCCTTTGGCTACCTGCCTTCCATGGAGGGCATCCCCGAGGAGTTCATGGATTACTCCGTGCTTGCCATGTTCGGCAACCTGGTCGCTTGGATCTTCGCCCCGCTCGGCTTTAGCACCTGGCAGGCCACCGCACTGACCGTCTCGGGTCTCGTTGCCAAGGAGAACGTTGTCGCCACCGCCGGCTCGCTGCTCTCTGTCGCCGACGCCGGCGAGACCGACCCGAGCCTGTGGACCGCGTTCGCCGGCATGTTCCCGACTATGGGCGCTTGCGTTGCCTTTGGTGCGTTCAACCTGCTGTGCGCTCCGTGCTTTGCCGCCATGGGCACTATCCGCAACCAGATGGATTCCGGCAAGTGGACCGCCATCGCGATCGGTTACGAGTGCGCCTTTGCTTGGGTCATTGGTCTGTTCATCAACCAGTTCTACAACCTGTTCGTTCTTGGACAGTTTGGTATCTGGACGGTTGTGGCCATCGTGCTGCTGGTTGCGATGCTCTTCCAGATCTTCCGTCCCATGCCTAAACATGCTTGGACCGACGAGGACGAGACCAACACTGCTTCCGCCGCAGTTTCCGCTTAAGTCCGAATAAGGATTAGCCCCTTTCCATGAGCCCGGGTGTCCCAGCGACACTCGGGCTTTTTGGTGCAATGGGGGACAGATTGCTTTGCTCCAGAAGTAAGATGTGGCGTTTCCGCAGATAAAACCGACCAAAACAAACCTGTCCCTTTTTGGCAGGTGGAAGATGGGGTAAAGTAAGTGGTGGTTAACTAGAGGAGGCTTACTATGGCACCTATCGATATTGTTGTGTTGGCTGTTATCGGCATTGCGTTTGTCGCCGTGTGCGTGCGTATCTACCGAAAGGGCACCTGCGCCGACTGCGCCCAGGGTGGCGTTTGTACGGGGCATTGCTCCAACAAAAAGACCTGCGCCGCACTTAAGGGCGTAGACAAAATCGCCGAAGACTTGGGCCGCGGTATCAAATAAAGGTCCAGGCACCCAAGCGCCTCGCGAGCATCCGTTCGCGGGGCGCTTTGCACATTTGGGGGAGAGTGTGGCGAGTTGAAGAGTATTTTTGGGTATCGCTAACTATGTGGTCAACGGCCCGCTCACCGTGGTCCATGCCGTAGCGAGCGCCAATCTCGCCGTCGAAGGCATGACCAACTACCTGGGCCTCTAACTCCATCCCGCCCATCAGTTGCGGTGAAATACAGACTGTTTTGGCCGTCAAAGGCCTTATCTACTCCGTATTCCACCGCAACTTTTTTGTGGGGTGGGCTAGAGACGCTGCATGCGGTACCCGACACCCATGTGCGTCTGAATCATCTTGGGGTGAGAGGGGTCTGCCTCGATCTTCTTGCGCAGGGTGCGCATGAACACGCGCAGGCTCGCCAGATCGCTGTCCCAGCTCGTGCCCCATATCTCGCGGGTGATGAAGGTGTGGGTGAGCACCTTGTCGACGTTTTTCGCCAGAAGGACGAGCAATTTGTACTCGGTTGGGGTGAGCGAGAGCTCGCGTCCGTCTTTCGTCGCGTATCCCGCGGCGTAGTCGATATGCAGCGGACCGTTGTCGAACGTGCTCGCTTCTGTCGATTCGCTTGACGCCATCGAGGAGCGCCTCAAATTCGCACGGACGCGCGCGAGCAACTCATCCACAGAAAAGGGCTTGGTGAGGTAGTCGTCTGCCCCTGCGTCAAGTGCTGCAATCTTGTCGGAATCTTCGGTGCGCGCCGAAATGACGATAATGGGGACTGCCGACCAGCTTCGGATCTTCGTGATGACCTCGATACCGTCAATGTCGGGAAGGCCGAGGTCGAGCATGATGAGGCTGGGGCCGTGCGACACCGCATCCATGATGGCGGCCTGGCCGTTGCAAACCTTGCTCACGACATAGCCGTGGAGGTCAAGCGCGGTCGAAACGAGGTTTTGAACGGTCAGGTCATCTTCGACCAGGAGGATGCGTGGCTTAGCGGCATTATTCATGAATCTCGATCTCCTCGGCGGGCAGGGTAAAACGGAAGACGGCCCCATGGGGGTGGTTGTCGCGAGCTTCGATGACGCCGCCATGCGCCTCCACGATGGAGCGGCAGAGCGACAGCCCAAGGCCGATGCTTCGACGCGAATCCACGGGCCGCGTATTGCGTGAGGTGAAGAAGCGCTCAAAGATATGAGGCTTGTCGCAGTCTGCCACACCCGGCCCATCGTCTGCGACGTCCACCACGACGAACGCACCCTCGCGACGTGCGCTGATGGTGACAGTCGAGTCCTCGGGCGTGTATTTGAAGGCGTTCATGATGAGATTCGTAAGCACCTGCATGATGAGATGGACGTCGATGCGTACCAGCAGGATGTCGTCAGTGTGCTCGATGGTGACGGTACGTCCATGCGATGCTTGGGCGACATGGCTGAGGGCGGCCTCGATGACCTCGTCGATGAGCTCGGATGTGAAGTTGAGGCAAATGGTGCCATCCTCGACGCGTGTGATGGCGAGGAGGTTCTCCACGGTATCGATAAGCCAGAGGGAGTCGTCGTAGATGGCATCGGCAAGATCGCAGCGTTGTTCGAGGCTGAGCTTCTCGTCGCTCTTCCGAAGGATTGCCGCAGATCCGGATATAGCCGTGAGTGGTGTCCTCAAATCGTGGCCGATGGAGCGCAAAAGGTTGGCGCGCAGCTGCTCGTTTTTCGCCAAGACCGCAGCCTCTTCGCGCTCTTGCGCCGCCCGGTCGCTTTCGAGCGCCAAGGCGCATTCGCCTACGATAGATAGGACGATCGAATGCTCGAAGGCTTCGATCTCGCGCCCCTCCAGGTCGATGCCGATGACACCGAATACCTTGTCGCCGGTGCGAACCGCGAGGTAGAGGCAGCGCGCCTCGGGCAGGGTCCGCGTGCTTGCGCCCGCGCGTTTGTTGTTGGTGTAGGTCCAGGTTGCAACAGCGCGCTCGTAGTCGGTGAGCAGCGACGCGGATCGGTTTTCGGTGCCAGCGGACTCATAGAGCGTCTTGCCGAGCGTGCCGTGTTCGGCGGTGTAGAAGACCACGTCGAGTTTTAGCAGTTTGATGAGTTGGTTCATGGCGACGCGGGCACACTCCTCCGCGCTATGGGCTTGCTGCAAGAGCTGGTTCGTTTCGAGGAGTACGCGCGTTTTGAATGCGTTCTCGGCGGAGGTACGGGCGTTGTCGGCGATGCGCGCAGTTAACTCGCCGGCGACCATAGCGGTAGCGAACATGATGCCGAACGTGACCAGATAGCTTCGGTCGTAGCTGGCGAGCGAAAACAGAGGCGTTACGAAGCAGAAGTTGTAAAGCACTACAGAGAGCACGCTCGATACGATCGTGCAGATACGCCCCGTCGTGGTGACGGCGGTCAGCAGGGCCGTGAGGATATAGAGGGATATGATGCTGGAATCGGCAAATCCCAGATGGCGGAAAGCCGTGCCGATCGCTGTGGCGACAAGAGAGAGGGCCAGCGTGCGAAGCACGTTTCGGCTGCTGGGCGGCTGCAGGGCGAGCGCATGGCGGCGTCCTTTGGGTCGGGAGGGCGGAGTCGACTGGTCTGGAATGATGTAAATGTCGAGGTTCGGGGCGAATGTTATGAGCTGTTCTACGAGAGATTTGCGGCCAAAGAGGGCCTGACGGACGCTGCTGTGCTCGCCCGTGCGCCCCATGACGATCTTCGAAATACCCGACAGGCGTGCGAACTCGGAGATCTGAAACGCGACGTCGTCGCCATAGACGGTTTCCATATGTGCTCCGAGCTGCTCGGCTAGGGCGATATTGTCTGCAAGCTTGGCGCGCTCATCATCGCTCATGGCTTGCGTGCGCGGGCTCTCTACGAACAGGGCGACGAGCTCGCTGCGAAACGCTTTCGCCATGCGTGCGGCGGCACGGACGATGCGGGGATTGGTCGGCGCCGGGGAGACACAGACTAAGATACGCTCCCTGGTGTAGTAGTCACGGTTTCCCAGCACGCGTGCGGCGTCTGTGAGGTGGCCGGTGCGATCGGCGCAGCGGCGCAGCGCGATTTCTCGGAGTGCGGTGAGGTTCTCGACGGTAAAAAAATGCTGTTGCGCTCGCTCGGCTTGTGCGGGACGGTAGACGAGGCCGGCGCGAAGGCGCTCAAGTAGGTCTTCGGGCTCTATGTCAACGAGCTCGACCTGGTCGGCATCATCGAAGATGCGGTCGGGGATTCGTTCGCTCACGACAACGCCGGTGATGGATGCAACCATGTCGTTTAGGCTCTCGATATGCTGAACGTTCACAGTCGTATAGACGTCGATGCCTGCATGTAGAAGTTCCTCGACGTCTTGATAACGTTTGTCGTGGCGAGACCCCGGCGCATTCGTATGGGCGAGCTCGTCGACAAGGATGAGCTGAGGGGCGCGTTCGATAGCCGCATCTAGATCGAACTCGCTGAGCGCAATGCCGTTGTGCTCAGCGAGTTTACAGGGCACGTTCTCAAGCCCTTGTGCAAGATGGGCAGTTGCCGGACGTTCGTGCGGCTCGATGTATCCCGCGACGACGTCGACACCTCGCCGCTTGGCGGCGTGGGCGGCTTGAAGCATCGCATAGGTTTTGCCTGCACCAGCAGCGTAGCCAAAGAAAATCTTGAGGTGTCCCCGGCTGGTTCGAGCGTCATCGGCGGCCTCGTCTTTCTCAATTGCCTTGAGGATGAGGTCTGGATTGACGCGAGTGTCCGATGCGTCGCGCTGCATAGCGTAGCCTTTCTGAAACGTTGCCCATGCGTGCATACGCGGTGAGGACGCCACTGTATGCTCGCGAGGTCGAGTATAGGCGCACTGCAGCCGCAATAGTGCTTTCTACCTGCATCTTTACGGCATCTTAAGGTCGTGAGCCCCGGCCCTCACGCCTCTTTAATCTCTAGAAGCGTTTACTGTCCCCAGGCGCTTGCGAGAGCAGGCGTCCGAGACATCGGACCGCGCGTGAAAGGGGCGGTAAATGAACATCCTCATTCCCATCATCGGAGTCGTCTGCATTGGACTCCTTATCTATTACATCTACATTCTGATGAGGAGTGATTCGTAAACTATGGACGCTGCGATTCAGTACATCTTGTACTTTGCCGTGCTCGTCGTCCTGGCCGTTCCGCTCGGTCGGTTCATGGCCCATATCATGGATGGTGAGCATACGTTCCTGTCGCCTGTGATTGCTCCTGTGGAGCGTGGCGTCTATCGTCTGCTTCGCATCGACGCGGCAGAGCAGATGGGGTGTAGGCGCTACCTGGCGAGCGTGCTGGTCTTTTCGGGGATCGGCCTCGTGGTCCTTGTGGCACTTCAAGCGCTTCAGTCCTTCTTGCCAGGCAATCCCCAGCACCTGCCGGGTGTGCCATGGGACCTGTCGTTCAATACGGCTGCTTCCTTCATAACCAACACCAACTGGCAGTCCTACTCCGGCGAGACCACCCTGTCCTACCTTGTGCAGTTCATGGGTCTCACCGTGCAGAACTTCGTTTCCGCTGGCACCGGTATCGCGGTCATGTTCGCGCTGATTCGTGGCTTCCGTCAGGTCAAGGAGCAGAGCTTGGGTTCCTTCTGGGTCGACCTCACCCGCACCGTCCTGTATGTGCTCATCCCGCTGAACCTCGTGTTCGGCATCTGCCTGGCTGCCGGTGGCGTCATCTCCAACTTCCAGCCGGCTCAGAAGGCTGAGCTCGTAGAGCCCGTCGCCGTCCAGCCTAATGCAGACGGCGGCTGGAGCGTCCTCGACGGCGCCCAGATCGAGGGCGACACGGTCAAGGTCGACGGCAAGGTTGTCGAGGGCGCGCGCGTGGTCACCGAGCAGTTCCTGCCCCAGGGTCCTGCGGCTCCTCAGGTCGCCATCAAGCAGTCCGGAACCAACGGCGGCGGCTTCTTCGGCGTGAACTCCGCCCATCCGTATGAGAACCCCAGTGCCTTCACCAACATCATCGAGATGACCAGCCTGCTGCTGATCCCGGCTGCCTGCTGCTTCACCTTCGGTATCGGCGTCAAGAACACCAAGCAGGGCAAGGCCATCTTTGCCGCCATGTTCATCCTGCTGGTGATCTTCACCGGCATCATCGCCGTCAACGAGCATGCGGGCACCCCGCAGCTGGCCGATGGCGGAGCGGTCAATATCGAGATGACCGACGGCCAAGCCGGCGGCAACATGGAGGGCAAGGAGAGCCGCTTCGGTATCGTCACCTCCTCCACGTGGTCGGCTTACACCACCGCCGCTTCCAACGGCTCGGTTAACTCCATGCACGACTCCTACACCCCGCTGGGCGGTTTTGTCCAGATGCTCCAGATGGCTCTGGGCGAGGTTGTCTTCGGCGGCGTGGGCTGCGGCCTGTACGGCATGATCGGCTTCGCCATCCTCACAGTGTTCATCGCCGGCCTTATGGTCGGCCGCACGCCCGAGTTCCTGGGCAAGAAGATCGAGCCGGGCGAGATGCGCTGGGCAGTTGTCCTGTGCCTGGCAACTCCGTTTGCCATTCTGGTGTGCTCGGCCATCGCCTGCATGGTGCCCGGTCTTGCCGACCAGCTCAACAATGGTGGCGCGCACGGCTTCTCCGAGGTGCTGTATGCCTTCACCTCATGCGGCGGCAACAACGGCTCGGCGTTTGCAGGTATGAACTGCAACATTCCCTGGATCAACGTCATGCTCGGCCTCGAGATGCTGTTCGCCCGCTTCATGCCCATCATCGGTACGCTGGCTATCGCCGGCTCGCTGGCCAAGAAGGGTAAGGTCGCCGAGAGCGCCGGTACCCTGTCTACCACCAACGGCATGTTCGTATTCCTGCTCGTGTTCATCGTTCTGCTGATCGGTGCCCTGAGCTTCTTCCCGGCCCTGGCGCTTGGCCCCGTTGCCGAGTTCTTCCAGATGATTGCGTAAAGGAGGGCGCAGATTTATGACTATGCAAAAAGACATGATGGGCCGCGCGGTCCGCGACTCGTTTGCCAAGCTGGACCCTCGCGTCCAGATTCAAAACCCGGTCATGTTCCTGGTGTGGCTTTCAGCCGTCATGACCTCCGTCCTGGTCGTCGCTTCCATCTTCGGTGTGCGGGACGCGGGTGTGCCCACCTACTATGTGGTCGCCATCGCGGTCATCCTGTGGCTCACCGACCTGTTCTCGAACTTCGCCGAGGCGCTTGCCGAGGGCCGCGGTAAGGCTCAGGCTGATTCTCTGCGTGCGGCCAAGAAGGATGTCGAGGCCCATCGCATCGAGTCCGTTGAGGACAAGGAGCACTTCACCGTCGTTCCCGGCACCGAGCTCACGCGCGGCGACCTGGTGATCGTACGCGCCGGCGAGCAGATTCCCGGCGACGGCGACGTCATCGAGGGCGCTGCCTCCGTTGACGAGTCCGCCATCACCGGCGAGTCCGCCCCCGTGGTCCGCGAGGCCGGCGGCGACCGCTCTGCCGTTACCGGCGGTACCACGGTGCTGTCCGACTGGATCATCGTCAAGATCTCCAGTGAGCCCGGCCAGAGCTTCCTGGACAAGATGATCGCGATGGTCGAGGGTGCCGCGCGCAAGAAGACCCCTAACTAGATCGCTCTGGAGATCTTCCTGGTGGCCCTTTCCATCGTCTTTATTCTGGTCACGCTGGCCCTGTATTGTTACTCCTGCTTCTCGGTCGGTCTTAACGACATGGTCAACCCCACGGCCGTGACCACGCTCGTGGCGCTGCTCGTGTGCCTGGCTCCCACTACCATCGGCGCCCTTCTGTCCGCCATCGGCATCGCCGGCATGAGCCGTCTGAACGAGGCCAACGTGCTGGCCATGTCCGGCCGCGCCATCGAGGCCGCCGGCGACGTCGACATCCTCATGCTCGACAAGACCGGCACCATCACCCTGGGTAACCGCCAAGCCGCCGAGTTCATCCCGGTCGACGGCGTCGATCCCGCGGAGCTGGCCGATGCCGCCCAGCTTTCCTCGCTGGCCGACGAGACCCCCGAGGGCCGTTCCATCGTCGTGCTCGCCAAGGAGCAGTTCGGTCTGCGCGGCCGCACGCTCGAGGATAAGGGCATGGAGTTCATCCCGTTCACCGCGGCAACGCGTATGTCCGGCGTGAACTACGAGGGCAATGAGATCCGCAAGGGCGCTGCCGATTCCGTGCGCACCTATCTGGAGGCAGCCGGCGGCGTGTTCTCCCAGGAGTGCGAAGAGGCCGTCGAACGCATCGCCAAGGCCGGCGGCACCCCGCTGGTCGTGACCAAGAACTGCCGCGTGCTGGGCGTTGTGTACCTCAAGGACATCATCAAGTCCGGCGTTAAGGAGAAGTTCGCCGACCTGCGCAAGATGGGCATCAAGACCATCATGGTGACGGGCGACAATCCGCTCACCGCCGCGGCAATCGCCGCCGAGGCCGGCGTTGACGACTTCCTGGCCGAGGCCACCCCTGAAGGCAAACTCGAGAAGATCCGCGAGTTCCAGCGTGAGGGTCACCTGGTCGCCATGACCGGCGACGGCACCAACGACGCGCCCGCTCTGGCCCAGGCCGACGTCGCCGTGGCCATGAACACGGGCACCCAGGCTGCCAAGGAGGCCGGCAACATGGTCGACCTCGACTCCAGCCCCACCAAGCTCATCGAGGTCGTGCGTATTGGCAAGCAGCTGCTCATGACCCGCGGCTCGCTCACGACCTTCTCGGTGGCCAACGACGTGGCGAAGTACTTCGCTATCATCCCGGCCCTGTTCTCGCCGATCTATTCGGGACTGGGCGCCCTCAACATCCTGAGCCTCACCAACCCGTTGACGGCCGTGCTGTCCGCCATCATCTACAACGCGCTGGTCATCGTCGCGCTAATTCCGGCGGCTCTCAAGGGCGTCAAGTACCGCGAGGTTCCATCCGGCCAGCTGTTGACCCATAACCTGCTGGTGTGGGGTCTGGGCGGCATCGTGGCGCCGTTCGTATTCATCAAGATTATCGACATGCTGCTGGCCTTGTTCGGCATTGGCATGATGTAGACGGAGGTTTGTATGTTCAAAGGTATCGCATCGCGCGCACTTGGCGTGTTCGCGCTGTTTACCATCGTCTGCGGCCTGGGATACACGCTCGTGGTGACCGGCGTCGTGCAGCTTGCGTTTCCGTACCAGGCGAACGGATCGCTTATTACGGTCGACGGCAAGGTTGTGGGTTCCGAGCTCATCGGCCAGAACTTCGATGACGAAGCCCACATGTGGGGTCGTATCCAGAACGTGTCAATTGTCGAAGGCGAAGACGGCGAGCTCATGGCGTATGGTGCCCCGTCCAACCTGTCCCCGGCGAGTGAGAAGTATCGGCAGCTTGTGGATGCGCGCGTGAAGAAGATTCGCGCCGCCAACTCCGATGCCGATATGGACGCTGTGCCCGTCGACCTGGTGACGTGTTCGGGGTCCGGCCTCGACCCGGAGATCTCTCCGGATGCCGCCGAGTACCAGGTCCCGCGCCTTGCCAAGGCCACGGGCAAGAGCGAAGACGAGGTGCGCGAGATCATCGCCCAGTGCACCAAGGGCCGTTTCCTCGGCGTGTTCGGCGAGCCCACGGTTAACGTGCTCAAGGTGAACCTTATGCTGGACGGCGCGCTGTAAGTGAGGGAGTGGCGGATGAGGGCATGACTGACTATCTGAGCCCTCAATTCCACCCCGCCCATCGGTTGCGGTGAAATACGGACTGTTTTGGCTGTCAAAAGTCTCATCTACTCCGTATTCCACCGCAACTTTTTTGTGAGGGTCGGGATTGAAGGTGGGGAGTGCGAGCGAGTGCGAATGCGGCGGATACTGATACGATAAGTACGTTAGTAACTGCCGCCGAGCGGCTCAAACGAAAGGAAGCCTGCATGGAGTCTTCTGCCTATCCAATGCTCTTTAGCCCGATCAAGGTCGGTACGACCGAGGTCAAGAACCGCGTCTTTATGCCGCCAGTGTCAACCAACCTGGCCGATCATGGCTATGTGACCGACGACTTGGTCGATCATTACCGCGCCCGCGCCAAGGGCGGCGTGGGCCTCATCATCACCGAGGTCGTGACGGTCGAGCCCACCTATACCTATCTGCCGGGTGACATGTGCTGCTACGACGACACGTTTATCCCCGGCTGGGAAAAGCTCGCCGCGGCCGTCCACGAGTACGGCTGCAAGATCATGCCGCAGCTCTTCCACCCCGCCTACATGGCCTTTAACATTCCAGGCACGCCGCGCCTGATCGCCCCGTCCTTTGTGGGCCCGTCCTATGCCCGCGAGGCACCGCGTCCCATCACGGTTGACGAGATCCACGAGCTCACGCATCAGTTCGGCGACGCTGCCGTGCGTATGCAGAAGGCCGGCGTCGATGGCGTCGAGGTCCATGCGGCGCACGCCCACGGTATGCTCGGCGGCTTTTTGACTCCGCTCTACAACAAGCGTACCGACGAGTACGGCGGCTCGCTCGACGCCCGCATGCGCTTCCTGCTCGAGGTCATCGCCGAGATTCGCGAGCGCTGCGGCAAGGACTTCATTATCGACGTCCGTATCTCGGGCGACGAGTACACCGATGGCGGCCTGACCCTCAACGACATGATCTACGTCTCGCGTCGCCTGGAGAAGGCCGGCGTCGACATGATTCATGTGTCGGGCGGCACCACCATCAAGCGTGGCTCCGCAATTCCCGCCGCCGGTACGCAGCAGGCCTCGCATGCCGCCTGCTCGCGCGAGATTAAGAAGCACGTCAACATTCCCGTTGCCACGGTCGGCCGCATCAACGAGGCCTGGATCGCCGAGGAGCTGATCGAGGACGGCGCCGCCGACATCTGCATGATGGGCCGCGCCAATCTGTGCGATGCCGAGTTCTGCAATAAGGCGGCTGCCGGCAACGCCGACGAGATCCGTCCCTGCATCGGCTGCCTGCGCTGCCTGAACGGCATCATGTTTGGCAAGCGCATCTCCTGCACCGTCAACCCGGACGTCGAGCGCGACGAGGCCGGCTACGAGCCTGCCGCCGAGGCCAAGAACGTGCTCGTCGTGGGCGCCGGTCCCGCTGGCATGGAGGCGGCCTACATTGCCGCCAAGCGCGGCCATAACGTGGTGCTCGTGGATAAGCAGGACGAACCGGGCGGCGAGATGCGCATCGCGGCCGTTCCGCCGGCAAAGCAGGAGCTCACTCGTGTGATCAAGTACCAGTACCGTCGCCTGGCCGAGGCCGGCGTCACGTGCGTATTTGGCACTGAGCTTACTGCCGAGGACATTCAGCGTGACTACGCCGGCTACGAGGTCGTCCTAGCTTATGGCGCCGAGCCCATCGCTCCGGCCTTCATGCAGGGCTTTAAGCAGGTTATGACGGCTGACGACCTGTTGGGCGGCAAGGCTTTTCCGGGCAAGAAGATCGTCATCGTGGGCGGCGGCACCGTCGGCTGCGAGACGGCCGATTACCTGGCCCCGTTGGTCAACGACCTGTCGCCGGCCAATCGCGATGTCACCGTCATCGAGATGACCAAGACGCTCGCCGCCAACGAGGGCGGTGCCGGCCGCGCGGTGCTCATCACGCGCATGCTCTCCAAGGGTGTCCACGTGCTGACTGAGGCCAAGGTGACCGAGATTACCGAGGATGCTATCAGCTACGAGAAGGACGGCGAGGTCCACACCATCACCGGTGCCGATACGCTGGTGCTTGCCATGGGCTATCGTCCCAATACCAAGCTGGCAGACGACCTGGCTGCAGCCGGTGTTGCCACCCACGTGCTGGGCGATGCCAACAAGTGCGGTAACATTCGCGACGCCATCGGCGATGGCTACAAGGTTGCCTGTGAGCTCTAGTTAACCCTTTGTTGCGTGGGGGCCAGGTTACTTTGCGCTAAGTTGATGCATGTAAACCTGACCCCATTGCACCATTTGATAAAACGCAAGCGCTCGCTGCCTGCGTTTTATCAAAGAAAGATTATTGTCGAGCCTTAAATGCCTTTTGTTTGTGTGCCTTCCGCAATCATATTGCGGTTGTAGACCAGGTGCAGATACATCGCATCGTGAGCGGCGGTGGGGTTGCGCGTCTCAATGGCGTCGGCCACACCGTGGTGCGTGCGGATGGTCTCCTCGACGAACTTTTTTGCCCGTTACGTCGATAAAGAGGGGAACGGATGCCTTGAGCACACCCATCAGACGGGTAACGGCGAGGTTGCCGCCATCCCAGGGCGGCTTCATGGGGTAGCGCCCGTACGCATCGAATTTTTCCTCTCATAGATGTGCGGCACAAAGAGCCCCGAGTTCATACGAGCTCGGGGCTCTTTTCGTTTGGATTTCAGACGTATTGACAGACGAAAACAGTCTGCGTCCGGTATTGAGCCATACGAAAGCGAAATTATGCGTCTTAATTCCGTACGCAAATCAAGACGAAAACAGTTTGCGTCTTATATAAATCAGTACGCAAACGGTTTTCGTCTTATAATACGGTTATGAATGGTACGAAACGAGGGGGTTGTGCATATGGTTGTTAGAGAGAGCCCTACAGTCGAATACAAGGAAAGCGTTACGCCGACGTTTCTTAAAACGGTGAGCGCCTATGCAAACTATGGGACGGGCAAGATTGAGTTTGGCGTTGATGACGAGGGCGTGGTTGTCGGCCTTGCAGATCCGGTCGCAGAGTGTCTCCGCATCGAGAACATGATTAATGACAGCTTGGACCCCGCTCCCCGTTACACGCTCGAGCCCGATGAGAAACACGGGACCGTAATCCTTACGGTTTATGAGGGACAGGACAAACCCTATCGAAGCAAGGGAAAGGCCTACAGGCGAAACGATTCGGCAACGGTGGAGGTCGACCGGTTTGAGTATGGCAGGCTGACGCTCGAAGGCAGCAACGTAACGTTCGACGCGCTCACGTCGGCTCGCCAGGACTTGAGCTTTCATACGCTCGAGCATAAGTGTGTTGAACACCTCGGCATTTCCGAGCTAACGTCGGATATCTTGCGTACGCTCCGCTTGCTCGGCAAGGATGGCTATACCAATGCCGCGGCGATTTTAGCGGATAAGAATGATTTTCCAGGCATCGACTGCGTCCGTTTTGGCGATACCGAGGATGTGATCTTGGATCGCGAGGCGGCGACAAATGTATCCGCAATTGAGCAGGCGGACAGGGCGGTGGCTATGTTTGCACGCTACTACCGTTATGAGCGTATCGAAGGGATGGAGCGCGTCCAAACCGATCGAATTCCTCTTGAGGCATTCCGCGAAGCTGTTGCAAACGCTTTAGTGCATCGGACGTGGGACGTTCGAGCGAACGTTCAAATTGCCCTGTACGATGATCGCGTCGTTGTGACCTCCCCCGGATCGCTGCCCGCCGGTTTGACGACGGAACAATACCTGTATGGGCAGATATCCGTGCTCAGAAACCCCATCGTTGCAGAGGCCTTCTTAAAGCTGGATTACATCGAGAAATTTGGTACGGGAATTGCGCGCATTAGACGTGCCTATCGCGATTCGATCAATCAACCAATTTTTGATGTTCGCGGCGGCATGGTGGCCGTCACATTGCCCGTTACCGATGCCTTTGAAGGGTCCGAGGAAGAGGTCCAGGTTCTCAAGGCCTTGTCGGGCGGGCGAATTATGTCGCGAAGCGAGATTGAAAAACAGACGGGGCTGAGCCGCATGCGGACGTTGGCGGCACTCGAATCTCTGCTTGAACGGAATGCAATCGTAAGGCAGGGAACCGGGCGGGCCACGAAATACGAGCGCTCATAGTCCAAAAGAGCCATGGTACAAGACGGACCCCAAGCCAGCGTTGGCTTGGGGTCCGTTATATCCCGGATGGTAATGGGCCGATTATTGTCAAGTTATAGCAAAGTACAGCGACGTACAGCAAAGTATAGTGAGATATAGCAAGCCGTATAGCGCGCCTTGATTTTCAACCCTTGATTATCAACCGTCCGTATTTCACAGCAACTTATAACAGGCTCGGGGTGCCAATTTGGGGTGCAGTAGTGCTGCGCCACGAAAAGGGCCTATCTACTACGTTTAAGCCGCAGGGGTCAACCATAGTCGGTTTTTTCGAAAATCGACAAGCTGTCTACCTGCGGTTTTGTTTTCACGGTTTTCGGTATGGCCGAGGCTATCCGTGTTAACGTAATAGATGGGCCACTTTTGTGGCAAGGGGGGCCGATCTGCGGGCCAGGGTAGCTAAAAGAGCCCCGTCCCAAAAAGACTGATTGGGAGCTGGGGCGTGTCGATGCGATAGTATTACGTGGTGAAATTCGACAAACCGTGAGCTTCATCCGAGGGCTTTATGGAACAACACCAGCATAATCAGAGCCTGCAAGATCAGGCATACAACGCATTGCGCTCCAAGATCATCTATGCCGAGCTCAAGCCCGGCACGCGCCTTTCGGCGATTGGTCTGGAAAAGGAGACGGGAATCGGGCGCACGCCCATTCGCGAGTCTTTTGTGCGCTTGCGTGAGCAGGAGCTGGTGGAAACGCGTCCCAAAAGCGGCACCTATGTCTCAAAAATCAGCATGGAGCGCGCCGAGAACGCCTGTTTCTTGCGCGAGAAACTCGAGAGAAGCGTGCTCATTAAATGCTGCTCTGCCGTCACGCCCGAGCAAAAGCAGCGGCTCGAGCGGATTCTTGCCGAGTCCGAGTCGCTCGACCATAGCGAAACGCGTCGCTTTTTCGATCTGGACAACCTGTTCCATGAGACGTGTTTTGAGATTGCCGGCCGCCACATGTTGTGGGATTGGATGAAGAGCGTCAACACACATTTTGAGCGATACAACTGGTTGCGTATGGTGTCGCAGGATCTGGATTGGGAGCCGATTCGTCGGCAGCATCGCCGAATTCTCGAGGCCATTAAGAAGGGCGATACCGACGCGGCGAGCTACCTGGCAGAGACGCACCTGCATCTGATGCCCGAGGAACAGGGCCCGGTTATCGCCTTGCATCCCGACTACTTTGAGCTGTCGAAAGACTCGTCAATCTAGCCCATCGCCGCATCTGCTCGAGACACAAAAACGATGCTGCTCACCTACAGCGTTTTGCAACCGAGATTTTTAAAAAATGCCTAAAATGGCTCAGATTGCTGACAATTGGGAAACGGGGTGCGCTATGGCGCAGATGAGGATTAAGGACATTGCCGCCGAGGCGGGCGTGAGCCCGGCCACGGTCTCGCGCTATCTCAATAACCGCCCCGGGCAGATGACCGAGGAGACCCGCGCCCGCATCGCGGCGGTTATCGAGCGCACCGGCTATCGCCCACGTGCCGCCGCACGCAATCTGCGCAGCTCGCGCGCCAACCTCATCGGCGTAATCTTGGCCGACATCGCCAACCCGTTCTCCAGCGCCATGCTCGAAGGGCTTTCCGCCAGCGCCGCCGCGCGCGGCTGCTCGCTCATGACGGCCATTAGCGGCAACGACCCCGCCAAGGAAGCGGAGTCGCTCACCAGACTTATCGATGCCGGCGTGGACGGCCTGGTCGTCAACACCTGCGGAGGCAATGACGAGGCGATCGCCGCGGCAGCGGGACGCCTACCCGTTGTGCTGCTCGACCGCGATGTTGCCGATGGCGGCATCGATCTGGTGACATCTAACAACCGTGAGCTGGTCGCCGGCCTGGTAGACGCCTTGGCTGCTGCGGGCAGCGAGCGTCTGTGCCTGCTTACCGAGGCAAGCGATGACAGCCCCGTGCGTCGTGAGCGCGCTGAGGCGTTTGCCGACGAGCTCTCGCGCCGCGGCCTGGCCGGCGAGGTCGTCACCTTGGCGGACGGTGGTGCCGAGGGTGTCAGTCGCCTGGACGAGACCATCCGCGGCTATGCGGGTAAAAAGCTCGGCCTCATTGCCGTCAACGGCCTGGTCTTCCTGCGCCTGACCGAGGCACTGGCGCAGCTGGGTCCCTCGCTGCCGGCGGGCCTTAAGATCGCAACGTTTGACGATTACCCCTGGAACCACGTGCTCTTTGGCGGTGTGACCACGGCCGCGCAAGACACCCACACCATCGCCGAGCGCGTAATCGAGCGTCTGTCCGAGCGCATCGACGTCGTTACCACTACGGTGGGCGACGCCGCAAAGCTCGCCCCCAAGCGCATCGAGATCCCCGGTCACATCGAACACCGCGCTTCGACCTCGCGCTAGTCTGTGTGATATTATATAGACAATGTCATACAGGAGGTATCCATGGCTGCGTCTGTGCTGAGTGTTCGAGTGGACTCGTCAATTAAAGATTCATTTGCCGAGCTGTGCGAAGAACTCGGCATGACTTCGTCCGTTGCGGTCAATATGTTCATGAGGCAGATGTTGCGCGAGCGCTCGCTGCCGTTTGTGCCTTCACTCGGTAAAAGCTCTGCGAGCGAAAGCGCCGCAGCGGGCATTTTGGATACCGCTCAGATTGAGTCCGCCGTCCGCGAGGCAGCCAGCCCGATTCCCGCCATCAAAACCGTGATCCTATTTGGATCGTATGCCCGTGGCGAGGCGCGTGCAGATAGTGATATCGACTTGCGCCTCGAAGTCGATCGCGAGCAGGGCTTTGGTCTTTTTGCGTTGTCGGCGTTTGGCGAGGCAGTGCGCAAGGAAACCGGAAGGCAGGTGGACCTTGTCTCGAGCGATTATCTTGATGACGATCTTGCCGCGGTAATCGAGCGCGAAGGAGTGATCCTTTATGATCGCGCGTAAGTCAGACGGCCTCCGCGCCCAAGAGGTCTTGGAGGCCATCGCTGAAACGAACGAGCGCATCAAGGCTTTTGATATCACCGAGGACCAGTTTCTGCATGCGAATGACGTGCGGACGAGGGCGTTGGCGGACTCCCTTTTGATGTGCGCGCTTAGGGTGACGGAAGAAGCGGGCAAGTTGTCGGAACGCTCGCAGCGGCTTCATCCCGAAATTGAGTGGCGTGGAATTATCGGCATGAGAAATTACCTCGCGCATGATTACGGCAATGTCGACCGATCGGTTGTTTGGGATGCGGTGACGATGGAGTTTCCGGCGCTGGAACGAGCGTGTAGGCAAATTGTTTCCGAATCCGAGCGATAATCACTTGTCATACCAGCCTGTTCACACACGTTTTTTGAGCGCTTGATACGCTTTAACCCTGCGGAAACATTTTTCTGCGATAGTATCTGCGATATAGACCAGTCGAAACCCGCCCGAAAGAAAGGGGAGCGACATGAACCAGCAGAACATCGATTACGTACTCCGCTCCGTAGAGCAGCGTGATATCCGCTTTGTGCGTCTGTGGTTTGTCGACATTCTCGGCCGCCTCAAAAACTTTGCTATTAGCCCCGAGGACCTCGAGGTCGCATTTGAGGAGGGCATTGGCTTTGACGGCTCGGCCATCGAGGGCTTTGCCACGCCCGAGGAAGCCGATATGCTGGCGTTCCCCGATGCCTCGACCTTCCAGATTCTGCCGTGGCGCCCGAGCCACAACGGCGTCGCCCGCGTGTTCTGCGACGTGTGCACTCCCGATCGCAAGCCGTTTGCCGGCGACCCGCGCGATGCCCTGCGCCGCATGTTCCGCAAGGCCGAGAAGGCTGGCTATCTGCTCAACGTGGGCGCTGAGCTGGAGTATTACTACTTCCCCGACGAGCACACGCCCGAGCCGCTCGACAACGTGGGCTACTTCGATCTTTCGGTGAGCGATGCCGCTCGCGACCTGCGTCGTAACACGGTCCTCACGCTCGAGAAGATGTCCGTGCCCGTGGAGTACACCTTCCACGCCGCCGGTCGCTCACAGCACGGCATGAGCCTGCGCCACGCCGAGGCCCTGAGCATGTCCGACGCCATTACCACGGCCAAGCTCATCATTAAGCAGCAGGCTTACGAGAGCGGCTGCCACGCCTCCTTTATGCCCAAGCCGCTGGCGGGCGAGGACGGCAGCGCCATGTTTTTGCATCAGTCGCTGTTCGACCATGACGGCAACAACGTCTTTTGGGGCGAGGGCGACGAGAAGTACCATCTCTCCGACGTCGCCAAGCACTATATGGCCGGTATCTTGGCGCACGCGCGCGAGATTAGCGCCATCACCAACCCCACGGTCAATTCGTACAAGCGCATCACCACGGGCGGCGACTCCGTGCCGCAGTACGCCACGTGGGGCCTGCGCAACCGCGCAAGCATGATCCGCATCCCGGTCTACAAGCCCGGCAAGCAGCTTTCCACACGCATTGAGCTTCGCAGCCCCGATCCCATGGCTAACCCGTATCTGGTCAACGCCGTCACGCTGGCGGCTGGTCTCGACGGCATCGAGCGCAAGCTGGAGCTCCCGCCCGAGGCAACGGCCGAGACGCTCAAGCTCACCGGCCGTCAGATGCTCGAGGCCGGTTACGCGCCGCTGCCGCGCTCGCTCAAAGAGGCGCTCGACGTGTTTGAGGACTCGCAGTTTATGAAGGATGCCCTCGGCGAGCACATCCATAGCTTCTTCCTCAAAAAGAAGCGCGACGAGTGGCATAAGTTTGAGTCCACGATCACCGAATGGGAGATCAAGCACTACCTGGCGAACTCCTAATCGCGCTGGCTTGTCCCAGTACGATTGAGCTCATTTCTTTGGAGGCCGATATGTCCGAAAAGAGTGCCCTGTTCATGGCGCGCACGACGCGCTTCCACGAGTTTGCCCGCAGCTTGACGACCACCCTGGGTGTCGAGGTGAGTCTGGCCACCCCCGATTCGCCAACTGCGGCGCACGACTTTGACCTGCTGATCCTCGATTCCGATGGCATCCGCAGCGACCGCATCGATCAGATTGCCAAGTGGCTCGACGATCGCGGCGGTGTTCCCATGCTGGTGATCGTCGACGACGAGGCGCTCGGCACCCTGCGCCTGCCGAATCATGCGCATGCCGACTTTGTATGTCCCACGGCGACGCCCAACGAGCTCAAGGCTCGTGCACAGCGTCTGATGGGCGAGGAGGAGCCCGTCGCCTCCGATGATGTGCTCAACATCGATAACCTTGAGATCAACCTGGCCACCTACCAGGTGACACTCGATAGCGAGCCCATTGACCTGACGCTGATGGAGTACTCGCTGCTGAGTTTTTTGGCGACGCATCCCAACCGCGCCTACAGCCGCGAGGTACTGCTGCACCGCGTGTGGGGCTTTGAGTACTGCGGCGGTACGCGCACCGTCGACGTGCATATCCGACGCATCCGCTCCAAGGTGGGCCCGCAGATCGCGGCGCACATCACCACCGTCCGCGGCGTGGGCTATCTGTTTAAGGACTAGCAAGTAAATAGAGGGCAATGTGAGGGTACCGGAGATTTCTCCAGTACCCTTTTCTCGTTTAGGGCGAAAAGAAGACCTTTCACCGATTAAAAGTGTGTCAGTAAAAACAATATCAAACGTATAACACTATCTAGAGAATATCATTTAGTTACCGTATCTCCCTACTACACGGATGGAGGAAGAAATGCGTTATTCGAGAAAGGTGATTGTCGGATTCATAGTGTTGCTTGCCGCCCTGATGTCTCCAAGGTTGGTTTTTGGAGACGACGACTTGGTCCGTGTCACACCGCAAATAGCTGTGGAGCAAGCGCAGGCTTTCTTTGATGATGTATCGGATGAGCCGGTGACCGCTTGTGACCCAGTAAAAATGGTGAATTCCGATGGGGAATCAATCGGGTATATCGTTCGTGCGAAGCGGGATGACGTTAACTATGGCTACGTCGTATTTGATTCAGAGCGATCTTGGTGGATCAGCGAATACTGCTTGGCTCCGAACGCTCTTTTACCTATCGAGAGTGCAAGCGAAGAAATTGCACTCCTCGCATCCTCGGATAACGTCGTTGCGTTAAAGATTGACGAGCTAACTGTTGGCGTTGCCGACTTAGATAAAAACATTGTTTTAGACGCAAGTGGAAAAAAAGTACCAAATAAATTGTCCTCGGGAGGCAATCGCAGCGGATCGCCGGAACATTTCGATGACGTTTTTGTATCTGCCAAGGATTTGTATAAACAGGGATATGTTGTTGATGCGAGCAAAACGGTTTCGGGAATAATAACGCCAACGCAAACAGAAGTTATCAAAGAAACGGGGACTTATGCTTGCGCTGTTTCGGCAATGTTTGCAGTTAGCAGTCACTATGTGACTTTGAACCGCCTTAAATTGTCCGATTTATACTCGGAGCTTTGGAGGCTGTCGGGGACATGGGAAGAAGAAGAAAAGAAATATGATCAAGCGACTGGTCTGTACTTTACTCAAGGCAAGACTTCTCCTGATAAACCCGCTCCGGCCTTAAAGGAGTTTTGTGCAAGACGAGGCAAGGAGCTTGAGACGTCATTCGTTTGGTATCCGTCATGGGATTCCTTTAGGGTGAATACCGACTCGGGGAATCTGAGTATTTTCTCTGGAAGGCTCCGGTCAAATGGCAGCGGGCACGCAATGGCAGTTGTGGGCTACGTGGCAATGCATAACACATACTCGAATGCCAAGAAGTACCTGCTTGTTGTTTGGAATGGATGGACAAACCAGCTACAGTTTCTTCCATATGACGTATCAATTTACACGTCTCACGATGGCACATATTGCAAGGGTTGATTGTACTCGTGAACGGCGACAAGTTCATTCGAAGGGCAATGCTCCTATTGGTGCTTTCCTTTGCTTTGCTCACCGCAGCGAGCTTCTTTCTGTTAAGGGCGACTAATGGGGGAGAAAACGACACGGTTGTTGCAGTCGAGGTGCGCGCTCTATCGGATGTTCATAACGGGCAATTTGAGGCGCTTATGCCAAGTGGTTGCCGTAAGAGAATCGATATGCGCCGTAAGTCAAGTTCCGGATATGTCTCAGGGTTGAAAGCAGGTGATAAATGGATTCTAGTTTTTGTGGAAGATAAGGAACTTGACGGGACTGTTCTGTATCCCCATTCAGCTGAGAAAGTCAAATCAAGTAGACAAGGGGAATGAAGAATGATTGATAGAAAGCAGTTCTTAGGTCTGATGGCGGGGGCTCCTATTTTGATGCGAGCCGGGATGGCAGAAGCCGTGGAGTTGCCGGACGCTCAGAAGCGATTGACGCTCGTGGTCGACACGGTGGTCAGAGATGAAAATGGCAATGAAAAAACGCGAACAAGAAGCAGAGAGACTATTTTCACGCCAGAGAGCAAAACTGTGTCTGCCGACGCTATGGCCGGTGATGTCATAACAATCCAGAGGGAATCAGATGAAACGTTGCCGCTGCTTGCCAAGATTGAGCTCACAGTCGCTTATTATAACGATAAAACAGAAATTGAGATTCGTTCCGGAAAGTACTCGATAGTCCAAATCGATCCGCTTGTGATGTATGCAAACGCTTGGTATGCGCTCATGCAGAAAGATAAATATGTGATGAACTACTTCGCAGAAGGCGAAGCATCATATGAAACGGGGTGGGGGCCAACGCCATACGACGCGGAGAAGGATAAGTGGACGTGCGGATCAGGCATGGGCGCGACGATTACGGACTTCATTAACGATTCAACATATAGCTTTGCTATCGACTGTTATATCGAATAGACATGACGGCATAAAACGAATTGGCCTATAAGCATGTCATTACTTAAGCAAAGCTGAAATCTTGGCATCTAGTGCTCGGGACTGCCCAGCTTGGGGTACAACTCAACGTGAACAATGATGGCCCGCCACATGTTTGGCGGGCCTTTGGTTATTTGACGAAAGGATCGCAGCTATGAGCGAGTACGATTCCCAGCGTCCCCAGGATGCGGGCAACGCCGGCGAGACCCAGCAGCAGCCGCGCGTGCAGGTGGAGTCGACGCCTGCCGATGGCAGTAACATTCCTTACGTGCAGGCCTACGACACGCAGACCGGAAAGCCGCTGGGCAGCCAGCAGGTTGTAAACAAGCACACCGTGGTCAAGACTAAGACCAAAAAGCTGCCGATCTTTATTACGGCGCTCGCCGGCTGTGCATGCGGCGCCCTGCTGGTCATTGCGCTCATTATGAGTGGCACGCTCAACATTGGCAGCGGAAAGAATGCCGTGACGGCGGGTGCTTCGGGTTCATCGACGCAAAAGATTACGATCGACTCCGAGGACACCACGCTGGCCGAGGCCGTCTCTGCCAAGGCGCTGCCCTCCGTGGTTTCCATTACCGCCACTTCGAGCGGCGGCCAGAATGGCTCGCTTTCGCAGTCTGCCGACGAGTCGGACGGCTCGGGCAGCGTCGGTTCGGGCGTTGTGCTCGATACCGAGGGCCACATCCTCACCAACAACCACGTGGTCGATGGCTATGACCAGTACGTGGTGACCATGGACGACGGCACCACCTACGAGGCCGAGTTCGTGGGCAACGATGCTTCGAGCGACCTAGCCGTCATCAAGCTCAAGGATGCTGACGCCTCTAAGCTCACGCCGATCGAGATCGGCGACTCTTCCAAGCTCAACGTGGGCGAGTGGGTCATGGCGATCGGCTCGCCGTTCGGCAACGAGCAGTCTGTCTCCACGGGTATCGTGTCGGCGCTGTATCGCTCCACGGCCATGAGCTCTACCAACGGTAACACCATCTATGCCAACATGATCCAGACCGATGCCGCCATCAACCCGGGCAACTCCGGCGGCGCGCTCGTTAACGACAACGGTGAGCTGGTGGGTATCAACTCGCTCATCGAGAGCTACTCGGGCTCCAGCTCGGGCGTGGGCTTTGCCATTCCCGTTAACTATGCCAAGAACATTGCCGACCAGATCATCGACGGCAAGACGCCGGTTCATCCGTACCTGGGCGCCACGCTTTCGAGCGTCAACGCGCTCAATGCTCGCACTAACAAGCTGAGCACCGATAGCGGCGCGTACGTGGCAAGCGTCGTCGAGGACGGTCCTGCCGCCAAGGCCGGCATCCAAGAGGGCGATGTCATTACCAAGCTGGGCGACGATGAGATTTCGAGCGCCGATGGCCTGATCATCGCGCTGCGCAGCCACGAGGTGGGCGAGAAGGTCGAGATCACGCTCATGCGCGGCAAGGAAGAGAAGAAGGTTACCGTCGAGCTGGGCTCCGACGAGGAGCTGCAGAACCAGCAGCAGGACGACAGCGCGACCGACACCGGCAACGGCGGTATTACCGACGAACAGCTGCGCCAGTACCTGGAGGAGCTGCTGGGCCAGCAGGGCCAGGGTCAAGGCTACGGTCAGGGTTACTAGCGAGCCGTTTCGCACATATCGAGGCCAGGGGGGGCTGTCCCATCAACGTGGGACAGCCCTTTTTTCTTATTGATCCGTTGGGGACGGAGGAAAACGGATCATTTGGAACTGACAGGGGCATGGTTTGATCGCGCGATCCACCCCAGTCTGGCGGCTGCCGATTCGGTGCGGTTCGAGACCGCTATTCGGCCTCATTGCGACCGGTGGTACTCTAGTATCCGTTTGAAATCGAGCGAAGGAGTGCCGCTATGGAGCAATCGAGCCTGTTTGGTGACGGCGTGGACATCGATACCGAAACGCCCGCGAGCACGGATACCGCCGTACCGGCCGATGCCCGTGCCCAGGCGGCAGCGCGTGCGGCCGAGCTGCGCCACGAGCTCGATTACCACGCCTATCGCTACTACATGCTCGATGCGCCCGAGATCACGGACGCCGCCTTTGACAAGATGCTCGTTGAGCTGCAGGAAATTGAGGCCACCTACCCCGACCTGGTGACGCCCGACAGCTATACCCAGCGCGTGGGCGGGTACGTGAGCGAGCAGTTTACGCCGGTCACGCATATGGCGCGCATGTATTCCATGGACGATGCCATGGATCTGGACGAACTCGACGCGTGGCTCCAGCGCACCGAGGATGCGCTCGGTGCCGGCAGCGTCACCTATACCTGCGAGCTTAAGATCGACGGCCTGGGCGTGGCGCTTACCTACCAAAACGGCACCTTCGTACGCGCAGCCACACGCGGCGATGGCACCACGGGCGAGGACGTGTCGCTCAACGTCCGTACCATCAAGGATGTGCCCATGCACCTGTCCGAGCCGGCGCTCGCCCACATGGGCGCCGACCGCGAGCGCACCATCGAGGTCCGTGGCGAGGTCTATATGCCCAAGGGCAGCTTTGTGCGCCTGAACGACGAGGCCGATGCCGAGGGGCGCGACCCCTTCGCCAACCCGCGCAACGCTGCCGCCGGCAGCCTGCGCCAAAAGGACCCCAAGGTCACGGCGCGCCGCGATCTCGCTACCTTTATCTATGCCATCGCCGATACCGATCCGCTGCACGTCCACAGCCAGCGCGAGTTCCTCGATTGGCTGCGTAGCGCCGGCTTTAGCGTCAACCCTAACGTGGCTCGCTGTGCCACACCCGCCGAGGTCCACGAGTTCTGTGCCCAGGCGCTCGAACACCGCGGTGACCTGGACTACGACATCGACGGCGTGGTCGTAAAGGTCGACAGCTTCCAGCAGCAGCTCGACCTGGGCTTTACCGCCCGCGCACCGCGCTGGGCCATCGCCTTTAAGTTCCCGCCCGAGGAAAAGCAGACCGTCCTGCGCGAGATTCGCATCCAGGTGGGCCGCACCGGTGTGCTCACACCGGTCGCCGAGTTCGACCCGGTGACGGTTGCCGGCTCCACCATCGCGCGCGCCACGCTGCACAACATCGACGAGATCCGTCGCAAAAACGTGCGCGAGGGCGACACTATCATCGTGCACAAGGCGGGCGACGTGATTCCCGAGGTCGTAGGTCCGGTGCTCGATAAACGCCCGGCCGATTCGGTCGACTGGCACATGCCCGAGGTCTGCCCCGTGTGCGGTAGCCCCGTGGTCCACGAGGATGGCGAGGTTGCCTACCGCTGCGTGTCCATCGACTGTCCCGCACAGCTCAAGGAGCGCCTGCTTCACTGGGTAAGCCGCGGCTGCATGGACGTCGACGGCCTGGGCGACGAGATCGTCGACAAGATGATCGCTGCCGGCCTGATCCACGATGTCGCGGACTTCTACCAGCTCACGGTCGACGACATCGCAGGCCTGGACACAGGGCGCGTGTACGCTAGCTCCAACAGCAAAAAGGGCGTCAAGAAGGGCGACCCCATCCCGGTGGGCCTCAAGACGGCCGAGAAAATCATCGCCGAGCTCAACAAGTCCAAGAGCCAGCCGCTCGGTCGCGTGCTGTTTGCCCTGGGCATCCGCCACGTGGGCAAGAGCGTGGGCGAGGTCATCGCCGAGCGATTCCTGTCGATCGACAAGCTCATCTTGGCGAGCGAAGAGGACATCGCCGAGTGTGAGGGTATCGGTCCCAAGATTGCGGCGAGCGTCAAGCAGTTCCTGGCCGTGCCCGAGAACCTCGCCGTGCTGGAGCGCCTGCGCCAGGCGGGCCTGTCGCTCGAGGTCGACTTGGGCGCCGCGCATGCACAAGCCGCAGCCGACGCTGGCGTGGCAGGCGATCTCGCTGACGCCCAGCCGCTCGCGGGCCTGACGTTTGTGCTGACCGGCACGCTCGTCAACCGCACACGCGACGAGGCGGGTGCGGCGCTCAAGGTGCTCGGCGCCAAGGTTTCGGGCAGCGTGTCAAAGAGGACGAGCTATCTGGTCGCCGGTCCCAAAGCGGGCTCCAAGCTCGCCAAGGCCGAGCAGCTGGGTGTGCCCGTGCTGGACGAGGACGCGCTCGAGCGGATCTTGGCTACTGGCGAGGTGCCCCAGGCTTAAGGCGCCGATAATCAAATTGGAAAACCTCCCGGAAAGCATGATGCCTTCCGGGCGGATCTTACTTTGCTGGGGCAACCGGCACCGTGATCTGTGTCACGTAGGTTGCCGGATCATCGCTGATGATGTCGTCGATGAGGGCGATCTCGCGTCACCCCGCTACGCTGCCAATTTGTCAAAAGCTCCGCGGCGGTTGAGCACGGTAAACGCGACAACACAAATGACCGCCGATAGAATCGACCCGCACGGCGAGGCGATGCCCATAGGAAACAACGTATCAGAATAGGCGTTCGACAGCAGCCACGCGCCCGGCACGCGAATGAGCGCCACGGCCAGCACGTTGTGCGCAAAGCCGATGTAGCTCTTGCCGTACGCAGCGAAAAAGCCGCTAAAGCAAATGTGGATGCCGGCAAAAATCGCGTCGAAAATATAACTGTGCATATAGCCGGTACCGGCCGCGACCACTGCGGGGTCCTTGGCAAAAAAGCCAATAAACGCCGGCGCCACCAGCCACATCAGCACCGTGATCAGGCAGCCGTACACTACCGAGATGGTCATGGCATCCTTGAGCACCTGACGCGCGCGGTCACCCTTGCCCGCGCCGGCGTTTTGCGCCGTGAGTGCGCTGACGGTGGCGCCCATGGAGCTCGGCACAATGAACAAAAAGCTGATCATCTTTTCGACCAGGCCCACGGCGGCGGCGTCGACTAGCCCTCGGTGGTTGGCGATGACGGTGATAAACATAAACGCCACCTGGATGCAGCCGTCCTGCACGGCCACGGGCACACCGATCTTAAGGATGCTACCGAGCACTTCGGGCTGGGGGCGCAGGTCGCTGCGCTTGAGGTGAATGTACGTACGACGGCTCTTGAGCCACACGAGTGCGAGGGCCACGCTTGCCGTCTGGGCGGTTACCGTACCGAGCGCCGCGCCCACGGGGCCGAGTCCCATGTGGCCGATAAACAAAAAGTCGAGCGCGATGTTAATGATGCACGCCACGCCGATCACGTACATGGGCGAGCGCGAATCGCCTAGGCCGCGAAAGATAGCCGAGAGGATGTTGTAGGCGGCGATAAAGGGAATGCCGACAAAGCAGATGCGCAGGTAAGCAGCGGTGCCTTCGACCGCCTCGGCCGGCGTGCCAATGAGTGCCACGATCTGCGGGCACAGTGCGAGCAGGACGGCGGCCAGCACCACCGAGACACCCATAAAGAGCGTGATGGTGTTGCCGATGGCAACCTCGGCGCGGTCGAAGCGGCGCGAGCCCACAGCGTGGCCGACGATGACCGTCGTTCCCATGGCCAGGCCCACGAGCGTCACGGTAATGATATAGAGCGTCTGCGCGCCATTGCCCACGGCGGTGATGCCGGCGGCGCCGCTAAACTGTCCCATCATGTACAGGTCGGCCATGCCGTAGAGCATCTGCAAAAAGTACGAGAGCATATAAGGCAGGGCAAAGACCGCGATGGTCTTAAGGACATTGCCGCGTGTGAGGTCGTGTTCCATGGGCGGGGCTTTCTGGCTGGGTTTGTTTACGTACCAGTGTAGTGAAAACCCTACAACGATTGTAGAGTCAAGGTTTGTGACGACGACGGGGCGAAAAAAGTCACGCTCCAAGCACGATGCTTTGACCCCTCCATGCTCCTCACCTCGCCTCGAACCATCACAACATTCGCCGTTTTTTGCCAAATCGGGGAAAGCATCGAATGTTGTGATGGTTTTTCTGCCACTCGATCGGGTGGAATCGCTTTCTTGCGCGCGAAGGTGTGCGGACCCGTGGGCAGGGGAATAAGGTTGGTTATCCGACTCCATTGGAGGGCTCATGGACCTGCCGATCGTCCTGTCCCATAAGACTGCCTGGCTGTACCACAACGTGGCGCGCCCGTCCGAGCCGCTCTCGCGGGCAAGCAGCCTATACGATGAGGACTCGCTTGCTAACGAGGCGGAGCCAACTGCGGGCCTGCCCAAATTGGGGCTCGATGCCAAGGGGCTGAGGGCTTCAACGGCAGTCGGGATCGTTACCGACTATCTGCTTTCGCTTGGTATTCCACGAGAAGAACTCAATCATATCGATACGCTCGTCAACTTCGATTTTGAGCGCTCGACGCCGACTGGATTTAGGTGCCACGTGTTTGGAGCGCCGGTACCTCCAGGCCATCTTATCGAGGTGGCAGAGGACCTTCTGGTGGTTGATGAGGTCATGTGCTTTGTCCAAGCGGGTTCGTGGATGAGCGAGCCCGAGCAGCTGGAATATGGCTACGAGATCTGTGCCCGGTACCATTTGAATCATCTGTCGACAGGCGATTATATCGAGATGGGGCAGAGGTATACCGTTGCCGACTTGATTGCTTATTGCAATGAGAACCGATCTCGTCAGGGGGCTGTACGCGCGGCCGCCGTGCTCAGGCGCGTGCACGATGGCTCGCGTTCGCCCATGGAGACGGCCACCGCAATCATGGTCGTCGCGAAACGTTCCCAGGGAGGGCTGGGATACGTCAAGATCGAGCTCAACCATCGGGTCGATGTTCCCAACGAGTTCAAGTATCTCGCAAAGGCCGGGTATTTCGAGATCGACGTATATGCGCCTGCGAGCGGTACGGGGATTGAATATAACGGCTCGGACCATCTTGATAAACAGCGCAGCGCGTCGGATGCGGAGCGTATGACCGTGCTGAGCGCGCTGGGCTTTAGGATGATCGTCCTCACCGGGACTCAGTTTGCCCACCAGCTGCAATTGCACCGGGCGATGAACGCCATCGCACTCGCTATGGGCCTCAAGTGCGACCGAAGCGAAGCATTCCAAAAGCGGCAGAACGACCTGCGAGAATTCGTGATTCGGCACTGGGACGGCGACATTTAGGGGCGCTTTGGTCCTTCTACGGGGTGCCGCGGGCAGACAAACCATCACAACATTCGACGTTTTTTGCCAAAAACGGGAAAAGCACCGAATGTTGTGATGGTCTGTGCTGAGGATGGGCTTGGAAAGTCCGTTTTGCTCGAAGCGACCTGTCCTGTCGTACGGGTGTCGGCATGATTCTCCCGTGGGGTATTATGTTTTCCGAAGAATAAAACGCCGCGTGAGGGGAGGGCTGCGTGGACGGGCGCGTGCAACATGACGGCTTTGGCCGCGATATCAACTACCTGCGCATTGCCGTTACCGACAAGTGCAATTTTCGCTGCATTTACTGCATGCCGGCAGACGGCGTGACGCCCCGCGCGCACGACGGGCTGCTCAGCGCCGAGGAAATCGCCCGCTTTGTGCGCTTGGTGGCGGGGGAGGGCATTCGCCGCGTGCGCCTGACGGGTGGCGAGCCGCTGGTCAGCCGCCGTATCATTCCGCTCATTCGCGACATCCGCGCGATTCCGCAGATCGAGGACATCTCGCTCACCACCAACGGCGCTCTGCTGCCTAAGCTGGCACCGCAGCTCAAAGATGCCGGGCTTAGCCGCGTCAACATCTCGCTCGATACGCTCGACCCTACGCTGTTTGGAAAGATCACGCGCCTGGGTCGGCTCGAGCAGACCATGGCTGGCATCGACGCGGCGCTGGCTTGGGGCTTTGAGCCCGTTAAGGTCAACTGCGTTGTGGTGCGCCGGCTCAACCAGGATGTGGCGGCCCTCGCGCGGCTCACGCTCGACCGCCCCATCCACCTGCGCTTTATCGAATACATGCCCATCGGCGACGAGCACACGAGCTCGCATTGCGCTGTGGACCCGCATGCGCCCGCGCTCAATCCCGAGCTGTGGGACGCGAGCGATACCGTGCCGAGCGACGAGCTGCGGGCGCGCATCAATGCTGGGGCCGCCGCGACGGGACTGGGCGAGCTCGAGCCGCTCGACATCAACGACGCTCCTGCCGGCGCGGGCCCTGCGCGCTATTGGCACTTTCCGGGCGCGGCGGGAACGGTCGGCTTTATCAGCGCCATGTCCAACCACTTTTGTGCGAATTGCAACCGTCTGCGCCTGACGGCCGATGGCAACGTGCGTCCGTGCCTGTTCAGCGATGCCGAGTATTCGGTACGTGAGGCGCTACGCCGTGGTGATGATATGCAGGTGCTTTCGATTTGGCGCGATGCTGTGGCCCACAAACCGCAGGAACACGCGATAATTGAGGGAACGCAACGATTTATGTCCCAAATCGGAGGATGATTATATGGCCAAGAGCAGGTACGCCGATGCCACCAAGGCCGCTCGCGGGGCCGCGATGTCTGCCCGCAAAGTCACGGCTGCGGCTGGCGATGCTGTCACTGCCGCACAGCCGACTTCCAGCGCTGCAGCCGAGCCCACCCGTGATGCCCGTCGCGACGAGCTGACGCACGTGGACGCCAAGGGCGAGGTACGCATGGTCGACGTGTCCGACAAGGCCGAGACCCATCGTATCGCCATCGCCGAGGGCACCATCCTCATGCACCCCGAGACACAGGCCACGGTGCTGCAGGACCGCGCCAAGAAGGGCGATGTGCTTGCCTGCGCGCGCGTGGCGGGCATTATGGCCATCAAGCGCACGAGCGACATCATCCCCATGTGCCATCCGCTGCTCATTACCAAGAGTAAGTGCGACATTGCGCCCATCGCTCCGGCGGGGACGCCGGCCGAGGACGTGCCCGAGGGCTGGGCGCCGGCGCGCACGGACGGGCAGGTTGGCTTTCACGTACTGGTCACGGCCGGCGTGACGGGCAAGACGGGTATTGAGATGGAGGCGCTGACCGGCGCGAGTGCCGCGTGTCTGACCATCTATGACATGTGCAAGGCCGTCGATCGCGGCATGGAGATTGTCGACGTGCGCCTGTTGCACAAGGAAGGTGGCCGCTCGGGCGTGTGGGATCGTTCAGAGCGTCAGGCCGCTGCTGCTGAGGCCGCCGGCGCCGACGGTAACGCGCCCGCGAGCGCACCCGTCGCCGTTGCGTCCGCAGCTCCGGCGCCGGCCGTCCCCGCGATCGCGTTTATCGGCTACCAAAATTCGGGCAAGACCACGCTCGTCGAGAAGGTTATCGCCGAGCTCACCCGCCGCGGCCTGCGCGTGGGTTCGCTCAAGCATCATGGGCATCACGGCTTTGATATCGATGTACCCGCCAAGGATACGTGGCGCCATCACCAGGCCGGCTCCAAGCATGTGGGGCTCATCTGCGCCACGCGCTGGGCGGAGTACGCCGACACGCGCGAGGAGGACGAGATGCCCGCGCGCGAGCTGCTGTCACGCTACAACGATGTCGACGTGGTGATCATCGAGGGCTACAAGACCGAGGGCTTCGACAACATCGTCGTCGCGCGCTCCGGTGTCGACCGTCTGCGCGGCAAGAGCTCGCTCGACCTGGTCGACGGTCACACGCTAGCCCTTGCCTGCAACGAAGCCCTGGCACGTCAGGCCTTCGACGCCGGCTTTGCGACCCGAGCCATCAACATCAACGACGCCCGAGCCATCTGCGATCTGATCCAAGATCACCTTTAAGGCTCGACGCTGCGCCGGCCCCAAGCACCCCATCTCGCCCCTCAAGCCGTCGCTCGCGTACCAAAGTACGCGTCGCTCCTCTTTCGGGGCGACCTGGGGCACTTGGAACCGGCTCGCTGCGCTGCCATAACCTGCCAAAAAGGGACAGGCATCTTTGTGGTGGTTTTTGCAAAAAAGCTTTGACTTAAAGTTAGCTCAAGGTGTCATAATCGCTGACAAACGATTGCGATCACGGAGGCCTCATGTCAAAACTGTACTTTATGCGTCACGGTCAAACGCTCTTTAACTTGCTTCGTCGCAAGCAGGGCTGGTGTGACTCGCCGCTCACCGAGCTGGGAATCGAGCAGGCTAAAACTGTCGGTGCGACCCTGCGAGGGCGTGGCCTTACGTTTGACCATGCGTACAGTTCGACGTCCGAGCGTGCGTGCGACACGCTTGAGCTTGCGTTCCCCGGTCAGCCTTACGAGCGCGTCAAGGGCCTTAAGGAGTGGAACTTTGGCAAATTTGAGGGCGCGAGCGAGGATTTGAATCCGCGCCTGCCGTACGGCGATTTTTACAAGCAGTATGACGGCGAGGGCGAAGTCGAGTTTCGCGAGCGTATGATGGCGACCATCACCGAGTTCATGCAGCGCCCTGGACATGAGAGCGTGTTGTGCGTGAGCCATGGCGCCGCAGCGGCTCAGGTCATGCGCGGCGTGGGCGTGGAGCCGCTCAAGATGAAGCACCGCATTGGCAACTGCTGTGTGCTCGAACTCGACTTTGATGCTACTACCGGCACATTTGCTCTTGCAGATTTGTACAACCCCTACGGCACCCCGCGCGAGTAACATCGGGGCATCAGCCAAAACCACCACAAAGGGGCCAGGCACCTTTGTGGTGGTTTTGCCGTTTACAGGCGATTTCCTACCGTTCAGCGGACTTTCGCACCAATGGGGCTTACGCTGCATGCAAGTTTCATCCTACAATCGCCCACGTGCTCACAAGTTTGTTACTCCTCGGGAGGCATCACTTGCGCATAATAGAAGACGAGGAATATCGCCCCGTCGTCTAGCGCCGATGTCCGAGGAGTTTTTTCATGCTCATTTTAAAGAAGATCAACAATAACGTTGCTCTCGCCGCCAGCGATGACGGCCGAGAGGTTGTTGTCTTTGGCAAGGGCATCGGTTTTCACGAGATGCCCTACGAGCTTGCCGATGAGTCGCTCATCCAGCGCAAATTCTATAACGTTCCCGAGAGCCTGCAGGATATGGTCGGCACACTTCCCGACGACGTTCTGCTCGCGGCAAGCGACATTGCCTGCTTCGCATCCCAGCAGCTTGGTTGCAAGCTGTCCGGTGGCCTGCCCTTTATCCTGGCAGATCACCTGCAGTTTGCCGTTCAGCGCGACGACGACCAGATCAGCGCTCCCAACCCGCTCGAGCATGAGGTGGCTTTCATCTACCCGCGTGAGCTCGAAATCGGTCAGGCCGCGCTCGCCATCGTGCAAAAGCACACCGGCGCCAAGCTGGGTCAGAACGAGGCCACGAGCATCGCGCTCCACATCGTTAACGCCGAGGTCGACGGCATGGGCCGCGCCAAGGACATGGACTTCATCATGAAGAGCACCCGCGTGCTTGACGAGGTAACCCATTCCGTGGAAAAGCAGCTCGGCTGCTCGCTCGACACGGCGTCGTACTGCTACATTCGCTTTCTTGCGCACCTGCGCTTTTTGGTTCGCCGCCTTGTTAAGGGCAGCTGCACGCAGACCGAGAACTCCTCACTGTTTATGCAGGCCGCCCGCGATTTTCCCGAGGCCTACCAGTGTGCGTACGCCATCAACCGCGTGTTCGAGAAAGAGTTCAAGCAGAGCTGCTCGGACGAGGAGCTCTTGTATCTGATGATGCATATCAACCGTCTGCGATCGGCTTCGCAGACCGAGTGAGTAAAGCCGCCAGCCCGGCGGCAATCGCAACAATTCTTTTTGGTTTCTAACTGCGGGCAAGGTACCGGCTCGCGGTAGGGGATATTTTTGTCGAAATTTGGAAAAGAGAGGACAGATCATGGCAGGTAAATACGACGATCTTGCTGCCCAGATCGTAGAGCTGGTTGGCGGCAAGTCCAACGTCAAATGCGTCGCACACTGCATTACCCGTGTTCGTTTTAAGCTCAAGGACGAGTCGAAGGCCAATGACGAGGCAATCTCCGAGCTGCCCAACGTCATCAAGGTCATGCACGCCAACGGCCAGTACCAGGTTGTTGTGGGCAACATCGTCGAGGACGTCTACGACGCCGTTCTCAAGGCCGGCGGTTTTAGCGACGGCGGCGCCGTCGACGCCGATGACGACGATGCCGCTCCCAAGGGCGTTACCGATGTGATCATCGACCTCATCTCGGGCATCTTCGCCCCCATGCTCGGCACCTTCGCCGCTGCCGGTATCATGAAGGGCCTGCTGGCGCTCGCTACCTTCCTGGTCCCGAGCTTTGCCAACGACGGCGCCTACACGCTGCTCTACACCGTCGCTGACGGCATGTTCTACTTCCTGCCCGTGGTGCTTGGCTTTACCGCGGCCAAGAAGTTCAAGATGAGCGAGTTCAACGGCATGGCCATCGCCTTTGCCCTGGTGTATCCCACCATGGTTGCCCTGACCTCGGGCGAGGTTGTCGGCTCCGTCGAGCTCGGCTTTGCTGGCACCTTCTCTTGGTACACCACGTTCCTGGGCCTGCCGCTCATCATGCCTGCCTCGGGTTACACCAGCTCCGTTATCCCCATCCTGCTCATGGTCTGGTTTGGCTCCACCCTCGAGCACTGGGTTAAGAAGTGGATGCCCGCTTCTATGAAGATGTTCTTCACCCCGCTGATCGTCGTCACCGTTACCGTCACCCTTGGCTATCTGGTCATTGGCCCCATCGCCACGCTCATCACCAACCTGCTTGGTGAGTTCTTCGCGCTGCTGTTTGGCCTGCCCATGATCGGCTCCCTCCTGGGCTGCACCCTCGTCGGTGCCTTCTGGATGTGCCTGGTCATCTTTGGCTTCCACTGGTCGCTCGTGCCCATCGCGCTGGTCAACCTGTCCACTCTGGGCCACGACTACATCCTGGGCTCCGTTATCGCCCACTCCTTCTCGCTGGGCGCCGTGCTCTTCGCCATGTATCTCAAGAACAAGGACGAGAAGTTCCGCGGTATCGCGCTGCCGGCCATGATCTCCGCCTTCTTCTTTGGTGTCACCGAGCCCGCCATCTACGGTGTCGCCCTGCCCGATAAGAAGGCCTTCATCAACGCCAGCATCGGTTCTGCTGTGGGCGGCCTCATCATTGGTCTCTCCGGCGCCGTGGTGTACATGTCCGGTGGTCTGGGCGTCTTCAACTGGCTGTCCTTCATCGACCCCTCCGGTGTTAACGGCATCAACCACATGATCTGGGCTATCGTTGCCTCTTTCGTGGGTGCCGCCGTGGGCTTTGCGATCGAGTTTGCCACCTACAAGCCCGAGGCTGCCAAGTAGCCCAAACGACAAAGACTCGGTACCAAGCCGGCGGGGGGAGCGCCCCGCCGGTTTTTTTTCAAAGGGGCTAGATGCCATGCGCTCGTCCGAGCGACTGCCCAAAATCAAAACCATGCCGGATTACGGGGCTGAAACGGTGAGTGCTGACCATACCCCGTTTTTCCGTAAACTGACAAGCCTCCTACCTGCGGTTTTGTCCTTGCCGTTTCTGGCATGCTCAAGGGGCACTGGTTCTGCCCCGTAAACCGGCATGGTTTTGAACCTGCCAATAAGGGACAGGTTTATTTTGGTCGGTTTTATCTGGGCAAACGTCGTCTCCGTCAGCTCCGTCCGCATATCTTAAGCCGGCATAGTTTCGATGGGTCGGTCCGTGCGCGTCCCGCAACATGCCTCGCCACGAAACCGGCCTATCTACTACGTTTAAGTGGTAGGGGCCAACCACACGGTGGTTTTTCGAAAACCGCCAAGCCGTCTACCTGCGGTTTTATTTTTGACAATTGCGGCGTGGTCGGGGGTTCACGACTAAACGTAGTAGATGGGCCGGTTTCGTGGCGGCCGACTCAACGCGAACTCCGATCGGGACGCAAATTACCTCGTGGACGCCGCTTCGGCGTCCACGCAACATCCCAACACGTACGAAAGGAGCCAACATGGCTTTTCCCGATGGATTTCTGTGGGGCGGTGCCACTGCCGCCAATCAGTGCGAAGGCGGATACAACGAGGACGGCAAGGGCCTCGGCGTTCCCGACATCATGACCGGCGGCACGGTCTCCGAGCCGCGCCACATTACCGACGGCATTCTGCCCCAGTACCACTATCCCAGCCACGAGGCCGTGGACATGTACCATCACTATCTCGACGACATCAAGCTTTTTGGCGAGATGGGCTTTAAGTGCTACCGCATGTCCATCAACTGGAGCCGTATCTTCCCCAACGGCGACGAGGCCGAGCCCAACCAGGCCGGCATCGAGTTCTACCGCCGTGTGTTCCAGGCCTGTCAGGAGCAGGGCATCGAGCCCATGGTCACCCTTAGCCACTATGAGCTGCCTTATGGTCTGTCCAAAAACTACGGAGGCTGGAAGAACCCCAAGCTCATCGATTTCTACCTCAACTACGCCCGCACCGTCATGACCGAGTACAAGGGCCTGGTGCGCTACTGGCTCACCTTTAACGAAATCAATTGCCTGCTCATGGGCGGCTTTGGCGGCGTGATGGGCGGCGGCATGGTGCCCGAGGCAACCGACACGCCCATGGCCTTTGGCGACTGCGACTGGGACGACCCACAGGCGCGCTTCGATGCCCTGCACCATCAGTTCCTGGCGAGCGCCAAGTGCGTCACCATGGGCCATCAGATCGATCCCCAGAACAAGATCGGCTGCATGATCGCCGGCAACGCCTGCTACCCGCACACGTGCAATCCGGCAGACGTTCTGGCCGCACAAAAGCAGCAGCGCGAGATGAACTTCTACTGCGGCGACGTGCAGGTGCGCGGTGCGTATCCCTCGTGGGCGCCCAGCGTGCGGCGCCGCGAAGGCGTGCACGTGGAGGTTTCGCCCGAGGACGCCGCCACGCTGGCCGCCGGCAAGGTCGACTTCTACAGCTTTAGCTACTACATGAGCGCCACGGCCACGGCTGACCCGGTGCTGCTGGAGCAGGGCAACATCTTTGGTGGCGCCGGCAACGAGTACCTCAAGAAGAGCGATTGGGGTTGGGCGATCGACCCCGAGGGCCTGCGTTACTACCTGGAGGAGGTCTACGACCGCTACCAGGTGCCGCTGATGATCGTCGAGAACGGCCTGGGCGCGGTGGACGAGGTCGAGGCGGACGGTGCGATTCACGACGGCTACCGCATCGATTACCTGCGCGAGCATATCAAGCAGATGGAGATTGCCATCGAGGACGGCGTGGACCTGATGGGCTACACCATGTGGGGCTGCATCGATTTGGTGAGCGCCTCGACCGGCGAGATGAAGAAGCGATACGGCTTCATCTACGTCGACAAGGACAACGACGGCAACGGCACGCTCGCCCGCAGCCGCAAGGACAGCTTCTTCTGGTACAAGAAGGTCATCGCCACCAACGGCGCCGACCTGGCCTAGCCAAGTCTCAACCAGCGTAAACGTCGCAACCACCACAAAGGGGCCAGGCACCTTTGTGGTGGTTTTTGCTTTGGTAGATGTGTGGGACATGCCTTACAATCTACCAAGTAGTTCATGACGGGCGAAAAACGGAGAGAAGGGTCCTGATGTGTCCTTAATGTTTCATGCGGATAGATTGATTTGACAGACGGTGGCGAATGCCCACCGCCCGTATTCGTATGAAACAAGGAGTCTCCATGCTCGCATCTCTTTTCTCAAAGCCTCAATCATCGCTGTCCGTGCAGGCCAAGCGGCTGGTGGCGATGCGCTTTCTCATCTACACCGGGTTTCAGACCAGTTATTTTATCGGCGTCATCGGAACGCTCACCTATGCAGACGATGCCTCAGTCGTGGCGACATCGCTGGCCGTTCTGTTTATGAACGTTTTCGTGATCCTGGGATCCTTTGCGGGTGGCGCTGCGCTCGACGCCTGGGGTCCGCGCCGCCATTTCTTGCTGAGCATCATCGGCGCTCTTGCAACTGGCACGGCAATCATCGCCTTTGGTAGCGCGACCGGCGTCGTCCTGCTCGGCGCGGTGTTTCTGGGCTTTGTGATGGGATTCGCCCAGCCCATCGCCACGTCCTATCCGGCCTACCTCACCGACGATCCTGTCGAGCTCAAAGACATCAACTCCGCCATCGCCATGTTTTCAAACGTGAGTATCATCGTTGGCCCCACGCTGGGTGGCTTTGTCGCGGCTGCTGCGTCGTCGCGCGCGGTGTTTGTTCTCATGATGCTCTTTACCGTGCTGGCGCTCATCGCCGGTTGGGGCTTTAGGCCGCAGACCAGCCATGTCGCCGGGGATGCGGATGCCGATTCGGCGGAGGAAGGGGAGCGTGCGGGACAAAGCTCCAACCCCAGCACATCCACCCGCGCCACCTTCGCAGCCAGCATCAAGACAGTCTTCACCAACAGTGTCCTCGCGCTACTTTTCTGCATCATTTTTCTTTCGAACTTTGGCTACGGAGCCTTCGATCCGCTCGAGTCGTTTTTCTATCGCGATGTCCTACGCGTCGGCGTTGAGTGGATGGGCTGGCTCTCGTCGGCCTCGGGCGTGGGCGCGGTACTGGGTGCCGTGCTCGCGCTCCGCTTGCCGCCGCACTTGGTCAACCTAAAAACGCTGCTCGTGGCACTTATGTCCGTGGGCCTGGGAAGCCTGCTCTATGTGGGGACGCCGTACGTGGGTGTGGCCCTTGTCGGTCAGGTCGCCCTGGGCATAGCTTGGGGTGTCGTCAACCCGCTCCACAACACCATCGTGCAGACGACGGCGCCGCTCGAGCAGCTTGGTCGCGTCAATTCGGTCATGGGCTTTGGCAATATGTTCGCTGGCGTGGCCCCGCTGGCGATTGCTCCGTGGCTGGCGGCGACGTTTGGCGTGCAGCAGACGCTCATCGGAGCAGGCATGGTCGTGACGGCAGTCCCCGCGGCGTTGCTGCTGTTTGGGCGCCGGCATTTTGATCGTGCCGCAAGGCAGTAAAGACCATCACAACATTCGATGAAAATCGCGATTTTGCCGAAAAACATCGAATGTTGTGATGGTTTGGCCCACAAACGCCACTTCCCCCACAAAGGGGGCCAGGCACCTTTGTGGTGGTTTTTGCTTTGACGGGCCGCGCCTGTGCCTTGGTATACCATGTACGCCGTTTGCGAATACACCCCACACCGCCGCACAACTCAGAAAGGCCCCCATGGACGCCACCTTCAGCCACATCAAAGCCGTGTTCTGCGATATCGACGGTACGCTGCTCACGAGCCGGCACACGGTGTCCCCGCGCACCGTGGCGGCGATCCGCGCCCTGCGCGAGTGCGGCGTGCTCTTTGGCCTGTGCACCGGGCGCGACGCCCACGCGACCGAGGCCATGTACGAGCTCTGGGGCATCGAAGGCTTGGTGGACGTGCTCGTGGGCTGCGGTGGTGCCGAGGTCATCGACCGCGCGCACGACATCAACGAGCTGAGCTATCCGCTGTCGGGCGAGACCATCGCGCGCATCTGCAAGCACATGGCGGACCTTCCGGCAACGCCCGTCTGCCCCCGAGACGGCGTGTTCTACGTGCCCGAGAGCAACGCGTGCGTCGAGCACCTGTCGCGCGTCGACGGCGTGCCCTACCAGGTGGTCGATTTTGCCGAGTTTTTGCGCGAGCCACAGCCCAAGGTGATGTTTACCATGGCGCCTGAGGTAATGCCGCGGGTGATTGAGCGGGCGTCGACGTTTGCCGATAACACCGTTAAGGCGGCGGCTCTGCAGACCACGCAGCGGCTCTACGAGTTCATGGATCCGCGCGTGTCCAAGACGCGCGGCCTGGTGCGCGTGGCAGAGCTCAACGGCATGGAGCTCCAGAACATCTGCGTGTTTGGCGATGCCGATAACGACACCTGCATGGTGGCTGGCGCCGGCGTGGGCGTGGCCATGGCAAACGGCAGCGACGCCACCCGTGCCGCCGCCGATTTTGTAACCGCCAGCAACGACAAAGACGGCATCGCGATCTTTATTGAGGAACATCTGCTGTAGCGCGGGGGAGAACTACCACAAAGGGGGCAGGCGCCTTTGCGCCGGCCTCAGGCGATTTGGGCGAATTGATACCTAAAATCTGCGCGCAAATTCAAATATGGTCGTCAGAACATTACGCTTCTAACCACCGATGGGTTAAAGATATTCTCATCAGTTTGGTAGGGTGTTTCTCCCGGTAAATGACCTGCCGCTCATGGTCAATTATCGACCGTTCACAGGATGTTTGCTCTTGAGCAAAATGTTGTGCAAATAAATCTAATGCCATTAAAAAATAATACGCAACTAAATTACCAGCAGAAACAAAAAATAGATAGCGAATAAACGAAGGCAAATCCGAGCAATTGTCAAGAGAATTGAGAACTCACTACAAAACTATCGGTTTTATTTGCTCAGATGTTTAAACAATCGTTATAATTGCATTACTAAACGAGCGCAATTACAGATTGCGCAGATACGTTTGATGGTGAAAGAGCAAGATCGCGGTCTCTTGGGGAGGAGACATCGATGAAAGCGAATTCGGACAAATCTAAGCAGAGTAATAAAGCGACGCGCCGTGTACTGGCAGGCGTTTTGTGCGGAGCCTCCGTGTTGAGCCTGGTACTGTCGCTCGTCATGCCTCCGATCTCGCAGGCCATTGCCAACGATGTCCAGACAGTTTCTACTGAGGAAACTGTAATGGGGGGGGGGTTCCTCAAGTGAGTCTACTGATGTAGAAAACACCAAAAACGGGGATACCGAAAACCAGAATAGTGACGATGCCGAAAACGGCGTGGGCGATGCCCAACCGGAGGAGCAGCCCAAGGACGAGTCGCAGGCAGAAGATAATGAAGCGGTCGACGATGGCACTGTCTCGGTAGCCGAAGAAGCTGCGGAGAACGAAGAAGCAGCCACGGCTATTGCTAATGGCGGTGAATTGCGAGATAAGCTTCAGGGCGTTGGGGAAAATCAAGCTGTTAGCTTTGAGCTTGCGAACGATATCGACTATCCCGGCGAAATCAAACTTGAGAAGAGCGGCAGCAATATAACGCTGGACTTAAGCGGCCATAAAATCACGCATTCGGGCGACAATTCAAATAAGCCGCTCTTCAACATCACCAATAACGCGGCGCTTACAGTTAAAGATTCTAACCAAGGGTCTGATCAAAAGCAGACTTCGGATGGCGGCAATAATGGGCGAGTTGCCTCGATGGACTACGACACCAGCTCTGGCATTCCGACCAAACTCACGTATTACGTGACCGAATCGACGCCGAACGGTACGGGGACAACCGAGACTCTCTATAGGCACGAGGTCAGCATCAACGGTGCCATCGTGGGTACCGCTGCCGGCTCCACGATGAGGCTCATCAACGTTTATGCGGGCGGTACGTTTAATCTTGATAGCGGTGTAATTACCCAACAGTATAATTGCAATGTTGGCAACCTCATCTATGCCGAGAACGGCTCTACCGTCAACATGAGCGGTGGCTATGTGTGTGGCGCTTCTAGCTCGGGTGCGGGCGCGGGCATTAAGGTGTCCAACGATAAAGGTAAGGCCTCGACCCTAAAACTGACCGGTGGCGTAATTGCCGGCAACAGCGCTCCTAGTGGCGGCGGTGTGTATGCTGGAGGTTCCACGGTCACCATAACTGGTGGCGTAATCTCCGGCAACAGCACACTTCCTTCTGGCACTGGTTTCGGCGGCGGCATCATGGCCGAAGGCGGCAGCGTCACTGTTTCCGGTGGCTACATCACTAACAATAAATATGCCAATTTCTGTGGCCAAGATGGTTATGGCGATCATGGCGGCGCTGGACTTGCCGCTAGAAACGGTACTCATGTCACCATTTCGGGCGGCCAGATCACGGGCAACTATTCTGAGGAAGCAGGCGGCGGCGTTTACATTACCGATGTCGATCGACACGGGGCGAGTTCTCGCGAGACAATGGCATGGCTCAACATTACGGGGGGAACTATTGCCGCAAATGTGAGCAACCGTTCCGAGGGTGCTGGCATTCGCGTGGGCCAGATGGTTGATGCGATGATAGAAGGTGCGTCAAAATCTACTCCAGTCTATATCACTAATAACTCCTGCATGTCTCGCTTTGACTGGGGCGGAGGCGGTATCTTTGTCCAGGGCGATTCGGATACCGCATCTAATGCGGGCAGGCTATTTGTCTATAACTCCTATATAAGCAGCAATGAGGCCGGTGGCTACGGTGGCGGCGTTGCGGTTTGCCCGACGGGCAAGACCTTGGTGACGAACACCTACGGCACAGCGATTTTTGGCAATACGTCTGCCAAAGATCAGCATGAGGCAAAAGATGATTATGATTCTACGAATAATAGCGGCAATGAAGGCACCCCTCACCTATCCGCTGGTGGCTACGAAGGCCTTGTCAACAAAAAGAACCAGGATACTGACGCCTACAATGCCAAAGAGTTTCGTGAAAACGGCCACGCGGACTTCTTCCTTGCGGCGGAGGGTCATAAGACCCCGATCGCGGCGGTGATTGGCAAAATGCTTGGCGGCGGTGACGCCAAATACAAGGGAAGTAAAGAGCTTACGCAAGCCATTACTATCCCCGCTAACGGTGGCGTGCAGGTATATAACAGCATCGGTCTGAGCTCGGGTGTTCAAGCTGGAGACGCCGCGGCAACTGCCGCGCAGACAGCCGCGACAACCTTCATCACGGGCAATTATTCCTGGAACCATGGCGGCGGCATCATGTCGAACGGCGACCTGTACTTGGGCGTGCCTGCGGATACGTATGTCTATCCGAGCCTTAAGCTGAAGGCAACCAAGGCGCTGAAAATGAAAAATAAGCAGACCGAGGAAAGCATAGCGCTCGCCAAAGACCAGTTCTCCTTCTCGGTCTACCGTAAGGATTCGGATGGCGCGACGGAGCCCTCTTGGAATGACAAGACATTCAACAGTGGCGGCTGCACCTTGGTCGGAACCGCCAAGAATGATGCGGACGGTAACATCACCTTTGACCTTGGCGAACAGTTCATTGATAAGACTGTTGAGGCTAACAAGATTACATACTACTTGGTCGAAAATGCTGGCAATGATCTCGACATCACGTACGACCCAGCCGTGTACAAGATTGTGGTGACGGTTCGGGACAACCAAACGCTACTCATGAAGGTGCCGAGCAGGGAAAATCCAAACTCGGACGTTCCTCTTTACGTTCACAACTACACGATCACAAGCGTGAGTCCGGGAGATTCAACTAACTCGCTGGAAAAGGACGACCAAGGCTATTATTCGATTAACGGCCCCGGCGGGGAAAAGACCTTCACCAACAAGTACACTCCGTACACCTCTACCGGCACCTGGACTCCTAAGGTGACCAAGGTCGTAAAGGGCGGCGAGATGAAGGAGTTCACGCTCGAGTTTGCGAATAACGCGGACTTCAAAGATGCCACGACGGTTAAGACCGACCCCAAGGGCGAGATTCTCACCGCTGCCGACGGCAAGGAGTCTCAGACCCGGAGCTTCGACGAAATTGAGTACAAACTCGATCAACTCGACAAGCTCAAGACCGACTCTACTGGCCGTGGCGCCTCCAAGACCTTCACGTACTATGTGCGCGAGAAGGGCGAAAGCTCGACCTATCCGCATTACAAGTTTGATCAGTCTGTCTATAGGTTCAAGGTTGTGGCAACGGATAACACCAAAGGAAGGATCGACTGTGCGGTGACCTACATGAAGGGAACCGTTGACTCCGATGGCAACTGGAAAGCAGACGTCGATGCCGAAGAACAGAACCTCACCGACACCTCCAACCCCACCTTCACCAACACCTACTCCACCACATTGCCCCTTTCCGGTATGTCGGGCGTCACTCTGACGTACCTTGCCGGCGCGGCGGTGCTTTGCGCTGCTGCGGCCTGGATGCACGTTCGTCGCAAGGCGAGCGCGAAGGGAGGTGAGCGTCGTGAATAAGAAAGTTTGCTCCTTCCCGATCTTGTTTGCGCTGCTTGCCCTCCTGATCGGCACCTGCGCGGTTGTGTTCCCCGCTTCCGCGCAGGCCGCGCCGACCTCGACCGGTTCCATCACGGTGAGCGGCACCGTGGCGAGCAGCTACGACGCCTACCAGATCTTTAGCGCCAACGTCGTCGACGGCGACAGCGACGCCAAGATCGCCACCGACCTCGCTTGGGCAAACGACGCCGCGCGCGACGCCGCGCTGCCTGTGCTGCACAGCGCCGGCATGCCCAATTCCCAGACCACCGCGCAGGAAGCTGCCGAGTGGCTCAACACCGATTCCCACCTTACGAGCGCGCTGAGCGCACAGCTCGCTCGTTCCCTCCAGAGCTCTGGCGCCGTGTCCGTGGCCCTTAACGCGGGCACGACGGCCGGGCTACCCTGCGGCTACTGGCTCATCGTCGCCAATGACGACGCCATCTCCCAAAACGAGGCCGGCACCGCGCCGGTCATGGTCCTGGTCGGCGGCAGCGCCGTCACCGTCAAGCCCAAGGCCGCGACGCCCAAGGTGGCCAAGCACGTGCTGGAGGACAGCACCGCCGCCTGGCAGAAGGCCGCCGACGCCACGGTCGCCGACGACCTGTACTGGCGCCTCTCCGCCACGGTCCCGGCGGGTCTTACCGCCTACGACACCTACACGGTGCGGTTCGTCGACACCATGAGCGCGGGGCTCGACCCCTCCAAGGTGGCCGCGAGCATGCGCGTGTACGTGGCGGCGGGCGCGGACGGCGGCTTCGACGCCGTTTCGGCCGACAAGGATGGCCGCGCCGGCACCGAGCCCGCGAAGGGCTGGACCGACATCACGGCCCAGTGCGCCACCAAGGTGGCGGCGGACGGTAGGACCTTCACCGTGCACACCGGCGACCTGATCGCCGCGCTCGGCGGGGTCGACGCCTTCACCGCGGGCGCCCGCGTGGTCGCCGTGTACAACGCGCCGCTCAACAGCGCATGCAATCACGGCATCGCGAAGGGCAACCCCAACGAGGTCTACCTGCGCTACCCGCGCTCTCCCTTTGCCGACCAGTCCGGCGATGCCGGCTTTACCCGCACGCCGAGCGATGACGCGTGCGCCTACACTTGGGATCTCGCGCTCACCAAGCGCGGCAGCGACGGCGACAAGCCGCTTGCCGGGGCGGTCCTGAGCATCGCCGACGACCGCGGTCGCACGCTGGCGGCCGACGGCACGTGGGATGCGGAGGGCAAGGCCACCGTCACCACGGGCGACGACGGCCGCGTGACCGTCTCGGGCGTGGACTCGGGCAAACTGGAGGTCCGCGAGCTCAAGGCACCCAAGGGCTACACCGCCTTTGAGGGCACGCGCTCCGTGACGGTCAAGGCCGAGGGCCTGGACGTTGACCAGGTGGCCGCCGCCAAGCCCAAACTCACCATCACGGCCGAGTCGCCCCTGCGTGCCGACAGCGCGGACGGGTCGACGGGCAGCCTGGAGGCGTCGCTCATCAACACGCCCACCGGCACACCCCCTAGCATTACCACCGGAGGCTTTATGCCCTCGACTGGCGATATGGCAATGTACGCCGCGGCCGCCGCAGCGGTCGCCGGAGCCGCGCTCATCGTGGTCGCGCTCCTGGTCAAGCGGGGAGGTGGCAGCCATAAAGAGTAGCTGGCAGCCCCACAGAGAGCGGGGCGAGACGTAGCGAAGTAGATGCTAAGACACAGACAGATGATGATCGATCGAATGAGAATCAAACGGAAAACGGAGGAAAAGAAGATGAGCATGAGCAAGAACATCGCACGCCTGGCAGTAACCGCCGGCCTCACAGCAGCGCTGAGCTTCGGCGGCGTGATGGCGCCCGTGACCATGGCGTTTGCTGAGGGTACGGGGTCGACCGTCACGTTCGAGGACGCCGATTACGCTGCGTCCACGACCTATAAGGGTATCCAGATCTTCAAGGCAAAGGTCACGACGACCGGTGGGAATACGACGGTGAGTAGCATCGAATGGGCCAGCTCCGATGCCAAAACTGCTGTCGTAAACGCCATCAAGAAAAAGGATGCATCCTACAAAAGCGAGAACGCACAGGATGCTGCCGATTGGCTTAGCACCAAATCTGAAGTTACCGGGACCGATTCGAAGGTTGCTAGCGACAACGTTCTCAGTCTAATTGCCGATGGCCTGAAGAACAGCACCACCTGGAAGGTGACGAGCGAGGGCAGTGCATCCCTTTCCGGACTCGGCGCCGGCTACTGGCTCTTCCTCACCGCTACTCCCGGTAAGCCTGCTGACAAGTCGACCGATGTGTCCACCTCTCCCGTCTACGCCGTGATCGACGGCGTAGACGCGACGACCGTTACGCCAAAGAAGGGCGTGCCTACTGTCGAGAAGAAGGTCCTCGACGATGCCGACGCCGCCGATGCCACCGACATCAAGGGCTCCAACAAATGGAATGATGTCGCCGATTCCCAGATCGGCCAGGAAGTTAACTACAAGCTTACCGGCACGATCGCCAGCAACTACGCTACCTTTGGCACGTATGCTTACAAGTTCACCGACGGGCTTTCCAATGGCCTTGACTATGTCAAAGGCTCGGTTAAGGTGTACGCGCTGAACGGCGAGACTTACAGCGAGATTGAGTCGAGCAATTATACCGTGACGGATGCTGATGCTAGCAACAACAACACGCTGACGGTCGAGTTCAAGACCGGAGACGGCAAGAAGGGCCTCAAGGACGTCGCGAGCGTGACCGCCGACACCAAGATCGTTGTCTTCTACAAGGCAAAGCTCAACGGCAACGCCGTGATTGGCAATGCAACCGACGGCAACAAGGGCGGTAACCCCAACACCGTCAAGCTCGAGTACTCCAACAACCCGTATGCCGAGGGCACGGGCGAGACGATCGAGGATACCGTCGCCGACTTCGCGTTCAAGCTCAACCTCAACAAGGTCGACCAGGGCACCGAGAGGGGCCTTGCGGGCGCCGTCTTCACCATCCAGTCCGCTGATTCGAACACTCAAGACCAGTATATCGCCTCGAAGGACGACCCCACCGCGGGCGTCGTCGCGGGCCAGCTCGTGACCGTTGCCGACGTCAACCACCTGCCTGACTACGTGACGTTCACGTCCGACAAAGACGGCAAGATCCCCGTCTCCGGCCTCGACGCCGGCTCCTACAAGGTGACCGAGGTCAAGGCCCCCGGCGACCCCTACACCAAGGCCAAACCCTTCACCTTCAAGATCACCCCGACGTATGACGCCGTGACCATGAAGGTGACGGAGCTTAAGGCGGAGGTTTCCGAGTACGACAAGGGCCGCAACGACATCGCCTTGGGTACGCTTGACGACACTGCCGGTGACAACAAACTGAACGGCACGGAAGGCGCCGGCACCAACGCCGCCACCGGTGAGATCACCATCAACGTCGGCAATACCAAGTCCGTCGGCCTCCCGCTGACCGGTCTCAACGGTGTGACCTTCACTTGGATCGCTGGTGGCGCGGTGCTGTGCATCGGCGTGGCGCACCTCATCCGCAGCCGTAAGCAGGCCGAGGAGTCCGAGCAGGAGTAACGCTCGCTCACCCATCCCTTTGGCAGGTGGGATGCGATGGCCATGAGACTTGCGGACACTTTTCTCGTCCATTGACGTTCTTGCTTTGCCATTCTCTTTTCGGGGCAGACTCCGCACTGGAGTCTGCCCCGTTCTTTTTAAAGGCTTTAGCCTGTGCGGGGCGCGCAGCGCGCCGCATCAGAAACCACCCGCTATG
>OGXS01000014.1_pt1 | contig 197427 bp, 166 predicted proteins | sample 1576371 | NCBI WGS metagenome assembly OGXS01 (sample SAMEA3541475, study PRJEB24748) | human gut metagenome | biome: human gut; feature: human-associated habitat; material: faeces | place: China | collected 2012
TTCAGCAAACATCGGCAGGTGTGACCACACTTTTTTAAAAGTGTGTGTGATACATACTAAATTGTTTTTACATTACCTGCAATGTCATTGATATGTATACTCAATGCAGGCGGCAGACGCCTCGTTAGGTGCGCAGTCATGGATAACAGAATTATTTAGGTAAAATCATAATCAATTAATAATAAATATATTAAGATTATATCAGCAAATAGATTATATCAGCAAATATCGGTAAAGCACCGATAGGTACCTCTTTAGGTGCTCAGTCTCAGAAAACAGAAATAGCTTATGTAAAACCATAATAAATTAATTTCAAAGATATTAAAATTGTTTTCAGCAAACATCGGAAGAGCTCCGATAGGTACCTCTTTAAGTGCGTAGTCTCAAAAAACAGAAAATAATGTATATAAACTTTAATAATCTACAACATTAATTAAAGCTCTAATTTAATATATTTACAAATTGACAAAAAAAGTATAAAATATAATCTATTAATATGAAAGGATTTGGTAGTATAGAAAATTTATTTGACCGGCCAACATATAAGTTTGAAAATGAAATAGTTAATACTCTATTAAACAGTACAAACATTAGAATAGAAAAAATAATATCAGACGGCCATACAACCGGGTGGTATGACCAAGATCAGGATGAGTTTGTTTGTCTTCTTACCGGATATGCAGAATTAGAAATATTGAGCGATGATGGAGATTTAAATATTCTTAAACTATCTCCGGGTGATAATATTCTTATAAAGAAACATACAAAACATAGAGTAATTAAAACCACAAAATGCAATTGGCTTTGTATATTTTTTAATTAACAGAAGGAGCAAATAAAATGAAAATAGTTTTACAACGGGTATCAAAAGCTAGTGTATCCGTAGAAGATAAGATAACAGGCAAGATAGAAAACGGATATTTGGCGCTTTTGGGAATTTCTGATAACGACGATAAAGAAAAAGCTGAAAAAGCAGTTGATAAAATATCAAAGCTGAGAATATTTCCGGATAGTAATGGTAAAACAAATTTATCATCAATAGAGATAGATGGGGAACTGCTTGTTGTTTCACAATTTACATTATACGCTGACTGCAAAAAGGGTAACAGACCAAGTTTTATAAACGCAGGTTCACCATCTCATGCCGAAAAAATATATAATTATTTTATTGAATATGCAAAACAGAAATTTAAGAAAGTTGAATCCGGAATTTTTGGAGCCGACATGAAGGTAGAATTAATTAATGATGGTCCATTTACTCTAATTTTGGAAGATGGAAACGGATTATAAAATAATATGTTTCTATATAATATAACTTAATAATTATTGTATGACATTTATTTCTCTATAATAATATAAGTTTTTATTAAATAATAATTTAAATGATGGTATATACATTATGAATTTTAAGTAGCAATTATTAAAAATAAAGTTAGTTTACTTATTATAGTATGGACAAATGATAAAAATCCAGTTGATACATCTGGTAAACAAATTAAGAATAAAACTAAAATATAAGTTATAAAAATGTAGAAAATTATTTTAAATCAAAATTCAAGCAGGTGAAATATGAATAGCAAATTATCATGTAATTGAGATTCTAATATAAATGTTTTTTATTAAATGATATATTTTCGACCCTTAACCTTTTTACTATTACTATGATTTTTTCTAAAAGTTTTGTTAATAAATTTTTTTATACCATAACTCATCAAACAAAAACCGCTGTGATTAATTTCACAGCGGTATAAACTTAATTTTTTAATTATTTAAGTTCGATTTGTGCTCCAACTTCTTCGAGCTTTGTCTTCATTTCTTCAGCTTCATCCTTAGATACAGCTTCCTTAATTGTCTTAGGAGCTCCGTCAACTAAAGCCTTTGCGTCAGCAAGACCAAGACCTGTAATCTCACGAACAACCTTAATAACCTTTATCTTCTGAGCGCCTGCTCCAGCAAGAACTACGTCAAACTCTGACTTTTCTTCTGCTCCGCCTTCAGCAGCTCCGGCAGCACCTGCAACCATAACAGGAGCAGCAGCGCTAACGCCGAATTCTTCTTCTAAAGCCTTTACCAAATCGTTTACTTCCATTAATGTAAGTTCTTTTATTTCATCAAGAATTTTTGTTATATCTGCCATTTTATTTTCCTCCATTATCTAAATTTAATAGCTTATTTTATACAAATTAATATTTTACTACTCTGCGGCAGGTGTTTCTGTCGCTTCTGCAGCAGGAGCCTCTTCAGCAGGTGCTGCTGTTTCTTCTGCTTTTCCGCCCGGTACAGCTTCTTCTGTAACGATAGCCTGCAATGTACGAGCAAGTTTGCTGATAGGTGACTGCAATGAACCCATCATCTTTGAAATGAGAACTTCCTTTGATGGAATTGAAGCATACTGCTTAACCTCATCAATTGAAATAACTTTTCCTTCAACAAAACCGGCTTTGATTTCAAGCAAATCATTTCCCTTAGCAAAGTCACAAAGAACCTTAGCCGGAGAAATAACGTCGTCATTACTTGTAGCAATAGCTGTAGGACCTTCTAAAACGCTGTCTAAATCCTCAAGACCAACTTCTTTAGCAGCAAAACGGATAATACTGTTCTTTAAAACTGTATATTCAACGTTTGCCTCACGAAGCTTACGGCGAAGTTCTGTGTCCTGCTCAACAGTAAGACCTCTATAATCGGCCAAAACTCCGGCCTGTGCATTTTGCAGTCTCTCTGTCAGCTGTTTTACCATCGCTTTTTTATTTTCTAAAACTTTCTCACTTGGCAATTTTAAATCCTCCTTCCGTAAAAAAATCCCTCGCAGACATGCGAGGGACATAATTATACATAATCATATCATCCTCGGCAGGATTTATGGCGTCTGCCACCTGCTGTCTACGGAATATAAAAGATAATTTTACAAATTAATTATTCTGACAAGTCGATATTTTAACACAATATCTATAACTTGTCAACCCAAAATAAATTAGTTTTCAAGCTTATTTGCAGCTATTTTAACTCCTGGACCCATTGTAGAAGCAATAGTAACTGACTTCAAATAGGTACCTTTAGCAGCAGACGGTTTAGCCTTTATAATAGCTCCCATCAATACGTTAAAGTTAGCTCCCAGCTTTTCAGGTCCGAAAGAAGCTTTTCCGATAGGACAATGAATAATGTTTGCCTTATCAAGTCTATACTCAATCTTACCTGCCTTAGCCTCTTCAACAGCTTTAGCAACATCAGGAGTAACCGTACCTGCTTTTGGGTTAGGCATAAGTCCTTTAGGACCAAGAACTCTACCTATTCTACCAACAACACCCATCATATCAGGGCTTGCAATAACTACATCAAAATCAAACCAATTCTCAGACTGGATTTTCTGAGCCAGTTCTTCAGCACCGACATAATCAGCTCCGGCTGCCTTTGCAGCTTCAGCCTTATCGTCACGTGCAAACACGAGAACTCTTACTTTTTTACCGGTACCATTAGGAAGTACAACAGCACCTCTAACCTGCTGATCAGCATGTCTTGAATCAACACCGAGCTTAACATGAAGCTCAATTGTCTCATCAAACTTAGCCGTTGCGGTTTTACAAACAACGCTTAAAGCTTCCTGAGGGTCATAAAGTTTACCCTTTTCAACAAGCTTAGCGGCTTCTTGATACTTTTTGCCTTTCTTCATTCTATATCCTCCTATTGTGGTTCAGCAGAATAATAATATTCCTCCCACCAAACTTATCCGTCTTATTCGGAACTAATAATTACTCTTCAACAGTGATTCCCATAGAACGAGCTGTTCCGGCAATCATTGACATAGCGGCTTCAACAGAAGCGGCGTTAAGATCCTGCATCTTCTTCTCAGCAATATCTTTAAGATCTGCCTTTTTAAGTTCTGCAACCTTTGTTTTGTTCGGAACGCCAGACGCCTTATCAAGACCGCAGGCCTTCTTAATTAAAACCGGTGCCGGCGGAGTTTTAGTAATAAATGTGAATGATCTATCCTGATATACTGTTATAACAACAGGGATAATCATGCCAGCGTCATTTTTTGTTTTCTCATTAAACTGCTTTGTAAAATCCATAATATTTACACCGTGCTGTCCAAGTGCAGGACCAACCGGCGGAGCAGGAGTAGCTTTTCCTGCAGGAATCTGCAATTTAATATAACCTGTAACTTTCTGTGCCATTGTGATTTACACCTCCTTGTACACATGCGTGGTATTATCGGGACTAGGCCCCTCCCACAGACCGATTAATTTCGGTATATATAAACGGAATAATCCGTGTGGGTAACAAATTTATGCTATTGATTCTATTTGGTTAAACTCAAGTTCAACATCCGTATCTCTTCCAAACATTGAAACAGTTGCTTTAACCTTCTTCTTATCAAGATTTATCTCAGTGATTACACCCAAAAATCCTTCAAGAGCTCCATATTTTACTCTAATATTGTCGCCAACGTTATAGTCAAATTTTATCACTGTATGCTCAAGTCCCATACTCTCAACCTCTTCCTGTGTGAGAGCTACCGGTTTAGATCCGGGTCCTACAAATCCAGTAACACCGCGGCAGTTTCTAACCACATACCAGCTGTCATCATTCATAATCATCTTAATCATAACATAGCTGGGAAATACTTTACGTTCTGAGACTTTCTTTTTGTTATCTTTTATTTCGATAACCTCTTCCATAGGAACGCGGACTTCCTGGATAACATCTTCCATTCCTCTGTTCTCTACGGTCTTTAAAATATCGTCCATAACTTTATTCTCATAACCGGAATATGTATGGGCAACATACCATTTCGCTTTATTTTTGTCTGACATAAAAAATCACCTTTGCTATCTACTAATGATAAGTGACATACCCCAAGTAAAGAGAGCGTCAAGTCCCCAAATAACTATACCAACTATAACAACATAGAGCATAACAATAAGAGTATTCTGTCTAACTTTTGCAAATGTAGGCCAGATAACCTTTTTCATTTCAGACTTAACTTCTTTAAAGTATTTTGCAACTCTATTGAAGAAACTCGGTTTGGTTTGTTCCATTTCTCTACACCTCTAATTATTTCGTTTCTTTATGGACAGTGTGTTTTCTACAAAATCTGCAGTATTTTTTAAGCTCAAGTCTGTCAGGGCAGTTCTGCTTATTCTTTGTAGTATCGTAATTTCTTTGCTTACATTCGGTACAAGCTAATGTAATCTTTGTTTGCATAATTATCACCTCAAATTCCTAACACAAATAAAGCCTCTTTCACGAGGCAGATACAATAATAACACAAATTTCTACGCTTGTCAATAATATTTTTTAAAAAAATTCCCATATTTATTCATATAAAAGCATGTCCACTATATATAGTTATATTATAAAAGCTCATACAAAATATATTGATTTTAACTTTATACAAAGTGGTGATAATATGAATTGTCTTAAAATTATTTTTGTTTATATAGGCCTTATAATTGGAGCCGGATTTGCTTCCGGCAGAGAAATTTGTGAATATTTCAACTTTTGTTCAAATACTGACTATACAGGTGTATGTATAGCGTCCATTTTATTTATATTTGTTTGTTACGCTATATTAAAAAAGTCAATGAAGTATGAACTCTATACTATATCAGACTATGTAAAACATACTTTGAGTTTCTCTAAGATACTTCAAAAGTTCTTTCTTGTATTAATATTTTTCGACTTGACATGCGGTCTTATTGTCATGCTTTCATCATGCGGAGAAATATTTACAAACGTTTTTGGTATCCCAAAACTTGCAGGGGCTGTTATCCTGTCTGCACTTTGTTTTATAGTTTTTATTTTTGACATTAAAGGTATTGCGGCAATAAATATTATTTTAGTTCCTATTATCACGGTAACTATACTTTTTATATCAATTTTCTCAATACTGTCTAAAATATACTCCCCAACATTTTTTTTAACAGACTTTTTATCAGGTTCAGGCAGAAATATGATTTTTCTTGCTGTGTGCTATGTAAGCTATAATACCCTGACAGCGGCTTCTGTACTGTCACCGCTGACAAAAGAGGTAAAAGACAGAAAAACAATACTTATAAGTTCAGCAATAGCAGGTTCTATAATCGGTCTGCTTATATTCTTGGTTTGGTTTGCTATCGGTATGAATTTCAGCACTGTTTGGTATGAAAGCTTTCCTCTGCAAAAACTTGCAGGTTTAATAGACAAAAATTTCGAAAGTATCTACTCAATCTGTCTGATGATGTCTATCTTTACCACCGCTGTATCAGAAGGATATGGAATATTATCTTATTTTAACATAATAACTCTAAAAAGAAGAATAATAATATCAGTATTACTTTTTGTAATAATCCTGCCGTTTTCTATGATAAACTTTGCATATTTAGTAAAACACCTTTACTATATCCTAGGTTCCCTTGGAATGCTGTGGATGTTAGTTGTATTAATTGACTATTTAAGAGATTTAAAACACTAGATTTAAATTAAATAAAATATTACATAAATATAATCAAAGTTATACACATTTGTAATATTTGTAATATGTTGGTAAAATGTGTGTAACATTAAACCCACTTTTTTGTGGTATAAAATGTTAATATTTCAATTCGTTTACAAACACTTTATCAACATGTTAAAATTAAGTTACAGCGTTTATAAAAATAAGTTATCTACATTTCTCACCGTACCAACAACAGCATCTTCAACTATAAATATATATATTATATATTATTATAAAGACCATACTAAAATCATTATAAAAATAACAATAATAGTATGGTCGTTTATTATTCACCTATAAAACCTTGAATTATCTTCTGTTCAGCTTCTTCTTCCGTTAATCCTAAAGTTCTGAGTTTAAGTAATTGTTCTCCCGCTATCTTTCCAATTGCCGCTTCATGAATTAATTCAGAATCACAGTTATTTGCCGTCAGTCTCGGTGAAGCTGTAACTGTACCGTTATCAACAAGTATAGCGTCACATTCAGTATGTCCTTTAGATATATTATTGCCAATTATATTAGAAATATAACTCTGTTTTGAATTTCCTTTTGCTACAGAACGTGAAACTACGTCAGCAGCTGAATTTTTTCCGTTCAGAGATACTGTAAAATCAGTATCGGCTGTTTCATCACCGTCAGTCATGATTCTTTCACGGATTATCAGTTTTGCATCTTCACCCAGGCTTGCTGTAGTCTTACGGGTAGTTTTATCCACCCCTCCTATTTGAATTGTATCCATAGTTAAGGAAGAACCCTTTTTTAACTCGCATTCGGTTACAGGGTCTATTTTTTTAGCTCCTGTGCCTTTTCCGGTTCCAATATGTTTTTCCTGATATAAAACTTTTGCATTTTCCTCAAGAATAAACTTGTGTATACCATTATGTCTTGCGTCTTCTTCTGTATCAGTGTGAACTCCGCATCCGGCAACTATAGTGACATCAGCATTTTTCCCTACATAAAAATCATTATAAACTAAGTCATCAAAGTTTCCGTGCGTTACGCAGGCGGGTATATAAACTGTTTCATCTTTTGTATTTTCAGCAATTTTTATTACAAGACCGGGAGCATCTTTTTTGGATTCAATCTGAATATTTTTACTTGATTGTCTTCCTGCACACTCACCGTTTTCTCTGATATTGAACGCGCCTTTAAATTCACCTGTAAAGTCTGAAACAATTTTTAAAAGTTCATCAGTAATTTTATTCACTATACACTTCCTCCTTTCCTTCAGGACAGTGCTGTCCATATTCATTTTCCAGCAATATTGGCATTATCTCATCTTTTTGACCGTTTGTTCTGACAAGTCCGTCGGCAATAACTATAATTTCATCTGCTATTTCCAAAATTCTTTCCTGGTGTGAAATTATTATCTGCGTGCCTTTATGTTTTGATTTTAGTTCTTCAAAAACTTTTATAAGTCCGGTGAAGCTCCATAAATCTATACCTGCCTCAGGCTCGTCAAAAATAGTCAGCTTAGTTTTTCTTGCCAGTACGCTGGCTATCTCAATTCTTTTTATCTCTCCTCCTGAAAGTGAAGAATTGATTTCCCTGTCTATATAATCATAAGTACAAAGCCCTACTTTTCCTAAAAGTTCACAGAGCTCATCTATTGACAATTCTTTTCCTGAAGCGAGTTCAAGCAGATTTCTGACTGTTATGCCTTTAAACCTGACAGGCTGCTGCAGAGCATAGCTTATTCCGGCTTTTGCACGTTCAGTTATATCATAGTCGGAAATATCTGTATTATCTAAAAATATTTTTCCTGAAGTCGGCTTTTCTATTCCGGCAATAATTTTTGCCAGCGTTGTTTTTCCGCCGCCGTTCGGTCCGGTTATAACTATCAGCTTGCCATCAGGTATATCAAGATTTATATCTTTAATTATTTGAGTTCCGTTTTCTAGGGTCCAATTTATATTTTGTAGTTTTAACATTTTATCACTTCCATATATTGTTATATTATGGTGAATTATATCATATCAAAGATATATTGTAAAGTTTATGAATTTTATTTATTGCATTGCTTTGCTTATAGCATCTTTCATATTATCAGCCGACATAGCGCCGGGTATATATCCAAAAACGCTTCCGTCCCTATTGATTATAAAAGTTGTAGGAAGACTCATGATACTGTACGATTTAAAAACATCTCCTGTTTTATCCATGAGAACCGGGAAAGTTAAGTTATATTCATCAAGAAACTCTTGAATTTCTTCCTGACTGACATCTGAATTATTAGGGTATTTTTCTGAACGCGGATTTGCCGCGCCTAATATAATAACGTCTTGACTGTTTTCTCCATATTCATGATATAATTTTTCTATATCAGGCATTTCTTCTTTACAATATCCGCACCATGTGGCCCAAAAATTTATAAATACTATTTTTCCTTTATAATCGGACAGTTTGTGAGTTTGCCCATATTGATCAGTTAATTCAAAGTCAGGAGCCAGTGAGGTATTCTTTTTAGGTTTTTTTGTAGGGGCAGGAGTTATTTCAGGATTTGGTGTTTGGTAGGTTATATTATTTTCAGCAGAATTATTATTTTCGGTTTGTCTTTCAGAATTGCTTGTATTTGTGACAGATGCTATATAACTGTTAATACCGTTCATAAATCCTGTTATTGTCATTATTCCCATTAAAATTAACAAAACGGCTCCTATTTTAACGGTATATTTTACTATGTTCTGATGTCTTTTAAACAAATCAAGTACAGTGCCGGTAAAAAGACCGACAAGCAGGAATGGTATAATAAATCCTAACGTATATACACCTATTAGTAAAAAGCCGATAAGTTTTGAATCGGAAGCCGATACCATTAATAATACGCTGCTGAGTACAGGACCTATACATGGCGTCCATGCGAAACTGAAAGTGAAACCTAAAACAAACGCGGTCAGCGGGTTCATGGCAAACTTTCCGATATTAAAGGGCAGGCGGTGTTCTGATTCTATAATATTACGGCGTTTAAATATTCCAAATTGGTATAATCCGAATATTATCATTATTAATCCGCTTATTATCATAAAAACATATTTATATTTATTAAAAAACTGACCCAGCATAGAAAAACTAAAGCCCAGCAGAAAAAAGGTAAAACTTATTCCTAATACAAAACATATAGTATTAATAAATATTTTTTTTCTGGGATAAATTATTTTTCCATCGCTGTCGGTGTATTTGCTTCCTCCTGCCAAATAACTTATGTAAAGTGGTATTAGCGGAAGTGTGCACGGAGAGAAAAAACTTATAATACCTTGAAAAAATACAGTTATAATTGAAATTCCCTGCTCTAATGAAAATGGCATAAATTCACCTCTTATTATAATTTTTAAAGTTAATTTATTAAATTAGCATAACATTTTATATTGTTATCTTAGTTATAATTAATTATACTTAAATGGATTAACATACCGTGTTTTTATTTAAATATTTTGCTGTCAATTGTTTTTATTGTTGTTTTATCCAGATAGTCTTTACATGAATAATTTAAGTTTTCAACAATATTGTCCATAATTCCGGCCATACCTGAGGCTATTAAACAATCCATATCATCATCGCCGCTATGCCAATTAAGACAGACAGTTTTCTCATTTATAGCGTCGAGTATTTGACCTAGAGATATATTTTCTTTTTTGTCTGATAAAATATAACCCCCGTCAAGGCCTTCCTGCGACTTTACAAGACCTTTTTTCTTAAGCATTGACATAACTTTTCGGACGCGCGTAGGATTAGTGCAGATATTTTCAGCTAATTTTTCACTTGATACAGTTTCACCTTTATGGTTTAGATAGACTAATGCGTGAACAGCTACACAGAAATTTCCCGTCATTTTGTTACTCCTATTCATTATTTATAAACTGTGACTTTTTTAAATACAATTATACTGTGACTATAACATATACAGTTAGTGTTGTCAATAGTACTTTTAAAAAATTTCATAATTTAATAAAAATTTTTTATGTTTTGAATTAAGTTGTATAAGAACAGTATGTTTTGTATTTCAAATTAAATAATTGTTTTTTTATATTAGTTTTTTTAAAAAATTATCAAATTTTAAGATTATTTTTTTGACAAAATAAAAATTTTAGTATGAAATTGACTTCATATTAGATCTTTAGTATGTATTTTAATTATTTTAGATAAAATAAGTATTTAAGGAGGTAAAAAATATGATAACTGCTGAGGAAAGAATAATAAGGTCAGAGAAAATTAAAGAATATGAAGTTTATTTAATGGAACAAGAAAAAAGCTTGTCAACAATAAGAAAGTATATACAAGATATAAAAAGAATGTATAAATATTTTGAAGAAAAAGAATTGAGTAAAATACTGCTTATTGAATGGAAAAAGCTATTGGCAGAAAGTTATTCCGCTTCAAGCGTTAATACAATATTAGCTGCCGCTAACGGTTTTTTAGAATATAACGGTTGGGGCGATTTAAAAATAAAACCGTTAAAGATTCAGAAAAATATATTTTGCGATGAGAAAAAAGAATTATCTAAAAACGAATATTTTAGATTGATTAAGACTGCTGAAAAATTAAATAATAAAAGACTATCTCTTATTATACAAACTATATGTGCTACAGGAATCAGAGTCTCTGAGTTAAGTTATATAACTGTTGAAGCCGTTTATAAAGGTAAAGCAGAAATTAACAATAAAGGAAAAAGAAGAATAATATTTATTCCTGTAAAACTTTGTAAAATTTTAAAAATATATATAAAAAGACAAATCATTTCAAAGGGATGTATCTTTATAACAAAGAGCGGAAAACCAATAGACCGGTCAAATATATGGAGAGAGATGAAAAATTTATGTGAAGCGTCAGGAGTAAAATCAGAAAAGGTTTTTCCACATAATCTCAGGCATCTTTTTGCAAAAATATATTATTCAGAAGAAAAGGATTTATCAAGGTTAGCCGACATTTTAGGACATACAAATATAAATACAACGCGGATATATACCATGGAAAGCGGTTCGGTTCATTTAAGACAGCTTGATAAGATGAACTTAGTTATCACATAATTTTGATTATGTTGTATCTATTTAAATAATTGAATAACTATGTGACTAATTTCAATATTATTATAACATAATTGTTTATTTGATTACAAGTTAATAATATAAAATTTTACATATTTTTTAAAATAGACAACATAAATAAGCAGAATGAATATATATTTTTATTCCGCTTGTTTGTTATGCAAAAATTTATTAAATTGTATCTAAATTATTATTTATAAAAAATAATAATAGTTTTTGTTATAAAAAATAATACTTTATGGCAAGTTATTACAACATAATCAAAATTATGTAGTTATATTATTTAAAAGTATAAAGGGATGGATATTATGAATTTTGAAGAGAAAAAAGATTTAGAGGTTAATAAACTTGAAATAAAAGAAAATTTGTTTGATATGCAAAAACTTATTCTTCGACTTAAAAATCTTATAAAAATTATATCTGAAGAACAAAAAAATTTTTATAAAATAGAAGTTTCTTCAGAGATTAATGACTTTTATATAGGGAATGAAAAAGAACTGGAACATGTGCTTATTAAATTTTTTGTAGGAGCTGTAAAATATTTAAAAGAAGCGGAATATCTTGTTTTTAGTATTGGTGTAAATAAGTTTACAACTAATAAAGATGAAATCTATTTTATAATAAAAGGTATAGAAACAAGTAATAAAAATAAGAATTACAATAAAAATTATGAATGGTTAAATTCTATAAAAGATTCTTTAAAAAAATTAGACGGTAATATTAATATAAAACAAGGACTTAACAGTGGATATACTTTTATGCTAAGCATACCATTAAAAAATAAATAATATTATAATTAAATAAATTTGGTGCGGTTTTTTAAAACTCAATCAATAGTAATCAGCAAATTATTTGCTTAATCTATTAAAGAGACTTTAGTTCGGAAGGTCTATTCCAAATAATTGTGCCATTTTCATTAGAAATTTTTTCAGGAATATTTTTTAATGTTATTTCTATACAGTTATTATATATTTTAACAGAGTTATCGTTTCCTTTATGCAATATCTTAACTTCGTGAACGGCGGCAGCATACTCACCAATGTAATCATCATCTTCAGGCTCAGTATCAGTCTCAAATATACCTGTAAAAGATCTGCATTTGACTTTAAGTCCATTATCCTATTCGATAATCTGTTTAAAATAATGTTTAAATATAGGTAATAATTTATTATATTGTTTATTTTTCATATATAACTCTCCTTTTTATTTTTTTTAATTTCATCATTCATTTTGGCATTGCTGGTACAATATGTGCATTACCTTTATTGTCATAGTGGATTGTTTTTTAAGTAATTTAACTATTAAGTTTGTTTTATATATAAAAAATCATATTTATCTAATATATTTAAGGACATGGTTCAATAAGCCTTCAAGCAGCATAATTATATTATGGGCAAAGGAGGTGTTAAAATTGATTATGCGGGCTATAGTAATAGGCGTACAAAATGACCGTTTGTTTGTATTAGACATAGAAAACCGTCAGAGAGTTGTTGTGATAACGCGCAGAGCACGCCGGTTTAGACCTGGAAATTTTGTTCGGATTGAATTTGACGGTATTATGACAAACAGTATGCCGCCGCAGATATATGCTCAGAGAATATCCTTAATTTCATGGAATAATATCTGGTGCGATTTATGTTAATATAAAATAATTTTATATAAAATATATTAAATTTACAAAATACCCTACATTTATATGCAGGGTATTTTTGTAGTAATAATTTTTAAAACAACTATATTATAAACAATATGTTAAACAATTGTGAGTATTATTATTATAATGTGAATATCTTAAATCATATGCGTTTATAATTTAAAATAAGGATCTATTAGTTACTTAAAATTATTTTCTCCTGCATTTATATTAAATAATATGATTTAATTTGTGTTTATTTATTTTTACATATTATAAACAGTCATATTATTTAAAATTATTGTTTTTTTTATAATTTGCCGTAGTCACTATAAATTTATTATCAATAATTTTAATTATATATATTTGGTCTGCTTATAAACATAAAATATATTACAGCACTTTTTCAAAGCTCAACAAAATTAGACAAACCACTATTTTATCGTAATTGTATTAAAAATAATCTATTAATAAATTTTATTATCTGATACAATTTCAAATGCTCTACACAATAGAGCTGAGATTTCAGCTCTGGATATTGCAGAATCAGTTCTGATAGTATGATCATCATATCCGTTTATCCAGCCTTTATTTATTGCGGCGGCTATGTACTCTTTAGAACTGTTTGACATAAAATTCGTATCTGTAAATTGATTTAAAATAGAAGTGTCAGTCTTTTTTATCCCTTTAAGTTTAGCAATACTTACTATCACTTCTTCACGTGTTGCAAGTCTTTCAGGATAATAATACGTTATGCCATCTTTATTTACAGGCGGCAAATATTTGTTTGAGGCAACCATATATACGGCTGCCCAATGATTTTTACTTAAATCCTCACAATTTTCTAATGCTAAGTGTACATAAACATTTTTAGTATCAATATTTCCTGCGGTAACTAAAAGTTTTGCTAATTCTGCTCGTGTTATGGCGTTTTCGGGACTGAAGGCATTATTTTCATACCCATTAATAATTCCTCTGTTTGAAAGTTCTGTAATATAATTATATGCCCAATAATCATGAGGCACATCCCAAAATTGATTGTAAGCGAATGTTGTTATACTAAAAAATAGAGATAATGATACTAGAATTGCTAATAATTTTTTCACTATAAATTTCTCCCTTAATTAATTTCTTTATCATTTTTTTTATGTTTTTTTAGAATTATATGTGTTAAGATCAGATACTGAAATATTGTATTGTTTACTGATATTCATGTATCAAATATAGGTAATATATAATAGAATAGTATTTAGTGTTATTTTTTTTTATTAAATTAAATCCCACGGTATTTTAAAATACCGGACATTATTTCATAGGTATTTACGTCAACTTCCGCACAAGCACATAGTTTTCCATTTTGATAAAAATCAACATATACTAAATATATTCCGGCTCCGTCCCAGTAATATGATGAAGAAACAGTATATGTAATGTTTTTTCCGAACGGAACATTCAATTGCTGCATTACATATCTTATATTGCTCGGATAATTATATCCATTATTAATATATTCGTTCCATCTATTGATACCGGCAATCGCATCGGCTCTTTTGGCGCTCCAAATTTCAAGCTGTGATGGCGTCATAGAAATCGTGTTAGCTAAATCGTCAAGTGTATTTTTCGCTTCAAAATACATACCATTGTCACAGTAGCGCTGCGCTTTATTCAAATTATTATCCACTTTGTTCATGTTTATTATAACATAGTCAGCGATTTCAGACCATGTATTCAGAATATTAATATCCTCTTCAGATAAATTAAGACATCTTGCCCATGTTATTTCATCACGCATTTCATAATAATATCCTTGGTTATAGTAATCTGTAATCCTTAATAAATTTTGTGTCATATCATCGTATGCTAATACTGTCAAAGATGATGAAATAATCATTATAAAAGATATTATAAGAACTGTCACTTTAGATTTTAATTTCATAATGTTTTTCCCCCTTAGTTCAAATAAAAAATTATATCGTTTTTATATGTGTCTCCAACTGTTAAGACTATTCGATCATTATAAAACTTAAATCTGTATTCTATATATACCCACTGCCATTGTGGGACATCTCCGTAACCACTTGTACCAGTAGCAAAAGCATTTTTTGCATCAGTGAAATGGCCGAGATTTGCAGTGTATCCGACAGCATGACCGGATTTAGAATATTGATAATCAAAACTGATTGTATTTCCATCAATACTATATATTTCGAGACTATCTCCAAACCAGGGCCGCGTAGTGCTTGATGGTATAAAATAACTTCCTATATATTTTGAATAATCAATATAATCCGGGTTTTCTGTGAGAGGTTTATATTCAGTTATACCTGCCCAATCAAGCCATAATTTTGCACTTCGCGTGCTGTTATCCCATGTAAAACTTGTACCTATGTATTCATTTGCTAAATCTTCAAGTTTAATTATCATATATCCGTTTATTGCACATGAAGGTATCCATGATCCATTTAAATAAACATTTATATCGCTGTATAGCGCATCCGAAAAGTGTTTTCCTAATCTTGCACCATTTTTATATACCGTTCCCATCCCATTAAGAGTATTAATAGAAGTATTTGGAGTTATGTTAAGATTCCTTGTATCATCATTATAATTTACATCAAAACCGAAATTTTTCAAATCTTCGGCTACAACTACCATACCTCCGTCATATGCGTAAGCCGATATAGGATAGTGATTTATATATGCTGAAATATCTGTATAAATAACTTCTCCGGCTATATCCCCAATTTTCGCCGCTTTTGCTGGAAGAAAAGACAGCGATAATAACAATGACAAAATTAAACTGAATAATTTTTTCATAATAGTTAGTCTCCAAATCTTTTATTAATACATTTTTATTATACTCTATAATTATTATTGAGTCAATGTTATTAATATTTTTTTAAATTAACAGTATATAAAAAACTTATAAAGTAAAAAAACATAACAAAAAGCATGTAAGTCTTATGACTTACATGCTTTTTTAGTGGTTGCGGGGGCCGGATTTGAACCAACGACCTTCGGGTTATGAGCCCGACGAGCTACCAGACTGCTCCACCCCGCGATATATTGTTACTGTGTGGTGCCGGAGACCGGAATCGAACCGGTACGGGAATTACTTCCCACGGGATTTTAAGTCCCGGGCGTCTGCCAGTTCCGCCACTCCGGCGTGACTACTTACACAGCTTTTAAATTATATCACTGTTAAATCATATTGTCAAGTGTTTTTTTAATTTATTTATATTTTATAAGTAAATATTTTTAAATAAATAAAAATGCACTGTTCAACTTTTATATTTTTGCCAAAATAAATTATTTTATACTACAGACCAAGATATCTGCGGCAAGCCGCGACATCTTGGTCTGATATTGGCTGTTTTATTCCTGATTGTATTTCTTTGAAAGCTCGTCAATCTTTCCGCTTTCTTTCATTTCAGCCAAAACTTTGTTGATTTGGTCTAGAAGCTCTTTATTATCTTTTCTTACAGCTATTGCATATTCTTCTGTTTCAAAAACCTCAGGGTCTTCAACAAATTTGAGACCTTCTTTTTGTGCCAGGGCAACTCCTGTAGCTTTGTCGATTACAACAGCATCAAGCTTACCGTTTTTAACGTCTTGAACTATATCAATTCCTCTGTTTGCTCTTGTTATTTTACTGTCATCAATTGCGAGATCTTCTGTTACTATGCTGTCGCCTGTGTAACCGAGAACAACGCCGACTGTTTTGTTATTCTTTAAATCTTCTGCACTGTTTATATCAGTGTTGTCGGCTTTAGTAATAATAACCTGTGAAGCTGTGTAATATGTATCTGAAAAATCAACGCTCTGTTGTCTTTCTTCTGTGATTGTCATTCCTGCTACTGCCATATCCACCTTGCCTGATTTTACTGCGGCAATTAGACCGTCAAATTCCATATCCTCAACTTGAAGCTCTTTGTTCATGCTGCCGGCAATTTCCTTGCCTATACATATATCAATACCGTCATAATTTCCGACTACTCCATTAGTTGTTGTAAATTCAAACGGCGGGAAAGCGGCGTTTGTACCAAGCGTTAATTTGTCGTCTTTGCTTCCGCAGCCAGACAGAACCCCCATTGTCATTACTGCTGCTGCAGCTATTGCAGCTGCTCTTTTAAAAAATTGTTTCATTCTTCTTCCTCCTAATTTATATTTTATAATTATTTACAAAATTTTGCCCAAAAAATCTTTAGTGCGCTGATTCTGTGGATTCCCAAATAATTTTTCCGGGCTTCCTTCCTCCACTACCATTCCGTCGTCCATAAATAATACTCTGGAGGCAACTTCACGCGCAAACCCCATTTCATGAGTTACTACTACCATAGTCATTCCTGCGTTAGCTAAATTTTTCATTACCTCTAAAACCTCTCCTACCATTTCCGGGTCAAGAGCCGAGGTTGGCTCATCAAAAAGCATTATATCCGGTTCCATTGCAAGAGCTCTGGCTATGGCTATTCTCTGTTTCTGTCCTCCTGACAGCTGACCCGGATATGAATTCGCTTTATCAGAAAGACCGACAATATTTAATAATTCTATAGCCTTTTTATTTGCATCAGAGGCATTTTTTTTCTTAACTTTTATTGGAGCTAAAGTTATATTTTCAATTACACTGAGATGCGGAAAAAGATTGAAATGCTGAAAAACCATTCCCATTTTTTCACGCAGTTTATTAACATTGGTTTTGGGGGCTGTTATGCTTTCACCCTCAATAAGTATTTCGCCTTCCGTTGGAGTTTCCAAAAGGTTCAGGCACCGAAGAAAAGTAGATTTGCCTGACCCGGACGGGCCAATAAGCACTATCTTTTCACCTTTGCATACATGCTGATCAATACCTTTTAAAACTTCCAAATCACCGAAACTTTTTTTTAGACCGCTTACTTTTATCAATCTGCAGCCCTCCTCTATCGTATATCGGATTTTCTCAATTTATTTTCAAATGCTTTTAGCAATATGCTCACTATTTTAATAACTACATAGTAAATAAGTGCAATTGAAAGCATAGGCACTACATAATCATAGGTTAAACTCTGTACTTTTCTGGCGGCGCCTACGAGGTCTATATTGGCTATCATACCGATAACAGCAGTCTCTTTTATAAGTACAATAAATTCATTTCCCAGCGCAGGAAGTATATTTTTGACCGCCTGAGGTATTATTATGTAAGTCATTGTTTGGCGCTGCGTTAGTCCCAGCGACCTGCCGGCCTCAGTCTGTCCCTGGTCGATAGATAGGATTCCTCCTCTTACTATTTCAGCAATATAAGCGCCGCTGTTAATACCGAATGCAATAACACCGACCATCCATCTGTCAATATTGACATTAGCAAAAATTATGAAGTAAATTATCAGGAGCTGAACCATTGTTGGAGTTCCGCGGATAATATCAATATATAAACCAGAGATACCGCGGAATAATTTATTTTTTGATAATCTGCCGAAGGCCATTACAACACCAATGACCAGACCTACCAAAACAGCAAAAAATGAAATTAAAAGCGTGTAGCCAAGACCGCTCAAAAACCATTGCCACCGGTTATCCAGTACAAATGTTGAATACAAAGAATTTCCGAGCTCAGTAATAAAGTTCATTTTATATCTTCCCCCTCCCTGTTTAAACTCTTATATTTAATTATGATAGCAAACTTTTCCCAAAATAGCAATAATAAATTTGAATAATAATCAAAATTTAAGTATTTTTATTATTTTATGTAATAAATCTTTGATTCACGTGTTCGTTTATATGACTTAAACAGAGTTTGGAATTGCATATTTAATATATATATGTTATAATTATTAAATTAAACTCGAAAATTTATTTTTTAAAATAAAATAAAAATTTTAAATAATATTGAGGTATTATATGAAGCTATCCGGAAAATCTGAACTGATGTCAGTTCTCAATAAATATAATTTTTCTTTTTCAAAAAGTTTGGGACAGAACTTTTTAATTGATCAGAATATTTTAAACAAAATTGTCAGCGGTTCAGGTATTAATGAGAATACAAATGTACTGGAAGTCGGACCGGGAGCAGGAACTCTTACAAGAGAACTTTGTTTAAAAGCAAAGAAAGTTACAGCGGTTGAAATAGATAAAGCTCTTATCCCAATTTTAAATGATGTAATGTCCGATTTTGATAATTTTAATCTCATTAACAGTGATATTTTGGAGCTGAATATTAATGAGTTGATAAAAAATGAATTCGACAATGAAAGCTTTACTGTAGTCGCAAATCTGCCTTATTATATAACAACTCCAATTATTATGAATTTTCTTGAAAGTGAACTTCCTGTTAATTCAATGACTCTAATGATACAAAAAGAAGTCGCAGCCCGTATTCTTGCCGAGCCCGGAACAAAGGATTACGGTGCTCTTTCGGTTGCTGTTCAGTTCTATGCTGAACCCGGAATAATCTGCTCGGCTTCGCCTCATTGTTTTACACCGCAGCCAAAGGTGACATCGACTGTTGTAAATCTCAAATTATATGATAAGCCAAAATATGATGTGAAAAATAAGGAACAATTTTTTAAAATTGTAAAATCTATTTTTTCACAGCGCAGAAAAACACTGGTGAACTCGTTATCAGGCAGCCCATATTTGGATCTTAGCAAAGATAAAATAATCGACGTTTTAAAACAAATGGAATTGAATGAGAAAGTACGCGGTGAAAAACTAAATATAGAACAAATAGCTGAACTATCGAATATAATTTATGAAACACAGGAGTAATATAAAATGAAAAAATATGTTTTAGCAAGCAAAAACAAGCATAAAGCGGATGAAATAAAAGAAATATTAGGTGAAAATTTTGAAATTCAGACTATGGATGAGGCCGGAATAGGAAATTTAGAAATTATTGAGGACGGTAGTACTTTTGAAGAAAATGCTGAAAAGAAGGCTATTGAGGTGTTTAAAGCCACAGGTTTGCCCACTATCGCGGATGACAGCGGGTTATGTGTTGATGCGCTGTCAGGAAAACCGGGAATTTTTACAGCCCGTTTTGCCGGAGAAAATGCGACAGATGATGAAAATATAGATAAATTGCTGCTTGAAATGTCAGAAATTAATGAGGAAAACAGGACTGCAAAATTTGTCTGCGTTATAGCGGTAATTGATAAAAATGTATCAGAAAATACACAGTTTTTCCGCGGTGAATGCGATGGATATATAACTAAAAAAAGAGCAGGAACAAGCGGGTTTGGTTACGATCCGATATTTTATTATCCTGAAAAACAGTGCACATTGTCAGAACTTGATTCAAATGAAAAAAATAAAATTAGTCATAGGTACAAAGCTCTGAAAAATTTTGCAGAATCTATATGAAAATGATATAAAATGTTTCATATGAAACAAAATAAATAAAAATTCGCCATATATCTATATAAATTTTAATTTTACGCTATTGAAAATATAACCAGGTGTGTTATAATAAAGTGACAGTGAAGAAGGATGGTACATATTATGGGAAAAATTATTGCGGTAGCAAATCAAAAAGGCGGAGTTGGGAAGACGACTACTGCTATAAATCTTAGCGCATGTTTAGGATTAAAAAGAAAAAAAGTCTTGCTGATTGATACTGACCCGCAGGCAAACGCTACAAGCGGGGTTGGTATAAAACCTGAGGACGCTGAATATTCGAGCTATGATTTTATAGTAAATGATACACCTATTGAAGACGTTATAATAGAGACAGAATATACAAATATGTGGATATGCCCGGGAGATATGAATTTGGCCGGTGCAGACCTTGATTTGGCTGAACAGGATAATCGTGAGTATAAGTTGAAAAAAGCACTTGAAAATGTAAAGGATAAATATGATTTTATTATTATTGACTGTCCGCCGTCACTCAGTCTGATAACTCTAAATGCTTTTACCGCCTGTGATAGTGTGATTATGCCAATTCAGTGCGAATATTATGCGCTTGAAGGATTATCACAGCTTACTAAGACAATTAAGCGAGTTAAGAAAAGTCTTAATAAGGATTTAAGTATTGAAGGAGTTCTTTTAACTATGTTTGACAGCAGGACAAACCTATCAGTTCAGGTAGTGGAAGAGGTGAAAAAATATTTTTCTTCAACTGTATTCAATACTGTTATACCCAGGAATGTGAGACTGTCTGAGGCGCCCAGTTACGGTATGCCTGTTATTGCTTATGATAAAAATTCAAAAGGAGCTGAGTGCTACAAAAAATTGGCTGCCGAAGTAATTAAAAAAAATAAGAAATAATGAATTGTTTAATGTGAAACAAAATATTATAAGGATGTGAGCAGATGGCTTCAAAATCTAAAAAGGGGCTTGGGAGAGGACTTGGAGCGCTTTTTGATGACAGTAAGTCGGAGAAGAGCAGCGAAGGGTTTGATTTTTTATCCGATCTATCCGATACAGAAATCGCAGACAGCGATAGTATAAAAATGATAAAAGTTCGTGATATAGAGCCAAATAAAAATCAGCCGAGAAAAACGTTTGATAAAGAAAAATTGGAAATACTGAGCAGTTCTATAGCCGCTCACGGTATAGTACAGCCAATTTTAGTTAAGCCAAATATAAACGGAACTTATATGATAGTAGCCGGTGAAAGGCGCTGGAGAGCTGCAAAATTAGCAAAAATAAAAGAGGTTCCGTGTGTCATACGTGAATTGGACGAGCCGGCTGTAATGGAAATTGCATTGATAGAAAATCTGCAGCGTGAGGATTTAAATCCGATTGAGGAAGCGGAGGGCTACAGACGTTTGATGGAGACTTGTGAACTTACGCAGGAAGAGGTAGCGGAGAAAGTGGGAAGAAGCAGAAGTGCGGTCGCTAACTCTCTCAGACTGAATAATTTATCAGAAAGAGTAAAGCAAATGGTGATTGATGGAAAACTATCACAGGGGCATGCAAGAGCACTTTTATCTATAACTGATGATAACGAACAGTTTGAATTAGCCAAATTTATAATAGAAAAGGGTTTGAATGTAAGACAGGTTGAAAAACTTGTGTCTGATACTTCAGAAAATAAAAAGAAACCAAAAACTAAACAAGTAACCGGAATGATGAAAAAATATTTTTCTGAGGTAGAAAATGACCTGGGTTCCAGATTGGGCACTAAAGTTAAAATTAGTGAAGGTGCAAATAAGGGAAAAATAGAAATAGAGTATTATTCTAAGGACGATTTGGAAAGAATATTATTTGAACTAAAAAAGTAGTTATATATGAAATATAGTAGATTTACTTTAAAAACCGACTTAAAAATTTATACCTAATTTGCAAATTTGAATAATGTCCTGAGTAATTATATTAAAAGAAGGCAAAATTGATTCTGGACATGTTTTTAGCTGTTATATAAGAAATTGGTTTTTGAGAGGAGGAATGACATTGGAAAAAGAGAATAAATTAAAGGAAGATGTTATAAAATCTGAAAGTTCTAAAAGTGAGAAGGTTATAAAGTCTGAAAAGAATACTAACCCAAAAAAGAAGAGCAATATTGCAACATATGCAGTTGTTATGATAATTTGTGTTATTATTATTATTTTAATAGCAGCTATGGCTGATAACCGCGAAGAAGAAATAGGAAATAGGGTTATGGAAACTGAACAGACAAACGCAAGCTTCGAAAATGAACTTGTAAATTTGCGTGAAGAAAACTATAAGCTGAAAAAAGAGCAGGAAAAAAATGCTTCCAAGATGGAGGAAGAGACAAAGTATAAAGCAGTGCTTGAGGTAATGAGCAATATTTGGACAAAAATAAATATGGGAGATACGGAAGGCGCAAAACAGGATATTATTTCTTTGGATTCTTCATCATTTGATGATATTCAAAGGGGATACTATGAGGCTTTGTGTAAAATTTTAAGTATTGACAGCGCTACAAAGCAGCCTATAACAGAAAATAACGCTCAGTAATAATGTAAAGATGGAGGATAAAAATGTTAGATATTAAGTTAATAAGAACAGAAACCGATAGGATCAAAAAGGCTTTGGCACGAAGAAAAGAAGAGGTGGACATAGATGGATTGCTGGAGCTTGATAATAAGCGCCGCGAGTTATTATTTGACGTGGAACAAAAAAAGGCTCAGCAGAATGTAGTATCTAAACAGATACCACAGTTCAAAAAAGAGGGAAAGGATACAACCGAAATTTTTGCCCAAATGAAAGAATTATCGGATAGTATCAAGGCAGACGATGAAAAAGTTCGTGAGCTGGACGAAAAAATTCAGACAATAATGTATACAATCCCTAATATACCTAATGAGACTGTTCCTGACGGAGACACCGATGAGGACAATGTTGAAATCAGAAAGTTTATGGAGCCGACAAAGTTTGATTTTGAGCCAAAAGCTCATTGGGATATAGGCAAGGATTTAGGTATTCTCGATCCGGAGAGCGCGGCAAAGATTACCGGTGCAAGGTTCCATGTTTATAAAAAGGGCGGAGCGAGACTTGAAAGAGCTATTATGAATTATTATCTTGATACACATACAAGCCGCGGATATGATGAGATATTTCCTCCTTTTATGGTTCACAGAAACAGTATGCTGGGAACAGGTCAACTTCCTAAGTTTGAAGAGGACGCATTCAAAGTTGCTGATACCGACTATTTCTTAGTACCGACAGCCGAGGTTCCGGTGACAAATATGCACAGGGATGAGATATTAAACGGCGATGACCTGCCCCTTAAATACTGCGCATATACAGCTTGCTTCAGAGCAGAGGCAGGAAGCGCGGGACGGGATACAAGAGGTCTGATAAGACAGCATCAGTTTAATAAGGTGGAGTTAGTTAAGTTCACAAAACCCGAGGATTCATATAAGGAACTGGAGGAGCTGACAGCCGAGGCGGAGTATGTTCTTCAGGGACTTAAACTTCCTTATAGAGTAGTTAAAATATGTATAGGAGATTTGGGATTTACAGCGGCAATGAAGTACGACATAGAAGTTTGGATGCCAAGCTACGGCAGATATGTGGAGATATCTTCGTGCTCAAACTTTGAAGATTTTCAGGCGCGCCGTGCGAACATAAAGTTTAAAAACTCACCTAAAGAGAAGGCTCAGTATGTTCATACGCTTAACGGCAGCGGAGTTGCCATAGGAAGAACAACAGCCGCAATACTGGAGAATTATCAGAATGAGGACGGAACGGTTACAATACCAGAGATACTGCGTCCGTATATGGGCGGCGAGACAGTAATTAAGCCAGACTAGTAGTATAGCTGCAAAATAGACTTTAAAAAGTCATTGTTATGGAAGATTAATAAAAACCATTGTAAAAGGCTTAACACAGCCTAAATACAATGGTTTTTTTATATTTTCTTGTTATACAAAAATTGGACTATAGATTTTTTAAGCCATTTTATTTTTACGACAAAATGTTTCACGTAAAACAAAATTACTCTTTTGGTTTTGAATATATACAGCCGCAGTAGTTTTGCCTGTAAAGATTATATTGGGATGAAAGCTCTATTGACTTTTTAAATCCCTCTTTCTTCTTAAAGTCAGAAGGTAAAAATGAAATTTGATACTCATCGCCCAACATTTGGCCCATTTCATTGATTTTCTGTGCATTTTTAAGAGGACTTATAGTGAGGGTAGTGCAGAAGTAATTGAAACTATTTTCTTTTGCCGCCTTAGCTGTAGCTTCTAGCCGCAGCTTGTAGCATTTAAAACATCTTTCGCCGCCTTCGCGGCAGTTCTCCAAACCCTTTGAAATTTCAAAAAACTTTTCCGGGTTGTAATCAGCGTCTAATATATTGATTTTATTTATCGCCGGAAGTTCAGAAATCAGTCTTATTTGTTCCTGTTTGCGTTTTAGATATTCTTCTTTATTTGTTATGTTTGGGTTATAATAAAAAACCGTTATATTAAAATATTTATTTAAATACGCCAAAACATAGCTGCTGCAGGGGGCGCAGCAGCTATGCAATAACAGCGATTTTGTTGTATTTTCACCTTCAATTTTATTAATTATCTTATCAAGTTCCAGTTGATAATTTATCTTATTCATGTTTTCACCTGTAGTATGTTTAAATCATTATATATGTAAAATCACCGGTACATTATATTATATTTTTATATGATCCGTGATGTTGTTATCAAATATTATCATAGGTTAGGTTTCAATTTTCACTGATTCGGTTAAATAGTTCATTGGCTTCTTTGACAGTTATTTCGTCGTTATCAATCAAGACCTGAAGCCTTGCGGCAATATTACTTTTCAAAAAAGCACGATACTCTTCATACTTACCAAATTGATTAGCCACATCCGCCGGCATAATACCGTTCATAAGCATTTCTTCGATAACAGATTCCTCGGCTCCTGTAATCAACGAAAGTAATAGAGTTACATTACCGCTTTCAACATCAACTAACATATAGTTCACTCCTTTCTCAAGTAGTATATTCAAGTTGGCTTATCCTTATTAATAAAATGTATTATTTTTCTTTACACCTATATCATAACACTTTATTGTTAATAATTAATGAACGATAGGTTAATATTAGTTGAATAATTGTGAAAAATTAATTTATAAAAGTTAATTAAAAGAACTTGATTTTAATAGAAAAAGGTGTTATAATAATATGGTTGTTTGAATAAAGAGTATGCGCCTGTAGCTCAGCTGGATAGAGTGAACGGCTACGAACCGTTAGGTCGGGGGTTCGAATCCCTCCAGGCGCACCATACCGTAGCAAAGAGAACTTTGCTGCGTTTTTTATTCAAAAATTTACATATTCTTTATTACTTCTTCTTTTTAAGAAAAACAGCAGATTTTGAGAGCCTAGGAGTTATCGGGTAAGTCAAAATATATTTAAATTATTCACGCTGGCCAAGCTATAACAAATCGAACCGCATACAGCAGATTATCTCTGTTGTTTATGGGTTCGATTTTTTAATAAATTTATTTTAGCTTTATAATGTTGTAAAGTTTAAAACCGTTATTATTTGTTGTTATTTAATAGAAAATTTTTATATAAATTTTTACACCAGATAAAATTGCTCCTCAAATTATAATTCTATATCAAGCAGTAACGCAGTTTCGCTTCAAATTTTGTATTTAATTTTCCGTCACAATCAAGGCTGCAAACTAGATTTTTAAATTTTACGTTGTAACTGTGAGGATTAAAACGATTCGGCAAATTATTAAATGATATGTGGTCTTCATAGCATCCTTTTTTTATTTTTCCATTGCAGTCAATATATTTTATGCATATTCCAAATCCTGCAACAACCCTTTTTGTTCGCCCAATGTCATAACAGGCCATATTTGTATTATAAACATAGCATAGTATGAAACGTTTTAAATCACAGACTGAAATATTTTTTTGTATGCATTGACACAAGCATCGGCTATTCATCTCGACAGTCCAGGAATTGCTTTCTGCGCATATGACATCATCACAGATGTTTCCGTATACGTATGCTGTGTTGTCAAACGTGACAGGAGTTTGTTTGCAGCATGGCTCTGAGCAAACATATAATACAAATGAAACTGTGGAAATTTGACCGGGACACAACGTTCCAATATAAATACCATTCTGCGGGTTTTCATTTGTTGGTCCGCATCCGTCTTTTATTGTTGAGCTTGTTTTATAGCATAACCCTTGCGGAATATTATCATAGACAACTACATTAGTAAGCGCTGTACCGCAGGGATTGGATATTTTCAGAGTGTAGACTATTTCCTCGCAGAGACAGCACACGGAGGTCTTGTCGGCGTGCTTTGTGATTTTAAGTCCGGCATTAACAATTCTAACAGAGCTGCATTTACAGCTTCCTAATCCATATCTGCAGCAGTTGCTGCAGTCTAAATAGCAATACCTGACGAAAGCTCGGTTTACTATATCACAGGATACAGCATAGTCTACAGACACGCTGTATCTTAGCTCGGCTGTTTGACCCGGCGGCAGACTGCCGATTGAAATTCCGGTTTGCAGTGTTTCCTGAGGTTTTGGCGCTGGCTGTATAGAACCGGGGATTACGGAAACTCCGGGCGGAAGCGTGTCAAAAATTTGAACTGTGTCCAGCATTACAGCCGAGTGATTTGTAAACTCTACTGTATAGGTTATGGTATCTCCTATTTTAGCAGTTGATACGCTGGCTCTTTTATTGGTACTGGTCCAAATCAAACAACTATCACATGCACAGTTGTTCACACATAATGTTTGGCAAGGGTTATCTATCTGAACTGTCTTTTGTTCAGTTACAAATGATTCGCATCCCGGTAAAATGATTTCATCACCGTCACGGCAGCAAATTAGATTGCTGATGTTTGTTGCAGAACCGGGGACAAGCGATAGTCCGCTGCAGCCGCCGTAAGTAATATCATACATACGAATGCTATTCGTGCAAAATAATTTATAGTTCAGTTTAGCGTCAGTATTATTACAATTATTTAATGCTTTGCAGGAAAGGTCTGTCGGCATTGCATATTTGTCTCCTTTCAAAAAAAGGGAACGGGATAACCGTTCCCCTTTCATAATTTCCTATTTTCTAAGAAGCTGTCGTAAAACCGGAACAGCACGAATAATTATTGTCAATATAATTTGCTACAAACTGAGCTCTGACAACACGTTCTGAACAAAGTCCAAAGCCCTCGTCCGGCAGAATGAACTGTATGCATGAAACAAGCACATCTGAACAAGTTGGTAATCCGTGCGGCGGAATGACAAAGGTTTTCATACCACGGGGCTGAATTTCGTTGTTTGGATCTAATTCTGTCAAAATGACCGCTAAAGCAACGCGCCTGTCAGGACAAACATTTAGCAGATTAACATCCAGCTGTAAAATTCGGCCTGTGTCATTTAGCTCCAAATTACCTGCGTCAAACTGTATAAACTCGTTGCATCCGGTCAGCGGTATGTCTATCGGTGTAGAGCATAAGTCAACAGGAACTACAGACTGGCAATCTACAAAAACAGAAGGATTAGCAAAGCTGGCAGTATTTCCCTCATTATCTGTATATGAAATAGATTGGTCAATATTTTTAATACCTGAAGTAGTGGCGTTATGCTTAATAGTAAATCTAACCGTTGCGCTTTCGGTAGAAGTTGAGCCAAGCTGGCTAATGTTCCATCGGAATGATGTTCCTGTCAGCATTGATATAGTGCCCACCGAAGCTGTTGGAGTGCCGGTAATAATAAAATCAGGATTTATTACCTCATTTATTACTATATCAGTTGCGCCGGGAACCGATATATTTGCCGCTAAATCTGCAAATAATTGTTCCAGTTCGGAGCTGTCAGGAGCAATAGAAACATGTGTTATATCGGGGTCTGACGCCCAATTATTCAGAGCATTAATATCGATTCCGCCATTGCCAACGAGACCAATTGTGTAAATTGTAATTCCCATGGCTTTTGCAGCGGCAGCAATTGGAGACGGATTTGGACCGGTTGTGGTTTCACCGTCAGTAAACATAACAATGACGCGGTTGTTGGTTGATGAGCTCAAAAGCGACGTTGCCTGTGTGAAAGCGTCGCCATGGTTTGTTAGTCCGTCGGCTGTCAGTGACGCTGCAGCTGATTTCAAATTTGATACAGAAGTGATAAGTCCGGTATTTTGAACTGCCGTATCTGCAAAACTAACTATACCAATACGGCTGCCGGAACCAATTTGACCGGGACCTCCGTCGGTAGCGTCGGAGATAATATCTATAAAAGTATTAACGCCGGTTTTCAAATCAGCGAGCGGCTGACCTTCCATACTTCCGGAACGGTCAAGGACTAAAACAATATCGGTTGGATTGGTGGTGATATCCGGTGCGGCGGTGATTCCAATTGTAACATTTAAAGAACCCTGACAATTGATGGAGCTAACGCCGCCTATAGATTTATTTGAACTAATTATTCCCATTTCTATAACCTACCTTATAATAATTTGAGCATTACGCTCAATATCAATATATGTCGAAAAATCATATATGTTAATATATTATAGCAGGTGAAAATTATATAAATATTAAAATAAAAGTATGTGAATAGTGAGCGTCGGCAGGCCGCATTTATGCGGAGCGTAAGGCGAGCGACGCGGGCAGGATATAAAACTAAAAGTTTATACTAATATACTATTCCACGCCTGCGCACCTAACGAGGTGGTCTGCGACCACCCTACCGAGGTTTGTCCCCAAAACCTAAAAAAAGTTTAATATATAAAAGTTAATGATTATCGTAATCTTCAAGTTTTTTTAATGTATTATCTCTAAGTTTTTTTAAAAGATTTTTCTAATATTTATATATATACAATCTAAACAATTTACCTGAATATTTAAAGAAATATTAACAAATAAAGAGGTTTATAGTGAGCATCGGCAGGCCGCATTTATGCGGCGCGTAAGGCGAGCAACGCGGGCAGGATATAAAACTAAAAGTTTATACTAATATACTATTCCACGCCTACGCACCTAACGAGGTGGTCTGCGACCACCCTACCGAGGTTTGAAAACCGCTTCAACAAATAAATTGTAAAAATTTTAAAAAATATCGTGTACTCAAAGTATCTGCAAATATTTATAAGTTATAATGCTTTATATAAAATATTAAAGGGGTGTTTCTATGCAATTAAATCAAATTGTTGCCAAACGTATTCGTATGCTTTGTGTGGAACAATCAATAAACCAATATGGATTATTCTTAAGGAGCGGCGTTCCTATGACAACAATAAGTTCAGTTCTGCACTGTGTACATCGGAGTGTGACGCTGCAAGTTTTATATGGAATCAGCGAGGGATTTGGTATAAGTCTTATAGACTTTTTTAACTCTCCGCTGTTCGAGCGTGAAAATATCGATGATTAAAATTGTGCTCTCAGCAAAAAATAAATTTAATATAAGTTTTTATTTGTTTATTTTTAGTGACTTTTTTACTGATATATGCTATACTGTTATTATAATAGTTTTAAAAAATTGGTGCAGTATATCAGAATTGGGGGCGCAGGATGTTGAAAGGGAGAAAACTTTTAAAAATTAACCTGCTGGTAAGTATTATATTGGTATTTGGCTTCATTATAACTTCATTTTTGAGTTATAACGCCAATTACAGAACCTCTCTCAGTAATGTGGAGCAGGTGTCGTCTCTGACGGCCGAAAGTATATATTATCAGCTGACTACTATGTTCACACGTCCTGTTAACATCTCGCTTACTATGTCGAGAGACACTCTCCTGGTTACCCAGCTTAATGAAGAAACAAAGCAGATGAATAATGAGGAATATATCTCAACACTGAAAAATTACCTTGAGACATACCGCGGAAAATATAATTTTGACTCTGTCTTTCTTGTCTCCGAAGCGACTAAACGGTATTATAACTTTAACGGCGTAGACCGCGTTCTGACTGAGGATAATCCTGAAAACGTTTGGTATTATGATTTGATGAAAAGCGGGCAGGAATATTCGTTAAATGTTGATAACGATGAAGTTGACGGCGCAGACAACGCCATAACTGTTTTTGTAAACTGCAAGATATACGGAGAGAATAACAAGGTTTTGGGAGTAGTCGGAGTAGGAATAAGAATAAGCTATCTTAAGGACTTTTTGAAGACCTATGAGGAAAAATATCATCTGAGAACCTGTTTGGTAAATGAGGACGGCATAATCGAAATATCCACTACGCATACAGGTTATGGCAGAACCGATTGGTTTAGCGAATACGACAGGGAATCTATACGCAGTCAGGTGCTTGAATGGAAGAGCGATAAGAGTAATTTAGAATTTTGGACTGAAAACGAGGATAACAGTCAGGAAAAAAGTTTTGTGGCTTCACGTTATATTCCGGAGCTGTCATGGCACTTGGTAGTTGAGCAGGACACCGGAAGTATAATCGGTCAGATGAAAATAAGACTTTATTTGACAGCAGTTATTATTATCGGAATCATTATTATTGTATTGATAATAATAAGTTTAGTATTATTTAAGTTTATAAAGCAAATATCAGAACTCATGGAGGAACGTCAGGCAATATTTAAAAAGGCTACTGAGGAACTTTATGACAATATTTATGAATTGAATATAACTAAAAATGGTTATGCAAACGCTCCCACAAAACAGTACTTTGAGAGTTTGGGCGCAAAGGGTCTGCCGTATAACAAGGCGCTTAAAGTTGTGGCTGAGAAGCAGATTAAAAAAGAATACAGAGAGGGATATATTTCAACGTTTTCGCCCGAAAACGTCATTAAAGAATTTGAGAGCGGAAATAATCATTTAAGTTATGACTTTTTGATTACTCAGAATGATATGGACTATTTTTGGATGCGTATTGACGCATATATATTCCTGTCACAAGAGGATAACTGTATTCACATGTTCACATATCGTAAGAATATAGACGCGGAAAAACAAATAGAGCGTCGGGCGTCGACAGATGAGATGACCGGATTCCTTACTAAAACGGCGACTGAGCATTCTATTATGTCTGAATTATCTGAAAAGCCGGAGGACTTATATGCGTTCTTTATCTTTGACATAGATAATTTTAAACAGGCAAACGACCAATTTGGTCACTCATTTGGGGATTACTGCCTTAAAGAGTTTACTGAGGTTATAAGGAACCATTTCAGGGAAGGTGATATATTGGGACGTATCGGCGGAGACGAATTTGTGGCGTTTATACCGATTCCTGATACCAGATGGGTGGAAAGTAAAGCGAGAGAGTTATCAGCAGCTTTAAACTTCAACTGCGTAAGAGAGGAAAAGGAGTGGAAGCTGTCCTCAAGTATAGGCGTGTCGATTGCTCCGGAAGACGGAAACGACTTTAAAACATTGTATGAGAAGGCGGACGCTGCTCTGTACCGTACCAAGCAGAGAGGAAAGAACGGATACACCATATATTAAAAGCAGAATAAAGAGGAGACTGCCGCAAGTTTGGGAGATTCATCTAATTTATTTTGACGGTGTATAATAATAGGACTTTAAATAATGATGGTGACCCACGAAAAAGTTAGATTTTTGGTCTAACTTTCGTGGGTCACATCATTATAAAGAAGTTTTATTTTTTATTGCCTATATGCAAGAAACTATATAAATTTTTTTATTGTTTTTGCGCTGAATTATACGTTTATTAATAATTAATAGGCTGATTTATTTATACTGTAATATGAAAAACACCGTATACGTTCATGTTGTATTTCCAAATAGTTCTGACTTTTGGTATACAATTTATTGAAAGCATAAGGTGTTTAGTCTATTGTTTTATATTTTAAGGACAAGTTAATTTAACAGAAATATTATAGTGTCTAGACTGCGAATAAAAATTTTAAGGATTATTTCTATATATTTCTGAATTTCCATAACTGCTATTATTGTCTGTTATGTTTAAATAATTTTTTATATTCCGCTGGCATCATTGAGTTCAAACAGGTTGCCTTCAGGGTCTCTGAAATAGGTGCAGCGCATACCCCAATCCTCAACAGTCTGTGGTTCTCCTAAAAACTGTACTCCTGCCTCTTTCAGACGTTTATAATCTTTTTCAAGGTCATCTGAGGGGATAACGGTCACAACTGTATCGGGCTGTGTATTGCAGTCGGGCTGGTTATAGCCTTTAAACATACTCATATTTTCTCCGTTAAAAATTGCAAAGCAAGGCGGAGCGTCTTTTTCTACGGCAAAAGAGGTATAAGGACCGTTTCTGTCACCCCATACCGGAGTTAAGCCGATTTTATCCGTGTAAAAGTCAAAACATTCTCCATAATTCTTCCGAACCAGAATTCTGATTGTAGTATTATCAAAACGCATTTGTTTTACCTCCAATATATTTTTTATTTAGATATTAGTTAAGGCTTGTCCTATACATTTCGTGGTTTTTATTTGATACCCATGTGCATTGGTAATTTTCGAATATTGTTTATAAATAGTAAAATATATAACTGTGGTTCAATTATATTAGTCTTTAAAATTCATTGACAGACTGATTCTGTTCTTTTTGGTGTCAACATCAATAATTTTTACCTGAACAATGTCTCCGATAGAAACAACGTCGGTCGGGTGCTTAACATAGTTTTCGGACAGCTGGGATATATGAACAAGACCGTCCTGATGAACGCCTATATCCACAAAAGCACCGAAATCAATTACATTTCTCACAGTTCCGGTCATTATCATGCCGGGTTTTAAGTCGTCTATACTCATAACGTCACTTCTGAGCAACGGCTGTTCAATATCGTCACGCGGGTCGCGGCCGGGTTTTTGAAGCTCTTTTATTATATCTTTTAATGTGGGGACTCCAATATCTAACTTTTGCGCAAGACTTTTAAGGCCGTGCTTGTTTACTGCTTCATCTAGGTTTTTCAGACCATCGCTGCTTATATCCTTGAAACCGCACTCAGAAAGCAGCATTTTGGCGGCGTCATAGCTTTCCGGATGGACCGACGTGTTGTCCAAAATATTTTTTCCGTCTGTTATTCTGAGAAATCCGGCGCACTGTTCGAAGGCTTTAGGACCAAGTTTAGACACTTTTTTCAGCTGTTTTCTGTCAGTAAATCTTCCGTTTTCCTCACGGTAACTGACTATATTTTTGGCTATAGCCGAACTTATGCCGGAAACATAACTGAGCAAAGGTGCTGATGCGGTGTTTAAGTCAATACCGACACTGTTTACCGCATCCTCAACCACGCCACCGAGCGCTTCGGCCAGTCGTTTTTGGTTCATGTCATGCTGATATTGTCCTACGCCTATCGCTTTAGGTTCGATTTTTACAAGCTCAGCCAGCGGGTCCTGAATCCTTCTGGCAATAGATATAGCGCTTCTTTGGGTGACGTCAAAATCCGGGAATTCCTCGGTTGCCAGTTTTGAAGCAGAATACACAGAGGCGCCTGCCTCATTTGTTATAAGATATTTAACTTTTGTACCTGGTATGGTCTTTAATAGTTCTGCTGTAAATATCTCAGTCTCCTTCGAAGCCGTGCCGTTTCCTATGGAAATCAAGTCCACATCATGCTTTTTTATAAGGTTTTTAATAAATTCGACGGCTGATTTTTTCTGCGCTTCCGAATGTGTAATATAAATAACCCCTGTGTCTAAAACCTTGCCTGTTCCGTCGACTACTCCGACTTTACAGCCGGTTCTGTAACCCGGGTCAAGGCCGATAACCACCTTGTCCTTGATAAGCGGCTGCATAAGAAGATTGTGCAGATTTGTTTTAAATATTTTTATCGCTTGTTCCTGAGCGTTTTCAGTCAGTTCGTTTCGTATTTCCCTCTCTATAGACGGGGCAATAAGTCTCTTATAAGAGTCGTCCACAGCGGCGTCAAAATATTTGTGTTCGCCGCCGTCAAGTTCTTTCCGTTTTAAGTAATTGATTATTTTCTCTGTGTCCGGTATGATTGATACATTTAAGACTTTTTCTTTTTCGCCCCTATCCATTGCGAGAACTCTGTGCGGAGCTATCTTTGATACTCCTTCAGAAAAATCATAATACATCTCATATACTGTTTCAGCCTCGGGATCGGTTGCCTTTGAAGTAATCACGCCCGTCTGGAAGGTTATGTCTCGGATTTTTTTTCTATGTTCAGCATTATCGGATATTTGTTCGGCAATAATGTCCATAGCCCCGTTCAAAGCGTCTTCAATTGATAATACCTCATTTTCCTCGCTTACAAAGTCTTCCGCTCTTTTTTCAAGTTCCTCATCACTCAGCATTTGTGAGTATATCAGCACTGAGAGTGGCTCAAGACCTTTTGCTTTGGCTATAGTGGCTCTGGTTTTCCTCTTGGGTCTGTATGGGCGGTATAAATCCTCAATCTCTGTGAGCTTTTCTGCTTTATCAATTGCATCAGCCAGTTCCGGGGTCAGTTTGCCCTGTTCCTCAATAATGCGCTTGACGTCCGCCTTGCGTTCCTCCATGTTTCTCAGATAACTGAGCCTTTCGTTTAAGTCGCGGAGTATTTCATCGTTAAGCTCACCGGTGGCTTCTTTTCTGTACCGCGAAATAAATGGGATAGTATTCCCCTCGTCAATTAGCTTCACAGTGTTTTCTACTTGCCAAGCGTTAAGTTTAAACTCCTCTGCAAGCTTCTTTAGTATATCCATGTATCAATTTCTCCTTAATATCTATATTTTAAAACGAAATCTGCGAACTGTCAGGGAGACTGTCAAGAACCCCGTTTTCGCCGAGAACTTCTATAACCGTTTTAGTTATTCCGGCTCTGTTTTTTAAATCTTCCTTTGACATAAAGTCACCGTCTTCACGGGCTGACGCTATTGCTTCGGCAGCGTTTGTTCCAACTCCGGCAAAGGCGTTAAGCGGCGGAAGTATTTTTCCATCCTTTTTTCCGAATTTATATGGGTGGCTTTCGTAAAGATCTACGGGCGCAAAGTCGATACCGCGCTCATACATTTCCTGACATATTTCTAATATAGTAAGCAGATTTTTCTCGTTTGCGGTGGCCGAGTTGCCTTTTATTTTTATTTTTTTCATTTCCTGAATGACCTTTTCTTCTCCGTGCGCCATAATAGCGGCGTCAAAAAGGTCGGCTCTAACTGTAAAGTAGGCCATATAGAATTCGGCAGGATAGTGAACTTTGAAGTAGGCTATCCTGAACGCCATCATTACATATGCGGCGGCGTGAGCCTTAGGGAACATATACTTTATCTTTTTACAGGAGTTAATATACCATTCAGGCACGTTATTTTCACGCATAGCGGCTTCAAAGTCTTCCGGCATACCCTCTTTTGCGGCTCTGCCCTTTCTAACAAACTCCATGATTTTAAACGCCATGCTGGGTTCAAGACCATGGTGCAGAAGGTATACCATAATATCGTCACGCAGCCCTATAACTTCAGACAGGGTTGCGGTTTTATTCTTGACAAGGTCCTGCGCGTTGTTAAGCCAAACATCAGTACCGTGGGAAAGCCCGGATATTATAAGCAGTTCCACAAAGGTTGTCGGCATAGTGTCAACCAGCATTCCGCGGACAAAGTTGGTTCCAAATTCAGGAACGCCAAAGGTTCCTACCTTACTGTCAATCTGTTCGGGTTTGATGCCAAGAGCCTCAGTGCTGCTGAACAAACTCATTGTTTCTTTATCGTCAAGAGGAATCTCCAAGGCGTTTATACCTGTCAAATCTTCCAGCATTCTTATTGTTGATGGGTCATCGTGTCCGAGTATGTCCAGCTTTAGCAGGTTGTCATGTATAGAATGGAAATCAAAGTGTGTGGTTATAATGTCTGAATCCTTTTTGTCAGCCGGGTGCTGAACAGGAGTAAAGTCATGTATATCCATGGTCTTGGGGCACACTATGATTCCGCCAGGATGCTGTCCTGTCGTTCTCTTCACATCGACAATACCCTTTGAGATACGTTTTAGTTCAGCGTCAGGGGCCACTATTTCCTTTTTCTCATAATATTTTCTTGCAAACATAACTGCCGTCTTGTCGGCAATGGTGCCGATAGTACCGGCTTTGAATACGTACCCGTCTCCAAAAAGCTCGCCGACATATTTGTGAGCCGTCGCCTGATATTCTCCCGAAAAGTTCAGGTCAATATCGGGAACCTTGTCGCCTTCAAAGCCTAAAAATGTTTCAAACGGTATCGTAAGACCGTCTTTTCTGAGCGGCGCGCCGCATTTCGGACAGGTCTTATTCGGCATGTCCATACCGGTGGGGTATTCGCCGTTGTCATAAAATTCACTGTACTTGCAGTCCGGGCACACATAGTGAGGACAGAGCGCGTTTACCTCTGTTATACCGGACAAGAATGCAACAAAGGAGGAGCCGACGCTTCCTCGGCTTCCAACCAGGTAGCCGGCGTCGTTTGATTTTTTAACCAGCTTATGCGCAATCATATACATAACCGAGTATCCGTATTTAACAATACAGCCCAGTTCTCTCTCCATTCGCTCCTCAACTATTTCAGGCAGGTTGTCGCCGTAGATTTCATGAGCCTTACTGTGACACATATCAATCAAATCCTGCTCACAGTTTTCAATGGTCGGAGGGTATGAGCCGTCCTTAACAGGCTGAATATCTTCTATCATGTCAGCTATTTCAACAGTATTGTCAATTACTATCTCTTCTGCCCTGTCGCCAAGATAACTGAACTCGTCCATCATCTCGGCGGTGGTTCTTAAGTACAGCGGGGCCTGGTTATCAGCGTCTTCAAAGCCCTGAGCGCCCATCAGCACGCGCCTGTACATCTCGTCTTTCGGGTCAAGAAAATGAACGTCGCAGGTTGCAACAGTTTTCCTGCCTATCTTGTCGCCAATGCTCACAATCTTTTTGTTTATCTCGATTAGTTCATTATCATCTCTAACTTGTCCGTTACGCTTCATAAAAGCGTTGTTTCCTAATGGCTGAATTTCAAGATAGTCATAAAATTTTGCTATCTCTGCCAGCTCGTCTTCGGATTTCTTATTTATAATAGCCCGGTAAAGTTCGCCGGATTCACAGGCTGAGCCTACTATAATCCCCTCGCGGTATTTGTGGAGCAGACTTTTGGGTATTCCGGGCTTCCTATAGAAGTAGTCCAGATTTGACCTGGATATTAACTGGTATAAGTTTTTGAGCCCGACATAGTTTTGCGCCAGAAGTATAATGTGATATTTCCTGGTCTTCACGACCGGATTGTCTTTATCCAGTTCGGGAATCTCAGCTTCAGCCGCCGCCGCGTCTTTCCATGCGGTCATATCCATCATTTTCATGAAGCAGTAGGCAGTTGCCGTGGCGTCTGCGACCGCTCTATGGTGGTTGTTAAGCTCAACGCCCAGCCTTTGGCATATAATATTTAACTTGTGATTGTTTTCATTTTTAAATATATTTCTGGACATTTCCAGCGTGTCCATTGTTTTATTAGGAAAATATAATTTGAGGCGGCGCGCATTTGAGTATATAAACCCCATATCAAATTTTGCGTTATGTGCGACCATTATACCGTCGCCGCAGAATTTTTGGAATTTAGGCAGAACTTTATCAATCGTTGGTTTATCCTCGACCATTTCATTGGTAATCCCAGTGAGTTCTGTAATTTGCTCCGATATTTCCATTTCGGGATTAACAAGCTGCGAGAACTTATCCACTATAATACCGTCTCTGATTTTTACAGCGCCTATCTCAGTTATTCTGTCACGGTCTGAACTCAGACCGGTAGTCTCTAAGTCAAAGATTATGTATGTTCCTTTCCTCATTTCCCTTATGTCGTTAAGGCGTTTGGAATCTATGTCGTCGATTAAATAGCCTTCCATTCCATATATCATTTTCAGACCTTTGTGAGCCTTTGCTGCCTTTCTGGCGTCAGGGAATCCTTGGGCAACTCCGTGGTCGGTTATAGCGACAGCGGGATGCCCCCAGTAAGCCGCTCTGTCAACCAAAGACCCAACGGATGAAACAGCGTCCATAGCACTCATTTTAGTATGCATATGAAGTTCAACGCGCTTTTTGGGATAAGTGTCTTGTCTGACAGGCGGAGCCGGTATCAGCAGTGCAGAGGTCACTTTGATTACAAAACTGTGAAGATACTCGTCAAATTCATAGTTTCCTGCTACCTTGAGACGGTTGCCCTCTTTAAGCATTCCGGTCAGGGCTTTCATTTTTTCAGAATTTCCGAAAGCGCTGCAGGTGGTTGCCCATTCGTCATCACCTATAGAAAATTTTATTGAGGTGTTGGAACGGTTACCGCGGACTATGTCTCTGCTTTCGAAATCAATAATTTCCCCTTCAACAACGCAATATTTTGTTTCTTCGGTCAGTTTAATTATTGGCGTCGGGTTTTCATCTATGTATTTTCCGAATGATTTCGGCGATTCGGACGGAGCCGCCGCCTTTTCGGGTCTTCTTTCCTGGATAGAAGCGGCCACAAGCTTAGATTCTAACTCTGATTGCCGCTTGAGATATTCCTCTCGGTCGGTTTCAGCAAAACAAAGATTAACCGTAACGTTAAGATCGATTCCAAACGCAATATGCTCACGCATAAAGGCTGAAAAATTCATGTTATTCAGAGCGGACTCACAGCCGTTAATATTTTTAACAATGAGAGTATTATCATTAAGCTCCCCTGTGGCTCCTATTAAAAATGCCTTTCCAGCATCATGGCTTGCGAGAAAAGCGTCCAGCAGGTAAGAAAAATATTGGTCTGAAAAATCAAGACCGGGATACTTAACAAATATTTCAAAATCGTTCAGACCATATGATTGTTTGGTCATGTTTATAAACGCTTTTGTTTCCGGGATTGGCAGCAGATTCTGCCCTTTTAAGTAAAGCTTTATATTATTATAATTTGTATCTATATTACAGGATACTATTTCATAGCTTGACAAAAGCGACGCGTAATTTTCAAGCACGGTCACCCTGTCAAAAATATCCAGTATAGTTGGGCTCATTTTATCATCTTCCTTTTAAAACTTCATTTTATTCGGTTAAACCATTTTATTAATTTCATCAATCAAACATGGAATAATCTCGTCTTCACTGACCTTTTTAATTATTTCTCCGTGCTTAAACAATACGCCGCAGCCATCACCGCCGGCTATTCCTATATCCGCGTCTTTGGCTTCTCCGGGGCCGTTGACAACGCAGCCCATAACGGCGACTTTCAGATTTTTATTTATTCCTTCCACTGCGTCGTTGACAGCGTTGGCTATGGAAATAAGGTCAATTTTGGTTCTGGCGCAGGTTGGGCATGAAACTACTTCGATATAATTTTCGTCTAAGTCTAAAGCTCTAAGTATTGATTTGGCCGCGGATACTTCCAAAATAGGGTCGTCTGTCAGAGATACTCTTATCGTATCCCCTATTCCGTCAACAAGGAGCGAGCCAATACCAACGGAGGATTTTACTATCCCCTGTTTAATCGTTCCGGCCTCAGTTACTCCAAGATGCAGCGGATAATCAAAAGTTTGGCTGGCAAGCCTGTATGCTTTGACAGTTGCCGCAACGTTGGAGGATTTCATTGACAGCACAATGTTATCAAAGTCAAAACGGTTTAGGATTTCGACATGCCGTTTTGCGCTTTCGACCATTGCTTTCGGCAAATCTCCGCCGCACTTATCAAGCAGACCTTTTTCAAGTGAGCCTGCATTCACACCGATACGGATAGGAATATTTTTGGCTGCCGCGGCCTTGGCTACCGCTTCGGCATTTTCTTCACCGCCTATGTTGCCGGGATTTATACGAACCTTGTCTATTCCGCGCTCAATACACATTAAGGCCAGGCGGTAGTCAAAGTGAATATCAGCTACCAGCGGAACGTTTGTTTTATTCTTTATTTCTTCAACGGCTTCAGCGCTTTCTTTGTCCGGAACGGAAAATCTTACTATATCACAGCCGGCTGAGGCCAAATCGTTAATTTGTTTAGTTACTTTTTCTATATCATAAGTCGGAACATTTGTCATTGACTGTATAGCGACCTTATTTCCGCCGCCTATTGTAATGTTTCCGATTTTAACAGGTTTTGTATGTATTGAAATTTCTTCCATAATAACCACCCCGGATAAGTTTTTTATCTATATATTTTATCACAACGGCAGTACATATTCAAGTAAATAAAATGCGCTGATTTAATTAAATTTTAGCTCATTGCAGGGCATTAAAGTAATAACTGCATATAATTAAACGGAGGGGATAATAATGCGAGGCAGAATCGAAAGTATAAGTTCAGTGAAGGATAGGAAGCAGATTATTACAGTTGTTGGAAACGGCGAGCATAACGGAAGACTGAGTATGTTTGAAAAGAGAGATAACCGGTGGATAAGGCTGTTTTCGTATCCATGTTCAGTGGGAGCGGGCGGAATAGCTGATATAAAAAGAGAAGGTGATAATATAACTCCGTCAGGAATGTTCACATTAGGAACAATTTTTGGGTGCGCGGATAATCCGGGAACAGAGAATAATTATCTAAAGGTAAATGACGATATGTATTGGGTCGATGATTTCAATTCTGAACACTATAATCAGCTGGTAGATATAGGGAAAGGCAAAGTTGATTTTGCCAGCGCCGAACATTTGTCAGATTATCCTATTCAATATAAATATGCAGTTGCTGTAGACTATAATATTGATGGTATTCCGGGCAAAGGCTCAGCAATATTTTTACACTGCACCGATAATTTAGAAAAGGGAACTTCAGGTTGTATTGCGGTAGACGAGGATGCAATGAAAAAGATAATAATTAATCTTAAAAATGACGCGGTAATTATAATAATGGGATAAAAATATACTTTTAAAATTTATTCTGTAACTTTAATTTGTGCTAATAAAACGGTATGTGTAATATTGAGTATAACAAAAATAAAATTTGGGTTTAAATAGCAGTGTGCCGTTTAGGCAGCAAATATGTTCGGATGCTGAAACAATGCGGAAATAAGGCTTTAAGGTGATAATTAGTTAAGACAATAAGAAAATAAGACAATTAAGATAGTTATATATTAATAGTGGAATGATAACTTTATAAATATATAAAAAATACATAGAAAAAGACAATTAAATAAGTCCTTGCCATTTGGCGGTCTTAATATATTTTACGCCAACAAAGCAGGTATGTACTTTGTTTTTTTGTTACAATTAGATTATAATTATTATACAGCAGTCAATTATTTTCACTCGATTAAGTTGATTAGCGGTTTTGGCCGCCTTAAAAATATTGATGTTACTTAGTACAGAAACTAACACTAAATATAGTAATTATAAAAACTATTGGTTTAATTTATGATTGACAAATTTGGCATAATAAAAGAGCCGCTAAAATTTTAGCGGCTCATATCTTTTAACTTAAATATTTTTAGTGAGAAATAATATTCTCAGTATCTTTATCAAATAAGTGAATTTTATTTGCGTCAAGAGCAACCGTAACGGTATCCCCGTGTCTTGCTGTAGAACGCGGATTAACTCTTGCAGTAAAGTCATTTCCGGCAATTTTGAAATAAAGATAAGTCTCAGCACCCATCATTTCAACCAATTCAATATTTACCTTTGAACAGCAGTCAGGAACACTTGAAATGAATGCAGGGTCATCATAAATATCTTCAGGTCTGATACCCATAATAACTTCTTTGCCGTTATACTGCTTAATTTCTGATCTGCCGCCCTTGCCTTCAGGAAGTTTAATTGAGAAATCTCCGCATTTGAGATATGTGCCGTTAGAAGCGCAGTCAACTGTAACGTTCAAGAAGTTCATCTGAGGAGAACCAATGAAGCCGGCAACAAACATGTTGCAAGGATATTGGTATAGGTTAGACGGTGAATCAACCTGCTGAATAATACCGTCTTTCATAACAACGATTCTGGTACCCATTGTCATAGCTTCCGTCTGGTCATGCGTTACATAGATAAATGTTGTTTGAAGCTTCTTATGTATTTTACCAATCTCTGTTCTCATCTGAACTCTGAGTTTTGCGTCAAGGTTTGAAAGAGGCTCATCCATCAAGAATACTTTAGGGCTACGAACGATAGCACGTCCGAGAGCAACACGCTGTCTCTGACCGCCTGATAAAGCCTTTGGCTTTCTGTCAAGCAAATGCTCAATACCAAGAATCTGAGCGGCTTCAATAACCTTTTTCTTAATTTCATCCTTTGGTGTTTTTCTGAGTTTCAGACCAAACGCCATATTTTCAAATACAGTCATATGCGGGTAAAGAGCGTAGTTCTGGAAAACCATAGCGATATCTCTGTCTTTTGGAACGACGTCGTTCATTAACTTATCGCCTATGTAAAGTTCACCCTCGGTGATTTCTTCAAGACCGGCTATCATTCTAAGTGTTGTAGACTTACCGCAGCCTGAAGGACCAACAAAGATTATAAATTCTTTATCTTCGATTTCAAGATTGAAATCTTTAACAGCTGTGAATCCTCCCGTATATGTTTTGTAAATTCCTCTAAGACTTAAACTTGCCATTTTTAAATGACCTCCTGATTTTATATTTGTTCTGAATCAATATGTATCACAGAATTTAACTACCTCATTATTCTAACATAATTGTGAGAATAAGAAAAGGGCGTATTTCACCAAATTTGAAATTAAGATTTTAGTGATTTTGCATAGCTATTTTTAAGACTTAAATACTTTCGGGTAAATATATACAAATTTTTGGGTTTCACTTGATATATTTTGTCTTTGATAGTATAATGCTAAACATGAAATAAAATGCTGTCGATTTGCTCACAATGCCTATCAGAAGCTGTTTTTAAAAATTTATACGGAGTTGATTTCAATGATAAAAGTCGGAATATTAGGCGCTACCGGATACGCCGGAATTGAAGTTGTCAGACTTTTGACCGCGCACCCGGAGGCGGAAATAGTGAGAGTGGTTTCGCAAAGTTTTGTGGGGCAGAAAATCTCGGATGTTTATCAAAATTTGAAGGGAATATGCGATTTATGCTGTACAGCGCTGGATATTGACGATATAGCCGGCAGCTGTGACCTTGTCTTCACAGCTTTGCCTCACGGCGCTTCTAAGACCGTTATTCCGTCATTGTATGAAAAGGGTTTGAAAATCGTGGATTTGAGCGGCGATTTCAGATATAATGACCCGGTCGTCTATGAAAAGTGGTATGGAGAACCTCACTCGGCGCCCGAGGTTTTAAAGGAATCGGTTTATGGTCTGTGCGAAATTCATAGAGATGAAATAAAGACCCATAGACTGATAGGTAATCCGGGCTGTTATACGACTTGTTCTATTATGGGACTTGCCCCTCTTGCCGCGGCCAAGATTGTTGACACAAAAAATTTGATAATTGACGCAAAGTCAGGAGTGACAGGAGCCGGGCGAAGCGCGAGCCTGCCTAATATATTCTGTGAAGTAAATGAATCGCTTAAAGCATACAAGGTGGCCACCCACCGCCATACGTCTGAAATAGAGCAGGAGCTTTCAATATTATCAGGCGAGGATATAGTTCTTTCATTTACACCGCATCTCGTTCCGATGCAGAGGGGTATTTTTGCTACTTGTTATGCCAATCTTACTAAAAAGATGACAACGGGTGAAGTTTTGGATATATATAAAGAATTTTATAAGAGTGAAGAATTTGTCCGTATCTATGACGAGGGGAGCCTACCGGAAATAAAGCATGTAGCCGGCTCAAACTATGTTGGTATAGGAGTGGTTGTTGACCCGCGTCTGAACCGTGCGGTTGTAGTGTCATGTATAGATAATCTGATTAAAGGCGCCGCAGGGCAAGCGGTCCAGAACATGAATTTAATTTGCGGTATTGATGAGGGAACAGGACTTAGAGCAGCCGGAATGTATTTATAAAGATTGGGGGATTAGAAATTGGAAGAACTTATTAAAAAGGCCGGTATACTTGTTGAAGCCCTGCCTTACATACAAAAATTGAACGGAAAAACTGTTGTTATCAAATACGGCGGCAACGCTATGATAAGCGAAGAACTGAAAAACAAGGTTATGGAAGATATAACCTTGCTGAAATTTATAGGTTTGCACCCAGTGCTTGTACACGGCGGCGGTCCTGATATCTCGGAGACTTTGACAAGGTTTGGAATTCAAAGCGAGTTTGTAAACGGGTTAAGAGTCACCGATGACGAGACCATGCGCGTGGCTCAGATGGTGCTTATGGGAAAAACCAATAAGGAAATTGTTTCGCTGATTTCACAAAAAGGCGGCAAAGCATTGGGTCTTTCAGGAATTGACGGAGAGCTAATTGAATGCGAGAAGCAGTATGCCAATGTTGACGGCAAAATTGTTGATATCGGTTATGTTGGAAAGATAATTAAGATAAACCAAAAAGTTCTGGAGTTTTTGGCTAACGACGACTATATCCCCGTGGTTGCGCCGCTGGGAGTGGATAAGGAAGGCCGAAGCTATAATATAAACGCTGATACTGTGGCAGGCGCGATAGCCGCCGCACTAAAGGCAGAAAAACTTATGCTTTTGACAGACACCCCGGGAATAAAAAGCTCGCCGACCGCTGATGATATAATATATGAAATTAACCAAAAAGAAATATATAAGATGATTGAAGCCGGAACCATTGCCGGCGGTATGATTCCAAAGGTTAAAGGCGGACTTGAAGCATTGGCAGGAGGGGTAAATAACGTACATATAATTGACGGACGTATACCGCACTGTCTGCTGCTTGAAATATTTACCGACAGCGGTATAGGAACCATGATAACCCGATAATACAAGCCGTATATGGGAGCTGAATAGAGGGATAGTATGAAAAAGATGTTATTAGTATCAATGTTTCAGAACGTTACAGGTATACTGAAAAAAGTGGAACCTGAATTAAAAAATAAAACTGTGACATATATCCCTACTGCCAGTAAGGCTGAAAAGTTAGGTTTTTTTGTAAAAATCGGCAAGTGGACATTGAGGCGATTGGGGCTGACTGTTGATGAGCTGGATACATCCTTCGCGTCTTATGAGACTGCCAAAAGTAAACTAGAAAAAAATGATATTATATATGTTGCCGGCGGCAATACGTTCTACTTGTTGCAGGAATTAAAAAGAACCGGAACCGATAAGTTGTTAGCCGATGAAATAAACAAAGGCAAGCTTTACATAGGAGAGTCGGCAGGCGCAATACTTACGGCGCCGGATATAGGTTATTCTGCAGAAATGGATAATGTGGGAAAAGCGCCGGATCTGAAAGATTATTCAGGACTTAATGTTGTTGATTTTTATGTTGTGCCCCATTATAAAAATTGGGAGATGGGGAAAGCGGCACAGATAATAATTGATAAATACTCAGAAAGTTTGGATTTAAAAGTTATTAACGATAAACAAGCTATATTTATTGACAATGACAAGGTCAAAATATTAGACAAATAGACTGACCGCAAAGGTGATCGCCAAATGAAAATGCCTGAAGAAATTGAACCATTTATGTTTGCTCCATGCGGAATGAACTGTAAAGTTTGTTATAAGCACTTGGCTCATAAAAATTCGTGCGGCGGATGTTTGAAAATTGGTTCTGAAAAGCCGAAACACTGCCGTGTATGCAAGATCAAGGACTGCGCAAAGAATAAGGGCGTAACATACTGTTTTGAATGTGCGAATTATCCTTGTAAACAGGTTGATTATTTGGAGCAAAGCTATATAAAAAGGTATGAGGTTAGTTTAATGGAAAATACCAGATTAGTTAAAGAATGCGGGATAGAATACTTTATGCGGCAGCAAAAGAATAAATATACCTGCGCAAAGTGCGGCGGCATAATTTCCATACATGATAAAGAGTGCAGTGAGTGCCGAAATAGCGGCGGCAATTAGTTGCAGTACGTTTCTAAATGGTAAAGAAAAGGGAATGAGATCATGTCAGAAATAAAAGTCAGTGTAGTAAATTTAAAAAAGCAAACAGTATATGGTCTATGGAAAAATTCAAATGACAGCACAGTTTCAAAAGATATAAAGAATCTTTCTAAAAAATATCACATAAAGGTGTCGTCGCCGGGCAGTAAAGTGTTCCCCTATTTCGTGCTGTCAAGGAATTATAACGAACTGAGTAAGGATTTTGAAATGTTTGTGGGAGGCACAATAGACAAAAAAGGGTTAGAATCTTTAATTATTCCAAACGGTGAATATGCAAGGATAACTATAAAACCGAAACTGGGATTTTTGTGGGGATTGGCTATTGGCGAAGCAAAGAGATATTTCTATACCAAATGGCTGCCTAAAAGCCGATATTCGGCGCTGAATATGGAATATGAATACCATACTGAGAAGAGTGATGGAAAGTCTCCGGAAATAGATATATTTTTTGCTGTTAAGAGAAAATAACAGTAATGCTTAACGCCGGAATAGCCGAACAATAACCGCAAAGGTTTAATAGAAATAGCACATTTTTGGAAAAAGCGTCTTTGGCAGTCACGTCTTATTTTTTCTTAATCCTTGATACGCGCTTCTTATATATTATTGTCCAGCAGCAAAACACGGTAAATGGGAAGTGAACCATATCTGTTCCTGTTTTTTGAAAATATTAAAATGCTTTTTTATGTATATTTTCAATTTGCTATTTTCTGTTGCGGCGCAGATATTTATAATAACCGAAACGTGATACTTTTTGAAACGGTATACTTTTTTGATATCACACATTTTCTAAAATTCCTATAAAACTGAAATTATATACATACTTTGCACTTAAAAAGATTTGTTTTGTAGTATTAATTCTTTATATTTTTGTAGTTTTTTAATTCGTATTCAGCATTAAAAAAGCGTTTTTTATGCCTCGAAAGCTACTTTAACTATGTTTATCATATTTGTTAATTCAACGATACGTACTGATATTGTTGATTCCAAATTTTTTTACTGTTTCATAAATAATTTTTTTGCCTGTCCGTGCCATTTTTATAGATGCAGTTTTATATTGTTTGTCATAAACTGTTTGTTTTATAAACCGGACCGACTTTTTTAATCATTCTATACTTTGTAATTAGATTATTGTACTATATCCCAAATATGTCCTTATACTGCCTAAAAGGTTTGAGTTATTTCAAAAGTGATGAACTTTTATTTAGGTGTATTTTTATTATTCAATAATGAAGACGAGCTGTCAGGAACTTACAGCCCGCCTTTTGATTATATATCTCGAAAATAAAAATTTTAATAATTTTGCATATATAAACCCGAGTGTTCAGGAAATTAATCTGTTTACAAAAAATAACGCGATTTAGTTGATAAAGTATATAAATAATATTATTGAGCGCCTGATTAATCAATGATAAACATATTATTTTAATGCGCGCTGTTATAATAATTATAGATTTAGCTTATCAAATGCTGCTGCAAATGGATTGTTGGAGTCGTCTTCTTTTTTGTTTTGATTGCGAAGATAATTTTGCACATCTCTTTTGGAAGCGCCGCTTTGTCCTCTCCGCTCCTTGAAGGCGGAGTATTTTTCCCTGTAGCCGCATGAGCAGTAGAAACTCTTTTTTTCACCCTCGCCTCTAAGCTCCATCTTTTTGTGGCATTCAGGACAGCGTGCGTTTGTTATTATGCTGACTGAACGGCGGTAACCGCAGTCCCTATCCTGGCAGACCAGCATTTTTCCCTTTTTACCATTTACCTCAAGCAAATATTTTCCGCAGTCGGGACAAGTCTTTTTGGTCATGTTGTCATGTTTGTATTCGGCGCTGCTGTTTTTAACGGTCTTAACAAGGTCGGCAGAATACTTTTCTATTTCAGCAATAAATTTTTGCTTTTGAGTTTTGCCTTTTGAAATTTTTTCTAACTCTTGTTCCCACTTAGCGGTGAGCAGGGGTTCTTTTAAATCCGGCGGCACCAAATCTATGAGCTGAACGCCTTTTGAAGTAGGAACCATGCTGTTTCCCTGCTTTTCTACATAGAATGAGGAGTATAGCTTTTCTATTATATCGGCTCTTGTGGCAGGGGTTCCTAGCCCTCCGCCCAAATATTCTTTCATATTTTTGTCGTTTACAAAACGGGAGGGATTTTCCATAGCCGAAAGTAATGTTGCCTCCGTATATCGTGCCGGAGGTTTTGTTTTGCCTGATTTGACGAATGTGTTTTTACAGATAAACTCGTCGCTGTATTTCATTTTGGGGAGTATTTGTTTCCTTTCCTGTGCGTCAGCAGTATCTTCATCATCAAACGAGTAGTCTGAGGAATATACTGCTTTCCAGCCAAGAGAAACCTCCTCTTTGCCTCCTGCTGTAAACTTCTCACTTTCGCACTCAAATTCAGCTTTGATTTGTTTATATTTATACGGACCCATAAAACAGGCCAAAAACCGTTTGACCACAAGATTATATATGCGCTTTTCTTCTGTTGAGAGCGAAATCATAGGAACCTTTTGTTCAGTTGGTATTATGGCATGGTGGTCTGAAACCTTACTGTTATTTATGCAGCTTTTGTTGATTTTTAATTTCCTGCGGAGTATATCTTCAGCCGCCGCCTTTGTGTCGCCGATGGTTACAGCACGCAGACGTTCATTTAATGTCGGAACTATATCGTCAGTCAAATAGCGTGAATCAGTTCTAGGGTACGTCAGTGCCTTATGCTGTTCATATAATTTTTGCATTATGTTGAGAGTTTGTTTCGGAGAGTAACCGTAGAGCTTGTTTGCGTCTCTTTGGAGTTCGGTCAAATCGTATAACATGGGCGCATACGTCTGTTTGTCAGAGCTTCTTAAAGATGTGAGCTTGAACGGTTTGCCTTTAATCTCTTTGGATATTCTTTCTGCTTTTTCACGGTCAAATGTGGATAGTCCGCCGTCCTTGCTGCGCCAGGAAACAAATAATTTGCCTATATCGGCTTCTATTGTATAATATTCCTTAGGAACAAATTTCTTTATCTCATTTTCTCTCTGCACTAATAGTGCGAGTGTAGGAGTTTGTACACGTCCGGCGGATAACTGAGCATTAAACTTGCAGGTAAGGGCTCTCGTAACATTTAATCCGACAAGCCAGTCGGCTTCAGCCCTTGCCTGGGCCGCCATATAGAGATTATAATACTCCTTGCCGTCTCTTAGTTTCTGAAAGCCTTCTTTTATTGCTTTATCAGTCTGTGACGATATCCAAAGTCTTTTTATTGGTTTTTTAACTCCGCTTTTCTCAATTATCCAGCGGGCAACCAGCTCGCCTTCACGCCCGGCGTCGGTTGCAATAATAACGGAGCTGACCTCTGAGCTTCGCAGCTGGCGTTTTACAATGCTGTACTGTTTTGAAGTCTGCTTTATGACCTCGAGTTTCATCTTTCCCGGCAGCATAGGGAGCGTTTCCAGGCTCCAGGTTTTGTATTCATCTCCGTAGGCTTCCGGGTCGGCCAAAGTGACCAAGTGACCGAGAGCCCATGTCACTATATATTTGTCTCCTATAAGGCATCCGTCAGATTTTCTGCTGCACTTTAAGACCCGTGCAAGTTCTCTTCCGACGGATGGTTTTTCTGCTAAGACGAGAGTTTTAGACATATGTTTTCCTCCTTTATGGGGAATTATTGATTGAAATTTTGTATCATAAAATTATACCACAAAATTTATATTTTGTACATAGCCGGTTAAATTGACAATAGAGTTAAAACGGTGTAGAATAAATAAAATACGAGTATAATTATCTATTATGATGTTAAATATTTTTATAAGAGAATTAGGCAGGAAGGGATGATATAATATGAATATAGAAAAGTTTGCATATTATGGTGATAAGAAAATTAAAATAAAAGATGTTCCAACCTCAAGCAAGCCATATGATGTGGAGAAAGAACGGATAATTGACGAAACCGAAAAAATGAAACCTCAGATAGAAGACTTGCAGGAGAAACTCTATGCCGAAGCCAAAGAGGGGCTTATAATTATTATTCAGGCTATAGACGCGGCCGGTAAGGACAGCACTATTAAACATGTGATGAGCGGAGTGAATCCCCAGGGCGTGTCTGTAACAGCGTTTAAACAGCCCTCATCTGAGGAACTTGCTCACGGTTTTTTGTGGCGGGCGGAAAAAGCTGTTCCTAGAAGAGGTTATATAGGAATTATGAACCGTTCATACTATGAGGATGTGTTGGTTGTAAAGGTGCATAATCTGCAAAAAACTTATAAAATGCCTAAGCGGTGCGTAGATATGCCCGCCGCAGATTTCTTTAAAAACCGTTATAAGCATATTAGAAATTATGAGGAATATCTCAGTGACAACGGATATAGGGTAATCAAAATATTTCTTAATGTCTCGGCTGAAAAGCAGAAGGAACGTTTCTTAGAGCGAATAGACAACCCGGCAAAAAATTGGAAATTCTCTGCTGATGATTTATCTGAAAGAGCGTTGTGGGACGAGTATCAGAAGGCCTTTGAGGATATGATAAACGAAACCGCAACAAAAACATCGGAATGGTATGTGCTCCCGGCTGATCAGAAATGGTTTACAAGATACTTAGTTTCAAAAATAATATTAAAGACGCTTAAAAAAATGAATCCAAAGTATCCTGAAGTCTCCAAAGAAGATAAAGAGGAGCTTGAGGAGTGCAGAAACGAATTATTGGCTCAAAAGTAAGTTCAGAAATAGTAATAACAAAACCGCACCGGAACTGCAGAATAGTCCGGTGCGGTTTTTATATAATATTTTAAGGCTTGTTTATAACTAGTCGTTAAGATTTTTGTCAAGGATTTCAAGCTGTTTCTTAATGTCAGCCGGAAGTCTGTCTCCGAACTGAGCAAAGTATTCCTTAATATTCTCAACGTCTTCTTTCCAAACTTCTTTATCAACACTGAGCAGAGCGTCAAGTTCTTCAGCAGAAATGCCGAGACCTGTTGTGTCGATGTCAGAAGCTGTGGGAAGCAGACCGATAGCACTGTCATGGGCGTCAGCCTTGCCTGAAACACGGTCGAGTATCCAAAGAAGAACTCTCATGTTATCGCCGAATCCGGGCCACATAAAGTTGCCTTCATCGTCTTTTCTAAACCAGTTAACGTGGAATATTGCAGGAGCATTGTCACCGAGCTTTTTGCCCATTTCGAGCCAATGTCCAAAATAATCAGCCATGTTGTATCCAACGAATGGTTTCATAGCCATAGGGTCACGTCTTACAACGCCTACAGCGCCGGCAGCGGCAGCGGTAGTTTCAGAAGCCATAGTAGCTCCTACAAACACACCGTGTTCCCAGTCGCGTGCTTGATATACCAGCGGAGCAGTTTTAGCGCGGCGTCCGCCGAATACAATAGCAGAAATCGGAACGCCCTGTGGGTTTTCAAACTCAGAAGAAATACATGGACAGTTTATAGCCGGAGCTGTAAATCTTGAGTTAGGATGAGCGAGGTTGCCTTCGTATGTTGTTCCGTCAACCTTTTCTCCCAGCCAGTTTGTGCAGTTCTTTGGAGGATTCTTGTCAAGACCTTCCCACCATACTGTCAGGTCGTCATTGTTAAGAGCAACATTTGTGAAAATGGTGTTCTTCTTTGTAGATTCCAAAGCGTTGAAGTTTGTCTTTTCGCTTGTTCCCGGAGCAACTCCGAAGAAACCTGCTTCAGGATTAATAGCATAGAGCTTTCCGTCTTCAGGATTGATTCTCAGCCAAGCGATATCGTCGCCGACTGTCCAAACCTTATATCCTTTTTCCTGGAGATATTCCGGCGGAATAAGCATAGCGAGATTTGTTTTACCGCAAGCGCTTGGGAATGCGGCAGCAATATACTTAACTTCTCCCTGAGGATTTTCAAGACCAAGGATAAGCATGTGTTCTGCCATCCAGCCTTCTTGCTTTCCGAGATATGAGGCAATTCTCAGAGCGAAACACTTCTTGCCGAGAAGAACGTTTCCGCCGTAAGCAGAGTTAACTGACATAATCGCATTGTCCTGCGGGAAGTGAACGATATATCTTTCTTCAGGATTAACGTCCTTTTTAGCGTGCAGACATTTTACAAAATCTCCGTCTGTTCCAAGAACGTCCATAACTTCCTGACCGATTCTTGTCATGATATTCATGTTAAGAACAACATAGATACTGTCTGTAAGCTCTATACCGATTTTTGAGAAAGGTGAGCCGACAGGTCCCATTGAATAAGGGATAATGTACATTGTTCTGCCCTTCATTGCGCCTGTATAAAGAGCCTTGAGCTTATCATACATCTGACTTGGTTCCATCCAGTTGTTGATTGGGCCGGCTTCTTCTTCTGTCGGAGTACAGATAAATGTTCTGTCCTCAACACGGGCAACGTCGTTTTCAGCTGTTCTGTGGTAGTAACAGCCCGGAAGTTTTTCCTCGTTAAGCTTAATAAGCTCGCCTGTTGATACTGCCTCAGCGCGGAGAGCCTCAAGCTGGCTTTCGCTTCCGTCAATCCATACAACACTTTCAGGCTGGCACATAGCAATTTGCTCTTCCAGCCACTTGTTTACTTTTTCATTACTGCACTTTGTAAATTCAGCCATATTCATCCTCCTAAAATTCATACTAGTAATTTAAAAATTTAAACAAATTTCTAGTTAGTTTATTTTATCACAATTCTACCTCAAATATTTGGCTCTGTCAAATAGATTTTTACAACCATTGATACATCTTTCACAATATCTACAGTCGTGATAGTTCTTGAAAAAAATAGCTGAAAATTTTGTGAACTTTGCTTAAAAGAAAATGCTACAAATTTAGTAGGAAATCATATGATATGAAATTTATCTTCATAAACACTTTGTTTAAATATTTTTTTGTGAAATAACAATTTTGATAAATTCAATTTACATATAAATTAAAAAATAAATAGAGCTGTATATAACAAACATCGGCAGGGTGACCGAAGGTCACCGCGTTAGGTGCGTAGCCGCGGAGATGCAAAAAATAAATAAAAATAATTTTAAATTAACACAAATCAATTGAATTCATTAACCAAATAGATGTGTTATGCTGTAAAACACAAAATTTGATTTATAGGTTTATAGTTATTATTTTATTAAGAGTTTTATGAACTCATAAGTTATTTAAACTAAATGTATAACAGAAAAACATGACATTTATAGATATATAAATTATTGTTTAAGTAAAAAACAGACCGAAACGATTTCGGTCTGTATCTAATTAATCTTTATCTATTAAAGCAAAGGAAATTTCGCCTTTTGCCGCTACTTCATCGCCGACATAAGCGCAAACGTCAGCTTTGCCCATTACTGAACGGAACTTTGTGAGTTCTACCTCAAGTCTTAACGTCTCGCCTGGCACCACTTGATGTTTAAATTTAAAATTATTTATTCCGGTAAACACAGCCAGCTTGTTTTTAAATTCCGGTTTGCTCAGTATAACAACAGCGCCAACCTGGGCGAGAGCCTCACAAATCAAAACTCCGGGCATAATTGGATTCCCTGGAAAATGTCCCTGAAAGAACGGCTCGTTCATAGTAACATTTTTAAGTCCAACAGCTCGGGAACCTTCCTCAAACTCTACTATTTTGTCAATAAGCAAAAATGGATATCTATGTGGGATTATATCCATTATTTCTTTAATATTAAGTTCCATATAATAATACCTCCAGAAATTTTTATGCTAATATTATAACTCAACAAAAAATATTTTACAATAAGTATTTTGGTATAGAAATATAAAAGTAAAATAACATTTTAATATACCGACCGCGCAGCTTGCATAACGAGCCGCAAAGCGGACTGCCGCAGCCCGCCTTTGTGTTAGGATAAGAAAATACTATTAAATCACCTTATAAAATTTAATATAAATAGTGACTTAAATTATATGTAGATAAATTAAATACCTTGGAAAATATTTTTTATATTTAATATGATGTAGAGTTTTATGCACAGTTGATAGTTGCAGAAAAAATCTGTCAAATGTTATAAGATATGTAAATTTTTTAATTTTTAAAAAAATTTTTTCAAAAAAGTATTGACAAACTATTCTAAATATGTTATCATAGTCAGGTCGTTAACGCGAGACAGCATAAACGGCGCTAATTAAACATGGAGGGGTTCCCGAGTGGCCAAAGGGGGCAGACTGTAAATCTGTTGCATCTTGCTTCGATGGTTCGAATCCATCTCCCTCCACCACAACGGAGCAAAGTTCGCTTTGCTCCGTTTTTGTATAGAAAAAATAAGAAATGTCTTATATATTTTTAAGTGAAACTGTCTCTGTCACCGTTATTTTTCTCAGTTGTGGCTATTGCCGCGCAATACACAGCTTTGGCGCCGGAAAGTTTTAACACTCTTGCACATTCATTGAATGTTGCGCCTGTGGTCGTAACATCATCAATAACCAGGATGGTTTTGCCTTTAATATTACCGCTGTTTCCTTTGAGACCGAAAGCTCCGTTCAGATTTTGCTGTCTTTCAAAGCTAGAAAGCTCTGTTTGTTTACTGGTTTGTCTGATTCGTTTAAAAAGGTTTGGATAATATTTTACACTGAGCAGTTTGGCAGTCTTTTTTGCCAGCGCACCGCTTTGGTCAAACCCTATTTCTTTCATACGCTGGCGCCGTGGCGGTATAGCTGTGATATAATCAAAGTTGACGCTGCCAAAATCATTTTTAACCATTGCTGTTATTAAATTTGAAAATGTGTTCACTGAACTTAGGCTTCGGGCGTGTTTGAGATTAATTATTCCTCTTTTGGAATTTCGGTCATATTCCACAGCAGCAGTAATACCATTATAATAGGTGCATATATCTGACTTAGCTTTTCTAAAACAACTTTGGCAGAGGCGGTAACGAGGGTTTCCAAGCGGCGTGCCGCAGACTTTGCAGCGCTTGCGGCTGGCACAGAATTTTATCTTATCCATACATTCACTGCATATATTAATGCCGGATTTTTGAAAACTTATTAACTTTCCGCAGAAGCTGCATTTAGATGGATAAACAAGATTTACAAGGCGGCTCAAAATATTCATAGACTATGATACCTTTCGCATATAATAACTAATTTTACATTATATGACATAATTTTGCAAGATATATCGAAAATTTGGCGTTAAACTAATCTAGGCGTGATTTATTTATGACAGGAGGACAGGATTTGATAGAATTTATTACAAAAATAGATTTTGCGGTTTTGGAATTTATTCGAAACACATTAAACAGTTCTTTTATGGATTACATCATGCCTATCATAACCGATTTTGGTTCCGGAGGACTGCTTTGGATTGCTGCGGGAGTCATAATGTTATGCACTGAAAAATATCGAAGATGCGGGGCTTCGGTTTTGATTGGACTGCTGCTGTGCTTGGTTTTGGGAAACATCATTTTAAAACCGCTTATCGGCAGAATGAGACCCTGCTGGATAAATGACAGTATAGATATGCTTGTTAGGATTCCCAGGGACTACTCCTTCCCGTCAGGACATACCCTGGCTGTTTTTACAACGGCGTTTATAATTTTTGGATATTCAAAAAAGATAGGAATACCGCTTATAGTTTTAGCTTGCTTAATTGGATTTTCAAGAATGTATTTATATGTCCATTACCCTACTGATGTATTGGGCGGCATAGCATTAGCCGCTCTCATTGCGTGGGCAGTTAGAAAATTTGTTAACGGGACAGTATTCAGCTGGATGTTTCGGAGGTTTGAAGACTAGAAGTTTCGGTTATAAAAACTTAATAATTTTTTTATATAATATTTATAAAATCATGACAGAACAGAGTTGTTTTTTAAAATCTTATATAATATAATAAAAAGAGTGACTTTTTGAAGTTTATAATTTACAGATAAAGCGGTTTAACTTACGATTGAGGAGAGGATTTTTTGGAAAAAACAGAAGCAACTAAAGTTGAAACAAAAGGCGGTTCAAAAGGAAGCCATTTTATGCAGGGGGCTTTAGTTTTGGGTATAGCCAGCCTGATTGTAAAAATAATAGGCGCAGTATTCAAAATACCTCTTATTAATTTGATTGGCGATGACGGAAGCGGTTATTTTAATGTGGCGTATCAAATATACACGTTTATGTTTATAGTCGCTACGGCCGGATTTCCGATAGCTATATCAAAAATGGTTGCAGAGAGTATGGCTAGAAATGATGAAACTGATGCCAAAAGAGTATTTCAGACGGCGATTTCATTTTTGGCTGTTATAGGATTGGCCGGCAGTATAATTCTATTTGTCTTTGCAAAACAGCTGGCAGGTTTGGTTGGAATTCCGGATGCAGAGCTTGGCATAAAAGCTATTTCGCCGGCAGTTTTCTTTGTATCTTTGGCGTCGTCAATGAGAGGCTATTTTCAAGGCAGACAAAATATGTTCCCAACCGCAGGTTCTGAAGTAATAGAGTCCAGCGGTAAGATGGTTATAGGCTTGCTCATGGCGTCGTTCTTTATGGGGATGACTATTGTTCCGAATTTGGACAAGGTGATAGATTTTGTGACACGCCAGGTAGACACCGCCCATATGCGTACAGTTTATGCGTCTGCCGGAGCCATTTTTGGTGTGACTGCCGGAACTCTTTTATCGTTCCTGTTACTGTCAGTAATATACATATGCTTGGCTATAGGTGCAAAGCGGCATGCTAAAAATATCGCGCCGATGACAGCGGCCCAGGAAAAGCTGAGACCGAAAAGAACCATTTTAAAAGAACTGATAATGATAGCAATACCAATAACTATAGGGGCGTCTGTTTCAAGTCTTACAACTCTTATAGATATGACAACAATAAGCCGTAGGCTGGTTACTAATCCGAACGTGTTTAACGAGTACGCATTTATGTTTGAACAAGGGACGTCATTCTATGATAAGGCTGTTGGAGCAGGATGGACCGGTGCGGTGCTCGATTCACAGAAAGCCTCAACTCTTTATGGAATGTACACGGGAAAAGCTCTGACTATGTTTAACCTGCCGTTGACCTTGGTTGTGGCTCTGGGAATGAGTATAGTTCCTGCAATTTCATCAGCTTTGGCTAGAGCCAGAAAAGGCGAGGCAGGAAGCATCACTGAGAGCGCTATAAGAATTGCCATGCTGTTCGGTGCGCCGTGCGCTATAGGAATGTCGGTGCTGTCCAGCGGTGTTTTAGGTCTGTTGTTTAGTGACGACAATGCGCATGTGGTTTTAAGCATTTTGTCAATAGCAATAATACCGGTTGCCGTAGTACAAGTCACAAATGCAATACTGCAGTCATACGGAAAAGTCTATTATCCGGTTGTAAATATGTTGATAGGCGGAGCCGCCAAGGTAATTTTCAACTATATAGCAATCCCGTACTTAGGTATTGACGGAGCGCCTATAGGAACTTTTATCTGTTATTTAATCATAGCGGTGCTTAATACCGTTCAGATAGTACGTATTGCAAACATAAGGTTTAAACCTCTTGATATACTTATAAAACCATTGATTGCGGCCGGCGTTATGGGTGTATGCGGATACTTTTTATCCGGTATTCTTCCAACTTCAAGAGTTCTCACTGTTTTAGAAATTCTTGTTTGCGGACTAATCTATGTAATAATGATTTTCGCTGTTCGGGCTATAAAACGTGAGGATATTATGAATATGCCTAAGGGCGAAAAAATAGCCGGTATACTGGAAAAGTTTAAACTGATAAAATAATTGGAGCTGAAGAGGATGAATTTTAAAGATACGAAAGATAAATATACGTTTGATGACCTGGTTGAAATTGTTTCACTTTTGCGTGCACCGGGCGGCTGTCCCTGGGATAGGGAGCAGACTCATCAGAGTATAAAGAAAAATCTTATTGAGGAAGGGTATGAACTGATTGAGGCAATTGACGGCGGGAATCCTGAAAAAATAGCCGACGAGAGCGGGGATTTACTGCTGCAGGTAGTGTTTCATGCAATAATCGGGAAAGACAGCGGAGAATATGAAATAAATGACGTTACCGACGCTATCTGCCGAAAACTTATTCACAGACATCCGCATGTGTTTGGTGAAGTCGAAGTAGCGGACAGCGGAGAGGTTCTTAAAAACTGGGACGCTATAAAACGTGCTGACAGGGAGCAGAGCAGCATTGCTGAGGAACTGCGCGGAGTATCAAAATATCTGCCGGCGCTTATGCGAGCTGAGAAAATTCAGAAAAAGGCCGAAAAGGCCGGTTATAAGTTTGAAAATGAGATAAATTTGTCTGTAATTTCGGATGATGTAGCCGAAGCTGACAATGCCCCGGAGAGGGACTGCGGTCAGCTCTTGTTTGCGGCGGTAAACTTTTGCCGCAGAGCCGGTGTGGATCCGGAACTGGCTCTCGCTTCTTATACTGAGAGTTTCACAGATGAATTTGAGAAGTTTGAGAATGGAGAAAATTAAATCTATTTGAAAAAACACTAAGGAGAAAATTGTAATGCGTTTGGATAAATTTTTAAAGGTGTCCAGGATAATCAAGCGCCGGACGGTGGCTAATGACGCCTGCGACGGAGGCCGCGTTTCCGTAAACGGACGCACTGTCAAAGCATCATATGACGTGAAGCCCGGAGATGAAATAAAAATATTATTTGGTGAAAAACCTTTGAATATAAGGGTCTTAAATGTAAAAGAGAATGTAAAAAAGGATGAAGCCAGAGAGCTGTATGAAATAGTTTAAATTTTACAGATAATAAATATATTGCGAAAAATAATTCTGTCTGTGTCTGTCGGGCAGTATTGGGTTTGACGAATTAAAACAACTTGTCGAGTAAATACATGCTGTTTATATACCTAAGCGGCCGCCATTAAAGACCAAAAATTGTTAGTTAAAACAGCTGATTATAGGATTAAGCTGTATCTAGCAAAAACCTAATGGGTTTAGTTGATACATCTGTTTATAAAACTAAGTAGCAGTTGGCAGAAATATAAATGGACGTTTTTATGAGTTTTTTCCGTTCTTATACAAGTTGGGTGCACCTTCCGCAGTATGATGAATACCTACAATTTTATGTTTTTTATTTATTTAAAAACTATAGGACAGGAATATAGCGAGCATCGGCAGGCCGCTTTTGCGGCACGTAAGGCGAGCTGAGCGGACAGTATATAAAGATACAATTTTAAAAAGATACTTAAGGCGGAATTTTATATATCGTTTTAAATAATATGTCCATACTACAGTATGATGTTTCTACTTATATACAGCAAATGCGCTGTAATATTTTGCTCGAAGCAGAAGACATATATATTGATAATTAAAACGTTATTATTGCTAAAATCTGATAAACTTTGCAATGTGCATTTCGTTTAGTGTGCTGAAAAAATTGTCGTCAGGCAAAAAATTACTTGACAAAGGTCTCACAGCGTAGTATAATCTATCCCGTAGACAGCAAAGGCGCTGTGAGTATTTTGCTCGCAGCGCCTTATTTTTTATTTAGTCATTTCTATTTACTTTTAAAAAGAAAGGAATGTTTTGTTATGGATCAAATGAACGAGTTATTCGGCAGTGCCGTATTTGAAGACTCGGTGCAAAAGGTCAGACTTCCTGATGGAATTTACAAACAGCTTAGGAAGACCAAAGAGGAGGGCACGCCTCTTACGCGTGAGGTTGCTGATGTTGTTGCCAACGCAATGAAGGACTGGGCGGTAGAAAATGGTGTAACTCATTTTACTCACTGGTTCCAGCCTATGACTGGCGTTACGGCTGAGAAGCACGACAGCTTTATACAGCCTGACGGTATCGACAGCGTGATTATGGAGTTCAGCGGAAAAGAATTGATTAAAGGCGAGCCGGACGCTTCCAGTTTTCCATCGGGAGGTCTGCGTTCAACTTTTGAGGCAAGAGGATATACCGCGTGGGATCCAACATCAAACGCCTTTATTAAAGACGGTATACTGTGTATTCCAACTGTATTCTGTTCTTATACAGGCGAAGCGCTTGATAAAAAGACGCCGCTTATGCGTTCAATGGAAGCTCTCAGTAACTCGGCTGTCAGGGTTCTTCACCTGATAGGGGAAACTGACGTAAACAGAGTTATAACGACAGTCGGTCCTGAACAGGAGTATTTTTTAATAGACCGAAAGGTAGCTTTAAAGAGAAAAGATATTACATATACGGGCAGAACTTTGTTCGGAACTCCGGCTCCAAAAGGACAGGAGCTTGACGACCATTATTTTGGAGTGGTTAAGAGAAGAGTTTCAGAGTATATGAAGGATTTGGACGAGGAACTCTGGAAACTGGGTATACTTGCAAAGACAAAACATAATGAAGTGGCGCCGGCACAGCATGAACTCGCTCCTATTTTTACACAAGCTAATATAGCCACTGACCATAATCAGCTTACTATGGAGATAATGAAAAAGGTTGCTGAAAGACATGGTATGAAATGCCTGCTCTACGAAAAGCCTTTTGAAGGAATAAACGGAAGCGGCAAGCATAACAACTGGTCGATTTCGACAGACAAGGGCGAAAACTTGCTGAAACCCGGCAAGACCCCTCATGACAATCCTAGATTTTTATTGTTCCTGTCCGCTGTGATAGCGGCTGTGGACGAATATCAGGATCTTTTAAGATCGTCTGTGGCAACGGCAGGAAACGACCACAGACTTGGCGCAAATGAGGCTCCGCCTGCTATTATCTCTGTATTTATTGGAGATGATCTCAAAGAAGTGCTGGATTCTATTGAAGAGGACAGTGATTTTGAGAACAGATGTAATGAGGTGATGAACTCCGGTATCGACGCTGTGCCTGATTTTGCGAAGGATACAACCGACAGAAATAGAACGTCGCCGTTTGCATTCACAGGGAATAAGTTTGAGTTTAGAATGCCCGGCTCGGCTCTTTCAATTTCAGGACCGAACTTTATTATAAACACAGCTGTTGCCGAGATACTTGACCAGTTTGCTGTCAGACTTGAGAAATCGTCAAACCCTAAATGCGAGATTTATAACATAGTAAGAGATACTATGAAAGAACATAAAAGGATTATTTTTAACGGTAATAACTATTCAGACGAATGGGTTGCCGAAGCTGAACGCAGGGGTCTTTGCAATTTAAAGAGCACGCCTGAAGCATTGCCGGCTTTTGTTACTGAAAAGAGTATAGACTTATTTGTTAAGCACGGTATACTCACCCGTGATGAAATGCTGTCAAGATACGAGATAAATCTTGAGAATTACAGCAAGGCTATCAATATTGAGGCAAAGACGATGCTTGAAATGGCAAGACGCGATATTTCGCCTGCTGTCGCGAAATATGTTAAAGAACTCAGCGATACTGTTGTTTCTAAGAGACAAATGGGCGGTTCGGTTTCTTGCGTGTTTGAAGAAAAGATGATTAGATTGCTTTCTGAGTTAGAACTTAGACTGTTTGAAACGGTTGAAGCTCTTGATTCAAGCGTTCAGGAAGCCCTTGCTATGGAAGAAGGTTTGGAGCAGGCTGTATTTTACAATGAAAAAGTGTTGAAAGATATGGCTGAGGTTCGGGAAGTAGCAGACCAAATGGAGATTTATACTCCTGAAGAATACTGGCCGTTCCCAACCTATGGAGATTTGCTGTTCTCTATCCAGGAGTAATATAATATTCCGGCAAAATATTTCTAAGTTATAGGTTTTAAAAAGTAAATAATAAGATAATAGACAATGGGGTCTGAGAGTAATTTTCTCAGGCCCCATTTTCTTTTATATATACACGGCGAAACAGCCGGAATTAAAAATAAGGAGGAAAAAGTTATGAACATTATGGATTTGGCAACGGGTTTAGATACTGCGTGGGTGCTGCTGGGAGCAGCTTTGGTATTCTTTATGCAGGCAGGGTTCGCTATGGTAGAGACCGGTTTCACAAGAGCAAAAAACGCGGGTAATATAATTATGAAAAACCTGATGGATTTTAGTTTAGGAACACCAATTTTTTGGATTTTAGGTTTTGGAATTATGTTTGGAGCAAATGTCTTTGGCGGTTGGCTGTCGGTTCCGTCATTTTTCCAGGGAGCAAACGCTTTGCCCGGTGATTATAATTTTGCAACTTTAATATTTCAAACAGTATTTTGCGCCACCGCGGCGACCATTGTTTCGGGAGCAATGGCAGAGAGAACCAAATTTTCCGCATATATTGTTTACAGTATGGTTATAAGCGCAGTGATTTATCCTGTTTCAGGACATTGGGTTTGGGGCGGCGGATGGCTCAGTGAATTAGGTTTTCATGACTTTGCGGGTTCCACAGCAGTACATATGGTTGGCGGAGTGGCCGCTCTGGTAGGCGCAAAAATTCTTGGTCCACGTATAGGAAAATATAAAAAGGACGGGACATCCGTTGCAATACCCGGGCATTCGTTAACTTTGGGGGCGCTCGGAGTATTTATACTTTGGTTCTGCTGGTTTGGATTTAACGGATGTTCAACAGTAGCTATGTCAGATACAGATAGTTCGTCGTTGGCGGCCTCAGTTTTTGTAACGACTAATCTTGCCGCTGCCTGTGCTACAGTTGCTACTATGGTTGTTACATGGGTTAGATATAAAAAGCCTGATGTTTCTATGACTCTAAACGGCGCTTTAGCCGGTCTTGTTGCGATTACGGCTGGCTGTGACCAGGTTACGCCGCTCGGAGCGGCCGTAATTGGTATTGTGGCAGGTATCTTGGTTGTGTTTGCTGTGGAGTTTATTGACAAGAAGCTTAAGATAGACGATCCTGTTGGGGCTGTGGCCGTTCATGGGTGCTGCGGAGCTGCCGGGACAATAATGACGGGTTTGTTTGCAGCAAAAGGCGGTTTATTTTACGGAGGCGGTTTCAGCTTTTTAGGTATTCAGACATTAGGAGTTATAACAGTAATAGCGTGGGTCGCTGTAACGATGACCATTGTATTTCTAATTATTAAGCATACTGTGGGGCTTAGAGCGAGTGCTGAAGAAGAAATAGAAGGGCTTGATATACATGAACATGGCCTAGCCTCTTCTTATGCGGACTTTATGCCAAATGTGCCGACTATTTTGACAGGAAGATCAGAGACAGTGGGACAGGAAACTCCCGAATCTGCTGTGCCGATAATTAGAGTGCCGGATAATACGGAAAAGAAAGTTGATAAGGACGGTCATACTATTACAAAAATTACGGTGGTATGTAAAGAATCTAAGTTTGAAGTTCTAAAGCACGCTCTAAATGAAATCGGAGTAACAGGAATGACTCTCACGCACGTGCTCGGCTGCGGAATGCAGAAAGGCAGCAGTGAGTATTATCGCGGCGTACCTGTTGAGGCTACTCTTCTGCCTAAAATAAAAGTGGATATAGTTGTGTGCAGAGTACCCGTATCAGATGTTATTAAAGCCGCTGTTAAAACACTTTATACCGGACATATCGGAGATGGAAAAATTTTTGTTTATGACGTACGGGATGTGGTCAAAGTCAGAACTGGAGAATCAGGATATGACGCAATGACGGATGATGGAGAAAATTGTTGAGTTTAGGATAGGTTTAAGGTTAGGTGAAATAAGGAGCGGGCGTAATGCCCGCCCCTCTTTTTATTCATCAGACAGCATCTTTTTTCTATTCATTCCGTCTATAACTCCCTGACGGTAAGACGCTTTGCATTCTTCAATCATCATAAGGTTATTATTTTCTATAAATTTAATGACGTTTTTACATTCTTCTTCGCTAAGTTTTTGAGGAATAAAGCGTTCTAATACCTGTCTAACAGCTTCGGAGGAGCTTTTGTAAATCTCCTGCTCGTGGATTAAGTCATTATATTTTTGACTGTTTTTTTGATGATAGTACAGAATGTCATAGATGTACTCCTGAAGGTCACTATCAAAGTAATTCTCAAAAAATTTAGATGCGTTTTCTTCCGACACAAAAATCTCCCTTTTCAATTAAAATTCTTTTTATATTATATACAAAGTTTGTCAGGTATATACATCACCCCCAAAAAGGAAACACTTGAGTGTTTCTTTTAAATTTATTCCTTGACACATGTATATTTTTTTCACACAATACTTTATTATATAATAAAATAAATAAACATTACAGTAAAATTTAGATATTTAAATAAAATGTAAATAATCACCTATGAATATTATTTTATTATAAAAGCTTACTTTATTAAGACGATTTTTATTTAAAAAAGTTTTACATTAAAAAAATAATAAGAAATAAATTAAACAAAAAAATTGCAATTAAAAACCTGCCGGAAACTCCGGCAGGTAATAAAGATCCCCTATTTTTTTTGCGTAAGTGCGAAAACATCCTTAGATTTGCCTATTACAACAAGATGGTCGCTTGGCTGGAATATATATTCAGGGGTAGGCAATGGTTTTAGAATGTTTTCCTGTTTTATTCCTATTACATTTACTTCATACTTTTGTCTTATATTAAGCGAATTTATGCTTCTGCCGATCCATGAAGGGACAACAGGTATTTCGTATATTGAGTATTCGCTTGTCAGTTTAATGTAGTCAAAAATATTATTTGCGTTATAGCGCATAGCCAGTTTTTCTGCAATTTCCTTCTCAGGGTACACTACCTCATTTGCGCCTACCAATTTTAAGAACTTAGCCTGTCTGTCCTCGCGTGCCTTTGAAACTATATAGTTTGCCCCCAGGTCTTTGAGCATAGATGTTATTTCCAGTGAAGCCTGAAAATCTTCTCCGATAGCTACAAAACACAGGTCAAAATTGTTTATTCCCAAAGCCCGAAGAACGCCTTCCTGCCGGCAGTCGCCGATTTGTGAATCAGTGAATATTGAAGAAAACTGCTCGATAGTCGAATCGTCTTTATCAACTATCATAACATCATTACCAAGCGCCAGCATTTTGGTTGCAAAATGCCTGCCTAAACGTCCCATTCCAATTACCAATATAGATTTCATAATCAGACCTCCAAAACTTATATAAAAACTTATTATCCTATTAATATATCTTCAACAGGCCGCATAAGAGCCACAGGCTCTCTGTTTTCGGCAAGCACCAGCATGAGAGACAGTCCGCCTACCCTGCCGGCAAACATCAGCACTATCAGTATTGACTGGGACACAACAGACAGCGACGGGGTGAGTCCCATTGAAAGCCCGACTGTTCCGATTGCGGAACTGACTTCGAACAGTATTTGTCTTATTGTATATGGCTCTATTGAGCAAATAATAAAAGTTGATACCAAAACAGCCGTTAAATAGATTGATGATATAGCGCTGGCTCTTTTCAGTGTGTCGTCGCTGAGACGGCGTTTAAAGATTACAACGTTATTGTTTTTCCTTGATGAAGCAAACGCCATAAGAAATAAAACAACAAAAGTTGTAGTCTTGATACCTCCGGCTGTTGAACCGGGGCTTCCTCCTATCAGCATAAGCACGGTTGTAAGCAGAGAACTGCTCTCTGAGAGCGAGGATAAGTCAGTAGTGTTAAATCCGGCAGTTCTGGGTGTAACCGCCTGAAAAAATGAGTGCAGCCATTTATCAGCAGTGGATAATCCTGCAAAATTTTTATTCTTTTCCAAAATAAAGAACAGTACCGTAGAACTGATTAACAAAACCGCAGTTATTGAGAGCACAATTTTTGTGTGCAGCGAATAGTGTTTAAAATCGAGCTTAGCCTTTATTATATTATTCCAAACCATAAATCCCAGGCCGCCGATAACAATAAGACCGCAGATTGTCAGATTAACAACCGGATCGCTTTGATAATGTATGAGTGAAGAGTTAGGTTCAAATTTTCCCATAAGGTCAAAACCGGCGTTGCAAAATGCCGAGATTGAGTGGAAGATAGCGTTGTATATACCTTCTAAAAACCCCATCTCAGGACAAAATCTTGTTGCCAGCAAAATCGCTCCTGCGCTCTCAAATATTAATGTTCCGAAAAAAATACGTCTGACAAGCTGTATCATTCCGCTGAGTTTAGTATTTCCGGCGGACTGCATCAATAATTTTCTCTCGTGAAGAGAAATTCTCCGGCCCATAAATATAGAAACCGTTGTAATAACGGACATAAATCCCAAACCGCCGATTTGTATCATTAAAAGAATAACCAGCTGACCGAAAACAGACCAGTGCGTATATGTGTCAAATAGAACTAAGCCGGTGACGCATGTGGCGCTGGTAGCCGTAAACAGCGAGTCAAAATAAGACGTCCAGGTGTTATCTTTTGAGGAAATAGGCAGTGAAAGTAATCCTGCCCCGACTACTATGATAACCAAAAAACCAAAAGCAATTATTTGGGTATAGGTTGCCTTATGTTTTTGTAATGTCCTATTGTTAGATGACAGCTCAAAATCAGGAGCTTCCATAATATTTTCCTCCTATATTACCAATGCAGCATAAAAATGCTGTTAAAATTTGTCGGCGCTTATGAAAAATTCACAGCCGACGGGAGCGACGTCGATTTCTATTATACTATCTCTGACAGGCACTATTTCAGGATTTGATATGCCGTGAGAGAAAAATGAAAAATCACCAAACTCTGAAATGTCAATATCAATATGTTTGGATTCAAAGCTCCGGTTTACAGCGCAAATTGCCAAACTGTTTTTACAGCAGTTTCCAAATGCGTTCTTTCCGTTTTTTGTGAAACGGGCGTATATATATAGGTCGCCGCTTGCATAAACTGTTTTATAATATCCAAGCGTCAAACAGTCGGAATTGTTTCGCAGTGCGCCAAGGTCAGTATACCACTGTCTGAGGTCAGGGTCAATAGCCCGCCATGGATAAGTTCCTCTGTTAAACGGGTCGCTGCCTCCCTGCATTCCTACTTCGTCACCATAATATATACATGGAACGCCCACAAATGTCATCTGTACAAAAGACAGCATTTTTAGCCGATAGGTTGCGAGTTCTTCGTTTCCTGAGGACAATTTCTGTGTTCCGCAGTCCTGCGAAAGACCGCCGAGCAGAGTTTTTATACGCATTGTGTCGTGAGTTCCGATTATATTCATCAGGGAGTACAGCGTCTCTTTTGGATAATTCTCAAAAATAGACATAAAATGCGCGTTCAGGCATTCAGCGTCTATGTTTCCTAAGAGAAATGCAATCATATTATCCTTAAACGGATAGTTCATTACACTGTCAAGCTCTTTTCCCAAAAGATACTCGCGGCGAATACTGTAGGAGACTTTATTAGACGCGTCTTCCCAAACCTCGCCTATTATAACCGCGTCAGGGTCTTGTTTTTTTACTTCCCGGCGCAGAATTTTAATAAATTCATCCGGAAGTTCATCGGCTACGTCAAGTCTCCAGCCGCTGGCGCCGCGTTTTAGCCAGGTTTTTATAACAGAATCCTCATCTCTTAATATATAATCAAGGTATGAAGGAGTCATTTCGTTTACGTTGGGCAGGTTACTGCAGCCCCACCAGCTTTCGTAATTGGGATAGTTAGTAAACTGGTACCACTCTTTATATTGACTATGTGGATTTTTGTATGCTCCGGTATTATTACCATAATTGCCATACTTGTTAAAATATATGCTGTCAGCGCCTGTATGACTGAATACGCCGTCGAGAATAACTCTGATTCCAAGTTTTTCCGCCTCGTCGCACAGAGCTGTAAATTTTTCATTTGTTCCGAACATCGGGTCTATATTCATATAATCTGCAGTATCATACTTGTGGTTGGAATATGCGTCAAATATTGGGTTTAGATATATAACGCCAACGCCCAAACTTTTTAAGTATTTTAGTTTGTCTATTATACCGCTTAAATTTCCGCCGTAAAAATCGTTGCAGGCAGGCCCCATTTCGAAAGGATGGGCGTTAAATGAGATTGGCTCATACCAGTCGCTGTGGATTATATATTCGTTACGTTTCTTGGGTATAACTCCATTTGTGTCACTGTGGTCTCCGAAAAACCTGTCAGTGAAAATCTGATACATTATTTGACCTTTAAACCAGTCAGGTGTTTTGTAGTCCTTATCGTAAACAGTTATCTGAAAGCTGTTATTTGCCGGCTCGGTCTGCGTCTGTCCGACTCCTCCCAAAGAATCGTTATTATTTATATAGTAAACGGCTTTTCCTCCTGTCTCAACTATAAAATAATACCATACCAAACCTTCTTTTTCAGGCATAGGAACTGTTGCGGTATAATAGAACTCGTTTTCTGCAGTATTTTCACTGCCTGATGACGAAAGGGACTGTTTTTGGTTTTCCCTGCTGTTCTTAGGCGCCATATCATAAAATATTTCTTCCTCGTTTTCCCAAAGCCGAATTTTAACCGCGTCAGGCTGGGTATCAGAAATTATCTTTAAAGCAAGTTTAACTTTACTGCCGGTAGCTGCGGCGCCAAATGGCATTCTATAAGCTGTATCATGTGAGTTGTGAAAAAGCTGCATACTATATTCCTCCAAATTTCTACAATGCTGTTTCCTTAATATATTATATATATTATAGGTTACTACACAAACAGGTATTATACAACAGATTCTTTTAAAATTCAAATACAAAAATATAACAATTGAAACTATTGTCACTATGTGCTATAATTAAGGAAAAAATTTGGAGGTTTTAATGAAATATATTATATTTGATATGGACGGGGTTATAGTGAATTCCGAACCTGTCATTATGAAAGCGGCGCTTGACGCTCTTAAGACCGGCGGAATAGAAGCGTCTGAAGAAGATTTTATACCCTATATCGGAGCCGGCGAAGAGCATTTTATAATTGAGCCGTGCAAAAGGGCGGATAAAGCGGAACTGACAGAAAAAATAATGGATGAAATGTTTAGAAATTTTGAACAAAACATCAAAGAAATGAAGGTTTTCCCATCAGCAAAGCCGCTTATCGAAAAACTGAAAAATTTGGGATACACGCTGGCGCTTGTGAGCAGCGCCGCGGAAAGAAAGCTTATGGCCTCGCTAAAAGCCGCCGAGATTGACCCGTCGGTTTTTACGGTTATACTTTCAGGCAATGATGTGACAGAGAAGAAACCGTCTCCTGCTCCTTATTTGCTTGCGGCCGATAAGCTGGGCGCTGACCCAGCTGAGTGCTTGGTTATCGAGGACGCTTTAAGCGGAGTAAAATCGGCAAAGGCTGCAGGAATGCAGTGCGCCGCGGTCACAACCTCATTTAGTGAAGAGAAGTTAAAGTCAGCCGGAGCGGATTATGTGACTGGAGATATAATAGATATATTAAGTTTACTGAACGGATAAAAGGGTGATTTTGTGTTTAAAACAGTGTATGGAACGGCTCGTGCGGACAGCGGCGGTTATTTGTTTGACAGCGTCAGGACGAATATAAAAAATGGAATAAAGTCATATCTGCTCGTTCCGGAGCAGTTTTCTGTTTTTACCGAACGCAAAGTCATAGAAACTTTGGGCGTTAAGGCTCAGACTTTGGCGGAAGTGCTGACCTTTTCAAGGCTTTCGAATCTTGTGCTCAGCAGCCTGGGGCCTCTCAGACTGAGATACATAGACGGAGCAGGCAGAGAAATTCTTGCTGGCAGAGCTTTGCAGATTATAGAAGATAAACTGCAGTATTTTAAATCAAATGTTCATCAGAGAGGATTTTCAAGTCTGATGGCGGGGCTTGTGTCGGAGTTTAAACGGTATGGTCTGAGTTTTGAAAGTCTGCAGACTGTTTCCGAAAAGGTAGAGAAAGATGAGTTTAAGCGAAAGCTGGAAGACTTGGCTTTGTTTTATGATACATACAGCAGATTAATCAACGAAAATAATTCTGACGCGGAGGATAATCTGTCAATAATACTCCCTAAAATAAAAGACTTTGAAATTGAAACGGACTCGTGTCTGTTTATAACCGAATTTAAGAGTTTTACGCCTCTGGAGTGTCAAGTGCTGCAGGAACTGATGAAGAAGATGAGTAATACAGTTCTGTTTTTAAGATGCGATGACCTTGTTCATCCGGACAGTATTTTCAGTTCGGCGTCTTTGACATACAAACAGCTTGCGGAAGCCGCCGAAGCGTGCGGGATTGAGGTCAGCAAGCCTGAGATTTTGCCGGTCAAAGACGGCGGAAAATCTGACCTTATATTTTTGCAGGACAACTATTTTAATATAAACCCTGAAAAATATGACGGAAGCCCGGAAAATATCTTTATATATTCACCGGAAAATCATTTTGACGAGGTGGAACAGACCGCGGCAATTATACATAGACTGTGCAGGATTAAAGGCTATAAGCAAAGCGACTTTTTGATATTGGCAAGGGATACAGATGTGTATTCCAGAATCATGCCTCTCGTATTTGATAAACTCGGTATAAATGTGTTTTTAGACAAGCGGCGCAGCATTCTTGAAAATCCATATTTAAGATGTATTTCAAGCATGCTTGAAATACTTGCCTATGGGTTTTCTTATGACAGGGTTATGGAAATAGGGCGGAGCGGATTCGCCGGAGTCAGCAATGAAGAAGAGCTGGATGTCTTTGAAAATTATCTGCTTTCTGTCAACCCCAGCCACGCGATGTGGAATGATGAAAATGAGTGGACGTATAATCCAGATAAGCGCGCTTATGATATTGATAGTATAAACCGAATAAAAAGCGTGATTTTAGCTCCGATTTTTGAGTTCAAACATTCAATAAGTGGACGTAAAAAGGCCAGTGAAATTACCGAAGCAGTTTTTAAGTATATGGAAAGATGCCGTCATCAAGAGATAATGCGTGATATATGCAAAGAGTATTCGGATAATGGTATGGTATATCTTGCTGAAGAATATAGGCGCACATGGAACAGCGTGGTGTCGGCGCTTGACAGAATCTCTGAAATTATGGGCGGTGAGCTTATAACGTATGAGAAGTTTTATGATTTGTTTATATCGGCCTGCGGCGGAATAAAAATAGGAATATCTCCTCAGACGATTGACGGCGCAGTGTTCAGCAAAATAGATATGTTCAGAAACACTGATGCGAAGGTGGTTATAGTCCTTGGGGTAACAGACGGTGTTTTCCCTAGAGGTTATGGAAACGAGGGTATACTGACGGATGCGGAGAGAGAAGCGCTGAGGGAATACGGCATTGATTTGGCAATGACAGCGTCAGAAAAGTCGCATGACGAGCAGCTTTTGGTATATAATGTTTTATCATCCCCATCTGACGAATTATATTTGCTTGCTCCAAAGTCCTCTGACGATGGAGAAAGTCTTTTCCCGTCTAAAATTATAACCAAAATTGAGAATGAGCTTTTTGATATGGAAAGAGAAAATGTGAATGACGATAGCGGTGAGCTGCCGGAGGGTAAAGAACCGGTATTTTTAGCGCTTGAATCCGAATTTATCAGATGCGGCGGAGATGTAGGCAAATTTGCACCAAAGTGGCGTGCAGTCTATGATTTTTATGCTGAGGATGAAAAGTACGGCGCACGGCTCGCTGACTTTGCAGAGAGGCTGAAAGCCGCCGAAAGCGGTTATGAAATACTGTCCAAAAATTCGGTCGCAAAACTGTACGGCAGAGAAATAATGCTGAGCGCTTCCAAAATGGAAAAGTATAACAGCTGCGCTTTCTCTTATTTTATGAGATATGGTCTGCTGGCTAAACCAAGAGACATTGCGGTTTTTGATCCGCTGAGTATGGGCGATATACTCCATAAATCATTAGAACGGTTTTTCTCCTCAAAAAATGACGCTGTCTATGAGTCAATAACACGGGAACAGTGCGAGACGGAGATGCGGAACATAGTGAGTGAAATAGCCACGGGAAACGAAGAGGTTATGTATAAAAATTCAGCTTACTATAAGTATTTGGTTATGCGTATGACCGGTATCGCTTCAACAACCGCGTGGGAAACGGTGAAATTTTTCAGGGAATCCGAATTCCGTCCATATGGCTTTGAAATAAGAATTGGTGAAAACGGCGATATTCCGCCGCTTAAGATAGAGACCAGGAACGGAACCGCTTATGTGGAAGGTTTTATCGACAGAGCGGACAGCGCGGTAATCGGTGGAAAACGATATATCAGCGTGGTGGATTATAAGTCATCAGCAAAGAAACTGGATAAAGAACTGGCGGACGCCGGTGTGAGATTTCAGCCTCTTGTGTATACAAACGCTGTCTGTGAGCAGAGTGAAACCGAGCCTGCGGCTATGCTTTATCTGCAGATGAACGATCCTATAATAGACGAATCCAAAGCAGCGACGGACGAAGCTTTTGAAACCGAGGTCCACAGAAACGTCAGCGCAAACGGTTGGGTTGTGGACGATGGAGAGGTAAATAAAGCGTTTGATAAGAACTATGGCAGCAAGAAATGTTATATGTCACCGAAATGCGGAATACCGCCGGATGAAATGCAAAAACGGCTCAAAAGAGCCGAAGAAAAAATTGTAGAGTCAGCCGAAGGTATACTGGCCGGAGAGATTTCGGTCAGTCCGTACAAAAAAAGAGGGTTTGACCCATGTGCTTATTGCGATTACAGCGGAATATGCGGAAAAAATAATAGTTAAAATATGCGGGCGGTTTGGCATATCTTTATGAGCCGAATCTGCTTGCTTTTTGCTGAATAATATTTGCAAACTTTATTTCGCTCAAGTATACCCTGCGGAAACAATTGAGTAATTTCAGTGTAATATACCTGTAATAAATTTAGGGATGTTTCACAAATTTTCAGTAGCGGCATACGTTTTTACTGAAGCTTAATGTAAACATTACAAAAATATTGCTAAAATTATTTTTTGTGGACAAATGATTATTGGCTAGAATTAGGATTGACTTTTTAATCAAAAGGTTGTTTAATAGAGATACAAAAAATAAAATCATCAAGTTTGAAAGACAGGTTAACCTGTCAGGATAGTACAGGAGGGAAGACAGTTATGAAAGAATTTTCGTACACTATCACAAACGAGTATGATTTAGCTGCTAAGCCGGCGTTTGACTTGATAAAGCTTGCCGGAGAGCATGATTGCCGCACGTATGTCGTAAAGAACGACCATGCGACCGATATTAAAAAGCTATTTATTCTGCTCAGTATCGGAACAAAATGCGGAGATACTATAAAGTTTGTGACAGACGGCGTTGACGAGAAGTCCGCTATTGATAAAATCGGAAAATATGTTTCCTGCAATATGTAGGTCAATCTTTTAGATAATAAAATCAGCTTAAATCATACAAACTCGCCGGTTCCGTGTTTCGGAACCGGCTAATTTTTTATAAAAAAAGACCGCCGCTTAAAGCGGCAGTCTGGCAATATTTTATTTAATTATGCCTGAGGAGCGTCAACCGGACATACGTTTGCGCAGTTACCGCAGTCAATACATTCGTCAGCATTGATTTCATATTTTGCATCGCCTTCAGAGATACATGAAACCGGACATTCGCTAGCACATACACCGCATTTTATGCAGTCATCATTGATTTGATAAGCCATTATAGTCACCTCTCTATGTAAAATTCAAATTTATTCTTACTCTTGCATTATATATCATCAAAGGTTTTTTGTCAAGATTTAATTAAGATTTAAGACATTATTTTACAGGTTTTTTATAGCGTCTGTAATGCTCTTTTCCATTGCTAACTTTCCATATTTGTCAACTTCTGTTTTATTCTTTGGTCCGTGGGTCAGACAGCCAGCTCCGCCGATACAGCCCCCCACGCAGGCCATACCCTCAATAAAGTTGATGTTTCCTATTCCCTTTGACGCTTTAAGCAGCGCTGTGCGGCATTCGTCAATACCGTCGCATGAAACGGCGTGGAGTTCAAAGTCTCCGTTGCCCTGCTCCTTGAGTGCTTCTTGAACGGCCTCGGCAAGACCGCCGCAGCGGGCAAATATCCTGCCGTAGTATGACGCATTATTGAGCTCTGATTCCTCAAGTTCAGTCAGGTCTATCTCACGCGCGTCAAATAACGCCTGCAGTTCTTCGAATGTCAGAGCGCTGTCAACATACTCTTTTATACCGTCTTTTCTGATTTCCGCTTTCTTAGCGGTGCAGGGACCAATGAATACAACTTTGCAGTCAGGGTCGTTCTTTTTGATATACTTGGCTATAGCCGCCATAGGTGACGGATTGTGTGAAATGTTCTCTTTAAGCATCGGGAAGTTTTTCTCCACAAATTCTACAAAGGCCGGACAGCAGGAACTTGTTAAAAATCCCTTCTCCGCTAATTCTTTAGCTTCATCATAAGCTACCATATCAGCGCCCAAAGCCGCTTCTACAACATTATGGAAGCCCAGCCTCTTGATTCCGGTAACCACTTGACCAAGCTTAATATTAGCATATGAGAACTGACCCGAAATAGAAGGAGCCACAACCGCATAAAGCTTTACCTTGTCGTCGTTGGCGTATTTTTTCAGCATCTCCACAACTTCAACTATGTAGGATTTGTCAGTTATCGCGCCCCATGGACATTGATATACGCAGGCTCCGCAGTTGATACATTTGCTGTCGTCAATAACAGCGGCGTGATCTTCGTTCATGCTTATTGCCTTAACCTTGCAGGCTTTAACGCATGGTCTTTCGGTGTGTATAATAGCGCTGTACGGGCAAACTTTAGCGCACATTCCGCACTGCACACATTTGTCTTTGTCGATATGCGCTTTCTGATTTTCGTCAAAGGTGATAGCCCCGCGTTTGCACACGTCCTCGCACCTATGAGCCAAACAGCCGCGGCACATGTGTGTAACTTCGTAGCCGGCAACAGGACACTCGTCGCAGGCAATGTCCAGAACCTCAATTATGTTGTCAACATTTTTATGTCCGCCTCCGGCCATACCGATTCTCTCGCCCACTATAGCTCTTTCTTTGTAAATACAGCAGCGCATTGTGGCTTTGTCCTTTACAATAGTTTTGGCTATGTCGTTAAAGCTGGTGACCAGGTTGTCGTCGTCATATGTATGTCTTGCCACCTCTCGAAGAACCTTATATTTTAAGTATTGAACCTTAGTATCAAATTTTTTGAGTATAGGTTTGTTTTGGTTGTTCATATATAATCCTCCCGTTTTTACTCGGCTGATACTGATTTTAGCCGGATAATAAATCTATATATCTAAAAATAATTAACAGTCACGGTTTTTCCCATGTCTTCTAAACATTGTCTCAGTTCGTCGACTATTTTAAGTTTTATGCTGAAAGAAATATTTAAATTTGCGTCCTGGTGTGCGTCGTTCTGAGCCTTGCCGACAAACAGGTTTATGTCGGTTGCTTCTTTAAACAGGAGCCGGGCTATTTCGCTCGCTCCGTCCTTTTGTTTTCCCCACTTTTCAAATAGGGAATTGTCCTCAAGATAATTTTTTGCGTAATCCAAAACCCTGGCTATCGTTATAACCCCTTCAGTCACTAAGTCCACACCCTCGATTGAGGCTGTCGGTGGAATAGAAGGGTCGCTGTAGTCAGAAACAGCTTCTATTTCCTTGCCCAAATACCTGGCCGTGATTTTAGAAGTCGTGCCGCCGCATACCACATGCCGTCCTTGCTTTGAAAAGAACAGCGCCATTACCTTATTGTCATCCTCCGGGTGCTCCGGCGGCCCAAACAAAAGGTTGCAGGTCTTGCGCTTACGAATCTGAACAGCGGCAACCGTTGTGTCGTCTCCCGGCTCTGAGGCGTAGAGACGATTGCATTCGTCCGCTATTTCGGAAGCGATAATTTTTGCGGTCTGCTTATAGTTGTAGTTTGCTTCAACATAGGCTATAATGTTTTCCCTCTGCCAGCCATAGTTTAAGACGCGCTCAACCCCGGCGTATATTGCACCGTCGCTCATCATTATAAAAACATCGTCAAGCTCTACGGGCATTTTAGTTTCATAAATCTTTTTCCCCTCAATAATTCTTTCAGTCATGGGGTATTCGCAGTTTTTACCTTTTCTGAGCAGTATAACAAGCGGATTGTCAAATTGGATTATTTCTGCTTCAGTGTTTCCGGTGAACCTCATAATAGTAAAGGTCGAATATGCCACGCCGCGTTTTTTGCAGACAGGCAGTGTGGCGGCAACGGTTGAGACGCATTCATCGATACTCATATTCTCCGCCATCATGGTGGAGATTATTTTAGAGGTAAGCGTTGAGAGAATATTGGCCTTTACTCCGCTGCCCAAACCGTCCGCGAGCACCACAATTAACTCGTCCTCACGGCGCACGATTTCAACCATATCGCCGCAAAGCTCCTCTCCAACATGGTTAAGGCTGACATAGCCGACGTCGGCAAATAAATCATTCATCTTTATTCAAAGTCTCCTTAAGCTTGGTTAAAGCGATTTTGGTTTCGGCGGTCGTCTCGCCGAGGAGAGAGGCTATTTCCTGAGCAACGCGCATCTGTTTCTCAACAACCTTATCAGTAATTTCAATTGCGCTCATGCTCTGCTCGGCCTTTTTCTCCCGCATAATCTCCTCTTCTGTAACATCCTTCATTATGCTCATAATAATGTTATATTCAGGGTCATATATTATAGTCTCGTCAACGTATTTTTTGTATTCGCTCAGATATTTTCGCTTAGGTTCAGAATCATTTTTACTGTCGGTCATTGCCATCATATAATCTGTCGGATTCAGTATCCTGACAACAGGCTCGCCCATAATATCATTTGCGTTTTTTATATTCATTATCTCTAACGCTGATTTGTTTATCTGCTGTATCTCTAAGCTGTCGTTTAAAACAACGATACCGTTCGGCGTGTTGTTTATTATGGTGTCTGAGAAGGACTCGGCCTTTTCCTTCAAAAACGGCAGGCACATATTCATGTCAGCCTTGCCGTTCAGCACGGCGACGGCCTTTTCACGGCAGGTGGGGTAGCCGCAGCTGCCGCAGTTAAGTTCCTGCTCCTTTGTCCTCTTGCCCATTTGGTGCAGAATTTCCTCAATAGCAGAACTTCCCGGCATTACTTTTTTTATGTATTCCGCGTCAAACACTTTCCTGATTCCGTTCTCGGGCTGCTTAACATCAAAATCTGTCCTGCCGGCAGTCTTCCCGATAGTGAGACAACTGCTGACATGGAAAATGTTGTCGTGTTTCATAACCGGTCCGCCTATACAGCTGCTGTCACAGGCGCTCATTTCAACAAAGCAGTTCTCAATATTACCGTCGCGTATATCCTCAAGCGCGTTCATGCAGTCCTCTATTCCGTCAACGCTGAAATATGAAAAATCATCGTCTATATCCATGCTTTCAATAATTCCGCCCCTGGTGGGGAACCAGCGCGCGCGACCGCCTCCGGTCATGTCTTCTTGTGAAAAGTCGAACTCAACTCCGCTTTCAGCCATCCAGTCGTTAAGCTCGTCAAAAGTCAGGGCGCAGTCCACATAGTCAGGGTATTTATCAACCTCATCCTTTTTAGAAATACAAGGGCCGATAAAAACCACTTTTGCGCCCGGATGCTGATTTTTAATAAGTTGTCCGTGCGCCTGCATGGGTGATATAACGTTAGCTAGGTATGGCAGAACATCGGGATAGTGCTTTTGTATAAGAGTGTTAACGCTGTGGCAGCACGAGGAGATTATAACGCTCTGCTTTCTGTTTTCTATAAGCTTTTCATACTCTCTTTTGACGATGGTTGCGCCGATGGCGGTTTCCCCGGCGTCTTTGAAGCCGAGTTTTTTTAATGCGCTTCTCATTATCTCTATGTTAATGCCCTTATAATTTGCTATATATGACGGCGCGACTGAGGCGTATACTTCATCGCCTCTGTCGATAAACCCTTTTGCGGACGGAGTATCGTCTCGAAGTCTTTTGGCGTTCTGAGGGCAGTTAACATAACACCGTCCGCAGAGAATACATTCATTGGGAATAATCTCGGCGTGCCCCTCCACGACCTTTATTGACTTCATCGGACAGAATCTAACGCATTTATAACAATTTTTACAGTTTGATTTTTCAAGCTGTATACAATTTTTTTGCATGATTACACATCCTTAGTTAACTGTGTTTAAAACATATCTGGAAAAAATCTCGTTAAAGTTTTCTTTGGTAACTCCGCTGATAACCTGGTCGTCAACCTTGATGCTGACCCCGTCGCCGCAGTGGCCGAGGCAGAATGCAGCGGACATACCGACCGTTTCATCCAGGCCGTTTTCTTTGAGGGCGTCTTTCATAAGGTTAATAATATCGTAGGAGCCGCGGAGATGGCAGGAGCTTCCTATGCAAACTTTGATATCCATTATGTACTCCTTTCGGGCGGATAATATTCCGAAAATAATTATCGCCAAAAATATAGAGCCGGCAAAAATCCGCTCTGTTTCATATACCTTGATTATAAAGGAAACACGGTATATTGTCAATGATTTAACAACTATATTTTTATAAAATTTATGGAAAATTAGGATAAAGAAAAGGTAAGATAATTTTGGGCAAAATAAAAACGCCGCAGACCACGCACCTCTCGTAATCCACAGCGTTTCCTTATGGTCGGGGTGACAGGATTCGAACCTGCGGCCCCTTGGTCCCAAACCAAGTGCGCTACCAAACTGCGCCACACCCCGACAGAACTTGTACATTATATACCCTGAATCGGGATTTGTCAAGTATTTTATCAAAATTTTTTGAAAAAATTTTAAGTAAAATTGATTTTTTTCTTTATTGCTAAAAAATTTTATGCGTACGTTTATGTAACGTTAGATTTTAAAAAATTTGTGTTACTATTTATAAAAGCTAAAGATTACTTATAGGGAGTTTAAATAATGCATAAAGAAGTTCAGTTTAAGAATTGGGATAAATTTGTTGAATTAGGTATAATTATATCGGCAATAAGGAAGTCAAAAGGAATGACACAGAGAGAACTTGCGGAAAAGGATCTTATCAGCCGTTCGCATTTAAGCAATATAGAAGCACCTAATATTATTAGTTCGTTCGCTTTGGAAACGTTGTTTAATATTGCGGATGCGTTGGAAATAAGCGCAGGGGATTTGCTTAATATTAAACTTCCGTCTCCTCAATATATTAATGAGGATAGTGGGTTTGATAATTATAAATATTAATTCTTTATAAAATAGTAATTTTATTCAGTTATTTTTAACTATGTATATGACCCCATATAAAAAATTTTATTATTACATAATAGGGTGTTTGAACCATTTCTTTTTCTAGCAAGAAAAAGAAACGCTTCACCTGTGACCGCACCTGTATGGTGCGTGTGATACAAAATATCTTGTTTTGCCATAACCTACAATGTCAATAATATGAATACTAAAATAAAAGAAAAAGTGCTTGCTCGCTTAGGTCGCCTAACGGCTCCAAGGGGCGCTCGCCCCCGCTAATTTCATCTTGAATCTACGCTTCAAGATGAAAAAGCCTTGTTGTTTTCCCGTTGACTTTGTGTGCTGCCGTGAAAAAAATATTCCGATTTCCAAGTAATTTGCTTAACAAAAAACTGGGTTTTAGGTTAAATCATTACACAAAAGCAGGTTTTTAAGTGAACATCGGTAGGGCGCATTTATGCGCCGCGTTAGGTGAGCCAACATCTGAACACGTAGTGTTCAATATGTTATTAACAATTTATAAATATAAAATATTCTTGACAAACTAAGAAAAAAAGACTATAATAAAAACAGATAAAAGGTAACCGTTTAACGGTTGTCATAGTGGTTTATAAATTATATGACCGTCCTATGCCGAGGGCGGTCATATTGCTTTTGTAGTGACTATTATAAAAAATATTATAATAGATACAAATACTTTAATTAAGTATTTCCACATAAGCGACACCTCCTTTCTGCTGTAAGCAACAGCATATGGAGATGACAACCGTCCTACAATTTCCTTTTACCTGCTAAAAACATTATATGGGAAATATCGAATAAAGTCAAATTAAAAATTCTTTACATAAATTCACATTTTTTTATAACTACCTTGACAAACTAAGAAAAAAAGACTATAATAAAAACACTTTAAAGGAAGCTCTCTTCGACAGGCTCAGAGTCTGCTTTGAACCCGCAAGCAAGCTTGCTGATTAAAGATAAAAGGTAACCGTTTAACGGTTGTCAAAGTTTAGATATATAAAATAATATAGCTGTCCTTTGCACGAGGGCGGTCATATTGCTTTTATGGACACTATTATAAAAAATATTATAATAGTAAAAAGATAGGAAGAATTTCTCTTCCTATCTTTTTTATTAGTATCTTGTAACCACTACTGTTATGTTGTACTTCTCGTTCCAAACCACTGTTCCCATATGCCAAAGCTCATCTATTGATATAGCCCCGCTTCCGTTTATGTCAAAGGTTCTTTCTGCATAAACCCCCGGGTCGTCAGGGCCGTTCTTAAGCAGTATGTTCGCCGGCTCCCAATCGCTGAGCTCCAGTTTCTCCTCATCGTCATACTGTGACTGCTCTCCGTAATTCGGTCCCGCCGTCAAATCCTTGTCAACATTGTTTACTATTGTGACGGTGTCTGTAGCTAAATCATAGGTCACATCAAATCCATAGTCCTTTAAATCCCTGAGCATTACAACAGCACAATCTTGATAATTCGTTTCCTCTGTTCCATAGTGGATAAATGTCGGTATCTCCCAATCGTTAATGAAACATCTCAGGTCGGTCGCTACTATGTAATCCTTAGGCGTGCTGTCAAAATATGTCTGACCGTTGGTCGCTCTGCTTGACAGCAAGTCCCAGCTGTAATCCATCATCTTTATCGTGTCAACATAACGCATGTTTGTTGAACTCTCACCCATTACAACCGATACAAGACGCTTTCCGTTTCTTACCGCGGTTCCGGTAAAACAGCATCCTGCGGCTGAGGTCGTTCCTGTTTTTAAGCCGTCCGCACCCTCATATTCATAGGCTCCGCCCGGAAGCATTTTGTTTGTCGGATAATATGTATATCCGTGGAAGTTAAGAAATGTCAAACTCGTATAATTTAATACGTCCGGATAGTCGTTTATAAGCCTGTTGGCTACTGTTGCCATTCCTCTCGGCGATATTTTATTTCCGCTCGACACTCCCGTACAGTCAACAAAATAACCGTTGACGCCCCAGACCGATAACCAATTGTTCATCTCAGCAACAAAATTCGCTTCGCTTCCGCACAAATAATCTCCGATTGCCATAACCGCCGCATTTGCTGAAACAACACATATTGCCCCTAAAAGTTCGTCTACGCTGTATGAGGCGCCGGCGTCCAGGTATACGTTTGAATATCCCGGGTCTCTCGAATAATTTGCCAAAGCGCGCCCCACCGGTATTTGTGTGTCTTTGGTAAGGCTTCCGTCCGCCAGGTGGCTGTATATCACATATAGTGATAAAATCTTAGTCATGCTTGCCGGCGGCACCGGTGTGTCAGGATTATGTACAAACAACGCTTCGCCTGTTTCCGAATCTAAAACAAACGCCCCGCGGGCGGATATACTTACCGCGTAAGCTGAAACGGAGCTTAACAGCACAGTTAACGCTATTGTCAGCGGCAGAAAACACTTCAGCATTTTTGCGGCAAAACTTTTCTTTACACTGGTTGATTTATAATTCAAAACTTAATGCACTCCTCGAATTGTAATCTTAATGTAACACAATTGTAACATTACAAGTTAAGAGTATACAACATATCCCGGTATATGTCAAGACAGAAGGTTCCAAAGTGAGAAAATCTTGTATAAATAGTCTGCTGAAACAGGTGCGGAAACGCAAGTATTTTGGGCGTTTTTATAAAATATTAACAGTTTGTAAATAATTGGAATAAACAATTATGAATATAAAAAAATGCTGTAAAAAACAAAGTTGTAATAGCGAATCACATTATAAAAGAAACTCTATGATTACACAAAACAGCGCAGTTTTCAGGCTTTTAGCCATAAAAGGAGCGCCGTTTTTGTGTAATATATTTAAAAATAGTTTTTTATAATTCCTGTGTATATTGAAAAGGCGGTTATGTGAAAAAAGTCGTACAAATAAAATACGTTTACTCAGACGCGTAATTATTATTGAAGCTGAATTAAGAAATGGGAAATGATTTGGAAACTCTGTTTATTCTTCCTAAGGCTGAAAAGCTGACTTCTCATTCCTCGTAAAAGTGTCAAAAGCATTGGCGTTTGTGAATATTGTCAAACGCTTCACACTTTATTGATAGTTTGAAGGGTTTGGTGGACATACCCTGAGTGTATCGAAAAAAGTAAGTTTTATATTCCTTTCGGCAAAATTTTGCTTTGAATTCTATTGTAAAAAAATAATGCCGCCTGTCAATCCCGGCGGCAACAAAATAGAATTTTGCTGAAAGGGTTTATCATCAGCTTTCGCATATGTTTGGCATATCCCCGGATATAATATCAATTTATTTATTCTCTAAAGCGTTCCGCAAATCAGAAAAATACTTTTTTTGAAACCGCTTTAAATATGGTTTGGCAAGAAGTTTCATCATAGATTTTTTCGGCTCTACGGCTTCTGTAAAACATACCTCTGTTTTTCCGCCGTCTTTTTCGGTGAATATTCCTGTCCAGTGCCCTGATAGGTTGCCGTTTTCCATGTTTAATTCATATCTTTCATATGGTTTAAATTCTGTTATTTCAAAGGTTGTGGCGTATCCGCTTTTATCAAACTCGACAAACCTTTCTCCTTCTTTCATAACCGTGAGTTTGCTCAGGTCGCTGCGCCAGCTGTAGTTTTCAAGAGAAGTTACTATATCCCATACTGTTTTTATTTCAAAATCAAGCACTGTTGATTGTGTTACCTCAATCATTTTGTATCATCCTTTGCACAAAATTATTTCTAATACTTCTTCAGGAGTTTTTGAATATAATCCATCGGTGTCGGGCATTATTTCGGGATACCATCTAAATCTTGAAAAGTCAGTTAAATAACTCATGCCTCGATGGCAGTACGAAAATTTTTTATACCACTCCGGAAAGCATTTTTGAGTGTACTTTTTAGCCAATTCTGTGGCACAGCTGTAATAAAGCCCTGATTTTGCCGGTGTTCCGCATATTTGAACTCCGGGCGGGCTGGAATGAACAAATAATATACTTCCGTCGGTACACTCTCCTATAACTATGTAAACATGGTCGTTTGACGTCATTATATCGCCGGGTTTGACCCCCGAGAATTCTTCTGAGTATTCACCAAGACCCATTTCGGCAAATAATTTACCCTGGTTTTCAGCGTTTGTAACATAATTTAAGCCCGCGCCGCTTTTATTTTCAAAAATGTTATACATAACCCAGCCGACATAGCCGCTGCAGTCCAGGCCGTTTCCATGCTCATATCTGTGTTCTTTATAATCGTAATCGCTGCCTTGTGATATAAAGAATTTTTTCCAATTTGGGTTTACTCCAATTATTTTAGCGTCCTCTCCGGAGCCGTTGTCCTCACTGTTCCAGCCGCCGCCCCAGATATACATTGTGGAACCGACAGGCTCCATTGCGGTTCGCAGAAAATCTGTTAAGCTTCTATTCATATCCGCACCTCTGAATTACTTTATATTCAGAAAAATATGCCGGCGGCCGATGTAATATTCCAAGAAATAGTAATAAGGAAATAAAACCCTGAGAAATTATATTCCAAGATACATATTCTAAGATATAATATTCCCATATATATTTTATGAGAGATGTATTCTGAGAATATTATTATAACTACTGTTTTTTCTCTAAAGCCATTATTTTTTCCACACGTCTGCCGTGGCGGCCGCCTAAGTGTTTTGAGGCAAAATATGCTTTGACAATTTCTAAAGCTAAACCGGGTCCGGTTATCCTTTCGCCTAAACATATTATCTGGGCGTCGTTGTGTTCCTTTGCCATTTTTGCTGAAAACACGTCGGTTACATGAGCCGCTCTTATCCCGTCTATTTTGTTTGCCGCAATGCTCATTCCTATACCGGTTCCGCAGACCAATACGCCAGCTGAGCATTCACCGTTTAAAATACCATCGCACACAATTTCCGCTATATCAGGATAATCTGCGGGAACGTCTTTCTGGGTTCCATAATCTTTATACTCTATACCATTTTCATCAAAATATTCTTTTATAGTATCTTTAAGCGCCACGCCTCCGTGGTCACTGCCTATAGCTATCATAACAAAGCCTCCTTAACAGCATTATTTCTTATAATATTTATTATAGCATAAGCATATTTCAATCACAAGACAAAAGTATTAACAAATATATTTATTTTTCGAAATTCGTTTAATGAACCGGCATAATCCCAAAAAATTCACATATAATTAACTAATAATACAAGAATTTTCTGGTAAATTAATGTATACTGCATATGAAAAATTAAAAAATAAAACTAAACACCTGTCCGTTTTATTGTACACGTTGCCTGCTATAATAATAGTGTAAGGTAAGAATAGAACCAGAAAGGGGTAATAATATGGCAGCAGTAAAAACATTTTTACAAAGTTTGTTTCAAAAGGAATCAAGAAAATCCGTGTCTGCTGTTAAACCGCTCAAGGACAGCGTGAGGATGATAATAATAAAAAGTCCGCGCTGATTGTGCGGCACAAATTTTTAAAACTCTCTCCTTAAAATATTGGGGCTGCGCCTATGGCGCAGCTTCTTTTTATTTTAATCTAAATTATTTTTGTATATATGGCAAATTTATATATATAATACATGTTCAGAGTTCTATATTTCGTTTGCTTTAGAATATGAAAACGTTTGAAGAGACTGAAATGCTGTTCGTGACCGAATTTTCGCAATTGTTGAATATAACAGATTATTTCTGCTGTGTATTACAAAAATATTGGGACAATTTAACTAATCGCAAATGATATAATATTATGATATACGTATCATTGACATTATTTAATTATAATTATATATTTACGGAAATAAAGGCTATATGGGTTTGGACGACAGGTTAGCGGACAAGTCGGCAGGCTTATATAGTCTAATAGAAATGGAGGAACAATCATGAAAAAAAGTCAATTTTTCCGCAAAATGTTTGCGGCGGCGCTCTCAGCGGCAATGGTATTATGCACGCTGACCGGCTACACCGCCGCTCAGGAACCGGTGTTCAGCACGGGCAGCAGAATTCGTGTGGACCTAAACGCAAATGACGGCAGGCAGAATTCGTATACGAATAATGCTTACAATTGGATTGTATCGGGCACTACACCAACAGCTGTTTTTAACGGTGTTACATTTAAACTCAGCAACGGCGGGAACACAGGTTCAGGCATTAGGTCAGCCAGTTATAAGAGTTTGACAAAGTCAGATGGGACAACCCCAACTCTTACAATGGATGGTGTGACGATTAAGGACGCAGATAAGGGCGGAGTTATCAAGCTTGAAATCTCCGGTCTCTCTTCGGGAACGCACACTCTCACTACCTGGCACAGCTATTTTGACAATTGGCCGGGCGGCAGTCCGGTGACTGTTACCGTAAACGGTTCAAAATCGAATACGGTCACGGTTCCTACCCGTGTAACAAACGATGAGAATGCGGGTAAGTCATTCACGACCTTTAATGCTTCAGGCGGTACGGTTACGGTTTTAATTCAGCCAACTGACACAAGTAAAAACGGTGCTGTACTTAATGCGTTTGAAATTGACGGCGCTGACCCGTTTAAGTCCATTTCTGGGATGACCCCTAAAGACGGAGAAAGACATTTGGAAGCAGAAAAAGGTCTTTCATGGACTGCGGGCTCCGGCGCAAAGAGTCATGATGTTTATATCGGAACAGATTATAACAGCGTGTATAACGCGACTAAAAATTCGGCGGAGTATAAAGGAAACAGAACATCTCCGAATTATGCTTTGGACGACAGCTATTCTTCGCTCAACACTTACTATTGGAGAGTTGATGAGGTCGGAAGCAGCGGAGTTACTAAGGGGGCTGTGTACAGTTTTCAGGTGGCTCGTCTTGCGTTTCCTACAGCTGAGGGTTACGGCCGTTTCGCCAGAGGCGGACAGGGCGGACGTATTGTTGAGGTGACAAATCTCAATGACTCCGGCTCGGGCAGTTTGCGTCAGGCTCTTGAGGTGGAAAAGGGGCCGCGTATTGTTGTCTTCCGCGTCGGCGGCGTTATCCAGTTGAAAAGTGCGCTGGTTATTCCGAATGACGGCGGCGAAGTATATGTGGCAGGTCAGACAGCGCCGGGAGACGGTATAACTTTGATAAATTATGATTTTGGTGCTATGGGCTCATCAGACGTTATTATTCGTAATATCCGTGTAAGAGTCGGGGATATGGACGGCAAATCAACAGGCGGTATGGGTTTAGGCAGCTGCGATTATAGTATTATTGACCATTCTTCAGTATCATGGGCAACAGACGAGGGATTCAGCTCAAGGTCAGCTAAAAATATCACTTTTCAGTGGAATATAATCGGCGAGTCACTGCATGATTCTGTGCATTATAACGGTGATGACCGTACAGACACAGAACCTCATGCTTTTGCGGCTTCAATCAGCGGTTATGTTGGAAGCTTTCACCATAATCTGCTTATAAACTGCACCGGCAGAAACTGGTCATTGGCAGGAGGTATGGAACAAGACGCTCTCACATACGGCGGCAATGTGGATATTAGAAACAACGTTGTTTATAACTGGAGAGACAGAACAACAGACGGCGGCGTAAGACGGCTTAACTTCGTAAATAACTATTACAAAGCAGGAGCGGAAAGCAACACTAATATGCACATAGTCTCAATCGACGGCAACGAGCTGAATACTTATGATATGCAGAAGGCATATGTTTCAGGTAATAAAATGGTAGCACTCGGAGGTTCTGTGCTTCTGAATCCAAGCGATGACGCCTGGAGCAAAGGAAAAGCGGTAACGGCAGGCAAGGGCAATAATTCATCAGGAAATAAGGTTTCTGTTTCCGATGTAAGAAGCAACTCGCCTTTCTTTGAATCTTATGTTAACACCCAATCATCAGACGAGGCCTATAACAGTGTTGTAAACGGTGTAGGCGCAAACGCTCAGGGCTGGGATTATATAGATTCACGCTATATAAAAGAAGTTACAACAGGAACCTATACTTATAAAGGCAGCAAACAAGGGTTGAAAGGTATTATAGACAGTCAGAATGACGCAGGCGGCTATCCAAATTCATCTAACTTTAAAGGCGGAACGGCGCCTGCAGATTCAGACCATGACGGCATGCCTGACAATTGGGAAAACAGTCATGGGCTCAATCCTAACGATTCCGGAGACGGAAGTGCGGTAAGTCTGTCAGCTGACGGTTATACAAATGTTGAAATGTACTTAAATGAACTCGCCGGCGACCCAGTAGTCTTTAACGGTGGGGGCGGCGAACCTCTTGAGGGCAATATGATTAAATCGCTGGTTGTAAAAGATACTGCAAACGCTGCAGACTGGTCGATACAGAATAATCTGCAGACAGGCGATGTAATCTACGGCGACAGAGCCAATACTTTTACAAATGTATCTAATTATCTCAAAGGTGCTGAATGGATAAGAATAGCGTGCGATTCAAAGAATCTTCAGTCTGATGTAGCTGAGTTCACTGCTGGAAGCGCAATCACAGTGTATGTAGGGTTGGATACCCGAGTATCCAATTTGCCGTCGTGGCTGAGTGGATGGACAGCTAACGACTATATACTGCAGGCTTCAAATGACGTAACCTATAAAATATATCAGAAAAACTTTAATCAAGGCGATAAGGTAACTTTGGGAACAAACGGACCGCCGTCAGGGGTGGTTATGTATACAGCATTCGTTAAGCAGGCGGTAACTCCAACGCCGGAACCGGCTCCTGTAACCGGTGATGTGACATATATTGCAGAGGACTTTGCCAATGGAAGACAAAACGAGCAGAGCGGAACGTTTACATTAAAACCTTCTTATGCAGGAACGGGTATACAGGCTTTGTTCAGTTCTGACGGAACAACAATTGATAATGAGTACGTTAAGGGTTATAAGGACTTTATCGGAAATTCAAGCTCAAGCAGTACAAAAGGAGACCCATATGTGAGCGGAGTAAACTTGTCAGCCGGAACATATACAATGTATTACCTGGGAAGCAACAACAGGGGAATAACAATGAATCTGGCAAGCGGTTCTGGAACAGTGGTGTCAGAGACAAGAACTCAGACTCCTGTTGTAATAACAGAGGACGGAAGCGCCAGGGAACTATGGCTGAGCGCAATAACATTTACACTGCCGCAGGATTTGACAGAAGGATCTTTAACATTTACAAACAGTTCAACATGGCTGCCGGATTTATATGCGGTTAAGTTTGTGAAACAGCTGAGTTATATAGCTGAAGATTTTTCGAAAGGCAGACAGAATGAGCAGGCGGGAACGTTTGCAATAAGTGATGATTTTATCGGAACAGAGGTTCAGTATATGTTCTGCTCAAATGGAACGACAATTGATAATGAATATGTAAAAGGATATAAGAATTTTATAGGAAATCCAAATGCTTCAAATACTTTGGGAGACCCATATGTGAACGGAATAAACCTGTCAGCCGGAACCCATACGGTATATTTTATTGGGGCGTATAACAGAGGAATAACAATGAGCCTGTCAGACGGTTCAGGAGTGGTGGCAACAGCGGAGAGAACAGAAAGCCCTGTAACATTGACTCCGGCAGGAGCAGAGAAGGAGCTGCAGCTGAGCAGGATAACATTTACGCTGCCGCAGGACCTGACAAACGGTACCTTAACATTTACAAATTTATCAACATGGCTGCCGGATTTATATGCGGTTAAGATAGTATAAAAGACGTTAAAAAGTTTTTTACAGTCTATATAATCGTTAAACGGAAACAATTAGGGGGATAGATATCTATCCCCCTAGGGCTGCATTAAAAATTTTAGTCAGTACTCTATAATTTTATTTTATTTTCCTATTATATAGCTGTTTAAATTTTTTATTGATAACTTGAAACAAAAATTTGTTTCTTACCTAATTTATTCATAGTCGGGCTGTGCGTTTATTTTGAATGCACATCTTTAATTTTTAACAAAGAAAAAGAAACAAAATAAAAAATTATTAATTAGAAAGGAGGGCAGAAAAAATATAATAGTAAAGGAGGAGTACAAAATAGTATTATTGTATTTGTAGTATAAGTTGTGTTTGTGGTATTAAATAAAATATAAAGTTAAAGGAGAAAACAATAATGTTAAAAAAGATTGTGTGTATGGTAATATCGGCGTTTATGTTAGTCTCTTTAATAACAGTATTTGATACAAGCGAGGTTAGCGCGGCTAATACTCTTCCGGCTTTCCCTGGTGCAGAGGGCGGCGGTATGTATGCAACCGGCGGTCGTGGTGGACAGGTGGTTCATGTAACAAATTTAAATGACAGCGGCTCAGGCTCTTTTAGGGATGCTGTCGGTACATCAAACAGAATCGTTGTATTTGACGTTGGCGGAACAATAACGCTTAAGAGCGATGTTGTTGTAAAAGGCAACGTCACTATTTTGGGACAAACTGCTCCCGGAGGAGCAGGCATAACCCTGAAAAACGGCAAGATTGGTATGGGCGGAGATAATATTATCGTTCGCTATATTTCATCTAGACCTGGTGAAAAAGGCAGCGGTGATTATGACGCCTGGGGCGGTTCAAATGGCTCTAATTCTATTATTGACCACTGTTCGATAGGCTGGGCAAATGACGAGCAGTTTGGATTGTATTCCAATAATATGAACCAAACGGTTCAGTATACCATTATCGGGCCTTCTGACTGTGTATCATATCATTCCAAGGGTGCTCATGGATTTGGGGTTATGTTTGGAAAGGGTGAAAATTCCTGGCATCATAACTTGATTTGTCATAGCTTGTCAAGAAACTTCAGAGGCAAGGTTGTTGGAACTTATGCAATGGATTTTGTTAATAACGTAATCTATGACTGGGGCAGTCAGACCGCGTATGGAACATTCGGACATGAGAACTATGTAAACAATTACTTAAAAGCCGGCCCATCCACAAAGGGCGGGTATAACTTTATTAACATTTCAAGCGGGACCGCGCCTGAGAATTATAAGTTTTACTTAACAGGCAATAAAATGGTTAATCCGGATAATTCAGTTATGAGTAAACAAACAAACAATAACTGGAGCGGATTCAATTTTGGAAGCGCCGGATATGACGAAGCATACTATCGTTCTAATTCCCATTATCCGATTAATGTAAATGGGGTTAACGTATCAGTTGCCCAAAATCCCGAAAGCGCTGACGCGGCTTATTCAAATGTGCTTGCTTATGCAGGTTCGGGAATAAATGCGGCGTCACGTCCTAAGATTGACAAGCAGGTTATTGAAGAGACAAGAACAGGCACCGGATCACTTACAGGCGGACGTGATTTTTCAACAGTGACAGACAGTGCTGTTTTGGACGCTATAACTAAATATGGCATTAAACATATGGATTATAATTCTTATTATCCATCGTCGTCATCAAAACAGATCGTTGATTCTGATAACGACGGTATGCCCGACAGCTGGGAGATTGCCCGCGGTCTTAATCCTAACAGCGCCAGCGATGCAACCGGTGATTATCAGGGTAAAGGATATAACAATATTGAGTATTACAGCCATGATTTAACAATTGATTCGTTCCCGAAAGGAACCGTTACATTGTCGCCCGAACTGACGCCGACGGCAACACCAAAGCCAACTGCGGCGCCAATTCTTAATGGAAATTTGATTAAGTCATTGACAATAAAAGACGCTGCCAACGCTGCGGACTGGTCAATCCAGTACAATCTGCAGACAGGCGATGTAATCTACGGCGACAGAGCCAATACTTTTACAAATGTATCTAATTATCTCAAAGGTGCTGAATGGATAAGAATAGCGTGCGATTCAAAGAATCTTCAGTCTGATGTAGCTGAGTTCACTGCTGGAAGCGCAATCACAGTGTATGTAGGGTTGGATACCCGAGTATCCAATTTGCCGTCGTGGCTGAGTGGATGGACAGCTAACGACTATATACTGCAGGCTTCAAATGACGTAACCTATAAAATATATCAGAAAAACTTTAATCAAGGCGATAAGGTAACTTTGGGAACAAACGGACCGCCGTCAGGGGTGGTTATGTATACAGCATTCGTTAAGCAGGCGGTAACTCCAACGCCGGAACCGGCTCCTGTAACCGGTGATGTGACATATATTGCAGAGGACTTTGCCAATGGAAGACAAAACGAGCAGAGCGGAACGTTTACATTAAAACCTTCTTATGCAGGAACGGGTATACAGGCTTTGTTCAGTTCTGACGGAACAACAATTGATAATGAGTACGTTAAGGGTTATAAGGACTTTATCGGAAATTCAAGCTCAAGCAGTACAAAAGGAGACCCATATGTGAGCGGAGTAAACTTGTCAGCCGGAACATATACAATGTATTACCTGGGAAGCAACAACAGGGGAATAACAATGAATCTGGCAAGCGGTTCTGGAACAGTGGTGTCAGAGACAAGAACTCAGACTCCTGTTGTAATAACAGAGGACGGAAGCGCCAGGGAACTATGGCTGAGCGCAATAACATTTACACTGCCGCAGGATTTGACAGAAGGATCTTTAACATTTACAAACAGTTCAACATGGCTGCCGGATTTATATGCGGTTAAGTTTGTGAAACAGCTGAGTTATATAGCTGAAGATTTTTCGAAAGGCAGACAGAATGAGCAGGCGGGAACGTTTGCAATAAGTGATGATTTTATCGGAACAGAGGTTCAGTATATGTTCTGCTCAAATGGAACGACAATTGATAATGAATATGTAAAAGGATATAAGAATTTTATAGGAAATCCAAATGCTTCAAATACTTTGGGAGACCCATATGTGAACGGAATAAACCTGTCAGCCGGAACCCATACGGTATATTTTATTGGGGCGTATAACAGAGGAATAACAATGAGCCTGTCAGACGGTTCAGGAGTGGTGGCAACAGCGGAGAGAACAGAAAGCCCTGTAACATTGACTCCGGCAGGAGCAGAGAAGGAGCTGCAGCTGAGCAGGATAACATTTACGCTGCCGCAGGACCTGACAAACGGTACCTTAACATTTACAAATCTATCAACATGGCTGCCGGATTTGTATGCGGTTAAGATAGTATAATATAATTCAAGATTTGGAGCATATATAGTATAAACCCCATAAAAACATATGTTTTTATGGGGTTTGTTTTATTTTGATTCTTGTTTAACGAGCTGATTGTGTCAGTGTAAAATATATCAGTGTAAGTTACAATATTCTTATAGTAAGTCAGAAATAATAATAAATTATAAATATTATTTTTATAAATTGCTAATAGTTTTTCAATATAGCTTCCTTGCGAATAAAATATAGGACACAATAGACTGAACAAAAAAATAAGAATGTTAATAGTGCCGCCGGAAGGTATGATACAGGTGGGCACACCTTCCGAAGTTTGCAGAATCATATTATTTTATAATATTTTAGATTAATATCATCAATACAGTGTTCTTTAGTGGTGTGCCCCCACCTCTGGTGGGTGTGATACAAAATAACTTGTTTTGATTAACCTGCAAGGTCAATTGTGGCTACACTTTTAAATAAAAGTGTATATTATATAAACTAAATAATGTGATATAAACTATATATGCCAATAATTAACTCAGTTGTCATATAATAAATTACTCAGTTGTGATGTATCGCGCGTTTGCGTGTCTCGTTAGGTGAGTTGTCAAATCACGCAAAGTGTGAACATACTAAAAAATTTTTGTAATAATCATTTTTAATAATAAATTTTCCGCAACTGCGCGCCTTACGCGGCAAACTGCGTTTGCCCTCCGATACTTGCAAAGCCATATCTTTATATTGTTTTTAGATTAATGTCACAATACAGTGTCTTTTAGTGAACATCGGTAGGTATCATCATACCTGTAGGGTGGGGCGATACAAAGTGCCTTGTTTTGATTAACCTATAATGTCAATTGTGGCTATACTTTTAAATAAAAGTGTATATTATATAAACTATATATGCCAATAATTACCTCAGTTGTGATGTATCGCGCGTTTACGTGTCTCGTTAGGTGAGTTGCCAAATCACGGAAAGCGTAAACATACTAGAGAATTTTTGTAATAATCATTTGTAATAATAAATTTTCCGCAACTGCGCGCCTTACGCGGCAAACTGTGTTTGCCCTTCGATGCTTGCAAAACCATATCTTTATATTATTTTTAGATTAATATTCACAATACAGTGTCTTTTAGTGAACATTGATAGGTATCATCACACCTGTAGGGTGGTGGCGATACAAAGTGATTTTTATTACACACTAAAAAAAGTGTGTTTACGGCCCCGCCGAAGCTTGTTATACCACATTTTTTATTATATTTTAATATTTATTTTTATGATATATAGCCTTAACATTTCTGTTTCATTTATTGCGGACTATCAATACAAAATTTCTTAGTAATTTAGATGCCGCTGAGAGAGAAAGTCGGCGGCAAATAGATACTATGAATTTTATAGAATTCTATAGAATCTTAAAAATAATATATTGAATTATAATACGATATAAAAAAGTTAAAGTATAATCTGACAGCCTGGCGTCAAACGCCTTAAATTTTCTCCGAGGGTTTGTTTTAGTAGTTCATATGAAGCGCTTCCCGTGCAATGACATGTATAACGTATAGTTTTGCTTTCTCTGAGACGGTTAGCCGCTTTTTGTACAAAGTCGGGCGGCTCGCTCTGACCGCTTCCCGGTATGGACATATGAAAGCCTGATATAGTGAAATCCGGAGCGGTACCCATGATTTCCTGTGCTTTTTTTTCAATATTAATTATTCCGTTATGTGCGCAGCCTCCGACAAGTATATACCTATTGCCTGATTTTATTATCAGATTCTGTTCGTGCTCAAAGTTGTCGTTGACAAGCCCGTGCTCTGTCATTTTCCAAAGTACATTGTTTGAATTGGGGCATAGTTCTTTACTTTCCACGCTTGAAAATAAAGTTAGATTGCTGCTGATTTGGGTTATTCCCGGTGCTGTTAATATAAGTCTGTCATTTGTTTTTAGTTTTTTGTCAAGCCCAATATATCGCGCTTTCCCCTGTGAGGTAGAATAATAATCTCCGAAAGCGTTTTCCCTAATATATACTTTTCCATTTTTGTTCTTGTCTAAAAATGTTGAAAGCCCTCCGCCGTGGTCATAGTGCCCGTGGGATATAACAGCAGTGTCCACAGTATTTAAATCTATTCCAAGGAATTCAGCATTTTCCCAAAATAGTTCATTCGGTCCCATGTCGAACAGAATTTTATTTTCAGGCGTCTCAATATATAAACTCAATCCATGGGCTGAAGGAAGGTTTTCGTTTTCAGTGTCTTCAACCAAGACGGTAATTTTTATTTGTTCAATATTTTTGTCTTTAAACTGCATAGTCAACACTCCGTTCAGCTAGATATTTAAAATCCGAGCTGTTCAAAATTCTTATCTTCGTAGGCGCTCAAATATTTAAAAATGCTTTTTACATCGGTCATTATATCATGTTTACGGCAAACATTTAAAAATACGTCGGTGAGTTTTTGGTTGTTGGGGCTAGTGACTATGTACGAGTCACCAAAGTCTCTTATATAGCGCTCTTTTAATCCCGGGAAATGTTTGTCCAATTTTTGATAAAAATATTCTCTGCTGCCGTCACGCAGGGTCATACCAAAACCGTAGCAGATTATACCTTTTACCCCGGCTCGTACACAGTAATCCAAAATGCCGATCAGATTTTCTTCACTGTCGTTTATATATGGAAGAATAGGGCAGAGCCACACAATGGCGGGTATATTTGCGTCGTGCATTGCTTCTAGTGTCTTAAACCTCTCATATGTTGATGATGTATTTGGTTCGAGTATTTTACACAGTTTCTCATCAAAGGTTGTCAGGGTCATTTGAACGACGCATTTAGAGTTTTTATTTATATTCTTGAAAATATCTAAATCTCTTAAAATTAAAGAAGATTTTGTAAGTATTGTGAGTCCGAAATTCATTTCATCTATAAGTTCAATACACTTTCTGGTATAGCGCAGCTCTTTCTCTATAGGAATATATGGGTCTGTCATAGACCCGGTTCCAATCATACATTTTTGCCGCTTTTTTATTAGAGCGTTTCTTAAAAGCTCAGGGGCGTTTTCCTTAACTTCAATATCTTCAAAACTGTGGCTCATGTTATAGCATGTACTGCGGGAATCGCAGTATATACAGCCGTGGCTGCAGCCCCTGTAGATATTAATCCCGTTTTTGGAAGACAGAATGGATTTAGCTTTAACAAAGTGCATGATTTTCACCTCCAAAGCTGATGATATTAAACAGTATTTTAACACAGCCGCATGTTTTATTCAATAGCGAAAATTTTGCTGTAAAAAATATTATATGTGAGTTTACGAAATTTGTCATAATGTCTGCACTTTACAAAGTTTTACAGCATATTATTAAATGCGCCCGATAATTTAAAAAGTAGGTGATTATATTGGCAATTGTTAATAATCAGAGTGAACTGCAGGCTGCAATAGCTGCACATGACAGTTTCATACAAGTGGATACTGATATAACTCTGACAGCACGGCTGGTAATCAGATATGCTGTTGTTATAAGCAGTATTGATTCAGCCAATGTTCGTACTATTTTCAAGGGTGAATCTTTCTTTGGAAATATGTTCAGTATTACAAACTGCGGTGCTTTAACTCTCCGAAATATTATACTTGATGGAAATGCAGGGAAACATCCAAACGATAACAGCACAAACAGGTCTGCCGTATTATTAGCCGGCGGAACACTGACCCTGGAGACAGGCGCGGTTATTCAAAATAATAACGCTTATACTGAGGGCGGAGCTGTATATATGTCAGGAAACGCAAACTACGCCAACGCTTTGGTGATGCGGGATAATGCCAAGGTGACCGGATGTTATTCCAAAACCACTGGCGGCGGGATTATGGCGGCGCTGAGAAATAACAGCGACAGCGTTTCTATTACAGGACGGTCGGTCATAAGCAATAACGGAGCTTCTTCAGGGGCAGGATTATATTTCCGCTCATATTTGGAAGGGGTAAATGGAAACCTTACTTTGGGTGATAACGTTCAGTTCATCGGAAATCAAGCGGAAGGAGATGGCGGAGGGGTTTACTGTTCTAATTTTATAAATGGAAATACAGTGCCATTAACTCTGACAATAAATAACGAGGTGAAATTTACAAATAATACGGCCGGCGGATATGGCGGCGGATTTTATTATATGGGCACCTTTAATGGCGACTCGGTCAGTTTGTCAGGCGGAGCAGAATTCGCGCAGAATTCGGCTGTTAAGGCTGGGGGAGGAGTATATATGATATTCCAGGACGAAAGCTCGGCTGATGCGGAGATTTTAGATATTACGCTAAAGGACAACAGTGCCGGAAGCGGCGGCGGTCTTTATTTACAGACTCAGAACGGAGGAAATATAAATTTAACAGGGACGCAAATTGATTTTAATACTTCCACCAATATGTCAAACGGACACGGCGGAGGAGTTTATATTATAAATAACAGTACCGACAAAATTCTGACTGAAACAATAAACAATGTGAATTTTGAAAATAATTCCTCCTCTTATCAGGGCGGAGCTATATATATTAATGACAAAGCAAAGTCGGATTTAACTTTCAGTGAAAATACAATAAATGAGAATACAGCAGGTTCCGCAGGCGGAGGAATAAGCATTGCCGGAGACGGCGGGAAAATAAGCTTTAATAATAATACTATCTGCAATAACAGTGCGGCCGTCAGCGGAGGCGGAGCAATCTGCACTAATAGCGGCACAACGCCCATGGTTCTAAACTTTATTGGAGATACGGTGATTGATAATAAATCAGGCAGTGAAGGCGGAGGACTGCGTTTATCCGGCGGTTCAGGAGAGCTAAACGCTGTTATTCAGGACGCGGATATATCTGGCAATATTGCTGATAATGTCGGGGGCGGCGTTTGGGCCGCAGGAACCAACAGCAGTTTGACGGTCAATGGAACAACAAGCATATATGGCAACGAGACAATCAATGGCAATGGAGGAGGAATATACTTTAATATTCCGGCAGGAACGCTAAATTTGTGTGAGAGTGCAAAAGTGAATCGGAATTCTGCTGTTGGCGGAAATGATGTAATAAATAACGGTGGCGGCGGTGTGTATCTCGCATATGGTACAATGAATCTATCAGACTCTGTTGAGGTCAGAGATAATAAAGCCCGCAGAAACGGCGGAGGAATAAATGCTAGGGACGGCGCCGTTATAAATATGCAGGAAGGAACCATAGACGGTAATGTTTCGGGTCAATTCGGAGGGGGAGTATATTTAAAAAACTCTTCGGTATTTAATTTCAAAAACGGCAGTATAAATGGAAATAAAGCAAATGCAGGAGGAGGTATATACAATGAAAGCAATTCTGTTGTATATTTAAGCGAGAGTGTCTCTTTAGGTGATGAAGATCCAAATTCTGCCGCAACAGCTCCGGGTATTTACAATTCCGCAGAACTCAACATTATGGGAACAAGAAATATTGAAAACGGAGTGTATATTGGGTCTGATGTTTCATCAGTACCAATTTTGAACAGCACGATTCTGCCCGACTCCAAGATACAGTTAAACAACTCGCCTTATCTTACGCCAAATGATGAGGGGAATTCTATAGCGGCGGCGGTGGCGTCAGGAAATTCATACCCGGTTTTGTCACAGCAAGACGCTGACGCGTTTATAAAGCCGCCTGATAGTTTCGATGACTGGAAAGTTCGGCTGAGCAGTGATAAAACTCAAATAATTCTTGATCAGGCTGTTCACACGATAACCTATTTAAACACTCTTGGCGCATATAACCCAAATCCTGCAACCTTTACGGGGACTTCTCCTGATATAATTTTACAGCCGCTTGACGGGCCTCCGGGATATCAATTTGTCGGATGGTTTACTGAGGAGTCGGGCGGAACTCAGGTGACCGTAATACCGTCTGGAACTTCTGAGGATATAACGCTGTATGCTCATTGGGCAATTATTATTCCTTGGCGTGTTTTAATATTTGAACCAAACGACGCGGGTGGTCCGCCTGCAGAAAATATACCGTCACCGATACAGATTCCTGACGCCAGTGAGGTTTGGATTCCTGATGATATGCCTGTTCGAACAGGATATACCTTCGTCGGCTGGAATATTTATGCTGACGGCAGCGGCGTTATGTACCAGCCCGGACAGTATTTAGGACCTTTGACAATGGATGTGGTTCTATATGCAATTTGGCAGCCGAATTCATCATCATGCTGCTGCTGCAAGAAGGAAAAAGTGCGTTAGTATGTAAGTGTTTGGAAACTGCCGCTTTAGCGGCAGTTTCCAATAAATTTTTTAAAATAAATTTATATTGACAAATAATTTCCTCTCTGATATAATATACAGACCGTTAGTCTGTAAGTGGGGTGAAAAAATGTCAAGAAATAAATATCCGGAGGAGACCGTAAAATTAATATTAGATACAGCGGCAAAGCTTTTTGCTGAAAAGGGATATGATGAAACATCGCTTCAGGATATAATAGATATAACAAACTTATCCAAAGGCGCTATATACCATCATTTTTCCTCTAAAGAAGAAATATTTTTGAGAGTGTGTGACAGAGTCGGTCAGGAAAGTGAGAGAGTGCTGCGGAAAATAGTCTCTAGAGAAGACCTTTCAGGGGTCGAAAAGCTTAAGGAGATTTTTAGAGTCTCTTTGCTTTGTCCTAGTCAGAAGCGGATAATGGATATTGTGCCATACTTGCTTGATAATCCCAAGTTTTTATCAATTGAAATACAAAGTGTGTTTAACGAGGTTGCTCCATTATATATAAAACCAATCTTAGAGCAGGGAATAAAAGACGGTTCAATTAAGACAGAGCATCCAAACGAACTCGCAGAGGCTCTTTTAATATTGGCAAACGTTTGGCTTCATCCTCTTATAAAGCCCACAACTCCTGAGGAGGTTAAGGCAAGATGCGCTGTATACAATGAAATAACGTCAGGATATGGTTTTGAGATTCTTGATGAAGAGTTAATTGACACTTTAGTTGAATATAGTAAATCAATAAATAAAAAAGAAAAAGAATAAAATAAGCTGCCCAATATAGAGCAGTTTTATATAAAATTTATACAGACTGTTGGTCTGTTTGTAAAAGGAGAGAAATATGAAAAAACAGATTTTGTTTCAAAAGGATTTTACATTGGTGGTTATAGGGCAAATTATATCACTGTTTGGGAACGCTATACTGCGTTTTGCGCTGCCGCTGTATTTGCTGAGAGAAACCGGATCGCCGTCTTTGTTTGGCGCGGTCACGGCGTGTTCATTTATACCAATGATAATTTTCTCATTGTTTGGAGGAGTGCTGGCGGATCGGGTCAACAAGAGAAATATAATGGTGATTCTAGACTTTGGAACGGCGGCTATCATTGCAGTATTCTATTTGATACACGGTATACTGCCAATTGTGCCTATTATGATTGTATGCCTTATGCTGCTCTACAGTATATCCGGCGCATATCAGCCTGCCGTTCAGGCAAGTATTCCGGCACTGCTTGAAAATGAGCAGATTATGAGGGGAAATGCTGTTATAAACATGGTAAACACTCTGGCGAGTCTTTTGGGTCCTATAATCGGAGGTATCTTGTTCGGCGCCTGGGGGCTTGTTCCAATATTGCTGGTAAGTACAGCGTGTTTCCTTAGTTCGGCAGTAATGGAGATTTTTATACATATTCCGTTTAAAAAGAGAAAGTCAGAAAAAAGTATGGCGTCAATAGTTTTGGATGACTTAAAAGAAAGCGGAAGATATATCAAAAATGAAAAACCTGAGTTTGTACCGGTTATTGTTATTCTGGCGCTTTTTAATTTAATTTTTTCTTCCGTTATGATTGTAGGAATACCTATTATGGTTGTAAATATACTTCAAATGAGCGATATAAGTTTGGGTATAACTCAGGGGGCGCTTGGTCTTGGAGGTTTGGCAGGAGGGCTGCTCGGAGGAATTATCGGAGGAAGACTAAAACTTAAAAATGGTTATCTGTTGCTTGCCGGGTGTTCTGTTTCGGCTCTTGTTATGGGAATCGGACTGTTTTCATTTGTTCCGCCATTGGTCGGATACTGGCTTATCACCGGTATGAGTTTTGCGGCAATGGCGCTGTCGACAATGTTTACTATTCAAATGTGCTCTATGGTTCAGCAGCAGACGCCGTCCCATTTGATTGGAAAAATAATGGCGCTTATTATGGCGGTTGCTAATTGCGCTGCTCCTGCAGGTCAGGCGATGTATGGATTATTATTTGACGTATGTTCTATGGTTCCGTGGGCGATTATGCTGGGAGCGGCTGTTGTATCTATAGGAATATCTCTATATTCTAAAAAAGTGTTTTTTAAACTTGAGAGCGCAAACGGATAATATTAAGCAGAGTTGTAATAAAGTCAAATGAAATGGAATTAAATCCAAAATTATATAACAAAAATGACGCTGTATACATTTATGAAACAGCGTCATTTTTGTTTATAAATTAATAAAATATGCTATGCAAGTTATATCTTTTTGCGGCGTAACTCTGTAAACCCGCATGGAATAAGGTTTTCTAAAATTCCAACTCAACCCGCCGGGGGCTTTGGGGTTGGGTTTTCCAATAAGCGAATTTACTCAATTTAAATGATACAAATTGAGTAAAGCGTATGGGTATATACATTCATATACTGCTGCCGCAATAGTATTACTTTTATCTTATCTGCACATTCTATTTAAAAGTCACTATATACCAAATACTTATTTTATAAATAGTTTGATATAATTTTTTTGGTGCTTTCTGTATGATATGACTGTAATGCAAATAAAATACATCTTCACCGGTTCTGTCAAAATCAGTTACAAGCCGATAAAACTAAAACAAGAGAATTTTAATCCGCGCTGTTACCGTTTAATACATTTATCAGAGTGGACTTTAATTTTTCTATATTTACTGGTTTAGAAAGGTGCCCGTTCATGCCTGCTCTCCGCGCCGCCCATATATCCTCTTCAAAGGCATTTGCCGTCATGGCGATTATGGGAATCCCGGAAGCGTCAGCCCTGTCTAGCAGTCGGATAGCTTTTGTTGCGCTGTAACCATCCATCTTTGGCATTTGTATATCCATTAAAATTAAATCATAGTATCCAATTTCTGATTCAGATACTATTTTAACAGCTTCTTCTCCGTCTTTTGCCTCATCTGTTTGTATACCCATTTCATTAATTATTGTGCGTGCAATCTCGCGGTTAATTTCATTATCCTCAACCAGCAGCACATGTTTGTCGGACAAATTTGTAATGTCTAATATGTTATTTGACTCTTCTGAAGTGTTATCTCCGCTTAGCTCATTCAACAAGTAACATAACTTTGAGCGATAGAACGGTTTGGAGATAAAAGACGTTACGCCTGACTTTTTCGCCTCATGTTCTATTTCCGACCAGTCATATGCGGTGAGAATGATTACAGGAATTTCAGAACCTATTTTCTGTCTTAACTGCCTGGTGGTTTCAATACCGTCCATATCAGGCATTTTCCAGTCAACGATTACAAGGCGGAATGGGTCTGATGTATCTTTTTCGCGGATTACGGTTTCCACCGCAGTCTTTCCTTCTGTTGTATATTCTGCTCTCAACCCTATTTCCTCTAAAAGTTCCGCCGCGTCTTTGCATGACTGTATGTCATCGTCAATTATCAAACAGCGTATCCCCTTCCATTCATGAGGAATTTCATCTTTTGGGGCGTCTTGAAGCTGCAGCGGAAATGTGACTGTGAAGACAGAACCTTTTCCGAGAGTGCTTTCAACCTGAATATCTCCGTTCATCAAATCAATTATATTTTTTGTTATTGCCATCCCAAGGCCGGTTCCGTTTATTTTGTCAGCAGATGAATCGTTTGACCTTTCAAACGGCTGAAATAGTTTTTCAATAAAATCAGGACTCATTCCTATTCCTGTATCAGAGCAAACAAATATATAGTTCTGATATCCTTTATGTATACTCTTCCTTTGTTTTACTTCAATACTAACTGTGCCTCCGGGTTTGGTATACTTAACCGCGTTGCTTAAAATATTAATATATACTTGGCGTATTCTGAGAGGATCGCCGATAACGTTTTCGTTTTTCATTACATCAAAACGCACATTGAGTTTGAGTTGATTAGCAATGGCTTGTGAACGTACCAATTCAATAGAATCGGCAACAAGTTCAGCAAAGTTAAAAGGCTCGTTTCTAAGAGAAAGTTTGCCGCTTTCAATTTTAGACATATCAAGCACATCGTTAATAAGACTGAGCAAGTGGTTGCTGGAAAGCCCAATTTTTTTCAGGCAGTCTAATACGCGTTCACGGTCGTCTATATGCGTGGTGGCAATGGCGGTCATTCCTAAAATAGCGTTCATAGGCGTCCTTATATCATGGCTCATATTTGATAGGAACTGGCTTTTTGCCTCGCTTGCTGATTTAGCGCTGTCTAGCGCACTTTGAAGCGCTTGCCGTCTCTGTTCTTCTTCATACCGCTGTTCATCTATACGCCGTGAAATAAGTATAGCTAGTTTATCTTTGGAATATGGATTGTCTACATATATTATTTGTGTAGAAATCCAATGGTATTTTTTGTCCGAAAGGATTTGTTTGCATTCGATAAATATTTCATTTTTTTCTTTCCCTAAAGCGGCTGTCAGCGTTTCGGGTGCAAATCTTTCTTTAAATTCTTCAATACTGTCAGTGTGAATGGTTGAAACAATTTGATTATATAGTTCGGTATATGTCTTTTGCTTTCCGAGCCCAATCATGAGTCCCTCTTTCATATAAATGAAATTGAGTGTGTCTTTGGAAAGGTTTATACTGATAATAACAGGGTAGGCGTTGGATATCGCTTTAACAAGAGTGATTCTTTCCTGGAGTTTTTCCCTCTCTGCGGCTTCCTCGGCTAATTTTTCTTTTGTTATATCGTGAAACGCGGCGATTAACACCGGTTCTCCATTTTCACTGATTGTCTTCTCGACAATAACTGAGGCCCAGAAAAAGCTTCCGTCAGTTCTGACAATTCTGTGTTCAAAAGTGTTTCTCTGACTGTTTAGAGATACATTTGTAAAATCTTTGATAATTCTGTCAGCGTCTTCATGATAAATGAAATCTTTTAAGTCTTTCCCCTTTGGCGCATCATTCAGCGAGCCATCGGGATAATGCAGAAGCCGAAGTCCCTCTTGATTGAGCTGTATCAGCTTAAACGGCTGGTTTACGGTTATGAGTGCAACCCCTTCCGGGAGGGCGTTATACAGGTGACCAATATAATTTGTTTGGTTGGTTATTTTTTTATTTGTCTTATTAGCATGATGGAAATAAAATAATGCCAAGAGAATTATTCCTAAAAGTATACAGCCTATAAGAAGCATGGAACGAATCAATATATCATTTGTTTGAGCGTCCACAACATTTTTAGGTATTATCGAAATTAAAAACCAGTCAGACTCCAGCCGTAACGGTGTGAAACAGAATACAGTTTTTTCGTTTTGGTATGTAAATATAGCCCAGCCGGTGTCGTTGTTTTCTAATGACTGTGCAAACTGTTTAATATTGTTTGCGTCATTTTTGCCGGTAGGGAGCATGTCAAAAAGATTTTTAACTGTTTTGTTGCTGTTTGGATGCGGAGGACGGATTAAAACGTCTCCTTTGGTGTTGATGACATAAGAAAAGCCGGCGTCGTTATAAAAAGAGAGACTAAAACTTTCAACTATATTTTCTATCTCATATTCTTTGACCAAATAGGCTTTTGTTCCATCATTCATAGTGGTTCTTATAAATATATTAAAAACGTTTACCCCGGTTATGCTGCTGATGTGCGGGTCAATAATTCCATTTGTAATATCAGAGTTCAAAACCGTCTCCTGCACTGTTTTGTCAATTTGGTTTCCTTTTGGGAAATAACTGCCGTCTTCGGTATACATACTTATATTTTCTTCTACATGGCTGTAGTTATTAATAATTGTTTCTATTTCATTTGTTTGGCTTAGGGAATATTTTTTTATATCTTTAGAGAGTACACTCATTGACTCATAATCGTTTTTGAGCTGGATCCGAAGAGTGTTGCAGCCTTGCTGAGTGTTTTCCATAATAGCTGTAATAGATTCTTCCCATAATTGATTTTGAACTCCCCGTATAAAAAGAAGTGTAAGGGAAACTAAAACAATACCTATAAGAATTGCGGCGAAAGCAATTTTCTTTTTAATATTGCCTGAAATGTTACGTTTCATTAGGAGCACCCCTTTCCGAACCAGCTTGTTCGTCTATCCATTGCATTGTGGATTCAAAAGACTCGCCTGAAAGCAATTTTTTAGTTGCGTCGGCTGTTAAATCCCAAATCGGCAAATCAAGCATAGAGTCTGTTCCTATTACTGTTTTTGATGATTGATAACAAGAAACAAGCGGCTGAATTTCTTTAACAGCAGAGGGAGAACCGTTTTTAAGCGGACTGAACGATGATTGCTGGTCAGCGAATTTTTGTATGTTCTCATCTCGGGTAAAATATTCAACAAATTTTATTGCCTCGTCAAGATTTGCCGTTTCTGAGTTTATACTAAGCCTAGTATCAGCATTAATGACTTCTAAGGAGCCATCGTCCAATGCGGGATAGGGAACAACCTGAAATTCAAAGTCGGGAGACATTTCAGCAACGCGTCCTGCCGCCCAAGCTCCTGTCAGCATAAACGGCGTGTTTCCTTTTACAAACTCCGTCAAATCATCTGAAGTTTTTTTAGTGTTAAGGGTTTTAGCGGCGTCAATATAGCCCTTGTCAATGAATTCATTGACAAGAGAGAACCCGGATCCTAAGTAATCACTTAGAACTTTATCACCGGAACTTAAACTCTCAAAGATTTCTTGCTGGTTTTTGTTTTGATAAGCTGAGTAGAACCCTTTTCCTATAGCTAGGGTCTTTAATGAAATATCATTGTTGGCTATTATCGGCGTTATTCCTTGCTCTAAAAAGTAATCGCATACTGTTCTCCATTCTCCTAAATTTTCGGGGACTTTTTGTTTATGTTTTTTCAGCAAGTCGGTGTTGCAATATAATCCAAAAACAGAAACAGTAGTAGGAACCCAGTATATACTGCCGTTGTCGTTCATCTGACTGAGCATACTGTCAGTATAGTTTGGGATTGTGCTGAGACCGGATAAGTCAGTCACTTTGCCCCGGGATTTAAGCTCAAGAAGAATGTCATGATTCACCATAAAAACATCGTCAGCTTTTCCTGTTTGAATACGCTTTTCCAATGCTTCATAGTATTCGTTTCCTTTAAGACTTTCATAAGAAACTCTGATTTCAGGATTTTCTTTCATAAAGTTTGATATTATTTCTTCTATAACTCTAACATTCTCTGTCTCGTATTTATTGCCGAAAAAAGTTATTGTTGTTGTATCGGGATTATTTGGATAACTCACAACCTTACTTTTTTCTGTGCATCCTGAGAGAAGAAAAATAGATGTCAAAATTATAATGAGCTGAAAAAACACTATTTTTCTAAACATATAGAATATCCTCCAATTATTTTTTTAGCCGTCCTTGTTGTTTTTTAATAATCTATTTAAAGTGTTCAGCAGTATGCTTACGTCAACAGGTTTAGATATATGGGCGTTCATTCCGGAGTCTAATGCAGACTGTATGTCCTCAGCAAAGGCGTTTGCGGTCATTGCGATAATCGGTATAGTTTTAGACTCTGGGCTTCCGATGTTCCTTATGGCGCGGGTTGCCTCATATCCATTCATTTTTGGCATTTGGATATCCATTATGATGGCGTCATAAGTTCCGGGAGCCGCGGAGGAAAATGCAGAAACCGCCTTTTCTCCGTTCTCTTCAACGGTATATTCAGCGCCGTATAAATCTAGCAGGCCGCAGAGTATTTCTGCGTTTATGTCATTATCTTCGGCGATTAAGAAACGCCGTCCTAAAAATAGGTTTTTGTCTTTTGGTATCGAATCTTCAGTATTGTTTTTGGAGATTGTTTTTTCTATGTTATTGTTTATTTTATATTCGAGTTCAACTTTGAAGGTGCTGCCAATATCAGGTTTGCTGTCAACGGAGATTTTTCCGTTCATTAGTTCAACAAGCCCTTTAGTAATACTAAGACCGAGACCGGTGCCTTCAATCTTGGCGGCTGAACTGTCACGCGCAAACGGATCAAAAATATGCTTTAAAAACTCCTCAGACATTCCGACGCCGGTATCAGAGACCGTAAAACAAAAACGAACATTATTTGTCTTTAATGCCGGGATTTCTTCAACTGTAAAATCAATTTTACCTCCGAACGGGTTAAACTTTACGGCGTTGTTTAAAATGTTAATAAGTATTTGGTTAATACGCAGAGAATCGCCCCAAAAATAATTATGTTTGATTTCTTTTAGCTTGTAATTAAATTTAAGCCCGGCTTCCTTCGCCTGAGGTTCGATAATGACGGCTATTTGGTTTATTAAATCAGGAAGATATACCGGAACTATGTTCATGGCTATCTTTGAACGTTCAATTTTACTCATATCTAAGATATCATTTACCAAACTTAATAGATGTTTTGAGGAAACAGATATTTTTTTAAGACAGTCTAATACTTTTTCACGGTTGTCAAGATGAACTTCAGCTAAAGTGGTCATTCCGATAATTGCATTCATAGGGGTGCGTATATCATGGCTCATTGTGGATAGAAAGTCACTTTTTGCTTTATTTGCTTCTTCAGCAAGCTCGAGAGCTCTTTCTAAGGTTTCTTTAGTGTGCCTTTCGGCGGCGAGCATATCTGTCACATCCGCCCTTACCATACAGATTGTTCGGTGGTTTTCATCGCCCCAAAGCACGTTGATTTGTTTGTATCTGAGACCGTCTTCTGTCTTCTGCGGATACACAAAGTCATAACCGGACGGTTTTTTTGAAAGATTTTTAATCATCGATGAGATTGTAAACCGCATTTTTAATTCGGCTTTTTCTTTTTCAGTATCCTGTTGGTTTGCAAAAATATTTAATTTTTTATCGTAATCATCTATAATGTACGGAGTCAGATTTTCAAGCACGATTTGACGTGTATACAGCGTTAAGCGTGAATCATCAATGTTAAAAAGACACGCCAGGTCAAAGGTATATGCTATCATATTGAGAAGGCCTTGCTGTTCCCTGACAGAGTCAGTAATATCTGAACACACCAGGCTGACACGGTCAAGCCTTAAATCTATAGCTGAAACAGTCATGTTTTTACTCCGGATGTCTCCTTTTTCGTCTGAAATAGCATAGGCAAATGTATATGAACCTTCTTTTTTTAATCTTCGGCGTATCTCATCCGGTTCAAGTAATTTTGAATACTGAGCTTTGTCTTTGGGTACTATAGCTGTGCTGACCATATCAAGAACCCTTTGTGAATGACGGCCATACTTTGGCGGCGCACAATGGGCGTTCTTATTGCATGAAAGGACAGTGAAAGAATCGTTTGAAAGATTTAAATCAATGACATAGTCATAGCTGGTGATTGAAAGCTGATGAAGAATGCGGTCGGATATTGTCTGTTCAGTAATGTCAGTCACTGTCAGTATTCCGGTAATATCTCCGCTGTCCGGCGCCTCAATCATATTTACTTTAAATTGTACGTAACGTCCTTTTTCTTCTTTCGGCAGCTTAACAAAGCATTTTAATATCTTTTCAGTATCATGGTTTAAATAAGCCTCTAAAGACGGTTTGTTTAAATAAGTATCAAGAAACTGCTGATGTTCGTTTTCATCTGTTACCAAACCGGCTATGCCGGAAAAGAATTCATTGCGCACATAGCCGAAAGTCTTTAAGAGATCTGAATCCGTATAATCAATAATTTCAAGTATTTTATTTTTCGTTATGTTGCAGTGTCCCAAAATCAGGGTGTCAGGCCCGGGTGCCTGATAGTGCTGCAGCAGTATATTTTCGTACTGTTGTCTGAGCTGATCCTTTTCTTCCACGGATTTGCTTATATCAGTATGAACCGTATATAATCTTTTGACTCCATCCGAAGAATGTATTAATGAAATAGTGCTCTTTACCCAAATATAACCGCCGTCTTTTAGTTTTAGCCGGCCTGTCAGTTCACAGTGACTGTTTCCGCTGTTTATTGAATCTAGAACTTTATTTTTTATATTGTCTGAATCATCGGGATGAAAGCTTGCAAATATATCGTTTTTATATACGTTCTCCACTTCCTCGACTGTCATATGACACATGGAGGCAAATCCTTCGGATATATATTCAGGGATTAAGCTGTTGTCAGATTCATACCGTATTACGGTTATTCCGCCCGGCAGATTTTCTACAACGCTTTGAAAATACATAGACAGCCGTTCTTTTTCAAATTTGATTTTAGTTTCTTTCGTAACGTCACGCACATATTTTACATATGCGGATATACCGTTCCAGTCGGTTTCATGAAACCGAGTGCTGTAAAACTTGTCTGTTCCGTCAACTAACATATCATGTTCCGAATTGTCAGGTTTGTGACTTTTCAGAGTGCAAAATTCACATGGAGCGCTTTTGCCGAAAAGCGCCTTATAACATTTTTCCCCTATAGTAATATTATCTTTGAGAAAAAGATTTTTCGATTCATTTGTGTAAAATAATTCATAGGTATCTTTGCTGATAACATATATACCGTCGGCGGTTTCATTTGCAATACTTTGGAACAGTCTGGTTTCAGAAGACATGCCGGTAATAACCGCATAAAATCTTGAAGAGTCGGAAAGCGGTCCCATACGGCGCCCGTTTAGGTGAATCCATACCAGGGAACCGTCTTTGTGGTGTACCCTATACGATATATCTAAAACCCTTCCGCTTTTTAACGCTGATACAGCTTCATCCGAAACACGTTTTTTATCGGCTTCATATATTACTTCTAATGCGTTGTTTTTAGTTATTTCTTCTAGTTCTTTACGGGTATGCCCGGATAAAGCCACTATGCCGTCAGAAAAAAATATTGGAATAAATTGTCCGTCTTCAATACGGTAACTGGCAATTCCGCCGGGGATAGAGTTAACGAGATGGTCTAGCTCAAGCTGCGTTTCTTTCAGATTTGATATATTATGAAATACGCAGTGTATCAGCGGACAGCCGTCCTCTTCGCCAATTTGTTTCGCCTGAACATGTACCCAAACTATATGTCCGTCACGGTGCTGTTTTCGAAAGTCGAATTCGGTAACGGTGTGATTTTTTATAGCTTCCTGTATATTTGATACCACCATTTCGGTGTCTTCATAATAAGTCATTTTGGCAGCGTCTTCTTTGATGAGTTCGTGGTATTCTTCGACTGTGTAGCCTGAAAGTTCCGGTACGCCGTCTGAGAAATAGATAGTTTCAAAAATATCGGATACTTTATAAATTGCCACTCCACCGGGGATTGCATTAATAATATCCTGCATTTTATCGTTGGCTGCAGTCAATTCTTGTTCAAGGAGTACCCGTTTATTAACATCAGAATAAACGCCGTACAAAAATTTAGTATTGTCGGCTTGTGTTTCAACTGACCCATCAAGGCGTATCCAGCGATATTCATTTTTATTATCATTCCAGACGCGGTATATATATTGTACGAGTCCGCCCTTTAAAATAGCATCTTGAATTTTAGATTGTAATACAGGAAGGTCGTCGGGGTGAACGCCGAGAAAGCTGGTATCATTCTCAATTTCTTTTATATGTTCCTCCGAGTAACCCATGATTCCATAGAAAGCGGGATTATGAAACAGCGGCGATATTTTGCCGTTTTCAAATTTATATACGCATAATCCGCATGGAATACAGCTGAAAGTAGTCTGTAGTTCTTCTTTGACAGCCTTAGATTTGTTCTCTTCCTTTTTTCTCTCAGTAATATCTGTTATGTATTCGATATGGGCTTCTCTGCCGTCCCAATCAATAATTTTACCGCTAAGCTGATATATGCTCGAATCAATAGGTAGTTGGAATTCACGAACCATAAATTTATCCCGGCTCATTTTGGACGTCTGACAGAATGGGCAGGGCTGAGTGAAACCGGCAGCCTCATAGCAGGTTCGTTCCTGACCGGTTGAGTTGCTCGCGAGAATGTCTCTGGCCTTTTCGTTTATGTACAGCAGTTCATAATTATCAATGGCCGACACATATATTGCTGTCGGAGAGTTATTAAGTATTGTAATTATTTGTTCTATAGCCGGAGAATTTTTATCGGACACAATATTCACCTCCTTATATTTAATGTCGTAAAAATTGTAAAACAGTTTTATATTTCATATTTTAAAATTATTACAGATCCAGTTTATAGTACGTTGATATTATTTATCCTGTTCAAAAATAAAATCATAAAGCGTTTGATATAATTTGTCGGGTTCAATTGGTTTTGCTAAATGTGCATTCATACCGGCAGCCTTGCTTTTTTCGATATCATCGTCAAAAGCATTGGCGGTCATGGCTATTATCGGAATAGTTTTGGCGTCGCCGTTGCTTAAGTGGCGTATATTGCTGGCGGCGGTGAGACCGTCCATTATTGGCATGCGTATATCCATTAAGATTGCGTCATAATATCCGTTTTGAGATTTATTAAATATTTCTATAGCGCGCAGACCGTTTTCGGCGGTATCGACAGAAAATCCTTTGGATTTAAGCAGCATAACGGCAACTTCAGTGTTTATCATATTATCTTCAACCAGTAAAATATGTTTTCCTGAAAAATCGTATTCCAAGGTTTTCGCCTGCTGTGATTTCTCTTCCTTTTCACCCATCGCTTTAGAAAAAGCAGAAATAAGAGACGACTTAAACATAGGCTTGCTCATAAGCATATTTACTCCGGCTAACTTTGCTTCATGCTCTATTGAAGCCCAGTCATAGGCGGTCATAATAATAATTGTAACGTCAGGGCCAACAATTTCTCTTATCTGCCGTGCAGTTTCGATACCGTTCAATTCCGGCATTTTCCAATCTATCAGTATCATGTCGAAATATTTTTTGTTATTGTAAAGCTCTTTCACTCGTTCAATAGCCTTTATGCCGCTGTCCACCCATTCGGCTTTAACTCCCATTTCTTTGAGGGTAACGACAGCGCTTTCACACACCGTCACATCATCATCTACAACCAGCGTCTTTAGATGCGAAAAGTTATATGTTATTTTCTTATGTTTATGATGAAGCAATTCCTCATCGCTGATACCCAGTTTTACGTCAATTGTAAATTCTGTTCCTATATCTTTTATAGAGCGAACGGTTATGTTTCCGTCCATCATATCAACAATATTTTTAGAAATTGCCAATCCCAAACCGGTTCCGCCGTAAAGTGAGGTGGTTCCGGTATATTCCTGTGAAAACGGTTCGAATATATGAGGAATAAACTTATCGCTCATTCCTATACCGGTGTCATTTACAATAAATCTCAGAACTGCGTCGTTTTTTAATTTTCTGTGAACTGAAGCAGAAAAAGAAACCTTACCGTTCTCGCTTGTAAACTTTATAGCGTTGCTGAGAATATTTATTAATACCTGTTGAAGTTTCATAGCGTCGCCGATGTAATAGTCGTCGAGTATTGGATCAACTATACACTCGTATTCAACATTTTTGGCCGCTGCTTGAGAGTAGCATATCGAATTTATGCCGTTTAAGAATTCTTCTATAGGTATCTTCTCAGACTTTAAAAGCATTTTACCGCTTTCGATTCTGCTCATGTCAAGAATATCGTTTATAAGCGAGAGCAGAAAACGTGACGAGATACCAATTTTAGAAATACAGTCTGCCACCTGTTCATCGTTTCCGATAGCCTGTGCCGCAATAGTGCTCATACCTATTATTGCATTCATGGGTGTACGGATTTCATGACTCATCCTGGATAGAAAATCAGTTTTGGCGGCGTTCGCCTGTTCTGCAGCAACCAGAGCTGAGGCGAGTTCCTCCTTTTGATGTTTTTCTTTCTCCACAATATCTGTTACATCGGTGCGCGCCATACAAACCCGGCCAAGTTCCTTATTGATATAAAATACTTCCAGCCTTTTGGTTTGGAGCTTGCCATAAATGTTTTTCATTTCTATTATAAATGAATATGTTTTATTTGTTTTAAGTTGTTCTTTTATATAATCGAAATCAAGTTTTGAAAGGTATTCATTCGTAGATTTCTCATCCATAAATTTATCTGCTATATTTCTGATTTCCTCTTGAAACTTACCGCTGGGAGGCAAAGTGTTTCCATCTTCTTTATTGAATGAAAGGAGTTTGTATTGGTTTTTATTTATGTCTATTTCTGTTATAATATCATAATCTATTTCTGCTATCATCCTGAGCAGTTGTTCCTGAAGCTTTTGCTCAGTAACGTCCAAAGTATAAAAAAATGCAATTATATTATCATTTTCGGGATTAACGCAGAAGCGGAAGCTTGTAGTTGACCAAAAAACTGAGTTATCATTTCCTTGACTGAGAAAGTCAAAATGATAGCTGCTTTTACCTAACGCAAAATTTTGAAGAACAGTTTCTCTGTTTAACGAAGTAAGAATTTTTTCTCCATACTCGGAGTCAACAGCGGACTTTGACAAATTCTCTATAATTTTATCGTAGGTATCTCCGACTTTGGCATGAACTAAGTTGAGTGTTGATGTATAGCTTTCCAAGATATTTTGGGTAACATTCAGACGCCCTTGAATTATACGGTCAGAGGGAGATTGTTCCGCAAAGTGTTTTAACTCGTTCTCATATAACTCCTTAACACGCTCCTGAAGACGTTTCTTTTCGGTTATATCTACAAAAACGCAATAGAAACAACTATCTTCATTTTCTTCTTTAAATAATTGAGCCTTAACAGATATCCATTTTACTGTTCCGCCCTTACATATAACTCGGTTTTCTTTGTCTATGGTGTTCCCGTTTCTAAGTTGTATACTGAGTTCATCAATAATTTTTTTCATGTCGTCAGGGTGCAGAATTGAAGCCATACAATTGCCCATTTCTAAAAATTCTTCCCTGGTATATCCTAAAAAGTCATATAATCCGTCATTTGCATCTATAATGGAGAGTTTTGAGTCAAACCGGCAGCGGAAGACGGCGCCCGGAATATTGTTATATATGTGCAGAATTTCATCTTGTGTTTTCTTTTGAGCAGTTATGTCTATACATACTGATATTATGCCGGGCTTTCCGCTCTCGGTAATAATAGTGCGGCTTAAATCGTGAACCCATATATATGAGCCGTCTTTTTTCTTCATGCGATATTCAACTTCATATTCATTATTTTCTTTAAGTTGTTTATCAATCTCTCTTTTTATAGATTTCCTGTCGTCAGGATGCATGCAGTTGGTTATCAATCCGTTTATATCTGCTATAAAATCTCCTTCATTATCATATCCCAAATAGTCCAGCATTTGACGGTTTACAAAATAAAAGGGCAGCCCTTCTTCTAAATATCCGCCCATCATACCGCCTGCCAGAGAGTCGTTCAAAAGTTTATTCCTAATTTGGGCTGTATTTTTCATAACCAGCGTTTGAGGATAATGCTCTTGCTCTCGTTGGCTGCTGCTTGGCTCGGCGAAATGAAGATTGTTAATCAGCCAGCGGCCGTTTTCCTTAACTACCAAAAAAAAGGCTCTGAGATGCCATTCATATAGAGAGTTTTTTAGTATCATTTCGGCTGATGATTTATATACGTCATCAGAAATCTTTTGATCATGGATAAAGACAAGTTCATAATCAAAAGGTTCAGATATTTCCTCGATATCACGCTCAATATAATTTAGCATGTCGGTTTTTCCATTTTCATATTCACTTTGTCCCGTGCCGACAAAGGTGATGTCATCAGATAAATATTCTGCCGCGCTTTTTGCATCACGATTTTTAAACCAAGTAACACAAAAATTGTTTAAATTTTCGTGAATTATATTTTTTTGCAACATTCGACTCTTCCCTTCAAGACGATTCTCAAATAATTATTTATATTTTACATTTTTATCTTTAAAATTTTTATAAAAAATGTAAATCTATCACATAAACTTTACAAGATTTAATTTATATATTATAACATATTGGGTCGAAAAAAGCAATAAATTTTATATGACCGGAGAACTCTATAAAAACTAAGAATATAAATTTTTATGCAATGTTTTTAGAATTTAAAACATGGATTGTCTTATTTATATCTTATTATGATAAAAAATTTAAATAAAAGTTTCGGTTAGATTCTGTATATTAAAGAGAGGAAAATAAATGAAAAAAGACTATACAGATGTATAGTCTCTTGGAGCTACCTAGCGGAGTCGAACCGCCGACCTCTTCCTTTTTATTATAAGCTATAGTCTGAGATGAAATAGTATGTATTAGATATATGTTTTATATTATTTTTGTTTTCATATGTTTTATATTATTTTTGTTTTCATATGTTTTATATAAGTTAATCCAATAATATTTGCATGATATGTGGAGAAGTAGTAATAAACTATTTAGTATAAATGATATGTTCAAACATATGCAGCTATGAATTCATTAAAAGTAACTTACAAAATAAAATGCAATAATCCCCTTCGTGAATTTTTTAAGTTTTGAAAAATCTTAAAGAAAACATTTTTATGTTTAATAATAAGCTTCGGCTATAAGAAATCAATACTAATGTTTATTTTATATTTGACTTTAATTATTTATTTTTAGTTCTAATACTACATTCATGTAATTTATTAAGATTTCAAGATGATAAACTGTTCGACATCAATTTATAAATAATTATACTATCAGCATATTGAATATATTCTATTATAAATTTAATAAATGTTTTCAATATTATTTTTCCAACAAAATAAGTTGTGATAAAACAAGTTTAGTGAATATATACATAATTTCAGGCTGCAATGTGTTTATTGTGTCAATTAGTTGTGGATGTTGATGAAAATTTGCGTTTGGCTTGTGCTAATTGTGTAACAATGATATAATGTGTAAAGAGTTTTTTGAAAAATATTTTACAAAATACAGCTTTTATACTATATATAAATTGCAGTGATTATAGAAATATAATATTTTATTTAGAATTGAGGTGGAAAAATTAATCTAATAATATAGAGTTATATTATATATTTTTTAGGAGGGGTTTACTAATGCGTGTGAAAAGTTTTTAGTGCTTTTATTGGTTGTTGTAGTATTATTTATTCAAGCGGTTTTGCCAGTAAACGCAAATGTTTTTAGTGTATCATTAAATAATCAAATGATAAAATACGATGCCTTATCATTTGATAATGAATTTAATACGGCCGAGGATGTAGATAATAATATACCAAGTGATGAAAAAGAGCTTATGCAGGTTGAACAAGAGATTTTATATTCAGAAAAGCAAAATAAGGATAGATATATAATTAAATATAAAGACGCTAATAAAAAAGATATATCAAAACTTAAAAATGTAAGTGAAACTGCATATCAAAAAGGAATGGAAAAAAGAGAAAAGGAGGAGTCTGAACGGTTAAGAAGGTTTAAAAATATTGATAAAGAGAAGCTTGTAAGACTTAAAATGAAAGAGAACAGAATAAAAACTGAATCTAATGAAAATGTTACTGTTAGCAAACTTACGGACAATACAGAAGAATTCGAAGTTATAGAGTTAAATGAAAGTGTAAATTCTGATACATTTATAGATAATATTATAAATGAACTAGGAGATGTGGTTGAATATTTACAACCTGATTATGTGATGGATATGTTTGGAAAAACAAACACAGAATTAATAACTGAATCTGATAGTCAAACAGTAACTGCAGATAATATAATTGAAGATTCTAGTATTAGTGACGATTATAATTCATTAAATATTACAGAGACTTCTATAACAGATGAAACACTTGAGCCAGAATCAAATGAGTACGATAGACTATATAATATAGATAAAGATTTAAATATGGCTTTGGAGATAAGTCGTGGTGATAATGTGACAGTAGCAGTCATAGATACAGGAATTGATGTAAATCACCCATATTTATCCGAACATATAACAGAGGGATGGAATTTTGTTAATGATGTCAATGAAGTATATAATGTAGATTTGGGATTAGAACAATCGCATGGAACACATATAGCCGGAATAATTGCAAAGATTGTTCCTAATGCAAAGATAGTTCCATTAAAAGTATTTGAAAATGGTAAAGCACGCACTAGCGATATAATAAAAGCAATAAAATATGCAAAAGAGAATGGGGTAACTATAGTAAACTGTAGTTTTGGAAGTACGGATGATAATAAGGCATTAAAAGAATCTATTGAGCAATCAGGATTATTCTTTGTATGCGCTTCTGGAAACAATAAAATAAATATAGATGAGACGCCGATATACCCGGCAGCTTTTAACTTACCAAATACAATTAGTGTAGCGTCGTTGAATCAAGGATTGGGAATGTCATATTTTTCAAACTATGGTGTTAACAGTGTTGATATATCAGCTGTTGGTAGTGACGTATATAGTTGTTTGCCAAATGGCGAATATGGTACAATGGATGGAACCAGTATGTCGGCTGCACTTGTAACGGGGGCTGCAGCATTGGCTCAGAGTATTGGAGTTGATACTTTAAAGGAGACTCTAAAGAATACATCTGATAAACTTACGTGTTTAAAGGATAGTGTGATTGATGGAAACAAGCTCAGTCTTTACGGTGCGGTTACAGGAGTTCCGGCAATAAAAGAAGAGGTCAATATAATTCCGGATGATGATTTTGAGATTAAGGACTATCAGAAAACATCTACGGAAAGCTGGGAGTTGTTTAGCAGTCTGGAAAATAAACAAGTTGTTGTTGAGGGCGAAAATACATATTTCTTGAAAAGCAATGGTTCTGTCTGGGCTGCAGGCAATAATAGTTATGGTCAGCTTGGTAACTTGACTTTTACAGAAAGTAATATACCCGTACAGGTTTATGGTTTATTTGATGTAAAGCAAATTTCAGCAGGAAATGGTTTTTGTATTGCGGTATGTGATTGTGGATACGTATGGTATTGGGGTGAAAATCAAAATATAGCAAAAAGAATAAATGAATTATATAGTATTGACTCTGTAAGTGCGAGTTACTATAATAAGTATGCCATTAAAACAGACGGTAGTGTGTTTGCCTGGGGGGATAATGCCTATGGTAGTTTAGGTAACGGAAACAAGGAAATAGTATATTCTCCTGAGCAACTCAGTATTACAAACGTAAAGCAAGTTGTGGGTACTCCTAAATCGACTATTTTTTTAAAAAATGATGGAACTGTATGGGCTTGTGGTTCAAATGTACATAAGATTCTTGGCGATGGCTCGGAAAAGACACAGACATTACCTGTTAAAGTTATGAATGTATCTAATATTATAAAAGTATCGTGTGGTACAAATCATGCTGTGGCTTTAACTAATCAAGGAGAGGTATATGTTTGGGGAACAAATAGTAGAGGTCAATTAGGAATGCCGGAAATAACAGAGGACAGCAATGCAGTACTAACTGTTTTCACGGATGTAATTGATATAGGTGCTGATGGAGATTATACAATTATTATTAAAAATGATGGGACAGCGTGGTCATTTGGATATAATTACTATGGACAATTAGGTATAGGAAATAGGATAAACAAAACGTCACCAGAACAAATTAGTACATTGTCTAATATAACAAAAGTTATCTTGTCATATAGTCATGCAGCTGCCATTGATAGTTATGGGAATGTGTGGATGTGGGGAGACAATTCATATGGTCAATTTGGTAATGGTACTTTTTATCCTACTTTAATTGTTGGGTATTGGAATAATTTAAGCAATGCAAGAACCAGAATGTCTGCAGGGAAAAATCATTGTTTATATGTTAGCTCTGGTGGGGAATTATATGTATCTGGCTCTAATGAATATGGTCAGCTCGGAAACGGAACAAATCTAGATTCTGATTTTAGCTGTGTTCAGTTACTTGAAGATATAGTAGAGGTTGCAGCGGGAGATTATTTTAGTGTTGCACTAAGAGCAGATGGAACCGTATGGACATGGGGGTTAAATAATAAGGGACAATTAGGAGACGGAACAAATCAAAACAGTAATATTCCTCATCAAATTTTATCTGATATTGTTAGTATATCAGCAGGGAAAAATCATGCTTTAGCTGTAACTAATAATAATACATTGATGATGTGGGGGTCAAATGAATACAGTCAAATTGGTATAAATGGAGAATTTATAAATGTTCCGAAAGAAACAGGAATTGATATTATTAAAGCATTCGCAGGAGGGGACAATAGTTTCTATTTAAAAGGAAACGGAACTTTATATGGTTGCGGAAAAAACGATAAATATCAAGCTGGATTTGATTATGGGTTTGATATTGTAGGATTTGGTGAAATTGAAGAAGTTCGCGACAAGGATATATTAGACATATCTGTTGGTGAAAACCATACGGTTATGTTGGACATAAAGGGAAATGTTTATTCATGGGGAGACAATTCATATGGGCAATTAGGTATTTCAGAGGATACTCCTTATGTTCATAAAGTTCCTATAACTGGAGTTGAAAAAATAATTACTAAATATAATTCTACATTTGCAATAGATAAGGATGGTAATACATATTCATGGGGTGATAATACTTATAAACAATTAGGATATGAAACTGAAAACATATATTCATATATACCACAAACAATTAACACTGATTTTAATAGCATTGCCGCAGGAGAACTATCCACATGGATTAGCGATGAATTAGGTTATATATATAAGTGGGGATATATGCCAAACGGAAATCCTGATATGTATGTAAATCAACAGAGTTACAATCCACTTAAAATACCATTTGGAAGTAAATTTATCCAAGTTGATGCAAAAAGAAATAGTGTGGTAGCTTTAGATGAAAACGGAAACGTATACACATGGGGAGACGGTTCATATTATGATTTAGGTCATGGTCAGGAAAATAAAAATATAAACTATCCTCAAAAAGTTGAAGGGTTACCTAAAATAGTAAAAGTAGCAAAAGGCAAAAATCATACACTGGCACTTGACGAAAATGGATATGTTTGGGGTTGGGGCAATAATTCAAGTGGTGAACTTGGAAATGATCTTAAAGGTAAGGTATATATACCAACTAAGATTTCAAGAATAGATCATATTACCGATATATCAGCCGGAACTGGATTCAGTGCAGCAATAAGAGAATATGATGGTTCGTCTAAAATATGGACATGGGGAAATTCAACTGACGGAAAGCTTGGCGAGCGAGGAGAATATTTACCTGGAACACCAGCTGAAGTAATGGTAATTGATGCTGTAGAAAAGGTGTCGTGTGGTGATAAATTTATGGCGGTGATATCTAATGGTAGTGTAGTCTCGTGGGGAGCAAACGACTATGGGCAACTGGGAAATGATGCTGATATTAGAGCTTCGGAACCGCATTTGGTGGCGGGCGATTTTAAACAGATATCAACAGATTCAGAACATATTTTAGCCTTAGGGGTTGATAATAAAGTGTGCTCGTGGGGAAAGAATTCTATTGGTCAACTAGGACTTGGTGATAAAAATAACAGAAATATTCCTACCGCCATACAAAGTATAAACAACGTAGAATCGGTCGGTACCGCATATGCCCACAGCATGGCAGTACTTAATAATGGGACAGTGTATGCGTGGGGGGAAGGCAGGGACGGACAACTTGGAAATGGTAATAATGGAACCAGTAAAACACCGGTTAAGGTCGGAGAATTTAATAATGTTATACAAGCTACAGGTGGTGGGGCATTTTCAATTGTACTTGATAAAGATGGTCAATTATGGTCGTTTGGCAAAAATGATTTTGGTCAGCTTGGAATTATAAGCGAAGTTCCTGTAAATATGAGTATAACTAATATGAATAATAATATTAATACTTCGATTAAAGAGAATACTTTATCTATAAATGGATATACAACCGGACAGGGTGGTAAACAAGTATTTATAAGGGTTCTAAATCCCAGTAATGGAATAGAAGTTTTAGAGCAAGTGACAAGTAATAAGGTTGGATATTATTCATTATCCATACCTTTAAAGGGAAATATGAATGGGACATATCAAGTATTTGCTACTATTGAAGGGGAGCCTGAAATACAAAGTTCGTTTTTTAATATAGGTCATGAGTCTGACATTACCCAAATTTGTCCAGAACCGCCGAATAATATTGCGGTACCTACATTGCTTTCCATTCAAGCGCCAAGTATACTAAAAGGTGATTCGTCATATGGTGTAAAAGCTACAATTCAAAATGATTCAGAGGAGAAAACTCAGAATGTAATGGTATTAACTGCATTATATGACGGTAATGATAAACTTGTTGACTATTCTAGTGTGCATTTGGAAATTGCTTCAGGGGAAATAGGGAGTCTATTACCACAATTATATGTGCCTGCAAATGTAAATGATTATAAAGTTAAGATATTTGTTTGTGAAGGAAATGATATAAGATATGGCAGTATGATGCCGCTTAGCCTTTCAAAGACGATTAAAAATAATATGCAACCGTTGGTATCTGACAGTGAACTACAGGAATCCAAGCTTCCCTCAATAGAGTTAACAGAAAACATGGATGTTTTAGATACAACTAGATTTTTATCTGAGACTGAGGCAGAGTTATCATCAATTTCGACAATTGATGATATCGATGTTGATGTAACATTATCATGTAACGGAGTTTATTGTGAAAATGTATTAAAACAAGGCAGCGATGTAAAAGTTGATGTCAGTATAACTAATAATAGATCGTCGAGTATACCGTTAAATTGCTTTTTTTATGTTCTTAAAAAAGTTCCATCTTTGTTGACGTTTTATGATAGTTGTGAATTAACTATAGAACCGGGAGAGACAAGAGAGTTTTCAAATACCTGTGCACTGAGTCAATTTGATTTAAGCCAATACAATTCCAAAATTTCAATCTTAGGTATGGGCGGAGGTATAGATATGCAGCCTGCTATACCTGTCATTATTCTCTCAAATGATAAACAGGATTTTTTCGGAAATGACAATGATAAAGCGACAAATGTTGGCATTGGAAGGCAAATAGTTGGTGATATCAACTTTTTAAATGATATAGATTGTATAAAATTTGTACCTAATGAAACTGGTTATTATGTTATACAGTCATATGGTAATACAAAATAATGTTAAATACACGATAAGCTATAAACCAATTGAAGGTTATTGTACTGTGATTCCTACTGCATATTATAAGCCGTTGGCCATTGGAATAGCCGAGCTTGAAACAAATGACAGACTTGCAATCACAGTGAAGAGAGGGGTAACCAGTCCATTAAATTATAATGAATATGTCAGCACAAACAAGTGTGCATTTTATAATGCTAGATCAAGTTCTTTAACTCAAGAATATGGAGGTCAGCTTCCGGCGGTTGATTTTAACGGCAATACAAAATCAACATCCTCGGCACAGGTGGCGTTTGATTTAACGCCTTTAATTCAAAAATGCAGGTCATATCTAAAAAATGATGAAAAAGAAGTAACTTTAGATCTGAAGGTTACTTCAAATAGAGGAAAAACAAATTTCAATAGTTTTCAAGTTGAGGAGTGCACAGGGCAAATTGTCAATGCTGACATTTTGTATAATCAACAAAAATCTGCAACATTAGGTATAGAGTGCAATCTAATTGATTCAAAAAATGTAAATGCATTAAGATTGGAATTTAATAATAAGGTTGATGAGACTACAGTAAATATAGATAATTTGTACGTAGAGCAAAATGGTAAAAGAGCTGACCAGTTACAAATATATGATAAGCCGACTCAGAAAGCAGTGAGTGTAAAACCAATATCTACAAATGGGATAGAAGGTTTTTATCCTAATAATTATTATAAATTGATTGTTACAGATAAAGTTAGATCTACTGCAGGTAATAAATTAAGTTTGTTTGATAATAATATGAAGGCGGAGTATAATTACTATACCTGGTAAATAATTTGAGGTGATTATATATGAAGAAGTGTTTATTGATATTGCTTGTGATATCTGTTTTGACAATGAGTGTTCCGGTATTTTCAATTGGTTATGAAGAGCAGCTAAGTGATAAAAACTATGAATATGAAGTGAGGGATTTTGGCGCTGTTATTCTCTTGTATAATTGGGAACCTTATACCGATGATAAAATATTAAATATCCCGGAACAATTGGGCGGTTATGCAGTCACAGGTATAGAAGGTTTAGTTGCGCCGGGGTCAATTCCGAGCACAGTCGAGATTAATATACCCGATACCGTTACATATATAAATCCTGAGGTATTTCATGATTTTCAACTTCTTGAAAAAGTAAATGTTTCTGGAGGCAATGTGGAATATATTAGTCAGGATGGAATTTTGTTTTCGGCGAATAAGTCGAAATTAATTTTCTGCGGATTGACACTTGAACATTATTCTATACCTGAAGGCGTTACTGAAATTGTGGATTCAGCATTTTTAAAATCTAATATTAGCAGTATTGATATTCCGGGCAGTGTCGAAATGATTGGAATGTATTCAATGAGTCCGTATCTGACTGAAATAAAAGTCAATGAGAATAATAATAATTTCAGGTCTGTTGATGGAATTTTGTATAACAAGGATTTAAACGAACTAATTATTTGTCCCGAAAACAAGATCGGGGAGGTCATAATTCCTGAAGGAGTAACCGGTTTCAGGGAAAATGCGTTTAATGTTTGCAGTCTTGAGGGGGTAACTATTCCTAAGAGTATGGAATTTTTGCCGGAAAATTCTTTTGGATATTGCTGTAATCTTAGATCAATTATATTTTCGGAAGGGTTAAAGGGGTTATCTTTAAATGCATTTGGTCAATGTGATGTTTTAAAGAGTCTGGAGCTTCCCGGCAGTTTGATTGAAATATTTCCCGGATGCTTAACTTCAGAACTTGAAAAAGTAATTGTAAATGCGGATAATCCTGTATTTTACTCTGATGATGGTTTGTTATATACTAAAGGAGAAAAAAGCGAATTGATTTTGTGTCCGCAAGCCAAAAGAGGTGAAGTGCGAATAGCGGAGGGAACCAGCAGTATTAGTCAAGACGCTCTATCATTCTGCAGGCAGATAACTAAACTATATGTTCCAAAGTCCATCAAGGATGATAATCAGGGAATTAGGATTAAGGGTGAAAATTTTGTTGATTATGAAATAGCTGAAGGCAACGAAATTTATAAGGATGTAAACGGGGTACTTTATGATAGTTCACAAACTAAATTGATTTCGTATCCTTCCGGCCGTATGGGTCGCTATGAAATTCCCAGCGGAACGATTTCTGTTTGTAAAAATGCATTCTGTGGAAATAGACTTATTGAAATTGTCTTTCCTGATACAGTCGATGTTATTGAAGATGATGCTATTACTATAGATACATATTCGAATTATAATTGGATATATGGAAAAATTCTGTATGGTATAAAAGGTTCATGTGTAGAACTGTATGCACGAAAATATACAATTCCATTCGTTCCAACAGATACAATTCCTAAGATTGACATTAGAAATGACGGAGACACTTATTATATTGATTATCTTACGGATTTAGGTGAACAATGTGAAATCATAGCGGCGATATATTTTGACGATGGAAAAGATTGTAGTTTATGCAATATTGAACTTGGGAATAGACAAATTTCTCTTGAAAGAAATGGAGGTAATTTAATAAAGGTATTTACATGGAATAATTTGAATTCTATGGAACCTGTTTATGAAACATACGAATATGATTTAAGATATAATTTTAATGGAAGTATAAATTATAAACTGGACAAACCAGAACGTATATCTAAGAATATAGATGAAAAATATGATTTAGATTTTTATCCGGCAATGCTTTCTCTAAAACCTAATGTAGGTGTAAAAGTCATGGATTATGTGAAATTAAATTACTTTAATCCTGACAAAGAGGTCTCAGAATTATATAATGATAATATTAATATGTTCAATGCTAAAATTGTTGACGCTCAGGAACAATGTGTTTTCAGTATATATCAGAACGGTAAATATGTATTTCACGCAATAACCGAGAATGGTACGGATATTTTTCAGATGGTAAAGGTTGAATGTATAGCCAGGCCAAAGATCGAGTCTTATTATACAGAGTATTGTGATGGTGATTATGAAATACCTGAATTCAGAAATACGTGTAGAGTTAATATTGAGTCAGTTTTAAATCCGTTTGCCTCAGTTAAGTATGTCATTAATGATTCCTGTGTATCTGCGTATAGATATATAGAACCATACACTGAGGAGGAGCCAATAAAAGGATATTTTCCCGAAATAGAATATGAGGCGGCAAGCATTTTTGACAATATAGATACGGTTGTCCGTGAAAAACAGATAAAAAATGATTATATTCGTTTTTCGAAAAATGGCAAGTATAACATTTTACTTATGGATAGATGGGGGAACGCTTCGAAAAAAACTATTGAGATAAAAGGCATATTAAATTAAAGATGTGAAAACGCCGAAATTTTCCGGCGTTTTTATTTTCTCATTTATAGATAAATTGATATATTATATTCGTCAAAAAATAGGATTAGTTGACGAATATTTTATTATGCAGTCGTGTAAATAGTTTCGTACAGGTTGTATGCTGTAATTTTAAATAAAATATATATATTGACTAATAGTGTAGGTTTTATTTAAAAGTATGTCAGCGATTGAAAAAATGATTTAACCAACAGATAGTAATTTGATTTAAGAAATTTTAATTAATAAATTAAAAAGCTCAGGATAATATTACATAATAATTGTTTTTATATAAAAAATATTCAATATAATAGCGTCATATATTTAAAAATTTAAATTGGCTAAATCTTTATAAAATACATGCTATATTCACAGATTAAAAACATATTTACAAAGTGATATTTTAATAAAATATAAATTATAATAAAATATCAAGTTTTATATTTATTATAAAATAAAAAAGCCCTGAAACTAATGTTTCCATAGGCTTTTAGTCTGGAGCTACCTAGCGGAGTCGAACCGCCGACCTCTTCCTTACCAAGGAAGTGCTCTGCCAACTGAGCTAAGGCAGCATTGGCGATCCGGATGGGGTTTGAACCCACGACCTCCAGCGTGACAGGCTGGCATTCTAACCAACTGAACTACCGGACCACGTAAACAGCTATATTATAATAGCATAACCAGCTGTTTATTGTCAATAGTTTTTTTATAAAAATATTGTTTAAATAAAAATTATAGAACAGGTTTACTTTGCTGTTTTATTTTCTTTGATGTTCTGGGGAAAGATTTGGGGGTTGGTTTAACTTTTTTTATAACTATCAGACTTCTGACTATATCAGAATTGGGCAAAGGCGCTTTTATTATTTTGTCAATCCTGCCGCCTAAATTGCCTATCATTGCTCTGGCTGAGTCAACTTCCTGTTCTGCGCCTTCAGCTTTCAGTGCGATAAACATTCCGCCGGGTTTGATATAGGGCAGACAGTATTCTGATAGGGCTGTCATATTAGCCACGGCTCTTGAAATTACATAATCAAATTTTTCCCTGTACTCGGGTTTTCTCGATAAGTCCTCAGCTCGTCCGTGAACGCATACAGTATTTGACAAATTGAGTTCGCTTGAGACAAGAGTGAGAAAATTAATTCTTTTATTTAAGGAATCAATCAAGGTCAGATTAATATCGTCGCGTATAATTTTTATAGGCAGCCCCGGAAAGCCGGCGCCTGTGCCGACGTCTGCAATATTTGCCCCGGTTTTTATTTCAATATGTGCAAGAGGCAGAATAGAATCAAGAAAGTGCTTGACCGATATACCGTCGTCGTCTGTGATGGCAGTAAGATTAATTTTGTTATTCCATTCCTTCAGAAGTTCTGAGTATTTTGAAAAGCGTTCAATCTGTTCCTCCGTTGTTTCCATACCGAGTTTTTTGATTCCGTCGATTAACAATTCCTTATTCATAGTATACCCCGTCCCGGTTATTTTTATAGTTTTTTATCAATATTCCAAGTCCTTTTCATAACGGTATGCCTCCAATACAAAAGGCTTATTGTTTCGTATTATTTCAATACTCCCGGTTCTTGTCCTTTCAAAACCTTGTTTTTCATAAAACTCATAGGTGCACATATTGTCGGTAAGAACATAAATCCTCTTAACTTTGTGCCTTCTGAAATGGCTGTAGAGCTGTTCGATTAAATTTTTCCCTATACCGTGACCGCGCGCTTCACTGCTGACTGCGAACAGGGTTATGTCACCGTCCAGTCCGCTGATTTGAGGCTCCAGTGAATCGTAAAGCTCCTTCTGTCCTATAAATGAGCGGTAGTATTTAGGTTTTAGGATTGATTTTAAAACAAATCCAAGGTTGCACGGCGCAAGTTTAATCTTTGCGCCAAAGTGCAGAAGAGGCCAATTTTGAGTTTTGGCAAGACCAAAAATAACCCCGACAATTTTCCCGTTTAAAACAGCAACCTGACAGAAAGAAGAAATAACAAAATATTGCCCCAAAAAACATTTTGTCATGCTGTACAGGTCTTTTTCGTTGTCCAGAAACGAACCGAAATCAAATGCTTCGCTTACGATTCCGCACAGTTCGGGAATATCGGAATATTTTGCTTCACGATAGACAACAATGTCTTTTGTCTGATTCAGCGATATATATTTTTTCCTGCCCATATAATGTCCTCCTATTTTTGTGTAAGCGAGTATCCGAGGTCGCAGATGTTTCCGGCTCCCATTGTTATAACTAAATCTCCGGGCTTGGCGTTTGAAAGTATATACCGTTTCATTGCGTCCATATCGTTCATATAGACCACACCCGGTATAAGCCGTGCCAAATCGCATGCGTGCATTGTTCCGTCATACTTTTCTCTGGCCGGATATATATCCGTTATCATTACTCTGTCAGCCGTTTTAAGTGCAGAAGCGAATTGTTCCAAAAACGCAGCTGTACGGGTATAAGTGTGGGGCTGAAAAGCCACCCAAACATTGTTGTATCCCATTTTTTTAGCTGTTTCAAGAGTTGTTTTTATTTCTGTCGGATGGTGTGCATAATCATCCACAACATCAACTCCCGTTTCGGTTTTTCCCAAACGGTCAAATCTCCGTTTTGCGCCCCTGAACTCTTCGAGACCGCTCTTTATATATTCGGGTTCTATGCCTAAAAATTCACATGCCGCCGTTACGCCTAAGGCGTTGCATATATTGTGGTCTCCGGCAACATTAAGGCTGACGCTTAACACTTTTCTATCCTTATTGAATATATCAAAGGTAGGACAACCATTCTTTTCTAAAGTTATATTTTCAGCAGTATAATCAGCGTTTTTGTTATTTAAGGCGTAAGTAACAGCCTTTTTTTTGACATTTTGCACAATAGATTGGGTAGTATTTTCGTCAATACATACAATATTGCAGCCGTTATCATTTGTAAGACTTGCAAATTTCACGAAAGATGTTATAATATGATTAAGGTCTTTAAAATAGTCCAGGTGGTCTTCTTCTATATTTGTGATAATGGAGACAAACGGTTTAAAATGCAGGAAGCTTTCAACGTATTCGCACGCTTCAAACGGAAGATATTCATTTCCGCCTATATGATAATTACCGCCGATTTGACTGAGTTCACCGCCGATTAATATTGTAGGGTCTTTGTGTGCGGCAAGCAGCACGAGAGAGAGCATAGACGAGGTAGTAGTCTTGCCGTGAGTTCCGGCTACCGCAATAGGATATTTATATTTTTCGAGCAGAGCGCCTAGGAAAACCGCTCTCTCAACAACCGGAATACCTAAAGTTTTGGCTTTGACAAGTTCCGGATTATCCGGAGATATAGCCGCAGTGTAGCACACGGCGTCAGGATTTTTTATATTATCAGCGGATTGACCGATAAATATTTCAGCGCCGTTTTGTTTAAGGCGGTCTGTAAGACCTGATGGTTTAGCGTCGCTGCCTGAGACCTTGTAACCAAAGTTCAGCAGCATTTCAGCGATACCGCTCATGCTGATTCCGCCGATTCCTATCATGTGAATATAAGCGCCTTTAGGCAAATCGGATATAGAAAAATTATTCATTTTTTATATTACCTCTTTCATCGTGAATTGGTTATGGGATTAGTATACTATATTTTTGGGATTATTTCAAGAATATAAACAATTTTAGTACAAAATTAAAAATTTTTATATATTCGGGGCAAGCTCCGGGAAAGGATGGGAGAAGTAATGCAAATTACCGACATCAGAATCAGAAAGATAAATACAGAAGGAAGGATGAAGGCGGTCGTATCCGTTACATTTGACGATGCGTTTGTAGTGCATGACATTAAAGTCATTGAGGGCCAGGAAGGCAGACTGTTCACAGCTATGCCGAGCAGAAAGACCCCTGACGGTGAGTATAAGGACATTGCACATCCGATTAACTCGGAGACAAGATCCGAATTAAATGATAAAATTCTTCAGAAGTATCAGGAAATTTTAGAAGAAACTCCTGAAGAGGAAGCTTAACAATTTTTATTTCCCCGGCACATTATATGCCGGGGAATGTTATTTTATAAATCAAATAATAAATTTTCAAGAAAAGTATTGACAAATTTTATTTAGGCGTATATAATGTAGCATACAGATTTAGTTCGGATTAGACGAGATTAGGTATTATATTAGATGAGATTAGATGAGTGGGCTGAAATAGTGCCCGAAAGCGCACAGTTCTTTGATATGATTCGACATTCATGCGCGGAGTTTATTTAATTTGAATACTTGATTATTGTCTGCTCTTAATCCAAAAAATTATGAGGAGGCTTTTTTTATGTTTTATCCCGCTTTTGAACAGGTTCAAGAGTATGCTGATAAGGGCTATGACCTGATACCTGTATCATTGTCAATTTTCGCTGATATGGATACCCCCATATCGGCTTTCAGGAAACTTGAAACTGATAAATACTGCTTTTTGCTGGAGTCGGTGGAAGGAAATGAAATGACCAATAGATATTCATTTATTGGTAGAAACCCGTTTTTAACCTTTAAGAGTTATGGTGATAAAGTTGTTTTGACTGATTTTAACGGGGTTCAGACCGTAAAGAGAGGAAATCCGCTTGATATTTTAAGTGAATACTCTGAGAAGTATAAATCCCCAATAGTTGAGGGGCTGCCGGAATTCAGCGGCGGCGCTGTAGGATGCTTCTCCTACGATTTGGTGAGACTTTCGGAAAATTTGCCGAATGTTCCTGAGGACGATTTGGAGCAGCCTGATATGCACTTTATGTTTACGGATGAGATTATAGCTTTTGATAATAAAAAAAAGAAGCTGGTGCTCATGGTAAATATTCATCCCGGCGACAACTTAAAGTTTAGATATGACAGAGCCGTAGAGAGGCTCATGGAAATAAGAAATGAATTGAACTCTCCGCTTCCTGAGTTAAAGGAGCCGAAGAACGGTTTTCGGGGTGGTTCCAAACCAAAAAGCAATGTTACTAAATCAGAGTTTTGCAATAGCGTTGAAAAAGCGAAAGAGTATATAAAGAACGGTGATATTTTTCAGGTGGTGCTGTCACAGAGGTTTGAAATTGAAAATTACAGCGACCCTTTTAATGCTTATAGAGCCATAAGGGTGATAAACCCGTCTCCGTATATGTATTACTTAAAGTTTGACAACTGTCAAATAGCCGGTGCGTCTCCCGAGATGCTTGTGAGAGTTGAGAACGGGATTGTGCAGAACAGTCCGATAGCAGGTTCCAGACCGCGCGGTGAGACTGAAGAACTTGACAGACACAATGAGTTTGAACTGATAGCCGACCCAAAAGAGAATGCTGAACATATAATGCTGGTTGACTTGGGCAGAAATGATTTGGGTAAGGTTTGTAAGTTTGGGAGCGTTAATGTTAAACGTCTAAAATATATACAGAGGTTTTCACATATCATGCATATGACATCTGACGTTGATGGTGTTCTGAGACAGGATAAGAACCGGTTTGACGCATTAAAGAGCGTTCTTCCGGCAGGCACACTGTCAGGGGCGCCAAAGGTCAGGGCAATGGAGATAATTGACGAGCTGGAAAACAGAAAGCGCGGGTTTTATGGAGGAGCGATAGGATATATCGGATTCGGAGGAAGCCTTGATTCCTGTATAACCATAAGAACCGCATTGTTTAAAGACAGCAGGGCTTATGTACAGGCCGGAGCCGGAATAGTATATGATTCAGTGCCCGAGACAGAGTATACAGAAACGCTGAACAAGGCTATGGCAATGATTGACGCGATTGAAAAGGCGGGTGAACTTTAATGATTTTGATAATAGATAATTATGATTCGTTCACCTATAATCTTTTTCAGTGTGTGGGAACCCTGGAACCGGATATATTGGTATACAGAAACGATAAGATTACAGTTCAGGAAATAAGAAAAATGAAACCGGAGCGAATTATAATATCTCCCGGTCCGGGATATCCCGGTGACGCCGGAATTTGTATTGAGCTAATCAGAGAGTTTTATAAGGAACTGCCGATATTAGGAGTTTGCTTGGGACATCAGTCAATTGGCGAAGCTATGGGCGGAAAAACTGTTCATGCGTCTCGTCTGATGCATGGCAAGACAGACAGAATAAAAATTGTTGATAAGTCGTCCCGGATATTTTCCGGATTTGTTGGAGATACGGCTGAGGTAGGAAGATATCATTCACTGGTTACTGATAAGAACTGCCTTCCGGAGTGTCTGAAAGTCACGGCGGTAAGCGGAGACGGAGCGGTCATGGCAATGGAACACAAGGAGTATCCGCTGTTTGGAATGCAGTTTCATCCTGAATCAGTTCTGACTCCTGACGGGCCGAAAATGATTGAGAACTTTTTAAGGATATAAATTTGATATAGTTGAAAATGAAATTTGCAGGATTCGTTTTAAGGGGTGAAATTTATGATTTCAAGATATATAAAAAAGCTGAGCGAGGGCGAGAACCTCAGTTATGAAGAAGCAAAAGACGCTATGGACGCTGTCCTGGACGGGGGAGCCACACCGACGCAGATAAGCGGCTATCTTATGGCTCTCAGAATGAAAGGGGAGACAATAGACGAGATTAGCGGAAGCGCAGCAATGATGAACAGTAAGGCTGTCGGCATAACGCCTGACGTTGATGACTATGTGGACTGTGTTGGAACGGGCGGCGACGGAACAAACACGTTTAATATATCAACAACGGCTGCGTTTGTTATAGCTGGGGCAGGGGCTAAGACAGCAAAGCATGGCAACCGTGCGGTATCGAGTAAGTGCGGGAGTGCAGATGTCCTGGAAGGGCTTGGTGTGAATATCATGATTCAGCCGGAGCAGGTTAAAGAATGCGTTGAGAAAATCGGTATAGGATTTATGTTTGCGAGAACTATGCACCCTTGTATGAAGACGGTTTCTGGGGTAAGAAGCGAGTTGAAGATCAGAACAATATTTAACATTCTCGGTCCGCTTTCAAATCCTTCTAATGCAAAACACCAGGTAATCGGTGTTTTTAGCGAAGATTTGACGCACCCGATAGCAAACGCTATGAAAAATCTTGGTGTTACGGCAGGTATGGCTGTTTGCGGGATTGATAACGGCATGGATGAGCTGTCTATTATAGGTAAAACGAAAATATCCGAGGTCAAAGACGGAAAGGTGATTGATTATTATCTTTCGCCTGAGGACGCGGGGCTCAGCGTCGCGCCTGAAAATGAGATAAAAGGCGGTACGGTTGAAGAAAATGTTAAAATAACTCTTGATATATTAAATGGCGAAAAGGGTGCGAGAAGGGACATAGTTGTTCTCAATGCTGGAGCTGCTATTTATACAACCGGAATCGCTGATACGATCGAAAAGGGCGTCAGGCTGGCAGAAGAGGCAATAGACTGCGGAAAGGCGCTGGAGAAATTGAATCAGCTTAGGGATATGACAAACAGCTTTAATTAATTTGGAGATTATTATGGATATACTTGAAAAGATTGTAACTAAAAAGAAAATATATCTTGAAAATACAAAGCAGAAGGTAAGCTATAAGACTTTGAGAAGTAATGTTGAACACTCTTTCGGAAACAGAAAGGTTATTAGTTTTTATAATGCGCTCAAGGATTATGAAAAGATATCAATAATTGCCGAGGTAAAAAAGGCGTCTCCTTCAAAGGGACTGATAAGGCCTGACTTGAATCATATTGCCGTAGCCGAGGCATATCTGAACTCTGATGTTCAGGCTATGTCCGTGCTCACTGAGACTGATTTCTTTCTCGGCAGACCTGAGTTTATCTCTGATATAAGAAAGATTTCTAATATACCGCTTCTAAGAAAAGATTTTATTATTGACGAGTATCAAATATATGAGGCATATATGCTCGGAGCTGACGCTGTTTTACTGATAGCCGCAATATTGGACGATACTACTCTTAAAGAATTTATGAGTATAGCTGAAAGCTTGGGGCTTGACTGCCTTACAGAAGTACACGATATAGAAGAAATGAAAAGGGTTAACAATTTGGGCGCAAAGATAGTTGGAATAAATAATCGTAACCTTAAAACCTTTGAAGAAGATTTGCATACTACAGAAAGATTAACAGCAGGTTTGGAAAACCGTTCTGAAAAGGCAGTGGTTTCTGAGAGTGGTATAAAAAATAACACGGATTTGCGCTATCTTGAGACTTTGGGTATCGATGCGGTTCTGATTGGCGAGAGCTTTATGCGGCGGCAGGATATTGCAGGAGCAGTCAGCTCAATGCGCGGATTATAAAATTCTGAGGTGGGATATATGGAAACAAAGATTAAAATCTGCGGTCTTTTCAGGCCCGAGGATATTGAAGCGGTTAATGAAGCGGAGCCTGATTTTGTGGGATTTGTTTTTTATCCAAAAAGCAGGCGGTATGTTTCACCTGAAAAAGCAGCTGAACTGAGACGGAATCTAAAACCGGCAATAAAAACTGTAGGTGTATTTGTTAATCTGTCAGTTGAACAGGTTTGTGATATTGTTCGGATTGTCCAACTTGATATTGTTCAGCTGCACGGGGATGAGGACAGTGAGTATATAACTGCCCTGAGAGACAAGTGCGCTGAAATATCGGAGATATGGAAAGCCGTAAGAGTTAAGGAGAACCTGAACCTTGCAGATGTAAACAAGTCAGCTTCGGCAGACAGATTTGTGTTTGACGCATATGTTGAAGGCTACGGAGGTTTTGGAAAGAGTTTTGATTTCAGACTTCTTGAAAACATAGACAGTGAAAAAACTATATTGGCCGGAGGAATAACTTCTGAAAATATTGTGAGTACAGTTACAGATTATGCTCCTTACGCGGTTGACCTCAGCAGCGGAGCGGAAACTGACGGGCTGAAAGACAGAGATAAAATAATTGACTTGGTAAATAGGGTCAGGTCTTGCAGTAAAATGAACAGATGATAAAGTTCCGTGCGGAACTGAAAATATATAATTAGATATGAGGGATTTATAATGAATAATGTAGTTGAAAACGGCAGGTTTGGAGAATTCGGCGGTCAATATGCTCCTGAAACTCTTATGTTCGCCTTAAACGAGCTGGAAGCAGAGTATAACAAGGCGAAAAATGACCCTGAATTTATTAAGGAACTGGAGTTTTATTTTAGAGAGTATGCCAATCGTCCGTCCAGGCTTTATTATGCCGAAAGAATGACAAAGGATTTGGGCGGCGCGAAGGTTTACTTAAAGCGCGAGGATTTGAACCATACAGGGGCGCATAAAATCAATAATGTTTTAGGGCAGACTCTGCTTGCCAAGCGTATGGGAAAGAAAAAGATTATCGCTGAGACAGGCGCCGGACAGCACGGAGTGGCCGCTGCCACTGCCGCGGCATTGTTCGGTATGGAATGCACGGTCTATATGGGCGAGGAAGATATGAAGCGCCAGGAGCTTAACGTTTTCAGAATGAGACTGCTTGGGGCGACAGTGCGTTCGGTTACTTCAGGAACCATGACGCTGAAAGACGCCTGCAACGAGGCTATGAGAGCGTGGGCGGCAGAGGCGGCTGATACTTTTTATGTGCTTGGTTCTGCGGTAGGACCTCATCCGTATCCTATGATAGTCAGAGATTTTCAGAGCGTTATAGGCAGAGAGATAAAAGAGCAGATTTTGGAAAAGGAAGGCCGGCTTCCCAGTGCGGTAGTGGCATGTGTCGGAGGCGGAAGCAACGCAATAGGAACATTTTTTGATTTTATCGAAGACAACGAGGTTCGTCTGATAGGCGCAGAAGCGGCCGGTGACGGAGTGGATACAGAACGCCACGCGGCGACAATTGCCAAAGGTGATGTTGGGGTTCTGCATGGAATGAAGTCGTTGTTTTTACAGGATAACAGCGGAGGAATTATGGAAGTATATTCTATATCAGCCGGATTGGATTATCCTGGAATAGGACCTGAACACGCATATCTAAAAGAACTTGGCAGAGCTGAATATTATCCGATAACCGATAAAGAAGCTGTCGATGCGTTCTGTTATCTGACAAGGACAGAGGGGATAATTCCGGCTATTGAAAGCTCTCATGCGGTGGCACAGGCGATGAAGCTGATTCCGGGCATGAGTAAGGATGATATTGTTGTAATTACTATATCAGGACGCGGCGATAAGGATGTAAAATCCGTTGCCAGATTTATGGGGGTTGATATAAATGACTAATGAAAATAGAATAGATAAAAAATTCAGTCTGCTGAGAGATGAAAATAAAAAGGCGCTAATCACCTTTATTACTTTTGGAGACCCTGATATTGAGACCTCAAAAAAGCTGGTGCTTGAAATGGAGAGAGAGGGAGCCGACCTTATTGAGATAGGGGTTCCGTTTTCAGATCCAATGGCGGAGGGTCCAGTTATTCAGGCGGCGAATGTCAGAGCCCTTAAAAACGAGATAAATTTAGACAAAATATTTAAAGCGGTCTCAGAACTAAGACAAGAAACTGAAATACCGCTGGTATTTTTGATGTATTTTAATTCTCTGCTGAGTTATGGAATAGAAGATTTTTTCAAAAATTGCGCTGAAAGCGGCGTAGACGCAGTTATAATCCCTGACCTCCCGTTTGAAGAGAGCGGAGAGATATATGACTATACTGTAAAATATAATGTTTACCAGATTTCAATGATTACGCCGACTTCATCTGAGGAGAGAGCGAAAAAAATCTGTCAAAGAGCCAAAGGCTTTTTATACTGCGTATCATCAATGGGTGTTACGGGTATGAGAGATGGATTTGGTACTGATTTTGACGGAGTTTTCTCTATGCTTAATAAGTTTACGGATATGCCCAAGTGTTTAGGATTCGGAATATCTAAGCCTAAGCATATTGAAGGTTTAAAACATTATTGTGACGGTCTTATAGTAGGAAGCGCAATTGTAAATCAGATTGCCGAAGGCAGTATAAATGATGAAAAAGTAGAAAAAGTGGGAGCATTAACGAAAGTGTTGGCAGAAGCTGCCCACAAATAATAGTGCAGAATAAAAATTTAGTATTATTTTAACTGCCGGTAGTGTATAGAATAACATAATAAATGCCGCCGAGCTCTGATTGGAGCCGGCGGCATTTGTGTTATAACGGGCTAGTTATTTGTAATATAGATATAGTCAATTTTTAAGCGCATTATCGTCACATTTAAAATTATTTTTATAGCTGGTTAAAAGTTTATTCAGGTATGCTTCCCGGAATAAATTTTACGTTCGGTTTATGCTGTTTTGCTTCTTCATAATCCATAGAAGCATAAGCTATAATGATTACTGTGTCGCCAACAGAAGCTTTGTGTGCGGCAGCCCCGTTTAGACAGACGGTTCCGCTTCCTCTTTCTCCCGGAATAGCATATGTCACAAGCCGTTCGCCGTTTGTAACATTAACGATATGAACTTGCTGGTTGGTAAGAATCCCCACCTCATCCATCCAGTCTTCGTCTATAGTAACAGAACCTATGTAGTTAAGGTTTGCATCCGTAACTTTTGCCCTGTGAATTTTTGAATTCATAACTTCTATAAACATATTGTCACCTCCTAAAAGTTATTTTTATTTTGGATCTGCGATAATATTGTCAATCAGTCTTGTGTTGCCGAATCTGACTGCCAGTGCGATTAATGTCTTTTCTGAAAGAATAGAACCGCATTCGGACAAACCCGGAAAAGTGTAGGCCTCTATATATTCGATATCAGCTAGCGGCGCCTCGGAAATAATTTTGCGAATGCTGTCCTTTATGGTTTTCAAATCTTTTTCACCGTTGTGTATTGCTTCATCGGCTTTCTTAAGTGATTTGCTGAGTACCAGAGCTTGTTTACGTTCTTCAGACGAAAGATATGTGTTTCTTGAGCTCATAGCCAAACCGTCGCTTTCACGGACTATGGGGCACGGAACAATTTCTATGTTCATATTAAGGTCACTGACCATTCTGAGTATAACCGCAAGCTGCTGTGCGTCTTTTTGACCAAAATATGCACGGTCAGCCATAGATATATTAAAGAGTTTGGAAACCACAGTTGTTACTCCTCTAAAGTGTATAGGGCGGCTTTTGCCGCAGAGTATTTTTGTAATATCACTGTCAACACTCACATATGTTCCATAACTTTCAGGATACATATCCGCCGCACTTGGATGAAATATAATATCAGCTCCGGCTTCCTCCGCCGCTGTTTTGTCGCGTTCTAAGTCACGCGGATAGGAGTCTAAATCTTCATTTTCACCAAATTGAGCAGGGTTTACAAAAACGCTTACAACGGTTAAGTCATTTTGAGACGAGCTTTTTTGAATAAGTGATTTATGACCTTCATGAAGATAGCCCATTGTCGGAACAAGACCTATCGTTTTACCATTCACTTTATTTTTTTTAGCCCAATCGTTCAGTTCTTTTGGGGTTTTAATAATCTGCAAGTCTAAACATCCTTTCTGTAAATCAAGCATTAATTAAATTTGTTATTTTTTTGAAACAGGAAAACTTCCGTTTTTAACTTCTGATATATAGGACGTAACTCCCGCCGTAATCTCTTTTCCTACTTGAGCAAATTGTTTAACAAATGATGGAATATAGTCGTCAAACATTCCAAGCATATCGTGCAGAACAAGAACTTGTCCGTCGCAGTCAGATCCGGCTCCAATACCTATAGTGGGTATAGACAAAGAGTCAGTAACTTTTTTCGCCAGTTCGGCCGGTATACATTCAAGCACCAGGCAGAAAGCTCCTGCGGCTTCCACTGCTTTGGCATCCTCAAGCAGTTTGTCAGCTGCGTCCTGTGTTTTTGCCTGAACACCGAATCCGCCCAGTTGATTTACGCTCTGCGGAGTCAGTCCAAGGTGTCCTACTACGGGGATTCCGGCATCTGTTATCGCCTTTATTATTTCGCATACTTCGGTTCCGCCCTCAAGCTTAACGGCGCCGGCGTTACCTTCTGAAATTAATGCGCCGGCGTTTTTCACCGCCTCATAAACTCCTAAGTGGCATGAAAGAAACGGCATATCGGCTACTACCATACAGCGTTCGGCTCCGCGAGCCACAGCCTTTGTGTGGTGAAGCATATCCGACATTGTAACATGGGTGGTGTTATCAAATCCGAGCATTACGTTGCCGAGGGAATCGCCGACGAGTATCATATCTATTCCGGCTCTGTCTACAAGTTTTGCCATAGAATAATCATAGGCGGTAAGCATAGATATTTTTTCAGCGCCCTTCATATTTTTTATTATTTTAGTTGTTATAGGTTTGTTAGTTGTTTGCTTAGACATTTTAATTCTCCTTTATAATTTGGCATGAGTTTCTTCATTATATATATGCACTTATTATTTTATATTGCACATACCATTGTATGTAAAAAAATAGGATACCCAATATGCGGTATCCATAACAGAGAAAAAATGTAAAAATTTATCCATAAACTCCATACACAAAAATAAATCCATTAAAATTATTAAATAAATTTACTTTTTAGATAAAATTTCCAGTCTCTGTTGGGAACCCAATCAAAGCTAGTGTCGTCATATATAATGTAAACGGCAGAATCGCCGCATTTATATCCCGATGCAATGAGTATAGCACACATTATGTAAAAAAGCAAACACTTTTTTGTTACACAAAGTTACAAAGGTTACATTTTAAAAACAAATTCGATTTTATACTTGACATATTTGTCATCTGGTATTAAAATATTATTCATTGGTGTGTGCTGTGATAGAGATGTGATTTTTGTACATCCAAAGCTTTTTGCATTAAGTGTCACGGCGCATTTTTTATTTATTATAGAATTGATAAGGGGGAAATGTGGTGGCTGTTAAGTATATTTTTGTTACAGGCGGAGTGGTATCGGGAATAGGTAAGGGTATCACAGCGGCCTCACTTGGTCGTCTACTAAAGACAAGAGGGCTTAGGGTTACCATACAGAAATTTGATCCTTACATCAACATAGACCCTGGAACCATGAGCCCATATCAGCACGGAGAAGTGTTTGTCACAGACGACGGCGCTGAAACAGACCTTGATTTGGGGCACTATGAGAGATTTATCGATGAGAGCCTTACTAAAAACAGCAATATAACTACCGGTAAGGTCTATCATTCCGTGATAACAAAGGAAAGACAGGGCGCGTATCTTGGAGGAACAGTTCAGGTTATTCCGCATATTACCGATGAAATAAAGCAAAAGATTTATGATGTCGGCAATGAGGGAAATTCTGATGTGGTTATCACTGAGATAGGCGGCACGGTAGGCGATATTGAAAGTCAGCCGTTTTTGGAGGCTATCAGGCAGGTTGCCGGTGATGTCGGCAGAAACAACGTTATGTATATACATGTTACGTTGGTGCCGTACCTCAAAACGTCGGGCGAACTTAAGTCAAAGCCTACACAGCACAGTGTTAAGGAGCTTCTCAGTATAGGGATCCAGCCGGATATGCTTATTTGCAGGAGTGAAGTTCCGCTTGAGGAATCACAAAAAGATAAAATTGCGCTGTTCTGTAATGTTTCAAAGGATTGTGTTTTTGAGAATCTTAACTGTGACACAATATATGATGTCCCGATTATGCTTGAAAATCAAAACTTGTCTGAAAAGGTTTGCGAACGTCTCGGTATTGAGGCAAGTGAGCCTGATTTGACAGAGTGGAACAGTATAATCAAAAAGGTTAAAGGACTTGACAAAAAAGTCAAAATAGCTTTAGTAGGTAAATACGTTGGTCTCCATGACGCTTATCTAAGCGTAGCCGAAGCGTTAAGGCACGGCGGATTCGATTTGGGGGCTGAAATAGATATTGACTGGGTTGACGCTGAGGATGTAACGGACAGCAATGCTGAAGAACTTTTGGGCAAAGCCGATGGGATTTTGGTTCCCGGCGGTTTTGGAGACAGAGGTATTGAAGGGAAAATTTCTGCTATCAGATATGCCCGTGAAAACAAAGTCCCATTTTTGGGTATTTGCCTGGGAATGCAGCTGGCAGTAGTAGAGTATGCCAGAAACATGGCGGGGCTGAAAGGCGCCCACAGCTCAGAACTTGATGAGAACACTGAGTATCCGGTTATAGATTTAATGCCGGAACAGAAGGAAATATCAAATATGGGCGGTACAATGAGGCTTGGCGCTTATCCATGCAAGATTCAGGATGAAAGTGTGTATGCTAAGGAAGCCTATGGTGGAGCTGAGCTTATCAGTGAGAGACACAGACATAGATATGAAATGAATAATGACTATAGGGATAAACTGAAAAACGCGGGTCTCACTATCGCAGGAACATCTCCTGACGGAAGACTGGTTGAGATTGTGGAGGTTAACGACCATCCTTGGTTTGTGGGGGTTCAATTCCATCCGGAGTTTAAGTCAAGACCGAACAGACCGCATCCGCTGTTTAAGCAGTTTATATATAATTCGCTACTTTGTTCACAAAAATAGAACTTTAATTTTGGTGAATTTGTTACAAAACTATGAAAAGGGAAAATACTTATTGACAATTTGCCCTATTTGGTGTTATAATCTGTAATAAGCTAAAGGAAAAGTATGATAGGATAAACACGTTCTGTCGTCTCTTCCCGAAGTTTATATATTAATTTTGTAAAAAAAATTAAAATTTTAATATTTTAAGGAGGATTTGAGACATGAGAAATCTCAAAAAAGTGATTGCTTTGATAGCAGTTTTTGCTATGATGGTAAGCACAGTTGCTTTCGCTGCCACATTTGGTGACGTTAAAGAAGGCGATAATTACTATGAAGCGATCGAAACATTAAACAAGCTTGGCATTTTGACAGGCGACGACGAAAACAATGATGGCGTTATGGAATACCGTCCTAACGATTCTATCACAAGAGCTGAAATCACAGTTATTGTTGCTAGAATTCAGGGACAGACAGGCGCTGTAGCTCAGGCAGACACAGTATTTACTGATGTTCCTTCTACATATTGGGCATCAGGTTATATCGCTAGCGCTACAAACCAGGGTATCATCAATGGTTACGGCGATGGAACTTTTGGTCCTGACGATAAGGTTCTTTACGAAGACGTTATCAAAATGTTAATGGAAACACTTGGTTATAAGCCATATGCTCAGAACAACGGCGGATATCCTACAGGTTATATCCTCGCTGCTCAGAGACAGAGCGTTCTTAAGAACGTTGTTGGCGGAGCTGAAGGTACAGAAGCTACAAGAGGTCAGGTTGCTCAGATGACTTACAATGCTATTGATACTCCTTTGATGGAGAGATACGTATACGGCGGAGAAGCTCAATACGTTATCTGGGATGGCGAGTCATGGAGCCCAAGAAAGACTCTCATGAATCAGGCTCTCGGTATCAACAAGCTTAAGGGTGTAGTAACAGAGAACGAAGTTACAGCTCTTGACGCTGCTGTTCAGATCGACACAGATGCTACACAGCAGATTAAGCTTTATGTTGAGGATAACTACCTCGGTTCAAACGACACAAACAGTGATTACGAAGTTGATTCTGTATACCCATTCTACACCGGTGACACAAACGCTGCTGATTACCTCGGTTATGACGTAGTACTTTATGCTCAGGACAACAAGAATGAGACAGATACAATTCTTTCTATCACAGAAGCTACAGGTAAGAATTCAAAAGTTGAGTTTACACTTGACAAGTTCAACAGCTATGATTCTGACACAAATAACCTGAGCTACATGAAGAATGACACAGACAAGAGTGCTACAAAGTTAAAGCTTCAGACAACTTCTAACAGAGTTAACTATTCTGATTCACCGGCTATCATTTATAATGGTATAGCTTACAGTGGCACACTTGAAAGCTTATTCGGAAGCTATGAAGGCGATGAATCAGGATTAATCTACAAAGACAGCGCTTACAGCGGTAAAGTTACAGTTCTTGATAATGATGACACATCAGGTTATGATGTAATCTTTGTTGACGTAGCAGTTGGCGCAGTTGTTGATGAGCTTTCATCAAGAGGGGTTCTTACATTCAAGAACAGCGTTGGTGACAGAAATCACATGAATTCTGTATCTAAGGTTGAATTTGATTCATCTAACACAGATATGTACATCAACCTTACAAAAGATGGTAAGCCTTATGATTACACAGCTTTGAAGGCTTGGGACGTTCTTTCAATCGTTGCTAATAACGGCGATGCACAGAGCGATTACTATGATATTAAAGTATTAGATAACACAAATACAGCAATTACAGGTTCTGTTTCACGTACATCTTCTTCTGACACATCTGCTGACGGTACAGCTTATACAATAAGCGGTGTTGACTATGATTTGGCTGAAGGATATTACAACAACGGAACATTAAAGGCTGGTTCAGAAGGAACTTTCTATATTGATGAGTATGGTAAGATTGTTGCTTACAACAAGGATTCAAACTCTAAGACAACAGACAATTATGGTTATGTAATTGACGCTCAGATTACATCTAGCGGATTCAGTGACAACGTTCCTTCACTTCAGATTATCTATAAGGATGGTACAATTGGAACATATGATTTCCAGGGTACTGTAACAATAGACAATCCTTCAGAAGAGATTCAGAAGCTTGTAGGTGATAACTCTGACAGTGTATCATTTAAGTATAAAGATTATAGTGTAGACGCTATGACTGAAGCTATTAATACAATGGCTGGTACAGTAATCACTTATAATGCTACAAATGGATATATCAAGTCAATCACAATGGCTGCTCTTAATGCAACAACTGATGATTCTACATTAGTTCTTGAAAAAGCTGATACTGCAAACGCTTCTTCATTTGATGAAGATACAAAGCAGTTAAGAGTTGGCGGAACTAAGAAATATGATATAGCTGATGATACATTAGTATTCTATATCGGTAAATCTGGTGACTCATTCGTATACAATCAGCCAGCAGCTGGTGAACCTTCTGAAAACTGTTCAATCGGTGTAGGTGCTGACCTTGGAACAAATGATGGATTTAGCTCAGTTGTATATCGTAACGGTGATGAAAACGGCACAGCAAGTGTAGTTGTTATGTATAATACTGATACTGGTATCGTTGCTTCTGCTGGTCTTGCTTATATCACAAGTATTGGTCAGACAACAGTAGACGGAAGCAAAGTATTGTCAGTAACTTACTACCAGGATGGAGAACTTAAGGAAGCTAACACAGATGATATGTCAGTAGGTAAGTATCTTGATCAGAACACAGTAGCTGGTTCATTGTTTAAGTTTGGTCTTACAAACGGAACAATTACTTCAGCAGTTCCTTATTTGACATTTGATGGTACAGTAAGAGATAAGATTTATGAAGGCGATGACTTTACAACAGCTGGTGTTCCTAATGCAAACTTCGTAAAGACAGCTGGTTCAAACAGCGATGAAGAAGTTTACTATGGCGCAGTAGTTCAGAAGAGCGGTAACAGACTTACAATTGCTCAGGCAGATGTAGATGGTATAATCTCACTTGATCCTAATGATTGGGAGTCAGTATCACTTTCAAACTACACAGCTAACTACTATCTCTATGACCCAACAAGAAACGGTAAGGCTAAGTTCCAGACTGCTTCACTTGGTGATATCACAGTAGATAAAGTACTTGCTAACGATGGCGGTAACGGTTCTTATACAATCGATTTCGGCGGCGTAGTTGAAGATGCTCCAGCATTTGGTATGCTTGACTTCGTATATGTAAGAACATATGATAAGAATGCTGATGTTGTTGATTATACAACATGGGAGTATGATTATAACTTTTCAAAATAATTCAGTATAACTGATTATTTAAGAAGAATTTCAAAGAGGTTTCCTATATGGAAACCTCTTTTTTTATGGCGTTTTATAGTATAAAAATAATTTCATATCAGGTCTAGAAATTTATAAAATAAAGGTATAAAACTATGTGGTAAAATATAGAGGTTTGGCAGCTGTGATTATTATAATACAGAAAGGTTTGGCAAAAAATAATGAAAGATGATAATGAAAGCTAAAGCATAACCTTTGCAAATACAGATGTAATATAATATAGAAAGTGTATAGAAATATTAAGTATATTAAAATAAAGCAATTGAAATATAGAAAAAATAATAGAAAATATGAATTAAGAATTATTTTAATAAGTTGTCGTTTGATTTCTTTTTACTGTTTCTTACTATTAAAACTATTCTTATTGTTTTAATAATCCATGTAAAACCTTTATATTACGTCACACAATTAAATAATTAAATTTTTTATGTATTAAGTTTTTACAATTATATTGTCTAAAATATTGTCTAAAAGTACATATACTAATTTATTAATATTCAATTAGTAGTATGCATGAGCCCAATAATTAAAAAATAGATAACTAACATTAAAATAAAATGAAGATTTTATTTATGATAAAATTTGGAGATAAAATAAAGGTTTGTATCAAAATAACAGCTTATAGATTGTTGTATAAATTATATGAGTACAGGGACTACGTAGCTGAAAAATTTAATTGATTACTGAAAGCAAGTAACAATAATTTTCTTATATCAATATATAATAGTGAAAATAAATAACATATATATTTATTTTTATATAAAATTATATTACTTTTTGCAAACAAAAGAGTGCTTATAGTATATAATTATTGACAAATTGCTTTAAAATATGTAAAATAGATAAGATAGGAGACGTATGTCAAGTTTGATTACAATTTTAAGGAGATATAGAAATGGCAATATGGAATAAAGATATTGAAACAATGCCGAGAGAGAAGCTAGAGGAATTGCAGCTTAAGAGACTTCAGGAAACAGTCAATCGTGTATATGAAAATGTTAAGCCTTATAGAGAAAAAATGGATAAGGCCGGAATTAAGCCTGATGATATTAAGACTTTGGATGATTTATCAAAATTGCCTTTTACAGTTAAGCAGGACCTTCGTGATAATTATCCATATGGTATGTTTGCTGTGCCGATGGAGCAGGTTACAGAAATCCATGCTTCTTCGGGAACCACTGGAAAGCAGACCGTGGTTGGACTAACTGAGAAGGATGTAGATATATGGGCGGAAATAGCCGCCAGAGCTCTTTCTGCTATGGGTGTCGATAAGAACTCGGTTGTTCAGACATCGTACGGTTTTGGACTGTTTACCGGTGGATTTGGGGCGCACTATGGAGCTAGAAAGATAGGAGCAGTTGCTATTCCAACTTCAAGCGGAAATTCTAAGCGTCAAATAAATATAATGAAGGATTTTGGTTCGACATTTTTATGCTGTACACCTTCATATGCTCTCTCGCTGAGTGAGACTTTAGTGGATATGGGATTTACTAAAGATGACATTAAGCTTCAAGGCGGCGCGTTCGGAGCCGAACCATGGACTGAAGAAATTCGTCAGGAAATACAAGAAAAGCTGGGAATAAATGCTTATGATATTTATGGTTTAAGTGAGATAATGGGGCCCGGCGTCGGCTATGAATGTGCAGATCAGTCCGGAATGCACATAAATGAGGATCACTTTATTGTAGAGGTTATAGACCCTGAGACGGGCGAGGTTGTGCCTGACGGCAGTATGGGTGAGATAGTGTTTACGTGTATTACAAAAGAGGCTTTGCCTTTAATTAGATACCGTACTAGGGATATTGCCACTATTAATAAAGGAATGTGCAGATGCGGCAGAACTTTTGCTCGTATGTCAAAGCCCATGGGCAGAAGCGACGACATGTTAATCATTAGAGGTGTAAATGTGTTTCCATCCCAAATTGAGGAAGTGCTGATGAAAACCGATGGCGTAGCGCCTCATTATCAGATTATTGTTGATAGAATAAATAATAAAGATATGCTGGATGTTTTGGTTGAGGTTTCAAATAAAGACTTAACTGATGAGATTAAAAGTTTAGAGGCGCTTTCCAAAAAAGTTAGTGCAGAAATACTTTCTGTTCTCGGAATAAAGGCTAATATAAAGCTGGTAGAGCCAAAGACTATTGCAAGAAGTGAAGGCAAATCTGTAAGGGTTATAGACAAGCGCCAGCTTCACTAAAATATATTACAAATTTTACATATTGAGGGGTGCATCGGATGAATTCAGGCGGTAAGGTTTTGTCTGTAGTAATACCGATTTATAATGAGATAAATATAGAGCCAAACATCACCAGAGTTATGGATGTTTTGTCAAATGCTGAAATCAAATATGAAATAATACTTGTTGATGATGGTTCCCGGAATAACGCTTGGGAAGAAATTTCGGATATAGTAGATAAATATGAAGGTATTATCGGTATAGCGTTTTCAAGAAATTTTGGAAAAGAAAGCGCATTATGTGCCGGACTGGACGCGGCAACAGGCGATTGTGCCATTTGCCTTGACTCCGATATGCAGTTTCCTCCTGAGGTTATACCGGATATGTATAAATTGTGGGAGGAAGGGTATGAGGTCGTAGAAGGTGTTAAAAAGAAGCGTCAGAAAGAAAGCCTTATGTACAAATTATGTGCCGGAACCTTTTATTCTTTTCTGAAAAAATCATCTAATATTGACCTCAGAAACAGCTCGGATTTTCGTCTGCTGGACCGCGCGGCTATAGACGCATGGAAAGAGATGCCGGAGAAACAAACGTTTTTCCGAGGAATGTCTTCTTGGGTAGGCTTTAAGCGTTATCAATACGAATTTGAAGTGGCTGACAGGATAGAGGGTGAGTCAAAATGGTCGTTTAAACGTCTGATAGGACTTGCTGTAGACGCGGTGACTTCTTATACGGCGGCTCCGCTGTATGCAGCTTCTATTTTCGGAATCATTTTCTTTGTTTTTGCGGTTGTAATGGGAATACAAACATTATATATGTATGTGCTCGGGAAAGCTCAGAGTGGATTTACAACGGTAATACTGCTTCTTTTGTTTATTGGCGCGGTAATACTGCTGGGTCTAGGTGTAATCGGAATATATATTAAAAAGATTTATGAAGAGGTTAAGGGCAGACCCAGGTATATTATAAGCCGGGTCATTGGCAAAAAGGATATAAACAAATAATTTACGGGGAGTAAAACGATGGAAAATACGTTGTCTATATTAAATAATATATTTTTTTGGGTCATATTTGCCACTGTTGCGCTGGCACTTATAAACTATGCAGTTCGCAAATATAATGCGAGGATACTACCCAATAAAGGTGGTGGAGTGAAGTGTTTTAGTCCTTCTGAATTCTCTATGAACGACAAGATATACTATTTAATTATAGCGGCTGTTGTAATAATAGGAATTGGTATAAGAGTTTGGCAATTTGGCAGCGTGCCCGGCGGTTTTAATCAGGACGGCGCTATGGCCGCAGTTGACGGCAAGGCTATTGCTGATTATGGAACTGATAGGTTTGGCACATGGCTTCCAGCTCACTTGTATGCTTGGGGATATGGTCAAATGAGTTCATTGCTTTCATATTTGATAGCAATTTTCGTTAAGTTTTTTGGACTGAATCCTATAACAGCCCGTCTGCCTCAGCTCATTATGAGTATTGCCGGCGGCGTGTTCTTTTATCTTTTTATTCGTGATGTTTTTGGCAAGGGTGCCGGACTGATTGCGGCTGTTTTTGTTGCTATAAATCCTTGGCATTTTATTCAGAGCCGTTGGGCGCTTGATTGTAACCTTTTACCCCATTTTTTTATGGGAGGATTGTATTTTTTAAATAAGGGTCTGACAAAAAGGCGCAGATATACTTTTATATCTATGATATTTTTCGGTCTTTGTATGTACTGTTATGGAATAACTATTTACACTATTCCCGTATTTTTGCTTGCCGTATGTATTTATTATCTTATTAGAAAACGTATAAACTGGAAAGACGCTTTAATTTCTGCCGGCGTGTATCTTATTATTGCCTGGCCGTTTTTGCTTACCATGTTTATAAACTTTATGAAGTGGGACACTATAAAGCTTCCGTTTGTTACCATGCAGTATTTTTCCGGGAGCGTGCGTTCAAATGACATTCTGCTGTTTTCGGATGAACCTTTTAAACAGCTGATTCTAAATGTTAAATCCCTGATGAATACTACGTTGTATCAGAAAAAGGATTTGCCGTGGAATGATATTGTAGGTTTTGGAACAATGTTTCTGTGCAGTATGCCATTTGTATTTGCTGGATTTGTTGAACTTTTCCGAAATAAGACTGACGGTGCCAAAGGTTTGGTACTTTTTGCACTCTTAACAGGTGTTTGGGCAGGACTGCTTACCAATGGAGTAAATGTTAACAGAATTAATATAGTATATTATGGGTTAATGATGTTCATTGTTTTGGGCGTATATTTCACAATAAAAGAAATAAAGTATACAAAGTGGAGCACTCTGTGTGTATATGCTATCCTTGGAATAATGCTGGTAAGTACATATTTTACAACCTATGCTGATTCTATAAAATATCAGTTTTATTATGGATTTGGGGATGCTTTGTCAGCGGCGGAGCAAGCGGATACTGAAAAGATTTATGTAACCGCTGACGCACAAGGCAAAGGATATTCACAAGTGAGTGAAATATTAACCCTATTCTATGATGAGACTGACGCCGAATATTTTCAGGGTAAGAAAAACGATGATCACGGAAAAGATCTGCTGCCATATAGACAGAGATTCGCTTATGTTAGCATGAGTTCGGATGTGGTTGCCCGTTCACAAAATGAGGATGTGGCATATGTCATATTAAAAAGTGATGTAAATTATTTTGACAGCACAAAATATAACATTATTCAGTTTGGGAATTTCTGTGCTGTGGTGCCCAGATAGCAAATATTTTGAACGGGGAGAAATATTATGGATAAAGTTGTTGAGTTTATAAAGAAGAACAAAGTTAAGGTTGCAGGTGCATTTATTATGATAGCCGCATTTGTTATTCTGCTTATAATCAATTTGCATGTGGATTATACATCCGATGACTTTAGATATAGATTTATATACGATACCCCCGGGAATCCTCTGCCAACGACAAAAAAGATTTCAAGTCTTTGGGATGTAATTATTTCAATGATTAATCATTGGAAGCTTTGTAACGGACGTGTTGTTGCGCATGGTCTTTTGCAGATGGTAATGCCGTTTGGAAAACTGTTTTTTAGGATTTTTAATTCATTGGTCTATGTGAGTTTAGGTTTTCTCATTTATAAACATTCGGTTTATGGGAAAAAGTCAAACTTATCTTTACTGGTACTTGTATATATTGGGATGTGGTTTTTCCTGCCGCAGTTCGGCTTATCTGTAATGTGGGCTTCAGGCGCGGCAAATTATCTCTGGTGCGCGGCTATAATGCTTTCATTTATGCTGCCGTATAGAATGTATGCGGCAAATGGTGCTGATTCTGTTAAAGATAGCTGGAAGAACGCTGTATTAATGGGATTGTTCGGTATATTTGCCGGTTGTACAAATGAAAATACCGGCGGAGGTGTAGTGCTTATCTGCACCTTGTTTATCTTGTTCTATAAGATAAAAGGGTTTAAAATACCAAAATGGTCTTGGATTGGAGTAATAACGGCTGTATGCGGTGTTGTACTTCTTTTGGCGGCTCCGGGGAATTACCGCATTGACTCAAAAGCGTCCTTTGCAGAAATACTGATAAGGTTTAAAGACGTTATTGTAAAAACGGAAACACTCGCTTTTTGGCTGTTTGTTATTATTGCAGTGGTTTTAATTTTAGCCTTGCTTGATAAGTCGAGACATACAAAACTGGGGATAAACTGGCTTGTCCCTCTGATATACTTTGTGGGATCGGCCGCTATGATATCTGTTTTGGCGTTTGCGGCAATGAGACCAGAAAGAACATGGTTTACAGCTATTGTTCTTCTTATTGTTATTGCAGGCTGGCTGTATTCAGAAATTAAATTTTCAGATGTAAAGCCATATATTATCACTGCTTCAAAATGGGGGTTAACCGCAGTATTTACTATAGTATTTTTAATTTCTTTTAATAAGGAATTTTCTGCAGTTAAATCTACATATGACCAAATAAAACCCGGACTGGAAGCAATTGAACAGGCGGTTGAGAAGGGCGAGAATGAGGTAGAGATACCGCTTGTGACTCCGTCGGATAGTAAGTATGACCCATATAACGGGGCTTTATATGCAGGCGACAGCCCAACGCTTTGGGTAAATGCCTGGATGGAGAAATATTATGGAATAGAAAAAATAACAGGGGTAAAATAAAAGTTGGAGGCGTCTTATGTTTGACAATGCGTCGGATAATATTAGATTAGATAAAAGAAACTATGGTATTGATTTACTTAGATTGGTTTCTATGTTTCTTATAGTAGTTCTTCATTCGCTTAGCAGAGGGGCTCTAGTGGGGGTTTCGCCTTTTAATATACATTATGAGGTGGGCTTTTTGATTGAGGCTCTGACTTACTGCGCGGTAAATTGCTTTGCGTTAATATCGGGATACGTCGGTGTGGATTCAAAATTTAAATACAGAAGAATTGTACCTATTTGGCTTCAAGTTGTGTTTTATTGTTTGATATTTACCGTGTTTTTTATATATCTTAAGCCGGATTTGCTGACAAACAAAGCCTTGTTGGGAAGCAATCCATATTATACGGCTTTAACGCCTGTTATACATAACACTTATTGGTACTTCACTGCTTACTTTGCACTGTTTTTCTTTATTCCTTTTATTAATAAAGGAATGAGGGATATAACGATAAAACAGGCCTATGCGGTAATTATATCTGTCATATTTGTTTATATAGCATTGCCGTATTTTGCAAAAGTGGATCTATTTAAATTAGAAAAGGGATACAGCGCCACATGGATAATATTTCTGTATGTTATAGGAGCAGCGTTAAAAAAGATAAAAATAGAAAAACTAATCAGAAATAAGTATTGGTATTTGGTTTTATATGTTTTAACCGCTGTGATGGCATGGGGCGGAAAATTTATTTCTGAATATCATACAAAATTAAACGGTGGTTTTAAGAATGATGAGGTATTTTTACAGTATAATTCTATATTCATTCTTCTTTCCGGTATGTTTTTGGTTTTGTTTTTTGCTAATTTAAATATAAATAATGATAAATTTAAAAAGGTGATAAGATTTTTGGCTCCGGCAGCATTTGGAGTATATATTATACATGTAAATCCCCTTATGTTCCAGCTTCCGTTTTGGGGTAAGCTTATGCAGTTGTCACAGAAGCCGCTCTACCTTATGGTATTGGGAGTTCTGCTGAATTCTCTGATTGTATTTGTCTTATGTTTAGCGGCAGACCTTGTGAGGATTCAGCTGTTTAGACTTTTACATATTAATAAATTTTTGGATTTGATAAGTGATTGGCTTTCAAAATATATGAATTTGTTCTGTGAAAAAGTGAAGAAATGTTCGGACGGGAATTCGGTAAATAATAAAAAATTATCTCAAGGAAAATTGAAAGACAGATAACAGTCTATTGTCGTATAGATTTATGGTATTTTATGCGGTCAAGACCGATAGTATTGAATATCTTTTATTTGCGCAATTATGTGCGTAAGTATTATGGACCATAGTAGGAAAGGGGAATATAATTGGAATTTTTAACGAAGGCTGAGAATATTAAAATGATTAATAATATAGCTATGATTATTATACTCCTGCTATGTATTGTCAGTATGTGTAAATGGCTGTATGATTGTAAATTTTCTCAGAATACAATAAAAAGAGAACGGAATATTAACAGCAAGATTTACTTCATAGTTTTTGCTGCTGCTTTTGTTGTTGGAGTCGGAACCAGGATATATACATTTGGGCAGGCTCCCGGAGGTTTATTTTTTGATGAGGCGATGGCTGCTATAGACGGAAAAGCAATTGCGGATTATGGAACCGATCATTATGGAATGAGGTTTCCGGTTTATTTTGAAGCATGGAAAAACGGACATCAGTCTATAATGATGGGTTATATAATGGCTCCGATTATTAAGCTTTTTGGTTTTTCAAAGCTGACTATACGCTTACCGCTGTTATTGACAAGCATAGCGGGGGCAGTTTTTTTGGTTCTTTTAGCAAAGGACATGTTTGGCATGAAAGCGGCGGCAATCACAGCGCTTATAGTCGCTATGAACCCCTGGCATTTTATGCAGAGCCGCTGGGCATTGGATTGTTATATGTTCCCTCACTTTTTTATTATTTCTCTGTATTTCTTAAACAAGGGTATGAAGAATAAAAAGTGGCTGTATGTCTCAATGGTGTTTTTCGGACTTACTATGTATTGTTATGGTATTTCAATATATATCGTTCCGACGTTTCTTGTGGCATTTGCAATATATGCACTCATTAAAAAATATATCAATATTAAAGAATTGCTTATATCTATAGCTGTCTATCTGTTTATTGCATGGCCGAATATTTTGTGTATAATGGTTAACTTTTTTAAATGGGATACTATATCTACTCCGTTGTTTACGATACCAAGATTCTACGAAACACAAAGACAAACAGATTTGCTGTTCTTTACAGCTGAACCTCTCAAACAGTTGTGGGCAAACGCAAAGGAATTATTTAACCTCGTTGTTTTGCAGAAAAGTGATTTTTCAACTCATTCTATTCAAGGATTTAGTACTATGTACTATTTTTCAATACCGCTGGCTGTGGTTGGTCTGATTTATTTGTTTATACAAAAGAACAAGCTGGCCCGCGGAGTTATATTGGTATCATTAATCAGCTGTGCCGCAGGATGTCTAGTAACGCTTCCGGGCACATGGAGAATTGCAATTTTGTTGTATCCGTTAATGATTTTAACAGCGCTCGGAATAAAATTTATTATTGATAAGATAAGATTTTCTGAGTGGGCAGTATTGGCTAGCTATGCAATGATATTTATAATGTTTGTTTCAGTTTACTTTACAACATGGGCAACTGATATGTACCGGAATTTCTTCGGTGATTTTTGTGCCGCTCTTGAGTATGTCGAGACCTTTGATGTTGACAAGTATTATATTACATCAACAACCAGACTGCAGGATACTAAGAAGGAGAGCGAGGCGTATACTATATTTTTTCATGATATAGACGCTCGTTACTACCAGGGCTTGACGAATGAAAATCATGGAAAAACATATTTGCCGTATAAGGAAAGATATAAATACAGCAATATTCAGCCGTCCGATGTTAAAGAAAATGAAAATGCGGCGTACATAATTACTACCGCAGAGAAGAAGTATTTTGATGAAACTAAATATGATTTTAAGCCGTTCCGCGGTTATCAGACCGATTATTATGCAGTAACAAAAAAACAATAATTGTAAGGAGCAAATAAATGGATAAAATCGCAGTTCTTATTCCATGTTATAATGAGAGCAAAACAATTGAAAAAGTTGTAAAAGATTTTAAATCTGTTCTTCCTGAGGCAGTTATATATGTTTATGACAATAACTCAAGTGATAATACGGCTGAAAAAGCTGAGAAAGCTGGGGCAGTTGTCAGGCATGAATATATGCAGGGAAAGGGAAATGTCATACGCCGTATGTTTCGTGAGATAGACGCGGAAGTTTATATAATGGCTGACGGCGATGATACATATCCGGCAGAATACGCCAGGGAAATGGCTGACAAAGTTATATTTAAAAAGGCGGATATGGTTGTGGGGGACAGATTATCTTCAACCTACTTCACTGAAAACAAAAGACCGTTTCATAATCTTGGAAACACTTTGGTGAGAGGAAGTATTAACAGGCTATTTAAGAATAATATAAAAGATGTTATGACTGGTTATAGGGCTTTTAGCTATAATTTTGTAAAGACGTTTCCGGTTCTTTCGCAGGGGTTTGAGATTGAAACTGAGATGACTATTCATGCTGTAGATAAAAATATGGCAGTAGAAAATGTTATTATTGATTACAGAGACAGGCCTGACGGAAGTGAGTCAAAGCTAAATACGTATTCGGATGGTTTTAAGGTTCTGAAAACAATTATCAGATTATATAAAAACTATAAACCCAGGCAGTTTTTTACACTGTTTTCCTTCTTGCTTGTTATAATAGCGTTGATATTTTTTGTACCGGTGTTTATAACTTATATAAAGACGGGGCTGGTTCCGCAAATGCCAACTTTGGTTATGTGCGGATTTGTTGTGTTAGCTGCTATACAGTCTTATTTTTCAGGACTAATTTTGTCTACTATAGCACAGAAAAGCAAACAGGATTTTGAGTATAAGCTGGTGCAGACTGAGGATAAACTTAAGGAATTTAAGTCAGATAACAGCGATAAAAAGGTAAAGGGCGGTGAATTATAATGGAACATAAAATTAATACAAAATGGTTAGTGTCGGCGGCAGCCGTTTTGGTTATAGGCATTTTGTTGATGCTTAATTTCTATGGTTACCGCAGCATGAATTTTGAACTAAAAAAAGCCGGTGCAGCAAGCGATTCTGAACTGGTATCCTATGAGCCGCACCTCACTTATCCTAAAGGAGAATATGAGCTTGAGGTTAAAGGAAGCGGAGAGGTTACGGTTAAATCTGCTGAAGGAAATACGCTTGGAAGTGGAAAAGCAGGAGCTTCTTTTAATATAGAGCTTGACAAGGATGAGAGTGATATAATCATTTATAGTTCGCAGTCGGGCAATCTTTCAGGAGTAACCGTCTCAAAAAACGGCATGTTATATAATGACCTGGGATTCTTGACGCTTCTTTTGATTTTGGCAATGCTGTATATTTTGTATGTAAGGTTTTTGAAGAAGGGCAGCCGTGATGATAATGCGGTGATTATGCTGGTGCTTTTGGGAGCGGTGTTTGCTAGTTATCCGCTGTTTAGCGGAACTATTGGATTCGGACATGATTTAAACTTTCATTTATACAGAATAGAGGGAATTAAGGATGGAATCTTGTCGGGTCAGTTCCCGGTCAGAATTCATCCTACGCATAATAACGGATATGGATATATAACCGCGAGCGTTTATCCGGAACTGTTTTTGTATTTTCCTGCGGTTTTGAGAATCTTTGGACTTTCACCCGTCATGGCATATAACACATTTTTGTTTGGTGTTAATGTTGCCACGGCGCTTATAATGTATTATTCCGCAAAGGGAATGTCAAAGTCTAAGTATGTCGGGCTTATAGCGTCGATCATATATACGCTGTCAACTTGGCGCGTTATGAATTTATATTACAGGGCTGCTATAGGTGAAGCTTTAGCCATGGTGTTTTTCCCGCTCGTAATTTATGGGTTGTATTGTTTGCTTAAAGGCGATAAGAAAAAGTGGTGGGTTCTGGCTTTGGGATGCACTGGAGTATATCAGTCGCATGTTATAAGCACGGTGTTTGTGGTGATAACTATTATTGCCGCTGTGCTGATGTTTATCAAGAATTTTATAAGTGACAGACGCTGGTTAGGATTTTTTAAGGCTGGAGTTCTTACGGTTTTGCTCAACTTATGGTATTTGGTGTCATTTATAACATATTATTTTGGCTTGGATATGGCGATAAGGCATACAAAGGAGAATACGGAATTTTTCTTAAATGCTATTTTCCCGACTCAGTTATTTAATATATTTAACACAAATTTTGGTTATTCACAGCTTCTCGACAAAGGCATGAGAAGCGATATGTCACTGTCGCTGGGCGTAGGGGTTACAATTTGCCTGATTATAGGGATTGCTTACTTTATATTCAGAAAGAAAAAGGAGATAAAGAATGAGTCTTTTGTATTTGGTATTTTTGCTTTTGGTGTGCTGCTTCTGTTTATGGCAACAACTCTGTTTCCGTGGGAGCTCCTGCAGCAAAATAAGCTGATTAATATGTTTGCCGGAACAGTGAGAATGCCGTGGAGATTTTTGAGTTTGGCGTCTCCAATATTCTGTATTGCGGCGGCAATAATAATCGGTGCAGTTTCAAAAAGTGATATGTCAAAACGAATCGTTATAATGGTGACATGTTTTGTATGCACAATAACATTTGTATCATGGGGAACTGCTTACACAACACAGCTGGACCCGGCGCTTAAAAAAGGTTATGCGGTATCCACAAGCGGAGCTGTTGGGCTTGATAATGAATATTATGTGGTTGGAACAAATGCTGACAGGCTGACGGCTGAAAAGTATGAGACCAGCGACGGAGTTAAGGTGGACAGTTATTATAAGTCAGGGACTAATATCGAAGCTGAGATTTCGGGTGCTAAAAACGGTTCTTATATTGAAGTTCCGCTTCTATACTATCCAGGATATTCTGCTAAAGATAACAATGGAAACAAGCTGGAAACCGAGGACGGGACAAACCACGTTCTGAGAATAAATCTGCAAAACGGAACTGATACTGTTAAAATAAAGTATTCAGGATTATGGAGTTTTAAACTAGCTGACGCGGTCACCATTTTAACCTTATTGGGAATGGCGGCGCTTTGGTTTTATCATAAAAGGAGAAATCTGATATGAAAAGACTAAAGGAAGATAATTTAAAACATTTTTTTGCGGAGGAAACTCTAAAGAAATATAGTGTAGTTTTTATAATAATTCTAGCGGTCATGCTTATTTGCGAGTTATTTATATTTAACTTTAAATGGGTAAATTCGGCTTTTGATAAAAAAGTAGACGCAGAAATGACTTTATCAGGGATAAATGAATCCGGAACTGACTTGAAGTTCACAAGTGACAGCGCGACAATTGAATATAAAAATTTAAATGAGGAACTGAAGTATTTGTATTTTAAACCCGGAAGCAATAAGGGGGGAGTGGCTGATATAACCTTATCAGCAGTTGATGAGGCGAATTCCAGTTATTTTTCTGCTCCGTCGCGCACCGTTTTAACAGATGTAAAGTCCAGTGAGTATATAAGACTTCGTTTTAGCGGAGAGGTAAAGGATTTCAAAATCACTGTAAACGGTATGAACGGAAAAACTATAAGCAAAGATAATATAGGTCTTAATGTCCGCGTTCCGCTTATGTTTTCCTGGATTAGATTTTTACTATTATCCTTAACGCTTATGTTGCTATATGTTTTAAGACCAAAATCTTTTGTGTATAATTATAAAACTGATTTAAGTAAAAACTGGCAGAGAATTGTTACTCTTGCATTGGTTGCTATCCAAATTATTACTTTTTGGAACATGATACACTGGAATACAGGTGTATTGGAATGGCATAAAAGTTATGAGCACCATAGGCAGTACTATTCTTTAATCGATGCGATTAAGGAAGGTCACTTGTATCTTGATTTTGAACCGTCTTCAGCATTGAAGAATATGGACAATCCATATGATTTCAGGGAGAGGTATGCTCAGAATGTAGCTTTCAAATGGGACCATGCGTACTATGATGGAAAGTATTATGTATACTTTGGAGCGGCGCCTGCGATTCTGCTTTATTTGCCGTATAACTTAATTACCGGAAATGATTTGCCAAATTACATTGCAGTATTTATTTTTGGAATTATGATTATGATAGGCATACTGCTGCTGCTTTGGGAGATTATTAAAAAGTGGTTTAGGAACACGCCGTTTGCCTTATATTTGTTATTGTCGGTTGTGTTTGGAGCGGCGGCATGTCTTGCGTATGCTGTGCAGAAACCTGACTTCTATTTGGTTCCAAGTTTGGGGGCTATAATGTTTGGCCTGTTTGGATTAGCGTTTTGGCTGTCAGCGGAAAGAAAAAATGAGGACGGAACAACCTCACTTATATCCTGGAGATTGGCGATAGGTTCCGCTTGCGTGGCAATGATTGCAGGGTGCCGGCCTCAGCTTCTTGTAGTGACTGTGTTTGGAATAATTTTATTCTGGAACTCAGTATTTAAGGAACGCACGCTTTTTTCAAAAAAGAGTTTGAAACAGACTGTTGCTGTATGTCTGCCGTTTGTGATAGTCGGAGCGGCGGTAATGTGGTATAATTACGCAAGATTTGGTTCCCCGTTTGATTTTGGAGCAAATTATAATTTAACCACAAATGATATGACTAAGCGTGGGTTTGTTTGGGGCAGAACCGGGTTGGGAATATTTACTTATTTACTCCAGCCGTTTAATATGGACGCAGTATTTCCATTTATTCATGACTTTAATGCGGCAACTGTCTATCAGGGACTTACATTAACTGAGATGTTAATGGGCGGAGTGTTATGGCTGTATCCAATTTTGGTTATTGGACTATACGGTGCTTTTAAGAAAAATAGTTTTTCCGACAGGCGTTCTTATAGATTTGTATACTTCTCGGTGATTTTTGCGGTAATTTTGGCAATACTAGACGCGCAGATGGCCGGTCTTCTTACCAGGTACTTCACAGATTTTGTGTGGATAGCCTTTATCGGAACTATTATAACGGCGTTTGCTTATTATGAAATGCTGAGGGATAACGAACACAGCAGGAGAAAGTTTGCAGGAATAATCTTAACGCTTTCAGTAATCACTTTAGTACTCTGCTTTTTGTCCATCTTTGCGCATACCGAGGATTCAATAATGAAAGCGAATCCAACATTATACTTTACAGTTCAGCATTTAATAGCTTTTTGGATGTAGGAAGCTGTATTAGATTTGAGTAAGTTTTAATAAAGATTTAAACACACTGAAATTTGTGTTTCCGAGGAGATATAAAATAATTTAGGCAGATATAAGGAATTGATGGATTTTCAAACGCGTCTTTATGAGCTGGACGAAATTAATTCATGCTTGTATGATATAGGTTTTACTAAATTAAGTGTGTATTCATCTTATGAAAAAGTAATCGCCGAAAATAATCAGACGGAAAAATTTTTGTATGAATGTTCTTTTTAATGACTTTAAGTATGACAAAGAGATTAAAACTCTTTCTAAAATTAAAGTTTTTTGTTATTGCAGAAATTAAATGGAGATTTGAACTAACTTAATTATCATTGTTGTTAATGCTTTTGCATTCACCGCTATATTTTGGAGAATAGTAGTTTTATAATTTTCATAGCTGTCCATAGTCTATATGATATAGAGAACGGAATAGATATGAGTTTTTGCTGTCCTATAAAGTTTTATTGATTTGCAGGTAAGAAAAATCCCTCTATGTTTTTATCATAGAGGGATTTTTAACAACTTATACATAATAAAAACAAAAACAGAAAAAGCTAATTCAGGTTGTATATATGCAGAGACCATTATACTAGCAATTTATCTTTTCTCAAACATTTGTTTCCTTAAATCTCCGCCTGTAATTATCATTATTTTAAAATCTCCTAAAATTCTTGAAGTAAAACGGGAGCTGTATAGTTTTTCCATGCTGTCAAAATCAAGATTAGTTGATATAACTGTGGACTTATTATTTATCAGTCTTGTGTTTATGAGGTCGAATAAAGCGGCCGCGGTAAACTGAGTTATGAACTCTGTTCCTAAGTCGTCTATTATAAGCAAGTCAACTGAGTTTATGTACTTTATAACGCTGACTGCGCTGCTCAGCTCGTCAGGATTTTCATATTTGCCGAACTTTACATTTTCAAGCGTCTCGCATAACTTGTACGACGTCTGATAATATACAGTCTTTCCGCGGGCGAGGGCCCGGTTTGCAATACAGCTTGAAATATAAGTTTTCCCGGTGCCGGCGTTCCCTTTTAACATAAGATTAGACCCGTTTTCAAAATTATCGGAAAAGTCTTTAGCTGAATTATATACTGTTTTTGCAATATCCAGCGATGATTTACCACTGTTGTCAGGCACAGGTGAAAACAATGAAAAGTCAAAATTTTCAAAGGTTTGTTTTTTCATGAGTGCTGTCATATTTGAGTTTATATCAATATATTTCATAGTCAGCGCTTTCAGACATACACACTTTTTACCGTTCTCGTCAAATCCGGTATCATGGCATATATCACAATTAAAATGTTCATCAAGATAATCGTCAGGCAGATTTAAGCTTTTTAAAATAGAAATTTTTTTCTTTTGTTTCTCTTGAATAAAATTTTTAATTTTTTCAAAATCTTTGCCGCCGTGAAGAACCGAACGCAGTAAGGCGTTGCCGCCCTTCATAAGGTCGGATTCGATTTTTGAGTATTCGGGAGCAGCAGTGCGTATTTCAGCCTTTTTTCTTTCAAGCTCGGTTATATTATTTTCTCTTATCTTATTCAGTTCATTCATGGCAAGCGCGTGTGCCGACTGCATATTACCACCCTGTGTTCTGCCGCTATGGCATTATTTTTAATTCGTAGTTTTTTAAACGATTATATAAGAATATGTAGCTAGTTGTCAAGCATCATATCAAGAAGTTTTTCCTCTAAGGCGTCATAGTCTGTTTTGTTTGTATCGTTATAATTATTAAATTTGCTCTTTTGGACATTGGAATTTTGTTCTGCTTTTTTGCTTTTTTGCCCTTTTGTTTTTCCGTATATTTCCTCGCTCCGTTTCACACCGTCAGCATCTTTAATACCTTCTCCGTGCCATGATACAAGAATTTTATTCATATATGCAAATGAAAGCTTTCCTGTATTTTCAACCGTTTTATCATATGCCAGCGAAACAAGTTCGGGAGAAATATTGAGTTCCTCTGTCCATGCGCTTATATATTTCTTTTCGGTTTGTGTGAGCGCACGGTCATAAATGCCCAGTATTGTGCGGATTTTGTGCTCATTGCTTCCTATTTCCTCGAGCTGCGTTATGTATTCCTCCGCTTTGTCAAAAGTATCTATTCCTTTGTCCGCCCAGTCAATAGCTACTGTTTCTAAGTAACGCTTTCCGACTTTGCCCTGCTTAGCGGCATAGCTGAGCAGCATTACAATAACTTCGCATGGAAGCCCGAGCCAGTCATAGAATGAGTATAGCAACTCTATCTCATTTCCTGAGAGCATGTGTCCGAGTATACTTTCCGCCTGATAAAACATTCCGGACAGAACTTGATTTTTGTCTGCCGCAGAATCTATCTCAGAGCTTTTATAGGACGGCCGCATTTTGGCATTGGATCTCTTTCTCTTAGTCGGTCTAGCTGAAGGATTCTTGTCGCTTTTGTCTTTTTCTGTGAATTCATAGGTATCTTCATCTATCTGTCTCATCTCTCCGAGACTTACCCAATATCCGAATATAAATTTTATCCTGTCCGCCGGTAGACAAAGCCCGCCGGCCACAGTTTCGGCGTTTGGCATCTCATCATTATGATTTAAAAGATATTTTGTATATAGATAGACTTGTATATACTGCGGATTTGCAAAGCGAACATACTTTTCAACAAATTCAAAGCTTAATTCAATTTTGTCCATATGATTACCTCTGATGAATTTTATTTTCCGACGCAAAATCTTGAAAATACTTGGTCTATAATTTCTTCCTGTACTGTAGCGCCTGTTATTTCTCCTAATGCAGAAAGTGTGTCTTCTAAGTCTACATATAGAAGATCAAAAGGCATACCAACACCGTTTAAAGCTAGATCTACAGACTCTCTCGCTTTTACCAGAGAATCTCTTTGTCTTGTGTTTGATACGTATACTTCGCCGCTTTTTATTGTGCCCAGAGCAAACTTTTCGGTTATTCGTTCTTCAAGTTTTTCTATACCTGCCGGAGTTTTGTCTTTCGGAGTGGAAGTTTCGACTATATCATCTGTTTCAAAACCAAACCTGTTTTTTAGTTCTATAGGAGTTATTTCCGCACTTTTATCGGTCTTATTAAGTATAACAATAGTGGTTTTGCCTTTCAGTGCTTTTGCTATCTTTTCGTCTTCCGGTTCAAGTTTTGAATTGCTGTCTATAACAAATAGGCAAAGGTCTGCAATCTTAATATTCTCCATTGCGCGGTCAATTCCGATTTGTTCAACCTCGTCAGAAACCTCAGCCCGTATCCCGGCTGTGTCGAGAAGACGAAGCGACGCTCCTTTTATATTTATATATTCCTCAATTGTATCCCGTGTGGTTCCGGGGATATCTGTCACAATTGCCCGATCGGAGCGTGAAAGCGCATTAAGAAGCGAAGATTTGCCTACGTTTGGCTTTCCGACAATAACGGTGTGGATTCCATCACGCAATATTTTGCCGGTTTCAAAGCTGTCTATAAGTTCAGAAATTTTAGAACTTATAAGATTCAACTTCTCCAATACTTCTTCATCTGTAAGTGGATCAACCTCGTCAGGATAGTCAACAGCTGCGGATATATGAGATGTGATTTCCATAATATCCTGCCGTATATCATTGATTTTTTCAGCAAGAGCGCCATTCAGCACGTTGGCGGCATTGCCGAGACCCAAACCGGAGGTTGAATCGATAATATCCATAGCAGCCTCTGCGCCTGTCATATCGGTTTTACCGTTTATAAAAGCCCTGCGTGTAAACTCTCCCGCTTCAGCCAGTCTGGCGCCGCAGGAAAGCAGCTCGTTTAAAATCAGACCGGCGGCAAAGTATCCGCCGTGGCAGTTTATTTCCACAACGGTTTCTCCGGTATAAGAATGCGGAGCGCGCATTACAGAGACGAGCGCCTGGTCGACAGAAGCTGATTCATCACCGGCTTTGTGAATGTCCGACAGCGTCAGTTTATGACTTTCAAGCTCCGTCAGTTTTTTACCGGATTTTGTTTTCACAACGTTTTGGGAAACTTTTTCAGAATCAGCCCCGCTTACTCTAATAATGGCAACGCCACCCGATCCGAGAGGGGTGGCAATAGCGGCTATAGTATCAAACATTTTCATTATGCTTTAGTCCTTTTTTATATTAGTAACAAGTTCATTTATTATTTCCTGAAGCTCAGTGTCTTCGGTTACCATCTTTTTAATTTTTTTAACTGCGTTCATAACCGTGGAATGGTCTCGTTTGAATGCATCGCCAATGCTGGCATATGACTCGTCAAGTATTACTCTTGAAATATACATGGCAATATGACGGGGATATGCTATATCATTTGAACGTTTCTTTGTGATAAGCGAGCCTTTGGGAAGGCGGTAGTATTTTTCTACTTCGTCAATAATAACGCTGATAGTTATATTGCGCTGCGGAAGAGTAGATAATATTTCTTTAAGCGCTTTCTGTGCCAGCTCCATGGATATGGTGTTGGTTCTCTCAATTCCAGCATAGGCCAGAATCCTCTTTAAAGCCCCCTCAAGGTCTCTAACATTAGAAGTAATATTGTTTGCAACATACTCGACGATTTCCTCGTCAAAGGTGAAATATTCGTCCTCAATCTTGCTCTTAAGAATTGCGAGACGGGTCTCGTAGTCAGGAGGCTGGATGTCAGCCAGCAAACCCATTTGGAATCTGGTTTTGAGCCTGTCCGCTAGATGAGGCGTTTCGGACGGCAGGCGGTCAGACGTCAGAACGATCTGCTTCCCTGCCTCGTATAAAGCGTTGAAAGTATGGAAGAATTCTTCCTGCGCCAATTCTTTAGTTGCAAGAAACTGGACATCGTCCATAAGCAAAAGGTCTACAGTTCTGTGCTTATTTCTAAAATCCTGATTTGTCTTTTCACGTATAGCGTTTACCAATTCATATGTAAATTTTTCACTTGTGGTATATAGGACGCGTTTTCCGGGATTATTGGTAAGATAAAAATTCCCTATGGCCTGGATAAGATGAGTCTTGCCGAGACCGCTTCCTCCGTATATAAAAAGCGGGTTATACTTATGCGCCGGAGTTTCGGCCACTGCTAACGACGCCGCTTGAGCAAGGTTGTTGTTATTTCCTACTATAAAATTATCAAATGTGTATTTAGGATTCAGCGCGCTTTCCTGTTTAATAGGGTCGTCTGCCTGAACGCCGCTGTTTGTCTCAAAGCATACATCCAAATCAAGGGATTTACCGGTCACATTTTTTATACTGCTCTCTATAAGCGAGCGGTATTTTGTCATTATCATACTTTTGTTCAGGCTTCCTTTTTGCAGCCCTCCGGGTACGCAGAGCGTAATAGAATCCCCTGCTACCTCAACCGGCTTGATTGGCTTTATCCAAGTATCAAAAGCTACCGTGGACATTTCGTCACGGAGCTGTTTAGTAACGTTTCCCCAAATGTCATTAATATTTTCCAACGTCTCTCTTCTCCTCTTATACCTATTGTCGTGGCTTAGGTCTGTAATACGGAATTACGGCACCGGCGTTAAGGCCGCCATGCAAAGTGAAGCGCTCTAAATTCCTAATCTCTAATCCCTATTCCCTATGCTGTTACATTGTTGTAATATATTTTAACAGAAAGAAACTCATTTTTCAACACCAAAATAGCTAAAAAATTTTTCCAAAAACCACGCAAAAATGGTTGATACCAAATATTGTTGATTGAAAATTTTGAAGTAACAATATATGCGAAAATCATAAAATTAAACAGAAAAAAATTTTTTTAAAAATTTATTTTTACTAATATGCAAAAAAATAATTCTTGACAATTCATGTAAGTCGTGATAGAATATTATAGATTTTTCGTAGGCAGGTAATAACTGCCGTATTAGTATTATATTACGTTAAAAATTGCAGTAATAATATAGAAGTTTTAAGGAGGGATATAGAATGCTTAGAACATATCAGCCTAAAAAGAGACACAGATCTAAGGTTCATGGCTTTAGAAAGAGAATGAGCACTAAAAATGGCCGCAAAGTATTGGCGAGAAGAAGGCTCAAGGGCAGAAAGAGCCTGTCTGCTTAATGAAGAAATAGACGCCGGTCATGGCGTCTTTTTGTTTATTAAGTAAAATTATTATTCAGCTGTTATTTAATTTGCTGTTGAAGAAGCAGGTAAAAATTGATAACGGCAGAGGGATTTTTATATTATTTTTATGAGACGGGAGAGTTTATGAAAGGAATAGCCGTATTAAAGCGAAATACAGATTTCAGGCGCCTGTACAGACAGGGCAAATCGGCCGTTACTTCCACTTTGGTTGTGTATGCTATGCCAAATCGGCAGGGAACAGACCGTCTTGGCCTGACCGCCGGCAAAAAGGTGGGATGCGCAGTGAAGAGAAACCGTGCTAAACGGCGTCTCAGAGCACTGTTTGCAGATTATTCCAGCAAAAGATTAAGCGGTTCGGTTAAGAAAAGCTGCGATTTTGTTATTGTAGCGCGCGCCGCCGCTGTCGACGCAAATCCTGCCCGTCTGAGAGCAGATTTTGAAACCGCTGTTTCTAAGGTGATTAAAGCGGCGGGAGTATGAGTTTTTTTGACATAAAAAAACAATTAAAAACTGTTGCAAATTTTTCCTTTTCGTGTTATTATTAAAATAGCTTAATTTCGGGACTTTGCCAATGGCAACAGAACGGATGAATATCAAATGAAAAAGTTATTTATTAAATGTATAAAAGGGTATCAAAAATATATTTCGCCTATAAAGGGCAGACCGACATGCAGATTTTATCCTACGTGTTCTCAATATGCTATTATGGCAGTTGAAAAGTATGGGCTGATAAAGGGATTGTTTATGGCGGTGTGGAGAGTTCTGCGCTGCAATCCTATGAATAAGGGCGGAATAGATTATCCATAAAAAAGTAAAAATAGAAGTTAGGAGGGCATCGAATTGTCCTATATAATGCTGGGCCTTGGCTGGGTCCTCAAACTCATGTATACTATAACCAGTAACTATGGTATAGCAATTATTTTGTTTACAATTATTATTAAACTGATTTTAATGCCGCTTACGGTTAAGCAGCAAAAATCAATGCTGAAAACTCAGAAGCTTCAGCCGCTTTTAATGGAAATCCAGAAGAAGTACGGCAATGATAAAGACAAGCTTAATCAGGAAACGATGAAGCTTTATCAGAAGTATAAGATAAACCCCATGAGCGGATGTCTTCCAATGCTGATACAGCTGCCTATACTTTTGGCACTGTATTGGGTTGTGAAAAAGCCTATTATATACATAATGGGCGTAGGCGGTTCTGATGTGTGGAGAATTGTAAGCGCAATTGAGGATTGGGGAGCAGGGAACCCTGACGCTGTTAATCAGCTGCTTTCGTCTATGAAAATAGACTCGCTCAATGTATTTGTAGAACAGCAGTTTAAGAATTTCGGACAGTATGAAATTCAGATTGCCAGATTTCTGCACGAGTATCCGGCTATCATGAACAGTCATTGGATAACGGATACAGGTATAACATATACGCTTATAGACTTTAACTTTTTCGGGATCGATCTTTCGGCAACCCCGGATCTTTGGGGCTTGATAGGACTGATTACCGGAAAGCTTCCAGAAGGCGGAATCACTTGGAATACGATAGGATTGTGGCTGATACCGATTATAGCCGGCGGAAGCTCATATCTGACATCTAAGCTCACTCAGGCAATGCAGCCGCCGCAACCGGTTCAGAAAGATGAGAACGGTATGGAAAAGCCGAATCCAATGAAGACAATGATGATAATGATGCCGCTTTTCTCGGCGTGGATTGCTTTTACAATGCCGGCAGCTATAGGTTTCTACTGGATTTTGAGCAGTATTCTCCAGTTGGTGCAGCAGATTGCGATTAATAAAGTTGCTAATGTGGATTTAACGGATGATATCGTTAAGGAGGAAATGGAAAATGCCAAGAAAAATAGAAAAAAACGCAAAAAGTAAAGAGGAAGCGTTAAGGCTTGCCGCTGAAGAATTCGGAGTTTCCATTGAGGAACTTTCTTATACGGTTGAGAGAGAAATCGGCAAAGGAATTCTTGGACGGCTGCTTGGCAGAGAGGTTATTATTTCGGCTTGGATTACGAAGGAAGCGCAGGAGGAAGAACAGCTCCGCAACGCGAGAGAGCAGCGAAGACAGGTTCGTGAGAGAAAAGCCGCTGAGTCGGCGAAAAAAACTGATGCTCCAAAACAAAATAATAAGAACACTGAAATAGAAAAACCGCCGATAAAAAAAGAACAGCCGGCGGCTAAGAAGGAACAGCCGGTTAAGAAACAGGCTGCCGTTCAGACTTCTGCCGACGAGACTGAAAAACAGCAGGAGACGTCAAAACAGCAGGAACAGGCTCCTAAAAAGGAAAGAAACCGTGAGGTCACAGAAAAGTCAGTGAGCGACGCACAGTATTTTGCTGAGAATGTTATACACATGATGGGGCTTCCGGAGGCTAAGGTTGAGGCTTCAAACGGCGGAAGCGCAGTGGATGTTGAAGTTTCAGGCGAGAGAATGGGCTTGCTTATAGGAAAGCGCGGTGATACGCTTGACGCTGTTCAGTATCTTACCAGCCTGTATGTCAATAGGGAGAAAAATTCCTATATAAAGGTAAATATTGATACTGAAGGATATCGTGCAAAGCGTGAGGAGACCCTGATAAAGCTGGCGCATAGCTTAGAGAGACGCGTTCTCAGAGAGAGAAAGCCCGTCACCCTTGAACCTATGTCTCCGAACGAGAGAAGAATAATTCATTCTGCTCTTCAGGATAATGACCGGATAAAGACCTACAGTGTTGGCGAGGAGCCAAACCGTAAAGTGGTTGTAGCGCTTCAGGACTAGTTATGGGATATAATTTTTTTGAAAATAAGGATTGTGAATATTACCCTTGTCATAAAGCGGAGCGGATAAATTGTCTGTTCTGCTTTTGTCCTTTATATAGTACAGACTGCGGCGGAAACTGCAAATGGATATATGATAGGAATGGCAAACTGATTAAGGATTGCTCTAATTGTATAATTCCGCATACAGATGGCGGATATGAGTATGTGATAGGGCGTCTTGCAGGAAAAGGAGATAAAAAGATGGAAGAGCATATGAGTTTGGAACAAGTAATCGATTTGGATAAAAAGTATTATATGAATACCTTTGGCGACAGAATACCTTTATGTTTTACTGAGGGAAACGGAATAGAACTTACGTCAACGGACGGAAATGTATATAAGGATTTTTTTGCGGGCATAGCTGTCTGCTCACTGGGATATAACCATGAGAGACTGACCCGTGAACTGACCGAACAAGTAAAACAGCTTATACATACATCCAGCGTATATTACGTTGAAAATCAAGCGAGACTTGCAGAAATACTGGTTAAGCACAGCTGCGGCGACAGAGTGTTTTTTTGCAGCACAGGCGCCGAGGCAAATGAAGGCGCGATAAAACTTGCGAAAAAATATCAGGTAGAGAAAGGAAATAAAAATAAGATTGAATTTGTTACCCTTAAAAACTCGTTTCACGGACGAACCCTGGCCACTGTGGCAGCTACAGGTCAGCCCAAATATCAAGCGCCGTATCAGCCTTTGATAGAAAAGTTTGTTCATATCGACAGAGACGATATATCAGCATTGGAAAATGCGGTCAATGAAAATACCGCCGGAATTATGATTGAACTGATACAGGGCGAGAGCGGAGTGAATCCTGTGAGCCGGGAGTTTGCGGAAAAGGCGGCTGAACTTTGCGGAAAAAATGACATTGCGCTTATTGTGGATGAGGTTCAGACCGGAATCGGCAGAACCGGGAAACTTTTTGCATATGAGCTTTATGATTTAGAACCTGACATTGTCACAATGGCAAAGGGGTTGGGCGGAGGAGTTCCAATAGGAGCCTTTTGCGCCAATGAGAAATTTGCTTCAGCGTTTAAACCTGGTGACCATGGAACCACTTTCGGAGGAAACCCTCTGTCAACCAGGGCCGGATTGGTGGTTTTGGATGAACTTATACACGGCGGAGTATTGGAAAATGTCGGAGAGACAGGTTCATACTTATTTGATAAATTAAGACAGCTAGCGGATGCAAATTCAAAAATTGCAGATGTGCGCGGCCGCGGACTGATGTGCGGAGTGGAGTTTTCAGAACCTATAGCCAAAGAGATAGGTGAAAAGCTTAGGGCGAATAAAGTTTTGGTAGGCGTTGTGGGCGACAGGGTTCTGCGTATAGTACCGCCGCTTATTGTGACAAAACCCGATATTGATTATTTAATTAACGCTTTAAAGGAGGCAATATAAATATGAAACATTTTATTAGTTTGCATGACATCACACATGAGGAGTTTTCCCAGCTTTTATCTTTGGCTGATAAGCTCAAGAAAGAACAAAAATCTGGGAAAGAACACCATATATTAAAAGGTAAAACTTTGGGTATGATATTTACGAAGTCGTCAACCAGAACCCGTGTGTCTTTCGAGGTTGGAATGTATCAGCTCGGCGGTCAGGCGCTGTTTTTAAGCTCGAATGATATTCAGCTGGGCAGAGGCGAGACTATTTACGATACGGCTAATGTTCTGAGCAGATTTTTAGACGGAATCATGATTAGAACATTTGACCATCAGGACGTTCTGGATTTAGCAAAGTACGGCACTATTCCGATTATTAACGGTCTTACTGATTTGCTTCACCCGTGTCAGGCGCTTGCAGATTTGATGACTATACAGGAACACAAGGGTCAGCTCCGAGGCCTTAAATTGGCGTATATAGGCGACGGCAATAACGTTGCACATTCGCTGATGTATGCCTGCGCTAAAGCGGGAATGGATATAAGTATCGGAACTCCGGCAGGCTATGAATGCGATAATGAGATTGTGGCAAACGCTGTTGAGGACGCGAAAAGCATGGGAAGCAAGGTTATTTTAACCAATGACCCTGTAGAAGCTATAAGGGACGCAGACGTTGTCTATACTGATACATGGGCAAGTATGGGTCAAGAAGCGGAAAAGGCAGAGAGAGCTGAAATATTTAAAGATTATCAGGTGAATTCGGAATTATTCGGGTACTCAAAGCCTGACAGTGTGTTTATGCACTGCTTGCCGGCGTACAGAGGCTATGAAGTGACAGAGGATGTTATTGACAGCGGAAGAAGTATTATATTTGACGAGGCAGAGAACAGACTTCATGCCCAAAAGGCGGTTATGGCTATGTTGATGGTAGGTGACAATAAGTAATGGATAAGCTTTATGCGTTTGAGGTAAAAAGAGCCAGCGAGGAGGATATTCCTGCAATCATCAAGATAACAAAGGACGCGTTTTTGAAATATTGTGAAATGGCCGGTCTGAGTTACGATATAGAGGCTCTTAACGAAACATACGATGATGTTAAGCATGATATAGAGACCAAAGAGGTCTATGTAGTTTTTATAGACAACGAGCCTATAGGTGCGGTTCGTATCGAGCTCCAGGACAATAACGAGGCGTATCTGAGCAGATTCGCGGTTAAGTCCAGCGAGAGGAATAACGGTATAGGAAAAACGCTGATGAATGTTGTTGACAGCGTTATGCGTGAGAACGGCGTGAAATACTTGCGTCTGCATACAGGTTCCCACGTGACCCCTCTGATAAGGTTTTATTATGGCAGAGGTTTTTACATAGCTTCAGTAGAGAACAGCCGCGGATATCCCAGAGCTGAACTTATAAAGGATTATACAAAGAATCCTCAGGAGCGTTTTTGTAAATAACCGGAGGTAGATTCCTATGAGAATAAGCGAGTTATATAAAAATAGATTTGAAGGAGATTCAGTCAGCGTAAGCGGCTGGATAAGAACACTTAGGTGTTCTAAGAGTTTTGGGTTTATAGAATTAAATGACGGGTCTTCATTTAAGAACCTTCAAATCGTTATTGAAGAAGATAAGCTGGAGAACTATTCAGAGGTTTCAAAACTGAGCGTCGGTTCTTCTGTCTCGGTTAAAGGAAATCTGGAATTCACGCCGGAAGCCAAACAGCCATTTGAGCTGAAAGCGTCTGAAGTAGAAATACAAGGCGTCAGCGCGCCGGATTATCCTTTGCAGAAGAAAAGGCATTCGTTTGAGTTTTTGAGAACTATTCCTCATCTGAGACCGAGGACGAATTCGCTGTCAGCCGTTTTCAGAGTTCGTTCTATGCTGGCTCAGGCTATTCACAGATATTTTTCGGAACACGGGTTTATATATGTCAATACTCCTATCATAACCGGAAGCGACTGCGAAGGAGCCGGAGAGATGTTCAGACTGACAGCGGGAGACCCAAACAGTGCTGAAAAGCGAGAATTTTTCGGAAAGCCGGCTTCTCTTACAGTGAGCGGACAGCTTGAGGGCGAGGACTTTGCCATGGCTTTTGGGAATATATATACTTTTGGACCTACATTCAGAGCTGAAAACAGCAACACAGCCCGTCATGCGGCGGAGTTTTGGATGGTTGAGCCCGAAATGGCGTTTGCCGGACTGAAAGAGGATATGGATTTGGCGGAGGACCTCTTAAAGTATCTGATAAAGTTTGTTCTGTTTGAGGCGGGCGATGAGCTTAACTTCTTCAACAGTTTTGTGGACAAGGGTCTGCTGGAGCGGCTGAATAATGTTGCGGATAACAGTTTTGTAAGAATAACCTATACTGAGGCGGTGGAAAAACTAAAGGCCGCAAAAAAAGAGTTTAACTTCCCGGTTGAATGGGGGATTGACTTACAAACAGAGCATGAGAGATATTTGACAGAAGAGGTTTATAAGCGTCCTGTGTTTGTAACCGATTATCCAAAGGATATCAAAGCGTTTTATATGAGACTGAATGATGACGGAAAGACTGTTGCGGCAGTGGACTGTTTAGTTCCCGGAGTAGGCGAAATAATAGGCGGCAGTCAGCGTGAAGAGCGGCTGAGCGTTCTTGAGGAGCGTATGGAGGAACTGGGTCTATCTCAGGAGGACTATAAGCGTTATCTTGACCTGAGACGTTATGGAACCTGTAAACACGCCGGATTTGGTCTTGGATTTGAACGTTTAGTTATGTATGTGACAGGGATGCAGAATATTAGGGATGTTATACCATATCCCAGAACAGTGAATAATTTGGTTTAAGGAGCATTTTTATGTTTGATTTGGTTTGGAAGCTGCTGCTTTTGGTGGCTCTTGTATTTATAATAGTAAAGCGTGCCGGTATTGTTGCGCTGTTTGCCAAATATAAATATAGCAAGGGTGACTATAACGGAGCGCTTAAGATTTTCAGAATTGCCGACAAGGTAGGAAATTTAGGTATAGGGGATAAGATTCTGTTTGGTTACAATTGTCTCAGATGCGGGGAATTGGCAGCGGCTAAGAATGTATTCAGCATGGCTTATATGCTGTCTAAACCTGCGTCTGCCGATAGGTTCAGGATAATGTCTCTTCAGGCGCTGGTTGCCTGGAAAGAAGGGGATATTGAACTGGCGGTAGGAAAGCTGGAGGACGTATATAACCAGGGGTTTAAGAACACTAATATTTATCAGAATTTAGGAATAATGTATAATCTCAGCGGTGATTATGAAAAAGCCTTGGCTTTTAACAAAGAAGCGTATGACTATAACAGCGATGACAATATAATTGTTGATAATCTAGCCGATACTTACAGTTTAATGGGTGAGTATAAAGAGGCGGAAAAGATATATGAAGATTTAATAAACAGGGAACCCGAGCCGAGATTCCCGGAAGCATATTACGGATATGGAGAGGTTTTAATAAATCTTGGGAAAACACATGAGGGAATAGCCATGATTGAGAAGTCTCTGACAAAGCCGTTTTCTTTTCTTAGTTTAAAAACCAAAGAGGATATAGAAAATATGCTTAGCTCATATAAACAGCAGGCAGGAGAAGCAGTATAGTACATAAAAGCAGCAGACATTTTACTAAGAAATTGCGTAAAAGCATGTTATCTTTTATTAGTCGTTATTAGATTAAATAATATATTATTTTTATAGTTAGGTTTTATATAGTTTTATAAAATTTTAAGACAAATGATATGCACCTCGAAAGTTAAACACTCTTGGAGGTGCATATTTTTATGAGAAAACTAAATATATAATATTTGTTAATAATAGATATGAGAATAAAATGTTTTAATTACGAAGAACCAATAATATAATGCCGGAGAAAGGGAGTTTTAGTTGGAATTTGCAAATTTGGCTTAAAAAGCGGTAATGAATATTTATAGAAGAAAAAAATGAAAAATTTTATAGTAGAACTAAGATGAGATCTTGTAATGCGGTTTCACAAGAAAAGTCAAACTAAGATATGATAAAGGCCTGATATTACTTAAAGTGTGTCAAGAAAAATAGACTGCATGAGCCAGGGGTCAATAGAAAACTTTTTGGCGGATTAAAGGACTTAACCGCTTAAAAGATTTACTATTGAGAATAAATTTTTAATGCGGAAAATTTAATTAAAGAGATAGAGTTTTATAGTTGATGATTTTAGATACACTGAATACCGGTGAAGTTAAAAAATGAGCTCGGTTGAATACCGAACTCATTCTTAAATATTTAATTTATTAACGTCTAATCTTTGTGATACGATATAAAGTTTAGATAAAATATAATTACTATACAAAGATATTACTTATTATCAAAAATTTTAGCTTGGTGCGCCTTTCTGTAACTGTCGGGCGTGCAGCCGGTATACTTTTTAAACGAGGTGTAAAAATAACTTCCCGAATTCAGACCTACGGCTCTTCCTATATCCCTGGCGGTCAGATTGGTTTCTATCAGCATTTTGCATACCTGGTCAAAACGCTTCTGTGCCAAATATTCCGAAATAGAAACGCCCTGGCTCTTTTTGAATATGCTCCTAATATAATTCGAACTTCTGTTAACATTTGCGGCTATCGCCTCAACCGACAGTTCAGGGTCTTTGTAATTGTCATTTATATAGTTGATTATATTAGTGACTATCATATCTTTCTTTGTATCGGGCTTTTGGGCGGATATAATATCCATTATCTCCATACACCGCGACTTTATAAATCTTGTCAGATCATCAATTGACTCAAGCGTGCTTAAGTCCTCTATAACGCTGTTGTGAACAACGCTGTTATTCCCGGAACTGTCAATAGTCAAATTATCTACCGCTATCAGCAGCCTCGCAGTATGAAGAACTATGGTATCATACGACATCTTATCCACTGTTCCTATAAACGCCGAAATTGCACGGTCTAAAACTTCTTCGTTACGCGCATGTATACATTCAAAAATCTCCCGCTCAAGCAGACTCGGGTATTCGCAGCTCAGCCTGGACATTGATAAAGTCTTGTCATAATCAATAATTGAATAGGGCTTAAACGATAATCTATAAAGCATAGCATACTTGGCTTTATTATATAATATTTGGCAATCGCTCACCGGACAATCCTTTTGAGTGCACAAAGAAAGGGTTGTGTTGACACCGAACAACTCAACGATATGCCTCTTTAAATCAGCTGACTGCTCTGATATAAATTTTGTGTCAGAACCGTGATTGAGCAAAAAGGCAACTGTTACGCCGTCTGTTTCAACGCCATAGCATTCAGAACTCTCGCCATACAATTCCTCGCCAATATTTCTAATAGCGAAAATTATGCTTGGTAAGTCTGAAATTGTCAGGTCTTCGGTCTTATTTATTCTTACGAGTATCACAGAAAAATTATTTTCTCCAAACTTAATGCCCAGTTCCGCGGCGGTCTTTGGATTAAAATCGCTGTTGCCCATTAATAGTTTCCGGATAAATTTTTCTCTCTCGTTAGTCTCGTTTTTATGCTCGAGAGTTTGGAGCTGTGCGTGCTCATTCATTGCCGGCTGTACGCCATTTATATTAAATGCGTCCATATTTTGCGCCTCCCGAATAATAATTGGGTATATATATCAAATGTTTGAAAAATAATTATATTGGCTGAAAAGTGAATTTTAAAACATTATTATTAAAATTCAATGTTTGATTATTATATATTAAAACCCATGTTTATGTAGTAATAATAACACACACCTAAATTTTTGTAAACCTTATTTTTCTACAAAACTGATGAGTTTACAAAATGTTTACTTATAAGCAATATTATGCTCAAAACTCTTGAATCAGCTCTATATCTCTGGGTATTTTCCAAAGTGTAAATTTTAAGTCCTGTGAATCCCCATAGGTCAAATTTAAACCGCTGCTATTTTCAGAGTCTCCGAACAGTGAGCGATGTCTGCCGAAGGCGTTAAAGGCCGACGGGTAACAGTGTATCTCTATCAGATGACGTTCTTCCGCCGCAATTGACGGCAAAGGCAGTGTCTCGCTGCCCTCATAAACAAACCCTAAAGACTCATTGTCAAAAAACACTTCAATTACCGCGGAGCAGCTGCAGTCCAGTTTAATCTGAGGTTTGTTAATATTCTCCTCAATATATATAACCTTTTTTGCTGAAACATAATCACGGCAGAAAGGATAGCCGCAGCGAATCATATTGTTCTCGCTGTCCATGCCTGTGTTTTTGACCGTAAAGTCATACCTTGTCTGCACCTGTCTGTCGTCAAATCCTCGGTATCCTTGATTGGCCGTCACCTTAAAGTCGCCCACCAAACAGAAAACCGGTCTGTCGCCGCCGCTTGCCATCACAGTATTTTTTCCGCCTAAAACATTACTCGTTATATTATAATAATTCCCAAGGCAGTCGTTCATTATCGGGCGGACTAAAATATTGTTTATGCTGACCTCGTTATTGTTGTCAGTTACCAGCAAAGTTAAATCGGAATCAAATTCATCATCAACATTAAACTCGCATATAAATGAACCGTCTTTATATGATGATTCGAGCAGAAAACGGTTTTCTTTCGGAAGCGTTATGGTCCAGCTGTCCTGAACAGTGCTGATTGGCACTACTTCTTTGGTTAGCTGTCTGATTTGGTCAAGAGGAATGATTTCTGTATCAGATTTAGGTATGTCGTTTAAGATGCGAACTCCGTTGGCTTTTGCCATTTCTATCGCGACCATACCCTTTTTTGAAAACGACGCCCCAGGAACCGTCAGCAAAGTCCCATATTCAGCTTCTCCGAGTTTCATACCGCCGCCTGAAAAATCTGCATTTTCCTCAAATATAATTTCATCTGTCAGGTCAAAGCGCCTGTTCATTTCATAAAGCCGTCCGCATATGTCCGCAACGTTTTGACTGTAATCATATGATATTGTTTTGTCCGATGTTGGAACAAAGTGTTCCCAAATAGCTCTCGTAGGGCAGACGACTAAAATCTTATGCGGTCTTTTTGTCTCATCTTCGGCTTTCTCTCTCAATCGCTCCAATATTTGCGGAACAACCTTTTTCCAGGTTATATGAGTAGGAAATGAAATTTGATTCCGGCTCAGGCTTTTATAATTCAGGTGCAGAAAGCTGGTATGAAATACAAACATATTTATACCGCATTCTATAAGCCTGGTCATATACTCTTCAAATTCACCGGGGCGTATTCCCCAGCCTAAACCTCCTAAAACAGAGGCGCCCGCCGTACCGCTGCCAAACTGTTTCGCAAGGCTTGAAACCGAGACAGGCAGAAAATGACTCACAGCTGTCTTGCCCGAAAAACTGACAGAAGGCAAATTAAACCGGCGCAGATATTGCAGTGCTGATCCGGTCTGTAAGACTTGGGAATACGGGTTTGCATTCGTTTTTATCTGCGGAAAATATCCCTTTTCATTCTCTTTGCACCACTCTGATATTAATGCGGTTTCTCCCATGCGGTCTGTTATTTTTTGCCAATACCACGCTTTAAACTCTGACGCATCTTCATTGTCTTCAAAAAGAGATTTAAGATTTGAAAATATATCGCCGTCAAATTCTTCAGTATACTCGGTTTCCAGCTCATCATACCACGGAACTGCCGGATATTCACTGTCCTGACCGGAAAAATCAGGAACTTCACTTGTGAATCCTGCCAAATATCCATAAGCTTCTTTTGAAAGCCCTGATTTATAACGTTCCAATACGCTGTCAATTAAGACAGCGGAATTTGTGTAATCAAAAGGACTTCTTTCAGGCGAGCAGCACTGCTTAACAGTGCCGCCGTCATATTCCAGCCATGAGGACAGCATCCCGACTTCAGGAGGCTCAGTCGGTTTCGCTTCCAGCCATATTTCCAAACCTTCAGATTTAGTAAACAAGATTATTTCACTAACTTTTTTAATAAACTCATCGTTCATATATTCTATATCGTCTGAGTAATCTTCGAGAGCAAAAACAAAACCATCAAGCCCATATCCTTTAAAATCTGATATTCTGGACTTTATAAGTTCCATATCGGTTACACTGTCAGCAGACAGCGAAGCCAGAAATTTAACCGGACGCTCCATGATTCATTTCTCCTTTGATTTTGGTTGACAAATTAATTATTTATCATTATACTATAAAAGAATAAAAAAAGAAAGAATTATTTAAAGGAGTATGAAAAAAATGAAGATTGCTTTGATTAATGAGAATTCTCAGGCTGCAAAGAATGAGATAATTTACAATTCACTAAAAAATACAGTTGAACCAATGGGACACGAAGTGTTAAATTTCGGGATGTATTCGGCAGACGATGAAACTCAGCTTACATATGTTATGAACGGGCTTTTGGCTGCTATACTGCTTAACTCAAAAGCTGTAGATTTTGTCGTTACAGGCTGCGGCACAGGCGAGGGCGCTATGCTGGCGCTCAACTCATTCCCGGGCGTTTTGTGCGGACACGTTACAAGCCCGCTTGACGCATATCTTTTTGGACAGGTTAATGACGGAAACGCTATAGCTATGCCGTTTGCCCAGGGCTTTGGATGGGGTGCTGAGCTTAACCTTGACTATACTTTTGAAAAACTTTTCTCAACAGAGATGGGCGGCGGTTATCCAAAAGAGAGGGTTGTACCGGAACAGAGAAACAAAAAGATTCTTGACGAGGTTAAAAAGATTACACATCACGATATTATGTATGTTCTTGAGAACATTGACCAGGACTTTCTGAAAACAACCGTAAGCGGTGAAAAGTTCAAGGAATTGTTTTTTGCAAACTGCCAGGTTCCTGAAATAGCTGATTATATTAAAAAAGTTATCGGCGAATAATCACACAAAAATTCAGGGTTTAACAAATAGTATATTGACACGAAACATAAAAGCTCCCGGTCTTTGAACAAACAGGTTTGTGCGTGCAGTACAAGCCGGAAAGGTTCATTTACAGGGAGCTTTTTTATTTATTAAGTCTATCAACCGAAGTTCTTTTAATTCAATTTTATATTACAGCAGTTTTGAGTTTCAAATATGTATTCAGCGGATTCAAAATAGATTGTTTAATCTTGACTCATATTATTCATATTATTTTTTTAAATTTTAGATGAATCCGCTGAATACATATTTGATTAATTTCCACACATTTAGCTTTTTTCAGTTATTTTATTTTTTATCTACTATATTTATTATTTCATTATATATAACCGCCTCCATATCATCCGGGTCTTCATTGATTTTTACCTCACAGCAAAATTCACCTAATGTACTATTTCTTATTCTCCAATAATTCTTTAACAAATTATCTTCTTCTTTTTTAAATAGAGAAATATAAAAAGTATATTTTTTATAGTATACCTTAAATATTGTTGTGTCAGCTTCTATTTTAAATCCCTTTTTCTCATATTCTTTATATTTTGGAAACCACTCTTTCAAATCATCATTAAATTTATTTTCTGCCCATTCCTCACAAAACATTTTTTCCTCCATAGACCTTTAATAATTTTATAGATAAAAATTATTTAATCTTCAGATTCATTTAATCTTATAAGCATTTTATTTTTTCATAAATAAAGTTTTTCTATTTACAAAAGATAGCTTTTAAGGGAATTTACCTTAAAAGTTAATAAGGGAATTTGCCTTATGTTAAGCTTTGCGAAGGGTGATTAAATTGAATTATCGTATTAGAGATTTACGTGAAGATAAAGACTTAACTCAAACGGATATAGCAAATCTTTTGAATATTCATCAGACAACATATTCATCATATGAATTGGGTGATTTGAATATTCCGGTTTCAGTACTTAATAAGTTAGCTGATTTCTATAAAACAAGTATAGATTATCTAGTCGGACGTACTGATGAAAAAAAACCATATCCTAGAGGTAAATCAAAAAAATAATTTTCAGTTTTTATTTTCATTATTATTATAAGGGAAATTCCCTTAAAAGTCAATAAGATATTTTCCCTTATATTAATCTTTGTATGAGGTGATTAAATTGAAATATCGAATCAAAGATTTGCGTGAAGATAATGATTTGACACAAAAACAGATTGCAAAGGAAATAAATGTTCATCAAACAACATATTCTGACTATGAATTGGAAAACATACAAACTCCGGTTGATGTACTTGATAAATTAGCTGATATATATAATACAAGCATAGATTATTTAGTTGGACGCACAAATGAAATTAAGCCTTATCCTAAAGGTTAATATAATGATATAAAAGCAACATATATAATGAACACTGCGTGTTCAGATGATGGCTCACCTAACGCGGCGCATAAATGCGCCCTGCCGATGTTCGCTGAACCCCAGCTTTTTTGGTGATTTAAATTAATAGGAATTCGAAATATCTTTATTCACGGTAGTACACAAAGTCAACGGGAAAAAACAAGGCTTTTTTCATCATGAAGCCGTGCTTCATGGTGAAATGAGCGGGGTGCGAGCGCCCCTTGGAGCCGCAGGCGACCTAAGCGAGCAAGCACTTTTTCTTTGGTGAAGCGTTTCTTTTTCTTGCGAGAAAAAGAAATGGTTCAAACACCTTATTATGTAATAATAAAATTTTTTATATGGGGTCATATACAAAGTATATAAATAGTTTTTTTAGTAAAGTAAAATAATAAAACAATTATATGGTGTCATATGTAAGAAAATTTTTGATTTTAATAAGAAAATTGTATAATGAACACTGCGTGTTCAGATGACGGCTCACCTAACGCGGCGGCATTAGCCGCCCTACCGATGTTCGCTGAACACACAGCTTTTTTGATGAGTTCAATATAATAGTAACTCGAAACATTTATTATAAGTAAAATAATAGATATTATATGGGGGCACATACAAAGTAAATAGATACTCCTTCAATATATATATAGCACCATAAATAAAATAATAAAAAATTATATGGAGTTATATATAAGGATAGTTTTGGTGTGAATTTTTCAAAAACCATTCTCCAAACTGGTAGCAATTGAAAAATCAATAATATAATTATGCCTCATCTTCCGCCATATCTTTGCAAAATAAAAATTTTTGTAGGAATGCACAAATTTGTGAATTGAAACTTGTGGTAAAAGCCGAATTTTGTGTAAATTTTACTGAAAATTTTCTTGACATTTTCCGCCACAGATAGTATAATAATCAAGCGTGACAGAGACATACGATGAACTCGGAGGTGGCAAACAACGTTTTTACGTTGGTTTGGAAATTTCGGGGGAGATTGTCCGGTTTTAAAAACAGGGCGGAAGGTCACACTTAATCGAAATACAGAAGTAACATGGCTCGCATTATGCTGGTGCGGGAGTATGTATTACTGTGTCTATTCCACCCGAATGCGTATCCGTTAGGATGCGTTATTCGGGATTAATTATGAAACTGTGCGAAACGCCCGGCACAGTGTAAACTTATTTTAATAAGGAGGGTATTTTTTATGGCAACAGAGAGAATCAGAATCAGACTTAAAGCTTATGATTCAAATCTTATCGACCAAAGCGCCGCTAAGATTGTTGAGACAGCTAAGAGAACAGGTGCAAAGGTATCGGGTCCTATCCCGCTTCCTACTAGAAAGGAAGTTGTTACTATCCTGAGAGCTGTTCATAAGTATAAGGACTCTCGTGAGCAGTTTGAACTTAGAACTCACAAGAGACTTATCGACGTTCTTAACCCGAACGGCAAGACAATCGACGCGCTTAAGCACTTGGATTTGCCGGCTGGTGTTGATATAGAACTTAAAATTTAGTTTATTGCTTTCCATAATATAGGATTGATAACAAATTTATTTAGTTTACCAAAAATTTGGTTATGTTGGAATCCCAACCGCTGGCCCGCAGGTATGTTTTTCATTAAACCAATGCTTGTGTAATATAGGAGGAAATAATAATGAAGAAAGCAATCTTAGGTAAAAAGATTGGCATGACACAAGTCTTCACTGAGGACGGACAGTTAATCCCTGTTTCCGTTATCCAGGCAGGACCATGTCAGGTAGTACAGAAAAAGACCGAAGAAGTTGACGGCTATACAGCTGTTCAGGTCGGTTATGAGGACAAGAAGGAAAGACGCGCGAACAAACCTGAAAAGGGACACTTCCAAAAGGCAAACGTGCCTGTAAAGAAGTATCTTAAAGAGTTCAAGCTTGACAATGCCGCAGAGCTTAACGTCGGCGACGAGCTTACAGTTGAACAGTTTGCAGACGGAGACGTTTTGGACGTTACCGGAACAAGCAAAGGTCATGGTTTCGCAGGTACAATCAAGAGATGGGGAACACACAGAGGTCCTATGACTCACGGTTCACATTATCACAGAGGCCCCGGTTCATTGGGCGCATGTTCTGACCCGTCAAGAGTTTTCAAAGGCAAGAAGATGCCGGGACACTATGGTGTTGTAAAGGTTACAATTCAGAATCTTGATTTAGTTAAAATAGATAAAGAGCGCAATCTTCTGTTGGTTAAGGGTTCTATTCCGGGACCTAAAGGCGGCTTGGTTGTTGTTCGTAACGCAGTTAAGGCTAACGCTTAAAACCACAGAGAGAGGAGGATATAGATATGCCTACAGTAGACGTTTATAATGCTGACGGTAAGGTTGTCAGCACAATGGAGTTAAATGACAGCGTTTTTGGTGTTAAAGTAAACAAAGACGTTATGCACGAAGTAGTTGTTAACTACTTGGCAAATCAGAGACAGGGTACACAGTCAACACTGACACGTACAGAAGTCAGAGGCGGCGGAATCAAGCCGTGGAGACAGAAGGGTACAGGCCGTGCAAGACAGGGTAGTATCCGTGCTCCGCAGTGGGTCGGCGGCGGCGTCGCTATCGGTCCTAAGCCAAGAGACTATAGCTATAGATTAAACAAGAAGGTAAAAAGACTTGCTCTTAAGTCAGCTTTATCTTCAAAGGTTGAGGAAAGCGAGATTATCGTTCTTGACGCTCTTGATTGCAAGGAGTTCAAGACAAAGCAGGTTGCTGATATGCTCGCTAAGTTAAATGTTACAGAAAAGGCGCTTATAGTTCTTCCTGAGAACGACAAGAAAATTGTTAACTCAGCAAGAAACATCAGAGGTGTTGACGCAACATTTGTTGGCGCTATTAACACTTATGAAGTGCTTAACCACACAAAGTGCATTATCTTAAAAGATGCAGTTGAGAAACTTGAGGAGGTGTACGCATAATGGTAGCACACGATATTATTAGAAGACCTATCATAACTGAAAAAAGCATGGACCAGGTCGCAGATAGAAAGTACACTTTTGAAGTTGCAAAAAATGCGAATAAGATTCAGATAAAGAAAGCCGTTGAGGAAATCTTTAAGGTTGAAGTCGCTAAGGTTACTACAATTAACTACAGCGGAAAGCCTAAAAGACAGGGCGTGTTCGTTGGAAAAAGAGCTGACTGGAAGAAAGCTGTTGTAAAGCTGACTGAGTCAAGCAAAACTATCGAACTGTTTGAGGCTTAATCGATACCTTAAAATTTTGCAGATAAGGAGATATAGAAAATGGGAATTAAGAAATATAATCCTACTACACCTTCACTGCGTCAGATGACATGTTCTACATTTGAGGAGCTTGACAAGGTCGCTCCTGAAAAATCGCTGCTTCGTCCGCTTCACAGCAAAGCGGGACGTAACTCGTACGGTAGAATTACTGTTAGACACCGTGGCGGTGGTACTAAAAGAAAATACAGAGTTATTGACTTTAAGAGAAACAAGGACGGAATGGAAGCTACCGTTTTGTCAATTGAATATGATCCGAACAGATCAGCAAACATCGCTCTGCTCCAGTATGAGGATGGTGTAAAGACTTACATTATCGCTCCTCTCGGATTAAAGAAGGGTGATAAGGTTATCTCAGGCGAAGGCGTGGATATTAAGCCGGGCAACGCTATGGAGATTAAAGATATTCCGGTTGGTACTATGATATACAACATAGAGCTTAACCCGGGAAAAGGCGGACAGATGGTCCGCAGCGCAGGTAACACTGCACAGCTCATGGCTAAGGAAAACGGCTATGCACAGGTTAGACTGCCAAGCGGCGAGGTTAGAATGGTTAGACTTAACTGCCGTGCGACAATCGGTCAGGTAGGAAATCCTGATTATGAGAACATCAACCTGGGTAAAGCCGGCAGAAAGCGTCATATGGGCTGGAGACCTACTGTTCGTGGTGTTGTTATGAACCCGAATGACCATCCACACGGTGGTGGTGAAGGTAAGTCCCCTATCGGTATGCCGAGCCCTGTTACACCATGGGGTAAGCCAACCTTAGGTTACAAGACCAGAAACAAGAAGAAAGCGTCTGACAAGTTTATTGTTAAGAGACGTAACTCTAGATAAGGAGGGAATATATATATGGGTAGAAGTGTTAAAAAAGGACCTTTCGTTGATCAGAAACTTCTCGCAAGAATAGTTGCTATGAACGAAAAGAATGAAAAGAACGTATTAAAAACATGGTCAAGAGCTTCCACAATATTCCCTGAGATGGTAGGACATACCATTGCAGTGTATGATGGAAGAAAGCATGTTCCGGTATATGTAAGTGAAGACATGGTAGGCCACAAGCTTGGAGAATTTGCTCCTACAAGAACCTACAGAGGTCATGCCGGCGCTAAAACAACAGGCTAAGAAAATCGGTTTTAGCTGGATTATTTAAGCAGAAATCATCAGCCGCAGGTTTAATATAATTTGCCCGGCGGCGGAAACAGTATTGAAAGGAGCCATACAGATATGGAAGCAGTAGCAAAAGTTACTCATGTACGTATTGCGCCGAGAAAAGTTCGTGTAGTTATCGACTTGATAAGAAATAAGTCAGTGGGCGAAGCAATCGGTGTTCTTAAGAATACTCCAAAAGCAGCAAGTCCTGTTGTTGAGAAGCTTTTGAACTCCGCAATCGCAAATGCAGAAAACAACCACCAGATGGATGTTGAAAAGCTTTACGTTTCGGAAGTTTATGCAGATCAGGGACCGACGCTGAAGAGAATTCAGGCAAGAGCGCAGGGACGTGCGTTTAGAATTAATAAGAAAACAAGTCATATTACAATAAAACTTCAGGAGAAGGAATAAGATAGGAGGAATAAAAGCATGGGTCAAAAAGTTAATCCACATGGTCTCAGAGTCGGCGTTATCAAGGACTGGGATTCACGTTGGTTTGCAGGTAAAAAGGACTTCGGCGACAGCCTCGTTGAGGATTATAACCTCCGAGTATTCTTGAAAAAGAAATTATTCCAGGCCGGGGTTTCAAAGATAGAAATAGAAAAGTTCGCGAACAAGGTTCGTATCTCAATCCATGCCGGCAAGCCGGGTATTGTTATCGGTAAGGGCGGCAGCGAGATTGAAAAGCTGAAGAAGGAACTTGAAAAGATGACAGGAAAGACAATAATCCTGAATGTTATCGAAGTAAGAAATCCTGATTTGGACGCTCAGCTTGTTGCTGAAAATATCGCGTCACAGCTTGAGAGACGTATATCTTTCAGAAAAGCTATGAAACAGTGTATGGGCAGAGCTATGAAGCTTGGCGCTAAAGGTATAAAGACACAGGTTGCCGGTCGTGTTGGCGGCGCAGAAATTGCCAGAACCGAGCACTATCATGAAGGTACAATCCCTCTCCAGACATTAAGAGCGGATATTGATTACGGATTTGCTGAGGCGAACACAACCTATGGTAAGATTGGTGTTAAGACATGGATCTACAACGGTGAGGTTCTCGCTGATAAAGGCGGACGTACTCAAAACAGAAGCAATAATAGGTCAGACGCTTCTAGAAGACAGCAGAGAGGTGCAAGTCAGAGAGGAGGCAGAAGATAATGTTATCCCCAAAGAGAGTTAAATATAGAAGAGTACACCGCGGACGTATGAAGGGTACAGCTCATCGCGGAAATAAGGTTTCCTACGGTGAATTCGGTATCCAGGCGCTTAGTCCTGCTTGGGTTACAAGCAATCAGATTGAGGCTGCCCGTGTTGCTATGACGCGTTATACAAAGAGAGGCGGTCAGGTTTGGATTAAGATATTCCCTGACAAGAGCGTTACAAAGAAGCCGGCTGAAACCCGTATGGGTAAAGGTAAGGGCGCACCTGAGTACTGGGTAGCCGTTGTTAAGCCGGGCCGTGTAATGTTTGAAATTGGCGGTGTTAGTGAGGAAGTAGCACGTGAGGCGCTGCGTCTTGCAATGCACAAGCTTCCGATGAAGTGTAAGTTTGTCAGAAAAGCTGACCAAGAAACGGAAGGTGATAGTTAATGAAAATAAATGAGATAAGAGACCTTTCAACGCAAGAGCTTGAAGATAAGGTTCAAGACTTAAAAGAAGAACTTTTCAACCTACGTTTTCAAAACGCTACCAACCAGCTCGATAATCCGATGAGAATGGTTAGCGTTAAAAAGGAAATCGCTAGGTGCAAGACAGTATTAAAAGAAAAAGAACTCGGTTTGAATTCAAACATAAATGCGTAGGAGGTGCAGATAAATGGAAGAGCGTAATTACCGTAAGACTCGTATCGGCGAAGTTGTGAGCGATAAGATGGATAAGACGATTGTAGTTGCAATCAAGGAAAATGAGAAGCACCCGCTTTACGGCAAGGTAATGAAGAGAACCTATAAGCTTAAGGCTCATGATGAAAACAACACATGCGGCATAGGCGATAAAGTTAAAGTCATGGAAACAAGACCTCTCTCTAAAGATAAGAGATGGAGACTGGTTGAAGTAGTTGAGAAAGCTAAATAAGATAGGAAGAATAGGAGGAATTCCGTTATGGTACAACAGCAAACTGTTTTAAAGGTTGCTGATAACAGCGGAGCTAAGGAAATCCTTTGTATCCGTGTTATGGGCGGTTCTTTCAGACGTTATGGAAATATAGGCGACGTAATCATTGCTTCTGTTAAAAAAGCAACGCCCGGCGGCGGTGTTAAGAAGGGTGAAGTCGTAAAGGCTGTAATTGTCCGCACAAAGAACGGTATTAAGAGAAACGACGGCTCAAAAATTAGATTTGATGAGAACGCCGCTGTTTTAATCAGAGACGATAAGACACCAAGAGGAACCCGTATATTTGGTCCGGTTGCAAGAGAATTGAGAGATAAAGATTATATGAAGATATTGTCTTTGGCTCCGGAAGTTCTTTAATTTCTGTGCTTGCAGCGGATAAATTATTGGATATATACAGATATTTTAAGATATCAAACGGCTGCTATGCAGCGTTATGAACTAGAATAGGAGGAATACGATGTCTACTAAGATGCACGTCAAGTCCGGCGACGAGGTAATCGTTATCAGCGGAAAAGACAAGGGCAAAAAAGGCAAGGTTTTGTCTGTAAACGCTGAAAAGCGCACTGTCATTGTCGAGGGCGTTTCTATTGCCACAAAGCATAAGAAGCCGCGCAAGATGGGCGAAACCGGTGGTATCATAAAGCAGGAAACACCGATTTATGCTTGTAAGGTTATGCATGTTTGCGACAAGTGCGGAGCTCCTACAAGAGTAGGACGCAGAGTGCTTGAGGACGGCGAACATGTTCGTTACTGCAAAAAGTGCGGAGAAACATTTTAACCTTAAAACTTATGGAAGGAGGTAAGAGTCTAAATGAGACTTGAAGAGAAATATACTAAAGAGATTAAAGACGCTATGATGTCCAAGTTTAATTACAAGAGCGTAATGCAGATACCAAAGCTCGTTAAAGTTGTTGTAAACATGGGCGTAAGCGACGCTAGAGAAAACTCTAAGGCTTGTGACAGCGCAGCTGCCGATTTGGCGCTGATTACCGGTCAAAAGCCGATTATCACAAAAGCAAGAAAGTCTGTCGCAACATTTAAAGTAAGAGAAGGAATGAATCTCGGATGTAAGGTTACATTGAGAAGCTCAAAGATGTATGAGTTTGTTGACAGATTGTTCAATGCAGCTTTGCCTCGTGTACGTGACTTTAGGGGAATTAACCCGAATTCATTCGACGGCAGAGGAAACTATAATTTAGGTATCAAAGAGCAGCTTATCTTCCCTGAGATTGAGTATGATAAGATAGACAAACTCAGAGGAATGGATATAACATTTGTTACAACAGCGGAAACTGACGAGGAAGCAAAAGAGCTTCTCACCCTTATGGGTGCGCCGTTCACAAAATAGTACCGAATAAGGAGGATAAAAGCTTATGGCTAGAAAGTCAATGGTTATTAAGCAACAAAAAAAGCAGAAGTATTCTACACGCGAATACAACAGATGCAAGATTTGCGGCAGACCGCATGCTTATCTTCGCAAGTTCGGTATTTGCAGAATTTGCTTCCGTGAGCTTGCTTATAAAGGCCAGATTCCAGGCGTTAAGAAAGCTTCGTGGTAAGCCGATATAAAAGTTAACAGAATACAAACATAGAAGGAGATAAGGTGGTCTTTGATATAGAGACGGAAAACCAAACCAATCTCTGATTCCGATAAAAAGGAGGTAAGTCTAAATGCATATTACAGATCCTATAGCAGATATGCTCACTAGAATCAGAAATGCTAACAATGCAAGACACGAATCCGTTGATATTCCCGCTTCAAAAATGAAGAAGGCAATAGCTGACATTTTGGTTCGTGAAGGATATGTTAAGAGTGCCGAGGTTATTGACGACGGCATACAGGGAGTTATCCGCGTTACACTTAAGTACGCAGAGAACAAGCAAAAGGTATTGACAGGTCTTAAGAGGGTTTCAAAGCCCGGTCTTAGATCTTATGCTTCAAAGGATGAGCTGCCCAGAGTTCTAAAAGGCTTGGGTATAGCTATAATTTCAACATCCAAGGGAGTTATGACAGATAAAGAAGCCCGCAAGCAGAATGTTGGCGGCGAAGTACTGGCATTTATTTGGTAGAAAGGAGGAGAATTCATTGTCACGTATAGGAAATATGCCGATTACAGTGCCGGCAGGCGTTACTGTTACAATCGGTGCAAACAATGAAGTTACCGTAAAGGGTCCTAAGGGAGAACTCAAACAGTCACTCCCCGAAGATATTATTTTAGAACAAAACGGAGATACGATTAACGTAAAGCGTCCGTCAGAAATTAAAAAGCATAAGTCACTTCACGGTCTTACTCGTACTCTGCTGAACAATATGATTGTCGGTACAAACGAGGGATTCAAGAAGGAGCTGCAAATCAACGGTGTTGGTTACAGAGCAGCAAAGCAAGGTAATAAGCTTGTCATGAATTTGGGTTATTCTCACCAGGTTGAGATGGAAGAAAAGGACGGAATTTCTATTGACGTTCCGCAGCCAAACCAAATTATTATCTCAGGAGCTGACAAACAGAAGGTTGGACAGTTTGCAGCAGAGGTAAGAGAGAAGAGACCGCCTGAGCCATATAAGGGCAAGGGAATTAAATACGTTGATGAGTATATCATACGTAAGGAAGGTAAGACCGGTTCTAAGAAGTAATTAGACGCTTGGAGGTGCAAATTTAATGATTAAGAAGCAAAACAGCAATGTATCAAGACTCGCAAGACATGCTAGAGTCCGCAAGAAGATATCGGGCACTGCTGAGCGTCCGAGACTTTGCGTGTTCAGAAGTCTTAAAAATATCTATGCTCAAATTATTGATGATACAACTGGAACAACTTTAGTATCAGCATCTTCGCTTGATGCGGATTTAAAGGCAAACTATGGCGGCAATAAAGATGCAGCAAAAGCTGTAGGTCAGGCTGTAGCAAAGAAAGCTTTGGCTGCCGGTATAGAGAACGTTGTATTTGACAGAGGCGGATATGTATATCACGGCAGAGTTGCAGAACTCGCCGCAGGCGCACGTGAAGGCGGCCTGAAATTCTAGTTTAGATAACAAGAAAGAGGTGAAACGATAAATGGCAGAAAAGGGCGAAAGAACAAAGAAGCAGGAGCGTATAGACGCAGAAGTTCTTGAGTTGGAAGAAAAAGTTGTTTTCTTAAACCGTGTTGCAAAGGTTGTAAAGGGTGGTAGAAACTTCAGATTCAGCGCACTGGTAGTAGTGGGCGACCATAACGGCCATGTTGGCTGCGGTATGGGTAAGGCTGCTGAAATCCCGGACGCTATCCGTAAGGGTATCGACGACGCTAAAAAGAATATGATTACAGTTCCAATGGTAGAAACTACTATTCCACACGAAATTATCGGTGAATTCGGAGCCGGAAGAGTACTGCTTAAACCGGCTGCAGAAGGTACCGGAGTTATCGCAGGCGGACCTGCTCGTGCAGTGCTTGAGCTTGCAGGTATAAAAGATATAAGAACAAAATGTTTGCGCAGTAATAACCCGAAGAACGTTGTTTCAGCAACAATCGAGGGATTGGCTTCACTGAAGAGCTTAGAAGAAGTTGCAAGGCTCAGAGGTAAAAAGCCTGAAGAAATACTGGGCTAATAAAGGCGATTGAGACAGGAGGAAAGATCCTTGGCTAATACAATTAAAGTAACTTTAACAAAAAGCACCATCGGTGCTAAGCCGGACCAGGTAGCCACAGTCAAGGCGCTGGGTCTAAGAAAGCTGCACCAGACAGTTGAGCAGCCTGACAATCCTCAAATCAGAGGAATGATTTTCAAGGTTAAGCATCTTGTTACTGTAGCTGAATAATTTCAAAAGATTTTAACTAGACAATTTTCGATAAAAAAGGAGGAGGTGGACTCAATGAAACTTCACGAATTATCTCCAAGCGAGGGCTCAAAGAAGAAGGCGTTCAGAGTCGGCAGAGGTCACGGAAGCGGAAACGGTAAGACATCCGGCAAAGGTCAAAAAGGTCAAAAAGCTCGTAGCGGCGGCGGTGTTCGTCCCGGCTTTGAAGGCGGACAGATGCCTATCTACAGAAGACTTCCAAAACGTGGCTTTACAAATATTTTTGCAAAGAAGTACACATCAATCAATGTTGAAGATCTCAACAAGTTTGATAACGGTACTGAGATTACAGCGGAAGTTCTTAAAGAGAACGGCGTTATCAAAAAGATTAATGATGGCATAGTTGTTTTGGGTCGTGGAGACTTAAACAAGAAAGTAACTATTAAGGCTAAGAGATTCAGCAAGAGCGCTGAAGAAAAGATTAGTGCAGCAGGCGGAAAGGCTGAGGTGATTTAATCATGATAGATACCATACGTAATGCATGGAAGATTATCGACCTCAGAAAAAAGATTTTATACACGATTTTAATGATAATAATCTTCCGTCTTGGTTCATGTATCCCGGTTCCTCTTTTGGATCCGGCGGCAATGAAGGAAATATTTACATCTGATAATTCACTTTTTGGATTCATTGACGTTATTTCCGGTGGTGCGTTCCAGAACGCGACCATATTCGCTATGAGTATCACACCATACATCAATTCATCGATTATTATGCAGCTTTTAACCGTTGCTATTCCTGCTCTTGAAAGACTTCAGAAGCAGGGTGAAGACGGAAGAAAGAAGATAGCACAGATTACAAGATACGGCACAGTAGTTTTGGCATTTATTCAGGCAATCGGTCTTTATTTCATGCTGAAGAGCTATAATGCAGTAACTAATCCGGGACTTCTTACCGCTGTTGTTGTTATATTTACATTCACAGCCGGCACAGCGTTCCTGATGTGGCTTGGTGAGCAGATAACCGAAAAGGGTGTAGGTAATGGTATTTCACTTATCATTTTTGCAGGTATCGTTTCACGTCTGCCATCTATGGCACAGTCGCTTTACGCATATGCAAAAGGCGGCGGAATCGGCTTGATTGGAGTAGTTGCTCTGCTTATTATGATAGTCGTAGTAGTTGGTCTTGTTGTAATGATGAATGAGGCCGAAAGACGAATCCCGGTGCAATATGCAAAGCGTGTTGTAGGGAGAAAAATGTACGGCGGTCAGAGTACGCATATCCCGATAAAGGTTGCGTCAGCAGGCGTTATTCCTATTATTTTCGCTATGTCAATTATGTCATTCCCGAGCACAATCGCCGGATTTTTCGGTGTGACATCACAGACAGGCGGATTCTGGGGAGGATTCTTAAAGATATTCTCTTCAACTTCTTGGGTTTATGCAATACTGTATTTCTTGCTGATTATCTTCTTCACATATTTTTATACAGCAATACAGTTCAACCCAATTGAAATGTCTAATAATATGAAGAAGAACGGCGGATTTATACCGGGTATAAGACCCGGCCGTCCTACATCAGAATACATTTCAAAGACACTTTCGAGAATTACATTGGTTGGCGCTATTTTCTTAGGATTAATCGCCATCCTGCCTATTTTCATTAATTTGGGACTTGGTATAAATAATTTCGCAATAGGTGGTACATCACTGCTTATCGTTGTAGGAGTTGCTCTTGAAACCGTTAAGGATATGGAGTCACAAATGTTAATGAGACACTACAAGGGTTTCTTGGAATAATCTGAGTTTTAACAATTTAAGCGATTATTTACGGCATGAGTAGGTGTTACCTCACTGTTTTGTGAGGTTAAATGCCTGCTCTATCCGTTTTTTAGGATAAAATTTGATTTAATATTTCAAGTTTTGTCAAAAATGAATAGGAGGTATGTTTTATGAGATTGATTTTACTGGCTGCACCAGGTGCGGGAAAAGGTACGCAAGCGGAGAAATTAAGTGAGCATTATGGTATACCCACTATTTCTACAGGAGCGATTCTCAGAAAAAACATAAAAGAAGAAACTGAGCTGGGGAAAGTAGCAGCACAGTATATAAATGATGGAAAGCTTATACCCGATGATGTTATGATTCAGGTTATGTCCGACAGATTGAGTAATGAGGACTGTAAAAACGGATTTATTTTAGATGGATTCCCTAGAACTTTAGCTCAGGCTGAAGCTCTTGAAAAATCAACTATAGAAATTGATAAAGTTCTGATGCTTAACGTAGCTGATGAAACAATAATAAGCAGGCTTTCAGGACGTTTGGAGTGTGAAAGCTGTGCTACTACTTATCATAAGGAGTTTAGACCTCCTGCAGAGGCAGGCATATGCGATAAATGCGGAGGTCATCTGACAGTACGTGACGACGACAAGCCGGAAACTGTAAAGGCACGTCTTGAGACTTATCATACTCAGACAGAGCCCCTTATAAATTATTATAAAGAAAAAGGTTTGCTGAGAATAGCTGCAGGCAAAGAGAAGATTGAGGACACGACAGCTGAAGTCATAAAGGCTCTGGGGGAATAAAAGTGGTTATTATAAAATCTAAGTCAGAAATAGAAAAGATGAAAGAAGCCGGCAGGATAACATATGAAACTTTAAAGGAAGTATCTAAGGCAGTAAAACCCGGCGTTACCACAATGGAACTCGATAAGATTGCCGAGGATTATATCCGTTCTCGTGGATGTACCGGTTCTTTTAAGGGTTACGGCGGATTTCCCGGCACAGTTTGCGCCAGTGTTAATGATACTATAATTCATGGATTTCCTGATAATGTTCCATTAAAAGATGGAGATATAGTCAGTATTGACGTAGGAGCATGTTTTGAGGGATATCATGGAGACGCTTGCAGGACATTTAAGGTTGGAAAAGTGGATTCAGAAACAGAGCGCCTGATTCAGGTTACAAGACAGAGCTTTTTTGAAGCATTAAAATTTGCGCGTGATGGATACAGGATATCTGATATTTCCAAAGCTGTACAGACGTACGTTGAGGCAAACGGATTTTCTGTGCTGCGTGGATACTGCGGTCATGGTGTTGGCGCTGATCTCCACGAAGACCCTGAAGTGCCGAATTATGTTACCAAAAGCAGGGGGATAAGGCTTAGACCGGGAATGGTTATAGCTGTTGAGCCCATGATATGCGGCGGAAGCGAAGACGTGTATGTTGCTGATAATGAATGGGCAGTAATCACTAGAGACGGAAAAAACACAGCTCATTATGAAAATACTATTTTAATTACAGCAGGCGACCCTGTTCTTTTAACTTTGCCGGATGGTTTTCCGGAAGTTGAATAAAAGTCAAAAATTAGCATAATATTTAGGTGAACCAATGACAGATCTTATTGAATCGAAGCTTACAGTCGGGGATATAGTCAAATCTACCGCCGGCCGCGGAAGCGGAAGAATATATTTGGTAGTAAAGTCTTTAGAAAACGGATACGTCCATATTTCTGACGGAAAGACTAGAAAAATTAATAATGCAAAATTAAAAAAGAATAAGCACTTAGTTAAACTGGGAAATGTTGATGACTTAGGTTTTTTGAATGCTCCCGGAGGAACTGCGGATGCTGAAATCAGAAAAATTTTAAAGGAGGTGTAGCGAGTATGTCAAAAGAAGATGTTTTGGAAGTTGAAGGCAAGGTTTTGGAGGCGCTGCCAAACGCAATGTTTAAGGTAGAACTCGAGAATGGACACAAAATTTTAGCTCATATTTCAGGAAAACTAAGAATGCACTTTATAAAAATACTGCCGGGTGATAAGGTTACAGTTGAAATTTCACCTTATGATTTATCAAAGGGCAGAATTACATGGAGAGCAAAATAAGTCCTATTTGTATAGGGCTTATAAGTAGTTGGGGAGGCCTGTTTTATGAAAAAAATCTGTCTGATTCTTATATGTATGGTCATTTCTGCATTTTCACTGTCATCATGCGGAAATTCTGATAATGAAGCGCAGTCAGTTGCTAATGTTGTAAGCACAGTTACAATTAGCTGTGCCGGAGATTGTACTTTGGCGTCAGATGAGAGTTTTTCTGACAATACATTTGAGGATGTACTTAAAAATAACAAGAATGATTATTCTTATTTTTTTAAAAACGTTAGACATATTTTTGAAGACGACGATATTACCATTGTCAATTTTGAAGGTACATTGTCCAATAATGGGGAGAGACAGGATAAGGAATATGCGTTCAGAGGAAAACCCGATTATGTAAACATTCTCAAAAAGGGCAGTGTTGAGGCTGTCACTTTGGCAAACAATCATAGTGAGGACTATGGACCGGAAAGTTTAAAAGATACTAAAAAGACGCTTTATGATTCGGATATAAAATATGCTTTAAATACCGAAACGGCTCATTTTAACATTCGGGGAGTAAAAGTTGGAATCATTGGGCTTTATCAGTTAGACGGGTCTGCCAGTGAGGTATTACCGTCGGCTATGTCTAAGATTGAGAATGATGATTTGAAAATTGTTCAGGTTCATTGGGGCGAAGAAAAGGCGGATACACCGTCAGAGGAGCAAGTTACACTTGCGCACCGCGCTATAGATATGGGCGCCGATTTGGTAATAGGTCATCACCCTCATGTTCTGCAGGGAATTGAGAAATATAAAGGAAAATACATATGTTACAGTTTAGGAAACTTTTGCTTTGGCGGAAATCCAAATCCAAGCGACACAGATACAATGATTTTCCGACAGACCTTTACTTTTAGAGAAGGTATGGCAGCAAAAGATGATAACTACTCAATAATTCCCTGTTCCATATCTTCAAGCAGGACAAGTAATAATTATCAGCCGACACCTTTAGAGGGTGAGGAGAGTAATAGAGTTGAACAGAAGATTTCCGAAAGATCAAAGAAAGTCGGCGATGGTAATCTTGACTTAAAATTTGAGTAACAGATATTTAAACTTTGTTAAAGATAAATAGATGAATATTTTTAATAAAGATTGACTTTAAGCAGTAATTGTGGTAAAATAATACGGTTCGTTAGTATGGAAATACATATTTTCGGATATAATACAAATTTAGGAGGTGAAGGAAATGAAAGTCAGACCTTCAGTTAAACCTATTTGTGAAAAGTGCAAAATAATTAAGAGAAAAGGTAAAGTTATGGTTATATGCGAAAACCCGCGTCATAAACAGAAGCAGGGTTAAGCTTTAACATAATGTGAGCAGGGTTAGGCATTAAGACCACTAAATTTTTGCCGATGCCATAGAAAATATGGGTGAAATTCTGCTCCTTTTTCATTTGAAATTTTTATGGAGGTGAATTAATTATGGCACGTATCGCAGGTGTGGATTTACCAAACGAGAAGAGAGTTGAGATTGGCTTAACTTACATTTTTGGAATTGGTCTTTCTACTTCAAAAAAGATTTTGGCAGCAACAGGAGTTAATCCGGACACAAGAGTTCGTGATTTGACAGAAGATGAGATTCAGAAGCTCAGAAATGAAATCGACAACTACAACGTTGAAGGTGATCTGAGACGTGATATCGCACTTGATATCAAGCGTTTGATGGAAATCAACTGCTACAGAGGAATCCGTCACAGAAAAGGTTTGCCTGTCCGCGGACAACGCAGCAAGACAAACGCCAGAACCCGCAAGGGTCCTAAGAGAACTATTGCAAATAAGAAGAAATAATTAACTAGTTAATTGCTAAAAGCTTTAATACAGTTAATGTTTAGATTTTTATTTTAATAGTTTTATGATTTTGAATTTTCTTCAATATTTTTATATATTGCAAGATTCCGTAATCTTATAGGAGGTGAAAGATACAATGGCAAAAGTAGCTAGAAAGTCAAGACGCCGTAAGGAGAAAAAGCATATCGAGCGCGGCGCTGCACATATCAAATCTACATTCAATAATACCATTGTTACTATTACAGACGTTGCCGGGAATGCAATTTCTTGGGCAAGCGCAGGCGGATTGGGATTTAGAGGTTCTAAAAAGAGCACACCTTTCGCAGCACAAATGGCTGCTGAAACCGCTGCAAGAGCTGCAATGGAACATGGTTTGAAGACAGTTGAAGTTTACGTAAAAGGCCCGGGAGCCGGACGTGAAGCAGCAATCAGAGCTCTTCAGGTAGCTGGTCTTGAGGTTAATATGATTAAGGACGTTACACCTATTCCGCATAACGGTTGCAGACCGCCGAAGAGAAGACGTGTGTAGTCTAAACTAAGAATGTTAATAGATTTGTAAGGAGGATAAAAGAATGGCTAAAAATATGCAGCCTGTGCTTAAAAGATGCCGTACCCTCGGTATTGAGCCGTCCGTTATGGGTATAGACAAGAGTTCTAACAGAACTTTTAACCAGAGACGCAAAAAGCAGAGCGAATATGGTATGCAGCTTAATGAAAAGCAAAAAGTCAGATTTATATATGGCGTTCTGGAAAAACAGTTCGCAAAATATTATGTTATGGCCACAAAGATGAACGGTGTTACAGGTGAATGTCTGCTTCAGATTTTGGAGTCAAGACTTGATAATGTAATATACCGTATGGGATTGGCTAACACAAGACGTGAAGCAAGACAAATTGTTAATCACGGACATGTTACCGTTAACGGTAAGAGAGTAGACATCCCTTCTTATCTTGTAAAGCCGGGCGAAGTTATCAGTCTTAGAGAGAGCAGCAGAAATGCTGACAGAATGAAAGACATCGTTGAAAGAAACTCAAACAGACTGGTACCTAAGTGGATAGATATGAATAAGGACACATTGGAAGGCAAAATCATTGCACTTGCTGACAGAGAGGATATCGACTTCCCTGTTGAGGAGCATTTGATAGTCGAGTATTACAGCAAATAGTAGGGTTTCGCTACTATCCTAATTTATAGGAGGTTTAACAATGATTGAAATTGAAAAGCCACGTATAGAATGTGTTGAAACATCCGAAGACGACAGATACGCAAAGTTTGTTATAGAGCCTTTAGAAAGAGGATATGGAACAACTTTGGGTAATTCACTGAGAAGAATGCTTTTGTCATCTCTTCCCGGAGTCGCTTCAACGTCTGTTAAAATTGACGGTGTGCTTCATGAGTTTTCTACCGTTCCGGGCGTTAAAGAGGATGTTACAGAAATTATTTTGAACATAAAAAATCTTGTTATAAAGCTTCACTCTGATGGTCCTAAGACTGTTTACATCAATCAGGAAGGCGCGGGAGAAATTTGTGCCCGTGACATAAAGCATGACGCTGATGTGGAAATCCTAAATGGGGATATGCATATTGCAACTCTCGATGAAGATGGAAAACTGTTTATGGAAATCACAATTGATAAAGGCCGCGGTTACGTCTCATCAGATCAGAACAAGGAGCTTATTCAAGGCCAAATCGGTGTTATTGCAACGGATTCGATTTTCACACCTGTTGAAAAAGTGAATTATTATACCGACAGTACCCGTGTGGGTAATGTTACCGATTATGACAAGCTGACGCTTGAGGTGTGGACAAACGGCACTATTACGCCGGCTGAAGCTGTGAGCCTTGCAGCTAAGATAATCAGTGAGCATCTCAGTCTGTTTATCGATTTATCTGACGACGCTAAAAACGTTGAGATTATGATAGAAAAAGAAGAAGGACAGAAAGAAAAAGTACTTGAGACAACAATTGAAGAACTTGATTTGTCGGTACGTTCTTATAACTGTCTGAAACGCGCAGGTATCAATACCGTTCAGGATTTGACAACCCGCAGCGAGAGCGACATGATGAAGGTTAGAAACTTAGGCCGCAAGTCGCTGGAGGAAGTTATTGCGAAGCTGGAGGCTATGGAACTTGGTCTCGCAAATGACGACTAATTTGTATTAAGAATTATAGGAAGAGGTGATTTAAGTGGCACAACAAAGAAAGCTGGGTAGACCCACAGACCAGAGACGTGCTATGCTCAGAAACCTCACTACTTCGTTTTTAGAGAATGGTAGAATTGAGACTACCACAACAAGAGCGAAAGAGGTTAAAAGAATGGCTGAGAAAATGATTACGCTCGGCAAAAGAAACACACTTCACACAAAGAGACAGGCACTTTCTTATATAACAAAAAGAGAGGTCGTTTCGAAGTTGTTTGACGAAATCGCTCCTAAGTACGCTGAAAGAAACGGTGGTTATACAAGAATTATAAAGGTTGGACCGAGACGCGGCGACGCTGCTGAGGTTTCTGTACTTGAGCTGGTTTAATTTAGTTTATTTTCCCCTTGCCTGTGCGGCAGGGGGATTTTTTTATTTATCTAAACTGTCAGTCAATTTTTTATACATCCAAACATGAGGATATGATTCATCATAGTGAGGTTCGCCTTCATCTATATATCCGTTTTTACGGTAAAATTCTACGGCTTGCAGCTGTGCTGATAAACGTATTAGTTTACCGCCATTTTTGGCAATGAGATTTTCGGCTTTTTGCAGCAGCTGTGAACCAAGACCAAGACCTCTGTAGTTTTTTAATACAGCTATTCTGCCAATTAAGTATGTATCCTTTACCTTATCAATAAAAAAGCGGCATGTTGCGGCGGCTTTATCATCAATATATAATACCAAATGAGTTGCAATGTCATCTATATCATCGAATTCATAATTAAAACCTTGTTCGTTTACAAAAACTGTTTCTCTGATATTTTTAGCTTCCAAAGGAAGATAGTTAAAAGATTCTATTATCATTTATTGCCTCCGGTTTTTTATTTTATTTATTAAGTAAAATTATATTAAAATATAGTTAAATTGTCAAATGGTTAGGAATAATATGGATTTATTATTTGAATGTATTTAATGAGTAGTTTACTTTTATAATACTATTTAAATAGTGAATTTTTGAAACATATTTTTCTGTATTATTTATATATTTTCTTTATATATGACCCCATATAAAAAATTTATTATTACATAATAAGGTGTTTGAACCATTTCTTTTTCTGGCAAGAAAAAGAAACGCTTCACCTGTGCCCCCACCTTTCAGACTAACTATTAAAA